>MTKX01000050.1_pt1 | contig 213913 bp, 159 predicted proteins | sample 1042771 | NCBI WGS metagenome assembly MTKX01 (sample SAMN06212183, study PRJNA360534) | anaerobic digester metagenome | biome: Wastewater treatment plant; material: sludge; isolation source: anaerobic digester fed with sludge from wastewater treatment plant | place: Denmark: WWTP Randers ...
TGCCGTGCCGGCGATGTGTGAGACTGCGGCAGTTCTTACTATCTAAATCAATACCCGGAAACTGCTCAATTCAGTCGCACACACTGTTGCCGTGCCGGCGAGGTGGCGGAACTGGTATTGACAGAGGAGGAAGAAAAGGAGGAAGCCCCTTCAGATTATCCCGGGCGTATAAAGAAGCCGGACCATTTTCAGTGATCCGGCCTGCCTTGTCTTCTGCGGAGAGAGGGGGATTCGAACCCCCGGTACGGTCACCCGTACGGCAGTTTAGCAAACTGCTGGTTTAAGCCTCTCACCCATCGCTCCAAAAAACTTAAAGACAACTGTTGAATATAGCCGGTTATTCATCTTGCCAGCTTTCAACAGCGGGGCAAAAATATAAAAACATTGGATACTTTACAAGCTCACACCTCTCTTTTAAGGTCACGAAGGTTTTCATGGCTCTTAATTATATTAAATATTAGGCAAGACTGTCCATTTTCCATTAAAACAACTAAATGATACATTAATCTTTTATTTCTGTTCATTTGTCAAAAAAAATATTTCTCTTTCAGAATCAGTAGTATTTTTATAGCGTGGTGATCTGTCTGACTAACATTAGCCAAGCCAGATAACCTGAAACTAACACGGCATTAAGAACCAGACAGAAAGCGAATTAACCAGAACAGGCTCAAAAAGAAAGAGTATACGAGCCCGTAGTGGTCTTTTGCTCTAAACAAAAAATATCATTTGAAAAAAGTCGCAGACGATATCACCGCAAGTTCATTGTTTAGTCCTGGCTATCCGACAGAAGGCTCTATTACCGCATCATTCCCTATGCCTTTTGCTAAAGATTCTTTTCAGACAGGAACAAGGATGCAAAAGCTGCAAAAACTCTCCTTTTCAACGAATCAATCGACTTTGTGCGAGTATTTTTCAGGCAGCTGCACCAGACCGGCAATATGTTTTTGTTTTAGGGTTAATCAGGACCCTCCGAAGATTTTTAGCCTGTCTCATTGGTTTTGTCAACCGTGTCCAACGACTGGCCCATTCATTTATTGTGCCTCTGAGACAGAAAACGAAGATTTTTCAAAACATAAGAATTATCCCAACCCCGTAAACAACAATTGTTTAGTATTAACGTATAAATAGCATTGTCATCTGTAGCGGAACATATTATTAGCTCATTTTTTCACATACCAACCAGCCTCAAACTCCGGCCTGTTGTCAGGAAAGCCCTGATCATGGGAGGGATGTGGCTGGCAATTGGCATTGCTGCGTGGGGGCAAACCAATATTACAATTACAAACTATCCATCAGAGATATGCCAGAATGCCTCTCAAACAGTTACTATTACCAGCACCGGTACATTTGGCCCGTCAAATGTTTATACGATCGAGCTTTCTGACGCTTCTGGCAGTTTTTTGAATCCGATTCAGATAGGAAGTGTTATTGATAATTCTAACACTCCCCTCCCAATTCCACTTTCTTTTTCTCCCTTGGTTCCTTACGGAAGCAACTACCGCATACGCGTTACAAGTAGTAATCCATCTGATACAAGTTCTGTTTCCGGGCCTATTACTATTTATTCATTAAATCCAGGAGCACATAACACACGTGAGATAACAGTTTGTGATGGCTATAACCCGCCAGAGTTAACGTTTACTACTTTACCATCTGGAGGTCAAGGGAATTACACATATCAATGGTATGAAAATGGCGTATTAGTTGGTAATAATCAGAGTTATGATCCAGGTCCTCTGTCAGCTGGGACAGATGGGACAGATTATGTTTATTATTGCCTCGTTACAGATGGTTGCAATCAAAGTTTACCTACAGCTTCAAAAACAATTCATGTTGTTAACGATGCAATAGTATGGATTGAAGGCGCTGGCACCTATTGTCAGAATTCTTCAGTGACACTTACTGGAGAGATTATCGCAGGTACAGGAACCATAACGTATCAGTGGCAATATTATGACACATTGATCGGATGGGATACTATTGTCGGAGCTAATGCCTCCTCCTTTAATCCGTCGACAGTTATTCCCGGAGAGACTTTATATCGTGTACAGTTTAGAATAAATGGTGCAGCCTGCAATGATCCTTCTTCAGATCCAGTAAGTGTAACTATTGATTCTTCATCCGTAGGAGGTGCCATAATCGGAGGAACAACTGTCTGTACAGGAACCAACAGTACTCTACTGACACTATCAGGACATATCGGATCAGTCATCAGGTGGGAGAGCTCCACTGACGGCGGTACTACATGGATTAACATTGCCAATACCTCTGATAACTACACGGCAACTAACCTCACTGTTACTACGCAATACAGAGCAGTAGTGCAAAGCGGAGTATGCCCTGAAACCAACTCATCCACTGCAACCGTTACCGTTGACCCTGCAACTGTACCAGGCGCTGTCACAGGAGGAACAACTGTCTGTACAGGAACCAACAGTACTCTACTGACACTATCAGGACATACCGGATCAGTCATCAGGTGGGAGCGCTCTACTGACGGCGGTACTACATGGATTAACATTGCCAATACCTCTGATAACTACACAGCAACTAACCTCACTGTTACTACGCAATACAGAGCAGTAATGCAAAGCGGAGTATGCCCTGAAGCCAACTCATCCACTGCAACCGTTACCGTTGACCCTGTAACTGTACCAGGCGCTGTCATAGGAGGAACAACTGTCTGTACAGGAACCAACAGTACTCTACTGACACTATCAGGACATACCGGATCAGTCATCAGGTGGGAGCGCTCTACTGACAGCGGTACTACATGGATTAACATTGCCAATACCTCTGATAACTACACAGTAACTAACCTCACTGTTACTACTCAATACAGAGCAGTAGTGCAAAGCGGAGTATGCCCTGAAGCCAACTCATCCACTGCAACCGTTACCGTAAATGCGAACAATACAGTAACCGTTCCTTCATCAACACCTACTCTCTGTATCAGCACTCCTCTTACCCCCATTACTCACACTACTACCGGAGCAACTGGTATCGGCACTCCTACAGGATTGCCCGCAGGGGTAACTGCAAACTGGACCTCTAATACTATAACTATAACCGGTACACCAACTGCCTCCGGAACGTTTAACTACTCTATCCCTCTCACCGGAGGGTGTGGAACAGTTAATGCTACAGGAACGATAACCGTTACTCCTGACAATACTATCATTCTAAGTTCTGCCGACGGCACCGATGCACAGATAGTCTGTATAAACACCCCGATTACACCTATAACTTATGCCACTACAGGAGTCACAGGAGCTACTATAACTGGTCTTCCTGCAGGGGTGACAGGTTCATGGGCGGGGAATGTGGTAACTATAAGCGGCACACCAACTTCAGCAATAGGTAGCCCATTCTATTATATCATAACATTAACTGGCGGCTGTGGCAACATCACTGCAAACGGCTCGATAACCGTTACTCCTGACAATACTATTACTCTAAGTTCTGCCGACGGCACCGATGCACAGATAGTCTGTATAAACACCCCGATTACACCTATAACATATGCCACTACAGGCGCAACAGGAGCTACTATAACTGGTCTTCCTGCAGGGGTGACAGGCTCATGGGCGGGGAATGTGGTAACTATAAGCGGCACACCAACTTCAGCAATAGGTAGCCCATTCAATTATATCATAACATTAACTGGCGGCTGTGGCAACATCACTGCAAACGGCTCGATAACCGTTACTCCTGACAATACTATTACTCTAAGTTCTGCCGACGGCACTGATGCACAGATAGTCTGTATAAACACCTCGATTACACCTATAACATATGCCACTACAGGCGCAACAGGAGCTACTATAACTGGTCTTCCTGCAGGGGTGACAGGTTCATGGGCGGGGAATGTGGTAACTATAAGCGGCACACCAACTTCAGCAATAGGTAGCCCATTCAATTATATCATAACATTAACTGGCGGCTGTGGCAACATCACTGCAAATGGCTTGATAACCGTTACTCCTGACAATACTATCATCCTAACATCCGCTGTAGGAACCGACCAGCAAACCATATGTGCCAACACAGCAATTAACGATATCACCTATGCCACCACAGGTGCCACAGGCGCAAGCTTTGACGGATTACCCACTGGTGTGTCCGGCACATGGGCATCCAATGTGGTGACAATAAGCGGCACACCCTCTACTTCTGTCGGCAGCCCGTTCTACTACACTGTCACCTTAACAGGCGGCTGTGGTAATATAACAGCAAACGGATCAATAACAGTCAATCCACTGCCAACACCAAGCGCAAACAGTAATTCCCCGCAGTGCGCAGAGGCTACGTTGAATCTGATAGCCTCTGGTGGTACTTCTTATAGCTGGTCGGGACCCAATGGATTTACTTCTAATTTGCGAAATCCTTCAATCCCAAATGTCACCACTTCTGCCTCCGGAACCTACGAAGTTATTGTCACAACTGCACTTGGTTGCTCTGCACATGCAACTACAGAGGTGATTATTAATCCTCGTCCCGTTGTAACAATTAGCACTAATACGCCTCGATGCGTCGGGGAAACCCTTAACCTGACTTCAACTGTATCAGGCGGAACACCTGGCTATACATATTCATGGAGCGGACCTTATGGCTTCACATCATCGGATTCAAACCCAGTAATAACCAACGTAAATACTTTTGCATCTGGAAGTTATACTCTCACTGTACTTGATGCAGCAGGTTGTTCAGGATATAACTTTAGTGATGTTAGCATATGGGGCTTACCTACTGCTACCATAACAAATATGCCTTTGACTATTTGCGAGGGAGAAAGCCGAAATATTAATATCAACCTCACAGGAAACGGTCCCTGGAGTGTGACGTATTCGGATGGTTCTAATCCGATAGAAATTGTAACCACGCTTCCATATTTATCTATCAGCGTTACCCCACCAGTGGGAGAAACAAACTATACCATTACTAATGTTTCCGATATACACTGTAGCAACACAGGAACAGGTCAGGCCACTTTTAATGTAATTCCGAGGCCGACTGGTGTGATTAGCGGGTCGAGATCGATATGTGTGGGGCAAACTGCAACGCTTAGTATTGAGCTTACTGGCAGAGGTGAATGGAGTGGAACTCTTTCAGATGGAACCCACTTCAACAGCAATATAAGTACTGCTCAGATAGATGTCAGTCCAACCTCTACTACAACATATACAATATCATCACTATCAGGATTTTGGGACTGCGCTGCACAACCAGGTGAACTAACAGGATCAGCGACAATAATAGTCAACCCTTTGCCAACAGCTGTAATAAGTGGCACTACATCGGTCTGCCAGAATAGTACTCCGCCAATTATCACATTCACTGGCAGCAACGGCACTGCTCCTTATACATTTACTTATAATATTAATGGTGCTTCTAACATTACAGTCACATCAACTGGTGATATTGCGACAGTATCTGTTCCCACAATCTCTCCGGGTGTTTTTAACTATAACCTTATAAGTGTCAGTGACGCTAGCTCAACATCTTGCTCCCAACCTCAGACAGGAACAGCAATCGTCACAGTTAATGCTTTGCCTAGTGCATCAATACAATATACAGGGTCGCCCTATTGCGCAACCGGAACTGCTGAAGTAACACACTCCGGACAAGGCGGGGGTACTTATTCTGCACCTTCAGGCCTTACTCTAAATAGTACGACAGGAACTATTGACCTTGGTGCAAGTACTCCCGGAACTTATACAGTCACTTACAGTTTTACAGATTCCAATGGCTGCTCAAATACAACCGACACTTCGGTTACGATCAATGCATTGCCGACTGCCACAATCAGCGGCTCAACTACGATCTGCAATGGTGGAAGTGCTTTAATTTCCATAGCTCTGATCGGTAGGAGTCCATGGGAGGTTACATATACAGATGGGGCCACACCAGTAACAGCCAGCGGGATAACAGCCAGTCCCTACACCTTCACAGTCAGTCCGGTACTTAATACTATATGGAGTGTCATAAGTGTCACTGATGCGAACAATTGTACAAACAATGGTAGCGGGAATGCAACAGTAACAGTGAATAATGTTTCCCCTGGAATTGTTGAGGGAGATCAAACCATATGCCTTAATAGTGATCCCTTGCCATTCTCAAGCACCCAACCAGGGTCCGGAGATGGAGTAATTTCATACAGATGGGAAATGTCTTATTCACCCTTTACAACCTGGTCACCTGCCACTGGAACAAACAATCAGTTGACTTATGATCCAAGTCCACCGCCTCAGTTTACCCAAACTGTTCAATATCGCCGTAGAACCACTTCAACCTTGAATGGAGTTTCTTGTTCCACTGCATCAAATATTTTGACTGTTACGGTTCAGGGGGCAGTAACCCCAGGTGGAATAGGTTCCAACCAGACAATATGCAACGGTGCGGTTCCGGCACGGATCATTTCGTCTCCCGATGGTACCGGGAGTCCGGGGGCAGAGATTTCTTACACATGGGAATTCAGCACAAACGGAGGTGCATCTTATTCTCCTGTCCCGGAAAATCCGGCTACAGCATACTATGATCCTCCGGCTCTTACGCAAACTACTCTTTACAGACGTCGTACAATTTCGACGCTTAATGGGGTACCATGTACCTCGGTTCCGACAAATGCTGTCACAATCATTGTTCAGACCGTTCCAACTGCCGGACAAATTGCCACAGATCAGACCATCTGCAACAATTCACTTCCAGCGCAGCTTACCTCAGTCACAAGTGGCACTGGTACCCCTGGTGCAACCATTTCATACCTTTGGGAACAGAGTTATGATGGAACGAGTTGGACAACCGTTCCAGGCGACCCGACCACGGCAGTATATTCTCCCCCTGCCCTGACACAAACAACTTTGTTTCATCGGGTTACAAGAGCAACACTTAACGGAACCCAATGTTTCTCAGTTCCGACTAATACAGTTACCGTAACTGTACAGGCTGTTGTCCAACCGGGCATTATTGCTTCTGACCAAACAATATGTTATAATGGTGATCCATCAGCATTGACAAGCACTCAGGACGGATCTGGTTCGGGAAATATTACATACAGATGGGAAATATCCTCTGGTGGCGGTACGTGGACTACGATTCCTGGCGTGAACGGTGCCACCTATGATCCGCCAGGGCCACTCACAGCGGTTACCCAGTATCGCAGAATTGCAGTTTCTACTCTGAATTCGGTTTCATGTGAATCATTACCTACAAGCCCGGTAACGATAACTATTCTTCCCCAGATTGTGCCACCGACTGTCAATTCAAGTCAAACGATATGCTATAATACTGCACCTTCTCCATTGACAAGGAACGACGCGACAGGAGGCTCGGGAACCTTCACATACCAGTGGCAGGTCAGCACTGATAATAATACATGGACAGATCTGACAGGGCAGTCCGGATTGAGTTATTCACCAGGAAACCTAACCTCTACGACCTATTACAGGGTAGTGGCTACCAGCACAGGCACACCTGCTTGTGGGTCCTTCAATAGTAATGTGGCTACAATTACCGTCAGACCGCAACTGGTAGCCCCTGCTGTTTGCTGTGATCAGATTGTGTGCATAGGATCAAACCCAGATCCGTTAAGCGGAACGGCGGCATCAGGTGGATCAGGATCTTTCAATTATCAATGGCAAGTGAGTACTAACGGTAATCCTCCATGGAATGATATTACAGGTGCAACAAATCCAAACAGATATAATCCACCAGCCCAATCCCGTTACTACCGACTTAGAGCAACTGACCCAATTTGTGGAACTGTATTTAGCAACACCGTGCAGGTGTCTCTGGGTCTTGATTTCGGGGGCACATTCTATAACGATGGCAATCCGACCTCAGCAGTATGTCCCGGATACAGTTTCAATTATACAATTACTTCAGGTTCAATTGGCGCTTTATTTGGAAGACATATAAGGTATTCATGGTCTGCGGATCCAGCATATGTTTCACCGGCAACAGGAGGTCCTGTAGGAGTAACTCGTTATTATCTATGGGTCCTTCCATATTTCCAAGCGACAATTCCATTTACAGTCATTAATAATACTGATGCTCCGGTAACAACAACAATTTCTGTTACACCAGGAGTATACAACAATGCTGGCCCTCCGCCAAGCGGATTTGTATGCAACCTCACGCCGCAAACATTCACTGTTACTATTAATCCATTCAGGATTGTATGTCCTTCCAATATCGGCCCTGTAAACAATAAAGGCGGGCAATGCTACGCTTCAGTTGCAACGCCAGATCCAACCTTCATTGGAAATTGTACTGCCAACAAAATAACATGGCAATTGACAGGTGCAACTGTAGCAAATTCATTCAGCACAGGAATTAATTATGTCGGAACCCGTAACTTTAATATTGGGGTTACTACTGTAACATATACTGCCACAAATACCTACGGAGTTTCGACTACATGTTCATACACGGTTACAATAGTAGATACTGAAACACCTGTGATTAGCTGTCCCGGCAACATTACACAATCCGCAGCATCTGGACAATGCTCAGCAATAGTAAACTACACGGCTCCTATTGGTACTGATAACTGCCCGGGTGCTGTCACAACCCAGATCGCCGGCCTTCCTTCAGGTTCAGCTTTCCCCGTGGGAACCACAGTTAATACCTTCATGGTTACAGATGCAGCAGGCAATACTGCCTCTTGTTCATTCAATGTAACCATTACGGACAATCAGCCTCCCGTGTTTACGAGTTGTCCTTCAGATATTGCTCGAACTACTGATTACGGATTATGTACTTCGACCTTTGATCCACCTGATCCGGTTGTTAATGACAATTGTTCGTCTTTAATAGATCTGACATGGAGTCTTTCAGGAGCCACTTTTGGTAATTCTCCTCCAACAGGGATGAATTATGTCGGCAACACTACATTTAATATCGGGACCACAACAATTAGATATACAGCAATCGATCCGGGAGGGAACTCCTCAGTATGCGAATTCGATGTCGTGGTGACAGACAATCAGAATCCGACAATCAGTTGCCCTTCCCCATATTCAGTGTACAATGATCCGGGGCTGTGCTCGGCTGTAATTAATACTTCAAATCCTGTTACAGGAGACAACTGTGGCATACAGAGCCTTGCCTGGGAAATGAGCGGTGCTACAAATGACAGTGGCGTAAATAACATCGGTTCATATACATTTAATGTTGGCAAAACCACCGTCAGATATATAGTTTCCGATAATTCAGGTCGGACTGCTGAATGTTCGTTCTTAGTTGAAGTCATTGATAATGAGTCGCCTGTACCTCAATGCCCTGTCAGTCCTCAAAACCGTAATGCAGATCCGGATGCATGTAATTATATAGCTGTGGGGCCTGAGTTTGATCCCACCAACAACGATAATTGCCAGTTATTTAATCTAAGCAATAATCTCAATGGAGAATCAACGCTTGCAGGTTATGTTTTTCCAATAGGAACTACCAATGTCATATGGATTGTAACTGATAATGCCGGGAATCAGGGAACCTGCAACTTTGATGTGGTTGTTACAGATGCAGAGCCTCCAACTATATCCTGTCCTGCCACACCAGAACCTGTCTGCCCTGATGGTTCAGGAAAATATGTACATGCTGGTCCCGACTGGGATGCAACAGGTTCTGACAATTGCGGATCAGTTTTGCTTACATGGACCCTTACCGGCTCAACCACTAAAGAGGGTACTGGAACACTAAACGGAGTCAGTTTTGAACCTGGAACCACACTTGTCACCTGGACTGCGAAAGATGACGACGGGAATACAGCCATTTGTACTTTTGAAGTTATCGTTGGATTATATTATCAAACACGGAATTCCGGCGTTTCATGGCCGGCAGACTGGAGAGATGAAAGAATCTGGGAAACCAGTCCGACGGGAAATACTTCCTGGACACCGAATCCCTCTGACTATCCTACAGCAGACAATTCCTGTGGAATCAGGGTACGGAACGGACATATTGTAACGGTTGATGGTACACCTGTCATTCCTGTTGACCAGACTATCATAGACCCTGGTGGAGCTGTTACTGTTGAGGAAACTGGTCACATGATAGTTCAGGGCGGTCCAGAGCAGTTTATTATTAATTCTTCTTCGGTCAACCTCAGTGGTTCGCTGATTGTAAAAGGCACTTTTGAAGGCAAGGTAACTTATAACAGGGTTTTAAAGGACAATTGGAATCAGCACTATATTTCTTCTCCGGTTGAAGATAACAGTTTCGATAACGCTGGAAAAATATCTGGTTTATACGGCTGGAATGAACCTGGGGGAGCTTGGGTCAGTGCGCATAAGGTCAATTTTGAGGAGGGAATGGGATACTATTTGATTGAAGGGAGTTCTACTTCTCCTTACACTCTGACCTTCCAGGGATCTGTAATAAATGATAAAACACTTATGGCCACATCTCCTTTCGAAACTGGCATTATGTTATCTCCAGTATGTGACAGAGCATGTTATGATTTACGTTGGTTAAATAATAATTCCCGGACTAACTACGGAGGCGGAGGATGGAATCTGTTCGGAAATCCTTTTACTTCAGCATTTTGTGTAGAGACATTCCTGAATGCAAATGATGAAGATGGAACTACACCGGGCGTTTTTGATCCAAGCTATGTTGCTGTTTACCTGTGGGATGGTGAAGTAAATGATTACAAATTCATTGGGAGGGCTATACCTGCATCTTATGGGGTAGGAACACCTTATAATCCTGTTCTAACCCATGTTCAGGTCGGACAGGGTTTTATGATAATGGCAAATTATAATGAAGCACCGGTCGTTTTGAATTGGAGCATGCAGGAGCATAATACTACGACTCCCTTAAAGTCTGCTTTCATCGATAATAATTGGCCTGGGCTTCTTTTGAAAGCACGGTATGGGGAGAAGGTAAGTTCAACTTTGATTGCTTTCAATGAAAAGATGACTCCCGGACTTGATCCCGGATACGATGTAGGACTGTTCAGCACAGACCAGGATGTTTTACTTTATACAAAACTGATAACGGATAACGGGGTAAATTTTGCGCGGCAGACATTACCGCTCCCCGGCAGTGATAAGTTCATTATTCCAGTGGGTATTGATTACAATAACGGTGGAACAGTCATATTCTCAGCTGACATGGAACCTATTGGTAATGGCACATTTTATCTTGAAGACCGTAATACCGGTATTTTTACAGATCTTGGAAGTAATACTTACACAGTCGCCCTTCTTGAAAATACCCGCGGAACAGGCAGGTTTTTCGTTCATTCCTCGCTTACCACAGAAACCAAACCGGAAGTTGTGATTTCCAAACCGTTGAAATTACAGGTATGGGTGACCAACAATAAGGTATATATCGAGGGAGCTGTCAGTAACAAGGCGATGGGAGAGATTTATGATATACTGGGACGAAAAATCTATGAATTCCCTCTTACCGATCAGAGATTCAACACATATGCCCTTCCGGAAGCAATAAAAGGTGTTTATCTAATAAAAGTTTCGGATGCAGGGAAAACAGTAGTTCACAAGGTTGTGTTATGAAGTCTATGATGGTTTTTTGAAAAATCCACCCAGTTTCCTTTTCAAGGACCTTCGGGAATGAACAGAAATCAATCCTTTGAAGGCGAGACTAATGAAATATAAAGGCTTATAAACCAGGCGGGTATATAACCCGTCTATCCATTGGTGATCCAACAGAAATAGTTCCTTTTTTAAATACTGAAGGTTTGAGGGAACTTGGTAGCAAAAATCATTCATCTGAGTATTAAAAATCTCATTTACTGCATACTGGTATTGGAGATATTTTTTTGCCCAAAAGCCACTAATATCATTTGCTTCTGGTCTCCGGAGCCGGGAAAGCAGATAAAAATCATACATCCCCCGAAGTGTTGTAAGTGAAGAAAGCCCTCCCCGTGAATGGTGCGCTTCATGGAAATACTGAAGAACCTGCTGATGACGAAGAGATAAAATCAAGCTTTTATCCCCCTCAACAATTGTGCAATCATTAAATGCTTCAGTTACGGTTAGAAAACGGGAATACCTTGGTGGTAAAAGATATTGGTGAATCTCAACGGGGACTGCTCCTTCAGGGTGCAAAAAAGGTGGTTGATGCCGGTGATTCTCATAATCATTAACTGTTGCGCCTTCGGGATGATAATACCCATGTTCCCTCATAATCTCTTTGCTCCTGAGAAAATCCTCTTCTGCCAGCAATATGTCAATATCTGTCATGACTCGTTCGCCCTGATCGTGATATAACCCTTGCATCAGGTAGGAAACTCCCTTCATAAAAAGAGGTTTAATACCTTCATCTGTAAATTTGCGAAAAATCTCATTAGCCTGTATTAATATCTGTTGGTTCTTAAATAGATTATGACCATAGGCCTGTTCAAGTAATTCCGCAAAACCTTCAGGAAGCAGATGTAATAGGCTGTTCCTTCTGAAAGCCGAATAAAGGGCAGGAATAAGGGAATGATTGATTCCCATCTCAAAAAGAGCTTTAAGATTTATTGAAGAATTGGTTAATTCTTTTATAACTACATTTCTGGCTAATGGATTATCGTCCATAGACAAACACTTTCCTAAAAAAAGGAACAGCGATGATTTTTTCATTGTACTTAATTCTTATACAAATATAGTTGACAAAAGAGTATTTTTGGATGGAATAATATTCCCTTCCTAATGGGATCAGTTAAGTTATTAGGATAATGAAAATTCTGCTTTCAGGAATAACCATCCGACAAGTGAATGACATCCAAAGGGTGAATAAACCTCTTATGGCAGATGAAAACTGGCAGATCAATCAGGATGAATTCGCCCTGCAGGCAGAGGGTATAGGAAATTTTTACGCCAGCGAGGGGAAATATGTGGAATTTATACCGATACCCGGAACTGATCCTGATTTGATAAACCTGATCCTGAACGGTCAGGTGCTTGCAGCACTTCTGCACCAGAGAAAAATAATTCATTTTCATGCCAGCAGTTTTATATATAAGAATTTGGGAATTATGATTCTGGGAGAAACCGGGGCAGGTAAATCCTCTATCACGGCTTCCTTTCTTCTGGAAGGTGCCGAATTCCTTTCCGATGATATCACACCGGTAATATTTCCAGAAGGAATGCCCAATTTATGGCCTTTGAATAGTACTTTAAAACTGAGGGAAAATGCGGTTAAGCAACTGTTAATAAAGCCGGGAAAACTAAAAAAGTCAGCTGCGGGAACCGGAAAGTTTTCTTTGGAAACAATGCATTCTAAAAAGGCGTCTTTCCCTTTGAATATCATTTTTAAAATTGAAATAGGGGATAACCAGGACCCTGAATTTGAAATACCCGATACTTCTGCGAAATTTTCCATTCTGAGAAGTGAAATTTGTTCCTGGGAGATGCTGAAAGGTATGGCGTTAACTGAAAAAGAGTACTTTCATCAATTGATCAAAATTGTAGAAAAAGTCCGGTTGATCAGAATAATCAGACCTGAGGAAACCAGAATCATGTTTATGCATGAACTTATTGAAGATATTATTGAAAAGGTTTGGTCACCTACCTAAATTATACCTGCATGAATAATTTTTATGGAAAACTTAAAAAATTTATACATCTCCCCTTCAATGAAAAATTGCTTTTCATGGAAGCTATTTTCATACAATACATGGTCTGCCTTTTTCTGAAATTAATTCCATTCAAATGGATACCTGTCTTACTTAAAAACCCCGAAAAACATGTTTCTAACCCTGACATTGCATTACTCAGGCAAATCAAATCGGCCATAAAGTATGCCGGCCACCTGGCTATCTGGAAAAACAAATGTCTTATAATGTCGCTTACTGCCCGGTTAATGCTTAAAAAACGCAATATTCCATCACAGCTTTTTTTCGGGGTGGAGATCAGTCAAAAAAAGCAATTTACAGCCCATGCTTGGATACAAGCAGGAAATTATGAGATGGTGAATAAAAATGGAGAGTGGAAAGAGTTATATTCTTTCTGACCAAACGAATTTTAATGTTTCCCATTGCAAGGGTGCGGTCAGAAATGGTTTGCAGTTTGATAAGATAACAATACCAATTGGTGAAAAAAGAATAACTTTGCGACAACAATATTACATAAATAAACATCAAAGTATCCAAAATAATGCTGAGGTTAATAAGAAAGAATAAACATACTGAAAAGAAGGTCTGGATCAAACCGGAAGTTCTGATGATGAACATTAAAAAAGATACCTTCAGTGGAAGTCCTTATGGTATAGAGGGGGCTGGAAAGAGTGTTCCAAAACCACCAGGTTCATCTCCACCTAAATTTTAAAGTTTTTTAAGGATTATGTTTGTAGGGTGTTAATCTACAACTTTTTCACTTTCAATGAACAGTGTCTACCTCTTGGATTAATCCAATGAAATCCTGCTCTTTTCCGAAAAATTTGCTTCTCAAATATTACACGAAACAACTTATTAAATTGTGATCCAAGGAGTATTATCATTTTCCACAGAAAAAAAAAATTCAATCCCTTTAGAATGCCTGAAAAAAACATTCCTGTGTTATGAACCGAACTTTCATACTGTTTCGGTTAACCATTTCAAAGGAGGCTATTTCTTGAATATAAGGCTACCATTTGATCATAAGGATTTCTATTATTATGATAAAAACGATAATATCCTTGTTTTAATGTCAGGTAGCATTTATAACAAGGGAAACAGTGCCTTTAAGGGTATTGAGTTTACTGGTTCAGATCCGGAATATGTTGCTACTTTGTTTTTGAAGGAAGGACCGGAATTTGTCACCCGGTTGAACGGTGATTTTGCGATTTATATTTACCAGCCCGGGAAGAATAATGGATTCCTTTTTCGTGATCATTTGGGAATCCGTCCGTTAGCCTATATGATTGACCATGGGAATCTCATCTTCTCTTCGGATATAATCGGGCTTTGCAAGGCAGTTTCCGCAGGAAAAACCATAGATCCGGATTATCTTCTGGGTTATTTTAAATACATCGATTACCGGAAAACACCTGACAAACGTGTAAAGAAATTGTTGCCGGGCCATTATCTAGCATTTTCTGAAAGCGGAAGTACTCTAATAAAATACTGGTATCCTGAAAAAATACAAATTGACAAAACCCTACGTTATGAAACGATGATTTCTGATCTGGATACTATCGTCAGGGATTCCGTAGCAATCAGGTGTGATCGGCGATTCACAGCCGGATCACATGTCAGCAGCGGTCTTGATTCAGGATTAGTGGCAGCATTGGCCAGGGCAAATTATCTTAACCAGGAAACATTTTTTGGGTTTTCATGGTCGCCATCTGATTTCACTCATAAAAATACTTCCTTCGATGAAAGGAACATTGTCAGAAAACTTTCTGAAAAGGCAAATATTGCTCCTGTATTTTCCACCCTTGATACCAGAAATTTCCTGAAAAGAATATCCTGTTTTTTTGAGAACCAGGGCTTTTTTTCCGAAGATCACAATCTGCAACAAGTCGTTGAACATCATACGAATTTGATTTTCAGTGGCTGGGGAGGTGATGAATTCATCAGCACAGGGCACAGGGGAATAGATTCTGACCTTTTATTCCGGGGTAAATGGCAGTTGTTTTGTCGTCGCAATCCGTTCATAATCAAAAGGAAGCAAATCCGGCATATCCTGAGGAGCATTATCCTCCCAGCATTAGGAATACTGGATCGCCCGACTGCAAAAGGTTTCCGTGAAGATGCCCGGTATGTGAAGAAACAGTATAAAAAGAGCGACAACAATTCGATTAGGAATTTCTATTTTTATAAAGCGAGGCGTAAATTGCACCTTGGTTTGTTAAATCTCTACCATCTGCAGAACAGAACAGAAAATTGGACAATTAACGGCTACCGGAATGGTGTCGAATATAGATATCCACTACTCGACCGGCAGATTATTGAATATATGCTGAAAGTTCCATCGGAAATCCTGGGTAAACCTGATAGCTTCAGACCTATCCTTCGGGAAATCGGAAAGAATATCTTACCGGAAGAAATCCTTTGCAGTTGGGAAAAAAGAGATCCGGTCGCTATGGCAAACGATAAGATGCTGATACGTAATGCCGCTATAACATTAATGGATGAAACATCGGAATGGAAATTAAATCCTGATCTTTACTTTTTCGATTTTGACCTTTTAGAAAAGGACATCAGAAAATACCGGGATAATACATTATATAAGGATTTTGAGGTACTGGCAAGGTCGCTGGTTTATATGAAAGCCATCCATGAATTCACTTTGGACTACAGAAAATGATGACACAAATTATTTATGAGTTTCTTACTTAGAAGATATGGTCCTTCCCCTTATAAAGAACAGGAGATTTGTCTATTATGCGGGTTCTGTTGCGATGGTACGATTTTCCATTATGCAACTCTTATTCCCGGAGAAAAAGGGAATCTCCCGGAAAAAATAGAAAAAAATATTTTCACCAAAGACGGAACCGACTATTTCCATTTACCTTGTCGGTATTTTAAAGGGAAATGCTCCATTTATAAAAAGAAAAAAGCTTATGTATGCTCTGCATACAAGTGCGAACTACTGAATAGTTTCCGGGAGAAGAAAATGCCCCTGAAAGAGTGTTTGAAAATTGTAAAACAAGGAAGGAAAATGCGTAAAGAAGTTGTTTATTACTTCCAGAAATATACAGGTAAAAAAGAAAAAACCAGCTTCAGAAAAATTCTCCCGGAGATTGGAAATATTCTTAAATCTGTAACTGGAAATGGACAGTCTGATGTCGAACTTGAGATGCTGATTGCGCGCAGCAATATCTTTGAATCTTTGCTGATCAAGTACTTCAGGTCTCATGCCAATTTTGACAAAATGACGATACCTTTAACCGATAATTCCAAAGATCTCAAATGATTAAATTCATCCGCAACAGCAAAACCATATCGGGACGGCTGCACGACGAAATGGTCATGATGGACATCTCCCTGGGAAAGTACTTTTCCCTGAACTCCACCGCTACCACAATTTGGGAACTGCTCGAAAAACCCATGACTCGCGAGGAGATCTGCTTCGCCCTCATGGAAAGGTACGAAGTAAACCCCCGGCAATGCGCCAGGGAAGTAGGGGAACACCTCCGCAAAATGACCAGCATCGGCCTAATTCTGACGGTGGAAGAGGAAGAGTGAAGGTCGGGAAAAAGGATGATACCCGTTTTTCGGAGCAGCTTGCCCTTGCTTCCCTCTTCGTCCTCATCCTTCTCTTCTCAAAGATCTTTCCCCAGTTCACAGGCCTGAACCCCGACACCAACATGATCATCTCCAACCTCCCCTCGGTGTGGATGGTATTGAATCTCGATGATGCATTTCCGGAAACGGAAGTGGTCACCCCCACGGCCGATTCTTCGTTTTCCTTTTCCCAGGAAATCCCCCTCGACCGTATCACCTTCGGTTACGATGGCGCCGAACCACTCTTCCGGGAGTTATCCGCTGTCATCCCCTGCAAGAAGATCACCAGCATCATGGGGGAATCGGGACTCAGCAAGACTACCCTCATCGACCTGATTGCCGGCCTGCAGCGACACCACTCCGTCACGCACCACCCCATCATCCCCGTCGTTCCTCCCGGTATAACACCCCTAATATCCCTCCGGGCGGAAGGGGTAAGGTTCGGGCTTCATAACAATAAAACCCATCAGGCGAAAAGGGGAAATAGCAATTCAAGTTAGCATTGGAAAGCTAAAATTAAGAAGTTCTTTTTGCATCTTTATTAGTAGTAGAATAAGTACCTTTGTGATTTAATTTCAAATAGTTAGGAATTCCAAAACCTCCATTCAATTAAATTTGTTTAGGTCCTGGATTTTTTGTATATTGATTCTGTTCTTTCCCTTGTTCCGGAAGGAAATAAAACCCTTGTCCGCCAGACGGATACATTGACCTGAATAGCGGGAATTCTTCCCACTTAAACGGAAACCACAACCACCATCGTAATTTTACCCTGACAGAGTGATTCTTTATCCTTGTCAGGGGTGCGTAATAATGATTTTTGGCCATCCGGACAGTTGTGTCCGGATAAACGCACAAAACGATGAGGAGTTGTACTTTACCACGCGGAAGTATCCTTTGCGATTCCCGTTCCAGCCGTCACAGCCGCAGTAGTTTTCCGGGCACAGGGTTCCCGTTGTGTCTGGCACTGCTGGCAGGAGTTTTTATGTCTGTACAATCGGCAGGAAGTACCTCTACAGGGCATTCCGGAGGAAGTCAATTGGTCCTGCAAACCGCAGGAGGTCTCTGTATCAGGCATTCCGAAGAAAGTCCATTAGGCCTGCTAAATGCAGGAAATCTCATTAACCCCGCAGCACTGACAATCGTCACCCACCCCGCCGACGTGACCGACTGCGAGGATCATGTCGTCACTTTCAGGGTAGTCGTCAACGGAGGCACCGCTCCCGTCACCTTCACCTGGCAGCGGAAGCAGTCCGGGGAACCGAATTTCACCGATATCCCTTCCGGATCCCCCAACATCACCTACCCATCACCCGGCACCCTCCGTGTCGACAACGTGGGAGGTTTTGAAAATCCCGGGGGAAGTCGCTACCGGGTGAAGGTCACCGACGCCCTGGGAAGTCTCACATCCAACGACGCCCTGCTGACCGTCAATGAGATCACCGATATCATCCCCTCGGTGGTTTTCCCTTCCAAAACCCAAGTGATCCTCTGCGAAGGAGCCAGTTTTTCCTATTCTGTAACTACTTCCGGAACTCCGCCGGTAGCTTATCAGTGGAAGAAATACCTTTCCCCGGGGTTATGGGTCAACGTCACCGACAATTCGATCATCTCGGGATCACAAACCGCTGTTCTTGCTTTTAACGGCGGCACACCGGCAGAATCGGGCGCATACAAGGTGAACATCACCTTTCACGCCTCGGGGGCCGACTGCCATGTGTCGAGCGACAGCCGGATCCGCAGGGTCACCTTCCAGGGTAATCCGGTTGCACCGGTTATTCTGCAGCCCCCGGCCGCCTGCCTTGGATTGCTTCCCGACCTGATGACCGCGGAAGCGGCTTCCGGAGGATCGGGATCTTTCCGCTACCAATGGCAGGAGAGTTGGGATGGCAAAGTATGGAACGACATTCCCGGGGCTGACACCCTGAGCTATCAGCCTCCCGTGTCTGTTGCCGACGCATGGTACCGGCTGACCGCCATAGATACCGGCCTCGTCTCCTGCGGAAATGTGACCTCCGCCGCCGTTTTGCTTTCGACAACCGACTGTTTCAACTTCCACTACCGTTCGCTACAGGACGGCGCCTGGCATGACCGTACCATCTGGGAAACCAGCGCCGACGGCATCACCTGGTGCGGCAGCGCCCGCACTTACCCCACCGACCAGGTGCTTTCAACACACATTCGTCCCGGCCACCTGGTGGAGGTCACGCAGGATGTTTCCGTAGCCCGGGTCACCGTGGAAGCCGGCGGAGCCGTCACCATAGCAGAGGGCGCCACAGTGACAAATTCCACCGGAAATCCCGCAGATTTCATTATTGAATCCGAACAAGAGCCACCTTCAGGAAGTGGTTCAGGATCAATGATAAGTAAGGGCACATTCACAGGGCCCCTGACCTATAAACGTTGGATGAAAGTCAGCGATGTGCACTATTTTTCCTCGCCGGTTGTGTCGAATACAGACCCGAATCAGGGAAAGATCGATAATGTTTACCTGTGGGATGAACCAACCGGATCATGGGATGAGACCAGCATGATTGACCTGATTCACGGAAGAAGCTATTGCATATATCAGAATGAAACAAGCGACGGCATCATAACTTTTTCGGGTCATCCTAACAACACCCTTTCAATTATGGCCACCTCTCCGTTGACATCCGATTATGTGACTGGCACAAGGGCAGAATACGATTTCAGGTGGGCCTCTGCCAGTCCCAAAAGAGTACATTATGGCGGAGGGGGTTGGAACCTTCTTGGAAATCCTTTCACCTCAGCAATGAATGCCATTGCTTTTGTTTCCCATCCCATTAACGAAGCATCTTTTGATCCGAATTACAAGGCTATTTACATCTATGACGGTCAAAACGAGAAATATTCATACATAGGTATTCCAAACGGCTTCTGGCCTTTCCCCGAAGATAACCTCGGAAGTATTATTCAGGCCGGACAAGGTTTTTTTATCCTTGCACAGAAAAACAATGTTCCTTTCATATTCGATGGGGCCACCATGCAGGTACATTCCCATGAAATCCCCTTAAAATCAGCTTCTCCGGAAGATTCCTGGCCCGGAATCTGCCTCAGGATGAAAAGCGGAGAAAAAGAAAACAGAACATTCGTCCTGTTTCATGATAATATGACAACAGGACTTGATCCCGGATATGATATCGGACAATTCAGTGCCGATCAGGATATGGAAATCTATACGACCCTGGTCGAGGACAACGGTGTGAATTTTGAATGCCAGGCTCTGCCTGTGACTGGCTGTGATAGTATGGTAATCCCGGTCGGAGTATTTTATAAAAAAGGGGGTAACATCACTTTCTCTGCCAATGCGATCCCCATAGGGGACGGAACATACATTCTTGAAGACAGATTCTCAGGGATTAAAACAGACCTGAACAGGAACAATTACACTGTTAATCTGCCGCCGGGAACCAGTGGAACGGGACAATTTTTTCTGAGATATGCAAATAAAGCCGTCGATGCCTTTCCATATAAACAAGAAGGTTTATTGTCTGCTGCTTATAACAATGGAGAAATTATCATCTCAGGAATGGCAGAAAAAGAGATTACAGCAGAAATATTCAACATGAACGGATGCATTTTGGGATATTCTCTTCTATCTGACTCCAATCGGATAGAAGTCCCGGTTCAAGGATTTACCACAGGCATTTACCTGGTAAAGTTGAAATCCATAGGTTCAACGGTAGTTGTAAAAATAGTGGTTGTAAAATAATGCAATCCGTTGGTTTCGAATCTTTTACTTACTTTGACAAGGGAACACCTTAAAACCAAAACCTCCACGCCCTGGCATGAAACAAAAAAAGGCAAAACGAACAGATCCGCCGCCAAGTTATTGAAATCTGAATTGATTTGTTCCCTGAAATAAGAAGCCGGAATTTGCCCGATAACAGATTCCGGTTTTTTATCCTCGGATGTGTACCAGAACAAATGGCGGTATTCTTTGATTAATTCCTGTACTTCGGGAGAGGTCATGATAATATAATACATTGGTTACTCGTTGTTTCGAATATTAAAATCTTCAAGATTAAATCAAATGAACAGTCAGGTTATAGATGGTTAACAATAGGTTTCCTACCTTTGCAACCTATCCTGACTGGTATGGATATCAGCAAGAAATACAGCCACCTCGTTGTCGAAGATACTTACGTGGTGTGGCTCAAAAGGGTACACCGGTTTATCCAGTTCAAAGAACCCGCATTCTTTGTCTTTGAACAATGTATGACAGGAACAGATCCTCAGGTTATTGCCGGGTATTGCAGGAAACGGTACGATTTGCCGGCGAAAGAAGCTGCCAGGTTCGTAAGGGAGATCATATCGGAAACGAAGAAGCTTACTAAGGCTGAGGTTAAGGTTAAGATTAAAAAGGAGATCGTAAACCAAAATAAGGTTGAGGCTGAGGATAAAATTAAAGCAAAAGCGGCTGAAGAAAAGCGAAAATATTACGAACATCTTTGCAGGATAGGGGGCAAAACAATCCTCTTCCGCTATGGGGATGAAGTGATGGAAGGAGTGTTCAGACCGTTGTTTGAGCAGTTCGAACTAATTAAGGTTAAAGCTGAGACTAAGGCTAAAATAAGTGGCGAAACCGGGGAATCTATAGAACTGTTTTCCAGAAAGGATGCGTGGTGCATTGGGATAAATGGAGTAGAAGTGCACTCTTTTCCGGAAGAGGACTGGGAACATTTTCACGGAGCAGTATATACGGAACTGCTTAACCTGCTACACGGGAAGAAACTGGAGGAGTGGATGGGAGTGTTTCATGCTGCAGCGGTTGTTCAGGAGAAAAAGGGACGGAGAGACGAAGGAACCTTGAGACGAAGGGACCTAGAGACGGAGAGACTGAGGGACGGAGAGATGGAGGGACTGAGGGACGGAGAGATGGAGGGACTGAGAGACGAAGAGGCAGGAGAAAACCAGGCATTAATTTTTTTAGGTGAATCGGGAGCGGGAAAAAGCACAGTGGCAGCAATATTGATGGCACAGGGATACAGGGTGCTGACAGATGATTTTTTACCGGTGGGAATACCAAAAAATGCAGTAAATAATACGCCGCTAATTTACCCCATGCCGGCAGCGATTTCGGTAAAGAAAAATGCAATTCCCATCCTGCTCCCCTGGTATCCTGAAATGGAGGAAGAGGCCATTTTCGCAGCTGAGGAAGAAGAGTACGAAACCTACCTGCCTCTTTCCGGAAATGCCGGGGACCTCTCCCCTATTCCGGCAAAAGCAATATTCTTTATAAAATACGATCCGACGGTGGATTTCCGCCTCACCCGGGAATCGAATCTTGAAAGGATGAATGCTTTCCTCAAGCAGTCCTGGATCGCAAACAACACTGCGGCTGCCGAAGCATTCCTGAAGTGGTATTTCTCTCTTCCGGTCTATTCTCTGGTATATTCCGATGCCGAAAAACTGATCAATGGACTTAATTCACTTTAGGTTTAATATTTTCCCACAAATTTTTCTTGTTTACCGTCCGTTTATACGATGCTTCCTATGCGCGGTTAAATAGCAATCCGAAAAAAATCTATTGCATAGACCATGCTATGGTTAATTCCGTAACTTCCGGGATCATGGTCAATTCAGGGCATTTGCCTGAAAATATGGTATTTATGGAATTACCCCGGCTTTTCACTGAAATCTATTACTACAGAACCGCTAAAAATCAGGAAGTCGATTTCATGGTCATTGCTCCCACCAGAGAAAAATTGCTGTTTCAGGTGTGTGAATCAATTAAAAATGAACCTATAGCCGTGTGGAAGGGGCGAGGAGCAGTTGAAACAATTAACCGGCATAAGTTCTCAGGTTTTCAGGGTAAAGACCTTCTGCCGGGCATATTCCGAAGGGCTGATTTCAAACTGCTTCGAAAAGGAACGGCTGAAATAAGATTGCGAACTGAAACCTACCTTCTCGGAAATCTCACTCAGGCTGAACTTGTTTTGCAGGATCAACTCAGCAGCCTTCTTTAACCGGCTGATCCGGATCAGTTCGTTGGGACTCAAGTCGGAGATTGCCTTGATCTTCCGGTAAAGCGTCGGCCGACTCACATTCATATTTCCGGCAATCATCTCCACATCGAGGTGAGGATTCGAAATGTTCCGGGTGATGATCTCATTCAGATCCTCCAGGAAGAGTTCATCGGCTTTGGTATAGGCTATGGATTTCAGGTTGGCAATCGGGGAGTTGAAGAAATGGTTCCGCATGGTATTGCGGTTATTGAGGAGGTTGGAGATTTGCGCCAAAAGGATGTCCACCGTAAAAGGCTTCTCAATGTAGGCGTCGGCTCCCGACTCCAATCCTTCCAGCCGCGATTGCACCGTGTTCCTCGCTGTCAGCAGGATGACCGGAATGTGGCTGTATTCCAGGTCAGTTTTGACCTTCCTCAGCATGTCCAAGCCATCCATCACAGGCATCATAATATCACTGACAATCAGCTGGATACTGTGCATTTTTAACAGGGACATAGCCTCCTCGCCATCCCGGGCTGTCACCACATTATAGGTGGCATTGATTTCCCGGGCAATAAAATCTTTCATCTCCTCATTGTCCTCCACCACTAGCACCGTCGGCCGCGACGGTTCAAAAACGAATTCCTGCTGTAGTGCCTCACGCTTCACTGCAGCCTTCTCCACTTCCCTGCTTTCTTCCTGGCATGAAACGTCCACCGGCAGCTGTAGCCTGAAGGTAATCAGCCCATCGTCGCTGCCGATCAGATCCAGACGCCCCGAATGCATCTCAGCCAATGAACGCGCTATCGGAAGCCCTAACCCTGTCCCCGGCTTAAACTCCGCATTCCCTCCCCTGAAGAAGGGCTCGAAAATCTTCTCCCCGTTCAAGGGCCGCTGACCGTCATTGACCACGTCAATAACAAGATGATTACCCCCCTCCTGGTAACCGAGCCTCACCAGAATCTTACTTTGGGCATACTTGATGGCATTTAACAGCAGATTACTGATAACCTTGACAAAGGCATCCTCATCCATCGAAACATACAACTGCTTTGCATTGGAGGACAGCTCGAAACTGAGATTGTTCTCCTCGGCGGCTTCCCTGAAGCGGTTAAAGGTCTCCTGAAGTACGGAGGCCACATTTTTCTTCTCAAAATTAAGCCGGTACCCCTGCAGCTCCGTATCCCTAAAATCCAACAACTGATCGACCAGTTGCAGAAGCCGTTTGGCGTTTTTATCCATGATGGAAAGATAGTTCTGTGTATCGTCAGACAGGGTGCACTTGTTCATCACCTTTTCGAGAGGACCGGTGATCAGGGTCAGCGGCGTCCTGATCTCATGGGCTATATTGATGAAGAAATTGATCTTAGCCTGATGGAGCTCTTTCTCCTTCTTGTACTCTATCCGGGTAATTTTCTCCTCAACCTTCCTGCGGTTCCTGAGGATGACCGAGCGGATCACCAGGGCACACACCGCTGCAAAAACAAAAAAATAAACCAGCCAGGCAATCTTGGAAAACCACCACGGACGGGCTACCGAAAGGGCGATCTCTGACGGAATCTCATTCCAGTTACCCAAACTGTTCCGGCTTTTGACCTTCAGGGTATAATCGCCGGGGGGCAGCTTGGTAAAAGTGACACCATTGGTGTTACCCAGGTAAATCCAATCATTCTGCAATCCCTCCAGACAAAAAGCGTACTCCATAATTGCCGGAGCGATATAACTCAGAGAAGAAAATCCAACACTGAAAGAGGACTGGCTGTACTTCAAACGGATCTGTTTGGAATAAGCCACGGGAATCGTGGTGTTGCCGGCATTGACCCTCTGGTCGAAGAGTGTCATGGTCGTAAAACAGACCTGGGCCCTCTCCTGAAGATCCCTGATATCCGCAGGTTGAAAACTGACCATACCCTTCACCATCCCGAAATACATCACCCCCTCTTTATCCTTCCAAGAGGAGTTGTAATTGAACTGGTTGGTGATAATCCCATGCTCCTTTTTATATACCTTGATCTCATGGGTCGAAGGGTTTAACCTGACCAACCCGTTGGTGGTACTCACCCACAGGTTATTAAATTCGTCAGGTAAAATCCGGAAGGTGATGTTGCCCGGCATACCGTTCTTCACAGTATAACGGAGAATGCTTCCGCTCTTCCGGTCGTATTTCTTCAATCCGGCCTGCGTGGCCAGCCAAAGGTTGTGTTCCCCATCCTCATAGATATCATTAATAGTGTTGTCATTGTTGGTCATCAGGGTATCGTACTGAAGCTTTCCATGGGTCTTATCGGCCGGATTGTAGTAGAACAGCCCTTTGTTGAAGGTCCCGGCCCAGATCACCCCGGAATGGTCTTCCAGAATACTCTGGATTCTCACGTTGGACGGAAATCCGGGAACCGGTTCGAACTGGTCGCTGACTTCATTGTATACATACATGCCATTGGCAGTTCCCACCAGCAGCTTCCCGTTGTCCATTTTCTTCATGATCACGATCGCCCGGTTATCGGTAATCCTGTAATGCTTAACCACCCTTCCGGAGGGAATATCCATCAGGTCAACCCCCCGGATGGACCCAACCCACAACCGGTCACCATCGGCCACCAGGCCATGCAGGTTCTTATGGGAGATCCCGTTCCTGCCAGGATTAATTGCAAAATGGGTATACTTGCCCGTTTGGGGGTTATATTTGTTGAGTCCGGCATCTTCGGTGCCTATCCATACATTGCCATACTGGTCGGTGGTGATATCATGAATGATATCACCCCTTAAACCGTTCTCTCCGGGTGAAGCATAATATTTAGTGAAGGGCTGATAGGGAGAGCAATAGTTGATTCCTCCGGCATAGGTCCCGATCCAGATCCCATTTTCCTTGTCCTTAGTAATCGAATACAAATGGTCGGTCGTCAGGGAGAACGGGTCACGGATCTTATTCTGGTAAAGGGTACAGCGCTCCTTCACCATGTCATAAATGAAAAGTCCGCTTTCCGTGACGATCCAGACTTCTTCAGGGGTGGTTTGCAAAAAGCCGTTGACCGAGATCTCTCCCTGCGCTGACTCCTTTGCCATGATGTCCTTGTAGGTCATGGTTTTGATATCAAACAACTTGGCCCCGAAGGTGGTGGATCCGATGAAAAGCCTGTCCTCGGAAAGGGAGGGATAAACCGTGGTGAGATTTCTGATTTTATGATCCGGCGTTTGGGAAAACAGAGCGGTCCCGGTAAACTCGCCGTTGTTCAGGTCAAACTGGTAGAGCATGCCATTGGAAAGCACCAGCCAGATCTTTTCCGTGGACGTGTAGCAGAAGGAAGTCAGAACACCATTGTCCGGAATATTGTAGGTCTGGTGATCATTGAGCCGCACATTGTACTTGACCAGTTTTCCGTCAAGGATTACCCATAGGTTTCCGGAAGAATCAAAAACGAGATTTTTGGCTTTCATCCCCTTGCAGAAGGGGACCGGATCAAAGTTCTCCTCCTTTTCGTTGTATTTGTAAATGCCCATAAAGGTGCCCACCCACAGGGTACCGTTGGGATCAATAGCCAGGCCCAGGATCCAGTTGTTCCCGATGGGTCGGGTGCCACTGTCGGTATCACGGAAAATCCGGAAGGCATAGCCGTCAAACCGGTTCAGCCCTTCACGGGTGCCAATCCATATAAATCCCCGGGTATCCTGAAGGCAACAAGTGACATTGTTGTTACTCAACCCGTCCTCAACCTGGTATTGTTTGAAAGTGTAGTTTCCCGCCAGCCCCGGAGCGCAGGTCATAGCCAGCAAACCCCATACAACCAGTAACTTCTTAAACAGTCGATGAGATGCTGACATTCCGGATATATGACAGGTTTTATTCATATGCGGCTTTCAGCATAGTACGGCACGTTTTGTAAAATCATGAGGCGTACAATTTATTGAAATTGAAAAGTATTTCAAAAATGAATGCAACAATTTCAATAATGTCTCATCCTTTTGAACTTTATTCTCACTATCCGATTATTTGCTCACGGAGGGAGAACGCCTCCATAACATGAGACAAAATGAAAAAAGATCGAGAGCAAACTACAATTGGCCTGGCAGTCTATTTTCTAATTTTGATTTAGGCTAAAACCTTCCGGAATCTTAACAAGTTGTTTCCGGCGACTTATCAACCATTAAGTTACACTAACAAATCAGGATTTATGAAAGATCTTAAAGAACTAAGCAATCAATGTAAAAGGATGGCCTGCCTGGTAATCCTTTTGTTGGTGACCCTGCTTCTTATTTCTGCGGAAGCGTGGGCCGGGAAGCCCGGCCAGGGAATGACGCACCCTGAAGGGCGACTGGCATCTCCGGTCAGTACAGAGGCGGCCAATGGCAATGCACAGCAGGCTTTGACTGTAACGGGTAGAGTGACGGATATCACCGGAGCACCGCTGCCCGGAGTGACCGTCCTTGTGAAAAATACCGTCCAGGGAACCATTACCGGTTCCGATGGAAGTTACACCCTCTCCAACGTTCCGGGAAATAGCACCCTGATGTTTTCCTTCGTGGGAATGAAGACCATCGAAGTGGCCGTGGCCGGAAAAAGAGTACTCAACGTGACCATGGAAGAAGAGACCATCGATATCGAAGAGGTGGTGGCCATCGGCTACGGCTCACTGAGCAAAAAAGAGATTTCCAGCTCCATTGTCAATGTGAATAAAGAAAATTTCAACAAGGGGGCGGTCTCTGATCCCATGGAGCTGATCATCGGTAAGGTAGCCGGACTGAATATTGACGAGTCTTCGGCTTCGCCCCATTCTACCTCCAATTACCAGATCAGGGGGGCTACCTCCATTACGGCCGGCAACTCACCGCTGGTGGTAATCGATGGTATTGCCGGAGGAAATCTTAGGAACCTGGCCATCCAGGATATCGAATCCATCACGGTTCTGAAGGACGGGGCCTCAGCTGCCATCTACGGCACCCGCGGGGCCAACGGGGTGATCCTGATCACCACCAAACAGGCCGCTGATGGAGGAGCCGGTTTCTTCAGTGTTAATTACGAAAGCTATTTCAGCGCCAATCTGATGCACGATCTCCCCGATGTGCTGGGCTATGAAGAATATCTTGAAAGAGACAGAGGCATTAACTACGGTTACCACGACGACTGGCTGGGGGCCCTGAAACGCGATTTCTCCTATGACAACAACCAGTACCTCAACATTTCGGGGTCGACCAACAAGAGCAAATATAGCATTTCTCTCAACCTGGTGGACAAAACCGGGTTGGATAAAGCCAACGCCTCTACTCAGTACGGCGCACGAATTGCCTTTTCCCAGAAAACATTAAATGATCTGCTGGAACTGAGCTCTTCTTTCAATATCAGAGGGGTAGACGCTTTAACCGGCTCCAGTGGGATCACCAGCGTGGTGACCATGAACCCCACCCAGCCCATCTGGAACGAAGACGGAACCGGCTACGATCATCCCCTGACCAGCACCGGGGCTACCAATCCCGTGGAAAATGCCAACGATATCACCAACACGGCTACCGACATATTTCTCCTGAGCACACTGGAAGCCAGGCTTCAGCTTCTCAAAAACGAGAAACACAGCCTCAACGTTTCGGCAAATTATGCCCTCGACTGGAGATCAGGAAAATCCTATTACTACCGTCCTTCCACCCATGCCACCTCAGCGTGGGATGGCAACAAGGGGAGCGCCTCGCTGGGTGAAAACAGAAACTGGACCAAACAGTTTGAAACCACCGCCAATTATACCTTTCAGAACAGTACCCATGTGTTGAGAGGGGTGGCCGGCTACTCTTTCACCGAAAACATATCGGAAAATATGTCGATGACCAACTATGACTTTGCCTTTGACCAGTTCCTCTACAATGCTATCGGGTCAGGTTCCTGGCTGGCAGCAGGAAAAGCGGGCATGTCCTCCGGTAAATCTTCCTCACGTCTCGTAGGTTTATTTGGCCGCGTCAACTACTCCTGGAACGACCTCCTTACCGCCACGGCTTCCTTACGTTACGAGGGGAGCTCCCGTTTTGGCGCCAACAAAAAATGGGGTTATTTCCCTGCCTTCTCCGCCGCGTGGGAAGTAGCCAACATGGCTTTCATGGACGGTCTCAAAGACAAGATCAACAGTCTGAGGCTGCGTGCTTCCTATGGGGTGACAGGCCGCCAGGCAGGCAGCAACTACCAGTCCATCCAGACCTACACCTCACGCAATACCTATTATCTCATTGATGGCTCCTGGATCATGGCCTATGCCCCCAGCAAAAATGCCAACCATGACCTCCAATGGGAACTCGGCATCTCCAGCGATATCGGCATAGATTTCGAAATCTTCAAACGGATCCGCGGTTCGATCGAATATTTTGACCGCCGCTCCGAAGACCTGCTTTACACCTACACCGCCCCGCAGCCGCCTTTCGTTTACTCTTCTATTCTGGTCAACGTGGGATCGACCAAAAATACTGGGGTTGAGGTATCCCTCGAAGGAGATGTGATCAAAAAGAAAGACTTTTCCTGGCAGATGAACGGCACCTGGTCCAGTGGAACTTCCGTACTCACCAAACTCTCCGACGACGTCTACAAGGCAACCTATCTCGATCTGATGCAGAGGGGCGGTTTGGGCACTTCCGAATATTACTTCCGGATTGTCGAAGGGGGCAAAATTGGTCAGCTCTACGGATACAAGCATGCCGGAGTTAATGATGACGGCGAATTGCTAGTCTGGAGCAAGGAAGGGGAAGCCATCACCAAGAGTGCCGCCGACAACTCCGACAAGGTGTTTACCGGGAATACCGCTCCCAAACACTTCTTCTCATGGAGCAATGCCTTCAGATTCAAGAACTGGGACCTGAGCATCCTCACTCGTGGCGCCGCCGGTATGAAAATGTGGAACGGACAGCTCTTTAACATCGGTCTCAAGGGTTCCACGGCCAACAATGTCCTGAGAACAGCTTACACCAAATATGACCATATCACTTCCGACGGTTCCATGCTCACCTCATTCTTCCTCGAAGACGGAGACTGGCTCAAGATCGAAAGGGTCACCTTAGGCTACAATTACAATTTCAGGAACAAAACCTACGTGAAGAGCATGTATTGGTACGTGTCGGCCAACAACCTACATACCTTTACAGGCTTTACCGGCGTAGATCCCTCCACGGTGACATCCATCGGTCTCACCCCCGGAATTTCAGGCACGACAGCGCTCACCACCACTCAGGTCACCCTGGGCGTTTCAGTGAAATTTTAACCATGATTAAAAAACAGTATAAAGAATCTGCTATGAAAAAGATCATATCACTCGGCATCTTGCTGATCATGAGTTTCACCTTCACCGGATGTTTCGATCTTGAGGAGGTGCCTTTCAACCAACTCTCGCCAACCAACTTCTATAAGGATGAAAACTCGGTCAAATCCGTCATATCTGCCATTTACGCCCAGGAAATGACCGACCTTGCTGAATTTTACTGGTATATGCAGGAGTTCTCAGCCGACCAGATTGCCTGGCGTACCTGGAATGGCGGGGCCTGGGGCTGGGACGAAGCCTACAAATACGTCCTTTCCACACATACATGGGATTCCCAATCCACGGTCATCAGGGTCACCTGGGAGAAAGGATGGACCTCCATTGGCCTGTGCAACAATGTCATCTATGACCTCGAGAATATGAATGCCGCTGATATAGGTATCACGGAAGAGAAAAAAGAAGCATATATTGCTGACATCAGAACCTTCCGTGCCTACTGCTACTATGCTATTTACGAAATTTGGGGCGGCGTGCTGCCCATAAATACTGGTGTCTCCACAAAGGAAATCCCGGGCAGCGTCTCCACCGACTTCAATGAGGGGTGCAAAATCATCTATAATTTCATCATCAAGGAACTGGACGAAACCGTCTCCCTGCTTCCGAAGAACAGCGTCAACCGCATGAACCAGGCCACCAACCGGATGATCAAGATGCGCATGCTTCTCAACGCGGAAGTCTTCATCGCTGAAAATAAATATGCCGAATGCGCCGCCCTGGCCCAGGAGATCATCAACGGGAAATACGGAACTTACCAAATCGCCCCCACTTACCAAGAGATCTTCGGGCCCCAGAATGCTGAGAATTGCAAGGAGATCATCTTTGCCTTCGCCAGCGATCCGACCCACCGCAATACCAACTGGATCCGTAATATGGCATTCCTGCCCTACAATATAAAGGAATACCTTGATTACACGCCCCCCAGTTCCGGATGGAACTGCACCTGCCTGACGCCCTCCTTCGACAACTCGGCCGACTTCTACAAGGGAGAACCTGAAACGGCAGCCAAATGCTTCCTCGACGCTCCTTACAATGACAAACTGGGTGCCGTCTACCAGCGTTTCGACCCGAAGGATATCCGCCGCCAGAATTATCGTTCCGATGTTTCCGGGTTTTATGTGGGCCAGATGCTGAAAGATTCCATCAAGGCCAACTTCGGTACGGGCAAAATTCTTCCCGCCGATGCTGATCGTAACAAGCAAGCCCTGATTTATGTCGACCAGGTAGGTACCTTTCAGAACAAAGGGCGCACTCTTGAAACGGTGATGTCACCCCGTTGGGGAGAAACCAATTCTGGCGTCAGGTTCATCAAATACCCATTTTTCCCCACCGCGGCCAACATTGACATGCGGGAAGCCGACAATGTTGAGTTCCGCCTAAGCGAGGTGATTTACACCCTTGCGGAATGCAAACTGCGTGCCGGTGACGCACAGGGAGCCAAAAATCTGGTGAACCAGGTGCGGGTACGCTATTTCTCATCTGAAGACTGGGCCACTGCCAAGGACCGGCTAAGCCGTGGCTTCACCGCCTATGACCATGATTGGATGCTGAGCGAATGGGGCCTCGAATTCCTCGATGAAGGCCGCCGCCGCCGCACCGACCTCCGGCGCTTCGACAAGTTCACCCAGGGTCAGTGGTGGTTCTTCGGCCGCACTACCGACAGCGGTGTACTGCTACCCGAAAAACGCGACCGCAAATACGAGTGGTTCCCGCTGCCCCAAAGGGCCCTCAGCGTAAATCCCGGACTGCTCCAGAATCCTAACTATTTGTAGTGGAAAAAGAATCGTTTCTCATCATCATATAGGTTAATAAATTTGCAAAGGATGATCCCCCGGCGTAATGCCGGGGGGTTGTTTTTCCCTTCGTCTTACGATAATTCCATTCCGTATGAACTTTCTGAATAAAGCCTTTCTCCTGGTCGCCTTCTTCCTTTGCCCAATGGTGGCCGCGGCAGCGGAAATAACCGGCATCGAACCGCCCTTCTGGTGGACAGGAATGCACAATCACGAACTGCAACTGATGGTTTATGGCAACGACATCGCCGGCTCCCGGGTAATCATCAAATACCCCGGGGTCCGCATCAAGGAGGTTACCGCTGCCGAAAGCAAAAACTATCTTTTCGTATACCTCGATATCAAGGCCTCGGCGAAACCCGGTACAATGGAGCTGGTTTTCACCGATGGGACGAATAAAACCGTTCTTCCCTATGAGTTGAAAGCACGCGATACAAAGCCCGGAGCCATGGGTTTCAATACCTGCGATGTGCTTTACCTGATCACCCCCGACCGCTTTGCCAACGGAGATCCTTCCAATGATCAACTCGAAGGAGCCAGGGCCAACCGGGAAAGAGCAAGCGGCCGCCATGGCGGAGATATTAAAGGCATCATCAACCACCTCGATTATCTGCAAAACCTGGGCATCACCGCCATCTGGCTCAATCCGGTACAGAAGAACGGCCCCAATACCTACCATGGATATGCCATCACAGATTTCTATAAGGTGGATCCCCGCTTCGGCACCGAAGGGGAATACGTGGAAATGATCGACCAGGCTCACGCGCGGGGCATGAAAGTGGTGATGGACATGATCTTCAACCACTGCGGAACTGGCCACGTCTGGTTGAACGATCTCCCTTCCAAAGACTGGTTCAACAACAACAGCAACTTCATCCAGACGAGTCATAACAAATGGAGCGTGGTGGACATCCATGCCCCTGCCTCTGAAAGGAAAAGCTTCACCGATGGCTGGTTTACCCGGGGCATGCCCGACCTGAACCAGAAAAACCGACATGTGGCCACTTACCTGATCCAGAACAGCATCTGGTGGATCGAACATACCCGCATCGACGGAATAAGACAGGATACTCACCCCTATGCCGACTATGACTTCATGGCCCGATGGTGCCGGGAAGTCACGAAAGCTTACCCCGACTTCAACATCGTCGGGGAATCATGGTACCCCAGCGGCCCCGGATTTACAGCATGGTGGCAGCGCAATGCCAAGGTTAGCCCCACCAACTCCTACCTTAAAACGGTCATGGATTTCAACCTGACCTTTATCAGTCAGCGCGCCTTTATCGATGAGAATAATCCCAGCGACGGCAATTCCAAAGGCCTCTTCAGAATTTATGAGTCCCTGGCCCAGGATTTCCTCTATGCCGACGTCGACAATATTCTCGTTTTTCTCGACAACCATGACCTGGGACGGTTTTCCCTGGCGGAAGATTCCGACCTCCGGAAATACAAACAGGGCATGGCTTTCCTGCTGACCACCCGTGGAATTCCCCAGATCTATTATGGCACCGAGATCCTGATGACAGGCACCAAGGAAGGGGGCGACGGGGGCATCCGGAAGGATTTCCCTGGAGGCTGGGAGGAAGATTCCGTGAACGCCTTTACAGCCGAAGGTCGCACTCCCCGGCAAAATGAAGCCTGGAACTACCTCCAGAAACTGTTGCAATGGAGAAAGAACAACCCGGCGGTCACCGGCGGCCGGCTGGTCCATTATGCTCCCAACAATAACGGCTGCTATGTCTATGCCAGAATCAAGGACGACAAAACCTGTCTGGTCATCCTGAACGGAAGCGACCAGGATCATCTGCTGGCGATGGACCGCTACCGGGAGGTTACCACCCCCTTTACCCGGGGTGTGGAGGTCACTTCCGGGGAGGTGCTGGACCTGACCGGTTCCCTCAACGTCCCTGCCCGGGGAGTTTATGTCATGGACCTGCAATAAGCCCTGACACTCAAAGGACCTTTAACAACTTGATAAAATCCGTAATATGAATCATATTCATCCTTTCCATTGCGCCTCGCTCCTGATTCTCCTGGCACTCCTGGCGGCATGGGCCACCCAAGCCCAGAATCCGCAGAAAGTGAGCAAATGGCCCCACGGTGTCACCTATGAGATATTTGTCCAGTCATTCGCCGATTCCGACGGAGATGGCATCGGCGATATCAAAGGGATGACCTCCCGCCTCGACTATCTTCAGGATCTGGGGGTTGAAGGGATCTGGCTGATGCCCATAAACCCCTCCCCTTCCTACCACAAGTATGATGTGACCGACTATTACGATATTCACCCCGATTATGGCACCCTCGAGGATTTCAAGACCTTCGTGAAGGAAGCTCATGACCGCAACATCAGGGTGGTCATAGATCTGGTCCTGAACCACAGCTCCAGCCAGAACCTGTGGTTTAAGGAGGCCCTGAAGGATGAGCATATCAAATACTGGGACTACTATGTGTGGGCTCACAAGGACGATCCCCGGGTGCAACCGGTTGTCCGCAAAATGCCCGACGGCACAGAAAGACCGAGGCGCACCAACTGGAACTTAGTCCCCAACAGCGATTACCTCTATTTCTCCCATTTCGGCAGAAACATGCCCGACCTGAATTTCGACAATCCCAAACTGCAACAGGAGGTTTTTAAAATCGGCAAATTCTGGCTGAAGGATGTGGGAATCGATGGCTTCAGGCTTGATGCGGCTAGGCATGTCTTTCCTGATGAGCGGGCGGTCGACAACCATAAATGGTGGGAATTCTTCCTCCAGGAGATGAAAACCGTGAATCCCGATGTCTACATCGTCGGTGAAGTATGGGCGTCTACTGAAATCGTCGGCCCCTACTTAAAGGGGATTCCGGCTTTATTTAACTTTGACATGGGACTGGAGATCATCAAAGCCATTAATGAAGAGAACGGGAGCCAATTGGTGGACAAACATCTCAAAATACGGGAGTTCTATCAATCCATAAATCCCGATTTCGTCGATGCCACCTTCCTGACCAACCATGATCAGAACCGCATCATGAGCAGCGTCAACAACAACATGGATAAGGCCAGGATGGCCTCTTCCCTGCTGATGACGCTTCCGGGCTCCCCCTATATTTTTTACGGGGAGGAAATCGGTATGCAAGGGACTAAACCTGACCAGTATATCAGGGAACCCTTTCTGTGGAACCTCAGGGAGAAGGATCAACTCAGGGCTTCATGGATCAAACCCCGTAATTCCACCGACTCCACCGTGTTGGCTTTGGCAGTGCAGCAGACAGATAAAAACTCGCTGTTCAACCATTACAAAACACTAATCCATCTAAGAAACAGCAGCAAGGTGCTGACCTATGGTGACCTTTCCCCGATGAAACTCTCAGGACAACCGGCCCTCTGTGCTTTTGTCCGGTCAGATGCCGGTGAATCCCTGTTGATCATCCATAATCTCTGCCAGACCAGCGCCACCCTGAAATTGCCCCAAAGTTACCAGGGATACAAAACGGTCTGGTTCGCAACCAAAACGCCGCTGCTCAGCAGCAGGCAGGTGCAGATCCCGGGGTACTCAACCGTGATCCTCACCAAATGAAAGCCGTTCCGTAAGAGTTAACCAGGATCTGTTTCACCTTTGCTCATAACCGTATCAAAATAACTATCAAGTGAATAATCCGTTTGCCCTATTACCTTTTCTGTTTTCATTTTAAAAATCATCCATATGAACATAAGAAACTTGCTGCTAACCCTTCTGGCCGCCAGCCTAATCATCCATTCATGCATGGGGCAGGAGGTTGGAGAGCCTGTCGCTGCCGTTAAGAAAGAGGTGGTCGTACAGTATGGGATTCCCTTCGCCAACGTGCCTGACCGCCGCGATGTGACCATCTACCAGGTCAATATCCGGGCCTTCAGCCAAGAGGGTAATCTCAGGGGAGTGACCGCCCGCCTCGACTCTATCCAGGCCCTGGGAGCCAATGTCCTCTACTTGATGCCCATCTACCCCGTCGGAAAGCTGAATTCGGTCAACTCTCCCTATTGCATCAGGGATTACTGCTCCGTCACTCCGGAGTTCGGAACCATGGAGGATCTCAGGGCCCTGGTCGACGGGGCTCATAACCGGAACATGGCCGTCATCCTCGACTGGGTGGCCAACCATACCTCCTTCGACAACGTGTGGATTCCCAACACGACCTGGTACCTGCGCAATGAGAGCGGCGATATCATGAATCCGCCCGGACACAACTGGAGGGATGTGGCTCAGCTCGATTTCTCCAACCAAGAGATGCGCCGCGAAATGATCAAAACCATGAAAGAGTGGATACTCAAGGCCAACATCGATGGCTTCCGCTGTGATTACTCCGACGGCCCGCCCTTTGACTTCTGGAAACAAGCCATCGATACCCTGAGAAACATAACTTCCCACCGGCTGCTACTACTCTCTGAGGGTAGCAGAAAAAACCACTATACAGCAGGATTTGACTACAACTTCGGGTTTGGCTTCTTCGAAAACCTGAAAAGGATCTTCCGGAATACCCAGTCGGTAAAGTCGATCGAGAACTTTAATATTTCTGATTTTGCCGGAGCCGCCGATGGCCAGCAGATGGTCCGCTACACCTCCAATCACGATGTGAACGGCTCAGACGGTACCCCGCTGGATCTCTTCGGTGGCAAAAAGGGGTCCATGGCCGCCTTTGTAGTAGTGGCCTACATGAAGGGCATTCCAATGATCTACAACGGACAGGAGACGGGTACCCCCTACCGGCTGACCTTCCCTTTCACCTCCACCAAGATTCCATGGGGAACCGACCCCGCGATGACGGCAGAATATAAAAGGATAGTGGCTTTCAGAAATCAGAGTACTGCCATCAGGCGGGGTGAGTTGACCTCCTTCTGCACTGACGATGTGTGTGCTTTTACCAAAAATTATGGCGCAGAACAGGTGCTGGTGCTCGTGAATATGAGGGATTCCGTCGTCGATTTCGCCGTGACACCGGAGTTGACCGCCACTCCCTGGGATGACGTCTTTAACGACGGAAGCCTGACTCTAACCCCGAAAATCACCCTCAAGCCATACGACTATATGGTCCTCCGGAAATTAACCACCCTTAATTGATCTCTATGAAGCTCAAGACATTTTTCCAGGTTATTCTCTTTTTGGCCTTCTTTTTACCGGGTTGGATAACAGAGGCCTCCGGCCAGAAGTCATTTCTGACGGCCAGCAACACGGCAGTATTCTATCCCGTTAATTTTGATTCAGCACTAACCTTGCCCTCTTTCTCCATTGAAAAAGACCTCTTACCATGGAAGGAAATCCCTTCTGGCTGGGAGATGAGACCTCAATTCTCGGTGGAAAATGGTAAAGCCATAGCCAAAGTCACCTGGACGGGTCATGCCGACCTGTATGGCACGGGTGAAGTAAAGGGTGCCCTGAAAAGAAACGGAACGGAGGTCATATTATGGAACACCGATAATTATGGCTATGGCAAGGCCAGCGGAAAACGCCTTTACCAGTCACACCCCTGGGTTTTTGGGGTACGGCCCGATGGTTCTTCCTTCGGAATCATAGCCGATCATTCCTGGAAACAAACCATTTCCCTGACCGATACCATCATATTCACCTCCGATGGTCCACCCTTCAGAATAATCATCATCGAAAAGGACACGCCCCAGGAACTTCTGAAAACACTTGCCGATCTGACCGGAACCATAGACATGCCTCCCTTGTGGGCCCTGGGGTACCAGCAGTGCCGTTTTTCCTACTACCCCGAGGCCCGCGTCAGGAAAATCGCCACTGAATTCCGGAAAAGAAATATTCCTTGTGACGTGATCTGGATGGATATCGATTATATGCAAAACTACAAGGTGTTTACCTTTGATTCCGTCCATTTTCCTGATCCTGCCCGGCTGAATAACTTTCTGCATCAAAATGGGTTCAAGTCAGTTTGGATGATCGATCCGGGTATAAAAAAAGAAAGGGGATATTTTGTCTACGACCAAGGGAGTGCAGGGCATCACTGGGTCCTCAACAGCAACCGCGAAGAATTCAATGGACGGGTATGGCCAGGAACTTGTGCTTTCCCTGACTTCACCATCCCTGAAACCAGGAGGTGGTGGGAGTCCCTTTACAAGGACTTCATGCAAACCGGCATTGACGGAGTGTGGAATGACATGAATGAGCCTTCGGTGTTCAACGGTCCAGGAGGCTCAATGCCCGAAGATAACATCCACCGGGGAGGCGACGCCCTTCCGGAGGGAACTCATCTGCGCTACCATAATGTCTACGGCTTGCTGATGGTTCAGTCTTCGCGCGAGGGCATCCTTAAAGCGCTCCCTGGGAAAAGACCCTTTGTACTCTCCCGGTCCAACTTCCTAGGAGGTCAGAAATATGCCGCTACCTGGACCGGAGACAATGTCTCGAGCTGGGACCACCTGAAGATGTCCACCCCGATGGTGTTGAACCTGGGATTGTCGGGACAGCCTTTCAGCGGTCCCGATATTGGTGGTTTCAGCAGATCTCCCGATCCGGAACTCCTGGCCCACTGGATGGCCATCGGAGCCTTTTACCCTTTCAGCCGAAACCACGCCGAGAAAAATACGGCGGACCAGGAACCCTGGGCTATGGGCCAGATGGTGGAGGATGTCTCCAGAACTGCCCTCCAGAGACGCTACAGATTGCTGCCCTACCTCTACACGCTGTTTCATGAAGCTTCAACTACCGGAATGCCGGTCATGCGCCCCGTCTGGTTCGCCGATATCAGGGATACCACCCTCCGGGGTGAACAGGAGGCTTTTCTTTTGGGTACGGACTTACTGGTCATTCCCAAATGGTCGGGAAAGCGACGTTTACCACAGGGAATATGGAAATCCATAGCACTAGTTGGGGAAGATTCCCAGCATGATCCCTACCATCCTGACCTGAAGCTCCGCGGAGGGGCAATTCTGCCTATGAGCCGTGTCATTCAGTCCACAGCAGATTTTCATACCGACTCCCTCACGCTTCTGGTTTGTCCTGATGCGGACCATAAGGCTGCCGGCACACTTTATGTCGACGCAGGCGAAGGCTTCGGTTACCGTACCGGAGACTATGAAGTAAACAGCTTTACCGCCCGTAAATCAGGGAAGAACGCACTCGTAGTCAGATGCAAAACCACAGGTGTCAGACAAACCGCGGATAAAAGGTGCTACCAGGTTGGGGTGGTCACCGATTCCGGCGTCGTCTGGTCACCCTGGCGTAAAAACAGCCGCATTAAAGTGACAGGAATACTCTAAAACTTCGCTACCTTTATAAAATGAACTTGACAACTTAATATTCAATATTATGAAACCACTGATTTCAAGATTTTTTTGGGTCCTCATGGTGGCCATACATCAACCAACTGAATTTAAATAAATTAAATACCACCTTAAAAATGAAAAATCAATTTCTGATTATTGCGGGATTGTTCCTGGCTGCTCTTGCCCATGGGCAGAACCCACCCGCCACGGTTTCGGGTCAACCCCAACCTCAACAACCAGCCCAGTACATCCAACCCACTATGCAGCAGCCTCAGCAGGCAGCCCAGCAACGGCAGCCTGAACGGTGGGCGCCCGAAAGTACCGAATGGTATACGCCAGTTCCTGTTAAGGTCACCCCAGGGGTGGGCACGAAACCTCCCTCTGATGCCATCGTCCTTTTTGATGGATCCGATTTGTCCAAATGGCAATCGCAGGGCGGAGGACCTGCCAAATGGAAGGTCCACGATGGGGTATTCACGGTGGAACCCGGCACAGGGAGCATTTCCACCAAAGAGTATTTTGGGGATTGCCAGTTGCACATCGAATTCAAGTCTCCGGATCCGGAAAATTACCATGGACAGAACAGGGGCAACAGCGGTATCATGATCCAAAGCCGCTATGAGGTTCAGGTGCTCGATGGCGACAACAATCCTACCTATGTGAATGGGATGGTCGGAAGCATCTATAAACAGAGCGCCCCCCTGGTTAACGCTTACACCAAAAACGGAGAATGGCAGGTGTATGACATTTTCTGGACCGCACCACGCTTCGGTGCCGACGACAAACTGGAGTCTCCGGCCATCATCACCGTAGTGCTGAACGGGATTGTCGTACAAAACAACTATATACTGAAGGGAAACACCCCTTATACCGGATTGCCCCGATATACTGCCCATGGCCGCATGCCACTCTCCCTCCAGGATCACAATACCAGGGTTTCCTTCCGGAACATCTGGATCAGAAACCTTTAAAACATTCTCTTACTGACCCATAAAAACCTTAACCAACAAAAAGGATATGACCACCAACAGAAGAGAATTTCTGAAGTTCGGTTCCGCAGTGGCCGCCGGAATGGGGATTACTTCCCTGTTTCCGGGGGAAACCATGGCGAACTTATCCGGAAAAGGTCCGGAGCCAAGAGGAGCATTTCATTCAGGAGATCACTCTGATGCCAGGATAAACCTGGGTGTTATCGGCGTGGGTATGGGTTGCCGGGATCTGCAGGGAGCCCTGACCGGTAATCCCTGGGTCCATTGTACGGCCCTGTGCGACGTCAACAGTGTCCGTCTGGAGGAGCAGGCAGCCCGGTTCAAGAAAGAGTTTCCCGGTCAAACTGCTGGCATCAGGCTTTATTCCGATTTCCGGAGGCTTTTGGAAGATAAGGATATCGACGGGGTCATCATCGCAACGCCTGACCACTGGCATACTTACATTTTCGCCGAAGCACTGAAGTCGGGGAAAGCCGTCTATGTCGAGAAACCCGTGGCCAATTCCATTGCGGAGTGCCACGTTTTGATGGATTTGCAAAAGCAATACAACCGAACCGTCACCACCGGTTTGTGGCAGACCAGCCAGAAATATTTCATTGACGCCAATGAAATATTGAAAACGGGTGTTCTGGGTGATGTTTATAAAGTGCAGCTTTGGCTGAGCCAGGGCACTGATCCCCGGCCTGCGGTAGAAGATGCTCCTACCCCCTCCACTTTGGATTATGACCTATGGCTGGGACCGGCTCCGGAACGACCCCATAATCCCTATCGAGTCAGGAATTGGCGGAGTTTCTGGGACTATGGAGGCGGACAACAGACCGACTGGGGAGTTCACTGGATCGACTCTGCCTTCGACGGACTGGAAGCCTTGGGAATCAGCGAAAGAGTCTTCCCAAAAGCGGTCTTTTCGACTGCCTTTAAGCACCCGCAGTCGTTTAATGAAACCCCCGCATGCCAGACCACCATCTTCAAGTATGACCATTTTCATATTGAATGGACCCAGCAGGTGGCCCACCTTTACAACCGAAACCAGGGCGTGGCCTGGATCGGGAGTAAAGCCACCCTGGTGTGTAATCGCGACGGGTACGAACTCATCCCACAGGTGGGCAGGAATAACGAGACTTCGGTGGAACCGGTGAAGGTGACAGGACCTTTCGAAGAGGGGGGAATCGAAGCTCATACCTCAAACTGGTGCGCAGCAATCCTTGATAATAGCATAAAAACGAACAGTCCGATCGAAAAAGGGGCCTTTGCCACCATCCTGGCGCACATGGCTAACATCTCCTTCCGGACAGGTACCATGGTAATCTACGATCCGGGAAAACAGTCGTTTATCAACAATCATGAAGCCGACAAATACCTGATGCCGGCTTACCGGGCACCTTGGAAATTCCCGGAGGTCTGATATACTCTGATCACGTAAAACCATATTTTCAGGCCCGTATTATTGGGCCTCAACAAAAAGTTTCAATTTCCATAGAAGTCCTATGATTATATTATTCCAAAGAATGGTTTTTGAAGCAGTCGAATTAATCAGGTGAAGGAGATCATTGAACTCCCGGGATGACACCCCTCCTATCCCTCCTGGAACAAGGGGAAAGGGTCGGGTTTCATCGTAATAAAACCCATCATGCGAGAAGGGGAAATGTTCTTGTTCCTCGGTAATAACATCCATCATGCGAAAAGGGGAAATGTAAGGAAGCACTTCTGGAAGGCCGGAAACAACAGGTCGGGCATTACACACGATCAATACTCTTCCAAAAAATCATTGAGACTTTTCCCTGGTTTACGGTTCTGGAATTTTTCCCTCCTGAAGAAATCCGGCAGTTATTAACAATAGAGACAACTCTTACAACCAAAGTCCTAATCCTTTGAAAATCGGTCAATTCCCCTGGCTGACCGGATGCTTGCCCCTTCGATAAAAGTCATCTTACGGATCCACGGGGAGGATTATATATCAAACCTGATTGTAACCCTGAGGAACTGGCCTGCTCAGTCTTCGTTCTCTTTAACATTTCATTGGAATATGTTCTTCAAAAAACAGGGATCGTGTTTCAGTTCGATTCGCGCATCACAGCAGTCAGTTATCTATGCAGGAGTATCGAAGTGCCAAATCAGACCTGTCAGTGATGGGCTCCGCAGCAGTGTTTGTACTTTTTGCCGCTTCCGCAGGGACAGGGATCGTTGCGCCCAACCTTTGGAACGTTGAGCCTGACGGTCTTCCCGGCAGGCAATGGATAAGGTTCAGCAGGAAGAGGCCGCAGAAATTTCTTCTCTTCCCGGAAGAGTTCTTCAGAAGAATTTCCCTTCAAAACCCATTGGGGCAGCGTGTTGCTGAAATCCAAGAGCATCCGTAAGAAAACGTTGACGTCATCAACACCGCTGAATTCGATGTGTTCGGAAAAAAGTTGAATGATATTCTGAATTCCCAGATCGTTCTGCAACATGATGTAAGCCGTCCTGACCAGTTCTTTCGGGTTGCTGACTTTCCTCTTGTTCAGCTCTTTCAGAAGGGCAGCGGTTGCTTTGTTTTCCGGGAAGTAGTCCCGGCTTCCGCATTGAAGGATTTCCTCCATCGGGAGAAGCGGGTAATCCAGATCTTTCCTCGTGTTGACTTCCTTCAGGATGCTCTTTGGTTGGAACATAAATTCAGTGTGGTAATAGATCCGGTTGCCGACATCGAGAAACCTGATGTCCCCTGACAGCCTGTCGCGGGAGAGGATCATTTCGGCAATATCGTTTTTTGTAAATTTCTGTCCGGAATAGTGGTTGAATTTGCGTCGCATTTCCGTTTCGGACAGAATCCCGTACCGGTTCACGATTCCTAAGGCAAGGAGGTCAAGCGCGTTCTGAATAATAAAGTCCGTATCGTTAAAGATCGATTGAATTTTCGGGGCCAGCGCCTTCCTGAAATTTTCAGCCAGTGTAATGACGAATTTATGCTTTTCCGGCGTGTTGACCGAGACCAGCCCCCTTCCGATCAGGGGGATAAAGGGGATCAGGTCATTGGTAGTATAGGTACCGCCGGCATTGATTAGCTTTTCGAGCAGGAAAAACTCCTCGTAGGAATAATATTCCGTCAAAATCTCCGGAACTTCGAGGAGCCGTTTCTCGATGGCTGCTGCGAGCTGCTCTTTTTTCCAGGAAGATTTGTATTCGACGTCGTAATCGATGCAAAAATCAAGTAAATGGGACTTTTTGGCCGAAGAGACCAGGTTTTGGGCGAGGCTTTGGAGGCTCATGTTTTTTGGCGTTAAGATAGATAAAATGTTATTCACATGATAACTTTCCGCACTTGAGCCAACAGGGAAACGAATCCCGGAAAACCGGAATGCGTTCGACGGATTTCAGCACCGGATCAGCCAAAAGCAGAGACTAACCATTGATGCGTAGCTAGCTAAAAGAACGGATTTAGTCAATCCGATTTTGGCAAGGTCATCCTACAGGTGTTGTTTGCTTACCCCGCGGCGGAGCCTGCGGGGTAAGCAAACACTGTTTTGCCATAGCTGACACCAGATCGGACAAAGCCTTCTCAAGCCATGCAATCCAGGACATTAACCGTAGTTTTTCCGGTGAACCCGGAAAAACCGTCAGGCTAATTAAAGGGTACCGACACCGTATTGGAAGCTACGCCATTGCTGTCAACCACCTGGTAGGTGTAGGTTCCCTTCCGGGTCAGGGTGTTGGTATAACTTTTTGAAGAAACGGTAGCAATCGTTGATCCATTGCGCTTAACCTTATATTTAGGAGTACCTCCCGTCCATTGAAGGGTAACCCGCATCCAGCTGAAGAATTTAACTGTAGTGTAGGTCAGCACAATGTCAGTGGGTTCCGGTGCAGCCGTGACCGTCACGCTTTGCGATTTGGTTCCGGTGGCTCCGTCGTCATCGGTCACTGTCAGGGAGACATTGTATGTCCCGGCAGCAGCATAAGTATGCGAAGGATTTTGTGATGCAGAGGTGCTTCCGTCACCGAAATTCCAGTTCCAGGATGAGATGGTACCATCGCTGTCAGTGCTGGTATCGGTAAAGTTAACTGTCAATTCCGATATTGTGGTAGTAAAGCCGGCGACAGGCGGTTGGTTCACCGGAGGTTGCGGAGGAGTTCCGCCGCCGGAGAGGTCTGCCCATCCAAGATTCTCCTTGTTGCCATCGGGATCGTTCTGGGTATTCAATCCTTCGGCACTCGTCTGAAGTTTTCCTCCATCGATCAACGCCTGTCTGATGCTGTAAACTCCTGCTGCATTGGTAGCCCGTCCGTTCTGCACAATGTAAAGGGCGACCAGTCCGGCCGCGTGCGGAGACGCCATGCTGGTGCCGCTCATGGTGGCATAGTTGGCATCCTTATAACAAGAGAGGATGTTTACCCCCGGAAGGATCAGGTCGATGGCTTTCCCCGCGGAAGTGACAGGATTTCCCGATGTTACGCTCTTGCTGTAGTTGCTGAAAGTCGCCCAGGAATCATCGGCGCCATAGGAGGTGGAACCACCCAGTCCGCCGGGTTGTCCGTCGGAATCGGCCAGCGCCGAAATGGTCATCACTTCGGGATATGAAGCCGGAATGTAATCGTCAGACGTTCCGAATCTCCCATCCTTTCCATAAACATCCACTTTGCTGTTGCCGGCAGCAACCACAACCACGATGCCTTTGTTCACACAATTCTGCACCGCCGTACGATAAGATGTGCTTGTCCCTGTTCCGCCGAGACTCATATTGATTACCTCAATTTCTGACGACCTTGCCGCTACCCAGTTAAGTCCTGCAATGATGTCACTGGTGTAGCCCGATCCACTGCTACTCAGCACCTTGACAGCCCAGATACGGGCACCCGGACAAACACCCACCACACCAAAATCGTTGTCTTTGGCGCCTATGGTTCCGGCGACATGAGATCCGTGGCCATTGTCATCGTCATAATTGCTGTCGGAAGATCCACCGTTGTAATAGCGAACACCCCCGACAACCGTCATGTCAGCATGGTCCTTGTCTACACCGGTATCCACTACTGCCACATCCACATCGGGAGAATCAGAAATTCCGTCAATCGGAACAACGCTGTTCAGATTGGCGGCAAACCTCCTGATTCCTGTCGGAATGGTCTGGGCACAGGTGGTCATCACCAGGTCAGGCTCTATCAACGCAATATTGGGATTCCGCCGAAGTCCTTCGAGTGCCTGCGCAGGAATTCTGGCCGAAAAACCCTTAATGGCATGCTTGTAAACATGCCCTTTCTGGAATCCGTGCCGTCCTTTCAACGTCTCGGTGACACCGTCGGGATCGGTAACATCGTCGCGGAAAATTACAATGTAGCGGTCGCCGGCATTGCCGGAATCCGCCTTCTTCAACTGAAGGGCCTCATCATCCTGCGTCATAAATTCATCGTTTTCGATGCAGGAGAATGCAAGGAAAAGCATAAGGAAAATTGCGGTAAAGCGAAACCATCTTTTCATAACAGTAGTTTTTATAGGTTAATGAGAAATTGTTGCAAACGCAAATGTCCGGCGCAAAGCTTACGGAAAATATGTTCTGCTAAATTCATTCAAGCGACCTATTTCGTCCTTGCAAAGTATATTTTTTTTACCGGTAATTCCAAATAATCAGGTTGAAAAATGGCCATATTCCGATATTTCCCGCAATTCGGGCAGCTAAGCTTCCGGGAGCCCTGTCTGTATTCACCGGAAATTGAGGAAATTAAAGCCTTTCCAGCAGAAAAAGAGGAGCTTGAGATTGTTAAAACTTTCAAAAGATTTGGTATCTCGGAATATTAAAACTACTTTTGAAGAGCATCAGACGTTCATTGAAACCAAAGATATTTCCGCATTAATTCTCTCGTTGGTAAACTCAACACTAAACATCGAAACGAGATAGCTTTCCGGCGTAAAAACAGGCCTGGTAGTTCCGACTTTGTCGGGATGAGTCTTCGGACCGTTGGACGTTTGAGCGACGGGGCACTCAAATCCTGTTCACCGGGGTTTTACACAATCAGAATTAGTGCGGATTTTTTTTGCCCTTTATCAGGGTCACCACCAGGTTGAGCAGGGTCAACGCCGCCATGAAAACCGACACCCGGGCGATGTAATCTCCGTGCTTCACATAAAAGGTGAGCTTGTCATTGAAGTTGATCTGCGCAGTGAGGGCATCCTCCACCCACCATTTGCTGCGCTGCAGCACTTCCCCCCGTTGGCTTATAAATCCCGATATTCCGGTATTGGCCGAACGGGCCACACTGCGCCGGCTCTCCACCGCCCGCAGGCGGGCAAAGGAAAAATGCTGCCGGTAGCCGGGCGTATTTTTCCACCATCCGTCATTGGTGATGATAAAGATCGCCCCGGCACCCTTCCGGATAAACTCAGCCATATACCCCCCGAAGGCAGACTCATAACAGATGGCAGGCGCCACCCGGTCCCCTTCAGGCGTAATGAAGCTGGTGGGCTCGTCCTGCTTGCCCAGAGTGCCGGTGGTGCCCCCCAGGTTGATGATGAAGGAATCGAGGAATTTCAGATATTTCCGGAAGGGCATCTTCTCCACTCCCGGTACCAGGATGGACTTGTGGTAGACCTGGTATCCCCCGTCAGCACCGGTATAAATGGCTGCATTGTATACGTCGTAGACCAGTCCATCGGCTGCACGACGGGCAGTGGCCGGCACCTCCTCCCCTTCCCGGTAAATCCGGAAGGTCGACGCCCCGATTACCAATCCGCTCCCCCCGCTCATGCGCGTCAGCTCCAGCAACTGCCTGAAGGCGGGATACCGCAGCAGGTTGCCCTCGTCCCAGTTCTCCTCGAAGACAGTTTCGGGACCCACGATAAAATCGATTCCCCCGATAAGGTTGTTCTCGGCGATCTGAATGAATTTCATCAGCTTCTCGTTGACAGAGCCTTCTCCATGGCTTTCGGTATAGGGATCGATGTTGGGCTGGATGATGAGCACGGTTCGGAGGTCTTCCTTTTCCTCATAGTTGTGGTAGCGGATCACCGACCAGACGGCGGGCAACGCGACCACCACCAAGAGCAGGACGCCCCGGGTGACTTTCTGCCGGAGGGGAAACCCGTCGACTACCATCTTCAGAAAGCCGAACAGAAGGATGCCGACCAGCCACACCCAGAGACTTCCACCGAAAACACCGGTATATTCATACCATTGTACCAGCATGACATTATTACTGAAGCCGTTTCCGAGAGTGAGCCACGGCCATTCGATATCCCAGTGGTAGTGGAAAAATTCAAAAGAGAGCCAGAAGACCACGTAAGCCAGGTATCCTGGTGTTCCCCGGAAGGCGCGCCGCGCCAGATGCGCCAGCCAGAAAACCAGCGACATCAGGAAAGCGTTCACGATGATGGCGAACAGTGCCCCCGCAGGGGTGGCATGCCAGATCCACCAGGTGGTCAGCCCGTTCCAGATCAGAAATGAGAGAAAAGCATGACCCTGGAAGGAGATGCTCCGGAAACGACCCTGCTCCCTCACGAAAAAATCGTCGAGGAGGAGCAGGGGCAGGAAGCCCGCAAAGAGGAGCCACCCCGGAAAGCCAAGCCAGGGAAGGCTGAGCATAACCCCCGACATCACTGCAAGCATCCAGCGTATTGGTCTCTTCATAATCCGCTATTTTAGGTTTTCCGAAACTCCTGATAATATGATTCTTCCTACGTTCACCATGGGTTATTAACATCACCCGTGTGAAAGATACTGGCTTCAGGAAACAAAAATAACCTTTTAAAAAACTATTTTGTCAAAATCATGGTTATTAAGGAGAATAAAATAGAGCCATTGAGAGTGCTTCCCAGCTTTTCGATACGCATAATTCTGCTCACCAGGGTGGCGGCCATGGGCTTCTTCCTCCCGGCGGGATTCCTGTTGGTGGGATGTCTTCTTGTGGGATGTCTTCTGGCACCGCGCCCTCTGGTGGCTCAGACTACCAGAACCTACAAGATCTTCGGACCAAAATACCAGCAGGTGACCATTTCAAGCAATGAGCTCAGTGGAGCGATCTACTACTTGAAATCGGGACACGGGGGTCCCGATCCCGGTGCCCTGGGGAAATACAACGGCCACACCATCAGCGAGGATGAGTATGCCTATGATGTGATCCTGCGGCTGGGGCGCAACCTGATCGAAAGGGGCGCGACGGTTTATTTCATCACCCGTGACCCCAACGACGGCATCCGCGATGATGTGATCCTGAAGCTGGACAAGGACGAAGTCTGCTATCCCAACCTGACCATTCCCCTCAACCAGGTGCAGCGGTTGCGGCAACGCACCGAGGCCGTCAACAAACTCTACCGCGCCAATAAGGGAAAATTCCAGCGGATGATCTCCGTCCACGTCGACGCCCGGAGCACCAACAAAAACATCGACGTATTCTTCTACCACGACAAGCGGAGCAAGACCGGGGAGAAAACAGCCCGGATCATGAAAAACACTTTTGAGGAAAAATACCGGAAACATCAACCCGGCAGGGGATACCACGGCACCGTGTCGGACCGGAACCTCTACGTGGTGGCCAACACCCTTCCTGTGTCGGTATATATCGAACTGGGGAATATCCACCACAAACGGGACCAGCAACGGATCATCACGGCCGACAACCGCCAGGCCCTGGCTAACTGGATGACGGAGGCGCTGGTGAAAGATTTTAAAACCAACAAATAAACTAAGGGTGAGGTTAAGGGAGGGAAATAAACCTTATCATCCCCCGAAAAAATCCTCCAGGTCGCGACGCTCTTTTTTAGTGGGACGGCCGGTTCCGCGCTCGCGGAAGATCCACTGTCCGGCTTTGTGCATCTCAAGAACCTCCAACTCCTCAGGCGGCGTTACATCCGTCATGTACCGGGGCACCTCTTTTGCCCCCACCCTGCTGTTGATAGGTTCCAGCGCCTTGTAGCTGCGCCAGATGGGCGACCAGCGCACCTTCACGATGTCGCCGGGTTTCACCACACGGGAAGCCTTTACAGGCAGTCCGTCCATCATGACCTGGCCTTTGCGGCAGGCCTCTGCAGCCTGGGTGCGGGTGTGGAAAATCCGCACAGACCAGAGCCATTTGTCGATACGGGGATAGTCTGTCATAATCTCTCTGTGCTGCCCCCCGGCTTTACCGGGAATTACTGAGTTCAGCTCTTTCAGGTTCCCGCGGTCTACGCCATTTAATGAATCTTAATCTGAACCTCAACCTTCTTCGGTCACCATGGGTTAGTGAATTTCAACCTTTTCAGGGCTGGAGCCACCGGGCCTCTTGTTATATAAGTTCATGGTGCGGTCTATACCCAGGGTGCCGAAACTCCGAATCACCTCCATGCTGGTGTCGACAAGGGGAGGCAACTCCTTCTTCTCATCCGGGGTCCACCGTCCCAAAACATAGTCCACCTGATAACCCCGGTGGAAATTATCCCCGATTCCGAACCGAAGCCTCGCAAATTCGTTGGACCCCAGCACATCGCTGATGTTCCGCAGTCCGTTGTGACCCCCGTCACTCCCTTTGGCCTTCACCCTGATGGTTCCGAAGGGAAGCGCCAGGTCATCGCATACCACAAGCAAGTTCGACAGGGGAATATTCTCCTTTTTCAGCCAATAATTGACGGCACGTCCGCTAAGGTTGACATAGGTGGTCGGCCGCAGCAAAACAAAAATCCGCCCCGCGAATTTGTATTCTGCCACAAATCCGTAACGACGATCCTCAAAAACAATATTGGACGCACCGGCCAGCGCGTCCAATATCAAAAAGCCAACGTTGTGGCGGGTATTGTCGTATTCCTTTCCGATATTGCCCAGTCCGGCAACCAGGTATTTCAACGACGTCGGTATTAATTATTTCTTACCGCCTTTTTCCGTAGCGGCAGCCGCAGCGGCAGCCTTGGAAGCACGGGTAATGGAAACGGTGGCGATGACATTCGATTTTCCGGTAAGGAATTCCATGCCTTCAAAATGCAGGTCACCCACTTTCACGCTCTGTCCCACGTCAAGGCTTGTCACATCAACATTCACGACATCGGGAAGGTTCTTCACCAGCCCCTTCACCCTGATCTTCCGCATGTTCATCTTCAGTTTACCCCCGGCCTTGATCCCTCTGGCACTCCCCACGATTTTGACAGGAAGTTCCACCTTCACCGGCTTCTTTTCGCTGATGCCCAGAAAATCGGCATGGATCAGTTCTTCTTCCACAGGATGCCACTGCATATCCTGAAGGATCGCCTGATGAACTTTCCCTTCCAGGTTGAGGTTCACCACAAACACATCGGGGGTGTACACCAACGAACGGAATTCACTGAACGGAACACTGAAATGAATCGGGTTTTCACCCCCGTAAAGCACACAGGGAACCAGTTTCTGTAGACGCAGCTTTTTCGAATCTTTCTTTCCGGTTACTTCCCGGATTTTTCCATTGATCTCTAATGACTTCATTTTAAGACTTTTAAATTAATTATGGTACTCAGTTCTTCCTTCTGCGGAAACGCAAATACTTCCGCGGAAAGACAAACAGCATGCATAACCGATATGGCTGCCGTTTTGAAAAAAGCGGTGCAAATATAGCACTTACTTGAAATATAACGAACTAATCGACCGATTTTTGTATACCCTTCCGATGGCTTCGGCGAAAGCTCCGGCCACGGAAATGTATTTCAGCTTGGGTGAAGTGGTTTTCGGAGGAAGGGAATTGGTGAAGTATAGTTCTTCGAGCACCGATTTCTCGATATTTTCGATGGCGGGCCCCGACAGGACTCCGTGGGCGGCGAAAGCGCGTACACTGTTGGCGCCCTTTTCGACCATCAGCCGGGCGGCTTTGGACATGGTGCCGGCAGTGTCGATCATGTCATCGACGATGATGACGTCTTTCCCCGCCACTTCTCCGATCAGGGTCATCGAGTCGACCACGTTGGCTTTGGCGCGCGACTTATGGCAGATCACCATGTCGGTTTCCAAAAGGCGCGCATAGGTATTGGCCCGCTTGGTGCCCCCCACATCGGGAGAAGCAATGGTGATATCGCGCAATCCCAGGTTCCGGATAAAGGGGATGAACAGGGCCGACGCAAACAGGTGATCCACAGGAACATTGAAAAATCCCTGGATCTGGTCGGCATGGAGGTCCATAGTGATCACCCGGTCCACGCCGGCTGCCGAAAGGAGATCGGCCATCAGCTTGGCCCCGATCGAAACCCGCGGCTTGTCCTTGCGGTCCTGCCGCGCATAACCGAAATAGGGGATCACGGCAATAACCTTGTAGGCACTGGCACGCTTGGCCGCATCGATCATCAGAAGAAGTTCCATTATGTTGTCGGCCGGAGGAGGGGTCGACTGAACAATGAAAACATGAGAGCCGCGAATCGTCTCTTCAAAACAGGGTTCAAATTCACCGTCGGAAAAAACCGCACACGAGGTCTCCCCCAGTTCGATTTCCAGACTTTTGCAGATTTCTTCAGCCAGATATCGCGAATAGCGACAAGAAAAGACTTTCAGAGGATGACGTTTGGTTCCCATAATCGTTGCTTTTCATGGTCCGATAGTTATGCAAAGTTATAACTTTACACATTCCGTGGAACAGTCCGGTAAAGATTGGTGGTATTTTGCGAAGGGAAAGTTTGGTGGGTCAGAGTTTCCCCCAGGAGGCGGAGACTTCCCCGATGAAGTCCAGGATCTCTTTCTTTCCCAGGATCCGGGAAGAAGAGGTAATGAAAATATGCGGAAGAGGCTCGAACAATCCCGAGAGCACCTCTTTGTATTTCAGGATTGCCAGTTCAGCAGCCTCGGGCTTCAGTTTGTCACTCTTGGTGAAAACCACCGCAAAGGGGACCTGGTTCTCCCCCAGCCAGGTCATGAAGCCGAGGTCGGACTCCATGGCCTGATGACGGATGTCGACCAGAACGAACAGACAGCAGAGGTTGACCCGCTGAAGGATATACGCCCTGAAGAACTTCTCCCACTTCTCCCTTTCGGCTTTCGGAACTTTCGCATATCCGTAGCCGGGGAGGTCAACCAGATACCACGACTCATCGATCAGAAAATGGTTGATCAGCCGGGTTTTGCCGGGTTTCCCTGAGGTCTTCGCCAGCGACTTGCTGTTGGTGAGCATGTTGATGAGCGAGGACTTGCCGACATTCGACCGGCCGATGAAGGCGTACTCCGGCTTATCGGGCCGCGGACATTTCCCGGGATCGCTGTTGCTAACAAAAAAGCGGGCTTGTTTGATTTCCATAGTACTTTTATTCGATATAGATTTCCAGAAGCCGCGCTTCGCCTTCCCGGGGCGTCAGCACAAAATTATCCATAACGGCGGGGACCAGCACCGTATCCCCCCGGCGGATCACCTCCTCTCCCCCCTCCCACGACAGGGTCACCTCCCCTTTGATGCCCATGAATATCACGAAGGAATCGAGGTGCGGCACATCCTTTTCCACCAGCCGGTCCATCTCAACGACATTGACGGTGAAATAGGGGCAGGTTGCCAGCAGCGACGACTGGTTTTTTTCCGCGGAATAGCGGGTTTTGTTATCCTTCTGCCAGGAGAAGTCAATGGCATCGAGGGCCAGCTCAGTATGGAGCTTCCGTTTCTTTCCCTGCTTATCCGTCCGGTCGTAGTCGTAAATGCGGTAGGTCACATCGGAAGTCTGCTGAATTTCAGCCACCAGGATACCTTTCCCGATGGCATGAACCCTTCCGGCAGGGATAAAAAAGACATCACCCGGGTGCACCTCCTCACTCAGGAGGAGGTCGGTGATGCGGCCGCTTCCGAGGTATTCCAGGTATTTCTCCCGGTCCACCTTCTGGTTAAAGCCTGAAATCAGCTTCGACCCCGGATCGGCATCCACGACATACCACATCTCCGTCTTTCCGTAGGCGGAATGACGCTCGCGCGAAAGTTCATCCCCGGGATGCACCTGAATGGAGAGGTCGTCTTGGGCATCGATGAATTTGATGAGCAGCGGAAATTCAATCCCGTACCGGTCGTAGACTTTTTCCCCCACCAGGTCGCCCATGTAAATTTCGATTAACTCCTGAAGGTCATTATCGCGAAGAAAACCATTGTCCACTACCGAAATATGCCCTTCTACGGCCGAAATCTCCCAGCTCTCCCCGCACCGTTCCTTCGGACAGGCAGCTTTCCCCAGGACCCTCTGCAGACGGTTTCCGCCCCAGATCCGCTCCTGGAAAAAGGGTTTGAATTTTAAAGGATATAACCTGCTCATGACATCGCCGCAATTATTTAAAGTTGGTACTGATTTCGTGCGAAATTAAAACTAATTTAGCTGTGTGAACGGGTATTCCGCCCTTTTACCATGATTTTTAACTAAACACGTCAGAAAATGCTTGTTATAGGAATTGCAGGAGGTACCGGATCGGGGAAAACCACCGTCGTGAATAAAATCGCCGAATCGTTTACCGAAGGAGAGGTGGCGATCCTGACACAGGACGCGTACTATTTTGACAATAGCCACCTGTCGCTCGAAGAACGGCGTAAGAAGAATTTCGACCGTCCCGACGCCATTGAATTTGAACTGATGGTGGAACACATCAAAGCCCTGAAAGAGGGAAAAACCATCCTCCAGCCCACTTATTCGTTTATCACCTGCACCCGCCAGGAGGAGACCATCCCGGTGGAACCGCGCCACGTGCTCATCGTGGAAGGAATCCTGTGCCTTGCTGACGAAAACCTGCGCCGGCTCATGGATGTCAAGGTGTATGTAGACTGCTCTTCCGACGTGCGCCTTACCCGGGTGATCAGACGAGATATCATGGAACGGGGACGCGATGTGGAAACGGTTCTGGACCGCTACGAAAAGACCGTGCGCCCCAGCCACCTGCAATTCATTGAACCCACCAAGAATTTCGCCGACATCATCATCCCCCAGGGCGGACTCAACCATAAAGCCATCGAAATCCTCACCAACTACATCAAACAAATCCTCAAAAAAACTCCCAAAACCCATGCTTGACGCCTTCCATCCCGACGAAGTCGTTTTGCGATTTATACTACGATCACTTCGCGCTCCAGGTCCACGCCGAACCGCTCCTGCACCGACCGGCAGATCTCTTCCGACAGCTTAAAAATTTCCTTTCCGGTGGCACCGCCGTAGTTGATCAGCACCAGGGCATGATCACGGTGAACACCTGCATCCCCCTTTCGGAAACCCTTCCAGCCGCATTGATCGATGAGCCATCCCGCCGATAGTTTTACCAATCCCTCCCCGGACGGATAGACCGGTATCGCGGGATACGCCGCCCTCAACCGCGCAGCCGTACTTGCACCCACAACGGGATTCTTGAAAAAACTACCCGCATTGCCCAGCATTGACGGATCAGGAAGCTTCCGCCGGCGAATCCTGATCACCGCCTCCCGGACATCTGTCACTGTGATATCTATGTTATGTCCACCTACCGGACCGGGTCCCGCCACCTGATGATCAAACCGGTTTGTGCTACTGATTTTAGCCTCAACGTCATTTTGTCCCTCGTCCCCGATTTCCTTTTTAATCTCAACCTCAGCCTTTATCTTAACCTTAACTTTATCTCGTTCCTCGTCCCCGGTCTTGACTTCGTTTTCATTTTCGTTACCGGCCTCGTCTTTAATCTCAACCTCATTTCGCAGGTCTCCGTACTCCAGCACCAGTTCAGGCACCCGGTCCAGCCTGAAAACCACCGAGGTGATGATGAATCTCTCCCTGAGTTCCTCCTTGAAAATCGAGGTACGATATCCGAAGCGGCATTCCGCAGCGCCGTATTCTCTGATCTCCCCTGACGGCACCGCCACGCCGGTCACCGAGCTGATCACGCTGGCAGCCTCGCGGCCGTATGCCCCGATGTTCTGCACCGGGACCGCCCCCACCCTTCCGGGAATCAGGGATAGGTTTTCGACACCGCCCCACCCTGCCTCCACGGCATACCGGACGAAATCATCCCACACCACCCCGGCTCCGGCACGCAGCCACACATGATGGTCATCCTCCTTTTCCACGGTGATGCCGGTCACCGCCGGACGAATTACCATTCCTGGGAAATCGCGGGTGAAGAGCAGGTTGCTGCCGCTTCCCAGGACCAGGACCGGGTCAAACAACCGGGGATTCTCCCGCAGCAAATCCGCCAATTCCGCGGAATCAGTGAATTCCAGAAAATAACGGGCTTTTGCTTCCGTTCCAAAAGTATGGTACGCTCTCAGCGATATGTTCTCCCGTAACCGCATCGGCATTCGTTTCGCCAAAGATACACCAATGCTGGGAATAGTAACTTTTTAATTTTCTTCCTACATTAGCGGAAATTTGTCGTTTTGAAAAAGATCATTGTTTCGGTGACCAATGACCTGTCGGGGGACCAGCGGGTGGACCGGGTGTGCCGTACCCTGACCGGGATGGGATTCCGGGTGTTGCTCGTTGGCCGGAAGCTCCCGGCATCGGCACCCCTGGCGGAGGTTCCTTACGACAGCCGTCGCATGCGCCTTCTCTTCCGGAAAGGACCCCTCTTTTATGCAGAATTCAATATCAGGCTCTTCCTCTTCCTGATCTCTCATCGCTTCGACCTGCTCCTCTCCAACGACCTGGACACCCTGGCAGCCAACCGGTTTGCCGGATGGTTGCGAAGAAAACCGGTGGTTTACGACAGTCACGAATATTTTACGGAAGTCCCCGAACTGGTCGACCGTCCGGGTGTGAAGAAAATATGGATGTGGCTGGAAAAACGGCTGATCCCCGGTGTCGCTGCCGCCTATACGGTGAGCCAGCCCATCGCGGAAGCCTATTCCCAAAAATATGGCGTCCCCTTTGCTGTGGTGCGGAACCTGCCGTTCCCGGCATCAGCCGGAAGGAGAGCAGACGGGGTTCCATCAGCGACATCTTCCAAAGAAACAATTTGCGGGGAGCCATCACCTCCGACATCTTCCGAAGAGACATTATCGATACAGCCATCAGCAAGATCTTCCGAAGAAACCTTTTCCGGGGAGCAATCACCTGCGACTCCTTCCGAATACACATTAGCCGGGGTGCCACCATCTGCGGCACCTCCCGAAGAAACAACTTCCTGGAAATCGTCAGCGGAAGGAGCCGGCCTAACCCCAGGCCGGCCGGTGATCATCTACCAGGGAGCGTTGAACAAAGGGCGCGGACTGGAGCATGCGATCCTGGCCATGGACCACCTTCCTGAAGCGGAGCTGGTCATCGCCGGCAGCGGCGACCTGGAAGAGGAACTCCACACCCTGGTCAGCGGCCTCCACCTGAATAATGTAAGATTCGCAGGCAGACTTTCCCCTGACCACCTGTGGATCCTTACACGGCAGGCCAGCCTGGGAATCTCCGTCGAGGAGGACCTCGGTCTCAACTACCGCTATGCATTGCCCAACAAACTCTTCGACTACATCAGGGCACGCATTCCCGTGGTGGTCTCCGACCTTCCCGAAATGAGACGTATCGTAACCGATTACGGCATCGGCCTCATCGCTCCTTCCCGCGACCCGGAAACCCTGGCAGATATCTTCCGGAAAGCGCTCACCGACACCTCCCTGCGCAGGCAGTGGATCCAAAACCTCGACACCGCCGCCCGGGACCTCCACTGGGACAACGAAAAAGAAATCCTTCAGGAAATATTCAGGAAATTCTCCTGTTAATAATGGAACCTGCAGGAGATTATTTCTATTGAAGTCTCGTCAAAAAAATATACTAAGCGATGTTCTTTACTGATTCTCCTTGACCAATACCTTTCAGATCATGTTTTAAGGCTTCGGGCTTTCCAATCCCATTAACGGGATTTCTTGCAGTTTCCCTGACAAGTTCAGAAATTATCAAAAATGTTTTCTTATCTGAATTTAGCCATCCCAGATAATCAGCGTAGGCTGACGGGGTAAAGGTTATATTAAGCATTGCAAGGTTTATTCACTTCTTACGGAGAAGCTCATCTGTGTGCTGTAAAAACTCCTCCGGAGTAAACGACACGATGGGTTCACTGGCTATGCTTTCAGACAAATGCTGTTTGTTTGCCGGATTGGATGTCAGGTCCTCAGTTTCATCCATTTCAGTTGTAATTGTAATGATGACATGTTTACCTTCAAATAATCTTTTAATCTTCAGCAACAACTCCTCCGCCAATTCCTTTGATGCTATTTAAAATGTCGCCTCCATAGTTCTCTAGATGTACGTAAAATCATTGAATTGTGAGCCCCTTGGTACCTTAATAGAAACTCCTCGCTGGCTCTGCAGCGAGGAATCCGATTCCGTAGAGGACTTCTCTATTGTCTTGCTCGCTAACCCCGCGGTAGAACCGACGGGGGATGCGCTCGCCGGAATTCAGCCAAATAATCCTGGTAAAACCCTACAATATTCTTATCCTCTGGTATTCTGATATTCGAGATTCAAGATTCAAGATTCAGGATTCTGCCCTTTTCCGTAAGTCGAGGGCCGCATGATACCGTGCCGCATTCCTTTCGTGTTCGGCATTGGTGCGGGCAAAGTTATGATACCCCGAAAAGTCCTCCCGGGCACAGAAATAGTAAAAGTTGTGGCGTTCGTAATTGAGCACGGCATCGATGGATTGGATTTCCGGAAAGGTGATCGGTCCGGGTGGCAGGCCGGCATTCAGATAGGTATTGTAGGGGGAATCGATTTCCAGGTGCCGGTTAAGGATCCTCCGGAGGGTGATGTCTCCGGCGGCAAACTTCACCGTGGGATCGGCCTGCAGCGGCATCCCCTTCCGCAGCCTGTTGATGTAAACCCCGGCAATCCGTGGTTTTTCACTCTGTTTGTTGCTCTCTTCCTGAACAATCGCCGCCAGGGTCGCCACCTCTGCGGGAGTCATGTTAAGATTCCGGGCTTTCTCCTGCCGCTCTGCATTCCAGAAAGCCTCATGCTCCCGTTTCATCCGGTCACCAAACTCTTCCGCGGAAGTGGTCCAGTAAAATTCATAGGTGTTGGGAATGAACATCGCCGGAAAGGTCTCCATGGTGAAGCCATACGATTCCGCAACTGCAGGGGTAAAAAGTCCCAGCACGGAGAGGGAATCGGCTTCGAGATAACGGCTTACCACCCCAGCAAGCTGTTCAGGGGTCCTGATGTTGTTGAAAACCAATTGCACCGGCTCCTGCAACCCGGCCCGCAGTATGTTGACTGCCGTGTTGGTGCTCATCCCGGGGTTAAAATGATACCGCCCGGGCTTGATATAGTCGGTGCACTCCTTCCGCTTCGCCACCCAGCGGAATGCCTTCATGCTGCGCATCACGCCATTCTTCTCCAGCGTGTCCACCACATTGTCGAAACTCTCCTTTTCGCGAATGTAGAGATAATAATCCTTCTGCACATTGGGTTTGAAAACATAGCCGTAAAGCTGCCACGCCCGCAATCCCGTCAAAGCTGCCAGAATGACACCTATCAGGATGAATCTCTTTCCCAGCCGCGGGAAAAGCATCGGTTTGAATTTCATCTGAGGCATAACCGTATGTTAAATTCCCATGGTTTCAACCATAGGAGTGATGAAAGATAAAGCCCCAAAGATACAAATTTCATGCCTCCCCGAAAGGGATCCCCGCAGCTGCCGTAAAACTGTCCTTTCCGCTGTCCAAATCGAAAAACCGGTCCCCCGCCTTCACCCTGCAGCCGGAAGATGAACAAACGCACTTTTTTTGTAATTTCGCCGCTGAAAAATTTAAACTGCATATCATGTTACAGGTCCGACTTTCCGGCGACATCTGGTTTATGGGTTTCAACGACCGGCGAACCCATCTTTTTGAAAATATTTGGCCCATTCCCCACGGAATCAGCTACAATTCCTACCTCATCATCGATGAAAAAATCGCCCTCATCGACACCGTCGAACGGCAGTTCATCGACGACTATCTCGACCATATCGCGTCGCTGATCGGCGACCGCCAGGTGGATTACCTGGTTATCAACCACATGGAGCCGGACCATTCCGGAGCTCTGAAGGCGCTGATCACCAAATATCCCGGCGTGACCCTGGTGGGGAACAAAAAGACCTTCCAACTGGTGGAAAGCTATTACCTCAAGCCGGAAAAGGTGGTAGAAGTTTACGATGACGACACCCTGGAACTGGGCCGCAACAAGCTGCAGTTCCGTACCATCCCGATGGTCCACTGGCCCGAGACAATGGTGAGCTACGAGGTGAACAGCGGGATCCTCTTCGCCGGCGATGCCTTCGGAAGTTACGGCACCCTCGACGGCGGAATCTTCGACGATGAAATCAACCTCGACTTTTACGAGGTGGAGGTGATGCGCTACTTCACCAACATCGTGGGAAAATATTGCGCCCACACCCAGCGGGCCATCAAAAAACTGGCTGACCTGGAGATCAGGATGATTGCGGCCACCCACGGTCCGGTATGGCGCACCGACCTCAACTGGGTCCTCAGCCGTTACAACAAGTGGAGTTCCTACGATATGGAGAACGGCGTGGTCATCGTTTATGGCTCCATGTACGGTAACACCCAGAAGATGGCCGAGGTGGTGGCCCGCAGGCTGGCCGAAAGGGGCATTAAAAACATCAGGGTCTACGACGCCTCTAAAACCCACGCCTCTTACATCATCAACGACATTTTTAAATACCGGGGGTTTATAGTAGGAAGCTGCGCTTACAACAACGCCATCTTCCCCAATGTAGGCACACTGCTCACGACCATCGAGCACATGGGCGTGAAAAACCACCTCCTGGGAATTTTCGGTAATTATTCCTGGAATGGCGGGGGCGTCAAGAGCCTGGCGGAATTTGCCGAAAAGATGAAGTGGGAACAGGTGTATGCCCCTGTCGAGGAGAAAGGTGCCCTGAAAGTCGACACCAGGGAGGAACTCCTTCGCCTCGCTGACGCCATGGCCGACAAACTCGCAAGTAATTAGCCGATGCCACCCCTCCTTAAAAAAGGAGGGACATTTTTACAGCAGTTGTGAAAAATCCAGATGGCCGTCTGATGCGGTGGCGTCGATGAGGCGTTTGCCTTCGCATACCAGGGTGCGCGCTTTGTGTTTGCTGATCAGCGTGTAGTCATGGGTGGCCATAAGTACCGTCTTGCCGGCACGGTTCAACTCCTGCAACAACCCCAGGATATGCTCCGAGGTTTCCGGGTCCAGGTTGCCGGTGGGCTCATCGGCCAGAATTACCGGAGGATCGTTGAGCATGGCCCGGGCAATCACCACCCGCTGCTGCTCTCCCCCCGACAGGCGGTGCGGCATCTTCATCATCTGCTTTTCCATACCCACCTGTTCGAGAACATGACTGACCCTGTCGATGATCTGCTTCTGCTGCTTCCACCCAGTGGCCTTCAGCACAAATTCGAGGTTGGCCATCACACTCCGGTCGTTCAGCAGCCTGAAATCCTGAAAAATAACCCCCAGCTTGCGCCGCAACATCGGAAAATCACGGGGCCTGAGGGGATTGAGATTGTAACCCGCCACATTGCCGGTACCGGTTACCAAAGGAATTTCCCCGTTCAACGTCTTGATAAGGCTCGACTTGCCCGTCCCTACCCTGCCGATGATATAGACAAACTCCCCTTCTTCGACATGCATCTCCACACTCCCCAAAATCAACTCCTCACGCTGGAAAATATCGGCATCCTTTAATTCAATGATCGTATTGGCGGCCATTTTACCCTTTTTTTGACGAAGGTAAAGCAAACTTTTTTACCATCCCCGATAATAAACGAAAGTAACTAACAGTTTTTTGTTGAGAAATAGCTTCCGCAGGCAGGCTTTACCCCGGCGGATTGTTCTATTTTCGACAAATTATGGCAGCCATCTCAGCTTTGCACGTTATTTGCTGTAACAGTCCAGTTAAAACTTACCGGAATGAAGAAATGTAAGCTACCTGCATTCATGGCCTTCCTATTGTTCCTGGCAATGGGAATTCAGGCTCAGGAAACCCATTATTACACTGAAATCCAGAAGGATATCGCCCTCGGAAAAGAGTTGTTTCACACCCACAAATACAACGCCTCTTACCGGCAGTTTGAAAAGATCTTTGAAAAAGCAGACCCCCGGTCCGAGATTGCTTCCGAAGCCTATTACTACATGGCCCTCTCGGCGCTCCGGTCCGAACATGTGACGGGCGACAAACTGCTCAACAATTTTATTAAAGAGTATGCCGACAGTCCGTACAGCAATTACGCAAAATTCTACCTCGGACAGTACCAGTTCGAGAAAAAAAGGCACCAACTGGCTGTACGCACCCTCGGCAGCGTGGAAAGGGACGGTCTTTCGCAGGATGACCAGGTGGAAATCGGCTATATGACCGGGATATCTTACATGATGATCGACGAGCTCGACCTGGCGCTCAACGAGTTTGTCATGATCAAGGACAAAAAGCACATCCTGGCCCGGCCGGCGCTCTACTACTATTCCCACATCAACTACCTGAAGGAGGATTATGACACCGCCCTGGAAGGATTCCGCCAGTTGGAGAACGATCCCAATTTCAACAAGGTGATCCCCATGTATGTGAGTCAGATCTATTACAAGAAAGGGCAGTATGACGATGTGATTGACTACATCGTCCCCATCATCAACGACGTGGAAGAGTCCTACAAGCCCGAACTCTCCAAGATCATCGGAGATTCTTACTTTCACATGCGCCGCTATTCCGACGCTCTTCAGTTCCTGGAATATTACCACGAAACCCCCGGGACGAAATCGCGCGAGGACAACTACATCCTGGGGTTCTCCCTGTATCATGGCGGAGAATATGACAAAGCAGTCCCCTTCCTGGAAAGGGCCTCCAAGGGAACCGACCTGATGGCCCAGAACAGCTACTACATCCTGGCCGACGCCTATGTGAAAACTGACCGGAAAGAGAAGGCGCGCATCGCGTTTGAGGCGGCTTCGGAAATGGATTTTGACGCAGCCATCAAGGAGGACGCCCTCTTCAACTACGCCAAGCTGACTTATGAACTTTCCTATTCACCATTCAATGAGACCATTAAGGCCTTTGACAAATACATCACCCTCTACCCCAATTCCGACCGCAACACCGCCGCTTATGAGTACCTCGTACAGGTGTACATGGTGACGAAAAACTACCGCGACGCCATCAGTTCCATCGAAAAGATCAAGGTCAGGAATCCCGAAATCAACCAGGCCTATCAGCGGGTGACCTATTACCGGGGACTGGAACTTTTCAGCAACGAGTCGTATGAGCAGGCCATTTCCTATTTCGACAAGTCGCTGCAGAACGCCATTGCCAATCCCGTCACTGGGGGGGCCCGTTTCTGGCGTGCCGAAGCGCTTTACCGCACCGGGGACTACAATGCAGCCATTACGGGCTATAACCAGTTTCTGGCAACACCGGGGGCTTCGTCCATCCCCGAGTACAATGAGGCTTTTTACAACCTGGGGTACTCCTATTTCAAGCTGGAGGATTACGGCAGAGCCCGGACCAATTTCAACAAATTCCTGACGGCCAGCCTTGGAAAGCGCACCAACAAGGTGGCTGACGTTTACAACCGGGTGGGCGATACCCATTTCGTGTCGCGGGAATATTCCGAAGCGGTCCGCAATTACCAACAGGCCTTTTCGATGAAGGTTTACGATGCCGACTACTCCCTGTACCAGATGGCCTATTGCAGCGGACTTCAGCGCAACGAGGCAGGAAAGATCAGCCAGCTCAGGAGCCTGGTCACCTCCTTCCCGCAGTCGCCCTATGTCGACGACGCCCATTACGAATTGGGGCGCTCCTATGAAAGGGAAGGAAAATTCAGCGATGCCAAAAGGGAATACCAGGCCATCATCGACAAATACCGGGAGAGCACCTATTATCCCAAAGCCCTGCTCCAGATGGGCCTCGTGAATTACAACCTCTCCGAGTACCAGAATGCGCTGAAATATTACAAGCAGGTGGCCGAGAATTACGGAGGTACCCAGGAAGCCCAGGCAGCCCTCATGGGGATCAAAAACTGCTATGTCGAGATGAACAACGTGGATGCTTACTTCGCCTATGCCAACACCCTGGGGTCGGGGAGCGTGGTGACCACCTCGGAACAGGATTCCCTGACCTACTACTCCGCCGAAAAGCAGTTCATGGCCAACGACCCGAACGCCATCGCCCAGTTGGAAAGGTACCTGAAGCAGTTCCCCGACGGAAGCTTCGTCCTGAACGCCCATTTCTACCTGGGGGAAGCCCTTTATGCCAAGGAGAGATATACCGAATCGCTCGACCACTATCTCTATGTGACGCGTCAGCCACTGAGTGCTTTCAGCGAACAAGCCCTGGCGCGGGCTTCCGAAATGCTCTTCAACGCAGGGAAGCTCACCGAAGCCCTCGAACTTTTCGACCGGCTGGAAACCGTTTCTAACAACCCCTGGAACAAAGTGCGGGCGCTGGCGGGGAAAATGCGCTGTAACTTCAGGATGGAGAAATTCCGTAACGCCATCGACGATGCCGCAAAACTCACGAAGGCCGAAAAGGTCACCCCCGAGCTGACCCGTGAAGCCTCCTACGTCAGCGCCAAATCATATTACATGCTGGGAAATTATGACCAGGCCTTGCCGGGGTTGCAGGAAGCTTCCGCGGAAACCAACACCGCCGGTGGCGCCGAAGCCAAATACCTCCTGGCCGATGTCTACTTCAAAAAACAAAACCTGGCAGCTTCCGAAAAGGAGATCATGGACTTCATCAACAAGGGAACCTCCCACCAGTTCTGGCTGGCAAAGAGTTTCATCCTGCTCTCCGACATCTATGTGGCACGGAAAGACGACTTCCAGGCCAAGCATACCCTGAAAAGCCTTCTGGAAAATTATCCCGTCAAAGACGACGGCATCATCGCCGAAACACAAAGAAAGCTTAACGAGGTCGAAGCCCGCGAAAAGAAGGAGACGGAGCCCGCGCAGGCCAATCCCATGCAAATCAAAATCAATTAAGAAAACCGAGGAATCATGACGATACGAGATTTTTCAACCGGAATGGCCCTGCTGGCCTTTCTCCTGGGAGCCCCGATATCAGCCACCCCACAGACCGACACCATTCACCGCGAGGTGGAAGTAGTCAAAGCCTATGCCCCCACGGCAATCGATGCGGAAAAAATCAACGAGATGCCGGTCATCAAAGACGAAGCTCAGCGAAAACCCGATTTCAGATACACCATAGACGGCAAACCGGTATTTTCCACGCTCTCGGTGAAAACCCTCCAAGCCGCCAACATCATCGGAAAACCGAAGGATGAACCCGGATTCGGACTGGTCAGGGCGGGTTTCGGGAATTATAACAAACCCTACGGAGAACTCTATTTCAACAACAAGAAGAGCAAGAACTCCATCTTCGGGTTGCACGCCAAACATCTGTCGTCGCACAGCAAGCTCACCCTGCTGAACGGCGACCGGGTACAGGCACCCTTTTCGGACAACGAGGCGGAAGTATTCCTCAAACACATGTTCCGGAAATCGACGCTCTCGATGAACCTGGGCGTGACCCACAACGGCTTCCGCTACTACGGATACCCCGGAACCGGGGAGGGCGACACCATTCCCTATATTCTGAAAAAGGAGAAACAGGAATATTCCCATCAGGGCGACAAGCAAGCCTTCACCCGCGGAGGAATCAACATCAACCTCCGAAATATCTATGCCACGAAAAGCGACCCTTCGGCGGGACTTGACTTTGACTATTACCGCTTCGGAACCAAAACGGGACAACGCGAGGATTTCGCCCGCTTCAATATGGATTTCAACCGTCCGCGGCAGGGCTTCTCCCTCCTTTTGAACGCCGGCATCGAATACTCGGGGGTCTCTTCGGTCTATTCCTCCTGGCCCGATATCACTCCCCTCCCCGGACTTCTGAACGTTTTGCCCGACGAAATCAGGCAACTCCTGGAGTATGATACCGATACAAGAAAGCAAACCTGGGTCTATTTCAAACCTGCGGTCTTCCTCGGAAATGAAACCATTAACCTCAAGCTGGGTTTTAAATCCTGGATCGTTCGCGGAAAAGTGGACGAGACCTCCTTTAAGATCGCCCCCGATGTGCGCTTTAACTTCTCCCCGGTGAAGGAGATCATCAACATGTTCGCAGGCGTCGACGGTGACTACCACCATAACCACTACTCTGCCGTCGCCTGCGAAAATCCTTTCGTCGACCCGAAACTGAGCGTGAAAAACCACCTCGAGAAATTCAGATTCTTCGGCGGCTTTGACGGACGACTCTCGTCAAAGACCAATTTTAAGATCCAGGTCGACCATTCCATCTTCAATGACCGTCCTTTTTACTACCTACAGGGATTCGACACTCCCGGCGCTTTTCCCGGGCCCGGTCCCGATTATGTTGACAACACCTTCAAGGTATTGTACGACAGCCTGAACATCACAAAGTTCAACGGAGAGATCACTTACATCGTCGGGGACAAAATCAACGTATTGCTGAGCGCCAACATCTACAAGTACAAGATGACCAGGGAAGCCAAAGCGTGGAACATGCCCTCCTTCGACGCCACAGTGACCCTGAATTACATGGTGAACGACCGCCTTAGCGTGGCCGCCGACATTTATGCCATCGGGAAACGGACCGGACTGGTCAAACAATATGATTTCTTTGACGGAATCTTTGTCGACATTAACGATCCGGAATCCCTTTTAAAACCAGCACTGAAGGAATATACCCTGGAGACCGCTTTCGACATCAACCTAAGGGGAAACTATGCCATCACCTCAAAACTGTCGGCTTTCGCGCAACTTAACAATTTCGGATTGCAGAAATATGAGCGCTGGCTGGGCTATCCAGTCCAAAGTTTCAACATGCTGGCGGGAATCAGTTATTCTTTCTAAAAACTGATTTTTGCCGGTATTAATTTATTAACAAAATGGCGTTTTAACCCGTGGAATCTCCCTTCCCACGGGTAATTTTGTTATATTTGCACGTTGGTTTGAAGAGAGAATTTCGACTTTTTAAGTTATTGATTAACAGATGTTTTCCAGAACCAATTTACACGACTGAAAAGGTCAATTGGTTTAACGGACCATTGGAAAACAGAAGAGACAAATCAGGAGAAAATTATGAGTGATAATGAAATGAACGGTCAGCTGAACGGGAACGGAAATACGGATGAGAATTACGGAGCTGACAGTATCCAGGTGCTTGAAGGTCTCGAGGCGGTACGGAAGCGTCCGGCCATGTATATCGGCGACGTGAACGACCGGGGATTGCATCACCTGGTTTACGAAGTGGTGGACAACTCGATTGATGAGGCGCTGGCAGGTTACTGCCAAAATATTGAAGTGACCATCCATCCCGACAACTCGGTCACGGTGAAAGATGACGGCCGGGGGATTCCCACGGAATTGCATACCAAGGAAAACCGGTCGGCACTCGAAGTAGCGCTGACGGTCCTCCATGCCGGAGGGAAATTTGACAAAGGCAGCTACAAGGTGTCGGGAGGGTTGCACGGGGTGGGCGTATCGTGTGTGAACGCCTTATCATCTTACATGAAGGCGGAAGTGCGCCGCGACGGAAAAGTTTGGGTGCAGGAGTACAACATCGGCAAACCGCTGTATCCCGTCAGAGAATGTGGCCTTAGCGACGAAACCGGCACCATCATCACCTTCAAACCCGACAACACCATTTTTCAGACTACGGAATACAAATATGAGATCCTGACGGTGAGGCTCCGGGAGCTGGCTTTCCTGAATGCAGGCATCAGCCTGAAGATCACCGACGAAAGGGTCATCAAAGAGAACGGGGAATTCAAAAGCGAGACTTTTTTCTCCTCCCAGGGACTGAAGGAGTTTGTGGAATATCTCGATGATTCGCGGGTTAAGCTGACGCCCGAGATCATCCATGTCTCCACCGAAAAGAACGGGATTCCGGTGGAAATCGCCCTTCAGTACAACAACTCCTATTCCGAGAATGTCCATTCGTACGTGAACAATATAAACACCATCGAAGGGGGCTCGCACCTAACGGGTTTCCGGAGGGGTTTAACGCGTACCATGAAGAGTTATGCCGACCAGTCGGGATTGCTTGCCAAGCTCAAGCTGGAGATCAACGGAGACGACTTCCGGGAAGGACTGACGGCCGTGATCTCGGTGAAGGTGCAGGAGCCGCAGTTCGAAGGCCAGACAAAGACCAAGCTGGGAAATTCGGAAGTGACGGCTTCCGTCGACCAGGCGGTCAGCGAGATGCTCACCAACTACCTGGAAGAGAATCCCCGTTCGGCGCGGATCATCATGGACAAGGTGATCCTGGCCGCCCAGGCCCGTCATGCCGCCCGCAAAGCACGTGAACTGGTCCAGCGCAAAAATTCCCTATCGGGAGGCGGCCTCCCCGGAAAACTCAGTGACTGCTCTGAACGCGATCCCGCACTATGTGAGCTCTTCATCGTGGAGGGCGATTCCGCAGGAGGAACCGCCAAACAGGGGCGCGACAGGCGTACCCAGGCCATCCTGCCCCTCCGGGGAAAGATCCTCAACGTCGAAAAAGCCATGCAGCACAAAATCTTCGAAAACGAAGAAATCAAAAATATCTTCACCGCCCTGGGAGTCTCCATCGGCACCGAAGACGACTCCAAAGGTCTCAACCTCGAAAAACTCCGTTATCACAAGGTCATCATCATGACTGACGCCGACGTCGACGGAAGCCATATCGACACGCTGATCATGACCTTTTTCTTCCGCTACATGCAGGAATTGATCCGCCGCGGCCACCTCTACCTGGCCACCCCGCCCCTTTACCTGGTTAAGAAGGGGAAAAAGGAGCAGTACGCATGGACAGAACAACAACGGATACAGCTGATCAAAGAGTGGGCCGAAGGAAATGAATCAAGCGTCAATGTCCAGCGTTACAAAGGTCTGGGAGAGATGAATGCTGAGCAGTTGTGGGAAACCACCATGAACCCAGATAAAAGAACCCTTCAGCAGGTGACCATTGAAAATGCTGCGGAAGCCGACCATATCTTCGCTATGCTGATGGGCGACGATGTCCCGCCACGCCGGAAATTCATCGAAGACCACGCCATCTACGCCAACATCGACGCGTAAAATGAATATTTGCGTATTTTGTTCCTCCAGCAATGCCATCTCCGAAACTTATTTTGAAGATGCACGTGCGCTGGGGAGGCTGATCGGAGAAAAAGGGCATTCCCTCATCAACGGAGGGGCCAACGTGGGGTTGATGGAAGCGCTGACCATTGCCGCCAGGGCTGCCGGAGCCCGTACCACCGGCATCATCCCCGAGATGATGCAGGGACGCGACCTGGTGTCCAACCATTCACACGAAGTGGAGATCACCGCCGGCATGATGGAAAGAAAAGCCCGCATGCGAGAACTGAGCGACGCATTTGTGGCTCTCCCGGGAGGCTTCGGAACCCTCGAAGAGATCCTCGAGGTGATCACCCTCAAACAACTCGATTACCACCGCAAACCTGTCGTCTTTGTCAATACCTGCAATTTTTACCGCCACCTCTTCCTGCAATTCGAAGAGGCCTTCGGCGGGAACTTCTCAAAACCGGAATACCGCCGGCTCTTCCACATCTGCGCAACACCCGCCGAAGCTGTCACATACATCGAAAACTACACCCCCGGCGAGGTGGTCAACAAGTGGTACAGGGTGCCGGAGAAATAATCTGAGGTTGAGGTTAAGCTTAATGACGCAGACCACCAGAGCCCTGAAAGGGCTCAACCGCAGTAATCCCCGGAAACCGAAGAATGTTGAGGCTGAAGTTAAGGTTAAGGTTGAGGTTATTGGCAAATTTCCTGTCCTTCTGATTCCAATTCCGCTTCGCCGGCTTTCTCAGGGTGCAGGATCTCTTCGGGTTGCAGCATCATCCGCGCGATCTCGGCAATGTCGGCAACGGGGATTTCCCGTTTTCCGGCGGCGAAGGTTTTCTTGCAGAGCGGACAGGAGGTGACGACATAATCGGGATTTCCCGCCATCAGCACCTGGTAGGCACTGTCGGTGACCAGGGTTCTTTGCCGGGGGGTGATGGCCAGGTTGGCCAGGCTTCCACCGCAGCAGAGGGCGTCCTCCCTTTCATGCGCGGCAGATACCAGCACACCGGTCCGCCGGATGATGCTCCGCGGCTGTTCGTAAATTCCCGAACCCCGGCCCAGGTCGCAAGGGTCGTGGTAGCTCATCCTGAGCGAGCTCTTCCGGAAGAGGGAGGGTCTCTCCGTCATCAGCCGGTTCAGAAAAACAGTATGGTGTTCCACCGGGATGGGAAGATCATATTCCTCGTTAAACACTTTGTAGCAGATGGGGCAGGTCACCAGCAGCAGGGAAGCTCCCGACCGGTTGATGAGCGCCGTGGTGCGGGCGATGATGCTCCGTGCCTGGTCAGCGAAACCCGCCTGCCTGGCCGGACGGCCGCAACATACCTCCTCCCGGTCGTCAAGCACCGAAAAACGGATCCCGGCACGGGTCAGTATCTCCCGCGTGGCATCAATAATGCCGGGAGTAAGGTGCGACATGCATCCTGCAAAATAGAGCACATCCACCTTTTCCCCGTTGGCAGATACAACGGGACGCATTTCTGCAGCCGGAGCGATGGCGTTCATCATCCTTTTCCTGCCGGCAATCCTGAGCTGGTCGATACCGATTTCGACCGGACAGGCCTGGCTGCAGCGGCCACAGAGGAAACAGTTTTCCAGAACCGGCCGTTCGGGCGTGCCATATCGTAAATCGCGCAGGAAATAGACCGCCTGGGAATGGGTGATCCCGGCATCGGCTGATAACTGGCATACGTTGGTGCAAATTCCGCAACGCGAGCATGCATTGATCTCAAAATCGGCATACGCGTTTTGCCGTTCAGGGGTGGCCAAATTCCAGTACTTCAGAAAGATCAGAACCACCTCGGTAAAGATATGCATATACCGCGAAAAGGGAAGGGCGAAGAAAAATCCCCCCAGCACGATGGAATAGGCCCACCAGGACGGAAGAAGGAGGTCTTCGAGGGGAAGGAATGAGGCCAACGCTCTTCCCGATCCGAGGGTAAAGAAACCTCCGCTCCCGGCAATTCCCGCCGTCACACTTTCAGCAAACCACCGCAGCGGAAAGATAAACCACAAAAAGGTGAGCGCAATCCGGTCGGGAAGAATGTGCTTCGTAGTCCGTTTCATCCCCAGCACCCGGGAACGGAACCTTTTGAGAAACGCCAGAAACAGCCCGCTGAGCACCAGGATGAGGAGCAGGTCCATGATCGTCAGGAAAAAACGGCCCTTAAAGGTGTCGGGGATGCCGCTGGGATAGAAATATTTGAAAAATACGGGCAGGTAAGGCGGGTTGAATCCGTCGTGGGTGAAGACCATGGTTTCGATCTTTCCGACCACGATGAGCAGAAACCATCCGAAGGCAAGGCTCATGTGCATATAGCCCAGGCGGATGTTGTAACGGAAGATCCGCCGGTGGAGCAGGCACTCACTGAAGATTTCCCTGACCGCTTTCAGGGTGTTGGTGGTGAAGATGCTGCGCAGAATGGTCTTGAAATCGGCGAGGGAATTTTTGCGGAGCCATGTCACATAAATCACCGGCAGGTATATGAAGATAAACAACATACCAACCACGAAGGGGAAGACGAATGCCGGATGTTCAGTGAAGTTCATGGATCAGGATTTTCAGGTTATAGATCACCGCACGGGTATCCACATTCCGGGGGCATACGAGGGTACATTTTCCGCAAAGGAGGCAGGAGCGGATGATTTTGTTCACCGTTTGCAGTTCTCCGCGTCGCAGCAACAGGTGCACCAGCCTGAAATTCATACCGTCGTCAGAAGCCGTGCAGGTAGCGCCGCAACTTCCGCAGAAAAAACAGGAATTAAGGCTGGGTACCTGTTCCGCCAGGATATTGACAAGGCTTCTGTCGTTACTATCGAGCGTGATCAGGTTTGATTTCTCGGTATGGAAACCCCACTTATCATTCTTGCCGTTCATACCTTTCCGTTCAGATAATGGATTGCGGAGAGTGCTGCTGCCCGTCCCTGGTTCACGGAGTCGGGGATGGTGGCCGGACCGGCGCAAGCGCCGGCCAGGAAAAGGCCGTCGACGGAACTGTAACCGGGAAGCAGAAATTTGTTCCTGCAGCCGGCAAATCCGGCATCATCACGCTCCAATCCCAGGGAATCGTGTAAGCTCCCCGGAATACCCGGTTCCATGCCCACCAGGAGAATGAGCCAGTCGACGGTAACTTTCAGGGGACACCCCAACAGGGTGTCTTCCGCCTTGACCTGGATGGATCCGTCCAAGGTGGGCGCCGCCTCGGAAACCCTTCCGCGGATAAAATTGATGCCGTACTTCTCCTGGGCCTCCTGGTAAAGCTCTTCAAACCCGGAACCGAACATCCGGAGGTCCATGTAGAAATTCATCACTTCGCACGACGGGTATTGTTCCCTGACAGCGATGGCCTGTTTCACGCCCGAGATGCAGCACACTTTCGAACAGTAACGGTTGCCAACTTTGGCATCGCGCGATCCTACGCAATGGACGAAAGCCACCTTTTTCGGCGCCTGGTTGTGGATTAAAAGCCCGGTCGCAGGGTCTTCCATCCGCTTTTCGAGGTCGGGAGAAGTGATCACCCGCGGGTAGATGCCATAGCCATACTCCTCTTTCCGCGCAGCATCGAAGAGCCTGAAACCGTTGGCAAGGAGGACCGCCCCATATTCCGAACACTCCCCGCTGCCGGTCGTCACCCTGAAAAGGCCGTTTTCCTTCCGGATGTCCGTCACCAGGGTGCCGGTCCTGATGTCGAGGCGGTTCTCTTTCACCTCATTCAGAAATCCCTGAAGGACGGTTGCCGCATTTTCCCTTCCCGGGAAAAGGGCATGCCATCGGGTGAGGTGACCTCCCGGACCACTCTCCTTTTCATATACATCGGCATCCACTCCCGCACGCTTCAGGGCGACGGCGGCGGCAATCCCCGCCACTCCGGCACCCACCACGGCCACACGTTTTTTTGGATTTACTGACATAGTCCCGGCGATTACAGGCAGCAATAGTCAGGAACCATGGGCTTGCCAATGTATTGGCCCCCGGCGTTCAGATATTTCTTTTCAGGAGCGTAGACGATACCCATCTTTTTGAGCACCGGCTCTACATCCACCTGGTGCATTTGAAGTCCCAGCTCCCAAGGATCCATCCCTAGAACCAGTCCGGCAAGCTCTTCATAGGTAAGGACAGGAATTCCGCGGCCGTCGGCGCCAAAAGTAACGCCCTCCATCTCACCCAGGGTATATTGCCATTTGTCCATGAACATGGTGCAACCCGGACAGTTGGCAAGGATAAGGTCGGGTTTCAGGGGCGCCAGGGACTCCAGTTTTTTCCGGGTATTGGCCGCGGAATAGCCCCGGTTTTCGCGGACCACATAGTGGCGGAAACCGAATCCGCAGCAGTGCCTCCGCTCGGGATAGTCGAGCACTTCGCCACCCCAGGATTCGATCATGCCGCTGAGGACCTTCGGAAATTCAGCGCCCCCCTCCCCCTTGTCGGGAAAGATCTTGGCATAATGGCATCCCACATGCTCCGCAATCCGCAGGGGCGATTCCCCGTTCCGCGAGGTGAGGGAATATTTTGCCTTCGCAAAAATCTCATTTCTGAATTTGTAGATCGTATCGGAGGTGTGCACCACATTGGCGGGAACCTGAAACTCCCGCCGGGTGGCCTTCCAAAGATGCTCCCGGGTCTCCGCCAGAATCTCCGGATGGTGTTCCCACATGTGGAGAATTTCATTGTAGATTCCGAAAGAAGTGACGCACGACACCAGAAAATTGGAATACCCGGCTTCCGTCATCAGGGCGAAATGGCGAGCCACCACCGTCATGATGGTCTGCAGGGGAATCACGTCGGAATGGTAGGCAATGCCCGTACAGGAGGTATGCCTGGGATCATCCAGGACATCCCTACCCAGCACATCGCGCATGATGGTGAGGAACGCACGCTCCGAACCGGGGAAAAAGGTCTGCCGGATGCAACTCCTCACAAAAAAGTAATGATCGTCGGCGATCTTTTTCTGGTAATTCCTCCAGGAGGTAATCTTATTTTCTGAATCCATACGTTTCGGTATTATTCTTCACTGTAATATTCTATCAGCTGAAACATACGCTCTCCGCCGGTTTCGCGGAAAATGGCGCGTAATTCCTCCATGCTTTCGTCGTCGATTTTCCTGACAGCGCCAGCCCCTTCATGGTAGATGTTGGCACCCAGCCGCTCATAGACCTCCTTGCGGTTTTCGTAAATCCATTCCCATACCGTACCCTGTTCGGGGTGCTGATCAGGTAAAAGGGTATCGGGGTGGACGCAATAACCATACTCCAGGATGTTGTCTCCCACGCTCCTTTTGACTTTTAGCTGCTGCCTCCCCTTGACGGAATGAACAAAAAGTCCGCTCTCCTGCGACACCTTCCGGAGGGCCTGGATGACCATTCCGGGGGTATTTTCACGCGGACACCGGGTTTTGCATGACATGCACTGCCCGCAGTTCCAGATAGTCTCGCCCCTGAGCAGGCTTTCAATCTCTTCCTCCCGGTGTTTCTGTACGATAATCATCACCTTGCGGGGATCATAGTCGAAGAATTCGGCGGCCGGACAAATGGCGGTGCAGACCCCGCAACTGATGCAGGCTTTCAATCCGTCACGGAACCTGACATCTTCATTCAGCATTTCAAGGTAGCTCATCGGATTTGGATTTAGCCGGAATTATTCCACCAAAGCTACTTTGCCGGAAGGTTTCGGGAAACAGTATTTAAACCTATTTTACAATTACGTAGAAATACTTAGCCAGGACCAGGGATGGCCGCGCTTGCAGGAGTGGAAGAGGGAGTGTGCATGCCGCAGAGGGCGCCGGCGGGAGAAGCCGGATGCTGCCCTGGCACGGGAAAACCTGATGTTTCAGGTCCCGTAATTGTTTTTCATGGCCCAGGCGACCAGGTTGGCCGTATTGCGGCAACGAGTCTTGTCCAGAATGTTGGCGCGGTGTTTTTCCACCGTCCGCTTGCTGAGGAAAAGTTGTTTGGCGATTTCGGCAGCCGAAAGGCCGTGGCAAATCAACCCGAGGATCTGAATTTCACGTTCCGAGAGGATCTCATCCCTTATCACCGGGGGTTGCGTCACCAGAGAATAGAGCATCTCCTGTGAAAAGCAGTTCTCGCCTTGGCTGACTTTCAGGATGGTCTGGGCCACCTCTTCGATGTCGGAGTCTTTCCTGAGAAATCCTTTGGCTCCGGCCTGGATCATTTTAAGGTAGTACTCCTGCTCTCCGTACATCGACAAGGCGATAATCCGGATGCCGGAATAGAGGGAAACAGCCCGGGTAGTGGCTTCTATGCCGTCCATCACCGGCATGGAAATGTCCATCAGAACCACCTCCGGAAAATCCTCCTCCAGTTTTTCCAGGAATTCAACGCCGGAAGATGCCTGCCATATGACCTGGAAACGCTGGCTGCCCCTGGTGAGCAACGACACCAGGCCTTCACGGAACAACGTATGGTCATCGACGACTGCGATCCTGATTACTTCCGTTGCCATATTGTTTGCAAAAAGTTAAAAATCCTATTTTCTGTTTCTCCTCCCCGGCAAAGGGGAGCACCCATTCGCCACTTATGCGGCACCGTGGAAAGGTGGTGTCAGCGTCATTCCTTCAGGGTGGCCGGACAGGTAATGAAGACGCCAAATCCCTCCTCATCCGATGGATTGAGCTCTATTTTTCCGTCGATAGATCGCAGCCGGGATTGAATGTTGGAAAATCCCATCCCTGCATGGCCCGATAATCCGGCGGATGGCGGCAATCCCTTCCCGTTATCGCGGTAGTTGGCAAAAAGGAATCCTCCGGCTTTGTTCAGATTGATCCGGATAGCGGTTGCGCCGGAATGGTGCAGCGTGTTACTGATGAGTTCGCAAATCACACGGTAAAGCGCTATCTCGATGGTCGGATGAAACCGTTTATCACTGACATTTCCTTCTATTTCAAAAGCCATCACCCTGCTTTCGGCGATTTTTCCGGTAAAAGCCTTCACCGCGCTCAACAGGCCAAAACTCTCCAGCACGTGGGGACTCAGGTTGTTGGAAATTTCACGGATGGCCATGATGGATTCGTTGGCCACCTGTTTCATGCCGCGGATCATCTCTTCCTGGTTGCTTCCGGGAGCGGGAATCAGCGTCGATATGGACATCCTGAGGTTGGAAAGAAGAGGGCCCAGTCCGTCGTGCAGCTCCTTGGCTATCCTTTTCCGTTCGGTTTCTTCGGCTTTTATGATCGCCTCCAGCACTTTCTTGTCCATTTCATGGCGCAGGTTATCGGCATCGCGAAGCTTGATAAAAATTTTGTTAATGAACGACATTCCCACCAGCAGGCTCAGGGAAATGGCCACCCCCATCCAGCTGATGGCCAATGCGTAAGTGCTCTCCACGATCACCCCGTCGACGACCTGCGGCAATTCGTACATCAGCCTGACAGCCATCATCAGCATGGCCGCCGATATCAGGATCCAGGAAATGTTGAACCGGGTCTTCCTGATCAGGCCGATGGCAATGACCGCAGTGGCCACCTGCATGAATACCGACAGAAGTAGTGCGATTTTAAGATACATAATACCTGAATTTCAGAAAATCAGAATGGCACTTCACAATTAATCTTAACTTTAACCTTTACCTCAATTGCCGATTTGATGATTTATTGATTTCACCATCAATCTTAACCTTAACCTCATCTCGTTGTTCCCTCGAACACGAATTCCGCGGGACCACGGAGCCAGATGTTGGCAAAGCCGTCGCCCCTCTTCTCAAAGGAGACTGCCAGGTTGCCCCCCTTGGCAGTCACGGAATAGCCTCCCGAATCCAATCCGGACTTCAAGGCTGCACACAGCGCCGAAGCGGTGATCCCCGTTCCGCAGGCCAGGGTTTCGGCTTCCACACCCCGCTCATAGGTATATACCGTGAGATGGCTTCCCTCCTGCCTCACAAAGTTGACATTGGTCCCTTCCTTCCGGAACCGGTCGCTGTAGCGCACCGCCCTTCCCTCCGAAAAAACATCGAGACCGTCGAGCGTGTCTGCAAACCTGACAAAATGGGGAGATCCGGTATTGAGAAAATAGCCGTTTTCCACGGCTTCCACCCGGCCGACATCCCCCATTTTCAGGCTGATGTCCCCACCCTCTTCAATCACGGCCTCATGAGGGCCGTCCACCGCCATGAACCGCGTTGTGCTTCCGATGATCCCCAGTTGCCGTGCAAACGCCACGATACACCTGCCGCCATTCCCGCACATACTGGCCTCCCTTCCGTCGGAATTGAAATAACGCATTTCAAAATCATAGACCGGATGGCCCTGCAAAAGCATCAACCCGTCGGAACCAACGCCAAAACGTCGGTCACAAAGCCATGCCACCAATGAAAAATTGTCAGCTTCGAATGTCAGGTCCCGGTTGTCAAGGATCACAAAATCGTTGCCTGCACCGTGGTATTTGTAAAAATGAATGCCCATCCCGACCGCTTTTTCGTTGAAAAAGAACAAAATTAAACATTTTCGGCCGCCCACCGTAACAAAAACGGGAGTTAGCTGTTAAATAATGTAAAATAATGTATTTCCGAAGGTTACAGAGGTAACAGTGGCAAATTTTTTGCGTTATCTATGGACTTGAAAAAGTAATTGTCAAACTCTTTTAACGAAATAAGCTATGAAAAATGTTAAAAAAACTGCATGGACATTTGTGATGGTGCTCGCCGCCGCGTTTCTGGCGGTATTTGTCTATTCACGATTTTTTGAAAAAACAAAAATTGTGACGGTTAAGGAAACGCCGGCAGTACGTTATGCCGGATTCTCCGGGGAAGACGGAGGTGTTCCGGATCTCACTTTCGCTGCCGAGAATACGGTGAATTCCGTGGTTCACATCATGACCCAGTCAGTCAGGGGGGGCTGGTCGAGCGGCAACCCGTGGCTTGACTTTTTCGGCTACCGCCAGGAACCCCAGATAGCCCAGGGATTTGGTTCGGGGGTGATCATCTCCTCCGACGGTTTCATCGTCACCAACAATCATGTAATTGAGGGGACACAAAAGATCAAGGTGATCCTGAATGACAAACGGGAGTTCGCAGCCCGCCTCATCGGTGCAGATGCCACCTCAGACCTGGCCGTCCTGAAAATCGATGAAAAAAATCTCCCCTTCCTGAAATATGGTAATGCTGAAAATCTAAAAATCGGGGAATGGGTATTGGCAGTAGGAAACCCCTTTAACCTCACTTCCACGGTGACGGCGGGCATTGTCAGCGCCAAAGCCCGCAACCTCAATATCAGCGGAGACCGGTCGAGCATTGAGTCGTTCATCCAGACCGATGCTGCCGTAAATCCCGGCAACAGCGGAGGCGCCCTGGTGAACCAGCGCGGCGAACTGGTAGGCATTAACACGCTCATCGCTTCCCGAACCGGCTCCTATGCCGGTTACTCCTTCGCCATCCCCACCACCATCGTCCACAAAGTGGTCGATGACCTCAAGAAATATGGCGAAGTCCAGCGCGCCCTCCTGGGAGTCGAAATTATCGGCGTCGATGCCGCCGTTGCCGAAAAATACAAACTGAACAAAATCGAAGGCGTTTATGTGGACAATGTGATGGAAGGCGGAGCCGCCAAAGAAGCCGGAATGAAACCGGGAGACGTGATCCTGAGCATCCAGGAAAAAAAAGTAAACTCAAATGCAGAACTGCAAGAGGTTGTCAGTCAGTTCCGTCCGGGTGATCAGGTAAAAATTGTGGTAAAAAGAAACGATTCTGAGAAACTATTTACGGTCAAGTTGCGTAACAAGTTAGGCGAAACGGAAATTGTTCAGGATTCCCAGATCGTATTCGGCGCCGAATTTGAAACTGTCACCGACCGGGATAAGTCACAGTTGAATATCAACCGCGGAATCAGAATCAAAAAACTGTCAAACGGAAAGATAAAACAAGCCGGAATTCCCGAAGGCTTTGTTATTACCGACGTTAATAAAAAGCCAGTGTATGAAGTGAGTGATTTTAAAAGGGTGATTGCCAATGCAAGAGGAGGGATTTTGGTAGAAGGAGTTTACCCGAACGGAGAATTAGCATATTTTGTGTTCGGGGTTAACTAAAATTCAGGATTACTGAATCTCCCACAAAAAATTCTTAAAAAATACACATTAAGGAACATTTATTTTAAATGTTTCCCAAAAATGTACTAAATTTGCACGTTTTTTTTAAATAGATTATGAGACAGCTAAAGATCACAAAATCAATTACTAACCGTGAAAGTGCCTCGTTGGACAAGTACCTTCAGGAGATCGGCAAAGAGGAATTGATTACTGTTGAAGAGGAAGTCGAACTGGCACAACGGATCAAAAAAGGAGACCAGGAGGCTTTGGAGAAGCTTACCCGCGCCAACCTCCGGTTTGTGGTATCGGTTGCCAAACAATATCAGAACCAGGGACTGAGTCTTCCTGACCTGATCAATGAAGGCAATCTGGGATTGATCAAAGCTGCCGAGAAATTTGACGAAACTCGCGGATTCAAGTTCATCTCCTATGCGGTGTGGTGGATTCGCCAGTCGATCCTGCAGGCTTTGGCCGAGCAGTCGCGTATCGTGAGGCTCCCTCTTAACCAGGTGGGATCCCTGAACAAGATCAACAAAGCCTTTTCAAAGTTTGAACAGGAGCATGAACGGAAGCCTTCGGCGGAAGAGCTTGCCGAGACCCTTGACCTGCCGGCCGAAAAAGTCTCCGATACCCTCCGGGTTTCGGGACGCCACGTGTCGGTCGACGCTCCTTTCGTCGACGGGGAAGACAACAGTCTGCTCGATGTGCTCATCAACAACGACTCCCCCAATGCCGACCGCACCCTGATCCAGGAATCGCTCGCCAAGGAGATTTCCAGGGCGCTCACCACCCTTACCGAAAGGGAGAGCGACATCGTAACCTATTTCTTCGGTATCGGCTGCCAGGAGATGACCCTTGAAGAAATCGGCGAACGGTTCGGACTGACCCGCGAAAGAGTCCGTCAGATCAAGGAAAAGGCCATCAGACGCCTTCGCCATACCTCACGGAGCAAATTGCTTAAAACATATCTCGGATAATAAAAAAACAGAGAGGCTGCCGATGGCAGCCTCTCTGTTTTTAACCAACCGTCCTATCTGATCAGTTCGACACTCCGCTTGACAAACTTGTCGAGATCGGCTCCCTTCAGCAAACCGTTCGCCAGCAGCGCCAGGTCGACCAGTTGTTTGGCCAGCTTGCTCTCCCTCCCGAATTCCTTCAGCTTGTTGCGCTTCTCCTCCTCTTTGGCGGAAAGGGATTTGCGAACTTCTTCCAGCCTCTCCTTGTCGGCGACGGGCATCTCCTCCTCCTTCTTTCCCTTGGTGATCTTTTCCAGGGTTCCTTCTTCCTTCTTCAGGTTCTTCAACTCCTCCTGCAGTGAATTCAGCGTTTCCCCAAGTGCCTGGTCTTTCTCATCCAGCACTTTACGGACCAGCGGATGGGAGATGTTGACCACCAGATTCAGGCTCTCAGGCATATCGCCATAGAAACTCATCCCCTGCTGGAACTGGCTCATGTCTTTCATGCGGCGCATCCACTCGTTGCGGGTAACCACCATCGGGGCCCCTTCCTCGCCCAGATCCTTGAAATCGACGATAAAGCTCACCCCCCCGTTTTCGGGCGCCACCGCCTGAAATACCGGCGACAACTCCTGCTTCTCCTCCCAGGAGAGTTCCTTCTTCTCTCCGTCGTCCTTCCTGATCAGGTGCTCTATCACATCGGCGTCCACCCGCGTGAACCGTTTGTTGTTGTATTTCTGCTCCAGCTTGTTGATGAGCGGCGTGGATAAAATATCGTCCATCACCAGCACATCGTACCCCTTCGACCGTGCAGCTTCCACAAAGGTGTACTGCTCTTCGGCATGGTTGGTGTAGAGATAGATCAGGTTCTTATCCTTATCGGTCTGCATCTCCTTGATCAGCTTTTCATACTCATCAAGGGTGAAGTACTTCCCTTCGGTATTCTTCAGCAGGAAAAACGATTCCGCCCGATCGTTGAATTTCTCTTCGGTGAGCATTCCATATTCGATGAAAATTTTCAGGTTATCCCACTTTTTTTCAAATTCATCGCGCTTCTCCTTGAAGATCTTCTGCAGCCGGTCGGCCACCTTCTTGGTGATGTGGGCACTGATCTTTTTGACGTTGGAATCGCTCTGCAGATACGATCGGGAGACATTCAGCGGAATGTCGGGCGAATCGAGTACCCCGTGCAGGAGCGTCAGAAAGTCAGGCACGATGCCTTCGACCGAATCGGTCACAAAAACCTGGTTGCTGTATAGCTGGATCTTGTTTTTCTGGACCTCCAGGTTGTTCTTGATCCGCGGAAAATAGAGAATTCCGGTGAGGTTGAAAGGGTAGTCGACATTGAGGTGAATGTTGAAAAGCGGCTCGTCGGCCATGGGATAGAGCTTCCGGTAAAAGGCAAGGTAGTCCTCATCGGTGAGGTCGGCAGGTTTGCGAGTCCAGGCCGGAGTGGTCTCGTTGATCTGGTTGTCTTCTTCCGTCTCCACCTCCTTGCCCTCTTTCCACTCTTTCTTCTTTCCGAAGAGAATGGGCACCGGCAGGAATTTGCAGTATTTCCCGAGAATCTCGGAAATTTTTTGCTCTTCGAGAAACTCTGCCGACTCCTTGTTGATATGCATGATCACGTCGGTACCGACGGTTTCGCGTTCTGTCTCCTCCAGGATGTACTCGGGATTGCCCTCGCAACTCCACTTTACGGCTTTCGCACCTTCCTGCCACGATCGGGTGATGATCTCCACCTTCGAAGAAACCATGAACGAAGAATAAAATCCCAGTCCGAAATGGCCGATGATGGCATTCACGTCATCTTTGTATTTTTCCAGGAATTCATTGGCTCCGGAAAAGGCGATCTGGTTGATGTATTTTTCCACCTCTTCACCGGTCATGCCGATCCCGTCGTCCGATACGGTGAGGGTCTTTTTCTTCTTGTTCAGCACGACCCTGACCTTGGCGCCTGACATGTCGCCAGGGTATTCCCCCTTTGAGGAGAGTACCTTCAGCTTTTGAATGGCATCCACGGCATTCGACACGATTTCGCGCAGGAAGATGTCGTGGTCGGAATAGAGGAATTTCTTGATGATGGGGAACAGGTTGTCACTGGTCACCCCGATTTTTCCGCTTGACATAGTATTCATTTTTATCTGTTTGACTTTGATTTCATGGCAAATGAACAGGCAAACCGTGTGCCACGGCCCGAAAACTGACGAAATGGCACCAGTTGAGGTTAAGGTTGGGGTTGAGGTTAATATAGTGGCAGAAAACGCCGGAGCACGGAGGATCTGACAGTCCAAATTAATCGCCCGGGAATACCTTTTTCTGCCCTGACCTGTCGTATCTCAGGGAAACTTTGTTACTTTGCAGACAAATTCCTGTTTCATGACCGGTCCGGAGCGACATTTAAAACCTTCGGAGACCAGGGAAACGGGATTGCTGATGACGGGATATCTCCGGTCCCACCGGTAAATTATATAGCACTGCAATGCCGGCCAAAATGATATGATCATTACCGCCGGAACGATGATCCCGCCCGGAATGACAGGTTGCTGAAAGGGTGGTTCGACTTTGGTTAAGGCTGAAATTTGAAATTCTAAACTTCTGAAATATTCCGATGCCATTAAAAGAGGAAAAACAATACAATCTTGGCCTGGTACTGAGCGGAGGCGGGGCGCGGGGTTTCGCCCACCTGGGGATTGCTGCTGCGCTCCGGGAGAAAGGTATTGTCCCTGACATCATTTCCGGGGTCAGCGCTGGGGCCATCGTAGGGACCTTCCTGGCTGCGGGGAAAACTCCGGAGGAGACCTTCGGGATCCTGAAGAAATGTGGACTCTTCAGGTTCACCAAGCTTCAACTCCCCCGCAACGGACTGATGCGGCTCGACGGGCTTCTGAAGATGATCCGTACCGAAATCCCCTACGACAGGATTGAAGAACTGCCCGTTCCCTTGTATGTCGGAATTGCCGATCTCACTAACGGCGATATGGAATACCGCAACAGCGGTCCCCTCGGGAAAACCGTCCTGGCCTCCTCATCAATCCCTGTGCTCTTTTCTCCCGTGGAACTAAACGGCTGCCTCTATGCCGACGGGGGACTCCTCAACAACATTCCCGTGGAACCCCTGGTAGGCAAATGCCGGAAGATCATCGTATCCAACATCAGTCCGCTGCAGAAACCAGCCCGGGTAAACGGACTCATCCAGGTGATCGTCCGCACCTTTCTGATGAGTATCCATGCCCGCGTACACAACGCCCGCGACCACGCTGACCTTTACATCGAACCCCCGGAACTCACTTCCTTTGAGATCCTCAGCGTCTCCCATGCCGATGAAATGTACGAGATCGGCTACCAAACGATCAGGAAAATGGAGGAACATCATTTCACGGAAATGACCGCCTTATGCGCCCGGAGGAATGAGCCGCCGGGATTCCCCGGAGAATAATCAGCGGGGCCATCACTTGTCAATTTTTCTGTAACAGGACAAGAAGTTTGCGGTCGAGCCGATGGCCGTGCCAATCTTCATACGCTACGTCTTTCCTGCCGGAATCCAGGATTCCGAATTCTCCCCGGAAATTCCAGAGGGCATAGCCGATGCCGGCATGGGTAAGAATGTCGAGGACATCGCCGAACCAGGCCAGAAAGACCTCATGGGGGGTATTCCGCCAGCAGCCGCATTCGCCGCAGTGAACCCCCACCCTGCTGTTGGCCAGCTCAATCCAGGGCTTGTAATATTTTTCAAGATCGGCACGGCTGAATTCCCTGTTTCCGATTTTGCCGGGCCATACCGGCACCGGGCACAATTCAGGGTTTTTGTTGGCCCAGGGTGCCTGGTAGTGAGATATCTCCCCGGGATAGTACCCCCTGCAACTCTGGGCGATGTCCAGGTCGGAAATTTCGGGGATTACCGAGTTGCCCACGTTGTTGCCGTCGGCAATCACCAGGTGGCCGGGATTGGCGCTCCGGATGGCCTCGAAAGCCCCCAAAGCGACCTTGCGGTAGATATCCCCCGGCACCGTGCTGCTTCGCGAATGCTGATCGTTCATATCCTCCCGCATGGCCGGCTCGTTCACCAGGTCAAAGCTGATCAACTCCCGTGACAACCCCTTGAAGCGGGTGGCCCAGTAATTCCAGTGCCAGAAAAAGGCCTTCTGCGCCTCTTCGTCCTTCCAGAGGTTATAGGGTTCGTGGAACCCGGCGTTGATGCAGTATCCGGGGGCACGGTGCAGGTTAAGGCTTACATGAAGACCATACCCGTTGGCCCGGGTGACCAGATCCCCGATTTTATCAGCCACCTGTTCGTCAATCTTGTAAACCTCCTCCGGACGAATGTTCCGGCTCCGGTCAAAGTCAAGGTAGGAGGGATAAGCCATGGGTAGCCTGACAAAGTCAAAGCCCCAGTCACGCATCCATTTCAAATCGTCATCAGTGGTTTTGTCGCGGTTTCCCCCGGGTCCCGGAGTGAAATAATCCAATAGGTTGAAACCCCGCCACCTCGGAAGGGGATTTCTTTTTCCGTCCCCCGCCGAAATTTTGCCCAAAGGAACCCTTGACGCACACGATTGCATCCCCAAGGGACCCGCAACCCTCAGGGCGGCAACAGCCATTCCCGCCCTTCCGATAAACAGCCTGCGGCTGATGATAGAATCTGCCATAATAACCTTTCAATTTAAAATGAGTAAATTTTTACAAACTGATTGAAATGAAAGCAATTGAAATATTTTCAGAAACCGATCAGGACGGTGTCCTGAAAATTTGTTATAAAATTAATAAATCAAACAGCAAAGTCAGGGTACTGATTCTTTATGATGATAAAAATGAATCAGATGATGAAAAATTATGGTTAGCCGCTGTTTCAAAAAATCCTGCGTTTGATTTTTTAAATGATCCTGCAGAAGATATTTACACCTTAAAAAACGGAGAACCTTTCAATGATTAAGAATTCCGTTGTACTGGTGCCATTTCCCTTCGATGATAACTCAATAGCCAAATTAAGGCCGGCACTTTGTCTTACCTCTGAAACAGGGGAATACACAACCATGTCATTATTGCCTTTATTTCAAGTAAGATCCCTTGATAAACCGATTGAAAGCGATGTGGTTATTAAGAAAAATTCTCCTGTTTGGCATGGTACTGGATTGACTGCTGATTCTGTACTTCGACTTCACAAATTAGTAACAGTACCCAAATCACTATTTGTAAGAAAGCTTGGCAGAATTAATCCGCAAGCAGAAAAAACCGTTTATCAGAAATTAGTGGAAATGTTTCAAAGGTAGAGCTACACCTTGATCTTCCCTTCTGCGATCTTTAATATTTCCCCTTCCAAGGTCTCTGCCTTAGCAGCTAAATCTTCCGCCTGGCCAAGGATTTCCGCCGCCCTGGCTTTGTCGGCCAGTCCGGAGGCGTTGATTTTCACGTTAAGCCAGGCTCCTCTGACGGCCGTCCTGGCACAGAGGGCTCCCACCCCGGCATCGGAGACCGAATTGGGATTTCCGATTCCGGCCATGGTTTTCATCACCTCCATACTTTCCAGGGCTACCTGCATCACCTTCAGGGGCACCAGCATGGTGTTCAGGGTAGCTGCCTGAATGGCCTCATTCCGGGCAGTTATTTCCGTCTCGCTGTTTTTGGGCAGGCCAAAGGCATCCATGAGGCGGTTAAAGGCCAGGGTATCTTCTTCGACATATGCCAGCAGGGTATTGTAATAGTGTTTTCCCTTTTCGGCCCACTCCGAAAACTCCTCCCAGCGGTCATCCCAGCCCCGTTTGTGAGATGAGAGGTTAGCGACCATGGTTCCCAGGGAAGCTCCGAAGGCACCCACGGCAGCCGATACCGATCCCCCGCCCGGGGCAGGCGACTCGGAAGCCGTCTCCTCGGTAAATCCTCGCACCGTCAGATCTTCCAGTTTTGCCGGGGCATCCTCTTCGAGCATGTATTCGATGATCCGCTTTTTCGGGTCAAAGGGAGCCAGCTCATCAAGACCCAGGGACTTTACAGCGATGCGTATCAGCTCGCCGTCGGGAACCCCCGTCGAACGCTGCTGCTTCCGCAGGAAATAACGGCCTGCCTCCAGCATGGCGTGAAGGGGGATCAACCCGACCAACTCGGAGCCGGTAACCCGGATTCCCCGCAGGCGCGCCTTTTCGCATACCTCATCAAAGGCCACATGGACCGGGGTGATCGTAATGTCGGTCAGGTTCATGGAGATCTGGGCAATGCCGTATTCCCGGATGAACCAGCCGATGGCCCGTACTTTCCTGAGGGTTCCGGGTATGCGGACAGGTTCCCCATCGGCACCGGTGACCACCTTCCCCGTGACCGGGTCTCCTTCGCGCAGCACGCGCCCCGCCTCCCGCACGTCAAAAGCCACCGAATTGGCACGCCGCACCGAGGTGGTGTTCAGGTTGACATTGTAAGCCACCAGAAAATTGCGGGCCCCGATGGCTGTGGCCCCGCTCCGCGCTACCCGGTCGCTCCATACCGCCGGACCGAAATCAGGCTTCCATTCAGGCAAGGCCAGCTTTTCCCTGAGCCCTTCATATTCCCCGGAACGGCAGTGAGCCAGGCTCCGGCGTTCTTCAGAGGAAGCGGCGAATTCATAACAGTACACGGGAATTCCCAGTTCCTCCCCTACCCTGCGCGACAGTTTCAACGCCCATTCCACGGTCTCCTCCATGGAAATGCCCGATACGGGAACCAGGGGGCAGACGTCAGTGGCGCCAAACCGGGGATGCTCCCCGTGGTGCTGCCGCATGTCGATGAGGAGCGCCGCCTCTTTGATGGCCTGAAAGGCTGCTTCCACAACAGCTTCCGGGGAACCCACAAAGGTGTAAACAGTCCGGTTCGTGGCCTTCCCGGGATCCACATTCAACAACCTGACTCCTTCTGAACTCCGGATCAATTCGGCGAGTCTGCCAATGACCGCCTCATCACGCCCCTCCGAAAAGTTGGGCACACACTCAAGCAACTGTAACATTATGAGAATATTAGAAAATTATAAAATTAGAATATTTGAAAACAGAATGTCAAAATCTTAAATCCTAAATCTTAACCATCAGCTTATTATCCTAGTAACCTTAGCCTCAACTTTGACCACAACCTGGATGGGATACCTCCGGGCTCCAGCGGTTTCAACCACTGATCCTGACCTTAACCTTAGCCTCAACCTGCCGTTGCTTTGCGACGGCTCCGGACCGTGACTTCATTGGAACTCCCCGTCGCAGAGCAGCGGGGAATCCGATTCCGTCAAGGACTCTTTTAGTGTTGTGTTCGCTTACCCCGCCGCAGAGCGGACGGGGAAATGAATCCCGGAAATCCGGGATGAATTCGACGGTTTTCATCATGGGTCAGCCATAAGTTGAGACATAGCCCTAATGCTAACCTGGCACAAAGAACGGATGTAGTCAATGTTCTCACCGGAATTCTAATCCTCTGTCACCGGGTTAATTTCTCCGTTCAGGATGACCACATCGACCGGATTGGAGCCGTAGCTGTAGAAGAGATAGTCGACACCAGGCATTTTTCGGGTGATGAAGAGGTTGGCGATTTTTCCGCGGGCGATGCTTCCCAGGCGGTCGCTGATGCCCATGGCATAGGCGCCGTTGATGGTCATGGCATTCACCACCTCTGCGGGAAGCAGTTTTTGCTTCAGGCAGGCAAAGGAGCCTATCAAGGGCATGTTCCCTGAGGGTGAGGAGCCCGGGTTGAAATCCGTGGCCAGCGCCACCGGCAATCCCGCGTCAATCAGGCGTCGTGCCGGGGCATAGGGCATACCCAGGAAAAAGGAGGCCCCCGGAAGGATCGCCGGCATGGTCTCGCTGCCCATCAACGCGGCGATCTCCTCTTCACCCAGGTATTCCAGGTGGTCGACACTCAGCGCGTTGTATTTTACCCCCACCTGAACGCCTCCCGAAAAAGCCATCTCGTTGGCGTGGATCTTGGGCCGCAGGCCGTGTTTCATCCCTGCCATCAGGATCCGGTCGGTATCTTCGACCGAGAAGTAGCCCTCTTCGCAGAAAACATCGATGAAATCGGCCAGCTCTTCCGCGGCTACCATCGGAATCATTTCATAGATGATCTCGTTGACATAGGCGCGGCTATTTCCGCGGAAGCGTTCCGGCACGGCATGGGCTCCCAGGAAGGTGGCCCTGATGCACACCGGAAGGGATTGCTGCAGCCGGCGGATCACCCGCAGCATCTTCAGCTCATCTTCGGTATTCAGGCCATAGCCGCTTTTTATTTCCATAGCGCCGGTGCCATGACGGATCATCTCCTTTACCCGGGGTACTGCCTGCCGGTAAAGGTCCTCTTCAGAAGTTTCATGCAGCAAGGCTGCAGAATTGAGGATGCCCCCACCGGCATCAGCGATCTGCCGGTATGTCAACCCTTTGATCCTTCCCACGAATTCCATCTCCCGGGAGCCGGCATAAACGATATGGGTATGGGAATCGCACCAGGCAGGGAGGACCAGCCTCCCCGAACAATCCATTTCCACCAGGGTGTTGTCGTTGAGTAGGATCCTCCCCATCTCCTTCATGGGGCCGAAATCGGCGATCACCTCATCACGGATCAGGAGAAAGGCATCGGGAATGATGCGGCATTGCGCCATATTCTTCCCCGATACCCACGGTGCGGGATACTCTTCGACCTGCACCAGTTGTCCGATATTTTCAAGCAGCAATTGCATGACTCAACGGTTTGATCAGGGGTGTTAAGATACAAAATGCTGAGCACAGGAGGGTGATATCCGTCACATTTTCAAAAAAAAAGAGAGGTTGCCCCGAAGGACAACCTCTCCTTAAAAACGTTATGCAATGATTACGGCAGGGTAAGAATTTCCACCCCTGCACCGAACGNNCACTTTTGTCATGGAGACATCGCCGTAAGTACCATGTTTGTAGCAAACCTGGTCGGGGAAAACCACCGTTTTTCCGTCGGATGAGACCAGGAATGCAATATCGCGGTACCTGAAGGGACTTTTGATCTTGTAAACATTCGCCCCGTTGGCTTTCTCCACCTGAACATCGTAGGTTTCACCCCACCATCCTTCATCAGAATTGAGAGTGGCGGTCATGGGAGCACCGAAACTCAACAACTTGGAAGCATTCACACTTACCGAACTGACCTTGCTGGGTGAAACCAGTTCCTGGTCAGCGATAGCAAGGGTAAAGGGGAAGGCCAGTTTCACCACGATATCTTTTCCGGAAGCGCTGGCGTTATCCAGATTAATGGCGAGTCCACCCGGATCTATCAAAGCGAGGTCGCCATAGTTGACTTCCACCTTTGTGGAAGCTTCTCCGGCGTTGAACTTTACTCCTCCGGGAACCGTAAACACCTTCGTGTAATTAGGTTTGTTAGAGGTGAGATTTACAGCCACGTTCAATTCGCCGCCTTTGTCAGTACGTCCCATGGGAACAAGAATCTTGTTGCCATCGTTATCCGTCATGTCAGGGTAAAAGGTGGGCGCCAAAAAACTCACCTTTCCGGGATCCCCGGCATACAGTGCGCCTTCGGTATCCTCTTCGCAGGAACTCATGAAGGCTGCTGCGAGAATTACCGCCAATATTGCCAAATATTTCCTTTTCATATTTTATTCTTTTAAATGATCATTAAATGGGATTCTGGTCAGCCGTGGCGTCCAGATTCGGATTTCCGTCAAACTCCTTCTGCGGGATGGTGAGGATGAATTCTTTGCTGTCGGGCTGACGCGTATCGAAGTTGAGTTTCTGGGAATGGTTCGAGTTGGGCGCATTCCTGTCAAAACCGGTCTTCTGCCTGAGAATGTCAAAGATACGCTCTGATTCGCCCCAGAGTTCAATACGGCGCTGCAGAAGGATCATATCCATCAGGGTCGTGGTTGCCCCGAAAGAGGTAAAGGAAATGGCGGCCGAATTGGTCAGACTGGCAAGCTGGTCAGCATAGCCCGAAGGATTACGGAGCTTCATCAGGGACTCCAGGGTGGTTTTGGCTTCATCAAATTTGCCGGCATGAGCCAGGGCTTCCGCTTTCACCAATACCATCTCCTCGGCACGCATGTAAATATAGTCACCGAGATATTTGGCCTTGTCGGAGAAACGGTATTTGAACTGGTTGTAGCTCTGGTTCGGCCCTGAACTCTTAACCTGGGCATCGGGCAACTTGCCGTTCCACCACTGTTTCCGTACGTCGGTTTCGGGGATCTGGTCATAGAGCCAGTTGTAGATGCATTTCCTGGAACCCGCGCCATACATGCCACTGGCTTCCGAATCCATGTGACTGTAGAAAGAGGCATAGATGGTCGACTGATCGGCAATAACCTCAGAACCCCACATCACCCCGGTCATGTTGCGGTTGTTGAAACCTGAAAAGAGCTCGGCTTCGGAACTCACCATGGTAAGTCCGGGCTTCGTGAGAGCCTCACTGGAATACTTCACTGCATCGTCCCATTTGTTCATGACCAGGCAAACCCTGGCTTTGATCGCGTTGGCGATGTAGTAGTCGACATGCGATTTGTGGGTCTGGAGGCTCTTGTCTTTTGCGAACATGGCAATGGCATCGTCCAGGTCTTTGTTGATCTGGTCATACACTTCCTGTACGGTTCCGCGGCCTTTCCCTTCCGACTGGGCGGTGGTGGGTTCGGTGTAAAGGGGAACTCCCGGAAAACTTTCATGTCCTTTGTAGGTCTGCTGGAAAATCTGGATCAGTTGGAAATAACTGTAGGCCCTGATGGTTAACGCCTGGGCAATCAGATTGTCGACCAGCACAGGATCCCCAATAATGGTCTCCTTCTGCGGAATGATGTAATTAACGTTGTTAATAAGTGTGTAATAGAAATTCCATGTGCCGTAGGATCTCCAGTTGGTGGAGGTGAACCTGCTGCGCACATCGTAGCGGTAGTCGAAATAGAACCAGCCGTTCCCTATCTGATCCTGAAGGAAATCTTCACCCATCAGGGAGGTGAACATGTTGGTGGACAAAATACCAAAGTTCTGGTGGGTATTTCCATCGGTCCATCCCGATACAAACAACAACCGGTACACCCCGTCCATAGCCACCTGCGCACTGTTGATGTTGGCAAAAATGGTCGGTCCGTCCACCTTTTCCGTGGGCGCTGTTTCCAGCAATTCCTGATCACAGGAAGTAATTCCGGCGAATACAGGCAAAAACATCAGTATAGCTAATATCTTTTTCATGTTCCAATAAATTAAAATTTAACATTGATACCAACAGAGACGATCCTGTTCGGCGTGTATGCAAAGTCAGTACTCCCGGTAAAGTTGTACTGCGGATTCATCCCTTGCCGGTGGCTGAAGAGGTAAAGGTTGTCGCCCTGCACAAAAACCCTGGCCGACTCAAGTCCGAGGCTTCTGAGGTTCCGGATGGTATACCCCAGGGCCACATTCTTGATGGAGAGGTAGGAGGCATCGATCAGTGACCTGTCGGTCAGCGTGAAGGTCTGGTCCTTCTGAACCCTTGGCACATCGGTCATGTCACCGGGCTTTTTCCAGGCCCTGAGAACGTCACGGATGTAGTTGTTGCCCATATAAAGCGGATTCATGTAGTTGTATCCGATGTAATCATAGATCTTCCCCCCTATCGAATAGGTGGTCAGGATGGTAAAATCAAAATTATGGAAATTGAGGTTTGTTCCGACGGAACCATAGAGGTCGGGGATACGGCTGCCCAGGATTTCCCTGCTGGCGGCAGCTTTTGTCTTATCGGCCGAAATATAGGGTTCTCCGGGATTTCCTTCCTCATCCTTGTCGTACACCCAGTAAAGCTGTGCTCCCGTAGCAGGATCCACACCGGCACTGCGCGCCATATAGAAGGAGTTCAGCGTCTCACCCACCCTGATGATGGTTGTTCCGCTGATGATTTCGTCCTGCTCGTCGGTAAGCTTCAGCACTTCGTTCTTGACCGTCGAGCCCATGGCATTCACGCTCCAGAGGAAATCTTTGGTCTTGATGATGTCGTAAGAAGCGGTAATGTCAAAACCCGTGTTTTTCATATCACCGATATTGTCATAGAAACCGTTGAAACCCAATGAAGTGGCCATCGGACGATACAACAGCATGTCGGTGGTTTTACGGGTATACCATTCAACGCCCAGGTTGAGGCGATCGAAGAAACGGCCTTCCAAACCAACGTTCAGGTTCTCATTTTTCTCCCATGACACCTCCTTATTTTCGAGGGACGTCACCACGGCTCCGTTGAGTCCGGCATTGTTGTAAGTCAGGTCATAGAACGATTGCCAGGCATACAAACCTACCGCATTGTTCCCCTGGGTACCGAAACTGGCTTTCAGGGTCAGATTGTCAACCCAGGTAACCCCATCCATAAAGGCTTCTTCCGAAACCCTCCAGGAAGCTCCCACCGACCAGAAATCACCCCAGCGGAAATCCTTGTGGAAGTGGGAGGAACCATCGGTACGGTAACTTGCCGAGAAATAGTAACGGTCGGCGAAGTTGTAATTTAACCTGCTGAAGTAGGATTCCAAGGCATCGTTGTTTTCATACGAGGAAGCACTGGCAATGGTGGAACCCGAAGCCAGTTCATACAAACCGCCGAAGGGGAATCCGGTCTTCGACGCGGAAATGGAGTTGTATTTGTAATGATAATACTCATGGCCGCCCATCAAATCGAAATTGTGTGAGCCAAAGGTGCGGTTCCAGTTGAGGATCTGGTTGAAAGTGTAGGAGAAAGTCCTGCCATGTGATTTGCTCAGACGCCCTTTCACCGTTCCACCGGCATTTCCGAAATAGGGATTGTAATAGGTGGTTGAGGAGGAGCCCACATGGTCAAATCCGAGGTTCATGGTAAAGGTGAAACCCTGTGCAAAACCATATTTCTCATTGTTGGTATTGAATTCCACGAGGGAACGTCCGCTGACATTGTCGCTGTTGCTCAAATATTTGTCATCATAGAGCACGGCAATGGAGTTGAAGTTAATCTGGGCACCTGACGGACGGCTCATCCCGTAGTCGAAAAGCGGCACTCCCAGAGCATCTTTCTTGATTTGGCCGTTTTCGTCCCTTTCCCAGATGGGGAAGATGGGGGCCATCTGCTCGGCAGAATACCAGATGTTCGAAGTGGCGGAACCCGTTGCGCCCAAATAGTTGGTCTTTGACAGGGCGAAGTTGGCCGACATCCCCATCCTGAACCAGTCGGTGGTTTTGTGGTCGACACTCAGGCGGCCCGTCATACGGTCAAAGGAGGTGGTCTTCAGTAAACCATCTTCCTTCATATAGTTGACAGAAGCCAGGGCTTTGGTCTTGATCGTTCCGCCGGAAACATCCATCTGGTACTCCTGACGCAGGGGATTTTCAGCAGTTACCTCATCAAGCCAGTTGTCGGTCCACTTCAGGCTCGCGGAAGGATTTACCTTGCCGGTAACCGGATCGATCAGTTCGGCAAGCGGCATATTGTAAGGATTGTACTGCTCATTGACACCGAGAATACCGTCTACGGTACCCCGCATACGGGCAATGGCATTCAACCCAGCCTGTGCCTCGGGAATCCCCTTGGCAAACATTTCATCGTGTTTGAAAGCCAGGAAAGCCGTTTCCAGATATTCGGACTGGTTCATCACGTTATACCGTGGAATGGCTCTTGAACTGAGTCCAAGGGAGGCTTTAAAATTCGTGGAAATCTTACCCGAGGTGTCTTTTCCCGCTTTGGTGGTGATCATCACAACCCCGTTGGCACCCCTTGATCCGTAAAGGGCACCGGCTGATGCATCCTTCAAAATGGTGATGCTCTCAATGTCATTGGGATTGATGGCATTCAATGCACCATTATAAGGAACACCGTCGACAACATACAACGGAGAGGTCGATGCATTGATGGACCCAAAACCACGGATCACAATCGATGCGCCATCACCCGGCTGACCACTTCCGAGGGTGGACTGCACACCGGGAACAATCCCGTCAAGGGCTTTGGTGATGGTCGCCACTGAACGCGTTTCCAACTTATCGGAACTGACCGATGACGCCGAACCCGTAAAAGAACTCTTTTTCGCCGTACCATACGCAACCGAAATCACTTCATCAATCAATTGGGTTTCAGATTCCAGTAAAACCCTAACCTGAGAACTTACCGGAACCTCCTGAGTGACCATCCCAACAAAAGAAATGACCAACGTCTGTGCATTCTGCGGAACATTAAGCGAAAAATTCCCGTCTGAATCAGTCACCGTTCCCACAGTCGTCCCTTTCACGACAACAGATGCGCCAGGAACGGGAGAACGGTCCTCCGCCGATGTCACATTACCGGTTACCAACCGGGTCTGTGCAACAACAACCTGTAAACCCGCCATAAACAGGAAAACAAGTAATAAAGACAATTTTCTCATAATTAAGTTTTAAATTAATAAATTCAAATAGTCCAAAGTTTTATTAACAACAATGCGAAGCTATAAAAAATAACTAAATAAATTAACATCTATTAATATTTCAATAATATGACAAAAATCATATTAAAGACCGACCATTCACCTTATAGCCTGGAATATAGATATTTAGCCTAAATAATCCCCTCCCCTGCGGATAGCAGTTTTTTTTACTAATTGTCAGAGGAGGTCATTCAGGGCCTCAATAACCTTATCATAATCGGGTTCTATGGCGATTTTCGGGAACAAATTCTACATGCCTGACCACATCATTCTTGTCAGGAATAACGGAATAATTCCGGTAATGTTTAAATATTGACAGTTTCAGGACAATTATTTAAGTTTTCAACAGTTATAAACGCCGGTGCAAGTGGCTCTGTTAATGAAATCTTCATACGGCGGCAAACAGGCCTTGGAATAAATTCATTACTTTTGCCATCGGGATTTCCGGTAAAAGTCATAAATTATAATGGTATCAAACACGCGTAAGATCCTAAAAAGCTCAAAACGCTCCCCCGGGAAACGAGGGTTCGCCTCCTGGTTCACCGACCAGCGGGTATGGTTTACCCTTGCCATTTTTTTACTCCTCTTCACACTCTATCTCGCCATTGCTTTCATCTCCTTTATTTTCACCGGCGATGCTGACCAGAGCGTCCTGGATCACAGCTGGAAAGAACTGATCACCTCCCCCGACCTCCGGGTAGAGAACAAAGCTGGCAAAACGGGAGCCTGGCTCGCCGATGTCATGATCAACCGCTGGTTTGGCATCCCGGCCTTCCTGCTGCTGTACCTGCTCACCGTTCTGGGAATCAGGATGACGGGATTCAGGCTCAATAACTACAAGAAGAAGTTTGCCTTTGTCGTAGTCACCATGATCTGGTTGTCGCTGACCCTGGGCCTACTGTTTTCCAAAAGTGAAGGCGGCTCGTTTCTATACCCCGGCGGAAAATATGGATTTGTGGTCAGTAACTGGATCAGCCTGATGATCGGAAAGATCGGCGCAGGAATTCTCCTGCTCGGGCTGGGATTTCTCATCGCCGGACTCTCTTTCAGGGGATTGGTTCCCTGGCTGATGGAGAAATCCAAACCCCGGGTAAGGTCTGAAAAACAGAAGCCGGAAGGGATCAGCACCCCCAACGGGAAACAGAATACCTTGGGAAAGGATCCTGGAATGGAAACTCCCCTGTCGAAGGTAATCGAAGAGGATGAAGTGGTTACCGCCATCTTTGATCCCGACGCCGCGGATGCGGAACTCCCCCCGAGTCGCCTGCCGGCGGACGTCCATATGGAGGTGGAAGTAAAACCGGGAAACGGCGATCAGGCCGGAACTGTAACGCCCCCCTATCCTGCGGAAGATGAAACAGGATTCGGAAACAACGGTAACGGAGACGACGAAATGCCACCTGACGGACTTCCCGATTATGATCCCACGCTGGAGCTGCCAAATTACAAGTTTCCCTCCCTTGACCTTCTCGACGATCACAAGCTCGGGAATGCCGAAGTCAGCAATGAAGAGCTGATCTCGAACAAGAACAAGATCGTGGAAACCCTGCGCCATTACAAGATCGAGATTACCAAGATCAGGGCTACCATCGGCCCCACCGTCACGCTGTATGAAATTGTGCCGGCCCCCGGGATCCGTATCGTGAAGATCAAAAACCTGGAAGACGATATCGCCCTGAGCCTTTCCGCCCTGGGCATCCGCATCATCGCCCCGATCCCCGGAAGGGGAACCATCGGTATCGAAGTGCCCAACCAGAATCCCGAAGTGGTGTCCATGAAATCGATCCTGGGATCGAAGAAATTCCTGGAATCCACCGCCGAATTACCGGTCGCCCTGGGAAAGACCATCTCGAACGAGACTTTTATGTTCGACCTGACCAAGATGCCGCATATCCTGGTTGCCGGAGCCACTGGACAGGGAAAATCGGTGGGCCTTAACGTGATCATTGCCTCCCTGCTTTATAAAAAGCACCCCGCCGAACTCAAATTTGTGTTCGTCGATCCGAAAAAGGTGGAATTGAACCTCTATTCCGTACTCGAAAAGCACTACCTGGCCAAGCTGCCCAGCGAGGAGGAACCCATCATCAACGACATCCAGAAGGTAAAATACAGCCTGAACAGCCTCAACGCAGAAATGGACCAGCGTTATGACCTGCTGAAGAAGGCTCACACCCGGAATGTCAGCGAATACAACGAAAAATTCATTAAACGGCGGCTGAACCCGGAAAAAGGACACCGCTATCTCCCATACATCGTGGTGATTATCGATGAATTTGCCGACCTGATCATGACCGCCGGCAAGGAGATCGAACTTCCCATCGCGCGGATCGCCCAGCTGGCCCGCGCCGTGGGCATTCACATGATCATCGCCACCCAGCGGCCCTCCACCAACATCATAACCGGTACCATCAAAGCCAACTTCCCGGCCCGCATCGCCTTCAAAGTGGCGTCAATGATCGACTCGCGCACCATCCTCGACACCCCGGGCGCCAACCAGCTCGTAGGCAAGGGAGACATGCTCATCTCTTACGGAAGTACCATGACACGCGTCCAGTGCGCGTTCATGGATACCCCCGAAGTGGAAAACGTCTGCAAATTTATCGGCGACCAGCATGGATTCCCCACAGCCTTCCTGCTTCCCGAAGTGGAACATGACGAGGAGAACGGCGTGATCGAAACCGACCTCACCGGAAAAGATGAACTCTTCGACGAAGCAGCACGCCTGGTGGTGATGAACCAACTGGGATCCACCTCGATGATCCAGCGACGCTTCTCCGTGGGATACAACCGGGCCGGAAGAATCATGGACCAGCTCGAAAAAGCAGGAATCGTCGGATCCGGCGAAGGAAGCAAGCCCCGACAGGTATATATTCAGGACGAATACACTTTGGAACAGTTATTGCGTAACATCGACTGAGGTTGACGCTGAGGTTAAAGCCGAAGTTGAGGCTGAGGTTGACGCTGAGGCTGAGGTTGAGATTAATGGCGGAGACCGCCAGCCCTGGAGGGGCTGAGCATCAATAACACCCGGTGAAACCGGGTAGATAAAAAAGCCTGGCCCTCCACCATAAATGATTATTATATAAAAGTTTTACAAGTTAATTACCTGAAGAAATGACAAAAAGAGTGATTATCGCCGCCCTGCTCTTCTGCACCCTCACTGCGGCAGCACAGAGCGATCCCAAAGCTAAAACCCTGCTCGAAGAGACCAGCAAAAAAATGCAGTCCTTTCAGACCCTGTCGGCCACCTTTACCTTCACCATGGAAAATGTCAAAATGAAAGTCAGGGAACAAAATAGCGGTTCGCTCCTGCTGAAAGGGAACAAATACCAGGTGAAACTTCCCGATATGGGAATGCAGATCTTCTGCGACGGAAAAACGGTATGGAACCTGATGGAGGAAGCCGGACAGGTCACCGTGAGCAATGCCGGAGACGAAGGAGCGGGCGTAATCGACCCTACAACCATTTTCAACGTTTACCAAAAGGGATACCAGTATAGATTCGTCGAAGACAAAACCGCCAGCGGCAAAATCATCTCATACATCGACCTGGTCCCTGATGATAAAACCGTGGAATTTACAAAACTGACGGTGGGAATCGAAAAAGCCGGACAGGTGGTCAAATCGCTCGTTACCCATGGGAAAGACGGCAACCTCTATGGCATTTATGTACTTGACATGAAAACGAACCAGCCCGTCGCCGATTCCGAATTTCTTTTCAACAAAGCCAAATACCCCGATATCGAGGTGGTGGATTTCAGATAATGACCCTGTCCCCTCCTCCCCCGAGGGACAGGAAGGGTGGCATTTCACGGGTATTTTCTGAAATGACGGCGTGGCCACTCCGGGCTCTGACGCTCTGCGCCGCTGATCTTAAACTTCTTCAGTCACCGAAGCTTCAACGCAGGCAACAATCTCAACCTTAACCTCAACCTCAATTGTCGTTGGCGAAAAACTGGACCGCCAGCCGGTACGACTCCAGCCCGAAACCCATGATGCACCCTCTGCAGACAGCCCCGATCAACGACGTGTGCCTGAATTCCTCCCTCGACAGCGTGTTGGAAATATGAACCTCCACCACCGGTGTGGTCACCGCAGAAATGGCATCCCGGAGAGCCACGGAGGTATGGGTATACCCGCCGGCATTCAGAATGATCCCGTCGTATGAGAAACCACACGACTGAATCCTGTCAATGAGTACCCCCTCGACGTTCGACTGAAAATATTCCAGCGTGATCCCAGGAAAACTATTTTTTAATTTCTGAAAGTAATCTTCGAATGTTCGGTTTCCGTAAACATTTGGTTCTCTTTTTCCTAAAAGATTTAAGTTGGGGCCGTTTATTAACAAAATTTTCATGATATTTCTTTTTATTGCTTATATTTAATACAACATTTTCATCAGGATACCGTAACGTCAGTTATATCGGAGTATAAAACAGAACATCAGCAAATTTATTCATTTTTCATCAGGGACTTATGATCTTTTTTATCAATAATTTCCAAACATTAAACATATCAAACTATGAAATGGTCAGAATGCAAGAAGGGTTATGAAGATTTTCTCAGGCTTGAGAAGTCTCTGTCCGAGAACTCCGTTTCAGCCTATGTCAACGACATCAACAAGTTGATCGAGTTTCTGAATGAAGAGTTTAAGAAAGTACCTCCCGAGAAGGTAAGGCTTCCGCACCTGAAGAAATTTGTGGAATGGCTTAACCAGAAGGGCGTGAGTCCTCGCACCCAGGCCAGGACCATTTCGGGGATAAAATCGTTTTTCAAATATCTGCTGATTGAGGAAAAGATCATGAACGATCCGACCACCCTGCTGGAATCTCCTAAGGTAGGGCGCAAACTTCCCGATATCCTGACCATGGAGGAGATTGACCTGCTCATTGATTCAGTGGATGTCTCAAAACCCGAAGGGCAGCGGAACCGCGCCATGCTGGAGACCCTTTACAGTTGCGGACTGCGGGTTTCCGAACTGGTAAGCCTTAAGATGAGCAATCTCAATTTTGACCAGGGATTTATCAAGGTGGAAGGGAAAGCGGACAAGGAACGGCTGGTCCCCATCAGCAAAAGTGCGATCGATGAGATCAACGGATATGTTGAAGGTTATCGAAAAGGGCTTAACATCGACAAGGACCATGTCAACACCCTGTTTTTGAATCGCCGGGGTAAAAACCTGAGCCGGGTGATGGTCTTTACGATCATCAAGGAACTGGCCACCAAAGTCAACCTTGGCAAAAAAATCAGTCCGCACACCTTCCGTCACTCCTTTGCGACACATCTGATCAACGGGGGCGCCGACCTGAGGGCGGTCCAGGAAATGCTCGGACACGAATCGATCCTCACCACCGAGATTTACACGCATATCGACAAAGACTATCTGAAGAGCACCATTCAGCAGTTTCACCCGCGCTCCTGACAGCGGACTCCCCTCTTTGCGTCAGATTATTAATTAATATTTAAAACCGTGTCATTCACGTTTCCCGGGGATTGTGCTTTGGGGATTGAGATTATTTTTGCCATGGTAAAAAGAATGATTCTACTTTTAAATAATTAATTTAACGCAGGGTATCAATGACAAATCATAAGAAACTGAAAGCGTGGGTTCAGGAATGGGCGGAGTGTTGCCAGCCCGACCATGTTTACTGGTGTAACGGATCGGAAGAGGAGAGCCAGCGGCTGTTGGATGAGATGGTATCCTCCGGGGCGGCTGTCAGGCTCGATGAGAGCAAACGTCCGGGCAGTTATGCCTTCAACAGCGATCCTTCGGATGTGGCGCGGGTAGAGGACCGCACTTTCATCAGTACTGAGAAGGAGGAAGATGCGGGACCTTCGAACAACTGGATGTCCCCTGCCGAATTAAAGGCCACCATGCGGGATTTGTACCGGGGGAGCATGCGAGGGCGTACCATGTACGTGATCCCCTTCAGCATGGGTCACCTGGGATCGGATATCGCCCATATCGGTGTGGAGATCACCGATTCACCCTATGTCGTAGTGAATATGCGCATCATGACCCGGATGGGGCAGGCGGTGCTCGACATTCTGGGCGACGACGGTCATTTCGTGCCCTGTATGCATTCCGTGGGAGCCCCCCTGGAACCCGGTGAGCAGGACGTCCCCTGGCCTTGTGCTCCCATCGCACAGAAATATATCTCCCACTTCCCCGAAACAGGTGAGATTTGGTCCTACGGATCGGGGTACGGCGGAAACGCCCTCCTGGGCAAGAAGTGCTTCGCCCTCCGTATCGCCTCTTACATGGCGAAACAGGAAGGATGGCTTGCCGAGCACATGCTGATTCTGGGTATCACCAACCCGGAAGGGGAAAAGAAATACCTCGCGGCGGCTTTCCCGAGTGCCTGTGGAAAAACCAACTTGGCCATGCTCATCTCCACCATTCCCGGGTGGAAGGTCGAAATCGTGGGGGATGACATCGCCTGGATGAAATTCGGTAAGGACGGCAGACTCTACGCCATAAATCCAGAATACGGGTTTTTCGGTGTGGCCCCGATGACCTCGATGGATACCAATCCAAATGCCATGCTGAGCATGACGAAAAACTCCATTTTCACCAACGTGGGATTGACGCCCGACAGGGATGTGTGGTGGGAAGGGATCGGCACCCCATGTCCCGAGGGAACCATCACCTGGAAAAACAAGGTTTTCGATCCCGCCGCCGGTGAGCCTGCGGCCCATCCCAATGCCCGCTTCACGGCTCCCGCAAGACAGTGCCCGGCCTTAGACCCCGCCTGGGATGATCCCGCCGGCGTGCCCATCAGCGCCATCCTCTTCGGAGGGCGAAGACCTTCAACAGTGCCCCTGGTCTTCCAGTCCTTCAACTGGAACCATGGCGTTTTCCTGGGATCCATCGTGGGATCGGAAGTTACCGCCGCCACCATCGGCCTCAAAGCCGGCGTCCGCCGCGACCCCTTCGCCATGTGGCCCTTCTGCGGCTACCATATGGGAGATTATTTCAGACACTGGATACAAATCGGCGAAAACGCCCCCGTCAAGGAAGTCCTCCCCAAAATATTCAACGTCAACTGGTTCCGGAAAGATGAAAACGGAAAATGGCTCTGGCCGGGGTACGGCGACAACATCCGCGTCCTGGAATGGATCTTCGACCGTTGCAACAACAACGTCGGGGGCGTGGAAACCCCCATAGGACTTGTTCCCCGGAAAGAAGATATCGACCTGCGGGGACTTGAAGATGTAAAAGAAAACCTGGAAGAACTGCTCAGGGTAGACAGGGAGAAATGGCTCGATGAGTGCGGCCTTATTGCCGACCACTATGCCAAATTCGGAGACAAGCTCCCCGGAGAACTCACCGCAGAATTCGAAAAATTAAAATTAAGGTTGCAATAACGATGCAAACAGCGTCAGGAAAAGGCCGTCACTTCATGGGGATGGCTTTTTTTGACGATCTCCTCAAGGGCTTCCCTCTTTTTTTTATACTTTCGGAGTGAAATTAAACGGAAGAACGCAATATCAGGCAATTCTTCCGGTTTCTTCTTCATGCAGGTGAAAAAGATAACCTATGGCGGAGATGTGCATTCTGGGATCCGGTCAGAGGGGTGGTTCCGGAAGGTGTTCGACGAATCGTACGATCACCTGCGGAATTATCTTTACTACCTTTCGGGCGACATTTACTGGGTTGACGATACGATCCAGGAAGTATTCATGACATTGTGGACCAAGAGGTTCTCCGTCAGGGAAGAGACCCTGCTCCCCTGGCTGTATACCATCGGGCGGAACCTTTTTCTGAAACAGAAGCGTCATGAGGCCGTCCGTTTGAAATTCGAAAAGAGGTTCCCTGCCGAAGAACCATGGGGGGAAGATCCCGGCCTGGCAGAGCAGGAAGAGTTTGACGCCCGTCTGCTGTCGGCGATCTCTTCCATGCCCGAAAAATGCCGTACCGTCTTTCTGATGAGCCGGATGGATGAAATGTCAAACGGGGAAATCGCATCCCGTTTGGGGGTCTCGGTGAAAGCGGTGGAAAAGCACATCACCAAAGCCCTGAGAATTCTGCGTCAAAAGCTGGAGGATTTGAAATGAACTGTTCCGGAAGCTCTTTTACGGCAGCCATCATGTTTCTGCTCTTTTTTCTGGCCGGATTGCCGGCACCGCTCTCAGGACAGGAAGTACGGGTGAGCTATACGGCGCTGGAGAAACCTTTCAGCGTCGTGCTGGAGGAGCTCATGCAGCAGACTGACCTGAAATTCGCCTTTGATGCGGAAGCTTTCAGCCGCATCCCCGTTTCCTTTTCCGTAAGGGATGAACCCTTTCCGGCGGTAGCTGACCTGCTTTCCGGAAAATATGGTTTTGACTTCCGGTTTCTGGAGGGCACCTGGATCGTCACGAGACGCAGAGGAGCGCCCCTGCCGGCAGCACAGCCGGCAAGGACGGAAGCGCCTACCCCCGCGAACAGGGTTTACCGGGGGTATGTCACCGACCAGGCCACCGGGGAACCCTTGCTTTACTGCAACATCGTTTTTGCCGGAAACCGGGGAACCATCACCAACGCCCTGGGATACTTCGGGTTAGAGATCCCACAAGGGGAAGTCTCCTTGTCGGTGACCCATCTGGGCTATCATCGTCTTGACACGGTTTTAAAGGCCGGAGACGCTATGCCTGTCAGGCTGGCGTTGAAACCCTTCACGCTGATGGTCAGGGAGGTGAGTGTCGTCCTTAAGGAGAAGGACATCCTGGAGACGGGGGACCAGCCGGGACGCACGGCACTCAATCCCGCCCGGTCGGCCAACCTGCCGAGGGTCGCCAGCGACGACCTTGCCAACATGCTCACCCTGATCCCGGGGGTTACGATGCTGCCCGGCCGCAACGGCGGCATCTCCATCCGGGGGAGCAACCCTTCCGAAAACCTGGTCCTCCTCGACGGAATCCCCCTGCTGGAAACCGGCCACCTCTTCGGAAACATCAGCATCCTGAACGCCGGGTACATCCGGCAAGCCTTCGTTTCCCGCGGCGGCTCCGATGCCCGCTTCGGTGACCGCGCCGCCGGAGTGATCGAGCTGACAGGGAAGTCCGGAAGCATACCAGAAGTCGATATTTCTGCCAACCTGCTCAACGGCAGCCTGATAGCCACCATTCCCCTGGGTTCCAAAGTATCGGTCACAGGAGCCTGGCGACGCTCCTACTTTGATATTTGGCAGAATTACCTCTTCCGGAAACTCAACGCAGAGGTAAGACTGGTAACGTCAGAAGATAATGAAGTCGTCCTCTATCCGGCAGTTCGCTACCAGGATATCAACCTCAAAGCCAGCATCCACCCTTCTCCCAACCAGGAAATCACCTTCGGCATGCTGCGAAGCCATGACCAGCAAATGCTGGATTACAGGATCGATGAAAAGACCATTCTTTACAGGAATGAGTGGACCCAGGGATCCAATACCGGATTCAGCGGGAATTACAGTCTGCAAAAGGGGGATTGGAACCACTCCCTCCATGCCGGGTACAGCGAATTTCACCATGCGGGGGAACGGGAGTCGGGGGAAGAAATTTCAGCGACATACCCATGGGCCAGTGCGATTATTTCAAAAATAGAAAAGAAAATAAAGAAGGTGATTCCCAACCGCAACAAATATGAGTTCGACAGCGACAGTAACAGGGTCAGCGAATTCAGAGTCAACTGGAGAAGCGAGGTTCAAACCGGTTCCTTCCGCCATGACGTGGGTGCCGGCATCACCGGCAACCGGTTCGAATACCGCTTCATGACCCTCAATTCGGGAAAGAATATCCCGGTAGATTCACTGAGAGCCTCTTCGGAACAGTTTGTGGGACATTTTTTCTACCAGCAAACCATCACACCGGCCGATTTCATGAGCGTCAGGTGGGGGATCCGCTCCAATTACAGCGGGCTGACGGGAAAAATCCACTGGCAACCCCGCTTCGGCGTGGAGTACCGGCCCCTTCCCGACCTCAGATTCTATTATAATGCAGGCGTGTACAACCAGTTTCTGTCAAAGATCCCGCGCGTCGATCCCAACGGGCAAATAGGCATGATATGGTACCTCCCCGATTCCGCAGGCAACGGCATGCTGAGATCGACGCATCAGGTAGCCGGCATCAACTGGGAAAAGAAAGGGTTCCTGGTCAATGCCGAGATCTACAAACGGGAAACTTCAGGCCGTCGCTGGCTCTATGCCAAAAATTACCGCAAAGGCATCCAAACCCGCCTTCAATATGCCGAGAGGCAGGGAAAATCTTCGGATCTGGGAGCCGACCTCCTGATCCAGTACCGCGGGTCGGCATGGACCCACCAGGCTGGCTGGACAGTGTCAAAATCGGAAGAACTGATCTACGGAATCAACGATGACCGTTCTTTCCCTTCCCTGAACGATCAGCGCCACCTCTTCAGGCTGACGGAGATCTTCTCCCGGAAAGGATGGTTCGCCTCCCTGAACTGGACCTACCATACCGGACAACCCATTTCCGTTCCTTTGGCCGCAACCGCAGATCAAAGCCCCGGAAGACTTCCCTGTTTTTCACAACTCGACGCCGGGATTGCCCGCACCGTCAGGATGAAGCACGCCGGATTCACAGGAGGGATTTCCCTGCTGAACCTGCTGAATCGTACCAACGTGGTCCGCGTCGATTACCTCAGCATCGTTTCCGAAACCGAAGCCTACAACCTGCGTTCCAATGTCAGCAACCTCTCTTTTACCCCGGTATTTTTCCTGAACATCCGCTTTTTTTAATACCCGGGGTAGGGTAAAACCCCATGAAAGGATATTATTGATAAAGGAAAGTCAGAATTCAGTTGCTGCAATTTTTCCGACGGTGAACCAAAAAAGTAAATATCAGTCAGTCAGCCAATCATTCAATCAATCGGTCCGTCAATCGGTTCGGAATTACCGCGTTCCCTCTTCCGTTGAGAAAGATGCAGCACTGAATTCTCTTTTTAGCCGTATTGAAAGCCTCCCGGCAGGTAGCATCACCCCCTTTGTTTTTCCGGGATGGGCAAAGAGGGTTGCCGGGATCGCAGCGGTTCTGGTTTCGGTGATCAGCCTATGGCTTGTCTTTTCCTCCCGCCAGGTTCACAATGCCGGAGAAGAGGTGATCTCCCTGCGCCTTCCCGACCAGTCGAGGATGGTCCTGGCTGCCGGGGGATCGGTATCCTACGGTAGGTTCCTCCTGCACAGAAAAGTTAACCTGAAAGGAAAAGGCTATTTTGAAGTGGACAAAGGAAACCGGTTCCGGGTCATCACCCCTTCGGGTTCCGTAGAGGTGCTGGGCACACGGTTTATGGTCGACGGAGAAAAATCGGCCATGCAGGTGGTGTGCTACCAGGGAAAGGTAAAAGCTGTTTTTCGTGATAGCAAAACTGAACTGTCAGCAGGAAAAGGGATCCGGATCAGCGAAAATGACGTCAAAGTAATGCCGGAAGAGAAGAATTCCTACCCCGCATTTGCCAGGTTCCGCACCGATTACCGGAATGCATCCCTGGAGAATGTTACTGGAGACCTCGGGAAATTTTTCGGCGTCGAAATCGACAACCGCTCCCAGGAGAAACGGTTCTTTTCAGGATCGATGGATACCGGAAGCCTAGAAACCGCCCTCGAAATCCTGACAGGTTCCCTGCAGATGCGTTATGAAATACAAAATGAGAATAAAATTATCATTTATTAAATCAGTCAGTAAAATGAAAACAATGAGCAAAATTCTTTCAATCGCCCTAGGTCTTTCACTGGCCCTGGTGATCTCGTGCAACCTTCTTCCCCAGGAGGAAGCCCCTGCCGACGGAACCGGAAAAGTCGTGGTCACTATTACTGATGCGCCATTCCCCGTTGACCTGGTCGACGAAGTGCTCATCACCATCGACAGGGTCGAACTGAGAATCGCCGGGGGAACCTGCACGACCACCTACGGCGAAGAGGTCGGCAAAAAAGAAAAATCAAACGACAAGAGGAGAAAAGAACATGACTACAGCGCTTATGAGTGTGACAGAGGATTCGTTGTCATTTCCGGGGAAGAAAAAACCATCGACATCCTGAAACTGCAGAACGGCCTCACCGAAATCCTTGCAGAGGGCACAATCCCCGTCGGCGAATACGACATGATCAGGTTACATGTTGTGGAAGCAACCATCATCATTAAAGGAAACGATTCCTTCGTGCTGAAAATATCTTCGGGGAACAGCAGCGGACTGAAGATTTTTCTCGACACGCCCATCACCGTCACCGAGGAAGGGGTTTCGGAGGTGTTGGTTGACTTTGACCTGAGCAGATCCTTCAAAAGCATCGGAAACATCAAAAACAAACATGACATCAAAGGGTTCATGTTCAGACCGGTCATCAGGGCGGTCAACTACAAAAAAACGGGAATCCTATACGGGAAAGTTATGGAAGAAGAGGGAACTGCGGTTAAAAATGCACTGATATCGGTCTTCCTGGGTGATTCCGTCGTTTCCACCGCGTTGAGCAATTCAAGGGGGGAATATAAGCTGATCGGTCTTCCCGCCAATACCTACGCGCTGAGTGCCGAAAAGGAAGGGTACATTCCCTTCACGGAAAAAAACATCAAAATCGCCCCGAAGGCAAAAATCAGAAAAGATATTCGTTTAGCCAGGCCTTAGTAAGCCCCCGGCCTGCTTTTTGTAAAAGTGCTGCTATTGCTGCAGCACTTTTTTTATTTTCACGGAAATGACTTATTTTACGGCTTACAAAAAAGCGGGGACATTGAGAAGGATTACCTGGTGTTTATTGTTTTTACCGGGCATGTTTCTGAGCCTGAGCGGGGCAGTCGCCCCGTCGGAACAGCCGGAGGACGCCTTCCGCTGGGGGAATGCCACCTATTTTAATCTGGCGCAGGGAGAGGTTCTGACCTTCGAAGGCCATGAAATTGAATTGCTGCGGATGCACAATCATTTCAACCTCCTCAGGGTAGGAAGTGATACGGCCTGGCTGAAGGTCAGTTACCGTTCGCCGAACACCATACTGGGTCATTTGCAGGTTTTCATCGCCGACAACCGGCATGTGGCCTCTGTTTCGGGGGATCCGCAACTTCACGGATTGCTGAAAAAGGATGCCCTGGTGGCTGTGGCGCCCTCTGACCAGCCCTTGACGGACCGGTGGCTATTTGCTTTTCCGGTATCGTTCACCGATGGCTATCTGTGGAAGAATGACGAGGACAGTTACATGTTTTCCTACCAGGGATCGGTGGTTCCATATCAGGAAACATCGCTCCACTTTCCGGGAGTAGCCCTCGACATGGTCCATGCCAGGGGTACTGACAAACATGCGATCCTGGCCATGGAGGCCGGAAAAATATTGTGGGTGGAGAGCCGGGACCGTGTTTCGCTGCAACCCAAAGCCTCCATCTGCATGGAAAGCGAAGCTTCTCCAGGCATCTACCACATATACCGGAATTTAGACAACCGGAAGGTTTTGGTAAACAAAAATCAAAACGTGGTGAGGGGCGATGCCCTCGGCTATATCTGGGGTGACGGAAACCAGGAAAACCTGATGCTAACGGTAGTCTATTCCGCCACGGCCCCCGAACCCGGAGAAACACCTCGCAACGCAGTCAATTTCTTTCCACAGTTGCTCGACATGTATTACGGGCACCAACCCGTCGCCAGCCAGGTTTTCACAAAAGGACAGATTCACTTCGGAAATCCCGCCGGAATACACGGAAATGTGAAAAATGTATCCGCTTTTGAGGAATACCAGGGAATGGGCTGGATCCTCGGGAAGTGGAATATCGCCGACAAGGTGGAATGGATTTCATCACGCGTGATGGGAAATGCACGCCTGTCAAAGGTGCTCTTCAGGGGTCAGCCTGCCGAATGCACCAATCCGGAGAATCATTACGATTACCTGATCAACGTAAAAAACGGGGTTTACCGGATCAGGGCTTCGGTCGGGGACCTGTATTTACCCACCTGGCAAAAGGTGGAATTTGAAGGAGTCAGCGCCGGCACCTTCCATCTGGGAAAAGGAGAATTCACCTGGACATCCGAAAAAGTCGTCAGGGTGCGGGACGGAAACCTGAATGTAAGGATTTACACGGGCGATAACAACCAGGTGGCCGGGATCCGTGAAATCGTTTTCCAGCAAGCCTCCCTTTAAAGATTCCGTTCCCGGAAGTTCCCCTTTCCGGCTATTGCTGTCAGAAAGCCCTGACGATACGGTTTCTCTCAATTATCCGTGATATCAAAGGCCATCAGGCTGTTCCCGTTCCTCACCAGGAGCATTCCGTGGCTGATCACCGGATGGGCCCAGTGTTCCGCAGGAGAAAGGGGAAGCGTAATTTTTCCCTTCACCCTGAAATATTCCGGTGAGGCATCCACCAGGGCGATTTCACCGTTCCGTTCAGTATAGATGTAAAACATCCCGTCGGCGTAAAGGATCACCCCTCCCCCCAATTCCGTGGAAGTATGCCGGATCTCCCCTGTCTTTTTGTCAATACAGTACCACCGGGGCTGTATATAGGCCGACATGTAAACGGAGCTGTCCTTTACGATGGCGCCGCCCGAGAGGTTGATCACGCTTTTGTTTCGCCAGAGGATTTTGGCGTCGGTGCCGTCGGAAGAGAGTTCCAGCATCACCAATCCGGAACTGTCTTTCCGTGACGCACTGGCTATCAGCACTTTTCCTTCGTCATACACAGGGGTATTGGCGTGGATCTTGTTATCCTGAAACTGGTGAATGCGCCACAGAAGGGAGCCGTTTTCGGCATCTATGCCGAGGATGGAAGAGGCGGTGAGGTTCACGATGATCTTCCGGCCGTAGTGATTAAAAATGACGGGTGATGAATAGGTGGCCTGTTCGCCGTAGCCTTCCGAGGCCCAAATTTTCTTACCGGTAAAGCGGTCAAGGGCTACCATGTTGTTGGTTTTTCCGCCCGGCGTGCAAAAGAGACGGTCGCCGTCGGCAAGCAGCGATTCCGAAAAGCCAAACTGGACCGAGTCGGCCTGGAAATCTTCGAAAAAGTCGGCCGACCACACTTCTTCGCCGGTGTTGGCATTGAGACAGTAGATTTTCCCGTTTCCGCTTTCCAGGTATACCAGTCGGCCCACGACCAGCGGAGTGGAGCGGGCTCCGGCAAAGAGGGCGGTGAAATCCGCTCCGTAATCCTTTCTCCAAAGGAGGTTCCCCTGCAAGTCGAGAACGGTCAACCTGCCAGTCCCGGCAAGGGTGTCGGGGATGCCGGTCACATAAATCCTGTTGCGCGCTACTACCGGACTTCCCATTCCCGAACCGATGCCGTCGAATGACCAGATCTTCCGGGGTCCTCCTTCAGGCCATTCCTTCAATAAGTTCCTGGCGGGATATTTACCGTCGCGGCCGGGCCCACGCCATTGCGCCACCTCCGGCTCACAGGAGGCGATGAGCATGCCGGCCAGAATGATCAGGGGATATGCAATTCTGCGCATAAGTTCAAGTTATGAGGCGTTTATTTATTGTCGGGCAAAAAGTGTCGGACAAAAAGGAGCGGTCACCCTTTTCGCGTCAGGTCCAGAAGTCCGTTGATGATAGTCAGCGGATGGGGCGGATTTCCAGGGATGTACAGGTCAACGGGATATTTGTCCAAAAACCTCCTCTCGAGGGCCGGCGAATCTTCGAAAATACCGCCGCTGATGGCGTCAGTACCCGCCAGCACCACCACTTTGGGCGCCGGTACTGCATCGTAACAGATCTGCAGGGGCTCCGCCATATTCTCGGAAACAGGCCCCGTGATCACCACCCCATCGGCATGGCGTGGCGATGCAACAAATTCGATTCCGAAACGGCCCATGTCAAACTGCACGTTATTGGCGGCATTCAGCTCCCACTCCGCGCTGTTGTCACCAGCTGCCGAGACCTGCCGGAGCTTCATCGATTTTCCCAGAACGTTCCTGACCTCTTTCCGCACCCGGTCAGGGTCGACCACAACGGGTGTATCCACGCCTTCCCAGATGATCAGCCTGTTGCGGTCATTGGAGGCCAGTTTGTAATCTTTGGTGAACCGGATCTTTTCAGGAAACTGACGGGCGCACTCCCCGCAGAAGGTGCAACGCCCCAGGTCAAGGGTCACCGGAGAGGAGGTGATGGCTCCCGTGGGGCACAATTCCGCCAGCTTTTCACCGTCGGCGGCAACGGCACTGATGACCGGGCGGCCCCGGAAAACCCCCGGCACTTCAGCGGAAGTCACATCAGGAATGAATTGCTTCCCCTGATGAAGCAATATTTTCAGATTGTCAAGCATCACACTGAGGTTGAGGTTGAGGTTGAGGTTAAGGTTGAGATTAAGATAAAGAGACTACAGATCATGACCGCAGTATGAAAGATTAAAGCTTTTGTTGCAGATCGGGAAGTCCGAGATTTCGTTGTTGCGCACCGAGAGGGCCAAGGCCATCCAGTTGTGGAAGGAGGGATCCTTGATCTTATAATGCGCCAATTCCCCGTCGGGGCGGGTAATGGCACAATGACAGATCTCGCCGCGCCACCCTTCCACCAGGGAAAGGGCGAACATTCCGGGCTGCAGCGACACAGGCACCTCAGTTTCCGGAGATACCGCCGGAACCTGCTGAATCAGCTGCCGCAAATATTGCATCGACTGCCTGATTTCATCCCTGCGCAGGAGAACCCTCGATAACACATCGCCATGGTGTTTGATTACCGGTTGGTGGCCGAGGGTTTCATAGAGCAGAGAGGGATGGGAACTGCGGATATCCCTGTTCAGTCCGCCCATGCGTGCCGACATCCCCACCGCGCCGATGGAGAGGAGGTCTTCGGTTGAAACGACGCCCGTCCGTTCAAAGCGAGACAGGGTGCCGGGCAGGCGGAATAGCATGCGGCTCATCTCCTCGAAATCGGGTTCGTATGTGTCAAGCACTGTTTTCAACCGGGAGGCCAGCTGTTCCGTGAAGGGAAAGTTATTTCTCCCCGGCCTGATGAGGCCTTTCGCCAACCGGTTTCCACCCCACTCCTGGAAAAAGTTTACCAGGGGTGTCCGTAAGCGGCCATACACCGCATTTCCCAGTTGGTAGGCCACATCGGCACAGAGGGCCGCCAGGTCACCGGTGTGGATGGCCATCCGCTCCAGCTCCAGCGCCAGGGTCCTGCTGAACAGGATATCCCGGGGAATTTCCATGCCGGAAAGACTTTCCCACACCTGCGAAAAAGCAACGGTATGCCCCGCCACCGTATCCCCGGCGATATTTTCTGCCAGGGTAACCCGTTGCAGCAGCTTCTTCCGTCGCAAAAAGAGTTCTTCGACACCCCGGTGCTGATACCCCAGCTGGATTTCGAGATGCAGGATCTGCTCACCCTTGCAGATAAAGCGGAAATGGCCCGGTTCAATGACCCCGGCATGAATCGGTCCGACACCCACCTCATGCAGTTCGTCACTGTCGATCGCATAAAAGGGGTAGCCGGCAATGGCCTGTGACCGGTCGGCACGGTTAAAGGGATACCTCACCGGTTTCAGCCAGGGATGGTTCAGATAGGCGATTCCGAAGTTTTCATGGATTTCCCTTTCATACCTTTCAAAACAGAGTGCCCGTGAAGTCATCGCCTCCAGTTGCTGCCGGCAAGAGACCTGACAGGACGATACAAATATTTCACAGCTGTTGTCATCGGCTATGCAGCAGATCAGACGGAGGGAGTTATCCGAACGGTATCCGAAATAACTCACACAGTGCCGTTCCGGGTGATCCCTGACCAGCCCGGTATTCAGTTCAAAAAAAGCATCGTAATTCAGCTTGGGAATCTCATCCAGGTGAATCAATGCGTTGTTATGTATAATTGCGTATTCCATTTATCCGGGGAGTTGCAGGATTGCGTCATTGATCATTTTCACAAATGCCGGCGGCGGATTGTAGGCCAGGAAAATGGCGAGGAGCAGGAGAATAAACTGGCTGACCGACTCTTGAGGTTTAATGGTCACGTCGTTGTTTATTTCCGTTGCAGGCGGAGGCAGGAACAGCATGGGAAGAATGCTCCTGCCCAATGCATAGATGACTACCGTAAGCAGGATCATGATCAGGATGAAAGCGATGAGATTCCCCGACTGAAACAATGCCATAAAAACAAGGAATTCGCTGATAAACATCCCTGAGGGGGGTATGGCTGTGATGCTGACCAGTACCAACAGCATAACCAGTGCCCCGGCCAGGTTGCGGTTGAAATAGCTGCCTGTTTTACGGAGGATGTATGTGTTGAAGATCCGGTGGACCTGATCGATCTGGTAGAAGACGCTGGCCTTGACGAAAGAGTGGAGGGTGATGTGCAGGATGGCAGCAAAATAGCCGATCCCCCCCGAAGCCAGTCCTATGGCGGTGATGCCCATATGTTCCAGGGTCGAATAGGCGAACATCCGTTTCAGGTGGTTTACTTTCAGAATATAAACGGCTGATACGAAAATGGACAATGCACCGCTCCAGAGGAGGATGTTGTTCATCCACTCCAGGATGGGGGTATAGGCCATGAGGGCATAAGTCCGGAAGATGGCGACGAAGCCTGCATTCATCAGGGTGGTGGAGATGAAGGCGCTGACCGGTGGTGGCGCCACAGTGTGGGCATCGACGGTGATCGTGTGCATGGGGAACAAACCCATTTTTGTACTGAAGCCCACGAGCATGAAGATGAAGGCCAGTTTCAGCCAGAAGGAATTCACATTCTCAAGATGCCGGGGGATATCGCTGAAGGCCAGGTTGACCGAGCCGCCCTCCTGCAGCGCTTTGCCGAGGAAGACGATCCCCACGAAGGCAAAGGTGATGCCGATGGTGCAGACAAACACATATTTCCAGGTCGCTTCGAGCGATAGGTGGGTCCGTTCATGGTAGATCAGTGCAGCCACGCTCAGGGTGGTGATCTCAATCAGCACCCACATGATGCCCAACGAAGCTGCCAGATAGACACTGGTCATGGCTCCGATCAGCAGGACCAGGGCTGCAAAGTAAAGTCGCTGGTTCCGGTCGCTGTCGCCGCGGTGCTGCAGGTAGCTCCAACTGTGAAGAACGGTGGTGTAGCTCAGAATGGTCAGCACGGCCAGCAGGATGATCCCCAGCGGGTCGTAGCTGAAGTATCCGCCGGCTTCCGGGGTGTTGAGATTCAGAAAGCCATAAACCGGCAGTATGGTCTGGAGCACAAGGAACAAGCCCAAAAGTCCGGTTCTGAATTTCCGGTTGCGGATGAAAAAGAGACCCGCAGCAAGCAGAACGATCAGGATCAGGTAGAGGATAAACATGCCGGTCAGTCTTTTAAGCTGGTTAAGTGGTCTACGCTCATCTCCTCGAAGGTATCGCCGATCCGGTTGGCAAAAATGCCGAGTACCAGGACGCTGACAAAGATGTCCATCATGATCCCGATGTTGACCAGCATGGGCATTTCGCTTCCAAGGGCGAGCGAAAGGATGAAAACGCCGTTCTCAATGATCAGGTAACCCATCACGTGGGTGATGATCTTCCGCCGGGAAATAATGATGTATATACCGGTGAAGAGCGACGAGAGGGCCACCACGAAGAAGATCCTGTCCATGCGGGAATCTTCAATGCTGTTAACCAGCAGGATGGTCATCACAACAATGGCTGTCACGATGAGCAGCGACAGGAAACTCGGCAGGAAAGGCTCTGCTTCCCGGGTTATCTTGTTTCGCTTCAGCAGCCAGGCCAGCACCAAAGGTACAGCCACCGACTTGAAAATGATGGTTTCCATCAGGATCAGTACCAGGTTGAGGGGGTTGATCTCATTCAACTGAATGAAAGCCACCACAAACAACAGGATCCCCTGGAAAGCCAGTACTTTGATGTATGTGAGCAGCCGGTTGGCAATTGCCACATAAAAGAGGGAAATAAGGAGTGTTATCAGGACGATGTTTATCATTGCACCATGCTAATATTTTCAGTTTAAGAGAACTTCCCCAAAATAAGCAGTGCCCCGAAGAATATCAGCAGGCTCACCGAGGTCAGTGCAAAGATAAACTGCACATTGTGGCTCATCCGGAAGCGGGCCATGAATGACTCGATACCGCCGGTGATGATGGCTGCTCCGGCCTGGATGGCGAAAAACATCGGAATGGCATACTGGTAAGGGAAGATACCAATGAAGAGGTTGACAATCATGGCCCCGTAGACCGCGAACTTCAGCATTCCGGCACTGAGGATCAGTCCCAGGTCAAAGCCGCTGTAATCAAGGATCATCACCTCGTGGACCATGGTCAACTCAAGGTGGGTCTTCGGGTCGTCAAAGGGCATCCGGCTGTTTTCGATCATCATGAGCATTCCAATCACAAAGGCCGCCAGCACTGCCAGTGCATAGCTGATGGGTGAGCCGAGGTGGAAGGCGGCAAAGATCTCATGAAAGGAAGTATAGCCGGTAAGGAGGGCCAGGGAGCCGATCAGCACGAAAAAAGCCGGCTCCGCAAACATGGAGTAGAGGGCTTCCCGGCTGGCGCCCATTCCCTCGAAACTGCTCCCGGTATCCAGGGCGCCGATGATGTTAAAAAACTTGCCCAAAGCCAGCACATAGGCAAAGAAAATGAAGTCGCCACTGAAACTGATGAGGCCTTTGCTTTGTCCAAACGGCACCACCAACATGGCCATAACCACCGAGGAAAAATAAACGGAGGGAGCCAGGCGGAAAATGAAGCTGGTTGTGTCGCTGTAAATACTCTCCTTCCGGAAGAGGCGCATGACGTCCTTCAACGGCTGGAAGATGCCGGGCCCTTTCCTTCCAGAGAAGATGCTCTTTGTGCGGTTGATGATCCCCGTGAAGAAAAGCGCAGCTATAACGATCAGTAAAAAACTCAGCATACTCAGAGGTTTTTGAGGAAATCAAATAACCAGACCAGTTGCTCCCAGATCACCGGGATGAAGATCAGGGCAATGATGAACAGAATGCCATACAGAAGGTAAGATTGGAGCCTCCCGTTCTGGAAGAAGAGGAAGCGACTCATGAAGGATTGCAATGCTGTGACAGGTTTATCGATCAGCCATTTCTCCACCTTGTCGTAAGCATGCGATTCGTAAGCCCCGCCGGTGGGGAAGATACCGCTCACCTCCTTCCTGTGCTGACGGATCAGGAGTGCGGGTGCGGCCAGTTTGCGGTAGCTCCTGACGAAAGAGCTGGCCGTGTATTGGAGCTTCGGGGATGAGCCCGTGTAACCGCAACCCCATGTTGGGAGGGCGGATGGCGGATTGCGGATGGCGGACGATTCGATTGCGGATTTGTTATTTTTTATGGCTACCCTCCGGATTGCAAAGACTACCAGTGTCACCAGCACCACTCCCCATACCGCAAACGATACGGAACGGAGGACGCCGGAGAGTTCGGAAAGTGCAGTTGATGGGATAAGAGTGGTGTCTCCCGTGAAAAGAGTGACCGGTTCCATGAGCATCCGGATGAAGAGTTGTGGGAACAGGCCGATGCCGGCGATGAGGATACCGGTGAAGTAGAGCGGCAGGAGCTGTCCGAAGGAAGGTTCCTTGATCTCATGGTCAGGTTCTTTCCGGGGAGAGCCCAGGAAGACGATTCCAAAGGCTTTGGTGAAACAGAGCAGGGCCAGTCCGCCGATGAGTACCAGTCCGAGGATCATCAGCAGGGCGATGATGGCGGGGACAAGCGGGGCAGTGAGTATCCAGTTGTATAAGCCGGAATAGATAATGAATTCCGAGATGAAGCCGTTGAAGGGCGGAATCCCGCAAATGGCAATGGCTGCAACGAGGAAAAGGGCGGCAGTTTGCGGCATCTTTTTGATCAGTCCGCCGAGATGTTCCACATCAAGTGTATGTGTCGCCTTGTAAACGATGCCGGCAGCGAAGAAGAGCAGCGATTTGAAAAGCGCATGGTTCAGGGTGTGGAGAAGAGCGCCCGCAAAGCCGAGGGAGGCGATCAGCGGGTTGTCCATACCCAGACCGATACATCCGATTCCCATCCCCAGTCCGATGATGCCGATGTTCTCCACAGAATGATAAGCCAACAGTTTTTTAAGGTTGTGCTGCACGATGGCCTGCATCACCCCGAACAAGCCTGATACCAGCGAGATGGCCAGCAACAGGTAACCAACAACCGTGTAGTCTACCGGCAAGATCAGCAACATCCTCAAGATACCGAATATGCCGATTTTGATCATCACCCCCGACATGATCCCCGAAATGTGGGCCGGGGCAGCAGGATGGGCGTAGGGCAGCCAGGTGTGGAAGGGTACAAAACCGGCTTTAATTCCGAAACCGATGATGAAAAACAATAGTATGATGAAAACAATTGAGTTGTCAGGGCTGTTGTTTAAATCTCCCAACTGTTCCAATTGTCCCAGGGAAGCAAAATCGTAACTTCCCGTCTGAACCGCCGCCCATATGAATCCTGTCATCAGGAATAGCACCGACACATGTGACTGGACAAGGAAGTTAATGCCGGCTTTTATGGTTTCCGCTTTACGATGTTCGTATATGACGACCATAAATGCCGAGAGGGTCATGATTTCCCAGGCGATGAGAAAGACCAGGCTGTTCTGGATGACGGAGAGGGCAATGAGGGAAGCGTAAAGGAGAAGAAAAGAGAGATAATGCACGACCTCCCCCGGTCCCCCCAAAGGAGGGGAGTTGGTTCCCTCCCCATTGGGGTAGGTCAGGGAGGGGTCAGATGTGCAGGAACGGGCTTGTAGGTAGTACACTCCATACATCCCCCCGGTCAGGAACACGAGGTTGATAATAAGGATAAACCAAGCTGACAGCGCGTCAAGGCGCAAGGGAATTTCGCCGGTTACCATGTTGCCGGGAAAGATCCATTCGACAGGAGATCCTGACAGCGCCTGCCATGCCGGCACACCTGACATGCCTGCCAGCAAGAGAACTGCAGCGAAGAACACACCCGATTTGCCCTTCCCCTTCAGAAAGGAAATCAAAACCATTCCGGCCAGAAGGGCCACTAAAAAAGCTGTAACCAGGTTCATGGAAAAGTCATTTCACACGTTTATTTGTTAATCATTGCATTGATCTTCAGTTCCTTTACACAGACAGGCATGTGAGGATTCTTCATGCCCATGAAATTGGCCCCGCGTTGCTCCGCCGAACTTCGTTTCGCATGTATGAATAATCATATCCTTTGGTGTACCATGCTACAAACTCGTTCCAGCTGAATGCAGTGGCAAAGTAAAACCAATTTCCCGGGTATAAAGAGGAAATGGTGATCCTGTTAAGGCAAAGTTAAGAAAATAGCATGACGCACCATCCGCGAAAATCCCGTTCATTGGGTGATCCTGACGGTCGTCCGCCGGTTTTTGCTGCGGCCTTCCCCGGTATCGTTCGAAGCTACCGGCTGTTCCTGCCCATACCCCCTTGAGGAGATCCTCCCCTCCCCGATTCCCCGTTCCAGAAGGTAATGCCTGACCGATTCGGCCCGTCTTTCCGAAAGCCCGAGGTTGAATTCCGCACTTCCCGTGTTGTCGGTATGGCCGCCGATCTCCACCTTGAGTGCCGGATTCTTCCGGAGAAAGTCCAGGAGAAGCTGCAACTCGGGTTCGGAACCAGGCAGCAACCTGTATTCGTTGGTGGCGAAAAAGATGTTGTAGAGGTCGACGGATTTCCCGGGGAGGGCCGGCTCGAGGGCGATTTTCCTTTCGAGAGGTACCGAAAACGAAGAAGGTTCCTCAAAACGGAACACCTCGGAATAAAAGAGATATCCCGGTTTGCTGACCGAAAAGCGCAATTCCTTTTCGGGGGGAAGGGTAACCAGGAACACCCCCTCTTCACCCGGGTGTAGGTTGATGGACGTAAAACTTCCGCCACCCGATTCCGAAACGACCACTTCGGCGGAGACCGGCATGCCGGTCACGGCATTGACCACCCTTCCCCGGAGGTAAGTGACGGGATCAGGACGGATCCGGGAATCGGTCTTAAAGCTGTAAAGGTCCATATTTCCCCCTCTTACCAGGTTGGTGGAGAAAAAGGCAGTTTCTCCGGTCCGGTCAATGATCAATCCCTGTTCATTGCCGGGGGAATTCAGCGGGTATCCCAGGTTGAGGGGAGCAGAGAAGAGGCCGCTGGGAGACCGTTGTGAGCGAAAGAGGTCATATCCTCCGAATCCCGGCCACCCGTCGGAGGCGAAGAAGAGATCCCTCCCGTTGGGATGGATAAAGGGGGAAATCTCATCCCCGGGGGTATTGACGGAATCGCCCGCATTGAGGGGCTCACTCCACAGAGGCAGGCCGTGGCTGTCCCACCCCAGGAGGGTAGCCATCCAGAGATCCTTCTTCCCTTTCCCTCCCGGCCGCGTTGAAGAGAAATAAAGCACGTCCCCGAAAGCCGAAAAGGAAGGCTGCCCCTCCCACCCTCCGGTGTTGATGACAGGCCCTGCATTCACCGGAGGAGCCCACTTTCCCTCTTTGCGTTTCGATAGCCAGATGTCACAGCTCCCCAATCCTTCCGGGTGATTGCAGAGGGTAAAAAAGAGGAGTTTTCCATTGGCGGAGACCGCCTGAGCCCCTTCATTCACGGGGGTGTTGAGTTCGTCAAGGGGAACTGCGGTCTGCCACCCTGCAGAGTCATGGCGGCTCATGAAAAAATCTTCCTGGAAAAACGAAGAAGAACCTTCGACAGGCAGAAGCCTGGTAAACACCAGCAGGGAACCGTCGACCGTCAGGGAGGGCCAATATTCATCAAAAGAGGTGTTGACGCCCTCCCCCAGGGAGATGGGTTCGTAATCGACCCGGTTTTTGACGGCTCCGGCAGCAAAGGCCGCGTGCTTTCTCAGTTCCAGGGCTCTGGCAAGTAAATTTCCCTGAGGCTCCGTTTCGAGAAAGCGCTCCACCCACACGGCCGCCTCTTCATACCTGGCGGTTTTAAATTCCGCTTCCCCCAAACGGAAAGCCAGCAGAGGCGTCACCGGCCCCGACACAGCCGCCTTCCGGAGGTAACCCGCCTCAGACTCCACCGAATCGGTCTCATGACAAATGTCGGCCATCAGCAACAAGGCCTCATAATAACCGGGTTCCCTGTGAAGAACCTGCCGGGCAAAAACCCCCGCCCTCCGAAAATCACGCAGTTCCCACGCCTTCCTCGCCTTGCCGAGCATACGGACCGACGACCGGGTTTGCCCCCGGAGCGTCAAAGAAACCATAAACACCAAAAAAATCAGTATTTTAAGCCGTAACCCCATATGCAAATCATGAAAATTATTACATTTGATTCCGGAATTGATGCCCGTTATCTTTGGTACAAGAATTGTGTTATTTTTGAACAAAAAACAAAAGTAAAACGTAAACAATAGATTGAATATTCCTTTAATCACTATTCACATTTGAATCTTTAATTTTTGCTGAAAGCGCGATGAAACGAAACTTTTCGAAAAAAAGTCACAGGGAAAAGAGCGACAAAATCGAAAAACGGTCGAACACTCCCGGTACTTTTCACAAAGACAAAAGTTCACAAAGAGGATTCCCGATGTACGAGGATATCGAGGAGGAGTTTGAAGAGTTGGATCCCAAATTGGTGAGACTTCTGAAATCCAAAAAATAGAAATTTGTTAATTCCCGCCCAGGATCAGGGGCAGGCCTTCTTTCCCGCTTCCCACCACCACCACCTTTGTATTGGCTGATTTGGCAAGGTCAAGGGTTGCATCAATGCCTTTCTGTTTTAGGATATTCTCGGTCAGACTGGCACTGATGATCTTGTTGTAATCGGAAATTCCCTGGGCTTCGATGCGGCGTCTTTCGGCTTCCGACTTCTCCTTGTTAAGCCTGAATTCATAGGCCAGGGCTTCCTGTTCCTGGGTCAGCTTGCTTTCAATGGCTGTTTTGATTTGCGCCGGAAGGTCGATGGAACGAATCAGGAGGGCACGCATCTCAATGAAATTATCACCAAGGGTTTTCCGCGTCTCCTCAATGATCGCCCCTTCCACTTGCTGCCGCTTCGTGGAATAAATCTCTTCGGCGGTATACCTGCCCGAAACCTGCCGTACCGATGACCGGACCTCCGGAACCACCAGAACATTGACATAATCGGGCCCGAAACGCTCGTGAAGGCTGGGAATCTCATTAAAAGAGGGGTTGAACCGTACTGTCACGTCCACGTTGATTTTCAAACCGCTCTTGTCAAGCACATCCATGGTCTCTTCCCGCTGCTGCTCCCTGACGTTGTACACATACATCCTGTTCCAGGGAGCCACCACGTGAAAGCCCTCCCCATAAATATTATCCCGGTCCAGACCTGACGTATAGGGACGGAAGATAACTCCCCGCTCTCCGGCATCAATGATCAAAAACATCCGGTTCCCGAAAATGATCAGAAGAATAAGAAACACAACACCCACGATGATGTAAGAAGTTTTGAAATTTAATTTCCTGGTATTCATAGCTTTAATTTTTAACGGCAAAGGTAGCATTAATACGGCACAGAAGGGTTATTAACGCTTCAAACTTCCGATTCCGGATTAGCTGTTGATAAATAAACGTGCTAACACATTGGTACAAAACATTTTTTGGGTAGTTTTGACTAAATTACCAGGAGGATTATTATGATAGGAGAATCAGAACTTATTGTGAACGACGACGGGACGATCTTCCATCTTCATTTGAAACCGGAACAGGTGGCCGGCACGGTGATCCTGGTCGGGGATCCGGGAAGGGTCAGCATGATTTCGGGGATGTTTTCCTCAACGGAATTTACCGTATCGAACCGTGAGTTTGTCACGGTTACCGGAAGTTACAATGGCAACAGGGTGACGGTCCTGTCGACAGGGATCGGCACCGACAACATTGACATCGTGGTGAACGAGTTGGATGCCCTTGTCAACATAGACCTCGGGAAGCGGAAGATCCTGCCTGAACGCCGTTCGCTGAGAATCGTAAGGATCGGCACCTCAGGCGGATTACAGGGGGATACGCCGGTCAACAGCTGGATCGTGAGCCGCAAATCGATGGGCTTCGACGGCATGCTGACCTTTTATGAGGGACTGGACGGGGTGTGCGACCTGCCCTTGGAAAAGGCCTTCCGGGAATATATCGCCTGGCCCGAAAGCCTGCCAAGGCCTTATGTGGTTGATGCCTCACCCCTGCTGTTGAAAAAATTCAGCAAAGCCCCGTTTATTCAGGGGGTAAACATTTCGGCGCCCGGATTTTACGGTCCCCAGGGAAGGGTTTTGCGGCTGGGGCTCGCCCTGCCCGGATTGAACGACAGGTTGGAAAAGTTCTCCTTCGGGGGACTGAAAATCACCAATTACGAAATGGAAAGCTCGGCCATCTACGGCCTTTCGCGCATGCTGGGGCATGATGCCCTTACCGTATGCCTCCTGATCGCCAACAGGATTACCAGAGGCGCCAACGAAAGCTACCATGCCGAAATGGAAAAGCTCGTACACGCCGTCCTTGATACCTTGTTTGAATAACCAATGACAACAGGAAAGCGATTGCGGACGAAAGCCCTGATAAAACTCCTGGATGATCCCGATCCCGGGGTTTTTGAAGCGGTGGAAAAAGAACTGCTGCAAGAAAGCAGTTCCGTCATTCCCGAACTGGAGACGGTCTGGGAATTGACGCGGCATGAAATCTGCCAGTCGCGCATCGAAAACCTCATCCACAAGATCCTTTTCAGGGAAAATTCCCGCAGGCTGAGAAGTTGGTCCAGGCAAGCGACCCCTGACCTCCTGGAAGGGTTTATCCTCGCTTCCCGGTATCACTACCCCGACCTGAACGAAGACAAAATATTCAGGCAGATTGAAGAAATCAGGAAAAAAGTATGGGTGGAACTGAACAACTCGCTCACGTCACTGGAAAAGATCACCGTCCTCAACCACATATTTTTCAATGAATTCCATTTCATTGCCATTCCCCCGGAAGAAGGGGGGGCGCGTCACTGCTTCATCAACACGCTTCTGGAAACAAGAACCGGCAATGCCGTTTCGCTGACCCTGCTCTACAACATCATCGCCCAAAAACTGGGATTACCGGTGAAATATGTGGATGTGCCCGGCAATCCGCTGCTGGCATACGTTGACCGCCGGATTGCCGCCAAAGTGCACCCCCCCGGCGTGAATACCGACATCCTCTTTTACATCAACCCGGCCAGCCACGGATCCATCACCGGCAGGAAGGAACTGGAGTATTACCTCAGGAAGATGAATTACGAACCGGGATTTTCGGGACTGGAGACCAGTTCTCCCCGCAGTTTCCTCGTGCGGCTCCTGGAGATCACGGAACTGTCGTATGAGAAAAACGGAGAGGCCGAGCGAAGCGCCGACATCCTGGAGATGAAAAATATCCTCAGCGAAAAAAAGCAAAAGCCGTTCCCCTGATGAGAAAATGCGCTCGCCGGAATTCTGAGATCCCTCTTTTCTACTTTGCGTAGTTGACCGACCGGGTTTCACGGATCACCGTGATTTTGATTTGTCCGGGGTAGGTCATTTCATCCTGGATTCTTTTGGCGATGTCGTATGACAGTTGTTCTGACTCCTGGTCGTTGATTTTGTCAGACCCGACGATCACGCGCAATTCCCTTCCGGCCTGGATGGCGTAAGTCTTCATGACGCCGGGGTATGAAAGAGCCAGGTCTTCAAGGTCTTTAAGTCTTTTGATATAGGATTCCACCACTTCGCGGCGTGCCCCCGGGCGAGCGCCGGAGATGGCGTCACATACCTGGACGATGGGTGCCAGCAGGGTCTGCATCTCCACTTCGTCGTGGTGGGAACCGATGGCATTGCAGATGTCGGGTTTTTCCTTGTATTTCTCGGCGAGTTTCATCCCCAGGACGGCATGTGGTAATTCGGGCTCGTCATCGGGAACTTTTCCGATATCGTGTAACAATCCGGCACGTTTGGCTTTTTTGGGATTGAGGCCCAGTTCCGCAGCCATAATGGCGCAGAGGTTGGCCACTTCGCGGGAGTGCTGCAAAAGGTTCTGCCCATAGGAAGAGCGGTATTTCATTTTTCCGATCAGCCGGACTAGTTCGGGGTGCAAGCCGTGGACCCCCAGGTCGATGGTGGTCCGCTTTCCGGTTTCTATCACCTCTTCTTCCACCTGTTTCTGAACTTTCTGGACCACCTCTTCGATTCTCGCCGGGTGGATCCTTCCGTCGGTAACCAACTGGTGCAGGGCGAGGCGCGCCACCTCCCGCCGAACGGGGTCAAAGGCACTCAACACAATGGCTTCCGGAGTGTCGTCAACGATGATCTCAACTCCCGTAGCTGCCTCCAGTGCCCTGATGTTACGCCCTTCGCGGCCGATGATGCGGCCTTTGATCTCGTCACTCTCAATATGGAACGTGGTCACCGCATTCTCAACCGCCGTTTCCGTGGCGACCCGCTGGATGGTCTTGACGACCACCTTCTTGGCTTCCTTGGATGCGGTGAGCTTGGCTTCCTCCATGATTTCGTTAACATAAGACATCGCCTCCGTCTTGGCTTCCTCCTTCAGCGATTCCACCATCTGGGCCCTGGCTTCCTCAGCCGAAAGACCCGAAATCTGCTCCAACTTCTCCACCTGCTGCCGGTGAAGCTTCTCCAACTCCTCGTTTTTCTGCTCTATCACCTGCAACTGGCCATTAAGGGTCTCCCTCAACTGCTCGACTTCCATCTTTTCGGTTTCGAAATTCTTGATGTCCCGCATCAGATCGTTCCGCTGCTGATTGGTCTGGGCCTCCCGCTGCTTCAGCTTGTTCTCCAAAGCAACCACCCGCTGGTTCCGCTCGTTCACATTCTTTTCATGTTCAGCTTTCAACTGGAGGTACTTCTCCCTGGCTTGTAACATCTTCTCCTTCCTGATCACTTCCCCCTCGGTCTCCGCTTCGGCGATGATTTTGGCTCTCTTCGATTTCAGCGCCTTGTCCCACAGAAACCAGGACAAGGCACCTCCGGCGATGAAGCCTGCTGCCACTCCTATAATTATTCCCGTTAACATAGTTCTAAAAAGTTTAATTAATAAAAAACCCGCACGCGTTACCACCATCCCCTTCCGGGATGACAGTAAAACTGCGGGTATGACAAAATATCCTTACTCTACGGACGGGAGGCTGACTTTTCCTGTAAAAAATCATCCACGTCGTCGCGTATATCTTTCAACTCACCCAGAAGAGGAGACTCGTCGGCCTTTTCCTGCATCACCAGGTTGCTGTAAGCCACCTGGAAAGCCGTCATGGCCAGAAAATCCTGTGAATCCTTGTCAGGATAGTCATTCCTGAAAGCCTGGACAAGCTCATTCACCCTTTTTGCAGCGTTCCGGTACCTCTCTTCTTCTTTGCGACTGACCACCAGGGGATAAATCCTGCTGTCAATCTTAATATTTATTGAAAGTGTGTCGTTCATCCTGTTGTCATTCGTTCAGCAATGCCACACATTTATCAATCTCCCGCAATAATTTGTTAATCTTCAGCCGGGCTGTCCGGTTATCGCCATAACCCTCCGCAATACTTTTGGCCAGCTTCAGATTCTCATATTTTGTAACATGGTCGGCCTTCTCCTTTTCAAGAACCTCTATCTTTCCCTTCAGAGCCATGATTTCCTGTTGCAATTCTTCATTTCTCCTCTCCAATCTTTCAAATTCACCGAAAACAAGGTGAATTCTCCCCTTCAGTTCCTTTACCAGCAAAAGGCTTTCTTCTGTCATTTCTGCTGCAATTCACTGACAAAATTAATATTTTTGGACAATTTGACCTCAGGTTGGCCTTCAAATTGCAAAATAAATCCAAAGTCAACCCTTATCTTTGCCCGCGATCAATCAATCCGGTTTGTTCCATGTTCAGAAATCACACGCTGTTCCTCATTTTTGTTCTTACGGTGACCCAGGTTTCCGGACAGTTAAAATATTATGCCGAACCCTTAAAAATCCCCGTTTCCCTGAGCGGCAATTTCGGGGAGTTACGGTCCGGCCATTTTCACATGGGGCTTGATTTCAGGACGGAACGGCGGATCGGGCTGCCTGTCGTGGCGAGTGCAGCAGGAACTGTCTCACGCATTTCGGTTTCTCCCACGGGATATGGCCGGGCGCTTTACATCAACCATCCCAACAACACCACCACGGTATACGGTCATCTGCTAAAATTCAGGGATGACATCGAAGAATATGTCAAGGCAGAACAGTACCTGCGAAACTCCTTTGCCGTGGACCTGATGGTCCCGGTCGGAAAATTCACCGTGGAAAGGGGGGAACAAATCGCCCTGAGCGGAAATTCGGGCAGTTCGGAAGGGCCTCACCTACACTATGAAATCAGGGACACCCCCACCCAGGACGCCCTCAATCCGCTCCTGATCAACAATTTCAATGTGAAAGACCTTACGGCCCCGCGAATTTCAGCCGTTCAGTTTTATCCCCTCGACGACCGTTCGCATGTGGATTACGCGCCACGAAAGAAAAAATTCCATCCCACAGGCACGGGTAACCGGTACAAGCTGAATCCCGACAACCCCGTCACGGCATGGGGCCAGATCGGAATCGCCGTCAGAGCCGATGACTTCTTTGACGCCAACCAAAGTCCCTGCGGAATTTTTTCGGCACGCCTGCTGTTCGAAGGAGAGGAAATCTTCAGCTACACCCTGGAAAGGATATCGTACAGCCACAATGGATACCTCAACAGCCACATCGACTACGGGGAATACGTAACCACCCGGGAGCGGTTCCAGAAGATGTGGCGCGACCCGGGGAACCGGCTCGGCGTATACCGGAGCAGCGACTCCCGGGGCATACTCACGATCGATAGCGCAAAAACCTACCAGGGACAGGTGATTCTCACCGACGTCAATGGCAACAGCGCCGTTTTCGGCTTCCGGATACGGGGAGCCGATGCCGGCCTGCTGCCGGCAAAAGAGGAGCCTGGATCTCTGTTCCGCTACAACCTCGACAATGAATTCCGGGCCGAAGGTTTTGAAATCAGATCCCCAAAAGGGGCGTTTTATGAGGATTTTAAATTTAAGTATCAATCCGAAGATGGCGGAAGCGCATATTTCTCCCCCATTCACCGGGTGCATGAAATAACCACGCCGGTTCACCTGCCCGTGACCATCAGGATCAGGGCAGCAGGATTGCCTGATTCACTCGCCGGCAAAGCATTTATCGCAGTCATCGACGAAAAAGGCAAACCAGGATATGCCGGGGGAAAGTATGCCGGAGGTTGGTTTGAAACGCGGATCGGCAGTTTCGGAAATTATGCCGTCAGTTGCGATACCATTCCCCCGGAAGTGACACCCCTTACCCTGAAAAACAACGCCCTGACCGACACGAACGAGATCAGGTTCCGGATAAAGGATGATTTCTCGGGCATCGGTCGTTACGAGGGATGGATTGACGGGGAGTGGGCCCTCTTCGAATACGACCCGAAATTCAGCAGGCTCTCCTACAGGATCGATACCGCCCGTATCGGAAGCGGGAAAAGGCATTCCCTGGAACTTTCGGTGACCGACCGGTCGGGGAATACGACGGTTTTCCGATCCACTTTCTGGAAATAAAGAAAATCATGGCGCGGACAGCCCGAAAAACTTATATTTGCGATTCCTGAAAAATTATAAAACGACAGATATGATTAAAAAAGCGACTTTAGCGCTCCTGGTGATTATGGCGTCCTTGATGTTGAATGTCCGGATATCGGGTGGCTGCACCAATTTTTTGATTTCGCGGGGTGCTTCGGCCGATGGATCGGTGATGATCACTTACGCCGCCGATTCCCACACCCTTTATGGTGAGTTGTATTTCTGGCCTTCACAGGACTGGCCTGCCGGGTCATTTCTTGATGTTTACGAGTGGGATACCGGAAAATTCCTGGGAAAGATAGAGCAGGTTCCCCACACCTACAGCGTTGTCGGAAATATGAACGAACACCAGGTAGCCATCTCGGAGACCACTTACGGAGGCCGTGAGGAACTGGGCAGCCAGGCCGGTGCCATCATGGATTACGGAAGTCTTATGTTCATTGCCCTTCAGCGGTCCAAAACCGCCAGGGAAGCCATCGGGGTGATGACCTCCCTGGTGGAGAAATACGGATATGCCAGTTCCGGGGAGTCTTTTTCCATTTCCGATCGTAATGAAGTGTGGATCATGGAAATGATCGGCAAGGGCGAAGGGAATAAAGGGGCCGTATGGGTAGCCCTCAAGGTGCCCGACGGATATATCTGCGGCCATGCCAACCAGGCCAGGATCACCACCTTCCCGCTTGACGATCAGGAGAACTCTCTTTATGCCAAGGATGTTATCTCCTTTGCCAGGGGAAAGGGATGGTTTTCGGGAAAGGACAGGGATTTCAGCTTTTCCGACGTTTACGCGCCCGTGGATTTCGGTGCCGCCCGCTTTTCGGAAGCCCGGGTATATGCCGGCTTCAACAAGGTGGCTTCCGGGATGAAGAAATACGATGATTACATCCAGGGCAAAGTAATCCATGGTGGTGACAACAATTTCGCGCTCAACCGCATGCCGTTATGGGTCAAACCCGACAAACCGGTCTCGGTAAAGGATGTGATGGAGATGATGCGTGACCATTTCCAGGGCACGCCCCTTGATATGACGAAAGATCCGGGGATGGGACCTTTTACCCTTCCCTACCGCTGGCGGCCGATGACCTGGACGCTCGATTCGGCGACCTATGTGCATGAACGGGCCATTTCCACCCAACAGACCGGATTTTCCTTCGTCGCCCAGAGCCGCAACTGGCTCCCCGATCCCATCGGCGGCATTCTCTGGTTCGGCGTCGACGACTCCTACAGTACGGTATATACCCCGATGTACTGCGGAATCACAGAAATCCCCGAAGCCTTCAGGGTGGGCAACGGAGACTTGCTGACCTATTCGCCCACCGCGGCATTCTGGGTCTTTAACCAGGTGAGCAACTGGGCATACACCCGATACAGCGACATGATCCCCGTGATCCGTGGAAAACAGGCCGACCTCGAAGGCCAATTCATCGCCTTCACCCCGGCGGTGGACCAGGCGGCAAAGAGCATCCTCCAAAAGAACGGGGAAACCGCAGCCCGCAAATTCCTCACCGAGTATTCGGGGAACCAGGCAAACGGCATGACCGCCGAATGGAAAAAACTCTACGAATACCTGCTGGTGAAATTCATCGACGGAAATGTCAAAAAAGAGGAAAACGGCCAGTTCAAGAGGAATCCGTACGGGGAACCGGCCATGCCCGACCAGCCCCGGTACCCCGACTGGTGGTACAGGATCATCGTCGACGAAACCGGCAACCACCTGAAAATGCCGTAGGATTTTCCCACAAAAAATGAAAATCATCCCTGTTGCGTGGAATAAATAATTTACTAATTTTGCGCCACATTTTTACAGCAATCTCTTACGCCGCCGAAGCGGGTAACATTGCCAACATATTTAACAATTTTCGAGATGGACTTAATAAAAATTGCTCGCAGCGCATTCGAGACTGAAAAGAAAGATTTTCCGGCATTCGGTGCCGGCGATACGGTTACCGTGAACTATAAAATCCGTGAAGGCAACAAGGAAAGGATCCAGAGCTACCGTGGCGTGGTCATCCAGGTAAAAGGCATGGGCGACACCAAAACTTTCACCGTCAGGAAAATGTCGGGAAACATTGGTGTCGAGCGCATTTTCCCGATGGCATCCCCGTTTATTGACAGCGTGGAAATCAACAAGAAGGGAAGTGTGAGGCGGAAAAGGTTGTACTACTTCCGTCAACTCACCGGGAAGAAAGCACGCATCAAGGAAAAAAGAGTGTAACACAAGGCTTCTTCTATACAAGGCTTCCGCAAGGAGGCCTTTTTTATTATCTTTCGCCCGAAAAATCAATCCTGACCGCCATGTTTTACCGAACGTTTCTCATGCTTCTGGCCGCCGCATTTTTCTCCTGCACACCCCGTCGGTCGCCGCAACTCATCTCCCGCCCCGTGGAGATGGTGAACCCCTTGATGGGGACGCAGTCCGATTTCTCTCTCAGCACCGGCAACACCTATCCGGCGATTGCGCGACCCTGGGGGATGAATTTCTGGGCGCCGCAGACGGGCACCATGGGCGACGGGTGGATGTACACCTACGATGCAAAAAAAATCAGGGGATTCAAACAAACCCACCAACCCAGTCCATGGATCAACGATTACGGCCAGTTCTCCCTCTTTGCCACCACGGGGCGCATCGTCGCCGGTGAAGAGGAGCGGGCGAGCTGGTTTTCACACAAGGCAGAAACCGCCCGACCCCACTATTACAGGGTTTACCTTGCCGACCATGACGTGACGGCCGAGATCACCCCCACGGAAAGGGCGGCCCTCTTTCGTTTTACCTTTCCCGAAAACGACACGTCGTGCGTTATCCTTGACGCCTTCGACAACGGATCGATGGTCCGCATCATCCCTGAAGAGAACAAAATCGTGGGCTACACCACAAAAAACAGCGGCGGCGTTCCCGCCAATTTCAAAAACTGGTTCGTGGCTGTTTTTGACCAACCGTTTGCCGATTATTACACCTGGAAGGAGCGGCAGATCCTTCGGGGGGTGGCGGAGGCGGAAGGCTTTCATACCGGGGCCATCGTCCGGTTCAGCACCCGCCGCGGTGATGTGGTGGGGGTCCGGATCGCCTCCTCCTTCATCGGCCCCGAGCAGGCAGCCCTCAACCTGGAAAGGGAAACCGGAGGACGCAGTTTCGAGGAAATCCGCAACGAGGGGTATGACATCTGGAACCGTGAACTCGGAAGGATCCTCGTCTCGGACGAAAATCCAGAATATGCCCGTACTTTTTACAGCTGTCTTTACCGGGTGCTTCTCTTTCCGAGGATGTTCCACGAATTTGACGCCGAGGGGCGGATGGTTCATTACAGTCCTTACAACGGGGAGGTTCTCCCCGGCCCCATGTATACCGACAACGGGTTCTGGGATACCTTCAGGGCGGTATTTCCCTTTTTCACCTGGATGTATCCCGAGTTGGACGGCCGGATCATGGAAGGGTTGGTGAATGCCTACCGCGAGAGCGGATGGCTGCCCGAGTGGGCCAGTCCGGGCCACCGCAACTGCATGATCGGCTCCAATTCCGCCTCCCTGATCACCGACGCTTTCCTGAAGGGGATCCGGGGGTACGACATCGACACCCTCTATGCCGCCATTTTGAAAAACACCCTGTCGCACGGACCCGTCCCTTCTGTAGGGCGTCTGGGGGCGGAATACTACAATGAGCTGGGGTATGTACCCTATGATGTGGGTATTCCGGAGAATACCGCCCGTACCCTGGAATATGCCTATGCCGATTTCTGCATCGCAGAGCTTGCTGAAGCCCTGGGCCGCCCCGCAGAAGAGGTAGCACTCTTCAGGGAAAGGTCCCGCAATTACCGCCACGTCTTTGATCCGGAAGCCAGGCTGATGCGCGGAAAAAACCGCGACGGCACCTTCCAGGAACCCTTCAGCCCTTACAAATGGGGCGACGCCTTCACCGAAGGCAACAGCTGGCATTATACCTGGAGCGTCTTCCACGACGTGGAGGGACTCATCCGTCTCATGGGAGGAAAAGCGCCCTTCACCTCTATGCTCGACTCGGTATTCAAAGTCCCGCCGGTTTTCGACTGCTCTTACTACGGCTTTCCCATCCATGAAATCAGGGAGATGCAGGTGATGAACATGGGCAACTACGCCCACGGCAACCAGCCGGCGCAACACATGATTTACCTCTACAACTACGCCGGGGAACCCTGGAAAACCCAGCACCATCTACGCGAGGTGCTTTCCCGGTTGTACACCCCGGCCCCCGACGGCTATTGCGGCGATGAAGACAACGGGCAGACATCGGCATGGTATGTCTTCTCTGCCCTGGGATTTTACCCGGTCTGTCCGGGCAGCGGACAGTATGTCATAGGCTCTCCCCTCTTCGAAAAGGCGGAAATCACCCTCCCCGGGGGCCAAAAAATGACCGTGACCTCCCCCGGAGCCGCCCGACACCCCTTTATCGTCACCGCTTCCCTGAACGGGAAAAACCTGACGCGCTCCTGGCTGTCGCACGAAGAACTTACCCGCGGAGGTTCCCTGGAATTCCGGATGGGCCCCGATCCCTCCCCCCTCCTGTGGTCCTCCCCCGAAAGTTGCCCCTTCTCCATGACACCCGCTTCCGAATAGCTAATTTCCCTAATCAAGATCTGCATCAACCTGAAATTCCATGAGTTTTATACCCAAAGTAAAATTATTCAGCAAACAGTGGTTCTTTGACTACTCGCTGATCCTGGTGGGATCTTTCATCCTGGCCACCGGATTTGTATTCTTCATCACCCCCCACAGAATTGTCCCCGGCGGGGTTTACGGAATCGCCATCGTCGTCCATTATCTCACCCAGGGGGTTTTCTCCTTCTGGCCCGATGGCATCCCCATCGGGTTATTCGGGCTGATTCTCAACATTCCCCTGACCTTGGCGGGCATCAAAATCCTGGGTCCCCGGTTCGGCGTAAAAACCATCGTCGGTTTTGTGCTGACCTCGGGATTCATCGACGGCATCACCATGCTCAGGCCTGTCGGGGATGCGCCCCTGGTGAACGACATCCTCCTCTCCTGTGCTTTCGGCGGTGTTCTGATCGGTTTCGGACTGGGGTTGATCTTTAAGTCGAGGGCTACTTCCGGGGGGTCTGACATCATCGCGATGATCATTGCCAAGTACACCCGCCTGCCCCTGGGCAGACTGATGATCTATGTAGATTCTGCCATCGTTCTCATCGGCCTGGTATCCTTTCAGGACTGGGCGATCCCGCTATACTCCTGGATCGTCATTTACATCACCGGGCGGGCCATTGACATGACCATCGAAGGGGCCGATTACAACAAGGCGCTTTTCATCATTTCAGACAAATATGAGGATATCCGGCACAAAATCATCCATGACCTGGAACGGGGAGGCACCTGTCTGAAGGGTACCGGTATGTTTACCCACGACCAGAAGCAGATGATCTTCACCATTGTCAGCCGCCGCGAGGTGGCCATCCTGGAGGAGTTCATCGGTTCCATCGACCCCGAAGCTTTCATCACCATCATGGATACCCGGGAGATTCTCGGGGAAGGATTCAAACCGTTGAAAGGATAAGCTTAGCGGCAGAGACTTCCCCTCCTCTGAATGAAAAGCGTTTCCAGCGTTACGATTTCGACGATTTTTCCTATCTTTACATAATAGAAGAAACCAGGAAACGATATGAGAAAGCTTTTCATTATAAGCTTGATACTATCAGGAGTACTCTCCTCGGCACATGGTCAGAAGGTGGGACTTGTTCTGAGCGGCGGGGGTGCCCGGGGTCTGGCACACATCGGCGTCATCAAGGTTTTGGAGGCCAATAACATCCCGATCGATTATATTACCGGCACCTCTATGGGGGCCATCATCGGAGGGTTGTATGCCGCAGGGTACACCACCGCAGAGATGGAAACGCTTTTCCGTTCCGACGAATTTTACTTCTGGTCCACCGGCAAGATCCAGGAGGAATACCGCTATTTCTTCAAGCAGCCCGAAGAGAATCCCGGGTGGATAGATCTGAAGCTGCAACGGAGGGAGAACAAGGTAAAGATCCTGCCCCCCACGAACATCATTCCCCAGTGGCAGATGGATTTCACTTTTATGGAAATGATGGCCGCCACCACCGCCGTTTCGGGAGGCGACTTTAACAAGCTGTTCGTCCCTTTCCGCTGCATTGCCACCGAAGTGCACCGCAACAAGCAGGTCATCCTCGCCAAAGGCGATGTCGGGGAAGCCATCAGGGCATCGATGACGTTCCCGCTCTTTTTCAAACCGATAAAGATCAACGGGGAGCTCCTCTTCGACGGGGGAATCGTCAATAACTTCCCCCATGATGTCATGAAGGAGACTTTCAAGCCCGACATCATCATCGGCAGCAAGGTGGTTCCCGATCCGAAAACCGCCGAGGCAGACGACATCATCCAGCAAATTACTAACATGGTGCAGCGACCCACCGATTACGACCTAACGCCCGAAGACGGGATCATGCTCGAAACGGATGTTCAACAGGTAGGGCTCCTCGACTTTCCCAAACTTGATTTTGTCGTGGAGGCGGGACAAAAAACCACCGAAGCCCTGATCGACAGCATCAAGAAGCGGATCCCCCGGCGGGTGGACCCCGAGGAACTGGCGCGCAAACGGGAATCGTTCCAGGCACGCAAACCCGCCCTGCTATTTCAGAATATCCAGGTCGAAGGCGTGGAAGACCCCCTCCAGCGGAAATATATCATCAACTCCATCAAGCACAACAAAAATGTGTTTACCGTCGAAGTATTCAAAAAAGAGTACTTCAAGCTGATCGCCGATGAACAGATCAGGTCCATCAGGCCGATAGCCATGTTCAACAACGAATCGGGCTATTTTGATGTCCACCTCATCGTGGAACCTGAGACAAGAGGGGAAATAACCATCGGAGGCAATATCTCCACCAAACCCATCAACCAGGGGTTTGCCAGCTTCGAATACCGGTTGTTCAAAAACAGATCGTATACCCTTTACTCCAACCTCTATTTCGGCCGTTTCTACAGCTCCTTCAAAGCAGGCACCCGAATTGATGTCCCATCTTTCAGGCCTTATTACCTGGCGGGTTATCTTACTTACAACCGGTGGGATTTCTTCTCCTCGAGCAACGAACTCTTTTTTGAGGATGTCCGCCCTCCGTATATCATTCAGAATGAAACCAATTTCAGAGGCGAAATCGGCTTCCCCTGGAAACGGCACGACAAATTCAGTTTAGGCGTCGCCGGATCATGGGCCCGGGACAGTTATTATCAGATTGAGAAATTCACCAAAGCCGACCAACCCGATAAAACTGATTTCAACGCCGTGATCGTTACCGGGGATTATGAAAAGAATTCCCTGAACCAGAAACAATATGCAACGGAAGGATTCTATAATGCCTATTCGCTGCAGTACATCGCTGGAGCTGAGAAGATCATTCCGGGGACGACCCTGGGCGGACAGGTGGCATCAAAACACTACCATTCCTATGTGATGGCCAAAACATCTCTGGAAAGGTATTTCCGGGTAAATCGCCGGCTTGGGGGAGGCTTCCGCTTCGACGGTGTGTTAAGCACAAAAAAGGACTTTCAGAATTACACCTCTACCATGCTTGCAGCTCCCGGTTTCTATCCGACGCCCCACAGCAAAGCCCTTTTTGTGGAAAATTTCCATGCGCCCAACTTTGTGGCCGGAGGGTTGAAGGCACTTTATATATTCAACGGAGACATGCATTTCAGGATCGAAGGATACGGATTTCTTCCCTTTTTCCAAACCCTGAGAGGGCCCGATTACAAGGCTGTCCGAAGCGATGAATTCTTTGGAAAGGTCTCCTTCCAGGGTCTGGCCGCCCTGGTATACCAGACCGGTGTCGGACCGGCCAGTTTAGCCCTGAATTACTACGATAAGAGAGGAACACAATGGTTCCTGATGTTCAATTTCGGGTATACCCTCTTTAACAAACGGGGATTATAACTTCCGGGATCCCCTGACCCTCCCCTCCTCAAACCGTTTTTCTACGGTAACAACTGATCCAGTCGGTCTCAAATCCCATCGGCAGCCGGGATGCGGCAATCTCGCTGACAACCAGCGAAGCCAGGTTGAGATGGAGCGCAGCATCGGGCTTCGTCAGATGAGTTTCAAAAACCACCTGATCATTGATCTTCCAGGTGAAGCGGCTGCCTTCCCATTCCACCCTGAAGAGATAAAACTTGCCGGGTTTAAGGTTTTTGATGCCAATACCCTTAAAAACTGGTTTCCCGGAATCCACCATCGAAAGTACGCCCATGCGGCATTCAGGCCCCATCTCCAGGAGGGTGATCTGCGGACTGGGTTCTTCTCCCAAAAGATGACAGGAACTCACCACCTCCCGAAAGGGGGAGAATTTTATCTTGGCTTCAAAGATCCCTTCCTTCTGCCAGAAGCTGTTTATTGTGGACAAGAGATCGGAAGAGTATCCGAAATCGACAGGAACAAACCCCACGGTGGGTTGCCACTGCTTTCCCGCCGTCTTTTCCTTTTTCACCTGAACAACCAGCTTCCCATGACGTACCATGCAGTTTTTTCCGCCGGTATACCCCTGCAGGTCACCCTGCTGCGAGTACCTGTCCTGAAGGAGACGTTCGGCCCACAAAGTGTTAAAGGTCCACAGTCGGGGCGATACCTCACTGCCTTCGAAAGTATCCCTGAAAGAAACCTCCCAGTTCTTCAGGAAGTCGAAATCGGCGGCATCCTTGTATTTGTTGTAAAGAACCACTTTGGGATGTTTTCTGAGTCTTTCCAGTTCTTCCAACCCGGCATATTCCTCGCTCTTTTCCCATTTGTGGACATCCTCCAGCCATGCTTTGCGCTTTAGAAATTCGGGCGAAGCTATCAGCTTCTTCAACTCGTTGTAACGCGCCAGATCGAAAGAATCCTTCACATCGAGATAATTCCTGTAAAGCGGTGATTTCTTGAACTTCTTGTAAAATACGATGTCGCTGCTCTTTTCCAGTTCTTTAAAGCGCAGAAATTTTTTCCATGAATCGCTTTTCTCCAGTTTTTTGGGATCCTTGAGCCACGCGATCCGCTGTCTGAATGCGTCCTTCCCTGTTTCCCTGATCAATTCCTCATAACGCTCCAGCACATGACGCCCTTCCATTTTGCGATAGTGTTTCAGATCCTGCGACTTCTCCATCCTGAAAAACTGCCTTATCTCGGGATCCTGTTTCATCAGGGCAAATGCTTTCCGGGCTTCTTTGGCGGTTTTTGGCACGTTTTTCAGCTCCAGAAAACGCTTCAGTTTGTCGCTGTTGGCAAATTCCAGGTGTTTTTTCAACGCCAAAGAATCCTTCAACCTGAAATAAGCCGCGATGGATTTGTTCTTTTTTAGCTGGGCAAGTTCTTTCACCAGCCTTTCTTCTGCGGAACCGGCATACCGCTGGGAAAGGATTTCACGCTGCTCCTGCAGGTATTCCCCCTCAGCGTAATCTTTCATCTCCCAGTAATTCTTCAGCTTGTCTGACCCGTCGACCCGCAGGAACCTCGTCAACTCAGGGGACCCCTCCACCTTGAAGTAATCGGTGAAGGACTTGTTCTTTTTGAGGTTTTCATACTCCCTGAGCTGGTTGTATTCCAGGCTTCCCTTGAAAACCTCCGCCTGGAGTTCACGCTTGCGCTGATCGGGGATTCCCGAAGCAACCCATTTCTCCAGTTCCCGGAACCGTTCCAGTTCCGCCGAACACTCCGCCTCCAGAAAGGCATGATAAGTCTGTTCCAGCTTTTTCCGGGCCGCTTCTATCTTCTCAGCATTCCCGATTTTGCCGGTCAACTGAAGTGTGAATATTTTAAACGACATTTTTTTATAGAGCTTGGTTTATTGAGCAAATTTAAATAAAGTAACTTAAAAGGCATTGTTTATATTTGACTTTTAAAAAAAGGTTATGTACAAAATCCTCCTGTCAATGATTTTATCCACACTTTTTTTCTCCGGAAGCTCAAATGAAGGGGTTTCGGGCGGCGACCAGGATGGGTTTCCCCATGATGTGCGTCCCGGCATCCGGGTTGTCCTTGTGGCCAATCCCACCGTCAAAAACATCGAAATCATCCGTTTTCTCACCGGAAAGGGAATTTTCAGGGTTGACCCGGGAAAAACGCGGTTCGTAGGCGTCTATCACAAGAACCAGGCGTATGATTTCACCAAAAGCGAGGCTTACCTCCGGGAACATCCCGATGCCGGATTTTCACTTTATAAAATCAGCGGCGATTTGCCCGACTCGCTTCTCTTTGGGGAAAATGCGTGTACGGCCGATTTCAGGGGATTGTTCGACCGCTCGGATGGAATTCTCTTTTTCGGGGGACCCGATATCCAGCCGGAGATCTACGGAGAGGAGAACCTGGGTTCCGTGGTAACCGATCCCGGACGCCATTCCATGGAAATCTCCTTTATGTTCCATCTTCTGGGGGGCTCCCGGAATCCGGAATTCCGGCCTTTTCTGGAGGAGAAGCCCCGGTACCTGGTAACAGGTTTTTGTCTCGGCATGCAAACCATGAATGTCGCCACCGGCGGCACCCTCATCCAGGACATTCCGTCACAGGTATACGGGAAAAAGGGACCCGCGGAGACCCTGGAAACAGACAGGGAGAACCTCCATCGCAATTACTGGCAGGAGACCGTCGAAGACAAACAAATCATGGAGATCAACTTCCACACCCTCCGGTTCACCGGGCATCCCTTCTTTAGCCGGCAGATAAAAGCCGGCCGAAGAAGCCAGCCCCTGATATACAGCAGTCATCACCAGTCACCGGCAAAAACCGGCACAGGATTTGAAGTGACCGCCCTGTCTCCCGACGGAAAAATCATTGAGGGTCTTGCACATGTTAAATACCCGCACGTCTTCGGGGCGCAATTCCATCCCGAAGTGCCGGCTTTGTATGAAGACCGGGAACTTTGGAAATTTGCCCCTGACGATGAACCAAAGAGCTTTCACAGGATGATCGGGAAACGAAGCGTCAGGTTTCACAGAAAATACTGGCGATACATCTCTGCATGCCTTAACAATTAATGAATATGAATTTTATCGAAGAGATCAGGCGGAGGCGCACCTTCGGCATCGTCAGCCATCCCGATGCGGGGAAGACCACCCTGACCGAGAAGTTGTTGCTTTTCGGCGGAGCCATCCGGGTGGCGGGAGCCGTCAGGAGCAACAAGATCAGAAAGACGGCGGTGTCCGATTTCATGGAAATAGAGCGGCAACGCGGCATTTCCGTCGCCACATCGGTCATAGGATTTGAATACAACGGCTACAAGATCAACATTCTGGACACCCCGGGGCACCAGGATTTCCAGGAAGACACTTTCAGGACCCTCACGGCTGTCGACAGTGTCATCATCGTGATCGATGCCGCCAAAGGGGTGGAACCGCAGACCGAAAAGCTGATGAACGTTTGCCGTATCAGGCAGACCCCGGTGATTGTCTTCATCAACAAGATGGACCGTCCTGCCCGTGATCCCTTCTCCCTGCTCGATGAGATCGAGGAGATGCTGCGCATCAATGTGCGGCCTCTGAGCTGGCCCATCAGCAGCGGCGACAATTTCAGGGGGGTGTACAACCTCTTCGACAGAAGCCTCCAGCTTTTCAATGCCAGCATTCAGGAGATCCAACCCGCCATCCTCTTTAAAGATCTGAACAATCCTGAACTCGACAACCATATCGGGCGGGAAGCAGCCCTGCTGCGTGACGAACTCGAACTCGTGGAAGGGGTATACCCCGTCTTTGACCAGGAGCGCTATCTTTCCGGCAAACAGGCGCCCGTATTTTTCGGCAGCGCCCTGTACAACTTCGGAGTCCGCGAATTGCTGGAGACCTTTGTGAAAATCGCCCCCTGGCCGCGACCCAGCTACACCGAAGAAAGGGAAGTAAATCCCTGGGAAGAGACATTTACCGGTTTCGTCTTTAAGATTCATGCTAACATCGATCCGAATCACCGGAGCCGCATCGCTTTCGTGAAAGTATGCTCGGGACGTTTCGAACGCAACCGCACCTATACCCATGTAAGGCAGGGAAAAACGATCCGCATCTCAAGCCCGACGGCATTCATGGCTTCCCAGAAGGAGACCATCGAAGAGGCCTTTCCCGGTGACATTATCGGGGTCCCCGATACTGGCAATTTCATCATCGGGGACACCCTCACCGAAGGAGAAATTATTCATTTCAAGGGGCTTCCGAGTTTTTCACCCGAATTGTTCCGCTATGTCGAAAATGCCGACCCCATGAAATCAAAACAGTTGGCCAAGGGGATCGACCAGCTCATGGATGAGGGAGTGGCCCAGCTGTTTACGAGCCAGTTCAACGGCCGCAAGATCATCGGCACGGTCGGACAGCTCCAGTTCGAGGTGATCCAGTACCGCCTCGAACATGAATACGGGGCCAAATGCCGTTTTGAGGCGATTTCTATGTACAAAGCATGCTGGATCGAATCTCCCGATCCCGGAATCCTGAATGAATTCAAGAAGCGTAAGTACCAGAAAATGTGCATTGACAAAAGGGGAAGGGATGTCTTCATGGCTGATTCGGCCTTTATCCTGCAAATGGCACAGGATGAATTCAAGGCGATAAAATTCCATTTCACCTCGGAATTCTGAAAAAAGATTAATTTTGCTTAACGCAATAAAAACAGGCTATGAAATGACCCTGCACGATTTTGCACCAACCATGATGATGAACCATGACAACATAATAATTAAAACCCATGAAATACAAAGGAAGAAGACAAAGTGACAACGTCGAGGACATGCGTGGGAGCCGAAGCCGGTCCATCGGGTTGAAAGGGGGGCTCATCGGAACCCTTGCCATCGCGTTAGTGGTTTATCTGTTGGGAGGGAACCCGCTGGATGTCTTGCAGATGCGGCAGGGTCAGACGGAGACGGTTACGGAGGATGTGGCCCTGAGCGAGAAAGAGCAGGAGATGACCGAATTTGTCTCGGTGGTGCTGGGCGATACGGAGGAGGTTTGGGGAAAGATCTTTCAGCAGTACGGGTCCACCTACCGGGAGCCAAAGCTGGTGCTATACCGCTCGGCTGTTAATTCGGCCTGCGGATACGCCCAGGCTGCCACCGGCCCGTTCTATTGTCCGGGTGACGAAAAGGTATACCTCGACCTCGATTATCTGGAAGCCCTTCAGCGAAAACTGGGCGCTACCGGCGACTTTGCCGTGGCATATATCATTGCTCACGAAGTCGGACACCATGTCCAGAAACTGATGGGGACCATGAATGAGGTGACCGCTGCCCAAAACCGCGCCCGCAGCCAGAGCCAGAGGAACGAGCTCACCGTGAGACTAGAATTGCAGGCCGATTTCTTTGCCGGCGTCTGGATTCACCATGCCCAGAAAATGTTTAACATACTGGAAGAAGGAGACCTGGAAGAAGCCCTCAATGCCGCTTCGGCAGTCGGCGATGACCGCATTCAGAAACAGACGCAGGGATATGTCGTCCCCGACTCATTTACCCACGGTACCAGCGCCCAGCGCAAAAGCTGGCTGGCAAAAGGCATCCGGACCGGCGATATCCGGCAGGGAGATACCTTCGGCGCAAATATTTGATTTTATAATACTTAGTTTTACCGGATGACAGAACTTCAGCTGTTTTACGACAGCGGACTTTTTACCTATGTGGTCCTGCCGCTCCTGATTTTCCTGGCCCGGATCTGCGATGTGACCATCGGCACCCTGCGCATCGTCATGGTAGCCAAAGGACAGAAATTCTGGGCCCCCGTCATGGGATTCTTCGAAGTGCTTATCTGGATCGTCACCATGACCAAAGTGGTGCAAAACCTCGATAACTGGCTCTGCTACATCGGTTATGCCGGGGGATTCGCCACCGGCAACCTGGTCGGATTGCTCCTGGAAGAAAAACTGGCCATGGGAATCGTCAAAATCCAGATCATCACCAGGAAGGATGCCTCTCAACTTATTGAAGCCCTCAAAGAGTCGGGCTACGGAATTACACACCACCCCGCCAGGGGAGGTACCGAAAACGTAAGCATCATCCACACCATCGTAAAACGGGCCGAAATCCAACAGGTCGAGGATATCATCCGCAATTACAATCCCAAAGCCTTCTATTCTATCGAAGATATCAAATTCGTCAGCCAGGGAATCTTCCCGATAAAACCGATAAACCGCAGATGGCGCATCGGGAAATAAACTGAAGTTGAGGTTTAGATTAATGGGATAATCGCCTATTGAGGGTGAGGTTAAAAATGTTCGTCGCGGCCAGTGACCAACCTTCCGTAGAGATCATGGATGTCAGCCCCAGTGATGCGGACCTCCGCGAATTCTCCGGGGAGAAGTTTCCTTTCCGGCTTTACAAAGACTTCACCGTCGACTTCCGGGGAATCAAAACGGGTGCGCCCGATGTAAAACTCCCCCTCTTCCCTGTCGATGATTACCCTGAGCTTCATACCCACCTTATCCTCATTCAGTTCCGCAGAAATTCCCTCCTGCAACTCCATAAGGCGTGCCACCCGCTCCTGTTTCACCTTTTCGGGAACATCATCGACCAGGTTTTCGAAGGCAAAGGTCCCTTCTTCATGGGAATAAGGGAAAACGCCCAGCCTGTCGAAACGCTGTTCTTCGACGAACGTCAGCAACTCCTCAAAATCGGCGTCTGTTTCCCCGGGATAGCCCACCAGCAGGGTGGTACGGATCACCACTCCGGGGACTTCCGTCCTGATCCGGCGCAGCAAGGCTTCCGTTTCGTCCCGGGAAATCCGGCGTTTCATCGCACTGAGCACAGGATCGGAGATGTGCTGTAGCGGAAGGTCCATATAGCGGAGTACCTTCGGATTGGCACGCATGACAGGGAGGATATCGAAGGGGAACCGGGAAGGATAGAAATAGTGGAGCCTGATCCATTCAATCCCTTCCACTTCAGCAATTTTACCGGTCAATTGCGCCAGGCGGCTCTCCCCATAGAGGTCGTGACCGTAATAGGAGAGGTCCTGTGCGATCAGCAGCAATTCCTTCACCCCCCGGGATGCCAGGAAACGGGTTTCCTTCACCAGTTCTTCCACGGATCGCGACACATGACGGCCCGTCATCATGGGAATGGCGCAGAAACCGCAGAAACGGTTGCACCCTTCCGAAACCTTCAGGTAGGCATAGTGGGAAGGTGTGGTAATCTTCCTTTCGTAAATAAATTCAGGCTGCAGGGCGACTTTCAGCTCTCCTGCAACAGCCTTCAGGTCAAATTTGCCGAAATAACGGTCCACTTCGGGGATTTCCTGTTCCAGTTCCGTCTTGTAACGTTCCGAAAGACAGCCCATCACGTAGAGCTTTCCCACGTCGCCGCGGGCCTTGGCATCGGCCCACGAGAGGATCATGTCGATCGACTCCTGCTTGGCATCGTGGATGAATCCGCAGGTGTTGATGATCACGGCGTCAAAGCCGCTCTCCCCCGAATCGTGAGCCACAGTCCAGTTACCGCGTTCCAGCTGATTCAGCAATACCTCGGAATCGACGAGGTTCTTGGAACACCCCATGGTAACAACATTGACGCGCTTTATTCTCTCCTTCATTATTTCGTTATGTCCCGCAAAAATAACAAAGATGAGGAACCGGAAAACGATGCCTTTGTCAGTTCACGGCATAGGATTTTCCTGAAAACGGAGCAAAACAGCCATTCGCAGGAAAAAGAGCACCATTCACCGAAAAACTGTCATGCAAACAGATGTCCTGCCATAACTTCGTTTGAGATTGATAACGAAGCCATGAAAACAATTTTGCTCTTTTCTTCTGTTTTTTACCTTCTCGGTCTGAAACTGGGGAACACCATTGACCTTTTGAAACGGACAACCACCCCGGTGAAAAAAGTGACCAGCGCCCCGGTCATAAAACCGAAGCCAACCGGAAAAAGCTACTTCTTAAAGGCAGACGGGGACTCCCCGAAAGAGCAGCCACGCCGGCCGCGTCCGAAACCCCTGCCCCGGAATTTCTTGGAGAGAGGCTCCTCCGTCGTCTGGCTGCCTTCAACAACTTCTTCTTTCCGCCGGGCACCATAATTGGTGCAACGGCCCATCTTCCAGCCCGTCATGGGACCCCGTCCCACCGGACCCGTCTGATCAAATCTTGGCATAATAAAAAAGTTTAAAATTATAAATATACATACACAATGTTTTCCCCACCTCACTCTCCTGCTTCCGAGAGCATTTCAAAGACTTTCCTGACCGTCACCGATTCGTGGGGAACGGAAACCAGTTGAACCTGCATCTGGTCGAAAAGGGATTTTACCTTGGTCCCGAACTCTCCGGAAACCACTTTCTGAACCCCCTTTTCCGCCATCAGGTTCACTGCAGCAACCCCGGTACCTTCCTGATGATCAATCCCCGGATTCGGGATAAACTCACTCACCCCCGTGAGGGTATCATAGACCACAAAAAAGTGACACCGCCCGAAACGGCGGTCAACCAATGCATCGGGAGAATCTCCCGTCGACGTAATTGCAACTTTCATATCTTTTTTCTTTTTATATTTTTCGTTTTCCTGTTCCCTGAGAGAATCACTTCATGCCATCCGTTCCAGAGCAGCCTCACCATCACTGCCACCCTGCCCGCCGGCCCTTGCGGATCATACGGGATCCGCATTTGTCACATACCGCCTGACTACAAGGCATACCCGAAGGAACCTCTTTTTCTTCGCCGCAGGCCCGGCAAATGCACCGGAGCACATGTTCCTCCTGCTTCACTGCGTCTTTCACAGGTGAAATTCCTCCCGAACCGCACAACGCACATCGCGACGGCGCTTTCGTCTTTTCCAGATGGTTGAACCTGCACCGGCATTTTTCGCAACGGTACCACTCGCTTTCATAATAAATCATGCTACCTTCAAAAACCAGGGGCACCGCCGAGATAAACGCCCGGGCTACCTTCCGCCGGGCTTCATCATAAATCCTGGCAAAAGTCGGCCTGGAAACATTCATGATCCGAGCTGCCTCAGCATGGTGATACCCGTCAAAATCACACAACCTGATCGCTTCATACTCCTCAAAACCCATCAGAACAGGTGAACCATGGCTTTCTGTTCCCATTGGCAAAAACCCCTTAACCCTCGGAGGACCCATCACTTTCCTCAATAACTTACGTCTCGGCATTTCAAGAAATTTATCACTACAAATATAATGAGAATATTCTCGTAAAACAAATTTATGAACGCTGAATTATGATTTATTTTTTGTACAATTTTGAAACCTTCCGCAGTTTGGTTAAATTTGGGGATGGTCAGGGGATCTGCCCGGGTTGATAAGCTCGTTTCCTGACAGGGAACAGTGACTGGGAATCAGAGAAGGAACGTTTTCAACATCATATTACACCATGCGAATGCGCCAACTCCTCGTCATTTTTTCGGTGCTGCTTTTACGGCAGGTCACGGCGCAGCAGGTCGTTGTGCTTTCCGTGGAGCAGCCTCCTGAGCTAAGCTATTCCGTTACAGAGAATGATACCACGATCCGTAAAGGGGAGTCCGTGGTTCTGGGAAGCGGACTGACTGTCTGTGGCGGTTCGGGAGAATACAGCTACACCTGGTCGCCCGCAAATTCACTCGACAATCCCCTCGTCAAAAACCCAGTTGCCACCCCCGAAGATACCGTCACTTACCTGGTGACCGTCACCGATGGGAACGGGTGCCGCTTCGCCGTGCCATTCACCGTCAATGTAAAGCGTGAAGCGGTGAAAAGCATCCTTGCCGGTTCACTGGTGCCATTTGATGTCCTGATTTTTCCCAATCCCGGGAACGACGAATTCCGGATATACATTACCGGTCCTCCCTGCCATAAGATGGAACTGGCGGTGACCGATTTTTCCGGCAGGATTTTTCTAAAGGAAATCCTCCGCAATTTCGAAGGAGAGCGGACGGTTGTTCTTCATCCTGGGTTGTCAGGGGGGATTTACCTAGTCAGAATAAGTTCAGAAAAGGTTTTTATCAGCAAAGAACTGATCATCCGGTAATCCGGAATATTCAGCAACCATGCAGCAGCGGATATACCATATACTATTGTTTTTCCTGATGGCTGGGATTATTCCGGCAGCCGGGCAGGAGCTGAGGAAAGGCGGAAGTGTCATTTCGCTGGAAGGAGATTCGCTGGTCAGACTGGTACTCGGGGAGTACCGGGGGGTCGCGGTATGGCAGGAATCCACCGACAGCCTGACCTGGGTTACCGCAGCCGGTATTTCCGGGGACACCCTCACCGTGAATCCCCTGAGAGAAGGTTATTTCCGTGCTGAGGTGACCGAAGGCACCTGTCTGCCCGTTGGGTCTCAAACGGCCCGGATTCTGTTCACCCTTCCGCGGATCGCCACGGCAGAAGTAACGGACATAACGGAGACCACGGCATTGTGCGGGGGAATCGTCAGCAGCGACGGTGGAGCACCGGTCACTGCGCGGGGTGTCTGCCTGAGCCTCCGGGAGAACGCTTCGGTCACAGGCACCTGCACCACCGACGGTTCCGGAACGGGAGGTTTCTTCAGCCTGCTGACCGGACTCATCCCTGACACCGTTTACTACGCGCAGGCGTATGCCCGAAACAGCAAGGGCATCGCCTACGGGGCGGTGGTCTCTTTCAGAACCCCACCGGAGATCAGACTCCCCGAAGTGGCTACCTGGGAAGTTATGGATATCACGGCCACCACGGCCACCGGTGGCGGATATATATTCTCGGACGGCGGGGCGCCGGTCACTGCGCGGGGCGTCTGCCTGAGTCTCCGGGAGAACCCTTCGGTCACAGGCACCTGCACCACCGACGGTTCCGGAACGGGAGGTTTCTTCAGCCTGTTGACCGGACTCATCCCTGACACCGTTTACTACGCGCAGGCGTATGCCCGAAACAGCAAGGGCATCGCCTACGGGGCGGTGGTCTCTTTCAGAACCCCGCCCGCAGAGGATCCCAACAGCGTGACGGATATCGACGGCAACGTCTATCCGGTGGTGAAGATCGGCGATCAGGAATGGATGGCACGGAACCTGCGGGTCACCAAAGCGCCCGACGGCACCCCAATATCCAGTTACGTGGTCGGAAACGACCCCGGCAACGCCCTCATCTATGGCCGGCACTACACCTGGGATGTGGCCATGAACGGATCTGCCGAGGAGTCGGCACAGGGCATTTGTCCCGACGGGTGGCACCTCCCGTCGGATGAAGAGTTTAAAATCCTGGAGATGGCACTGGGAATGACCCGCCAGGAAGCCGACCAGAGCAACGCCTGGAGGGGAACCGGCGTGGGCACACAGATGAAGGAAGGAGGAAGTTCGGGCCTTGACATCCCCATCGCGGGCATGTGCGTGGGAGGCAGTTTTCTGTATGTCGGGCAGTCGGGGTACATCTACTCATCGACCGAAGCCGGCTCGTATGCGTGGCGGCGGTGCCTCTCCACCAATGCTTCCACCGTAGGACGGTGGAACACCTTTCCGAAAAGTTACGCTTTCTCAGTCCGATGCCTTAAAAATAACTGACCATGCAAATAAGAAGATTATTATTAATTCCCGTGCTGATGCTCCTTCTGGCTGGATGCGGGAAAGAGGATCCCGGGGAAGGGGATCCTGACCAGCCGCTGGTATTCAAATCGCTGACGGCGGAAAAAGGCACCATCACCATCGCGGAAAAGACAAAGGTGACCGCCACAGCCACGGGTTACCAGCTGACCTACACCTGGCAAGCCACCATGGGTGATTGTCTGGGAAGCGGCAATATCATCGAATACATCCCCTCCCCCTGCACCCTGGGAGATATCAAAATCACCTGCACCGTGAAGGACGGAAATGGCAAAACGGAATCTAAGGATGTCACCATCAAGGTGGAGTAGCCGGTCAGGGCTGTCGATGGCATTCCTGCTGTTGCCGGCACTGGCCTTGATGCTGGGCGTTGCACCCCGCGTTCAGGCCCAGTGTCTTTCGGCCATCAATCCCGTGGGAGGTTCTTCAAACCTGCTCGTGCTGGAGAAAAATACCCTCCGGGTGATCTCATTTTACCGCTATCATTACGGGAACCGTTATTTCGAGGGAAGCAACCCTTCGGATTACGATGTCATCAGCCGTGCGGGGTATAACTATGCGGGCCTGATCCTGGCCTACGGGCTCACCCGGGGCATCACCCTGGAAAACGAGCAGGGCTATTTCATCAACAAAACCCAACATTACAGGGGAACCAGCGATTTTTTACGGGGAAACGGTTTTGCCTCCACGGTTTTCTCCCTGCGGGGGAGCATCCTGAAAAACGATATCGACAGGTTTTTCATATCGGGCAGTGCCGGTGCCAGGATTCCCTACACCCGTGAAAAACAGGTGAAGAACGGAACGGTCCTGCCCATAGAACTGCAACCCTCTTACGGCGCTTTCGGCGGTGTGCTGCAACTTTATGTCGTGAAAGAGTACACGGAAACAGGAACCCGTTATTTCTTCACAGGCAGAATGGAGAGCAGTCTTGAGAACCGGTATGATGAAAGACAGGGAAATGCCTTGTTCACTTCCCTGTTCTGGTCCAAACACCTGATGTTTCCCTGGCTGAAGGGGGACTGGACATCCATTGTGCAACTCCGGAGCGAGATCCGTGGGAAAGACAGGACCCCCCTGGGCGTGAAAGCCTCTTCAGGCAGTTACCTCTTCTTCCTTTCACCACAGCTCAACAGTTACATCAGGGAAAAGTGGAATGTGTCGGTCATCCTTGACATCCCTTTGTACCAGTATTTTCACGGCACCCAACTGGCTACCCGGTACGGGATATCGGTCAACCTGGCAAGGGATTTCAGTCTCTGACCCTCTGGTGCCCGGGGTTTTCCGGGTGCCCGTCGGTCAGGAAGGGAAAATCTTTGGCAACCCGCCGTTGAGGTAACAGTGGGTCATCAGTTCTGCCACACCGCTCATTCCACACGCTTCAGGCAAAGCAGCACCAACCGGTAGCAGATAAAAATCACCAGCGGAAGGCTCAAAAACCATGCTATCTGTGTCAGCATCCTGTTGATTTATTAAATTAGTGCAATGGATCAGTAGTTATTACCTTCCTGTTCCAGCTCTTCCCTGTCGATCTTTTTACGGGTCAGGGCACGCCAGGCATAGAAGATATAAGCCAGGACAAACGGCACCAGCAGAGAAACATAGCTCATGGTCGTCAGGGTATAATGGCTCGATGAGCTATTCCTGATGGTGAGGGAATCCTGCAGGTCGAAAGTGGAGGGGTAATAGGCGGTGTTGTTAAATCCGGCAAGTAAGAAAAGGGAAAAGACGGTGAGCACCGTTCCGGTCCCCGACAGCCAGATCCCCTTGTCGCTGCATTTTTCAAAACAGAAACCTGCCCGTATGATTCCGAGGAGCACCAGGATTACCCCCAAGAGGAACAAAACGGCCACCAGGGGCATCTCCAGGAGATTATGCAAGTACTTGAAGGGTTCCATGCTCACCAAACCGGTATCGGGATTGACGGCAAATCCCTTTTTCAGAAGCAGGAAGGCCAGGAAGATGAGAAAGAAAACCAAAAACGGGACGGCATTGTAAAAAAGCTGCTTTTTAGCCCTTCCGATGACTTCCGGATGGTTGACATTCTGGAAAAAGAAAAGAACGGCCAGTGTCCGCGACAGGAAAAACACCGCCAGTCCGAGCGCCAGATTTTGGATGTTGAGGGCTGCTTCCAGGCCGTGGTAGGGCGTTTCCCACTGGGAAAAGTTGTTTTCATTAACCGAAAACTGTGATCCTGTAAAGAATGTGGAGACGGCCACCCCCAGGAGCAGGGTTCCCACGAGACCGTTGACGAAAAGAAAAGTCTCATAGCACCTTTTCCCCAATAAATTGCCGGGTTTGGAGCGAAATTCATAGGAGACGGCCTGGATGACGAAGGCGAAGAGGATCAGCATCCACACCCAGTAGGCTCCGCCGAAGCTGGTGCTGTAAAAGAGGGGAAAAGAAGCGAAGAAGGCTCCGCCGAAGGTAACCAGCGTGGTAAAGGTGAATCCCCATTTGCGGCCCAGCACGTTCACCAGCAGGGAGCGCTGGGACTCATCTTTTCCCAGGCGGTAGATCAGGGTTTGTCCGCCCTGGACAAAGAGCAAAAACACGAGTAGTGCGCCCAGCAGGGAGATGATCACCCACCAGTATTGCTGCAAAGCGAGATGCGACAGGTTTTCAAACATGGCTGTTACCTCCTTCCTTAGGTCCTTTTTTGATTTGTTTCAGCATTATCTTTATTTCCGCGATCAGCAGAATTGTGAACGTGACGGCAAAAAGCACGAAGGTCAACTGGACCGTTCCTGTGGTCAGTTTCGACACAGCCGCCGAAGTAGGCATCAGGTCCTGGATGATCCAGGGCTGACGGCCGACTTCGGCCACCACCCACCCCATTTCGGCAGCCAGGTAAACCAGGGGAATGGACCAGATGGCGCAGTGATACAACCATTTCTTATTTTCGATTCTTTTTTTCAGGGTCAACCACAGGGAAACAGCAAACAGGAGAACGAACCAAAATCCGAGACCGACCATGATCCGGAAGGCGTAAAACGTCAGTTTGATGGGGGGTATGGCCTCGTGTTCATCTTTCAGGAATCCATACCCGAAGCTGGAGAAATTGGCTTCCAGCTCTGCCCGGGCACTGTCGGCACGGGCCATGTCACCCGCTTCTTTGGCAGCTTTATACTCTTTCAGGGCTTCCACGGCGATTTTTCCCTCCTCCATTTTTTCCGTGGTAGAGACAATGTTCCTTTCCGGGTTTCCGTGGATGAGGTCCTTAATTCCGGGAACGTATGCACTGGGGTCGAGGAATGCCATATAGGAGAGGATACTGGGGATTTCAATTTTGAAAAGAAAATCCTCTTTCCGGTGTTCCGTCATCGTCTTGTCGGTGCGAATGACTCCCAGGGCCACCAGGGGTGCGTGGGTTTGTCCCTCGTAGAGGTTTTCCATGGCGGCGAATTTCATTGGCTGGTATTGGGCCATCAGGCGTGCCGACTGGTCACCGGTGGCAATAATGAACACCGACATTACCAACCCGAAGACCCCGGCCACCACAATACTTCTTTTAGCCAGGAGTTTTTCGCGGTTCTTCAGCAGGTACCAACTGCTGACCCCGATCACAAAGACCGAAGCCAGCACAAATCCTGACTGCACGGTATGCAGGAATTTATTCACAGCCACAGGGGAGAGGAGGACTTCCCAGAAATTGACCATCTCATTGCGCGCTGTATCCGGGTTAAAACGCATTCCGGCGGGATATTGCATCCAGGCGTTGGCCACCAGGATCCAGAGCGCCGAGAGGCTGGCGCCGATAGCCACCAGCCAGGTGGACAACAGGTGAATTTTTTTGCTTACCTTATTCCAGCCGAAAAACATCACCGCGATAAAGGTGCTCTCCATGAAAAAAGCAAGAATCCCTTCTATGGCAAGAGGCGCCCCGAAAATGTCACCCACAAACCAGGAATAATTTGACCAGTTGGTGCCAAATTCAAACTCCAGGATGATCCCCGTGGCCACCCCGATGGCAAAATTAACCCCGAAAAGGGTCATCCAGAACTTCGTGATCCGTTTCCACTCTTCATCCCCCGTTTTTACATAGATCGACTCCATAAAGGCGATCAGGAAAGAGAGCCCCAAAGTGAGCGGAACAAAAAACCAGTGGTACATGGCGGTCAGCGCAAACTGGGCACGCGACCAGTCAATCAGCGATATATCCATATTATGGCAGTTTATTGGTTAATTCGTCAATCACATACTCCGATTTCTCCCGGTCGCTGCTGAACCTGTCATTCAGAAAATCAGGAAAGAAAAACAACCGGAAGACGACAAAGATGATGAATAACTTGATTAGGATGATGACCCAGAGACTCCGGCCCACAGTCATGTTCCGGAAACCCTCGTAGTAAAAATTCACTATTCTCCTGAAAAGATCCATCGCCAAAAATTCGGTTAAAATTAATCAAAATATCAAATGATGAACGCCGGATCAATAATATCCCTGACCGATACATTTTTAATTCCAGGTTCATTACTTTTGTAAAAAAATTGAATGGCGTTTCCTCAGGTATGTGAAAAGGAAATAGTCATTTTTAATTATGAAGAGATCTATGAAGAAGATTGCGCTCCCGGTCACCCGGGACAACCGTATTGACGACCATTTCGGTCATTGTGAGATGTACAGCATTTACACCATCAACGAGCAAAACGGGATAGCTGCTGTAGACACCATTACCTCTGCAGGGGGGTGTGGATGCAAATCAGACATCGCCGGAGTGCTGGCCGCGAAGGGTGTGACCCTGATGATCGCCGGGGGAATCGGCAACGGGGCCATCAATGTCCTCAACGCACAGGGAATCGATGTGATCCGCGGATGTTCGGGAAATGCCACGGAAGCCGTCAGGATGTTTCTGGCGGGAGAAGTTGCTGACAGCGGGGAGAGTTGCCGTGCCCATGAACACCAGCATGGGGATGGCCACAGATGCACCCACTGAGTTATTGCACCAGGCGATCGGGTGAATCCCTGAACGGATCCCTGGAAGACCTCACTTCCCGTACTTTTCAGAAACCAGTTCCGGCCATTCCAGGTTCATGGAATGAAGGGTTTTCAGCAAAATGTTGGCGGAAACCCAGGTTTTCTGCCAGTTGGAATCCGAAGGGATGAATTCCCACGGAACCACGTTGCACCGTTCGAAGATCTGCCGGTAAACCGTGAGATACTGCTCTCTTTTCCGGAGGGTATCCCAGTCGCCGTCATTGTGTTTCCAATGTTTCTCAGGATTTGTGATCCGCTCCCGGAGTCGCTCCTCCTGTTTTTCCTGCGATACGCACATGTAAAACTTCAGGATCCGGGTGCCGTTGTGGAGGATCATCTTTTCGAACTGGTTAATCAGGTCGTACCGTTTTTCAATGATGTCGGAGGGGATGTATCCTTCGACCGAAGGGACCAGGATATCTTCATAGTGTGAACGAACAAACACCTGGATCATCCCTTTTCCCGGCGTGTGTTTATGGATCCTCCACAGAAAATCGTGGGCATACTCTTCGGCAGTCGGCTTTTTGAAACTCGTCACCGACAATCCCACCGGATTGCAATATTCCAGCAGGTCACGCACCAGTCCGTCTTTTCCCGAAGCGTCAAGTCCCTGAAGGATGATCAGCACGCTGTGTTCCTTCTGGGCAAACATCTGGTACTGAAGGTCGCCGATCTCCTTCAGGATCTTTTTGGAAGCCTTCTTTACCTGGCCCTTGTCAAGATCCTCAATCCTCGAAATTAGTTCTTTCATCGGTTTTGTTTTTAACGTAATAAAGCCCTGAAATTACACATCATTTTTAAATTTCACAGGCTCCTCCCCCCTTCTTTGCAGAAAACAGTCGGGGGTACCCCTATTAACATACAGGTAACATAGAACTGGTTAAACGCTTCATAACCAAAAAAAAACATTTTCTTTGCAGTGAATTTGCCTGACAGCTGCGGTTGAAGGGCCAATTTTGAAAAATTATCAATTAAAAACGTTAATCATGAGCATTAAGAAGCAATTTTTGAAAACGAAACCGGTTTGCAAAGTAAGCTTTAAAGTTGCGAAAGAACTGGCCAATGGTGCCTCAAAAGTGAATATCGCCGGGGACTTCAACAACTGGAATAAGACTTCGGATGAGTTGAATATGTTGAAGGATGGCTCATTCTCGATCACCCTTGATCTTGAGACAGGTCGTGAATACCAGTTCCGTTATATACTGGATGGTTCTTACTGGATCAATGACGAAGCTGCCGACAAATATTGCAGCAGCGGCTTCGGCGATTCGCAGAATTCCGTAGTTGTTCTCTGATTTCAGCAGATCAGCGAATTCTGAAAGCTGTCCCGAAAGGGCCTTTTCCGGTCCTTTGAGACAGCTTTTTCTTTTTCCCCCGTTGAAACTCCCCGCCGCAAAGCAGCGGGGAATCCGATTCCGTAGCGGACTTCTTTAGTGTCTTGCCTGCTTTCCCCTCCATAGCGCCGGCGGGGAAACGAATTCCGCGAAGCCGGGATGAGATCGGCGGGTTTTAGCACCGGATCATCCATCAGCAAAGACCAGGTATTAATACTTACCTCGCTCAAAGAACGGATGTAGTCAATGCGCTCGCCGGAATTCAGGGACTACCGGGTATGCATCCCGGTATTTCACTCAAGCACAAAGCTGTAGCTTCCGGCTCCGGCGATGATATTTCCCTCTTCATCGACATGGATTCCGTCGACTTTTCCGGAGGCGACCGCCGTTCCCTTTTCTTTCAGGACTTCTCCCGGCTTCAGGGCGGGAGGGATGATCAGGGCGCTGGTATTCACCGGCACGGTGAGTTCCATGAGGAAACGCTCCCCTACCCTTTTCCAGTGGACGGCGAGCAGGCCATAGTTTGTTTCATAGGCGGCTTTGACCCAATTCAGGTCTCCCGCGGGTTCGGGCCTGATGATGACACGTTTGAATCCGGGCGCTTTTTCACAAATATTGACACCCGCGAGGGTATTCCACATCCATTCCCCGACGCATCCCAGGGCGAAATGGTTGCGGGAATTCATCCCTTCGGGCCTTTCCGTATCGGAATTCCAGAGTTCCCAGATGGAAGTGGCTCCTTTTTCCACCATATAACCCCATGAGGGATAGGTGGTTTGGGTGATCATCCGGTAGGCAAGATCGTGGTTTCCGTTTGCCGACAGCATGGGAAGGATATATCCGGTTCCCAAAAAGCCGGTGGTGGGATGGACATCTTTGGCTTTTACGTTGTCGACCAGGTTTTTCACCACCTGTTCCTTCAATTCCGGAGGGGTAATGCCGAAGGCCAGAGGCAACAGGTTGGCAGTCTGGGTCTTCCCCGGGTAGTTCAGGGACTCCTTATCCCAGTAGGTATTCTGGTAGGCTTCGGCAATCCGGGTGGCCAGCGCGGCATAGGTCAGGGAATCCTCCCTGTTTCCGAGAACGCCCGCCATTTTCGAAAGCAATTTCGACGTATAGAAGAAGTAGGCGGTACCGATGGGTTCCGAAGGGGTGGGTTCCACGGCGATCCAGTCGCCATAGCCATTCCATCCTCCCTTTTCCCCCCATATGTAAATCAGGTTTTCGCTTTTTGAATGCATGTAGTCCACCCATTTTTTCATCACCGGGTAGTATTCTTCGACGATCCGGCGATCCCCGTAATATTGCCAGGTAAGCCAGGGGATCACGACACAGGCGTCGCCCCATCCCGGTTTCGAAGGGCCCTGCACCACGATGGCCGGATTGACGTCATGGACCCATCCTGCGGAATCCTGTCCGTCGGCAATGTCAGTCATCCATTTTGACCAGAATCGGTTCAAATTCATATTGAAGTTAGCGGTAGGGGCGAAGATCTGTGCATCGCCCATCCATCCCAGCCGTTCGTCGCGTTGCGGACAATCGGTAGGTGCCGTGAAAAAGTTACCCCGCTGTCCCCAGGCGATGTTTTTATAAATGGCATTGATCAGCGGGTTGGAAGTTTCCAAGCTGCCCGTCCACGGCTCCGAGGTATGGATCACCTTACCGATGAGGGCGGTCTGTGCCGGTTTCTCCCGCAATCCCGACACCTGCACATAGCGGAATCCGTGATAAGTGAAACGGGGTTCCCAAACCAGGGGTTCTCCGCTGCAGATGATCCTGTCGGTAACTCTGGCGGTACGCAGGTTTTCCTGGGCTACGGTACCGTCGTCATGGAGCAGTTCGGCAAACCGCAGGGTGACGGTATCGCCCTTTTCTCCAGTGAGCATCAGCTGAGCCCAGCCCACCATATTCTGTCCCAGGTCAAAAACATATTCTCCGGGCAGTGGCTCGGAGAGCGCCACCGGGGTGATTTCCATCTGTTCGCGCAGCGGAGGGAAGCGGGGAGCTGCCAGGAGGCCGTCGAAGGAGGCCGGTTCGGCGGCCGCCCATCCTGAATCGTCAAATCCCGGCATGTTCCAGTCCTGAATTTCCAGGTTGGCATCATAGGTCTCCCCATGGTAGATATGGTCGTATACCACCGCCGATTCGTGCCATTTCCAGGTGGTGTCGGTAGCAAAAACCGTGACGGAGCCATCATCCCGGGTAACATGAAGTTGGGCCAGCAACTTCAGCGGACCTTCGCTGTATCGCACACCACCCTGCCAGCCAAGTCCGCCTGACCACCACATGTTTCCCAGTTCCGCCCCCAGGGCGTTGACTCCTTCTTCGAGCAGATCCCCGACATCATAAACCTGATATTCCACCCGTTTGTAAAAGTCGGTCCATCCCGGGGTGAGCAGGTCATTACCCACCCGGTTGCCGTTGATATAAAAAATGTAATTTCCCAATCCGGTGACGTAGAGGCGGGCTTTGGAGAATCCTTCCTCCCCGAGGGAGAACTCCTTGCGCATGCAGACCGACCGGTCGGGTTTTTCGGCCGACCGGGCAATCCAGGCAGCCTGCCAGTCCGCCGGAGAGAGCAGCCCCATTTCCCAACTGCCGGTATCGCTCCATCCTGTCAGCTTACCCGCATGGTCCCTGATCCTTACCTTCCAGAAACAGGTTTGTCCGCTGGCCAGGGGGGCGCCTTCATAGGCGACGTGGACCGATTCGGACGACTCCCTGAGGCCGGAATCCCAGAGGTCGCCCTGGTCCGCCGACAACAGTGCCGGCGATGACGCCACCAGCACCTGGTAGGCCGTCTGGGCAGCTCCCCGCCTGCCATCCCGGATCTTCCACTGCAGTTGAGGTTGCTGACGGTCAATCCCCAACGGATTCTCCTGCCCCTCACAATGCAGGGCATACAGCCGGGCCGACGACTGGTTGCTCTCACAGGAGGCAAGAATCATCATGGCCGCCGACAGAAATAAAATCGCTAGGTTTTTCATTCGTTTATTTGTTAATTATTTTGCTGTTCTTCAGTTGTTTTACGCAGACAGGTATGTGAGTCATCATATCCATGTAACTCGCATGGAGGCAATAAACATGCCTTTTTGCGTAAACCGTTACATGCTCGTTTCATAGTTTTATCTTTTGCTAAGAACTTTTTCTTCATACTCCCCGATGGCTTCGATATATTCCGCGCCCACCGGAACGCCGTGTTTCAGACAGTAATAATTCCAAACGGCGCCGAAAGGCTTTGTTTTCATCAGCTCCAGATAGGCCAGTCTTTCAAAAGTACGGCCTGCTTCCTCCCACCTCCTTATCATGGCGGTGGGTTCCAGCAAGGCGAAGAGGAAGGCCTGCTGCGCCGCACGGGTACCCACCACGTAAGCGCCGACGCGGTTGAGGCTTCCGTCGAAATAGTCCAGACCGATATTCACCCGTTTCAGGGCGTTGGCACGGATGATCTCCTGGGCAATGAGAAGGATTTCATCGTTCAGGGTGACCACGTGGTCGCTGTCCCACCGTACCCCCCGGGTCACATGGAGTAGCAACTCGGGAACGAACTGCAGGATAGATGAGATCTTGTCACCCACCTGCTCCGTGGGATGAAAATGGCCGTTGTCGAGGGTGATCAGCTTGTTGTTCTGCGCAGCGTAACAGAGGTAAAAATCGTGGGAGCCCACCACCATCGATTCCGAACCAATGCCGAAAAGCTTGCTTTCCACCCCATCCTTCATCAGTTCGGCAGGAAATTCCTCGGCGAAGATGTTGTCGAGGGCCTCCTTCAGAAGCCTCCGGTGGGTGTACCGGTCGAGGGGGGTATCCTTGGAACCGTCGGGGATCCAGAGGTTGTGGATACAGGGTGTTCCCAGCTGTTTTCCCATTTCCGCGGAGATGCGGCGGCACCTTTTGACATGCTCGATCCAGAACTGCCTGTTCTCCTCATTTTTGCCGGAGAGGGTAAAGCCGTCGTCGGCTTTGGGATGAGAGAAGCAGGTGCAGTTAAAATCAAGGCCGATCCCCTGCTCTTTCGCCCAGTCGATCCAGGGCTGGAAATGCTTCAGTTCGATCTGGTCTCTGTCAACGAATTCACCGCCGAAGTCACCATAGATGGCATGGAGACTCAGCCGCTGTTTGCCGGGGAGCAGGGACAGGACCTTCTCCAGGTCAGCTTTCATCTCCGTCACATTACGGGCTTTCCCGGGATAATTGCCCGTCACGGCAAGCCCGCCGCCGAGTTCACCCCCGGTACGCTCAAAACCACCCACATCATCGGTCTGCCAGCAGTGAAGACTGATGACCACATCATCCAGTTTCTTCAATACCGCATCGGTATCCACTCCCAGTGCGGCATATTCCTGCCTGGCCAGATCATACGCTTTCTCTACAAACTCTTTCTTCATCTTGTATTTTTTATGTTAATAATATTCTGAGATTCTAATCCANNNNGGTGACCGGCGAGTTGTCGGGATTGGTTTCCATGATATCTTTCATAAAGGCCCACCATCGGGCTACGACGGGATTGACGCCCATGTCCTGTGATGACTGCTCTCCGGCGACCTTCTGGACTCCGAAAAGGATGTTGGTTTCCTCGTCGAGGAAAATCGAATAGTCGGATACCCCCCCGTTTTTGATCAGTTTGGCCAGTTCTGGCCAGATGGCGTTATGTCTTCTGATGTATTCTTCCCTGCATCCGGGTTTCAGTTTCATCTTGAATCCGAATCTTTTCATATCGTATAAATTAAAAGTTAATCATAAATGTGGAGAATATCAGGATGGCCAGACCGATGATCAATACCGTCATGGTGGTTTTGCCAACCCCTTTCCACTCTTTCAGGATGATTCCCCAGACGTTGCTGAAGGTAACATTCAGCGACATAAGGATGCTCCAGGAGAAAATCATGATGACACTCCCCGGTTCGAAGAAGCTTTTGCCGACGCTGAGGCCGAAAAACTGGGAATACCAGAGGATTCCTGCCAGGGCGCAGAAGAGCAGGTTGTTGGTCATGACCTTGCGGGTGACCCGGGAATAGTCGCCGAACGATTTATTTTTATAATTCTGGAAGAGGCAGTAAGCGGCATTGGTGATGAATCCGCCGATGGTAACCATAAAGGTCGCCGGGAGGGTGCTGAAAAGTGAAGAGGCTCCGAGGGTTTCCGCGGCTTGGGCAATGGGTTTTCCCGCTTCGAGACCCAAGTTGAAACAGGCGCTCATCACACCGGCCAGCAGAGCCACCAGCAATCCTTTTCCGAGGGCGAAATCCTTGATGGCGGCCCGTTTTTGCTCTTCGGTCATATTTTTGGCGCGCAGGCTACCCGCATAGCCGATGGTGGCGATCCCTGCCAGGGCCACGCATACCGAGACCAGCAACAGGAGTCCCTTCCCGTGGAAAAGGTCGGTCCCCGCCATGATCGCCGGGATCATGGTGCCAAAAGCAGAACAGGTACCCAGCGCCACCGACTGTCCCATGGCGATGCCCAGATAGCGCATGCTCAGCCCAAAGGTCAGCCCCCCTACTCCCCACAAAACGCCGAAACCCACGGCTTTCAATGCCGCGACCCCTCCCCCCGATGAAAGAAGCCCGCCAAGGGTATGCCCCGCCGGTACCGCAAGCAACGCCCCTAAAAAAGGAAACACTAGCCAGGCAAAAACCCCCTGCGTCAGCCAGAAACTCTCCCATGACCAGTTTTTTACCTTGTTGATGGGAACATAGGAACTCGACTGTCCGAAACTTCCGATGGCGATAATGAGTATTCCCAGAATTGAATTCATCATAATATGTATAGATAGGTTTGGATTACAATTCCCAAATGTAACCATTCATCCCTTGATTCCAACTTTCCGTATGCAGATTTTCGCGTACAAAATGCGGTTAAATCTCCTATTTTTGACAAAAAAAGAGGATGATAACCGATCTGACCCACCTGATCCACCCCGGAATACCGGTTTATCCGGGCACTCCGGAACCTTTGCTGGATCCCCTTGCCACTTTGGAGCGGGAAGGTTACCGGGAGACGCTCCTTACAGCCGGGAGCCATACGGGAACCCACATGGACGCTCCTGCCCATATGATTCCCGGCGGCAAGACCCTTGACCGGTTTCAGGTATCCCACTTCACCGGCAAAGGAGTGGTAATCACAATTCCCCGGGGAACAGCCGCGATAGAAAAATCTTTTTGTAAGAAATCCGAAACTGCGATCTCCAAAGCGGATTATCTCCTGCTGAGGACGGGGTGGTGCCGTTTCTGGGGTGAAGAGGGTTATTTCTCGGGGTTTCCCGTGCTTACGGAAGAGGCAGCCCTCTGGCTGACGGGTTTTTCCCTGAAGGGCATCGGCATTGATGCCATCTCCATTGACGCCCCGGAATCGGAAACCTGGCCTGTCCACCGCATTTTACTGGGTGCCGGCATGGTGGTGGTGGAAAACCTTTGTTTTCCCCTGGAATTCACGGCTACCGACTTTCTTTTCACCGCCCTGCCGCTTCATTTCCAGGATGCCGACGGTGCCCCGGTGCGGGCCATCGCCCTATCTGCGGTTGGGCAGCTTTAGGTCCAATGCCGTCTCATAGCGGCGGCAGGGCATATTACAGTTTTTTGCAGATCCACTCGCGGGCATTGACAAAGGCCTGCATCCAGGGGGTGATTTCATCCTGTTTCCTCCCGGCGGGATAATATGCCCATTGGTAAGGGCGGAAGGCCCGTTCCATATGGGGCATCATGGCCAGGTGACGCCCGTCGGGACTGCAGAGGGCTGCCGTATCATATTCCGACCCGCTAGGATTTGCCGGGTAAAAGCTCCGGCTGTATTTCATGGCGATGCGGTACTCCTCTTCGGCCCCTCCGAGGATGAACTTCCCTTCCCCATGGGCCACCCAGATCCCCAGGCGCATCCCTTCCATATTCCCCAGCATCACCGACGGATTGGGAAGAATGTCCACGTTGAGGAATGCCGATTCGAATTTGCGGGAGTCGTTGTGTTCCATGACGGGCCGGGGTGCCGTTCCGGTATCGATAAGTCCCAGTTCCATCATCAACTGGCAGCCGTTGCACACCCCCAGGCTGAGGGTATCCTCCCGGTGGTAGAAATTTTCGAGGGCTATCCGGGCTTTCTCATTATACCGGAAAGCCCCCGCCCACCCTTTTGCGGAACCCAGCACGTCGCTGTTAGAAAATCCGCCCACAAAAACGATGAGATTGACCTCCTCCAGGGTTTCTCTTCCCGCGATCAGGTCGGTCATGTGGACATCCTTCACGTCAAAGCCGGCGAGGTACAACATCCAGGCCATTTCGCGGTCCCCGTTTGCCCCCTTTTCGCGGATGATGGCAGCCCGTATCCCCGAGGGTTTCCGCCGCGACAGCCCGATACCGCAGTCGGCCGCTTTCCCCGAAAAACTGCCGAAACGGAAGTTAAGTTCGTTCTCGCGGTAACGGGAGAAACGCTCCCGGGCTTTCGCCTCACCGCACTGCCTGCGGTCAAGCAGGTAGGAAGTTCTGTACCAGAGGTCCCTGAGCCGGTAAACATCGAACTGCCAGGACGCCCCGTGGTTGGTGACGGAAATTTTGTGGCCCGGGGCGGGTTTGCCGATCTCCACCCATTTTACATTCCTGAAGGAGAGAAGATTACGGACGGCTTCGGGATCGGCGCACTGAACCACCACTCCCGGATTTTCGGAGAAGAGGAGTTTCACGGTATCGGTCTCCCCGATCCCCGTCAGGTCCAGTTCCATGCCGGAATCGTTGTCGGAAAAGCACATCTCCAACAGAGTGGTGATCAGTCCGCCCGATGAGATGTCGTGTCCGGCAACGATCAGCCCGTTGGCGACGAGTTCCTGGACGGCATTGAAGCAGGCTGCGAAACCTTCCGCACTTGCCACCGAAGGGATATCCTTCCCCAGCCTGTTCAGGGTTTGCGCCAGGGCGCCGCCTCCCACTTTCCGGGGCATAAAGGAAAAGTCGATGAAAAAGAGGAGTTTTTCTGGATCGTTGACAAGGACGGGTTCTATGGTTTTGGAGACGTCACTCACCTCCCCGGAAGCTGAAATGATAACGGTACCGGGGGCATAGACCACGTCGCCGGGATATTTCTGGGTCATCGACAGGGAATCTTTTCCGGTGGGGATGTTGACGCCGATGGCGCAGGCGAAGTCGCTGGCCGCTTTCACGGCTTGATAGATGCGTGCATTTTCTCCGGGATTCCTGGCCGGCCACATCCAGTTGGCGCTCAGCGATACCGAACGGATTCCGTCGGGCATGGGTGCCCATACGATGTTGGTGAGGGCTTCGGCAATGGAAAGTACCGATCCTGCGGCGGCATCTGCCAGTCCGGCTACCGGGGCGTGCCCAATGGCCGTGGCAATGCCCGCCATGCCCCGGTAATCGAGGGTCACCACCCCCACATTGTTGAGGGGCAGGTGGAGTTTTCCGGCACCCTGCTGTTTGGCGATCCTGCCCGTCACCGACCGGTCCACCTTGTTGGTGAGCCAATCCTTGCAGGCCACCGACTCCAGCTGCAGCACATTCTCCAGGTAGTGGCCCATCTTTTCAGGATCCCAGGCCAACTCCCTGAAAGACACCGTCTCGCTGCTGTCCTCCAGAACCGTCCGGGGAGGTTTCCCGAACATATAGCCCAACTGCCAGTCAATGGGTTTCTCCCCGGTGATGCTGTTTTCAAAGGTGAACTGCATGTCGCCGGTGACCTCCCCGATGAGGTAAATGGGTGCACGCTCCCTTTGAGCGATGCGGATGAGCAGGCCAGTATCCTTTTCATGCATCACCAGCCCCATCCGTTCCTGCGATTCATTCCCGATGATCTCCTTTTGGGAAAGGGTAGGATCCCCTACGGGAAGCCGGGAGGTGTCAATCTTTCCCCCTGTTCCCTCTACCAGTTCCGAAAGGCAGTTCAGATGTCCGCCAGCACCGTGGTCATGGATGGAAATCACGGGATTGTCCTCCATTTCCGTCAGGGCGCGGATGGCGTTGAAGACCCTTTTCTGCATCTCGGGATTGGCGCGCTGGACAGCATTCAGCTCGATGGCATTTTCATATTCCCCGGTGGCCACCGAAGAGACCGCCCCTCCGCCCATGCCGATACGGTAGTTGTCACCCCCCAACAGGATGATCCGGTCGCCGGGAACGGGTTCCCCCTTGAGGCTGTCGCCCTTCTTCCCGAAGCCGATCCCCCCGGCCAGCATGATAACCTTGTCGTATCCGTATTTTTTTTGATTTTCAAAATGTTCAAAGGTAAGGAGGGACCCCGCGATCAGAGGTTGTCCGAACTTGTTGCCGAAATCGCTGGCCCCGTTGGAAGCTTTGATAAGGATCTCTTCGGGGGATTGATACAGCCAGGGGCGCGGCTCTGTGGCCTCCTCCCAGGGACGGCCATCTCCGGTACGCGGATAAGCGGTCATGTAAACTGCGGTTCCGGCTACGGGAATGCTCCCCTTGCCTCCGCCCATGCGGTCACGGATCTCGCCTCCCGTGCCCGTCGACGCCCCGTTAAAAGGCTCCACCGTCGTGGGGAAATTATGGGTCTCCGCCTTCAGGGAAAGGACGGTTTCAAAATCGGTGATCCTGAACCAGTCCGGCTTGTCCGGGCTCGCCGGGGCAAACTGCTCCGCCTCGGGACCCTGCACAAAAGAACAGTTGTCACGGTATGCCGAAACAATCTTGTTGGGATTGACCTGCGAAGTCCTTTTGATCATCTGAAAAAGAGAGAATTCCTGCTCTGTCCCGTCGATCACAAAAGTTCCGTTAAAAATTTTGTGGCGGCAGTGTTCCGAATTGACCTGCGAAAAGCCGAACACTTCGCTGTCGGTGAGGTTACGGCCCAGCGCTTCCGCCACCGAATGGAGATAGGCCACCTCCTCCGGACTTAGCGCCAGCCCCTCCTTTTCATTATATGCGGCAATATCGTCAATCTCCCTGACCGGATCGGGCTCCCTGCGGACGGTGAAAACCTCCTGGTCGGGATGATGGTAAAGCGCCTGCAACATCGGGTCATGGTGAGCCCCAGGACCTTCCGCTGGAAAAAGCTCCTCCATCCGCGTCACCCCGTCAATGCCCATGTTCTGGGTAATCTCCACCGCATTGGTACTCCAGGGGGTAACCATCTCGCGGCGCGGACCGCAGTACCACCCCTCCAGGGTGGAAGAGGATTCCAGAATGGCTTCCCCGAGCAGCCAGATGAGTTTCTCAATCGCTTCCGCCGGTAAAACTACCGACGTCTGAACGGCTACCACCGTCTGCTGACGGGTCCTGAAAAAAAGTATCATGGATTTGCGGTTTTATCGGCTGTCCTTCGTGAACAGCACGAACAAAGATAGGAAATTGAACAAATTTTGTATATTTAAACCCTGAAGTGCGTTTATAAAAATATACCGGTGACCACAGGAGATAATTTTCCTGCGACCACAGGAGGTTGACGGGCCGGACAAATTTTGAACGATCATACTGATTAACAAACTTAATATTCCATTTATGAAGACAAGACACTCAAGGAGGGATTTTATCCGTCTCTCGGCGGCAGGGGCAGTCGGGGCGCTGGTCATTTCGCAATTTTCCTGCAAGCCCAAAGTCAAAAAGGGAGTGGAAGCCCCCGATCCGAAAAGTTTCGGCGTAGGCCTGCAGTTGTACACCATCCGGGATGCCATGGACGCTGACGCGGCAGGATCCCTGAAGCAGGTATCCGATATGGGATACAAATATGTGGAGCTGGCCGGCTATGCCGACGGGAAGTTTTACGGGTATGCGCCCGCCGATTTCCGCAAGCTGGTAGAAGACCTGGGCATGGAGATACTGAGCAGCCACACCCAGGTGGAAGCCACAGGCATCACCCTCGACAATGCCAAAAAGATGGCCGATGACCATGCCCTCCTCGGGGTAAAATACTGTGTGCAGCCATGGGTGGTTCCCGAAGCACGCACCACCATCGCCAGCTACCAAAAAATGGCGGCCGACTGGAACCAGGTCGGCGAGATCATGAAGGAGGTTGGCATCAGCTTCGGGTATCACAACCACAATTTCGAATTCGACACTGTCGAGGGCAAAGTGCCATTCTTCGATGTCTTCATGGCCGAACTCGACCCCCGCCTGGTCATCATGCAAATCGACCTTTTCTGGGCCATCAAGGCCGGACAGAATCCCGTCGACATCTTCAACAAATATCCCGGGAGGTTTGAACTCTTCCACATGAAGGATATGTTCACCCATGAACCGCCCTTCTTTTACACCGACGGCGTGGAAGATTTCGCACCCGTGGGAGAAGGCGTCATCGATTTCAAAGAGATCCTGGCTGCCAAAGAAGTGGCGGGAATGAAATACATGATCGTGGAACAGGATCGTACTAAAGACGGGCTTCCCTTCGAAGCCATCCAAAAAAGCATCACCAACCTGACCACCAAGATCCTGGTCTGACGGAAAATGCGCCTGCTGATCCTGCCGCAAAGCCGATGGGATTGCGCTCGCCGGATGAGTATTGTTTGTGATCCCTTTAAGCTGACCTGGGGAGTATTCCCTGGTCAGCTTTTTTTTTCCCTTGCCATCCCGGATTTTTACGCTAATTTTGCGTGAGGTGGGATGCTCCCCCACAAAAAGGTGTTTAATCAAATAAATAGTATGTTATGGCAATCATTTTTGAAGAAAGGCACAATTTCCATCCCAAAGATTTTAAATATTACGGAACCAAAAGGATAAGGAAGGAGTTCCTGGTGAAGAAGGTGATGGATCAGGGCTCTATCAGGCTTGTCTATTCCCATATCGAGCGTTTCATCACCGGGGGTGCGGTTCCTGTGAAGGAGGAGCTGGTACTGGAAAGCGTGGATGCCCTGAAGAGCAACTATTTCCTTGAACGACGTGAACTGGGAATCATCAACACCGGCGGTGACGGCACGGTGGTGGTCGACGGAACAGAATATCTGCTCCATAAAAAAGAGGCCCTTTATGTCGGGAAAGGATCTAAAGAGGTCATCTTCCGGTCGGAAGACCCGGGGAATCCTGCGAAGTACTACCTCAATTCGGCACCGGCGCACAAAGAATACCCGGTTGCGCACATTACCTTCGAAAAAGCCAACGTGATCAGGACCGGAGCGTTGGAGACCTCCAACGAAAGGCAGATTAATCAACTGATCATCAACAAGATCGTCTCCACATGTCAGCTTCAGATGGGGCTTACCGAACTTCGTCCCGGATCGGTATGGAACACCATGCCTCCCCATACCCATTCGCGCAGGAATGAGGTCTATTATTACTTTGACCTTCCTGAAGGAGAGGCGGTATGTCACTTCATGGGCAAACCCAGAGAGACCCGTCACATCTGGATGCAAAACGAACAGGCCGTCATATCCCCCAGCTGGTCCATCCACTCGGCAGCCGGCACCGCCAACTACTCCTTTATCTGGGGCATGGCCGGCGAAAACCTCGACTACGCTGATATGGACGGCATCCGTCCCGATGAACTGCGATGAATTCCGAATTCCGAAATCCAATATCCGAAATCCCATGAATGACTTATTTGACCTTACCGGCAAAGTGGCGCTGATTACCGGGGGAACCCACGGCATTGGCATGGCCATTGGCAAAACCCTGGGGAAAGCCGGAGCGAAGATCTGCGTGAATGACCTGTTGGAGGTACGCCTCGAAAATGCGAAAAAAGAGTATGCCGAAGCCGGAATCAATGTTTTCACCCTTGTTTTTGACGTGACCGACGAAGCACAGGTCGACGCCGGGATTTCCGTCATTGAGCGGGAGGTGGGTCCCGTCGACATTCTGGTCAACAATGCCGGCATCATCAAGCGGATTCCGATCCTCGACATGGCGGTGGAAGATTATAAACAGGTCATCGACGTCGACCTGGTGGCTCCGTTCATTGTCAGCAAGCGGGTGGTGCCCAACATGATCAGAAAACGGGCGGGAAAAATCATCAACATGTGCTCCATGATGAGCGTCTACGGCCGCAATACCGTCTCGGCTTACGCCTCTGCGAAGGGCGGGCTGAAGCTTCTGACCGCCAACATGTGTTGTGAATGGGCCAAGTACAACCTGCAAATCAACGGCATTGGTCCGGGGTACATCGCTACCGCCCAGACCGCCCCGATCCGCGAGGGGAACCATCCCTTCAACGATCTTGTGATGACGCGCACCCCCGCCGGCCGGTGGGGAGAACCTGAGGATGTCGGAAACGCCGCCCTCTTCCTCGCCTCCAAAGCCAGCGATTTCGTCAACGGTCATGTCCTCTATGTCGACGGCGGAATTCTGGCCAACTTCGGCTATGTCAAAGGGGAAAACGACCTGTAACCGACAACAGGATCAGAAGATCAGAAGATTGGAATATCAGGATTGGAACTCCCCGGCGCAGAGCAGCGGGGAAACGAATCCCGGACAACCGGGATGAGTTTGACGGGGTTCAGCAGCAGATCAACCAAAAGCAGAGGAGAGGCACTAATGCTTACCTGGCATAAAGAACGGATGTAGTCAATGCGCTCGCCGGAACGAATATTACTGACATAAAGAATAATATAAAACTGATGTGATGAAAAGATTTCTCATTTTCATGATTTCCTTGTTGGTGGTAACCACCGGTTGCCGGAAAAATACGGGCTGGGTCATAGAAAACCCGCTCTCTGCGGATAGAAGCGATGAGGTCCTCATCTTTTCGCGCAATGAAATTGCCGCCAAACTGGCGATTCCCGGTGATATGATGCCCCTGTTCCATATGGGTGGAGCATTGCTTCCTTCCCAGGCCGACGATTTTGACGGGGACGGACAGTGGGATGAAGCAACGGTGGTGGTCTCCCTTCCGGGGGATGGTTCGGGGAAGCTGGTGGTTTCCTTCGTTTCTCCGTCCGCATATCCATCCTTCGAGAAGCGAACCAACGTGCGCTTGGGAATTTTGCAGGAAGACGGCACTTTTCCGGAAACAGACCGTTATATGGCGCCTTCATGCAGGGACTCCTTCAGAATCATCGCCCAGGCCGAAAGCGTGAATTGGGAAAACGACAAATTTGCCTTCCGCACCTATTTTGACTGCCGCAATGTGAAGGATCTCTTCGCCAAGCGCAAACCGGTGATGGTGATCGATTCCCTGCAATACCCGGGAACACCCAGTTACCACGAACTGGCCGACTGGGGCATGGATGTGCTCCACTGCGGCAGTTCCCTGGGCAGCGGAGGCATTGCCCTGCTTTTGAACGATTCCCTTTACAGGCTGGGATCCACCGAAGGATATGAATATGTCAAAATCGCTGAAGGTCCCGTACGATCGGTTTTTGAACTGCGGTATACGGGATGGGAGGTTGCCGGACAACTGCTGGAAGCTGTCGAGCGCATCTCCATCTTCCCCGGAAAACAGTGGTTCCAGTCGGACGTGACCGTGAATCCCCTTCCCGAAGGCTCTGAAATCGTCACCGGCATCGTCACCAGCAAGCTAACCCGGCAACCTTTCCAGTTCCGCGAAAACGGATTTACCTGCATCGGCACCCATGATGTACAGTCGCTCAACAATGATGAACTGGGGATGGCGGTCATCGTTCCCGAAAATGAAACCGGCAGGATCGCCCGCACTTCCGATATCAACTTCTTCGAATTGGGGTACCAGACCGTGAAGGAGAAGAATTTCAGCAACATCATCAGCGAAACGTACTACATATCCCAGCAGGTTTCGGCAAACCGACCGGCGCGTCATTGGTTCGCCGCCGTGTGGGGTCTTGATCAGGAACAATGGAAGAGCGAAGAAGGATTCCGGCAATACCTTTCCTCAGAAATGCAGAAACTGGCAAATCCCCTGATCATCAAAGGATTAAGGGGATCACTGTAAGATGCACCAGGTGATTGGTCTGGTTTTATACACCGGCTTCCTATCAAAGAAAAGCAGTAATTTCATCGGGCATCAGTCCGGGATATTCCGCCGGCGATAACTGTCGATTGCTTTTTTCACCGATCCGGCTTCCAGCAGGAGTTCCCGGGCTTCCGTCTGTTCCAGTCCCAGTTCTTCCATGAGCATGCGGGTGCCGCGTGCCACCAGTTTAGCGTTCGTGAGCTGCATGTTGACCATTTTGTTTCCTTTGACCCTTCCCAGCTTGATCATGATTGTGGTGGTGATCATGTTCAGGATCATTTTTTGAGCGGTTCCGGCTTTCAGGCGGGTGCTCCCTGTGACGAATTCCGGTCCGACGATGGCTTCTATGGGGAATTCCGCGGTCCGGGCGATTTCAGAACCGGGGTTGCAGGTGATGCATCCTGTCAGCAGACCCGCTTCACGGGCTTTTCTGACGCCGCCAATCACCCAGGGTGTCGTTCCCGAAGCGGCAATGCCAATCACAGTATCAACGGGTCTGACGTTGAAGGCCAGGAGTTCTTCCCACGCTTTTTCCGGGTCGTCTTCGGCATTTTCCACGGCTTTCCGCAAGGCCACATCCCCCCCGGCGATCATCCCGATCACCAGGTTTTCGGGAACCCCGAAGGTGGGTGGCAATTCCGACGCATCCAAAACCCCCAGCCTGCCACTGGTACCCGCTCCGAGATAAAACACCCGGCCCCCTTTCTTCATCCTTTCGATGATCCGCACCACCAGCTGCTCAATTTGGGGCAGCGCTTTTTTCACCGCCAGGTGCACCTTGGCATCTTCACGGTTGATGCTCGTGATGAGTTCCGCCACAGACATCTTCTCCAGATTGCTGAACTTCGAAGGAGTCTCCGTTATGGTCAGCGTAAATTTTGTACCGCCAGTCATCGTTCAATTAATTTAACATCGAAATTAGCACATAATCCTGACGGTTGTTCATCTGCCGTCATTTTTCCGGTGAAATCACACCCGGCAGTTTACCGGAATGCGCGGCCGAGATGATACTCCACCAATCCTTCAATGGGATCCTGCACGATCTTTCCCACCGTCAGCCCCAGGGAAACGGCGACTTCCCGCAGGATCTCCTGAAAATACCAGGCGATGCTTCCCGTGAAATGGATCCGGTAGCGCACGACATGGGGATACTGAAATACATTCCGGTGGAAGAAAGCAGTAAATTCCTGCTTCACCAGGTTCTGCAATTCAGGTTCGTGCAGGTTCTCATGGATAAAACGGGTGAACCGGGCGGCATACCGGTTGGGGAAAGGCTTGCGGTAGATATTTTCCATGATCTCCTCCCGGGTCACTCCGGTAGCAAAAAAACGGGCGATGATGGTCTCGGGAAGCTGCTTCTTCAACACATCGGCCAGCAGCCGTTTCCCCAAAACTCCGCCGCTGCCCTCATCCCCCAAAACAAAGCCAAGGGGTGAGACATTCTGTACAATCTTCTCTCCGTCGTATGAACAGGAGTTGGAACCGGTTCCCAGGATGCACGCTATTCCGGCCTTCCTTCCGCACAGGGAACGCGCAGCAGCCATCATGTCGCTCTCCACTTCGATCTCCGACGTCTGGAAAAAACATCCCAAAGCGTTGTAAAGCACTTCGTTGACCGTCGGATTGGTGCATCCCGCACCATAGAAAAAGAGATACCCGGGTTCCCCCGGCGAGGCACCAAACTCCTTCTCCAGGGTGGCCAGAATCTCAGCTTCCCCCTGGTAATAAGGATTGATCCCGGCGGTCAGCAGATATTCCTTCCTTCCGCTGTGGGTGTCACACATACACCAGGTGGTTTTGGTGGAGCCACTGTCAGCAATTATCATTAGCATTATGAACAGGTTAAAATTTTTGAATTCGGGTGAGCACAATCCCATCGGCTCTGCCGCGCTGAAGCGGGCAAAACAACATAGAAGTCCCCGACGGAATCGGATTCCTCACGCCAGAGGCGAGACGGGGAGTTTCATATATTGAGTCCGGGTCATGGCAAAGAACGTGTAACAAAGATCGTTAAAATAGTCCGGTTTTCAAGGCCCGTTATGCCTCATCTCCGATTTTTTGCACGGAATGAGGTTTTCACGGGAAGGTTGATTATTTTTGAGGGTGAATCATGCAAGAAACAAAATTATGAACAAGATGATCAGTTGTTTTCTGTCCGCCGGGGATGCCGGCGATGTGAACCAGACCATAAGAGCCCTGAGGCAGTCGTCAGTGACCGGGGATATCTTTGTTCTGAATCCGGGAACTCTCAGGGATGCGGATTTTGAGGATGCCGTTTCGTTTCCGGGCGGCTCCCTAGCTGCCACCGGGACCCTGCGGGAGATCGCGGCCGCTGCCGCTGGGGAATATATCNNGTCCGGGCCCCTGGGCACTGGAAAGGATGGTGCAGGTGGCCCGGGACACCGGGGCGGGGTTGGTCTATTCCGATTACTACGCCCTGAAGGAGGGAAAACTGCACCCCAATCCTGTCATCGACTACCAGGAAGGAAGTCTGCGCGACGATTTCAACTTCGGCTCGCTGCTCCTATACGAAACCGCGGCACTGAAAGCTGCTGTCGCGCGCATGGAGCAAGCGTTCCGCTTTGCCGCCCTTTATGACCTGCGGTTGAAGGTCTCCCAAAACCACCCCGTGGTGAGGATCCCCGAATTTCTCTATACCGAAGTGGAAACCGACATCCGCACATCGGGCGAGAAACAGTTCGACTATGTAGATCCCCGGAACCGGGCCGTCCAGATCGAGATGGAAGAGGCATGCACCCTTCATCTGAAGGCCGTCGGAGGCTGGCTGAAACCTGACTTCAGGAAGGCGGACCTGTCAGCAGGAGGCTTTCCGTGCGAGGCTTCTGTGGTGATTCCCGTGCGCAACCGAGTCCTGACCATTGAGGATGCCGTCAGGTCAGTGCTTTCCCAGCAGGCCGGCTTCTCTTTCAACCTGTTCGTGGTTGACAACCATTCTACCGACGGAACCACCGAGATCCTGCGAAGAATAGCCGGGGAGGAGAGCCGTCTGGTGCACATCCTCCCGGAGCGAAATGACCTGGGGATCGGAGGATGCTGGACCACCGCCGTCATGGACCCCCGGTGCGGAAAATTCGCCATCCAGCTTGACAGCGACGACATCTACATCGACGACCAGGTGATCAGGAAAATCGTGGAGTGTTTTTATGCCGAAGAGTGTGCCATGGTGGTGGGATCGTACCGCATGGTCAATTTCCGACTGGAAGAGATTCCTCCGGGCGTGATCGATCACAGGGAGTGGACCCCTGACAACGGGCCCAATAACGCCCTGCGCATCAACGGATTGGGAGCGCCCCGGGCATTTTACACCCCCCTGCTCCGGGAAATCCGGATCCCCAATACCAGCTATGGCGAGGATTATGCCGTGGGCATCAGGCTTTCGAGGAGTTATAGGATCGGGAGGATTTACGAACCTCTTTATCTCTGCCGCCGGTGGGATGAGAATTCCGATGCCGCCCTCGACGTGGTGAAAATGAACAGCAACAACCTTTACAAAGACCGTCTGCGAACCATCGAGCTGATGGCCAGGAAACGGATGAATCGTTAAAAAGCCTCCGTCGGGCCGTGCCGTGGCCCGACGGAGGGATCAGAGCATGGTCATTTGGAACTCCCCGCCGCAGAGCGGACGGGGCACGCACTCTTCAGAATTGAAACGTTTACAAACGAAAGTGACCGGCTATGCCGATTTGGCTTCGTGTGACGGACACCCTTCCTGGTATTCGGCGATGATCTGTTTGACCTGCTGTGGGGATACCCTGCCATAGACTTTTTCCCCCACCATGATCACGGGTGACAGTCCGCAGGTGCCCACACAACGCAGGCAACTCAGCGAGAATTTCCCGTCGGGGGTCGTCTGCCCCACCTCTACCTTCAGCTGACGCTTGAATTCGGAGAGTACCTGTTCGGCACCCCTCACATAGCAGGCGGTGCCCATACAGATCGAAATCGGAAACTCCCCCTTGGGAATCATGGTGAAATAACTGTAAAAGGTGACCACACCGTATACTTTGGCCACCGACATGTTCAATTCCTGGGCCACCAATTCCTGAACTTCGGCAGGAAGATACCCCAGCTTATCCTGCACCTGGTGCAATACGTTGATCAGTTCACCCTCCTGGTTCCCGAAACTCATGCAGACCTCTTTTATGGTCTCCACTGCAGAATCTGATAGTTTTATTCTTGACATAATCGTAATTTTTAAGTAATGAACTCCTGATATCCGGAACCCGGCGGGTTACCGTGTACGGTCGAAGTAGACGGTATGCAGCAGATGATGCGCCTTTTCGCTCATCGGGTGCCCCAGGTACTCTTCGTACAGCTTTTTGATATAGGGATTTTCGTGCGACTTGCGGATCGCTTTGTTGGAGTCTTCCCGGTAGAGCGCCATCTGCCGCTTTTTGAGGATCTCCACATTTCCGTGGTGATACGGCTGTCCGCCCCCGCCGATGCATCCGCCGGGGCAAGACATGATCTCAATGGCATGGTACCAGCTGTTCCCCGCACGCATGTCCTCCAGCAACTTCCTCGCATTCCTCAGTCCGTGGGCGATCCCGATATTGATGGGCAGTCCGTTAAAGTCAATGGTGGCTTTTCGCAGTCCTTCCATACCGCGCAATTCCTCAAACTCAATTTTGGGAAGCTCCTTTCCGGTGTAAAGCTCGTAGGCGGAACGCACGGCAGCTTCGATCACCCCTCCCGTAGTTCCGAAGATCACCCCGGCACCCGTGGATTCCCCGAGTGGCGCGTCATATTCTTCGTTGTCAAGGAGCCTGAATTTTATATTCGACACCTTGATCAGAGCTGCCAGTTCACGGGTTGTGAGGGCGAAGTCCACGTCAGGATTGTTGTTAACGGCAAATTCATCCCTTCCGCATTCGTATTTCTTGGCCACGCAAGGCATGATGGACACCACCACCAGATCTTCCCGTTTGATGCCGAGAATTCCGGCAAAGTAGCTTTTGGCGATGGAGCCGAACATCTGCTGCGGGGAGCGGGCCGTAGAAGGAATATCCTTCATATCGGGGAACTGGTGTTCAAAGAATTTCACCCAAGCCGGGCAACAGGAGGTCAGGATGGGAAGTTTAACGTCAGGATCCCCTTCGAGGTGGCGTTTCAGGCGGTTGAGCAATTCTGTTCCTTCTTCCATGATGGTCAGGTCGGCGCTGAAATCGGTATCGAAGACGTAGTCGAATCCCAGGCGTCTCAGGGCAGCGACCAGTTTTCCGGTGACCAGTGTTCCGGGTTCCATATCAAACTCTTCGCCCAGGGCGGCGCGCACGGCCGGAGCGGTCTGGACGATTACCGTTTTGGTGGGATCTGCCAGAGCGCGCACCACAGCCCCCGTATGGTCGACCTCGGTGAGGGCACCCGTGGGACAAACGGCCACGCACTGTCCGCAATAAGTACATACCGAGTGGTCGAGGTTCATCTCAAACGCAGGCGACACCACGGAACTGAACCCCCTGTTGATGGCTGAGAGCACCCCCACCGTCTGCACCTCGTTGCACATCATCTCACAACGGCGGCAGAGAATGCATTTGTTGAGTTCTCGGATGATGGCCGGAGAAGTATCTGCGCGATAGGAGGATTGTTCCCCCTTGTAATGAATCTCCCGGATCCCCAGACGGTGAGCCAGGTCCTGCAGTTCGCAGTTTCCCGACTTAGCGCACACCAGGCAGTCGGAAGGATGGTCGGAAAGGATCAGCTCCAACACGGTCCTGCGGGCATTGATCGCCCTGATGCTGTGAGTGCTGACCTCCATGCCGTCGGTGGCTTCCGTGCAACAGGCAGGCGCCAGGTTACGACGCCCCTTCACCTCCACCACACAAATGCGGCACCCGCCGGGCTTGTTTTCAATGCCCAGATCGTCAAGCTTCATGTGACAGAGCGTGGGAACAGTAATACCAATACTTTTAGCCGCCTCCAGAATGGTGGTCCCTTTCACCACCACAACCGGCTTATTGTCAATTGTCAAATTTATCATATCCATAGCAAAAAAATCTTATGGGTTAGGATACCAGGATGGCACCGAATTTACACTTCTCAAAACAGACTCCGCATTTGATGCACAACGACTGGTCTATGAAATGGACTTCCCGTTTCTCACCGGTAATGGCACCCACCGGGCAATTGCGGAAACAGAGGGTACACCCGGTACACTTGTCCTCAATCACCTCATAACGGACCAGTGCCTTGCACTGACCGGCCGGACAATGGCTTGCCTTCACGTGGGCTTCATACTCTTGCCTGAAATATTTCAGGGAGGAGAGCACCGGATTGGGTGAAGTCTGCCCAAGTCCGCACAGAGAAGCATCCTTGATCACATTGCTGAGCATAAACAACCGGTCGAGGTCCTGAATTTCTCCTTTCCCGTCGGTGATTCTTTCCAGGATTTCATGTAGCCGCTTGTTGCCGATCCGGCAGGGGGCGCACTTACCACACGACTCTTCCACGGTAAATCCGAGGTAGAACTTGGCGATGGCCACCATACAGTCGTCCTCGTCCATCACGATCATCCCCCCTGATCCCATCATCGATCCGGCAGCCAGGAGGTTGTCGTAATCGATGGGGGTATCCAGGAATTCCGCCGTCAGCATACCCCCCGAGGGGCCACCGGTCTGCACCGCCTTGAATTTCTTGCCGCCTCGGATGCCGCCGCCGATATCATAGATCACCTCCCGGAGGGTGGTGCCCAAAGGCACTTCGATAAGACCCACATTGTTGATTTTTCCGGCCAGGGCAAAGACTTTGGTACCCTTGGACTTTTCCGTACCAATGGATGCGAACCAGTCGGCCCCCTTATTGATGATCACCGGTATATTGGCATAGGTCTCCACGTTGTTGACGTTGGTAGGTTTGCCCAGGTATCCCGACACCGAAGGGAAGGGAGGCTTAAAAGTAGGTTCCCCGCGGCATCCCTCCATGGAATGGATCAATGCCGTCTCTTCGCCGCAGACAAATGCGCCGGCCCCGTAGCGGATCTCTATGTCGAAATTAAAACCCGATCCCAGGATGTCATCTCCCAGTAAGCCGTATGCCCTGGCCTGGGCGAGGGCAATCTTCAGCCTTGATATGGCCAGCGGGTATTCGGCGCGGATGTATACCAACCCTTTAGAAGCCCCGGTGCAATAGCCATTGATGATCATGGCTTCGATCACCGTATGGGGGTCCCCCTCCAGGATGGAACGGTCCATAAAGGCGCCCGGGTCTCCCTCATCGACATTGCATACCACATATTTCTGGTCCCCGGGGACTTTGGCCGTGATTTCCCACTTCAACCCTGTGGGGAACCCGCCGCCACCGCGTCCCCGAAGCCCCGATTTTTTGATCTGCTCAATAACCTCCATGGGCTTCATCTCCGTCAGACAGGTGCCCAAAGCCATGTAGCCGTCATGGGCGATGTATTCATCAATCTCTTCAGGATTGATAAAGCCACAGTTCCGTAATGCTATGCGAATCTGCTTTTTATAAAATTCCATGTGCTGCCTGTCGCGGACCACCGTCCCGGTTACCGGATCACGGTAGAGCAGCCGTTCCACCTGATTCCCCTTGACGATGTGCTCCTTTATGATTTCGTCGGCATCGGAAGGCTTAACACGAACGTAGACAGTCTTGTCGGGCATCATCTTGACAATCGGCCCCTTTTCGCAGAAACCGAAACAGTCGGTAAGTACCACCTGGACCTCCTCTTCCAGACCATATTCATTGAGAAGGTTCACGAATGAAGAGCGTATCTCTTCACTTTCGGAGGCCTTGCAACCTGTCCCCCCGCAAACCAGGATTTGAAAGTTGTATTCTGACATATCTCCAGGATTAGATTGATTTTCTAATATTCATCTATTGTTTTGAAATTCACGGGAATGATCCCGTCGGCCAGTTCACCCTTGATGATAAAACGGTCGATGATCTCCCTGGCTTTTGTCTTGTCGACATGGCCGAAAACCACCGGTTCCTTTCCCGGAAGGGTGATTTCCACCGTGGGCTCCGCATAGCAGAATCCCATGCAGCCGGTCTGGGTGATCACCGCATCAATGGCCTGGTGCCTGGTTTCTTCCACCAGGAAATTCATGGTTTCCCTGGCTCCCGAAGCGATGCCGCAGGTAGCCATCCCCACTCTGATCTGGACGTGGGTGTCAGCAGCATCGCTGTTCTCCCTCAGCCCGAGATTCAACTGAACCTGTTCCTTCTTTTTTTTCAGATCCGCAACTGATGTTATCTTACTCATGTTCAATAATATTTATTGGTTGTTTATTTCGATGCTCCAATCATGTTCAAATTATTCCGGATCAGCCATAAGCTGATACCAGGCATTCATGCTTACCTTGTACAAAGAACGGATGTAGCCCATGCGTTCACCGGAATTCAAGGGTGTAAATATCACCATTCCGATTCTCCCTGACTATGATTTCAATCAAGGTAGCGGACGCTTTTACGGAATTTTGTAAAATATCCGGAATATGAACCGAAATTGTCTTCATTGCCGGTGCTCTTTTCCGGGAATCCCCCGTCTGCCATCCATCCCCTCCAGCGCCAGTTTCATTTCCCCGAAACTACACATCTTCAGCGTAAAAAACGAAAAACACCTTCCGACGTCACCGAAATAATGGGCATCGGAATACTGAATCAAAGGTATACTTTCACGGATGTCAATCCGCTTGCAGTCCTCTGTTTCTGTTGTAAAACATGTTAATTCCAGGGATAAACAGCAGAAAATTTTATAATTGCCGGCAAAGATACATTTCATGACCGGGATGTTTTTATGTCATAGACACAAATAAATATGCTTTACAATATCAGAAAGGGTTTGAAAATGGTGTTTTGATTGACTAATTTTCGGCAAAATAAAAAACCTATGATCTACGAAGAAAAAACGGTTAAAAAGACCCTGGTAGAAGATTTCAACCTGTACCAGAAGGTTATCGACGCTTTGCCGCTGCCCATCTCTTACCGGGACCGCAACGGCGTGTACCAGACCTGTAATACGGCCTATGAAAAGATGACCGGTATCACCCGCGAAAAGATGGTGGGGAAGAACGCCTTTGATGTTCATGACCCCGAAGTCGCCGAAGCTTTTGTCCACCGGGATGCCGAACTTCTGGAATTGACCACGGACCAGGTGTATGAAGCCAGGATCAAAGCCAGTGACGGCACCACCCGCGACATCATCATTCAGAAAGCGGTCATCTTCGATGATGCCGGGGATATATCGGGGACCGTCGGCTCCATCTTTGACGTTACCGAACGGAAAAAATCGGAGCAGAAGCTTGAAAAGGCCAAGGAATCCATGATCATCTCCTCGCACATGCTTCACAAGATCAGGGCCGGGATCATTATTGTGAATTCCGATTACAAAGTAATTGATTCCAACGAGAGTTTTGCCACTTTGATGGGAGATGAGATCATTGAGTTGTTCGAGACAATTCCGGGGCTCAAGGGGGCTGACGTGTCGGAACTTGTTCCCGAGGTGATTTACAAGATGATCTCGAACATCATGACCACCGGGGAGGCCAACCTGGAGCGGGATCTGAAGTATCAGAACAGGCTGCTTCACATCTCGGTAGTAACCATCTACAAACAGCGTGTTGTGGGAGCTGTCATACGCGACATGTCTGCCCCCGTGCTGGTGCGCGACGAGATCATCAGCCGGGCGGAGCGTGTCAACAAGCAGAATATCGAGACTGTTCAGAAGATCGCCTACCTGTTGGGTGAGAATGCCGCCCAGACTGAAGAGCTTATCAATTCCATCATTGAATCATACCGTTACAGCGATGACGAGTAGCCGACCCGATTACCATGTTGAAATAGATGTTCAGCAGAAGAAGCCCAAGGGCCAGGTGGCCTGCGGGGATGTGTTCCACTCGATCATCATCAAGGAGGAAGGGCGCAAGGTCATTGTGATGAGTGACGGCATCGGGCACGGGATTAAGGCCAACGTGCTGGCCACCCTGACGGCTTCCATGGCGCTCAACTATTCCAGCTTTCATACCAAACCCGAGATTGCCGCGCGGATCATCATGCGGGCGTTGCCCAAAAGCAGCGACGGCGAGGAGAATTATGCCACCTTCACGCTGATAGAAATCGATGCCGAAGGACGGGTGCGGATCATCAACTATGACAATCCGCGGACCATCATCCTGCGGGGGAATAACATCCTGGACCCCGCGGAATACCAAGTCGAGATCCAAGGCATTGAAAATGCGGGAAAAATTTTGCGGATCAGGGAATTCTTCGCCCGCAAGGAGGATCGCATGGTTTTCCTTTCTGACGGGGTGACCCAGTCAGGCCTCGGAAGTACCCGTTTCCCCATGGGATGGGGCCGTGATAAGGTGGAGGAATTCACCATCGCCCAGGTATCCAGGATGCCCGATATCTCAGCCACCCGGCTGGCCCGGAAAATCATCAACCAGGCCAGCCTGAACGACGGATTTGATCTGAAGGACGATACCACCTGCGGGGTGATCTACTTCAGGAAACCCCGGGAATTCCTGCTGATCACCGGACCTCCCTTTTACAAAATCAAGGATTATGACGTGGGGGAACAGATCCGCAATTTTAACGGCAAGAAAGTCATCTGCGGCGGAACCACCGCCGAAATCATCGCCCGCGAACTGGACCTGAAACTGGAAACAGAACATGAATTCGCCGGATCGGGACTCCCCCCGACAGCCCGTCTCGAAGGGTTCGAACTGGTGACCGAAGGAATCCTTACGATGGGGAAAGTGGAGGAAATCCTGGAGAATTACACCAGCGAAACACGCATGGGCGACACCCCTGCCGATGAAATCGTCAACCTTCTGCTGGAACACGACATCATCCATATCATCGTGGGTACCCGGATCAACTGGGCGCACCAGGACCCGGACCAGCCCGTGGAGCTCGAAATCAGAAAGGTGGTGCTGAAACGGATCATCAAACTTCTCGAAGAGAAGTTTTTCAAAGAAGTACTAGCCGATTTTGTTTAACCACCCCGTCTCGTCTGCGACGATCTACCCCGTCTCGAAGAAGAGGGGAAATTTTCGATACCCCCGGCTCGTATGCCGGAAGACCAGGAAACCTGGTGGTGTTTAAATCATCGGGTATCTTTTGAAGATCGTCTCCGATTTGGAGAGAATGTCCACATATTGCGCCCGCTGGTAAACAAAGGGGTCCGTCATGTTCTTCNNATATTTTTTCTTCTCCATCCAGGCGTTGAGCCCATCGAGGATCTCCCTGACCACTCCAGGATGGTTCTTGTATACTGTACTGACGATCTGCACGGTGTCGGCACCGGCGAGAATGGCCCTGACAACGTCTTCCGCCGTATAAAGTCCCCTGCTTATGGAAATGCTTCCGTCGAGATTTCCGTACAGCAAACCCGCATACCGGAGCGAGAGCATATGATCTTTCGGATGGGTGAGTTCCCAGGGATAATAGTATTCTTCTTTTTCCGTGTCGATCTCGGGCTGGAAAAAGCGGTTGAAGAGCACATAAGCGTCGGCACCCGCCTCATCCACCTTTTTGATGAAATTGAGGGTGTTGGTATAAAAAGGACTGATCTTCACACTGACGGGTATTTTCACCGCCTGCTTGATCGATTTGACGATCTCCACCTGTCTGTTTTCCAGGGAATGGCCCGAAACTTCAAAGTAGCCCGGAATGGCATACAGGTTGATCTCCAGTCCGTCGATCCCGGTCTTTTCCAGTTCCCGGGCATATTCCACCCACGTCGGTTCATAAACGGCATTCAGGCTGCCGATGACCGGGATATTCACCATCTCCCTCATCTTTTTGAGTTTCAGGAGATGTTCCTTCGGGCCGGCATGTTCCAGGTCAGGGAAGATCCTGGTCATTTCGGCGGAACGATTTTCGTACTCACTGATGTCTTCGACCAGCTGAAGGCTTTCGAGCTGGATCTGCTCTTCGAAGAGCGACTTATAAACAATGGCCGCGATGCCGGCTTCTTCGATCTGTTTGATGACTTCGGATTTAAAAACAAGGTTGGAGGCACCCAGGATCAACGGGTTTTTCAGCGGGATGCCCATGTAGGTCGTTGATAAATCAGCCATGGTTTGAGTTTTTATCAATTACAGTTTTAAATGTATAACTTATTTCGGGGAAATAGGTTCATGAGGCGTCAAAAAAAAATCATCCCACCTGCCGGCCGACAGATGGGATGATTTTTTACAGGCATTATTTTTATTACCAGATGCTGGCGGCCAGGGTGAGCCCGGCCATAACCACGGCCACCATCGACATCAGCTTGATAAGGATGTTGAGTGAGGGTCCCGAGGTATCCTTGAAAGGATCGCCGACGGTATCTCCCACCACCCCAGCTTTGTGGGCATCGCTGCCCTTTCCGCCGAAATTTCCCTTTTCGATATATTTTTTGGCATTGTCCCATGCGCCCCCTGCGTTGTTGAGCATAGAAGCCAGGGTAAAACCGGCTGTCAGTCCGCCCACCAGGAGTCCGATGACGCCGGGAACTCCGAGGAATATTCCAACGGCAACGGGGACGACAATGGCCATCATGGAGGGGACGATCATTTCGCGCTGTGCTCCTTTGGTTGAAATTTCCACGCATCGGGCATATTCGGGAGTTGCGGTTCCCTCCATGATTCCGGCGATTTCGCGGAATTGGCGGCGCACTTCATCGACCATGGCTCCTGCGGCGCGGCCTACTGCCTTCATGGTCATGGCGCAGAAGACAAAAGCCATCATGGCGCCGATAAAGATACCTGCCAGCAACAGGGGGTTAAAGACCGACAGATTATAGGCCTGGGTAAAATCCTGGATGGAGGCGGTGGCCAGTTCGACCACTCTCTGTCCTTCCCGGGCCACCGGAATGACGGCTGCTTTTGCCGTATAAAAGATTACATCGCCCACCTGGCGGATCCCTTCTGTTTCATTGGCCAGTTTTCCGATCCATAGTTTTATCTCTTCCATGTAAGCGGCGAGCAGGGCCATGGCTGTTAGTGCCGCCGACCCGATGGCGAAGCCTTTGCCGGTGGCGGCCGTCGTATTGCCGAGCATGTCAAGGGCATCGGTACGTTCCCGCACTTCTTTGGGGAGATTGGCCATCTCAGCATTTCCTCCGGCATTGTCGGCAATGGGGCCAAAGGCATCGGTAGCCAGGGTGATCCCCAGTGTGGAAAGCATCCCTACAGCGGCAAAGCCGATTCCGTAAACCCCCATCCCGAAGTTGGTGAAACCCCCGGCAGATGCAAAGGCGGCAATAATGCCTGCGGCAATGACAATTACCGGAATCCATGTGGAGAACATGCCAACCGCCATGCCGTCAATGATGGTTGTGGCAGGCCCCTGCAACGCCTGATGGGCGATGCCCCGGGTGGGTTTGTATTCGTCGGAAGTGAAATATTCTGTCGACTGCCCGATGATCACCCCTGCCACAAGTCCGGCAACCACCGATCCGAAGAGTCCCCAGGAAATCCAGCCTGTGGCGGCCATGATGGCCACGGCGACCAGGATGAAAAGGGATGCGCCCCCGGTCCCGAGGAGAAGGGCATTCAGCAGATTTTTCTGGGTGGCCGATTCTTTGGTGCGTACCATGAAAATCCCCAGGATGGAGAGGATGACCCCGATGGCTGCCACGATCATAGGTGCCAACACATAGGTTGAAGCCTCACCGCCGGCAACCAGCGGAAGTGCGGCCCCCAGGGCGGCGGTGGCCAGGATGGACCCTGCATACGACTCATACAGGTCGGCACCCATGCCGGCTACATCACCTACGTTGTCACCGACATTGTCGGCGATGGTAGCGGGATTGCGCGGGTCATCCTCGGGAATTCCGGCTTCCACCTTGCCCACGAGGTCAGCCCCCACATCGGCGGCCTTGGTATAGATGCCGCCGCCCACACGGGCAAACAAAGCCTGCGTGGAAGCCCCCATCCCGAAGGTCAGCATAGTGGCCGTAACCTCTATAAGCTTCATTTGTTCCGTAGTCCCGGGATGCACAAAGGTCAACCCCAGAAAGGACAAGCCTTCAATCATATTCGTCGGGGTATATACCAGCTCGGTAAGAATCAGGTACCAGCCGGCAATGTCAAGCAGGGCGAAACCCACCACCACCAGACCCATCACCGCACCGCTACGGAAAGCAATCTGCAAACCTTTGTTCAACGACTGCGAAGCCCCCTGGGCAGTACGAGCCGACGCATGCGTGGCCGTCTTCATCCCCAGATAACCACATAACCCCGAGAAAAATCCACCCGTCAGAAAGGCAACCGGCACAAAAGGATTCTGAATCCCAAAATAAGCAAGTACCGTCAGTAAAATGACCAGTACGACAAATACCTTGAAAACCACCGAATATTGCCGCTTCAGGTAGGCCATCGCCCCTTCCCTGACATACTGCGCAATCTCCTTCATCCGGGCGTTCCCTTCCGGGTTCTTGAGCATTGAACGGTAGAAATACCAGGCAAACCCAAGCGCCAACAGGGAGGATACCGGAACCAGCCAGAATAATTCACTCATAAATTTATCTCCTTTTAAAATTCATTAAGTTGATTTAGAACTATTTAATTAATGTTTACTATAATAATAATTATATATGTAAAAAATATGGGTTAATCACAAAGATAGTTTTTCTATGAAATAACAAACCGAACCGGTAAAATTTCGGAAATGAATTAATTATTTCTTTACGAATCGGTTTTTCTGTTAAATCCCTTAATCTTCCTTACTTTTGCCGGGACACATCATCGCATGAAGAAACGGGTTTTATTTGTCTGTTTGGGGAACATCTGCCGTTCGCCGGCTGCGAAGGCGATATTTTCCAAGCTTGCGGCAGACAGGGAATGGGCACATTCCCTGGAAATTGATTCTGCCGGCACCGGAGGTTGGAATGTCGGGGAACCTGCCGATGAAAGGATGCGGGAGCATGCCGCCCGCCGGGGGTACCAGGTCAACCATCGGGCCAGGAAATTTGACCGGAATACCGATTTTGACCAGTTCGACATGATCATTGGGATGGATGATGAGAACATCAGGAGGCTCCGTTCCCTGGCGCGGAATGGAAATGACCTGAAGAAGATCCGGAGGATGACCGAATTTAGCCGCCTGTACGGGTATTCCTCGGTCCCCGACCCCTATTACGGGGGAGAAGAGGGTTTTGAGTTGGTGATGGACCTCCTGGAAGATGCATTGGAAGGGCTTCTGGAGGTGATTGTCAAACCTGAATTCCGGTGAGCGCTGGCCCGTTCCACTCTGCGGCGGGGAGTTTCAATAGCCGGTTGTCATCCGGAGACACCCCGGCGGCGCTGATTCCGAAGGGCCTAATTCATGAGGTGCTGATTCCGGGGTCATAAGTTCGTCAATTGATCATCTCCACCGAATAGGCAACCACGCCTTCTGTCTTTTCAAGTTCGTCGCCCAGCAGTTGGGGATCGAGTTTGATTGGGATATAGACGTAGAAAATAATTTTTTCAGTGGTTTCGCCGGCGCTTCTCCTGATATCCGTTTCATGAATTCTGATTTTCATGGCGACAATGACCTTCCTGAGGTCGTTGATGCTGACGCTATTTTTTCTCACCGTCAACTCGATTCTTTTCAGGATCTTATCCTGGAAGAACCGTTTTTCAAAAACGTCCATGATGGTAAGGGAGAAGAGGATGATGACCGCCACCAGAGCGCTGATTTTGAACAATCCCGCCCCGATGGCCAGTCCGAGCATGGCCATGGCCCATATGGAAGCGGCGGTGGTCAGTCCCTTGACATTGACGCCGAAGCGGAGGATGGCCCCTGCCCCGAGGAAGCCGATGCCGGTGACGACCTGGGCGGCGATCCTTCCGGGGTCTCCGTTCTGGAATGCCGTAAAGGTCTGCGGGATGTAAATCGAGACCAGCATGGCCAGGGTTGATCCCAAGCTGATGAGGATATGGGTGCGCATGCCTGCCGGCTGGCTGTGGGCTTCCCTTTCGATGCCGATGAGCATGCCGGCCACAAAACTGACCAGCAGGCGCAGTGCGGCGGTCTCAAAGGTTATCTCCGTAGTGTAGGCAATTTCCTTCAAATCCATAATTCCCGGTTTAAGAACAGAACGAAGATAAAAAAATAAGCGACATCCGGGAAACTGCTTACCTGATAAAGTGGTAGAGGTATACGGCGATGCATTCAAAGGCAGGTTTTTCCGAACCTTCAATCTGCATGACGATCTTCACCCTGATGCGGGTAATTCCCCGCAGATCGTCAACCGTCAGCATGGTGAAACGGGCGTTGATGCGGCTGTTGACGACCACCGGCTGGTTGAAACGGAGGTTTTCCAGACCATAATTTACCACCATTTTGTAATTGCGGACTTCCACGATATTGTGCCACAGACTGGTGACCAGTGAAAGGGTCAGGTATCCGTGGGCAATGGTGGCCTTGAAGGGGGATTTCACGGCGGCTTTTTTCGGATCGGTATGGATCCACTGGTGATCGTTGGTGGCATCGGCGAAACTGTCGATCTGCTCCTGGGTGATGGTGATGTAATCAGAGGTCCCGACTTCCTGTCCGGCGAGAACCTCAAAATCGGTATGATTGGTTATTATCCTCATCTTTCTTTCATATTTATGAATTCCTGCCAGGCAGGATGGGCCTAAGATATGGATTTTGCGGAAATATGACGGCAACGGCGGTTTCGGGGAACAAAAGCGTCATATTTTTTTAACCTTTGCAGGCAGATTCCTTGTATGAAAAATTTTATCAGGTCGACCACTTTTCTGGCCATTGTAGCATCGTTGCTATGGTCCACGGCGTTTGCCGGGATCAAGATCGGACTGCAGTATCATACGCCGCTACAGTTTGCGGCATGTCGTTTCACCCTGGCGGGAATCATGGTGATGGTGATTTACCGGCAATGGGGGTTTTACTGGCGGGAAGTCCGGAGGGAATGGCGCTTTATCCTGACCATCGGATTCATCCAGGTCATCGTGCAATACGGGTTATTTTATACGGGGATGAACCTGGTACCTGCTGCCCTGGGAGCCATGATCGTCGGCTCCTCACCCCTCTTCGTTGCCCTGGTCTCCCATTTCACCCATCCCGACGACAGACTGACGCCTGTAAAAACCGTCAGCATCCTGGTGGGGGTGGCGGGAATCGCCATCATCACCCTAGGGCGGCAACAGGTAGAGATGAAAAACCCCCTCGAATGGGCGGGCATACTCCTGCTGATCCTCAACAACATGGCATCGGGATACAGCAATGTCCTGGTATCGAAGAATCCCCGTCCGGTCTCTCCCATCATCCTGACCTCAGCCAGTCTCTTTTTCGGGGGGATGCTACTCTACCTGATCTCCCTTCCCCTTGAAGGATTCCATGGCGGGCCCTTTCCCGCCACCTATTGGGTGGCCCTCTTCTGGCTGGCTTTTCTCTCCGCGTCAGCCTTTTCCATCTGGTACACCCTGTTAAAGCGCCCAGGGGTACGGGTCTCTGAACTGAACGTCTGGAAATTCCTGATCCCCGTTTCCGGCGCTGCCCTTAGCTGGATGCTCATCAAAGGGGAAAAACCCGACCTCATCTCCATCGCAGGGATGCTCTTCATCGTCGCCGCGCTTCTCCTGATCAACAGGAAACCGGTTTCGCGGAGGAAACTGTGACCGGCGGGAAAAGCCGGAAATCAGAGTCTCTTTAACTCTACCTTTCTGATGTCCAGCGGATGACTCTCGCTCTGCAGGGAGATGGTCCCACTGCTGAGGATTTTATTGCCGTCGGGAGGCAGCAACTTCGCATAGCTGGAATCCCTTTCGTCGAGTTGCGGCAGGTTATATACCAGTACCGTATCGCCGTTGACGATATGTCGGATCACCTCGCTGCCCCTGACTTCCACTTCCGCAGTCACCCATTCCTCACCCCTGAAGGTACGGGACGAGGAGGGGATGCAATGGTCCAGGATCAGCCGGCCGTCCATCACGATGTTGGTGCCGGGGGTGCATACGTTCAACGTGGAACGCTCCCCCTGGGCATCGCCCCCCAGGAATTGCACTTCGATGGAGACCGGAAAATCCTGGTCCACCTCCATGCTTTCGGGCGACTGACCGTGAATCATCACGCCGCTGTTCCGGTAGGCCCATCCTGCACCGCCAGGACACTGTTCTCCCACAAAGCGATATTCCACTCTCAGCAGGTAATGAGAAAAGGTATCCTTGTAAAAAATATGCCCATAGCGGTTCCGAAGGCTGTCGTAGGCATCGTACCTCACCTTCATCATTCCGTCTTCGACGCGGAAAGTATTCCCGAAATTCTCCCCGGCTTCATAGCCCTTGATCTTTACCGTCCACCCCGCAAGGTCCCTCCCGTTAAAAAGAGGGATCCACTCACTTTGCGGAGCTGTTTTCGGGGAGCAACCCGTGACAGCCCCGGCTACCATCAGGAGGAGGCCCCCCACCAAGTTCTTCATGATCTTTTGCATAGCACCCGTTTTTTTATTGTTTTGGGGGTTGAAGATAGCTGTTTTTGCGATTTGGAGTGCTGTCCCTCCTATGAATAGTTTTGTTATTTTTGGAGCGTCAATAAAAGGTTCATGAAGAGATTTCTGCTTATCGTATGTGTGCTTCTGGCAACCGCAGCCATTCTCCGTTCGCAGCCTGATTCTGCGCCGGGGGGTCAGGTTCCCCGGGTTGTCATCGGCATCGTGGTCGAAAATATGCGGCCTGACTATATCTACCGTTACTGGAATGGCTTCGGGGAGGGAGGATTTAAAAAACTCAGCGCCGGGGGGATTCGGTATGATCGTTTTATCATGCCCCTGCACATTCTGAATCCTGCCACGGGTACGGCCACTCTTTTCACGGGGAGTTATCCGGCGGTCCACGGAATCGTTGATGTGACCTGGTACGACCGGACGAAAGGGGAGGTTACCGGATGCGTTGACGATCCCGGGTGTCGTACCGCAGGTTCCCCTTCTTCCGAAGGAGGCGTATCTCCCCGGCAGTTGAGGGCCTCTTCCCTGGGTGACCGCCTGAAGATCTTCCACAACGGGAAAGCCAAAGTTTTCAGCGTTGCGATGAATGAAGCCCCTGCCATTTTTTCTGCGGGCTATTCCGGCGATGCCGCTTACTGGTACGACCCCGGATCGGGCAACATGGTCACCAGTTCCTGGTACCGGGAAACCCTTCCGGGATGGGCAACAGCTTTCAATGCAAGAAATCTCTCCGCAAATTTCAGCGCCCGCAACTGGGTAATCCTGAAATCAGCATCTGACTACGGGGAAAGCGCCGAAGACAATTGTCCACAGGAACCCGGTTACGGCCCCGGCAGGAATACCTTTCCCCATTCCATGGCTACCCTGGTAAAAAACGCCGGCAACTACGCCCCGCTGAAAACCACCCCCTTTGCCAACACCCTTATCAGGGAATTCGCCCAGGAATTGATCAGTCAGGAAGAGATCGGCACCGACAGGTTCACCGACCTGGTCACCCTCTTCTTCTCTTCCATGGATTATGAAAACGGAAACTTTGGTCCGGCTTCCGTGGAGATGCAAGACCTCTACCTCCGCCTCGACGGGGAAATTGCCGCCCTGATCTCCTTCGCCGAAGAGAAATTCGGAAAGGGGAACGTCCTCTTTTTCCTGACGGCCAACTCCTCGGCACCCTATCCCGTCGATTACCTGAAAGAGCGGTTCCGGTTTCCGGCAGGACGTTTCTCCCCCGAAAATGCCGTAGCCCTGCTCAACTCCTATCTGAACATCACCTTCGGGGATCTCAAATGGGTGGAATACAACAACGGACTGCAGCTTTACTTGAACCACAAGCTGATTGATTTAAACAAGGTAGATCTGAATGAGATCCGGAAGAAAACGGCGGATTTCATGGCCCAGTTCGAAGGGGTAAGGCGGGTGGTCACCGCCGCAGAGGCCCGGGATGGCGAAATGCGTACTCCATTTCAGGATCCCATTGCGAACAACTGGTTCGAAAACCGGTCGGGAGATGTCATGGTGGAACTCAGGGAAGGCTGGCAGATTAGTTACAAATCCAAAAAATCACACTATTCCGGAGAGACCCATCTTCCGCTCTTCTTTTACGGAACCGGAACAGCAGCCAAAGTCATCGATGAACCGTTGGACGCCACCGGATTTTACCCGGCACTTTCAACTCTCCTGGGAATGCCGCCCCGCTGAAAACGGCCATCGCAAGTGATTTCCAAATCCTCACCGGAATTGAAGGTGCCCATCGGGATGATGAGCCATTTCACGCTGCTCGGTGGAACGGAAACTCTCCTTTTTTTCTCTCCTGAAACGATCGGCTTTCAGCCGACTCACATTTACCTGAAAGAAGGTGTCTCTTTTCAGGTCAAATGAAACGGATTGCAGTTCATACTCTGCACTGAAGAAATCCAGCGCCACTTCTCCCGGCATCAGAAGCAACAAAAAAGAACCGTCAAATGAGGAAATGGTTCCGATACCGGAATTCTTATCCACCACGGTCAGCTGCGAAATGGCATTTCCTGTGATGCGGTCGGTGATTTTTCCCGAAACAGTGAGGTTCTGACCGTTCAGACACAAAGGGAAAAATACCAGCAATGTCAGCATGCGTAAAAGGGTCTCTGTTTTCATGATTGTATTGTTTTATGGCTATTATATTAGACACATTGGAGGGACAAAATGTTACGTTTGGAGACGACTTTAATCATAAATAATAAATATTTGTCTTTTTTGGGGGCGTTTTCGCTTCGCCAAACTACCTCCCGGCGGCTTCAATTCCCTTTCTGCGGAACATTTGCCAACATTATGCTGAAAAACAGTTTATTCTCTTATAAAATCATTGGTTTTTCAATATTCAACTCACTATTTTTATCCACATGCAAAATCGGTCAGAACGATCAGGTGCGGAGAGGCACCCTTTGGCTGCCGTAATTGCGTGACAGGTGAAATAAAAGGTTAATGTTTTATTAAAACGACATTCAATGAGTCCTACACAATTAATCATTAAGGAACTGGCGGACAAGTACGGCCGGAGCAGGGAGCATCTGCTGCCCATCATGCAGGGGGTTGTGGAACACGAGAATTACCTTTCGGAATATTCTATGGTGGAGATTGCCCGAGAAATGGACATTCCTGCTGCTGAAGTTTTTGGAACAGCCACTTTTTACTCTTTTCTGGAAACGCAGAAGATGGGCAGGTATATCATCAGGATGTGCAAGACGATAACGTGTGCCATGAAGGGCAAAAGTCAGGTATTGCTTGCCATTCAGGATATGCTGAAGATCAAGATCGGGGAGACGACTGCTGACGGCCGTTTCTCGTTGATGCAAACCAACTGTCTGGGACTGTGCCACAAAGCCCCGGCCATGCTGATCAACCACGATGCGTATACCGACCTCACCCCTGAGAAGGTCAGGGAGATCATTACGGAGTATATGAATAAACCATTATAAACCAACCATCATGGCAACAAGTTATCAGCTGAAACGCGCCGACTTTATTTTCAAGAATGAAAATGACTGGGAACAGGTTCTCAGCAAAATATTAAACCGCACCTCCCAGGACCTGATCAACGAACTGATCAGTTCGGAACTGAAAGGGCGGGGTGGCGCCGGTTTTCCCACCGGACTGAAGTGGAAGGTGGCCTCTGAACTCGAAGCGCCTGAGAAGTATGTCATCTGCAATGCTGACGAAGGGGAGCCCGGGACTTTCAAAGACCGGGAGATTCTGGAACGGGTTCCCTACAAGGTTTTGACGGCCATGGTGGCCTGCGCCCATGTGATCGGCGCCAAAGAAGGGTACATTTATCTCCGCGGCGAGTACAAATTCCTGGAACCCGAACTTGAGAAGGTGATTGACGAATTTGAATATTATCTCAAAGAGATAAACTTCGATTTCAAAATCAGGGTTTTCATGGGGAGCGGCGCTTACATCTGCGGGGAAGAGACTGCCCTGTTCGAATCGATGGAAGGGAAGCGCGGCGAACCCCGCAACAAGCCGCCCTATCCCACCAACTACGGATATAATGGAGCGCCCACGGTCATCAACAATGTGGAGACGCTGGCACATACCTTCACCATTTTCAAGTACGGCGCCAAAAAGTTCTATGACCTGGGCGTACAGTATTCCCGGGGGACGAAACTCTTCAGTGTGTCGGGTGACACCCCCAAGCCGGGGATCTACGAGTTGGAACTGGGGATGAGCCTTCAGGATTTTGTATTCGAATTCGGCGATGGCGATACCAAAGCGGTTCAGGTAGGCGGCGCTTCAGGCTTCCTGGTGCCCCGCAAGAAATTTGCAGACACCGCCATCGGCTTCCAGGGGAAACTAACCGGCATCTCTCTTCCCACGGGGGGATCAATGATGCTCTTTAATAGTTCGCGTTCGATGTACAACGTACTCGACAACTACCTCGAATTCTTCAGGGAAGAGTCATGCGGACAGTGCACTCCCTGCCGTGTGGGCTGTCAGCAGCTGCTTCTGGGCATCAAGGCGGTCAAAAGAGGGGAAAAACCAGCCTCTTACCTTGACAAACTCCTCAGCCTTACCGAGACCATGCAGGTCACAGCCAAGTGCGGACTCGGACAGTCAGTGGCCAACTCTTTCTCTTCAATTGTCGAAAACTTCAGGGAAGAGATGATTTATTAATCTTTTAAACGGAACAGGTATGACAACGCAAAAAATAAATATCACCCTGAACGGGTACAATGTCAAGGTCGACAAAGGCACCATGATTCTGGATGCCGCCAAAGAGAACGGAATCATCATTCCCACCCTCTGTTACCATAAGGACCTGTGTGTGGCGGGGAACTGCCGGGTGTGCGTCGTGGAGGTCGCAGGCCAGAAGAGGCTTTCTGCAGCATGCGCCACGCCATGCGAAGAAGGTATGGAGGTGATGACCAACAGCCTCAGGGTTCGCAACTCGCGGAAACACATCATCGAACTGCTGCTCTCGGAACACAATGCCGACTGCACAAAATGTTACCGCAACGGAAGCTGTGAACTCCAGGAACTCGCCTCTGAATACAAAATCATGACCCAGGATTTTATCGAGTTGGTTCCTTTCAAGACCTATACCATCGACATGTTTTCACCGTCGATCATCAAGGATGACAGCAAGTGCATCCGCTGCCAGCGGTGTGTGCGCACCTGCTCCGAGTTGCAGGGGGTGAACGCCCTGACGGTTTCACACAAGGGGGATTTGATGAAAATCACTACCTTTATGGAAAAACCGATGAGCGCAGTGGTATGCACCAACTGCGGCCAATGCGTCAACCACTGTCCGACAGGGGCCCTGGTTGAGAAAAACTATATCGAGGAAGTATGGGAGGCCATTGCCAATCCTGACAAGCACGTGGTGGTGCAAACGGCTCCGGCGGTTCGCATCGGCCTGGGCGAGGAACTGGGATTTATGCCGGGAACCCGGAATACGGGTAAAATGGTAGCCGCCCTCAAAAGGCTGGGATTCGACTCGGTGCTGGATACCGACTTCACCGCCGACCTGACCATCATGGAAGAGGGGACCGAATTGCTGGGCCGTTTGAAAAAGGCCCTGGTGGACAAGGATCCCGACGTGAAACTGCCTATGGCCACTTCCTGTTCGCCGGGATGGATCAAATACATCGAACACATGTATCCCGAATACCTGGGCAACCTCTCCACCTGCAAGTCACCCCAGCAGATGTTCGGAGCTCTTGTGAAGACCTATTATGCCAAAGCCCGGAACCTCGATCCCTCGAAAATTGTCTCGGTATCGATCATGCCCTGCACGGCCAAGAAATTCGAGGCCGCCCGTCCCGAAATGCTCGACAGCGGTTACCGTGACGTGGACTATGTACTCACCACCCGCGAGCTGGCCATCATGATCAAACAGGCAGGAATCAACTTCCCCGCCCTCGAAGAGGCCAAATATGACCGGCTGATGGGCGATTCCACGGGTGCGGGCGTCATCTTCGGCGCCACCGGCGGAGTAATGGAAGCCGCCCTCCGTACTGCCTACGAAATCGTTACCGGAAGAGAAGTCCCCTTCGCAAACCTCGAAATTACCCCGGTCAGAGGTATGGAAGGAGTGCGCGAAGCTTCCGTAAAAATCGAAAATCCCAAAAAAGAGTGGGCATTTCTTGATAACGTAGAACTGAAATGTGTCGTCGCCCACGGACTTGTCAACGCCAAAACGGTCATGGATTCCGTGAAATCGGGAAAAGCCGACTACCACTTCATAGAGATCATGGCCTGCCCCGGCGGTTGTCTGGGCGGTGGCGGACAACCCATCCCCACCAGTCCGGAGATCAGAAAGAAACGGGCCGAAGCTATCTACGCCGAAGATGCCAGCATGCCCGTCAGGAAATCACACGAAAACCAGGAAGTGATCAAACTGTACAAGGACTTCCTGAAAGAACCCAACGGGGAACTCTCTCACAAACTCCTCCATACCAAATATACCCGGAGGGAAAGGTTCTGACAGATCCGAAATGCCCGGAGGGGAAGATTCTGCCAAAATCGGCGAATGCCCGGAAGATCACTCCGGTCATTTGCCGATTTTCCCAAAATGGGAAAATGTTACAGATTTGGTACTTATTGTATAATGAATATTTTGTAAATCATTTGCTGATAGCATAATAATATTATGGTTTGATTTTTGCTTGTGTCCCTGTAATCCCTGAATATTTTATTTCAGGTTAGCGTGTTCCTTTTGTTAGGATAATTGCACAAGTAATTGGGACTTAGAAATGGAATCGCCCGCCCGGGTCGATTCCATTTCTTTTTGAGGTTAAGGTTGAAGTTAAGAGCCTTCGCTTCGCTCTGGCAGTTTGAGGTTGAGGCTTAAATTAATGGCACATATCGTGAGAGCCACGAGGAGTTCCCCGATCGCAACAAAATTATTAACTTTGTCATCCCGGTCAGTGTTTTTATTCCGACACCACCGGGGGCATTAGAAATCCGACATCTTCGTTCATATGACAACATCGACAATTACACCATCCGCAGATTCCCTGAAAACCTCTTCCGCAGCACCCTTTTTAGCAGAATTCACCCGTGTTGCGGTTTTGGCCTTGCGACGGAGCGCCACGATCGCGGGGATTTTTTTCTGCAACCTTTTCCTTTTGTTCATATTGCCCGGGCGGGTCACCAGCCAGGAGCGTTACCGGGAGCCTCTTTTTGACTCCGTCACCGTTCAGACGCTCACCTATGCCACCAAAAGCGGGCAGAACCTCGATCTTGACCTGTACGCCCCCTGGGGTGATCCTGAGGAGTACAGGCCGGTGGTTTTGTACCTGCACGGCGGGGGGTTCAGCGCTGGTACGCGCAACGATGCCTCCATTGTTAAATTCTGTCAACAACTGGCAGCCCACGGCTACAATGCGGTCTCGGTAACCTACCGCCTTACCCGGAAAAATGAACCCACAGGATTCAGTTGTGACTGTCGGGCCACCGATAAGCTGAACACCTTTCAGTCGGCCGTGGAAGACATTCAGGACGCCACCTATTTCCTGACAGAAAACCGCGAATCCCTGGGGATTGATCCGCAGAAGATCATTCTGGCAGGGAGCAGCGCCGGTGCCGAAGCGGTGCTGAATGCCGCCTACCAGCCTCCCATGTGCTACGGCCTTGACTCCGGTCCGGTATCTTATGCCGGCGTCATCTCCATGGCAGGCGCCATTCCCGACACATCGAAAATTTTCTCCGATTCCGCAGTTCCCTCCCTCTTTTTCCACGGAACCTGTGACAACCTGGTCCCCTATGCCTCGGCATCGCATCACTATTGTGAGCCGGGGAAACCCGGATATCTGATTTTGCACGGGGCCCATACCCTTGCGGCAAAACTGGCACAACTCGGCGTTCCCTACTGGCTGCACACCACCTGTGGGGGCGCTCATGAGCTGGCAAGCAAACCCATGCATGCTTTTTTCGATGAGATCCTTGCCTTCTGCCATGATTTTGTCCTGTGCAAACAGACGGAATCCCGCCATACCATCATCCCGGGGGATCAACGCCGGTGTGCTTACGGCCAATACGATTTTTGTAACGAACCCTGATGTCATGACCCCAACCTAAACCTTAACCTTAGCTTGTCCCGGCATGTTTCGTTTACAACTTTATTCAGTTGACCACCTCCTCATGGCGACCATGCTCTTTCTTGCGGTTGGCTGCCAGTCGGGGGTACCTTCGCAACACGGACGCATCGACCGGAAGGCGCTGGTCAGCCGCCACAACATAGAAAACAACAGCTTTGACACCCTGGCCTCCATTACTGTGGGGAACGGCCGTTTTGCCTTTACCGTCGACGCCACCGGGTTACAATCCTTTCCGGAGCTTTACCGCAACGGCATCCCCCTGGGCACCTTTTCGGAATGGGGGTGGCATAGTTTTCCCGACACATCGGGATTTACATATGAGGAGACCCTGCGTGAAGTGAATTACCACGGCCGGAAAATCACCTACGACGTCCAGTGGAACGAGCCGGGCAGGAAACAACAGGCGGCCGGCTATTTCAGGCAGAATCCCCACCGGCTCCATCTGGGGCGCGTGGGACTGCAAATGCGCCACAGTGACGGAAGGGGCGCAGGGCCCGCAGAGATCACCGCCATCTCCCAGAAACTCGACCTCTGGACCGGCATCCTCACCAGCCGGTTTTCCGTCGACGGAATTCCCGTGACGGTGACCACCCTGTGCCATCCCCGCACAGATATGGTAGCCGCCGGAATAGAATCTCCGATGATTGCCGCGGGTAACTTACAACTGGTGGTGGCCTTCCCCTACCCTTCGGGCGGACATGTGGATGACGGATGCGACTGGAACGCCCCGGAAAGGCATACCACGGCGGTCACCCATACAGGATCACAAATCCGGTTTTACCGTACTCTTGACACCACCTGCTACCTCACCGACCTGCGCACCAGCGGAGCCATGACCCTTGAAGAATCGAAACCCCATCATTTTATATTGACACCTTCCGGCGGATCGGAAAAGCTCACCTTTACCCTTCACTTCTCCCCGGGGGTGTCTGCTTCCGGGGAGCAGTCAGCCGCACTGCCGGCACCACCCGGTTTTGAGGAAACCCTTGCGGCCGTCCGGCTCTTCTGGGAAGATTTCTGGAAGTCGGGGGGCGCCGTCGATTTCTCGGGAAGCAGCGATCCCCGGGCTGAAGAACTGGAGCGCAGGGTGGTACTCTCGCAATACCTCACGCGGATCCAGTGCGAAGGGATCTATCCCCCCCAGGAAACCGGACTCACTATGAACAGCTGGTATGGTAAGTTCCACCTTGAGATGCACTGGTGGCACGCCGTTCATTTCGCCCTGTGGAACCGTACCTCCCTGATGGAAAAAAGCCTGTCGTGGTATCGCGACATCCTGCCTACTGCGCGGGCCATCGCCCGGAGACAGGGATTTCATGGGGTTCGCTGGCCCAAGATGACCGGCCCCGGTGGGGTGGACAGTCCTTCTTCGGTGGGCAGCTTCCTGATCTGGCAGCAACCCCATATCATCTACCTGGCAGAATTGTGTTACCGTGACCGCCCCGACAGCGTCACCCTACGGAAATTCCAGCTCCTGGTGGAGGCAACGGCTGATTTTATGGCTGATTATGCCTTTTATGATACGGAGAAAGGTTATTACACCCTCGGTCCCTGGCTGATCCCTGCCCAGGAGAGGCTTCCGGCAGAAACCACCGTCAACCCGCCCTTCGAGCTGGCATACTGGTACTGGGGACTATCAACGGCACAAGCCTGGCGGGAGCGCCAAGGCCTTCCCCGAGTCGAAAAATGGGATCATGTTCTCGGGCACCTCCCCCCCTTGGCCGCCATCGACTCCCTCTTCCTGGCAGCAGCCAGCGCCCCCGACTCCTGGACAAATCCCCGCTATACGGGCGACCATCCGGTAGTCACCGGCGCTTATGGGATGCTTCCCCCCACTCCGCTGGTCGATAAAGCACTGATGCGCAACACCTTCCGGAAAATTCTGGCGCAGTGGGACTGGGAATCCACCTGGGGATGGGATTACCCCATGCTGGCCATGACAGCCACCCGGCTGAACATGCCCGAGGAAGCCGTAAACGCTCTGCTGCTACCCCTTCAGAAAAACAGCTATCTGAAAAACGGCCACAACTACCAAGACCAGCGTCTCCGGCTCTATCTGCCGGGCAACGGGGGACTCCTCACCGCCGTGGCAATGATGTGCGCCGGCTATGACGGCTGCACAACGGAACTCCCCGGCTTCCCCAAAGACGGTACCTGGCAGGTAAAATGGGAAGGACTCGCCCCAATGCCGTAAAAGAGAATATTCTTGCGGCATTAAGTTATGCTGCTGAAAGAGAGAATAGAATAACACTTATTGCAGTATGAAACTTTTATTCGATCAGAATATTTCTCATCGAATAATTCCTTTTTCCTGAGCGAGCACCAGGGCTTCAGGGGTTTCCGACATTTAGTGGATCCATAGGTTTTTGAAGCCATAGGTTGCGGCATCACACACCACCCCTGTCGTTTCCACCAGTTTCACCGGCATTTACTAAGCTTCAGGCCTTTCAGGGCTGACGGACTTACCTGACCCGGAAGTTCAGCAACCGGGTTTTGCCGATGTAACCCTCCAGGTGATCACCTGGGATGACCGGTCCAACCCCGGCAGGAGTACCCGTATAGACCAGATCGCCGGTTTTCAGGGTGACATATTTTGAAATGTGGACGATGATATCCGCAAAATCAAAGACCATCAGCCCGGAATTTCCCTGTTGCACGGTTCTCCCGTTGATATCGAGCCTGAACTCCACCGGTTCTGTTCCCCGGAACTCATCCTTATGAAGAAAGGAAGTTCCCAGTACAGCCGACTGGTCAAAAGCCTTGGACTTTTCCCACGGAAGTCCTTTTGCCGATAACAGGTTCTGCACGTCGCGGGCAGTGAAGTCGATACCCAGGCCGATCTCCCGGAAATACTCCCCGGCAGTTTCCCTGGAGATATTCTTCCCGTTACGGCAGATCCGGAGCACCAGTTCGATTTCATGGTGGAGATCTTTGCTCCAGGCAGGAATGCTGAAAGGTTTGTTGTTGCGGAGGAGGGAACTCCAGGGTTTCATAAAAAATACCGGTTCCGAAGGCATCTCGTTTTTAAGCTCCAGAATGTGGGCCACATAATTGCGGCCAATGCAGATAATTTTCATGGCATATCGTGAATTAACCTCCTTCCGTCAGCGCTCCTTCATCCTGAGTTTGATTTGCGTCAGCACCTTTTTTGTGTAGAGAGGGAAATCGCCATTCAGCATCCAGCTGTAATATCCGGGTTGTTCGCGGAGCACTTTTTCCACCGGCAGACCTTTGTTCTTGCCGAAATTGAAGATCTCCACCCCGTTTTCATCCAGGACGATCCTTCCCATGTAATCCACATACCGGTCGTAGGCTGAGAATTCGCTAAGTTTTGCCACATCGTTGACAACGGGAATGCTTATCCGGCCGTTTTGGTCTTCGTACTCCACATCCTGGTAGGTATCGAGCTGGGCTTTGAGCACTTCGTAGGTCGCCCGGGTGTCGGCCAGGGCGGAATGGGCATCGACAAGTTCCTTGTTGCAGTAAAGTTTATAGGCTGCCGCCAGGGTACGTTTTTCCATTTTGTGATAGATGGCCTGGACATCGATGAATTTCCGCTTTTTTAAGTCGAAATCAACATCACAGCGCAGAAACTCCTCGGCAAGCAGGGGGATGTCAAAGCGGTTGGAGTTAAAACCTGCCAGATCGCAACCTTCGAGGAACCGGGCAAGAGTTCTTGCCACCTCTTTAAAGAGCGGGGCATCCCTGACATCTTCATCGGTAATCCCGTGAATCCGGACCGCCGCTTCAGGAATAGGCATTCCGGGGTTTACCCGGATTACTTTTTCCTCCTCTGTGCCGTCGGGATAAATTTTAAGCAAGGCAATTTCCACAATCCTGTCACTGGCGATGTTGATGCCTGTGGTCTCAAGGTCAAGAAAAACCAGTGGATTCCTCAGATTTAGCTTCATAATTATTTTTATACGTAGTTCTTCCTGTGAAATTACTCAGGAGAGCGGCAATCCTGTAAAAAGGGGTTTTACTCCCCCGGGCATGCTGTCGGCCGGAGTAAAACCCCTCAGTTTGACCTTCCGGATGCCTTAAATATTGATCATCATGGGCATCAGCAACATCAGCACATCTTCATCGGGATCATCTTTTTCTTCGGGAAGAAGGAGTCCGGCCCGGGAAGGATCGCTCATTTCAAGTCTTACATCGGTGGAAGGCAGGTTGGTAAGGATTTCCTGGAGGAAAATGGATTTGAATCCGATTTCGAGGTCTTCCCCTTCATATTCACAGCTCAGCCGCTCCACGGCAGAGATTGAAAAATCGATATCCTGGGCTGAAACCACCAGTTGGTTTCCGCCGATGGTCAATTTGACCAGGTTGCTGGCCTGGTTGGCAAATACTGAAACCCGTTTGACGGTATTGTAAAAAGCCAGCCGGTCAATGACCATGGAGTTGGGGTTGTTCACCGGGATCACCGAATTATAGGAGGGATAGTTCCCTTCGACGAGGCGGCAGATCAGCTGGTAATTGGTCATGGTGAAGAATGCGTTTTTATCGTTGAACTGCATTTTCACGTCGAGATCATCACGGGTGAGGAGATTTTTCAGAAGGGCTGCCGGTTTTTTCGGAAGGATAAAGGAGGATTCCTCTTCCGACCGGGCATCGGCGCGGCGGTATTGCACCAGTTTGTGGGCGTCGGAAGCCACAAAACTCATGAATTCGGATGTCAGTTCAATAAAAATGCCGTTCATCACCGGCCGCAATTCATCATCGGCAGTAGCAAAAAGGGTTTTTTCAATCCCTTTAAGCAAAGCCTGCCTTTTTACCATGACCGTGGTCACCGACTCCTCGTCGGCATAAGGGATCGCCGGGTAGTCCTGTCCGTCATACCCTACGATGGTATATCTTCCGTTTTCCGAGAAGATCTGAATACCGAAAGAGGTAGTGTCGACCTGGAAGGTCAACGGCTGCTCCGGGAATTCCCGGAGGGTATCGATCAGTAACCTGGCCGGGATGGCAATCAAGCCTTCGCCCTCCACATTATCAAGTTCCAGGGAGGTAATCAACGTGGATTCCGAATCGGAAGCCGTAATGGTCAACCCTTCAACGGAGAGCCTGAAGAGGAAATTATCAAGAATGGGCATTGTACTCTTACTACTGATCACCTTGCTGATCGCAGTCAGGTGGCTCAGTAAGCCGGTGCTGGAAACAACAAACTTCATGGATATTATTTTTTATCGATTGATTTATCAGTTACCTCCGGTAAAGACCAGGGTGAATCCATCCAGTCAGATACCGGTTTACGAATATACAAACTTTCGAATTAAGAGTGACTTCCGGCGGGATCGTTTTTTAAGAAATCGCTTTGGAATACTTTCTTTTTCTGAAAAAACCAAAAAACAGGGCAAACAGAAGTACGATTCCGAGGGGCACGCCGGTATTGAGCCAGGCCAAGGCGCGTCGTTGTCCGGTAATGCGCACCTTGTCGAGGAGCCGCATCTTCACGGCGGCATTCCGCAATTGGGTGATGTCCCCTTCATCGGCGAGAAACCTGATGGCATTGACAAAGAGCTCCTTATTTCCGAAGGTCTGCCGCGATACCCGGTCATATCCCAGGGGGAGGATGCGGGGTTCTTTGCCGGCTTCATAGCGGACCTTGTTGGCCATCAAGTCACCGTCGGAGAAGACCATCATCCGGGTATCGGGACTTGCCTCGATCACCGAAGCGGAAGGGATTCCGAGGTGGTCGAGCATGCGGTTGCGGAAGACGGAGGTAAAACGGCCTTCGAGGAGGATTCCCGTGATGATGAAAGGCTGGTTGAAGAGTTCACGTGCCGGCGGGCGGTTGATGTTTTCGAGGCTTACCGCCGCAGGCGTTCTTACGCGTCTTCCATAGGGAGAGGTGGTCAGCAGGGGTGTTGCCTTTCTTTCCCCGGAACTGCCCACCGTATCGATGGAAGAGACAAATTCTCCGTATATCAAGTTGAGGTTACGGCTAACCGGGTGTTTTTCGGAAGGGGTGAGCAGCGGGGAGTAGTACCAGGGCTGTGGGGTGAATTCGGGGCGGCTGTCGGAGAGGGAGGTGCTCACCATGATATGAGCGCAGGCCACATCCTGGACCAGGTCGGCGTTGATACGGATCCCGTAATGGAAGAGCTGGTCATTCAGGTTAAGGTCGCGGGGGAACGCCAGAGTCATATATCCCTGAGAGAGGCTGTCGAGGCTCACTTCCACGGGATCCAGGGCCCACAGGATACGGCTTCCCCGCATCAGGAGCTGGTCAATCACAAATTTGTCGGTTTCCGGAAAGGGCAGTTCCGGCCTGGCGATGACCAGCACATCGGGGATGGTATCGCGGGCTTCCAAGAGGGCAGGATTCATGAATTCCACCCTGAAGAATTCCGTCAGGGAAAGGGCAAGGTCCTCCACCTCATAGGGGTTGAGTTCCTCATGGCCCTGGAGAAATACCAGAAGGGGCTTCTGACGGGCCATCAGCCGTTGCAATGCCGACACCAGCTCATATTCGACGCCCTCCACCGAATGGTTGAGATTCACCTCATGGTTCACTCCCGGATTGTTCTTCAGGAAGCTGACGCCCGTTGTTCTATCCCCGCAGGAGATGCGTGCCCCGGGGAAGATCAGGGAGGTAGAGGTTCCCCCTTCCGTCTGGCGCCGAAGGTCGGTCGGACGTATTCCATTGTTTGCCAATTGATTGAAGAAAGCCTCCCGTTCATTTGCCCGAACGGCTTTGTAAGGATCGGTGATGACCAGGCGTATGGGTTTCCGGGAATAGCGCTCCAGGTCTTTGACCTTGGCCCCAATGGCCTGCTGCAATTTCCGGAAACCCGGAGGCAGCTCCCCTGCCAGAAAGAGTTCCACCGTCACCGGCTCATCGAGACTACGTACCACCCGTTTAGAAACGCTTGCCACCGAATATCTCTTTTCAGCGGTCAGGTCGATCCGGTAAGGGATCTTCCCCGACATGACAAGGAGGAGGATCAGCCCCGTTGCGAGTCCGGCGGCCCATGTCCACGCCTTCCGGAGGGAATTCCGGCTCTTGCGGAGGAAGACGGTGGTGAGAAGCAAGAAGAAGAGGGTCATGCCGGCAAAGTAGAGGAAGTCACCGGCATCGATCACCCCGCGGCTCAGGGAGCGGTAATGGTCATCAATGCTGAACCAGGCTACCGTCTTTTCAATTCCGTAGGGCAATCCTGTTCCTGCTATGAAGTCAAAACCCAGGTAAAAGAGAAATGAGATGGCCATGGCCAGGATAAAAGCCACGATCTGGCTGTCGGTGATCACCGAGGCGAACAATCCAATGGCGATGTATACCGATGCCAGCAGGAACAGGCCAATAAAAGCGCCCCAGGTGCTTCCCGCATCGATATTTCCCGGGGGATTTCCCAGGCGGCTGACAGACCAGAACCATAACAGGGTGGGCAGCAGAGAAAAGCCTACCAATACCAGGGCGGCCAGGAATTTCGCGGATACCAGTTTCAGATCTCCCAGGGGACGGGTGAGGAGGAGTTCCAGGGTTCCCGACCGTTTTTCATCGGCGAAGAGGCGCATGGTGATGGCCGGGACCAGGAAAAGATAGAGCCACGGAGCCAGCATGAACCAGGGCTCCAGGGTGGCATACCCACTTTCCGGAATGTTGTAAATTCCCGGGAATACCCATAGAAACAATCCGCCGGTGAGCAGGAACACCACCACGGCGAGGTATCCTGTGACGGATCCCAGGAACTGAACAATCTCTTTTCTGAACAGCGTATACATATTTACTATCTATTCTGATCTTCTGATCTTGGCGAAAATCGTCGCCGCCGTGCGTTCGCTCACTCCCTTCTCCCCCATCCTGTCACGCAGGCGGGCATAGCTTTCGAGAATTTTGTTCCGGTAAGCCTGGTCTTTGAGCAAAAGTTCCGTTTCAGGCCTTACCTTTTCCTCCGTCATTTCATGCATCACGAACTCCCGCACTGCTTCGCGGTCCAGGATCAGGTTGGGGAGGGAGACATACTTCACCCTGAGGAAGAGCCGTTTAAAGATGGCGTAGCCGATCCTGCCACCCGCCATTTTGTAGAGGACGATCTGCGGGGTTCCGATCAGGGCAGTTTCCAGGGTGGCGGTTCCCGAAGTGACCAGAGCAGCATGGGCGTGACGAAGCATTTCATAGGTCTGGTCAAAGAGTACCGGCAAGGAGTTGTCGGCGGAATATTTGCGGTAGAGGTCAGAATCGGAGGCCCGGGTTCCGGAGATCAGAAAGGCAAACTCCGGGAATTCGGACGCCATCCGGCTCATCACCGGCAGCATGGCCCTGATTTCCTGGGCCCGGCTACCCGGCAGGAGCGCTACCAGGGGTTTGTCGGGCAAGCCGTTACTCCGGAGGAATTCGGCACGGGAAACCGTTTCAGCTCCTGAAGGGTCGATGGCATCGGGGAGCGGATTCCCGACATACCGGACGTTCAACCCGTGGCGGCTGAAAAATTCCTCTTCGAAAGGAAGGATGGAAAAGAGTTCGTCAACATAGCGTTTCAGCTTTTTCACCCGCCATTCCTTCCACGCCCATACCTTGGGAAGGATGTAGTAAAAAACCCGGATCCCCTCTTTGCGGGCAAATTCTGCCATTTTCAGGTTAAAGCCCGGATAGTCGATCAGGATCAGGACGTCAGGATTGTATTCCAGAAGTTTCTCCCTGGCCAGCTGGAAATTCTTACCGATTTTCCCCAGGTTTTTGATCACGTCGATGGCTCCCATAAAGGCCATATCGCGGTAATGGCGGATCAGCGCCCCACCCTGCGACTGCATCAGGTCCCCGCCCAGAAACATAAAATCAGCTTCGGGGTCCTGTTGTTTCAGGGCTTTCATCAGGTTGGATCCGTGGAGGTCACCCGAGGCTTCACCCGCGATGATAAAGTACTTCATGGAAAACAAAATTAAGAAAATATCAGATGGCAGGACAACCCTACGCCAGACGTGAAACCAGTACTACCAGTGCATAACCGAAGGTAGCCATCAGGACACCCCGGGCAGCGAGGTCCATCCCTTTACGGTAAAATCCGAGGAAAGCCAGCAGGTTCAGGAATCCGCACAGGCTCAGGATTTTCATCAGCAGTTTCATCTTCCAGAGGTCCTCCAGGAAGGAGAAGAACGGAATATGGCCATATTTCACCAGGTAAAGGAGAAGAAAGGCAGTCAACGGCAGGGCGATCCCCGTGGTGATCCCGGTCAGGAGGGTGTTGTATTTTTTACGGCGGGCTTTTCCCATCAGAATTTCCAGGATTTGAGCTCTTCGAGGGTGTCATAGCACGTCATGTCGACTTTCACGGGCACGATGGAAACATAGTTTTTTTCCAGGGCATAGAGGTCGGTATCGGTAGCATTCTCCTCAAAATTCATAAAAGAGCCTGTCAACCAGAAGTAGTTACGGTTATGCGGGTCGGTTCTTTTATCGTACTCTTCCATCCATTTTCCCCGGGCCTGGCGGCATATTTTTATTCCTTTGGGGATTCCCTTCGGAATATTGACATTCAGGCAGGTGAACCGTGGCAGTTCATTTTCGAGGAGTGCCTGGAATATACGGGCGGTATAGATTTTGGCTTTTCCGAAATCGGCATCGGGCTGGAAATCGAGGAGAGAAATTCCCACAGAAGGCACGCCGTGAAGGCATCCTTCGATAGCAGCGCCCATGGTTCCGCTATAGATGACGCTTATTGAGGAGTTGGCACCGTGGTTGATTCCCGAGACCACGTAATCGGGTGCCCTTTCGAGGATGTGGTTAAAACCCAGTTTGACGCAGTCGACGGGTGTTCCGTTGCATTTGTAGATAGCAATGCCCGGTTCTTCCGAAAGTTTCACCGCTCTGAGGGGTTTGTCGGCGGTGATGGCATTTGACATTCCCGACATGGCCACTTCAGGGGCGATGACGGCAATGTCGCCGAAGAGGCGCATGACTTCTATCAGTTCGGCCAATCCCTTGGCATGGATTCCGTCGTCGTTGGTAACCAGGATATAAGGTCTGTCACTCATTGCTGTTCACATTGTGGAGGCAAAGATAGAAAAAAAGCCGTCCCCACGCAGGGAACGGCTTTTCAATTTGAACACCTGATGATTCAGGTTTATCTCTTATCAAGGATCACTTTTCTGACGATGGATTTTCCTTCGACAGTCATGCGTACCATGTAGGTTCCCGACACAAAGGGTGCGAGGTCGAATCCGATCAGTTCGCCGGCTTTAAATTCTTTGCGGAAGACTTCCACGCCGAGGACCGAGTAAACGGCGACATCCACATCCTTGATTTCATTCCAAGTCATGGAGATATTGACGTTACCGGAGGTCGGGTTCGGGTAGAGTTCCAAGCCGAATGCTGAATCCAGGTCGATGGCGTCGGTGACGATCGGTGTTCCTTCGGGATCGGTAAGAGTGATTCCAACGATGTTGTCACCGGCAGTCACCTTGACCTTGAAGGTCTTCACGATGGTATCTACGCCTCCGTTAGCGGTTCCGCCGTTATCTTTCACGGTGATGGTCACCAGAGCTTCTCCGCTGACCCCCGGAGCGACCGTTACCACCAGGATACCTGTTGTGGATCCCGGCTGGTAAACCACCTGGAGGTTAGTCAGCAGCGCCGCATTGTCACTGACTGCCGTCACGGAAATGATTTCCTGGGATTCGTCGCCCGGAGTGATGTTGCCCAGGGTGACGTCGAATGAGAGCGGTTCCTTGTTGATCTGGATATCGCTGATATCAGCAAGGGTAGGCGCTTTATTGACCACGGCTTCTTCGACAGGTACGGCAAAGGGATCAACCACGGTCACCACCGCCTGGCAATGTCCCACGTTACCGCTGGGATCGACCACCGTCATGGTGACGATGTTCTCTCCTACGTTTTCACGTTTAAAGAGCTGTTTGTCGAGGTAGATTTCGGCGATTCCGCAATTGTCATAACTTCCGCCTTCGAGGTCGTTGTAATGTTTCGCCCATTCCGGCACTGATTCACGGTCGTCACCGGCATTCACCAATACGGCATTTACGAATACCTGCCCGTTTTCACCGAGGCTGACCTCGACATCGCGGCAGATGGCCACCGGGCTGATGGTATCGAGAACCTGCATATTAATGGTTCCTGATTTGGTATTTCCGAAGATATCGGTAACGGTAACCACCACCGGGTTTTCCTGGTTGGCATCCTTGCATTCAAATGTGCGCGGTTCCACCTTGGTAACGAACTCATAGGAACCTCCGCAGGCGGCTTGGGTACCCTTGATGATCTGGGCGATATCCCAGTTCGAGAGGGTCCATTTTCCGTAATCGTTCAGGAAGACGCAGTAGTCGTTGAGTACCAATTCAAGTCCTCCGGCACCGATCACGGTGATTAACTGGTTTTGTGAAGCTTCATTACCGCAGTCGTCAACGGCAGTCCAGGTACGGGTGATCAGCTTTGAACCGGGTTCTTCTCCGGGGTTGATCGCGTCGGAATAGGTAACTGTAGGAGTAACGGTGCAGTTATCTGTAGCTGAGGCCCATCCGGTTTCTTCGGGAGAAGCGTCGTAGGTACAGTCTTCCTCGGCTTGGATTGTCAAATCACTTGGGACGATGATTTCCGGTTCCGTGGTGTCTTCGATATACCAGGTATAGGTCCAGGAGAAGGTAAGTCCTGCGCAGTCTTCATACGTATAGGTATAGCTCACGGTGCCATCACAGCTATTTCCGGTTTCATTTATCACGGGTGAACCTTCTGTAGGTTGGAGCACGACACCTTCGACATCCTCAACAACAGGCAGGATGTCTGGTTCGGTCACTTCATCCAGGCACTCGGCGTTGTTGCTGACGGCAACAGGTTCGCCGACCTCGGCGGGCGGAGTGGTACGTTCCAGGACATAGGTGAAGGTCCAGGTAGTGGTCAATCCGGCGCAGTCTTCATACAGGTAGGAATATATGAAGGTTCCGTCACAGTCAACGGTAGTTTCGGTCGTGGATCCCGAGGGTTCCAGCGTCAGACCGCATACATCTTGCATGACGGGCAGGACAGGCGGAACAGCCTCATCGAGGGTTTCCACCAGTGCCATGATTTCGACCGGACCGCCAACCTCAGCGGGAGGCGTAGAGCGTTCAACGGTATAGGTGAAGGTCCAGGTATCCTGGTTTTGTTCGCAATCCACATAGCTATAGACATATTTTATGGTTCCCTCACAGCTGATTTCCTCAGGCCTTGACACGATGTCCATTCCTACGGGAGTCAGAACATTGCCGCAATTGTCGGTAACGACGGGCAATTCGGGAGCCACGGCGTCATCAACGCATTCGACCGTAGCTTCGCCATCGGGAGCTGTAATTTCGAAGGGTTCCGGATTCACGTCATAGGTAAATACCCAGCTTTGGGTGTTTCCAGAACAATCGGTAAAGGTCCAGGTATAGGTGATTGTTCCCTGGCAGCCGTTATAGGTGCCACCCTGCACCGGATCTGCCGGGGTAAGGATGTTTCCGCAGTTGTCGGTCACCTCCGGGGGTGTGGGTTCAACAGCTTCACTGGCACAGGCCACTGTAGTGGTCACACCGGCCGGCACGAGGAATTCTTCCCGCGGTAGGACAACATACTTATAGACCCAGTCGTGGGAGTTGCCATCACAATCGGTATATGTCCAGGTGTAGGTACGTTCTCCGTCACAGAGCGGTTTTTCGCTCACCACCGGTCCTGTTGGGGTAAGGATGTTGCCGCAGTTGTCGGTCACCACCGGGTGATCGGGCTCATCATCGGTCAAATCGGGACAACTCACTTTATTGGTGATCTCCGGATCTTCAATTACAAAGTCTTCGGGTTCCACAAAATAGGTGAAGGTCCAGGGGTAGATCAGGCCGGCACAATCTTCCCAGGCGTAGGTATAGGTGATTATTCCCTCGCATCCGTCGAAATCAGCGTCTATATGCGGTGATGCGGCCGTCGGGGTAAGGACATTTCCGCAGACATCTGCTACCTCAGGTAATTCCGGTTCCTCTGCCTCCTCTAAGCAGGCGATTGTCGTACTGGTAGCAGCCGTGCCAACCTGTGCAGGCGCTGTTGTACGCTCGATTGTATAGGTATAGGTCCAGGTGGTCGTATTACCCGCCTGATCGGAATATTCAAAGGTATAGATGCGTGTTCCTTCGCAGACCAATGGATCTGGATCATCAACCGTGCTCACCAGGGTGACGGTGTAGCCGCCGCAGTCGTCAGTAGCATCGGGAGGAGTAGGAAGGGTGGCGTCATCGATGCATTCCACGACAGAACTTCCGGGGTCTTCACTCACCACCGGCGGCATTTCATCGCCCTGGATGCATTCGGTCGGTACGGGATATCCGTATGTATTCACGTCGCCATCCCCATCGTAGGTCCAGTTGAACTGAACCACGCTTTCCGTGAAGGGCTGGGATGATCCGTATATGGGAGTACCATCGATAGGATCATATCCAATGGGCGGTGCGAGGTAGGTGATTGTCACCCCGTCGCTGCCGACATTATATCCTCCCCGGGAAGGATCCTCTTCGAGGTCCCAGATAAGGCTGGGGCAAAATCCATCGGATCCGAAGGCTAAGGGATCCAATACATTGAAACAGACGCTGAAAAGTGTCACCCATTCGTCCTCAACGGTAGGAAGATAGATCGGATCGGCTGCCGTATTGGTCAACTGAACTGCCCCGTTGATGTAATGAATTGCGCTGGCACCTGGAAACCCGAACGGAGTTCCTTCTTTTGTATCCTCGAGTGGCGGATTGGGGCTGAACTTAGCGTATCCAACAGCCAAATCGTAAAAACCCAGAAAGTCCAGGGCTGCGGACTCATGCCAGAAGCGGACGTTCATAGAAAACATGCGGAGTTCTGGTGTATCCGAACGGAATTGAACGTCCACGCAATAGGTGTTTCTTACACAGTCATAGTTAGGATTGGCAAACCGCACCTCTACAACTGGCAGCTGTCCCATGGAATAAAATCCTGACAGGACGAACAATAGCATAACAATCAGCAGCTTACCCACATTGGTACTGCTAATTTTTTCATGAAGGTGTTTGGTAGAATTTTTGTCTTTCATAATATTATGATATTAAGTAATCACTAGATTTGACCGGAATAAAGATACAAATTAATTGCAAAGCTACTATTTTTTTTTATTTATAAAGGTATCAAAAAAATAATTGTTAACAGCCGGATGTCAGTTTTTTTCCTGACATCCGGCTGATTTTGTTAATGATCCCTGATTACACTGGTACGGCCGTTGTTCCTTTCCCAGATGATCTGGTCGTTGCTGTTGGCATCGCCGTTCATGTTGTAATCTCCAGGACGGTAACCCTGCTTTCCGTTGTCGATTTCCCATGTGCTCTGGTCATCGGCGTTGATGTCGGTATCCGAGTTGTCTGTTTCCGACTGGTTGCCGTTACCTCCGTACATGAACCAGATGCCGTTGGCCTCTTTCTGTCCTACAGCGCCCGATCCAGGAAGCACATAGCTATTCTGAGTTGTGAAGTCGTAGGTCAGTATTCCGTTCACGATTTGAAGGGGCATGTGCGACATGGTGATCAGGTGGTTGCGGTGTTCTACCACCAGGTAGTAGGTGCCATTCACGTCGAGGTCGCAGAATTCAAAATCTTCGGGCATTTGGATAGACCCGTCGCTGAGCAGGAGGGCGGCTTTTTCAAAGACCTTGCTGTAGTTGGATCCGTCGCTATCCCGCAGGGAGACCAGCACCCAGTCGACTGCCGTCGCCGGATAGCCCGCATCGCCCACCGATCCGCCCGTGTCATAGAGGTCACCCTCATTGCCGGTGTAATTCCACGGTTCTGTGTTATAAGGCTGTCCCGCAGGGGTGTAATAGACAGTCTCCCCATCCAGGTACGCCTGTCCGGGCAGCATCTGCAGATCGTTCAGCGTGGTACGCATCGGGGCAGCATAGTCGGCCGAGGTCTCCGGGTCGATCAGGGCGCCTTCGAGGTAGACTTTGGCTTCGATAACCAACGATTTCGTTTCCCAAATGGCATACAGGATGTTGGGAACCGGTGATTCTATGTCAACAATAACCTCATTTCCGGGCATGAACATGGTACCTGTTCCATCAGCAAGGGTATTCCATCCTACAAACTGATAACACACATTACAGGTGAATGTATTATCCAGAACAGTATGTTTTTCATTGTTATTCAGGGATACTACAATGTCATCCCCAGTTGCCCCGTTATCATCATTGCCATTCGGCTTATAGGTTATGGATGTTTCCGGTGCAGCATCTCCCCACTGCGCAGTCAGGGTCACGCTACCAGTTTCCAGTTTTATTTCCTGATTGGGATAATAAATATCTCCGTTACCAGCCCACCCGACAAACACCTTGCCGGAGGGAGGAGTCACATCAGTCGGAGGCAAAACGGTAGCGCCGGAACCAAGATAGTAATTGTTCGGATCGACCGGGGCAGTTCCCGTACCCCCGTTCAAAACATAGGTGACATTAAAGGTTTGTATGTCCCAGACCGGGAAAAGCTCGATGATATCCACCGTAACAGGAAGATTAAAGTCATAGGGAACAAACAGGTCACCTACATACCAGAACCATCCGATAAAGTCCACCCCGGGCACTTCTTCCTTGATCAGGCTGCTTTCATCAATGGTAGACCCGGTTGGAAGCTCCAGAGTATAGGAATTGCCGCCCGGTCCCGGATCTTCCATGACTTCATGAATACGGACCGTGTACACCGGGGTTATCCATTTTGAATAGAGAATAAGATTGTTGGGAGGCATCACCGCTCCTTCAAAATCAAACGGATCACCGCTGGTCGCTTCATTATCGTACCATCCGCCAAAAGTGTAGCCTTCAGGTAAAACGGATGGCTTTAGCGGGGTGTATTCAGTATCCTCGATTGATGCTCCGAAAACGAAATTAAGTTCTTTATCGTTTTCATTATAATTGTAAAATGTGAGATTGTAGGAATTCCGGTTGTAATAGAAATAAACATCGATATCTCCATCGGGCCCCGCTGTGCGATCCTGCTGAATACCTACGTTTGTAACACCGGAAATCTGTTTAGCACTCCAACCACCTCCCGTGGTATTTGCCATCTGATTGTAGGCCATGTCTTCATTGTACCAGGTGCCGTTATATTCTCTTTCTCCAGTTCCCGAAGTCACCTGGATCATGTAATGCAACTCATAGGTGACAACATTGATAGCCCAGTTTCCTTCATACGTTCTGGTGCCTGTTGTGGAAAACAGGTCAGGTGTAAAGTTCATCCGTTTGGAAACTAACGTTAAACTACCACCAGGATAAGTCCACCCCGTAAACTTGTAAAGTCCAACATTTGGAATGTTTGTTGCGGTTGGCCATAATGCTGATATGTCGGAATCATATTTGGCGGTGAAGGTATATTCGCTGCCGGTATAGGTTTCTCCTCCGATGTTCAGGGTGGCCCCTGTCCTGTCCAGGTCGAATATTACCGTATAACTATTCCTTGAGTAATATACATTGACAGTAGTAGTTCCGTCTCCGTTGAGGGTTAAACCCTCATCGTAATAATCAAACGAGAAATACTGATAACGGGTGTTGCTGATAGCCTGGGGCGGAAGCGTGAGGATTGTTCCGGCAGTACCCGATCCTGTAGCTGTTTCCTTGTACGTGTAATTGGCATCGTCTGCATTTTCCTGCCAGTATATAATTGTATAGTCAACCGGCAGGCCTGTCCATTTGGCATAAAGAATCACACTTTCCTCAATGGTGGTAGATGAGGTATATTCTGTTCCCGCTCCATCGGGTTCGGTGTACCATCCACCAAAAGTAAATCCCGGCCTGATGGGATCTTCCACGGTTCCCAGGGGTTGCCCGTCAGCAATGTACTTCGGAAGGGTGGTACTGCCGCCCTGAGTATTAAAGGAGACCGTCCACATATCAGCAAGAACGGCATAAAGGGTGGTATTGGCATTTATCGGACTTTCAAAATCAAAAGCAGAACCGCCAGATGAAGCGGACCAGTGTAAGAAGGCTTTTCCTGTTTCCGTCACAATCAAAGGAACGCCGGTTGCATCAACGGTACCTCCCGGAACCACCTCCTTGGTGGCTATGATATTTCCGCTGTATTTAAAATACACATACCAGATGTCCTCAAAGTTCGCATTAACGGTATAGGTCTCAGTTGACTCCACAGTTACGGGTGTATTGAAAACCACCTGTGTGGTTCCTTCATACCATCCGGTAAACCTTTTACCTTCTATTGCCTCCGGTGCTTCGGGTTCAAAGAGGGATTCACCGTTCAGAACAATCTGGGTATCAACCAGGGAAGCACCAACATAAAAATTATAGGTGGCAGTATTGGTAGTTCCGACGAGGTAGATCGAGAAGTGCGAAGTAGAGAACTTCAACTTTCCCCTTTCGGGTTTTAAGGGGATTGTTCCTGATTTCAGTCCACCTGATGACTGTATCCCCGGGTATTTTTTATCGAAGGCAAATCCTTTTTCAGCGTTCCTGCCACTACCAACGGCATGGAAAACCACCAATTCTTCAGGCTGTCCATCCAGGTTAAGGCCCGAGAAGCTGACATCCACCTCTCCGCCGGGTTGAATTTCATTTCCCTGTTGGTCATGAAGGGTAATATCAAAAGCCATGGATTGCCGGAGGGTTATTCCACGGTCTGAACGCAGTAATTCGAGGTAACCGCGTTTTTCAACATTTGTTAAAAGCCGGACGTCAAGTGTTGTTCCTGCCGGAAGTACGCCGTCGTCAGCCGAAACGGTAATGCTTATCCCCTTCACCACCGTAGTCAGTGAAGTTGACCGGGCATCCGGCGAAAAACACGCCAGGAGCAGCAGGACTGCAAGCCAGCGTAGCCATCCCGGTTTTGAGGCGCCCCGGATTTGTTTCTCCGGGTAAAACCTGGAATGCCAGACCGTTGCAATTCCCGGCAACAGGTCAACAAGCTTCATTTTTGTTTTCGAAAAAAGTAAAATGTTTTTCATAGTTACTAAAATTGAGTTTGAAGCAATTTATGAAGAATATAGAGTTAAGAACGATTAAAGAATATGTTTTATAACATATTTTTGCTTTTTAACAATAAATTAAAAAATTCAAAAGTGCTTAAAATCTGCCCGGACAGCGACTTAGGAGGCATTGGACCGGGCAATTAGCATAAAAAGCCGAATGTAATTTCTTAACATTCGGCTTTTGGTTTTAACAGATCATTAGTAGTTCCTGATCACGCTGGTACCGTGGCCGTTGTTCCGCTCCCAGATGATCCGGTCGTTGCTGTTGGTATCCCCGTTCAGGTTATAGTCGCCCGACCGGTACCCCTGCCTGCCGTTATGGCTTTCCCATGTGCTCTGGTCGTCGGCGTTGATGTCGGTGTCGGAATCAGCGTTTGCCGACTGGTTGCCGTTTCCGCCGAACATAAAGAAGATCCCGTCAACTTCTTTCTGGCCCCACAGACCCGATCCCGGAAGGATGTAGCTCTGCTGTGCCGTGAAGTCGTAGGTCAGCGTTCCGGCCACGACCTGTACCGGCACGTGCGACATCACCAGCAGGTGGTTGCGGTGTTCGACCACCAGGTAGTAGCTGCCATTCATGTCGAGGTCGCAGCAGTCGAAGCCTTCAAGCATTTCTATAGTTCCATCGCTGAGCAACAGGGCCGCCTTCTCACAGATCTTCTGGTAACCCGCTCCGGCGGTGTTCCGCAGGGAGACCAGCACCCAGTCGACTACCGTCGCCGGATAACCCGCATTGCCCACCGATCCTCCCGTGTCAAAGAGGCTCCCTTCAGCGCCGTCGTAGTTCCAAGGCTCCGTGTTGTAAGGCTGTCCCGAAGGGGTGTAGAAGACATTCGCCCCATCCTGGTACGCCTGTCCGGGCAGCATCTGCAGATCGTTCAGCGTGGTGCGCATCGGCACGGTGTATTCCGCCGAGGTCACCGGGTTGATCAGGGCACCTTCGAGGTAGACTTTGGCGTCAATGGTCAGGCAGCCAATGATGACCGTAACGGTCTGTTCACAGGGTGCCGAAATGTTTTCGCATTCGTCAGCAGCCGTCCAGGTGATGGTGGTCGTCCCGAGCGGCCACGGATCTGTCAGCGCTTTTCCGTCGGAACGGACCCCTGTCACCGTCAGCGTTGATGATGCTGTGCAGTTATCGGAAGCCGTGGGCGTTTCCGCGGTCCAGTCGGCGGAAGTTCCACTGGCGGAGACGATCAGGGTTTTATCGTCGGGACAGGTGATGACGGGAGCCGTAACATCTTCGGTCCAGGTATAGGTTACCACAACTTCATCGGCTTTATTCAGGCAAGCATCCGTAAAGTTGGCCTTCCAGGTCTGGCTCTTTGCACATCCTGTTCCCTGGACACCGCCAGTAGTAACCACGATGCTTCCGGGACTGCAAGCTTCGGTAAGGGTAAATACAGGCGCAACGATGGTCGGGTTACAGCCTTTGTCACCGCTTTCTGCCGTGGTCACAATTACCGGCTTGACCAAATCTTCGGTCCAGGTCCAGGTGACCACAACTTCATCGGCTTTATTCTGACAAGCATCCGTAAAGTTGGCCTTCCAGGTCTGGCTCTTTGCACATCCTGTTCCCTGGACACCGTCAGTGGTAACCACGATTTCCCCGGGACTGCAAGCTTCGGAAAGAGTAAATACAGGCGCAACGATGGTCGGGTTACAGCCTTTGTCGCCGCTCACTGCTGTGGTTGCAATCACCGGTTTGACCAAATCTTCTGTCCACGTGTAGGTGATCACCACTTCGTCGGCTTTTTTCAGGCAAGCATCCGTAAAGTTGGCCTTCCAGGTCTGGCTTTTTGCACACCCCGTTCCCTGGACGCCGTTGGTGGTAACTACGATGCTTCCGGGAGTGCAAGCCTGAACAAGGGTAAATTCAGGAGTTACAATAGTCGGGTTACAGCCTTTATCGCCGCTAACCGCCGTGGTAGCAATCACCGGTTTATCCAGGCTTTCGATCCAGGTGTAGGTCACCGTGCAGATGGCTGTTCCATCATCGGTTACAGCTGTAAGGACAAAGTCCTGAGTCCGCAGGCATCCGTTTTCTTCAATGGTGCCACGAGCACAAGAAGGAGTCAGCGTTCCGCCACAACCGTCATAAACCGTGCCGGCTACTGCTTTGGCATCGTCACAATCCGGCAGTTCGGGATTGCACCCCAGATCGATCGGTTCTTCCGGACAATCGCTGAAGTATGGCATGCACTCCTGGATGTTCCAGGTGTAGGTCACCGTACAGGTAGCCACATTATTGCATGCGTCGGTCGCCCTCAGAGTGAAGGTCTGCGTAAACTGTAATCCGGATTGTTCTATACTTCCGGCCTGGCAACTTGGCGTAACCGCTCCGCTGCAATGGTCGCTTACGCTTACCAGCGCCAACGCATCACCACAATCGGGAAGGTCAGCCGGGTTCCGACCCAAATCGATTACCGCCGTCGGACAGCCGGTAAAGACCGGAGCCGTAGTATCAGTCTTCCAGCCTATGGAGACGGTCTTAGATACCGCATTGCCGCAGCCATCAAACGCAGTAAATATCCGCCCGAAGGCTATCTCACATCCATTGGTCCCGGAAATATCATTGTACGTTATGGTCACCGGACCTCCGCAATTGTCTTCTGCAGATGCCGTGATCGCTGCTTTTGCGGCATCGATTGCATCAGTTGTGGGATTGCATCCCAGGTCTACGTTATCCGATACCGTCAGGTCAGGCGGTGTAGTGTCTATGGTCCAGGTGTAAGTTACAGTCTCAGTTGCCCCATTGCCACAGGCATCCACCGCATAATAACTGAATACCTGGCTCTTGCCGCAAGTCCCCACATCTGTCACTGCTCCCGCTGTGCAGGTTACGTTCACCGCACCATCACAGTTATCCGTCGCCATAACATTGAGACTGCAGGCCGGAAGGTCCGCCAAACCGGGGTTGCAGCCCAGGTCGCCCCCTGCCGGAAGGTTGGAAATCACCGGTGGGGTATTGTCTACCTTCCAGGTATATGTGACCGTGGCTGAGGCTTCATTGCCGAAGGCGTCTTTGGCACTGTAGGTGAAGGTCTGGCTCCTGTCACATCCGTCCTCGATGACATCTCCGGGAGTGCATTGGACTGTGGCGGTCCCGCAATTATCGGTGGCCGTCACTCCGGGATCGCAAGCCGGAAGGTCCGCCAAACCGGGGTTGCAGCCCAGGTCGCCCCCTGAGGGAACATCGACCAGTTGGGGATTCTGGTTATCAAGGACAGTTACCGTGAAACTGCATTCTTTCCACAGGCCGCCGGCATCG
>MTKX01011564.1_pt2 | contig 212567 bp, 170 predicted proteins | sample 1042771 | NCBI WGS metagenome assembly MTKX01 (sample SAMN06212183, study PRJNA360534) | anaerobic digester metagenome | biome: Wastewater treatment plant; material: sludge; isolation source: anaerobic digester fed with sludge from wastewater treatment plant | place: Denmark: WWTP Randers ...
GGCCCTGGCCCGCCTGCGCGAGGCCAAGAAGAGGGCCCGGCGGGGCCGTTAGCGGCCAGGCCGGCTACAGAAACGCCGCGTACGCCACGATCTTGGCCACCCCGCCATCAGGCACCTGCCTCGTGGAGGACTTCCAGGACCCGGTCCACCTCGGCGGCGGTGTTGTGCAGGTGCGGGGCAATGCGCAGCTTAACCCGATTCTATCATCCCTCGTCCGATCGTTCAAGTGCTCCCGCCCGGGGAGGGACACCCGCTTCTACCTGCCTTGACACCCCCGGCAAAGTGGCGTATCATAACGCCCGGCACTGCCCCACCGGAGAACCGGAAGCAAGCAGAAAACGCAAACCATTGGAGGTGAGCCGTGACCGAAGAATCGACGACCCCTGGCCGGCAGTTCCTTCGCTCGGACGATTGGCTGCGGTGGTCCACCCTGGAGACCGACCAGAAAAAGAAACTGCCCCCGCCCCCCGCCCAGAAGCCCTACCGGGCTGACGCCAGGCTGTTCGACCTGGTGAGCCCCGGGGACCTTTCCGTGGGGACCATGCCCCTCGTGGAGGCCATCCGCGGACGCCGGACCCACCGGAAGTACGGCCCGGATCCGCTGACCCTGGAGGAGCTTTCCTTCCTGCTGTGGGCCGCGCAGGGCATCGACAGCATCATCGAGGATACACAGGCGTCCAGGCGCACGGTGCCGTCGGGCGGCGGGCGCCATCCCTTCGAGACCTATATCCTGGTCAACCGCGTGGAGGGGCTGCCGCCGGCCCTCTATCGTTACCTGCCCGTCGAGCACAAGCTCGTCCTGGAGCAGCAAGGCCCCGACCTGGTGGACAGGGTGCACGAGGGCATGCGCCGGCAGTACGTCAAGGACAGCGCCGTGGTCTTCCTCTGGACGGCCATCCCCTACCGCACCGAATGGCGCTACAGCGTCGTGGCCCACAAGGTCATCGCCATCGACGCCGGGCACCTCTGCCAGAACCTCTACCTGGCGGCCGGGGCCATCGGCGCCGGGATGTGCGCCATCGCCGCCTACGACCAGGCCGGGCTGGACGCCGCCCTGGGCATCGACGGGCAGGACGAGTTCACGGTTTACGCCGCGACGCTGGGCAAGCTGTAGGACCCGCAGTGGGCAGCGAGAGGGCCCAGCGCCGCTTCTGGGACCCGGTCTATGACCGGCTGGCCGGGCTGTACGACGCCGTCGACTGGCTGACGGGCAACACGACCCACCGGCTGCGCCGCGGCGCCCTGCCCCACCTGCCCCCGGCCAGCAGCCGCGTCCTGGAGATCGGCTTTGGCTCCGGCCGGCTGCACCTGGAGCTGGCGGACCGGTACGCCCTGGCGGGCACCGACCGGGCGCCGGGCATGGCCCGCCTGGTGGCGCGCCGGCTGTCGGCCCGGGGCCTTGCCTCGCTCCTGGCCGTGGGCGATGCCCTGGCGCTGCCCTGGCGCGACGGCTCATTTGACGGCGTCCTCGCCACCTTTGCCTTCAGCGCCATAGCCGACGCCGGCCGGGCCCTGGACGAGATGGTGCGCGTCACGCGACCCGGCGGCAAGGTGGTCATCGTCGATGCCGGCGAGGCCCGCGACGGAAACCGGGCGGCCCGCTTCCTGGCCCGACTCTGGGAGGCCATGGGCGATTACATGCGCGACGAGGTGCCCCTGATGGAGGCCAGGGGGCTGTCGGTGGTGCGCCACGACTATGGGCCGTGGCGCTGCATCCACGTCACCGCCGGCACGCTGCCGGTCCCTGCGGGGCAGGCAGGCGCCGGCGCGAAAAACGAGGAAGGAGAAGGCACGTGAACCCTGCACTGAAACGCCTGGGCTTCGGAGAGCGAGACCGCGTGGTCATCATCCACGCCGACGATGTGGGCATGTGCCAGGCCAGCGTCCAGGCCTTTATCGACCTGATGGATTTCGGGCTGGTCTCGTCGGGGGCGGCCATGGTGCCCTGCCCCTGGTTCCCGCTGCTGGCGCAAGAGTGCCGCGTGCACCAGGGCCCGCCGCTGGACCTGGGGGTGCACCTGACCCTCACCAGCGAGTGGGACGGTTACCGCTGGGGGCCCATCTCCACCCGGGACGAGGCCTCGGGATTGCTGGACGACGAGGGCTATTTCCCCCGCCGCCGGGAGGACGTCCAGGAACAGGCGCAGCCCGGGGCGGTGCAGGCCGAGCTGGAGGCGCAGCTCGCCCGGGCCCTGGCCGCCGGCCTGGACGTGACCCACGCCGACACGCACATGGGGGTCGTCGCCCACCTGAAGTTCGTCCAGGGGTATGCCCGGATGGCCCTGGAGCAGCGGTTGCCGGCCCTCTTCCTGCGGCTGGACGAGGCCGGCTGGCAGGAGTTGGGGCTGGACGCGGCGACGGCCGCCTTTGCCATGCAGTTCATGGACCAGTTGGAGGAACAGGGCGTGCCGCTGCTGGACAACCTGGCGTCGCTGCCCCTCCTGGAAGAGCCCGGCGACCGCATCGCCGCGGCCAGGGCCGCCCTCGCCGCCCTGCCTCCCGGCCTGACCCACTTTATCATCCATCCCGCCGCCGACAGCCCCGAGCTGAGGGCCATCACCACCTCGTGGCAGAGCCGGGTGGCGGACTATCGCGCCTTCACCAGCGACGAGCTGGCCCGCTGGGTAAAGGACAGCGGCATCCAGGTCATCGGCTATCGCCCGCTCCGCGAACTCATGCGGCCATAGGGGGCCGCGCCGGAGGTTCTTGGCAGTTTCTGCCGCTCCTGGCGAGCAAACGGGCATATCGGGGCCCGTGCCACGTCCAGTGCTGCCCGCCATCGCCTCCCGGTTGACCGGATGTCGAACTGCGGCTATAATGGCACCCATGTTACCATCCGAACCTTCCCTGGACCGGCGCCAGTTCTTGAAGGCTGCCGGAGCAGCGGCTCTGGCCGCCTTTCTTTCGTCTTGCGGGACGCCCGAGCCGACCCCGCCAGCCTCGTCCACCCGCCCCAACCTGCCCACCGCGACCTCCACGGCCACGTCGACGCCCTCGGCCACACCGTCGGGCACGGCATCGGCGACACCCGGGCAGATCTTCCAGTCGCCCTTGCAGCCGGGCGATCCCTTCCAGTCGCCCCTGGACTCGGCGGTGCCCACAGGCACCGACGTGCCACCGTCGCCCACGCCCACGCCGCCGCCCACCGCCACCCCCACGCCGCCACCTACGCCCTTCCCGCCGGGCCCACCCACCAAGCTGGGCCTCTTTGTGGGCTGGTACCATCCCCAGATCATGGAGCTGGTGGATACGGGCAACGTCGCCGTGCTCAAGACCCTGGAGCTGGACCCCGCCTTTCTCGCCGAGGTGCGGGCCAAGTCGCCCGAGACGATCATCGTCGGGCGGACGATGCTGCACCAGGTGGACCTGGACCGGGGAGATCCTGTGGCGGAAGCCCGCCGTGCGGCCGATTCCGTCCTGGAGTTGGCAATGGACGAGCAGCGCAAGGGCCTGGTGGACGCCTGGGAGGGCTTTAACGAGCCCGTGCCCGGCGACGAGGGCCAGATGCAAAAGCTGGCCTCGCTGGAGCAGGAGCGCGTGCGCCTCCTGGCCGAACGGGGCGAACGGGCGGCGGTGGGCAACTTTGGGACAGGCCATCCGCCCCTGGAGCTGTGGCCCGCCTTTCGCCCTGCCCTGGAGGCGGCGCAGGCCAACGGCGGCTACCTGGCCCTCCACGAGTACTCGGCGCCGACCATCTGGTTCCACACCAACCGCGAGCCCCTGGACTTTCGCGCCGACGCGTCCGACGAGGGCTGGCTGGCGCTTCGCTATCGGAGGGTCTATCAGCAGTTCTTGCAGCCCTGGGGCCTGGAGCTGCCGCTACTCATCACCGAGTGTGGGGTGGACGGCCTGGTGACGGACCGGCCGGGCCCGCCCGGCAAGGGCTGGAAGGATTTTGCCTCCTATTGGGCCGAGCTGGGCATGGGTTGGGACACCCACGGCAATTACATCGAGCAGTTGGCCTGGTACGACCGCCAACTGCAGATGGACAGCTATGTAAAAGGGGCCGCGATCTTTGCCATCACTGCCTTCCAGGAGTGGGAATCATACCAGATCCTGGGCGAGGCCGCCGAGATCCTGCAGCAGTACCTGTCGGTCCACCCCCCGCACTAACGACCCGGCCACGGCCTGCCAGCGGGCCAATTGACAGCCCGTGGGAAACCTGGTAAGATAACCGCTGGCAGTCACAGCAGTGGCCGGAGGGTACAACTTGTCCCAGCACGACGAAGGTAAGAATCCTCGCCCCGGGGGGCCGCCCGGCAGCGAGCCGGTGTGGACCTATCGCGGGTACCAACTGCGGCCCAGCGAGTTCACGACAGCCATGGTCCACCTCTTCCGCGCCGAGGTGCAGCGCGCCAACGTATGGCGCCAGAGGCTGGATACGACCACCAACTGGGCCGTCATCACGACGGGCGCGGCCATCTCCTTTGCCTACAGCCGCACGGCGGTGGAGGACCACAGGGTCATCATCCTCAACGTGTTACTGGTGACGCTCTTTCTCTACATCGAGGCGCGGCGCGACCGCTACTACGAGTTGTGGAGCTATCGCGTGCGCCTCATGGAGACCGACTTTTTCGCAACCATGTTGGTGCCCCCGTTCCATCCCGCGGCCGACTGGGCCGAAAGCCTGGCCGAAAACCTGCTTCACCCACAGTTGCCCATCTCTTACTGGGAAGCCCTGGGCCGCCGTTTCCGGCGCAACTATTTCTGGATCTATATCATCCTGGGCCTGGCCTGGCTGGGCAAGGTCTGGCTACACCCCTATGTGGCCCCCTCCGGCGCCGAGTTCCTCGCCCGGGCGAGCATCGGCACCGTTCCCGGCTGGATTGTCCTCACCGGCGGGCTTGTGTTCAACGGCGCCCTGATTCTCATTGGCCTGCTGACCATCGGGCTGCAGCAGGCGGCGGGCGAGGTGCTGCCGCGCTACCCGGTGTTGCCCATGCCTGCCGCCCTCAGCCGCGGGCCCCATGCGCGGCGCGGCCTGCGAAGCTGGCGCGCCTGGTTCCGGCCCAGCAGCCAGAGGCAACAACTGCTGGCCTTTATCATCACCGACCAAACAGAGCTCGTCTCGGAAAAGATCCTGAAGGACATGAACCGGGGCGTCACGGCCCTGCCGGGCACAGGGATGTACACCAGGCAGGAGCACACCATCCTCATGTGCGCTTTGACCGTGACCGAGGTCGCACAACTCAAGGACCTGGTGGCGGGGGCCGATCCCAGGGCCTTTATCATGATCTCGCCTGCCCAGGAGGTGCTGGGCAGGGGCTTTGCTCCGCTGCAAGAAGAGCCCTAGGCTCAGGGCCCGATTACCTCTACCTCCACGGGCAGGAGCAGGTGGTCGCCCCGGGCGGCGCCCCCCGGCCCGGTGACGGGCAGCCACGCCGACGCGCCAAAGGGATGCACACTGATGGTCAGGCGGTAGGTGCCCGGCGCTCCATCGGCGGGCACCGGCAGCAGGTGCTGCGACGCGAGGGGCACGCCCACCGGCCAGCGGTCCGTCGTGTCGCGGCCGGCCGTGGGCGAGCCGTCGGCGTACATCAGGAATTGCCCGTCCTCATCCACGAGCTGGATGAGGGTCATCAGGTCCTCCCCAACCGGCTCTGTCGCCTCCCAATACAGGTCGAGGGCCAGCTTTTCCCCCGGCCGTACCTGGCGGTTCGTGAGCTGAAAGGCCAGCAACCGGATGCCGTTCCACCGGGCGTCCAGGGGCACGGCGCGGCCCAGCTCCTGATCCGTCGCCCGGGGGGCCGGGGCGTGGACCGGCCCGATGTACCGCACGGGGGTGATGACGGCCAGGAAGAGCATCCCGGCCACCAGCACGCCCAGGACCGGGCGGCGCCCCCGTTGCCCGCCCCACCACGCCCAGCCGGCGGCCAGCACGAGCATCACGGTGGGCAGGATGGGATAGATGAGCCGCCCCTGGTCGGTCCCCAGCACCGTCGCCGTCCACTGGATGAGCGAAGCCAGTGTGCCGGCCGCGTGCAGGGCCAGGAGGAGCAGCGTCCAGCGCGTCGCGCCCGCCAGCACCGACCAGCGGCGCGCGAGCCAGGCGACGAAACCGGCGGCGCCGGCGAGGCAAACCAGGCCCAGGATCCAGTATATGACCTCCTCGAAGGCGATGCCGATCCAGCCCAACCAGAAGGAGCGAAAGACCCCCTGGAACAGCCAGGCCAGGACCTCTGGAGTGAGGGGCCCCTCGCGCCGGGCGTTGGTTTCCAGCACAAAGTTCCAGCCCAGGGGATCGCCGTGGAGCAGCCAGTTGCGCACGAAATACCAGCCGGCCACCAGGGCGGCCACACCAAAGCAGACGAGCAGTCCCAGGGCCGCGGCCCGCAGCGCCGCCCCGCGCCGGCCGGCCTGCCTTTCCCCCGCTGCCCCATCCGCTCCCGCCTGCCGGCCGGCACCCGTTGCCGGCGCCAGGACGACGGCCAGGCCGGCGATGGGCACCAGGACGGCGACGTTGGCCTTGCTCAGGAGTCCGAGCCCCAGGAGCAGCCCCAGCACCATGGGACGCTGCCAGCCGGGGCGGGCGTCGTGCAGCACGGCCGCCACCTGCCACAGGATGAGGGCCGAAAAGGCCGTGGCCGCATTGTCGTTGTTTACGACCGCCGACAGGAACAGAAACTGCGGCGTAAAAGCCAGCAGGCCGGCCATGGCCAGGGCAATGGCGGGGGCCTCAGGAAACAGGACGCGCCCCAGGCGGTAAACGGCCAGGACGGTGACGGCGCCCAGGGCGATGGACAGCAGCCGCACCAGGTGCCAGGCCAGCGCCCAGCCCCGGAAGGGCCAGCTCTCGCCGGCGGTGTGCAACAGCAGGTTCTTGGGCGAGCGCGGGTCGGCGACGTCGTAATAGGCGTTGTGGCGCACGGCAAAGGGCGCGTCGGGATCGTCCTCGATCCAGAAGGTCAGGGCGGCCGCGGCGGCATAGTAGAGGGGAGGCTGAAAGGCCTCGTGCTCCTCGGTCGTGTCGGGCAGCCGGCCATGCTGGGCCAGGTAGCGGACGTAGGTGAAATGGGGCACCTCGTCGGGGGCCTCGCCCAGGGGGATAACCAGGCTGTACCAACCGGCCAGGCCCACGTAGGCCAGCAGGAGCAGTGCCAGAAGTGCGATGGGCCAGCGGCCCCTGTGGTTCATGGCCCGACGACCTCGATCTCGGCCAGCAACACCCGCCGGCCGTCGTGCGGCACATCCGACGACACCACGTCCAGGTTCTGTCCCGACGAGAAGGCGTACATGCCGGCCCAGACCTGGTAGCGGCCGGGCGGCAGATCGTCGGGCAGGGGCAGGGCGTGCCGGTCGGGCACCAGCTCGCCGGGCACCCAGCGCGTGGTGGGCGTATAGCCCCCTCCCGGGTCGCCATCGTGCTGCGCCGGCTGCCGGGTAAGCCCGGTGTCTGTCAGGTGGACGAACGCCTTGTAGTCCTCCGCCAGGCCGTCCAGGGCGATCCAGTACAGCGTGACGCTCACCGTGTCGCCCGGCCGGTAGCGCTCTCCGGCCAGGTCAAAGGCTTGCAGCCTGACCAGGTCCGCCAGGTTGGCGTTCACCGCCTCGGGCGAGCGCAGGTAGCCGTTGGGCATGGCCAGGCTGCCCAGGAGGACGCTGGCCAACAGCAGATAGGGCACGGCCAGGGCCAGGTGGCCGCTGCCCGCCCGCAGACCCGAGGCGGAGCGGATGCCCTGAAAGCGGGCCAGGAGCAGCACGCCGGCGGCCAGGGCGGCCAGCAGCGAGACCAGGTTGCCCCAGCGCTGGGCGGGGGCCAGGGCCAGCCGCAAGACCAGGCTCCCCTCTCCCGGCGGCAGATCGAAGGCGGCCAGGCCCAGGCTGCCGGCGGAATGGGCCGCAATGGACCGGCCCTGCCAGCGCGCTTCCCAGCCCGGATAGTAGAACTGGTGCAGCACCAGGCCGGTGGGCGCCTCGCTCCGCAGGGCCAGGTGGTAGCGCGTGTACCCCACGCCCGTCAGCGCCAGGTCCCCGGCAACCGGCGGGCCGGCCTGCTCGCCGTCGGGGTCATGGAGAGGGTGAGAGATGGCCCAGCGCTGTTCCTTGACCCAGATGGGCAGGTATTCGCCCGTCCAGGTCGACCCCACCTGGCCAAATTCGCGGTCCTGGGCCCACATCGCCTCCACCGACGGCGTGGGCCGGATGGGGGTGACGGGCAGGGCGGCCAGCGCCCAGGCGCCGGTGAGGGCCAGGATCAGAATGGCGGCCAGGGGCGCGACGGGCCGGGGAGCACCGGCCAATGCCTGGAGCAACAGGCCGGCCAGCATGGCGGTCGCCAGGACGGTCATGGCCTGGAAGCGCCACGGGTACTGCAAGAAGGCCAGCCCCCCCTCAAGGGCTCGCCAGGCGGGCAGGGAGGACGTGGTGAGCATCCAGGCAGAAATCAGGGCCACGGCCAGGGACAAGATTGCCGGCCCCCGCAACCGGCGCAGGAAGGGCAGGCCCAGGCCCGCCACCAGGATGAGCCCCTGCACCCAGCCCAGGGGAAAGGTCACGGGATCCCGCACCTCGTAACGGTAGGCGAGGTCGGGGGAAAACAGCCCCGCCAGCGGCAACAGGTGGCGCTGATAGCCCTCGGAAGCGCCCGACGCCAGGCCCACGTACTGCGACTCGGCCAGGACCGGCAGCCAGTAAAACGCGCTCAGGGCCGCGGCCAGGGCCAGGGCCAGGAGCAGGCGCCACATGGAGCGCCCCCCGGGCCTGGCTGCCAGCCGCAGGAGCACATAGGCGCCCAGGACAGGGGCAAAGATCAAGGCCGACAGGCTGTGGGTCAGGACCAGCGCCGCGAGGGAGAGCCCGGCGACGGCCAGCCAGGGAATCCAACGCCCTCCCTCTGCCTCGTCCAACAGCCGGTGAAAGGCCAGCAGGATGAGGGGGAACCAGACAAAGGCCAGGAACTCGGCCAGGGCGGCGCGAACGTAGAGGTCCAGGAGGTGGTAGGGCAGGTAGGCATAGACCAGGGCGGCGACGAGGGCCGGGAGGCGATCCAGGTAGAGGCGGGCAAAGGCATACAGGCCCAGGGCCGAAGCCACAAGGCCCGTGGCCAGGACCAGCTTGGTGGCCGCTATCGCATCGGCGCCCAGGAGGGTAAAGGGCAGGCCCCAGTAATAGCTCAGCGGGCCGTAGAAATTGAGGACCGGATGCCCGTAGCCAAAGGCAAACTCCGGGAACCAGCGCGGGTAGAGAACGCCGGCCCGCACGGCGCGGTCCAGCGCCGCCAGGCGATAGACGTGAAAGACGCCGTCGTGGGATTCGAAAAAGCCCGGCCGGGCAAGGGGCACCAGGGCGGGCAGCACCAACAACGCCACCCACCAGCCCCAGGGGACGCGAGCCAATCGAGATCGCACACGCTGCATCACGCGGCGATTATAGCATGCCCGGGGGAGGGGGGCAAGTATCGCGCCGGAGGTTGTAGGGCCGGGAACGCTGCCCGCGCCTCGCCCCTGTCATCCCGAGGTGTCGGGCTGGTAGGCGAGGCGCGGGCCGAGAGCGATCAGCCGTGGATGAGGGTGGGCAGGCAGTGGGTGCAGACCCACAGGCTGCGCCCCTCGGTGCGCACCGGCAAGAGGACGGCGCCGCGCTCGCTGCTGCCGCAGCGGAAACAGGTCTGCTCGATGTACTGGGGCCCGCGAGCCTGCTCCCGGGCGTGGGCAGCCTGGGCGTCAAAGGGCGCCGCCTCCCGGGTCTCGACCGACAGGGCGCCCGTAGGGCAGATGCCCAGGCAAAAGCCGGCGCCATCGCACAACTCTTCTTTGATGACCCTGGCCTTGCCATTTACCAGCTCAATGGCCCCCTCGACGCAGGGGGTGACGCACAAGCCGCAGCCGTTGCACAGCTCTTCGTCGATGCGAACAATGGTCCGCAGCACTCGGTCCATGATTTTCCACTCCTATCGTGTACGTGCCCCCATCATAGCCTATTCCCCGGCGTGGGGGTATGATCTTTGTCAGGTTGCCGGGTCCGGCGCGCGTTTGCGCGGGCCCCGGGGTTGTGGTATAGTAAAGCCCGGAACAGAGGAGAAAGCGAGAGATGCAGGCCATGGCTCGTGTCACGGGTGTCGACTATGACCAGGACGCTGGCGAGTATGCAGCCCACCGCAGGCTACACGCCGGCGTTTGCACCGAGCTGGTCACTGGCGCCGGACTGGGCGCCGGTTCCCGGGTGGTGGAGGTAGGCTGCGGCACGGGCAACTATGCCCGGGCGCTGGCCGACGGTCCGGGCTGCACGCTCCTTGGCCTCGATCCCTCCAGCGGCATGCTGTCGCACGCCCACCGCCAGCCCGAGCCCGTGTGCTGGCTCCAGGCCCGCGCCGAAGAGCTACCCCTTGCCCCCGGCAGCGCCGACCTCGTCTTTTCCGTGGACGTCATCCATCACGTCGCCGGCCCGGCCGCCTTTTTCCAGGCGGTCGCCCGGGCCCTGCGACCCGGGGGATGGGTGTGCACCGTGACCGACTCGGAGGAGATCATCCGGCAGCGCGAGATCCTCTCGGGCTACTTCCCGGAGACCGTCGCCGTGGAGCTGCAACGCTACCCGAAGCTCGGCGAGCTGCGGACCTGGTCGGCGGCCGCCGGCCTGGTCGACTTTCGGGTCGTAACCGTGGAGCAGCCCTACACCCTGGAGAGCACCCGGCCCTTTCGCGACCGCGCCTTTTCGTCGCTGCACCTCATCTCGGAGGAGGCGTGGCAGGCCGGCCTGGCCCGGCTGGAAGCTGACCTGGCCCGCGGGCCGGTCCACGGCGTGTCGCGCTACGCCTGTGTCTGGGCAGCCAGGCCCGCCTGATCCGGCTCCCGGTCCGGCCCGCTCGCCCGGCGAGGCCCGCAACGGTGTGCGGCGTCGAGAACTTGACAGACGGGGTCGTTCGGGGCATAATGATAAAGCCTCGGGTTGCGCGTGCCCGGGCGTGCAGAGTTGCGCGCCCATCCCAATAAGTGACGGTTTCTCTTTCCGTTTGGGCTACACGAAAGTACCAGCAGGAGACAAGAATGCCAGAAAAGGTGTCCATGGAGTTTCACGTGTCGCGCCAGGCGCGGGACCGGTACCGGTTTGACGAAGCGCTGTTTTCGTTGTCCGGCAACGTGATCCTGGCCAACCTGCACGGCGCCCGGGTCTTTGCCCAGCGGATGAACGAGCGACGCGACCTGGTCAACTATCCGGAACAGGCCGTGAAGGCGGGGCACCTGAACGCCATGGGCCTCATCGACGAGATCTCGCACCAGATCATCCAGCAGTATCGCCGGGAAGTCAACCCGCCGGCCCTGGAACACGCCCTGGCCTGGCTCGACGAGCGCCTGGGCCGGGCGGGGGTGGACCGCACGCTGCGGCGGTTCGCCGACGAGTTCCCGCCGCTGGCCGTCTATCGCCGCGAGATCGACCTGGACCGCTACATGGAGGGCGAGACGGACGGCGTTCTCCACCGCCAGATCCTCCTGGAAGAGATGCTCATGCTCTGGCTGGCCAACGCCAACCCGGCCTTTGCCCCCTTCCTGGAGCTGTTCGACGACGACGGCTTGAGCCGCGAGACGGCCTATGCCCCCATCATGGACAACCTGTACGACTTTTTCGACACCCAGCCCCCCTTCGGGCCCGACAACGAGAACGTCATCGACCTGCTCCTGGCCCCTGCCCGCGCCCACCCCCATTCCCTGTTCGACCAACTGGAGTTCATCCGGCGGCGGTGGGCAGGAATGCTGGGCACCTACCTCTACCGCCTGTTGAGCAGCCAGGACCTGATGCGCGAGGAAGAGCGCGCCGTCTTTGCCGGGCCCGGCCCCAGCCTGGTGTACGAGTATGCCGAGGTCCAGTTCGAGCCGGAGCGCTTTAGCCGCGACCTGGACTGGATGCCGCACTTGGTGCTCATGGCCAAGAACACCTACGTCTGGCTGCACCAGCTCTCGCAGCGCTACCAGCGCGACATCACCCGCCTGGACCAGGTGCCCGACGAGGAACTGGATAGCCTCGCCCGCTGGGGCTTTACCGGGCTGTGGCTCATCGGCGTCTGGGAGCGCAGCGCGGCCTCGCGCAAGATCAAGCAGCTCACGGGCAACCCCGAGGCCGTGGCCTCGGCCTACTCGCTCTACGATTACGTCGTGGCTGGCGACCTGGGCGGCCCGGAAGCCTACGAAACCCTGAGGGCCCGCGCCTGGCAGCGGGGCATCCGCATGGCCAGCGACATGGTGCCCAACCACGTGGGCATCTACTCCCGGTGGATCGTCGAGCATCCCGATTGGTTCGTCTCCCTGGACTACAGCCCGTTCCCCTCCTACAGCTATGGCGGGCCCGACCTGTCGGAGGACGAGCGGGTGGGCATCTTTTTGGAGGACCACTACTACGAGCGCAGCGACGCCGCCGTGGTCTTTCGCCGGCTGGACCGCTGGACGGGCAGCGAGAAGTTTATCTATCACGGCAACGACGGCACGTCGATGCCCTGGAACGACACGGCGCAGTTGAACTATCTCAACCCCGAGGTGCGCGAGGCGGTCATCCAGACCATCCTCCACGTCGCCCGGCAGTTCCCCGTCATCCGCTTTGACGCGGCCATGACCCTGACCAAGCGCCACTACCAGCGGCTGTGGTTCCCGGAACCGGGCACCGGCGGCGCCATCCCCACGCGAGCCGAGCACGGGCTGACCAAGGAGCAGTTCGACGCGGCCATGCCCGAAGAGTTCTGGCGCGAGGTGGTGGATCGCGTGGCCGCCGAGGCGCCGGATACGCTGCTCCTGGCCGAGGCGTTCTGGCTCCTGGAGGGCTATTTTGTGCGCACCCTGGGCATGCACCGCGTCTACAACAGCGCCTTCATGCACATGCTGCGCAACGAGGAAAACGCCAACTACCGGGCCACGATGAAGAACACGCTAGAGTTCGACCCGGAGATCCTCAAGCGGTTCGTCAATTTCATGAACAATCCCGACGAGGAGACCGCCGTGGCCCAGTTCGGCAAGGGCGACAAGTATTTCGGCATCGCCACCATGCTGGCCACCCTGCCCGGCTTGCCCATGTTCGGCCACGGGCAGGTGGAAGGCTATGCCGAGAAGTATGGCATGGAGTACCGGCGCGCCTATTGGGACGAGCAGCCCGACCCCGGCCTGGTGGAGCGCCACGAGCGCCAGATCTTTCCCCTGCTGCACCGGCGCCACCTCTTTGCCGAGGTGGAGCACTTTTTGCTGTACGACGTGGTGGTGCCCGAGGGCCACGTCAACGAGGACATCTTTGCCTATTCGAACCGTGCCGGCATGGACGAGCGGGCCCTGGTCGTCTATCACAACCGCTACGCCACCGCCAGCGGCTGGGTGCGCACCTCCGTCGGCTTCCTGGCCCGCACCGGCGATGGCGACGGCCGGGCCATGGTCCAGCGCTCCCTGGGCGAGGGCCTGAGGCTGCGCAACGAGCCCGGGGCCTACTATATCTTTCGCGATCACGTCGCCGGCCTGGAGTACATCCGCAGCGGGCAAGAGCTGTGCGAGAACGGCCTCTACGTCGAGCTGGACGCCTACAAGTGCCAGGTCCTGCTCGATTGGCGCGAGGTGTGGGACGACGAGTGGCAGCAGTATTCCGACCTGGAGGGCTACCTGGGCGGCCGCGGGGTACCCAGCATCGAGGAGGCCCAGCGCGAGCTATTCTTGCAGCCGATCCTGCGTCCCTTCCGCGAGCTGGCCAACGCCGGGTACGTGCGCTGGCTCATGGCGCAGCGGGCCAGCCGCGCCGGAGGGGCGCCCGACGACGAGGTGCTGGCCGAGGTCGAGCGCCGGGCCGTGGACCTTTGGCGGGGCATCGCCGAGTTCACCGGCGGCGACGGCGACGTCCAGGCCCTGGCCGGCGAGACGCGGGCAGCCGTCGAGGCTGCCCTGCAATTGCCCATCCTGGCCGAACGGTTCCCCTTGCCCGGCGAGCCCCGGTACCAGGCGGCGGTCGAAATGATCGTGTCGCACCTGGGCGACGATCCCGCGGCCTGGGCCACGCTCCTGGGCTGGATCCTGGTCCATCCCCTGGCGCGGATGCTGCGCCCCGAGGGGGACCCGGAGCTGAGCCGCAGTTGGATGGACGAGTGGCGCCTGGGCCAGCAGTTGGCGGGCGTCATGCGAGAGCTGGGTGAGGAGGAGGGGGCCGCCTGGTGGAACGCCGGCACGGTCAAAGTGCTGGTCAAGCACCAGGCCTGGTGTCCGCCCCCGGAGGAAGACGAGGAGCGCGCCTACCAGGTATTGACGTCGTGGCTCAGGGACGGAGAGGCGCAGCGCTTCTTGCAGGTCAACCGCCACCTGGGCGTCCTGTGGTTCAACGGCGAGTCCTTTGAGCAACTGCTGGCGTGGATGATGGCCATCGCCGCTGTGCGCATCACCGCCGGCGCGGAGGCCGAAGGGGAGGAGGACGTGGCACGCGCCATCGTCGCCTGCTACGAGGTCGTCGAAAGGCTCCGGGCCGCGGCAGCGGCCTCGGACTACCAGGTGGTCAAGCTCATGGAGGCGGCCAAAGGTCCGGCCGCCAGCGCGCGCAGTGACGAGCGGCAAACCGGAGCCGCGCCCGACCGGCCCAAGGAGAGAGGCGCCTGAGCCACGACTGGGCCGGGGCGCGGCACTAATCACATACGTTTGAGACAAGGAGACCCGATCATGAGAAACCTGATCAGACAAATCGTCAACATCATTATCACCATCGCCGTCATTGTCGTGAACGCTCTGGCAAACACTCTGCCCATCAATGGACAGACAACCGGCGAGGTCTCGGACCAGTTCGACGTCTATTTTGTGCCGGCCGCTTACGTCTTTTCCATCTGGGGCCTCATCTACATAGCCCTCGTCGCCTTTACGGTGTACCAGGCCTTGCCCTCCCAACGGGAGAATCCTCGCCTGCAGCGCATGGGCTATCTCTACGCCCTGAGCGGTGTGGCGAACATTGCCTGGATATTCCTGTGGCACTACGAGCAGTTCGTGTGGACTATGGTGGTCATGGCCGTGCTGCTCCTGACGCTCATCGCCATCTATCTCCGGCTGGGCATCGGCCGCAAGCGGGTTTCGACTGCCGAAACGTGGCTGGTGCGCGTGCCCTTTAGCCTGTACCTCGGTTGGATCACGGTGGCGACCATCGCCAACGCCACCCAACTTCTGAACTACCTGGGCTGGAACGGCTGGGGCATCGCCCCCGAGTGGTGGGCGGTCATCATGCTCACTGCTGCGACGCTCATCACCCTGGCGGTCAGCTTTACCCGGGGGGACATTGCCTACGTCCTGGTCATCGTCTGGGCCTTTGCCGGCATTGCCCTCAAGCACAGCGACACCCTCCTGGTGTCCATCAGCGCCTGGGTCGGGGCGGGCATCGTGCTGTTGAGCCTGCTCATCGGCATTCCCCTGCGCCTGGACCGCCTGGAGAGAAAGCCCGTCGAGGAGGTCGGCATCCGGGACCGCTGGTAAGGGGGCAGGGCCTNNACCCGACACGTTCTTCTCGCAGCTACCCTCGCCATCACCACTGCGGCCGTTTCGTTGTCTCTTGACTGCCGCTGGGATCGCCGAGCACCAGCACTGGCCCGGCCAGTTAGGTGGGCACAGAAACGCCGAGCCGGCGCTCGGCGACCCCAGGCAAGGGCAGCGACCCTGCATCGTTGGAATGGGGCAACAAGAAGGCTCAACCGGGTCTTCTGGTTGTGTCGCGGTTGGAGGTGACGTTGCAAGAGCAGAAAGCCAACCAGGGTCGGTCCGGCGCGGGTACCGTCGGCAAGCCTGGCCACCACATCGAACCCAGGTCGCGCCCGCAGGCCCGGCCGGACGGTGGCCAGCCCGGACCGGGTGGTGGCCAAACCGCGCCGGGTGGCGGCAAGGGCGGACCGGGTGGTGGCAAACCCGGCCCATCGGGACCGGTGTGGCCCATCCTGCGCCGGCTGCTGCGCTACATGCGGCCCCACGCCCTCATCCTCTCCGCGGTCGTCCTGGCGGCCCTGGTCACCACGGCCGTGGAGCTGGCCCCACCCTGGATCATCCGCCTTGCGGTCGATCGCTTTATCCTCGAGGGACAAACCGAACAGGTCTGGTGGGCCGCCGGCGGGCTGCTGGCCCTGTCGCTACTCCAGGGCGGCGTCGACTTTGCGCGGCTCTATCTCACCGCCTACACCGGGCAGCGCATCGTCTTTGAGATCCGCAACGCCATCTTTCATCACCTCAGCCGCCTCTCCTTCTCCTTCTACGACCGGGCACGCACCGGCGACCTGATGTCGCGGGTCACGGCCGACGTCGACGTGCTGAACAACTTTTTCGGGCGGGCGGCGGTCATCATCCTGACCAACTTCTTGACGCTGCTCGGCATCCTCGTCGTGCTCGTGATCTGGGATTGGCGGCTGGGCCTGGTCTACCTGGGCCTGCTGCCCCTCATCGCCCTCGGCATGTGGGCCTACGCCCGGCAGGTGCAGCCGGCGTGGCGCCGCGTGCAGCGGCAACTCGCGGCGCTGACGAGCACCCTGCAGGAGAGCCTGGCCGGCGTCCTGGTGGTCAAGCTCTTTGGCCGGGAGGCGTTCGAGCAAAAGCGGGCCGACCGCCAGAGCAGGCAGGTTTTGCAGGCCAACGTCGAGACGGCGCGCATCGCCTCGCTGTGGATGCCCTATGCCAGCGTGGTGATGGGCGTGGGCACGGCCCTGGTGTTGTGGGTCGGAGGACGGAACGTCATTTCGGGCCTGGTCTCCATGGGTACCCTTATCGGTTTTGCCACCTACATCCAGATGCTGCTGCGGCCCATCCGCCAGACGGGCATGATGCTCAACGTCGTGATGCAGTCACTGGCCGCGGCCGAGCGAGTGTTCGAGGTGCTCGACACACAGCCGGACGTCCGCGATGCGCCGGATGCCTATCCCCTGCCGCCCATCGAGGGACGGGTGCGCTTTGAGGGCGTGAGCTTTCGCTATGGCGACGGGGCTGACGGCGCGCACGCCCTGCGCGCTGTGGACCTGGAGGCGACGCCGGGCGAGATGGTGGCCCTGGTGGGTCCGTCAGGTGCCGGAAAGACGACGCTGGTGCACCTGCTGCCCCGCTTCTACGATGCCCAGGAGGGACGCATCACCATCGACGGCCACGACGTCACCGGGGTCACGGTCCAGAGCCTGCGCGACGCCATCGGCATCGCCCTGCAGACGGTGTTTCTGTTTGATACCTCCATCGGCGAGAACATTGCCTACGGCAGCCCCCACGCCACGCAGCACGAGATCGAGTGGGCGGCGCGCGTGGTGCAGATGCACGATTTTGTCCAATCCCTGCCCCTGGGCTACGGCACACCCGTTGGCGAAGGGGGTGTGCGCCTCTCCGGCGGGCAGAAGCAGCGCATCGCCCTGGCTCGGGTGCTCCTCACGGACCCACGCATCCTGATCCTGGACGAGCCCACCTCCAGCCTGGACGCCGACACCGAGCGGCGCATGCAGCAGGCATTGGCCGAGGTGCGCGCCGGGCGGACCACGTTCGTCATCGCCCACCGGCTGTGGACGGTGCAGCAGGCAGACCAGATCCTGGTGCTGCGCGACGGGCAGATCGTCGAGCGGGCGCGCTCTACGCCGGAGCGGTCGGCCCACGAGGCGCTGCTGGCTGCTGGTGGGTTCTACAGCCAGGTGTACGCGCTGCAATTCCAGACCGAGACGCGGGCAGGCGGAGAGCAGGCACTGGCGGCAGGCGAACCCGCCGTGGCGGAAGGAGGGGTGCGATGAGCATTCGTGGCGGATTCATGACCCGGATGCAAGAGCAGGAGGAATCCTTCCGTTTCTCGGACCTGGATCGACAGGCGCTGGCCATGTTGTGGGGCTACATGCGCGCCTACAAGGGCCGGCTGGCGCTGGCGCTCGTGGCGACGCTGGCGGTGACGGCCACAACCCTGGCCATGCCCTACCTGACCAAGGTAGCGGTCGACACGACCATCGCCCAGGGCGATCTGCGTGGCCTGGCCCTCATCTCGCTGCTGTACCTGGCCCTCAACGGCATCTACTGGCTGGCCAGCTATTGGCAAGGCTACCTGTCCACCTGGGTGGGGCAGCACGTCGTCCACGCCATCCGGCACGATCTCTATGTCCACGTACTGCGACAGCCGGTGGCCTTTCACGAGCGGGAGCGGGTAGGGCAGATCTCGTCGCGGCTGACCCACGACGTGAACGCCCTGGCCGAAGTCGCTTCCAGCGGCGCGCTCAATCTGGTCACCGACCTGCTGACCCTCGCCGGCATCGTCACCATCATGGCACTGCTTGACGTGCGCCTCACACTGGTTACACTGGCGTCGATCCCCGTCGTGATGCTCAGCATGGGCTACCTTGGCAAGCAGATGCGGAGCGCCTACCAACAGGTGCAGCAGGCCATCGCCGACGTGAACGCGGGTGTGGAGCAGGGCGTCGCCGGGATGCGCGTCGTGCAGTCGCTGTCACGAGAATCCTTCACCATCGAGCAGTTCGAGAGCCTGAGCCTGCGCAACATGAAGGCCAACTTGCGCGTGGGGTTGCTCTTTGCCGCCGTCTTCCCGACAATGACCGTGACCAACATGCTGGGCGTGGCGCTGGTCCTCGGTTACGGCGGCGCGCTGGTCGTGCAAGGTGCAACCACCGTCGGCGTGCTCCTGGCCTTCCTGGGCTACGTCTATCGCTTTTTCGGACCCCTGCGCGAGCTGAGCCTGGTCTACAACACCTTCCAGGCGGGGGCCGCCTCCCTGGACCGCATCGCCGATTATATGGCGCGCCAGCCAGCGGTGGTCGAGCCGGAGCAGCCCGAGCGGCCTTCGGGCGGGTTCGAGGGGCACATCGCCTTCGAGCAGGTGACCTTTGGCTACGGCGACGAGCCGGTGCTGCACGACGTGGACCTGGACATAGACCCTGGCGAGACCATCGCTCTGGTGGGGCCGACGGGCGCCGGCAAGAGCACCATCGCCCGCCTGCTGGCCCGGCTGTACGACGTGGACGGGGGGGCCGTGCGCCTGGACGGCGTGGACGTACGCCGCATCGTCTCGGCCGACCTGCGCCGCCTGGTAACCCTCGTGCCGCAGGACGTCTTTCTTTTCGCCGACACCGTCCGCGAGAATATCCGCTACGGCAATCCCGACGCCACGGACGAGCAGGTCGAGGCCGCCGCCCGGCGCGCCCAGGCCCACGATTTCATAGTCGGGCTGCCCCGGGGCTATGACAGCCGCGTGGGCGAGCGGGGCGTCACGCTGTCGGGTGGGCAGCGGCAACTGGTGGCCTTTGCCCGGGCACTCCTGGCCGATCCCAGGATCTTGGTCCTGGACGAGGCGACGGCCAACGTGGATGCCTACACCGAGGCACGCATCCAGGAGGCCATGGACGAGATCCGCCGCGGACGCACGACCGTGATCATCGCCCACCGTTTTTCGACGCTGCGCAAGGCCGATCGCATCGTCGTGGTCGACGATGGCCGGATCGTGGGCCAGGGGATGCACGAAAGCCTCGTCGAGACCAATCCAACCTACCAGCGCCTCTATCGGCGCCAATGGACGGACGCAGAGTTGGACCAGGTGGCGACAGGCTCGTAAGTCGTTCGCGGCGGCATTCTGCGCCCTGCAGACGTGGGCTCTGCCTCGCCGACCGGCCTAGAGATCGGCGTGCCGGTGCCTCACAGGGCGGTGGATGGTGCCACGGAAAGTTTGCCAGCGGCACACACCTGGAGTATAATGCCGATGGGTGTCTGGGCGGCACTACGTCGAGCAAAAACGGCCTGGTGACAGATGCGAAGACGGTTTCGTATCACATTTCTGATCTCTCTCGGTGCTGTGCTCGTGGCCATGATCTGGTTCGGGCTGAGCAGCAATGCCAGGATCACCGGCCTGCGCAACGTTCTCCACTACAACCTGGTCCAGCGCCTGGGCGGGCCGCGCGTCGGGGTCGGCGAGCAGCCGGGGTCGATTGCCGGCACGGTGGAGGACGAAAAGGGATTGCCCCTCGGCGGCGCCACCGTGCTCGTCGCCTCACCCCTGGGCGACGTCTACAGCGCCGAGAGCGGCCCTGACGGCCGGTACCTCCTGGACGGCGTGCCGCCGGGGCGCTACGTGCCCGTCGCCGGCCGGCGCGCCTACGACGACGCCCTGCCCCAGACGTGCGTGGCCGGCCTGTGCTGGAAGGACGCCGTATCCGTCCGACCCGGCCGCCAGGCCCGCGGACCCGACCTGGCGCTGAAACCCCTCAATCCGCTCGAGATCACCCTGAACGACTCCCTGGTGGTCAGCGCCACCACCGAGGTCGAGAGCACCGCCCCGCTGCCCGGCAAGGCGCGGCGGACCCATTTCAGCTTCGAGCGGGCCGGGCTGCGGGTGAACGACTGCTGGCTCTACGAGCCCGTGGGCGGCGGGGACTCGCTGCCCACGCTGCTCCTGGTGCTGCCCGGGCCGGTGATGGGTTGGGAGATCATCCCCGTGCCCTTTGCCAACCAGGGGTTCAGCGTCGTGGCCTGCTACCCCCTGCGCGGAACCGACATCGACGCCGACGCCGCCGACCTCCTGACCGCGCTGGAGTACGTGCGGCAGGGAAGGGTGCCCTCCGCCGCCGACACCGGGCGCCTGGGCCTCATTGCCGCCAGTTTCACCTCGCTGCACGCCTACCGCCTGCTGGCTTTGACCGGCGAGGTCGACGTCGCCCTGCTCCTGGGCGGCATGTCCGACGGATTTGCCTTCCGCCACGACATCGAAGCCGGCACCGCCCACGCCCGCGAGCCATTTGACCTGATCATCATCGCCCTGGGCCTGCCCAACAGCTCGCCCGAGCTGTACTACAAGTACAGCGCCATGTACCACCTGGAGGGCCTGCCGCCGCTGTGCATCCTACACGGCATCGACGACGAGCTGGTGCCCTTTAACCAGAGCGTGATGCTGGCCGAGGAGCTGGAGCAGCGGGGGATGGCATACGAGTTCTACTCCTACGAGGGCCTGAAGCACTATTTCTCCACCAGCGCCGACAACGCCACGACGCAGCAGATGTTTCGGGATTCGCTGGATTGCTTGCGAAGAGGGTTAAACGCACCTGTGCACTGACGAAAGGCATGGACAAGGATGAAGTCAACCGGGAAGTCAACAAGTGACTGTACTCGGCCCTAACGCTCCAAGGCTTCTTCTGCCTCGTGCAAATCCGCGGGGAACTCGTCTCCGTGTCTCGCGCTCGCTTGACTTCGACTTGCGCATGCTATACTCAGGTGTAAAGGGTGCGAGTGGTAAGAGTGCCTTGCCGGAAGGGAGTATCGAAATGGCAAGTGAGCTGGTCGGGAAGGGTATACAGTTTCTTGTGGATGAATCGGGACAGCGCACCGCTGTTGTATTGAGCCTGGAGGAATGGGGCGAGCTGTGGGAAGATATTTACGACGTGCTCGTATCCGAGTCGCGCAAGGACGAGCCAACCGTTGATTGGGAAGCTGGAGCGCCAGGGCATGCTTCACCAGTTCTACTCGTATAAGGGGCTGAAGCACTATTTCTCGAGCAGTGCCGACACACCGCGGGCGGACCACGCAGCAGATGTTTCGGATTCGCTGGACTGCTTGCGCGGATAGCTGCCAAATAACTGGTCTCCTTGCTTGTATCCCTCCGCTTGACAGCCGTACAAAATGGCTGTATACTGTACGGCAGGAGGGACGTTCATGGAACAGACCAAATTAACGGTGCGCCTGCCCCGCGAACTTGTCGAAGGGGCCAAGAGGTACGCAAAGGATCACGATACGACTCTGACCCGGCTGGTGTCAGGGTACTTTCGCCAATTGGGCACAAAGGGTGATCTGCTGCAGGACGCGCCCATCGTGAGACGCCTGTCAGGAATTCTGCCAGAGGAAGCCTCGGTCGGCGACTATTATCAGTACCTGGAAGCAAAATATGGCAGCCAAGGTCAAGGCCCTGATCGACCTTAACATCATCCTCGACGTTCTGCAGCGGCGTGAACCTTTTTACGAAATGTCTGCCCGCGTTTTGGCAAGCGTGGAGACAGGCCAGGTGGATGGGTGTGTCGCTGCTCACAGTATCACCACGCTCTTTTATCTGCTGAAGAAGCATCGCTCGTCCGACCAGGCGCGAGTGACGCTCACTGATCTCCTGAATTTGTTTGCGGTTGCAGCCGTCGACCAGGCTGTCATTGAACAGGCACTCAATCTACCCTACCCCGATCTTGAGGACGCCGTCCAGATGATGGCTGCTGTTCACGCTGGTGCCAACTACCTGATCACCCGAAATCCGCGTGATTACAAAGAGGGACCCCTGCCCGTCCTCACCCCAGCCGAGTTGCTGGCGCTGCTCTAGCCGGACAGAACCAGACGAACAGACAGAGACGGCGGTTGTTCGAGTGTGCTCTCCCGGAGGCGGTAGCCGGTGGATTGTATCGCATCGCCCAGGAGGCGCTGGCCAATATAGTCAAACACAGCAGCATCCACCAGGCGACCGTACGCCTGCACCTGGCCCCCGGCGCATCGTTTCTCGAAGTTGAGGATGAAGGTGGCTCGCGGCTGGTTGCCGTCGGCCTGCTGGCAGCCCATGGCCTGCTCTATGCGGCAGAGCCCCTGCTGCCGGCACGTGCGCGCTGGCTCCACATCGTCTACTTGCCGCTACAGGCGGCCCTGGTGCTGACCCTGGGGAACCTGCGCCCGTTCCTGGACTTTGGCAATGCCCTCTATGTTCCGCTCAGCTTGCGGCGCCCTCGCGCAGTTGCGCTCGCTGATTGCCCAGTTGCATCCACCCGAGAGTCCGAGGTACAACTCTGGTCGTACGACCGGAGACGGAGTACGTCCCTCCCCGGATAGAGAATAAGAATACACCTTCTTGTATGCTCGAATCCCATCCGGCGCCCGATGCGCGCCGGGTGGGATTTCTATATAATGGGGGCGTGCCAAAGGGAGGTGTGCCGCCAATGACTCGTGACAAGGCAGGGACAGGAGAACCGACCAGGCGGCGGCTGCTGATCGCCGACGACAATGAGCAAGTGCGCCACGAACTGCGCACGCTCTTGCCCCTGGCCGGCAACGTCGAGATCGTGGGCGAGGCGGCGGACGGCCGGGAAGCCATCCGCCTGGTCCGGGCTCTCCGGCCGCAGGTCGTATTGATGGACCTGGAAATGCCGGGGATGGATGGCTACGAAGCAACACGCCGGATCAAGGCCGCCTTTTCCTCCTGCCGCGTGGTCGCACTCACCATCCACGGCGACGAGACGGCGCGTCAGAAGGCCGGCCGGTGCGGGGTGGACGTCTTCCTGGTCAAAGGGACGGACGTCGAAAGCCTGATGGGCGCGATCTTGCGCGATCCGCCAGGACTTGGCGATTGAGGGACCCCTGGCACCTCTGCCTGCCGGTGTCCATGATCCCTATCGAGGAGAAGGAAAAATGGAGAAAAAACCATCTACGAGGCTGTACTACCTGGACTGGCTGCGCGTGCTGGCCATCCTGACCGTCTTTTTCTATCACACGACGCGGTTTTTCAACAGCGAAGCCTGGCACGTCAAGAACCCCACCACCTACCTGGTGATGGATGTTCTGGAAACGACCCTGGCCAATTGGATCATGGCCTTGATCTTTGCCATCTCGGGTGCCAGCCTGTTCTTTGCCCTCGACAAGGGTGGTGTGGCCAGGTTCGTCAAGGACAAGGTACTGCGCCTGGTCGTGCCGCTGGTGACGATGGGGATCGTCACATTCGGTGTGTTCCAGATGTACCTGGATCGCCTGTCGCACGGTGAGTTCAGCGGCACATTGTTCCAATTCATCCCGCACTACTTTCAGCCTGGCAACGTCGAGTGGACAGGAGTCCACCTCTGGTACCTGGAAATGCTCTTTATCTTCTGCCTGATCTTTCTGCCGGTCTTTCTGTGGCTCAAGCGCGGGTCCGGCCGGCGGGTCCTGGCCAGACTGGGCGACGCTCTCACTTCGCCGGGAGCGATCTATCTCCTGGCGCTGCCCACCATCCTGTGCCTTGTCCTCACCAGAAGTGACAGCTTCCTGGGCAATACGTCCTGGGGCGGCGGCAGCATCCTCAGCCACGCCACCTTTTTCCTGTCCGGGTTCCTGATCGTCTCGAACGAGGGACTGCAGAGGAACATTCAGCGCTTCCGCTGGCTTTCCCTGGTTGTCGTCGCGATCCTTATGGTCACGCTCTTTGGCCTGCTCCTGGCCATCGGCGAGCCTGCCGCCGGGACGCTGCTCAGCAGCCTGGGCCGCGCCCTGTGGGGCCTGTGGTCGTGGTCCTGGGTTCTGGCCATCCTGGGGTTCGGCATGGAGCACCTCGACGTCAACAAACCCTTCCTGTCCTACGCCAACGAGGCCGTCTTGCCTTTTTACATTCTGCATCATCCTGTGCTACTGTCCGTGGGGTACCTGGTCGTACAATGGGCCCTTCCCGTCTCGGTCAAGTTCGCCATCATCGACGCCATCTCGTTCGCCATCATCATGGTCCTCTACGAGTTGCTGGTGCGACGCGTGAACGTGCTGCGCGTGTTGTTCGGGATGAAACTGAGGGCCAGGGGCGCGACTGTACAGCCTGCGGAAATCACACCCGCATTGACAGAGCCCTGAGAGGGCAAAGAGGAGCGTGAAGCCGAGGGCGACCTGGCTCCACACTCTTGTGCGTGGGCGCACTCTCGTGCAGGCACGCAAATCGGTGCGGCGATAAATGCCTTGAGTCCGATGGTGATCTCATTATACCGCTCCAGGTGAAGGACGGGCATGACTTTGGTCAGGCAAGCAATGCCCCCAACCCGGGACGAGCTACTCCTCTTGTGCTTGGAAGCAGGCGGCAGTATAATGGCTCCTGCGGCGCTTTTCGTGCAGTAGAGGCAGCGCGATAGGAGGCGATGAACGATGGCACTCGAAACGGTGACGATCGAGGAGTGGGACGAAAACCACCCGCACTGGAAAGAGTTCCTGCGCTGCCTTGAAGAGGTTGCGCCCGACCAGGTTCCCTTTGTGCTGGGGGACTACTATCGCGCCTATCCCTGCACGCTGCTGGTAGCGCTGGTGAACGGCGAGGTGACGGGTTTTCTGCGCTTTGCGGTGCAGCCCATCGGCCCGGAGGCCGGGTGCCCGGCGCTCTACCTGGACGCCGTGCCTCTACACGAGGCCAAGATCCACGTGTTCGCCGTGCGTGAGGCGTACCGCAACCGGGGCGTCGGCACGCGCCTGCAAAAACAGGCCATCCGCCGGGCGCGCCACTTGGGATGCTATCAACTGGCGTCCTACAGCAGTTATGGCCGCGACGCGAATTATCACGTCAAACTGTCACTGGGTTTCGCGGCCCAGCCCGAGGTGCACGGCGACAATGACCAGGGCTGCTACTTTCTCATGCCTCTGCGGCTGCCAGACGTGGACTGACGCGAGCCGCGAAGGCAAGAAAAGCCAGGTTAGGCAACGAGTAGCGCCGCGGAAGAGGGGGCTAGACCTTCGACTGGGTGTTGGTCTCCTGTGCCAGACCATCAGGTTGACCGAGGCACTGAAGCGGCGGGACATGCCCCGCGGGTTCTACTCCGCTGGCAGCCGTCCAACCCAGCCAAGAACCCGCGTGCCGCCGGGCACCGCCAGTTTGTAGATGATGCTGCCAGAGTCGGGGGCGACGAGCTGCACGCCGTGCCGGGCGCTGATGGGATCCATCACAGACAAGGCCACCGCCAGGTCGTCGGCCGTCCAGCCGAGGATCGCGCACTCGGCGCCGGCGGACAAAGGCACGCTTGACGTCGTGCCCGTTTCCAGGTGGAACGCCTCCAGGTGGGTCACCGGGCTCACGTCGAGCGCCGGCATCCCCTCCCGGCGAATGTAGGCCAACCGGCGGGCGTCGGACGACCAGCGGAGGTCTGTCAGATGCGTGCCCTGCAGCTCTGCCACCGGCCTTGGAGCCTCGGCCGACGGCCCCTCTCCCGATGCCTCTTCCCCCAGGAAGGGATAGATCACGAGCGAGCCCAGGCCGGCCTCCGGATGCGCGTAACTGACGGCAAGCCACGCCAGGTCAGGCGAGGGTGCCAGCGAGACGATGTGCTCAGCCTGCGGCAGGCTCAACTCCCTGGCCCTCTTGCCGATCCTGAGCAGGTCGTAGATCCAGATGGCGGAATACCGCTGGGTCCCGCCGGCAGGGGCGACGACCAGGTATCCCGCGTCCCGGCCCCCTCCCAGGATGGCGAGGTTGGCGAACCCTGTCCGGGGCGGGATGGGGGCAGACGCCGGTGGAGTGGGCGTCGGTCCGGGCGGGTGGGCAACGACCGTATCCAGGCGGGTCTGCCACGAACCGTCGGTAATGCTCAGCTCCACGAACCGCGAGCCGTCCGGTTCTCGCCAGGCCACCGCGTAGGCGAGGGTGGCGCCATCGGCCAACCAACCCAGAGCCAGATCCTGGCCCGAACGCTGTCCAACGTTCACCAGGTCCCGCGTCGCTCCCGTTGGCAGGTCCAGCACACCGATGGTCGCGCCATGGACGTAGGCCAGGTAACCGGGGCTCAGGGCCAGGTGCCCCGCATCGGGCGGGATCGCGCCGACGGGCTGTTCGCCTTCCTTTGCCAGCCGGTAGACCGTCCCATCTCGGAGGTAGATCAAACCTGCATCGCCCTCCTGCTGCGACAGCCCTGCTGCGGTTGGCGCGCTCGTGGGCGACTCGGGACGTGGCGTCAATCCGGCCGAAGGGGAGACGGCCGGCTCCACGCCGACCTCCAGGATCGGCCGGCACGCCACCAGGGCCGACAGCAGGACACCGCCCAATACAAAGAGCCTGTAAAGTCTCATGCTTTCGCTCCAGAGTCTGTGCGACTACCCCGCGTCAGCGGGCAACCGGGAGGCGCAGCGCCACGACCGTACCCTGTCCCGGCCGGCTGCGGATGGTCAGCGTGCCTCGGTGGCGGTCGACGATGGCCTGCACCAATGCCAGCCCCAGCCCGCTGCCTTCGATGCCCCTGGCGCTGCGCCCCCGGTACAACTCCTCGCCCAGGTGTGGGATCTCGTCCGGGTCAATCCCGGGCCCGGTGTCGGCCACTTCTACCACCACGTTCGATCCATCCTCGAAGGCACGCAACTCGATGGTGGCCTGGGGACCCGAGAATTTGCAGGCATTGTCCACCAGGTTGTGCAGCGCCAGGAAGAGGAGATCCCGATCGCCCAACACCTTGGGCAGAGGCCAGGGCGCCCGCGGCAGGATGACCTGCAACGACCGGCCGGTCGCCTCCAGGTGTTCCCGCGGCGTGTCCGTCAACTCGGCAACCACTTCCGACAGGTCGACTGCCGTACCGTCCAGCGGCTGCGTTTCCAGATCCGCCAGTTTTCGCAGATCCGCACTCAGTCGGGCCAGGCGATTCACCTGGACGCGCACGCTGCCCAGGATCGCGCCGTCCACGCCTTCGTCCAGATTGGCGAGGCCGGCGCGGATGGCTGTTATGGGATTCTTGAGCTCGTGGTCCAGGCGACGCAGAAACCGCCGGTGGGCATCCGCCTGTTCCTGTCGCAGGCAGGCCAGGCGGCCCGCCTCACGGCGGTCCCGGCGCACCGCCACGGCCACGGCACATCCCCAGGCCAGGGTGGCGGCCAGCCCCAACAGCAGCAGCACCGTGCCCAGGTCGGCGCGCAAGGTAAGCACCGGGTTGGACCAGGGTCCGTACTGCAGCAAAAGAGCGAGACCCAGGCCGATAACCAGGGGGAGCGAGGCCGGCAAGTATCTTCTCACGTCGCCACCTCCACCTGTCCAACGAACCGGTACCCCTGGCCGATGACGGTCTCGACTAAGCGGGGCCGGTCCGGGTCATCGCCCAGGAGCCGGCGCAGCTCGGCGATGCGCGAGTCCACCGCCCTGCTCGCGGCCGGGTAATCCCAGCCCCACACGGCATCGAGCAACCGCTCGCGGTCCAGGACCTCGTCCGGGTGGAGCATGAGGTACTCGAGGAGGGCGATGGATTTGGCCGTCAAGGGTACTTCCCGGCCTTTGAGAAAGACACGCCGGGCCCGACGATCGAGGAGCAACTGCCCGCAAACGAGGCGGCTGCCGCTGGCCAGTGAGGGGGCACCGCGCCGGCTGCGGCGCAGCACTGCACGGATGCGGGCTGCCAGCTCGTACGGCTCGAAGGGCTTGTTCAGATAGTCGTCGGCGCCCTCGTCCAGGGCCATGGCCCGTTCGCCGGGCGAGCCAATCTTGGTCAGGAGGATCACGGGCGTCCAGTTGCTGGCCTGCCGCAGGCGACGCAGCATCTCACGCCCGTCGAGCTGCGGCATCAGGACGTCGAGGACGATGAGGTCAACCGCCAACTCGTCAACCAGCCGCAGCGCCTCGGCCCCGTCGCTCGCCACGGTGACGGCAAACCCGGCTCGCTCGAGAAAGGGCGCCAACTGCGCAGTGATCGCCTCCTCGTCATCGACCAACAGGATGTGCGCCGCACCTTTTTCGTTCACTTGCTCCAGCTCCCGATCTGCACTTCCCTGGGCTCCCTCGCGAGGCCTTTGCCCCCTTGCCGTCCCTCTGAGCCGCAATTCCTGTGCGCTACCCGCCAAGGTTGGCGCCAGGCAAGCGCTCCCAACTGCCGCCGATCCAGCCGACGACGCGGCTACTCTCCGGCAGGGGCAGCACCAGGGTCTGGCCCGTCTCCACGTCTACCAGGCGCCGCCGCGGCTTGCCGTCGGACAGGTCAAAGGTTTCGACCAGCAGCCCCCGGCCATCGCTCGTCCAATAGACCACCCCCGACAGGATCGGGCACGGCGTCTGGCTCACCGGCGGCCGGTGGAGCCGTGGGGAGAGGCGAGGACGGGATCATGGCCGATGGCGTCCTCTTCTCCCAGCGGAAGCTGGGCTCCGCCTTGTCCGGCGGCCTGAAGCCGGGTACCACAGGCAGCGACGAGCGGGAGCAGCAGCAACGCGAGCAATACACGGACAACCGTTATCATTTTGCCACCTCCAGAATCGCTTCGTGATGTTGTCACCTGTATGCTACCACTCGCCTGTGGCACCCGTATGGCACCGCTGTGTCAAGCCTGAAACAGCGTGTCGCAGCGGCCTTGCTCGTAGTCTCCTGGGGTTTGATACCGGACGCACAGCCAAAACAGCGTAGTGAACACGACAACCGCCGCCCCTATTATATCGTGCCAGGGAGGTTTGTCAAGCTGCCTGGCTGCCTGACAGGAATTCTTACTATGGCCCGGGTTTGGCCCGCTTGCTCCCGCCAGATCGCCAGATCTGGCGGTTTTGGCCTCCCCTGGCCCTGCACCGTCCCGATGGCCCCGCAGGGGGAGCGTCGGGAAGGGCACCCCCGGGGCCCGAAGGGGGATCTGGCGAGCCAGGCCGAGCGATAAGCAGAATCGGGCTTGCACCTCGTCATATTCGGAATTGCTGGGCTGCCTGGCGCAGGCATTGACAAAAGGCTCATTTCGTGGCAGAATATGCCCCCGGGCGCCGCCTGCCCCTCAACCCAGCCTACCCTGTGCGGTGCGCCCATGGTTCCCCTTTCGACCCATCCGGCTCCCAGGCCGCCGGGAAGCAGCCTTCCGAGCACGCGTGGCTCGCGGCTGGCGAACTCGCGTATCAGGGAGGGCCGGGCAGTTGTTCGCCGCGCGCGCCTGGAAATTTGAGAAGGAGACACGAATGAGCAGAGTACGGGTTCTCGTAGGCACACGCAAAGGCGCGTTCATCTTGACGTCTGACGGCAAACGCGACCGATGGCAGGTCGACGGCCCGCACTTTGGCGGCTGGGAGATCTTTCACGTCAAGGGCTCGCCCGTCAATCCCGACCGGGTGTATGGGTCGCAAACGAGCGACTGGTTCGGACAGGTGATCCAGCGCTCGGACGACGGCGGCCGCACGTGGGAGCCTGTGGGCAACGACTTCCAATACGAGGGCGTGCCCGGCACCCACCAGTGGTACGACGGCACGCCCCACCCCTGGGAGTTCCTGCGCGTCTGGCACCTGGAGCCATCGCCGACCGAGGCGGAGACGGTCTATGCCGGCGTCGAGGACGCGGCGCTGTTTCGCTCCACCGACGGCGGGCACAACTGGCAAGAGGTCGCCGGGCTGCGCCGCCACGGGACCGGGCCCCAATGGCAGCCGGGGGCCGGGGGGCTGTGCCTGCACACCATCCTCCTCGATCCGGCTGACCCGCGCCGGATGTACGTCGCCATCTCGGCGGCGGGCACCTTCCGGACCACCGACGGCGGCGAGACGTGGCAGGCCATCAACCGCGGCCTTCGCTCCGAATTCCTCCCCGACGTAGACGCCGAGGTGGGCCACTGCGTGCACCGCATCGCCCTACACCCCTCGCGTCCCAACGTGCTGTTCATGCAAAAGCACTGGGACGTCATGCGCAGCGACAACGCCGGCGAGCTGTGGCAGGAGGTCAGCGGCGATCTGCCCAGCGACTTTGGCTTTGCCATCGACGTCCACGCCCACGAGCCCGAGACGATCTATGTCATCCCCATCAAGAGCGACTCGGAGCATTACCCGCCCGAGGGCAAGCTGCGCGTCTACCGCAGCCGCAAGGGGGGCAATGACTGGGAGGCACTGACGGACGGCCTGCCGCAGCGGGACTGCTACGTCAACGTCCTGCGCGACGCCATGGCCGTGGACAGCCTCGATCCGTGCGGCATCTATTTCGGCACCACCGGGGGGCAGGTCTATGCCTCGCCCGACGGCGGGGACCACTGGACGCCCATCGTCCGCGACCTGCCCGCCGTCCTGTCCGTGGAGGTCCAGACGCTGCCATGATCCGCGTTGTACTACCCTATCACCTGCGAACGCTGGCCCAGGCCGGGCCCGAGGTGCATCTCGACGTCGAGGGACCCGTCACGCAGCGCAGGGTCCTGGACGCCCTGGAGGCCCGCTACCCCATGCTGCGCGGCACCATCCGCGACCAGGCCACCCGGGAGCGGCGGTCCCTGATCCGGTTCTTTGCCTGCGAGCAGGATCTGTCCCACGAATCGCCCGACGCTCCGCTGCCCGAGCCCGTGGCCACGGGAGCGGAGCGCCTGATCATCGTGGGGGCCATCGCTGGCGGCTAGCCGGCCAGCGCTGAACGCAAGCAGGTGACCCACGCCGGCCCGGCGCCCGAGCGCGCCATGACCCGCCTGGAGGTGGCACGGCAGCGGCTCCGCAACCTGTGGCTGTCGGATCCGAGGTTTGGGCCCAGTTGATGACGACGGGCAATGCCTTCGCCTACGTCATCCTCATCGACGGCCAGATCGTGGGCAGTGCGCGCCGCACGCTGCAGAAGCGAGCGGTGACGATCGAGACCAGGCTGTTTCTACCGCTGACCGAAGCCCAGGAACAGGCCGTCGCCGTGGCGGCGCAGCGCTACGGCGAGTTCATGGGGCTGCCCATGGCCCTCCAGTGGGCTCATGTCGGCCCCGAATCTGGTCCGCGTCAAGGCCCTCAGCCTGCCTCACCCTCGTAGATCACCACGCCTGCCGGCGGCACGCGGAGGAACACCACCTGGACGGTGCCGGAGGCCGTGGCCCGCTCCTCGATGGGCAGCACCTGGCCCACCTGCTCCCCGCCGCTGGCATAGATGCACCGCAGGCGGCTGCTGAATTTCAGGATGCCCCGCTTTACCTCCACCCACGCCTCGCGCTCCGCGTCGGGGTCGGTATTGACCGCCACCAGCATCTCCTGGTCGTCGAACAGCCGCGTCCAGGGCACGATGGAGCGCATCCGGCCGCCGATCATGTGCGGCACGCCAAAGTGCTGCCCGTCGCCCGAGATGCGGCACAGGTATTGGCGCCCGCGCCGCATGGCGATCTTTTGCCGGCGAACGGCCAGGATCCTGGCCAGCTCTTGATAGATGGGCCCGTCCTCGTCAAAAAAGTGCCGGCCCCTCGAGCGAAAGGCGCCAAACTCGCCGCCGAACATGGCCTCCCGCAGGTAGCGGTCGCTGCCGCCCGCGCCGTCAAAGGCCTGTTCGGTGCCATAGTAGATGCACGGAATGCCCATCGTCGCCACGCCCAGCGCCAGGGCGGGGAGTAGCAGCTTTTTCGCTTCCGGGCCGTCGGCGCAGAACCGCGCCTTCTGGTTCCCCTTGCGCACCTGGTCGTGGTCGTCCAGGACGGTGACCACCTTGTTGGTGAACCAGGCGTGGGATTGTTTTTGGATCAGGAGCGAGTTGCGAAAGAGATCGAAGTAGTCGGCCGGGTTTCGATACCCCTTGGCCAGGTACTCCAGCTTGTCGGGCTCGTCGCTGATCCCCAGGGCGGCGTCGAGGCCAGTCTGCTCCAGCGTGTCAAAGGCCCTGGCCCGCCCGCCGGTGATCTCGCCGATGAGGTAGAAATTCTCCTTGCCCAGGTGCCGGGCAAACTCGTGGATCACTGACGTAAAGAATCGCGTGGCGCCCAGGTCCATGTGCTTGACCGTGTCGACGCGAAAACCGTCGACGTCGGCGTAGGCGATCCAGAACTGGTACACGCGGCACAGCGACAGGAGGGCCGGCGAAGGCCGGTACTCGTCGATCTCGCCCCGGCCCAGGTGGACGTCCTTGAGGTCGTGGAAATCCCCGGAGAGCGACTCGGGCTCATAGTCCCAGTTGCTGATGTGCCCCTGGCGGGTAAACGTCTCCGGCTCCTGGAACTCGGCGGGCCAGATGGCGCCGTCAGGCCAGTGCAGCGCCGCGTCCTCGGGAGCCAGAGGGGCAAAGGGGATGCGAGGGACGCCCTCCCGGTCGCGATAGCCGGCCACCTGATAGGGGCGTCCGTCCCAGCGGGGGTCCAGGAACTCGTTCCCCTGCTCGTCCCGTGTCCAGTAGCGGTCGGGCGCGTAGTCAAAGACATTGCCCGCGTGGTTCAGGATGATGTCCAGGATGACATAGATGCCGTGGGCGTGGGCCGCCTGCACCAGCTCGCGCAGGTCCTCCCGCGTGCCAAAGTGGGGGTCCACGTCGACGAGGTTCTGCACCCCGTAGCCGTGATAGGTCTCCTGGAAGGCCACCTGCTTGAAGATGGGGCTGATCCAGATGGCCGTCACGCCCAGGCGCTGCAGGTACCCGAGCTTGCTCTGCAGTCCCTTCAGGGTGCCGCCGGCCCACCGGCTGCCGGCCTCTCGCCAGCGCCGCGCGTCCTCCTCCGTCTGGATGGCGTTTCCCGCGTCGGAGGGCTGGAACGGGGGCGTCGTGCCGCCGGCGACCAACTGGCCGTCGCTGTCCCGATAGGCCATCTCCCGGCCGTCGGAAAAGCGGTCGAGCATCAGAAAATAGAGCACCTGGTCCTCCCAGGCGGCGGGTGAGGCGGTGAACTGCCGGTCCCGCAGGCCGGCGAAATCCAGGTCTCGCAGCCTCTTCTCGATCATCCGGACCCCCTTCTGGTGCGGCAAGGATGGAAGGCTCGCGGGCCAGTGCGGCAGCGGCGGAGCGAGATTGCCCGCGAAGAAAAAAAAGATAACATGTATCAAGAAATTTGTCAAAATCGGGGTGCTGTCAGCGATGTTTTTCCACAACCGACATTCACCCGCAAGAATTGGCGCTGCGCCACGAGCTGGTGTACAATGGCCAGCATGAAAGAGGCACAAGACGTGCTCACCCTGCTGCGGGCCTACTTGCCTTCCGCCGCCCTGGGCGCGGCGCTGGAGCTGGGGCTGTTCTGGAGGCTATCAGAGGGACCCCTTTCCGTGGAGGACCTGGCCCGGGAGTGGAGCATCCCTCTCCAGCGCTGCCACATCTGGCTGGAGGTTCTGGCCAGCCTGGACCTGCTGGAGCGCCGGCCCGGGGGCTATACCCTGTCTGACAGGGCGCGCCGCGAGATCGTCGAGACCTATAGCCGGGATGCGTGGGAGACCCTGGCCCTGGAGGCGCGCGAGCGCTATCCGGCCGGCCAGGACCTGGCACTGCACCTGGCAACCCCCGGCTCGGTGTGGGACGTCCTGGGGCGCCGGCCGCCCAACTACGTGGAGCAGATGGCAGCCGATCCAGGCCGGGCGCGCCGGTTCGTGCGCATGTGGCACGAGCTGCGCGAGCCCCTGGCCGAAGAGGTGGCGGACCTGCTCGATTTACGGGGCGTGGACCGGGTCATGGACCTGGGGGGCGGCTCCGGCGTCGTGTCGCTGGCGCTCTTGAGCCGCTGCCCCACGCTCTCGGCCATCGTCGTCGACATCGAGAACGTCTGCGCCGCCGGCCGCGAGATCGCCGAGCGCACCCCGCTCCTCCGCGACCGGATCGCCTACCAGCCCCTCGACATCCTCCACGATGAGCTGCCGGCCGGCTTTGACCTGGTCATCGAGTGCAAGGTGGGGGTTTACGAGCAGGCGCTCTTTGAGAGGGTGCGGCGTGCATTAAACGAGGGGGGCCGTTTTGTCCTCATCGACGAGCTACCGCCGGAAGGACAAGACCCCCCGATCGATCACCTGCGCTATGCCTTTCACAATGCCCTGCGGGATCCCGACTTTGCCTTGCCCGCCAGGGAGCAGGTATCCGGCCTTCTGGAGGCAGCCGGCTTTGACCTGGTCTCGGAGCAGGTCCTGCAGGCCGGCGGCCGCTTGCTGGAGACGCGCAAACGCTGAAGGATCGGCCGTCCCTTCCTCCTGGCTAGAACGAGGCGACGGCCGACTCCAGGTCCGGCGCCACTTCCAGGAATCTCTTGAACCCAACGGTCTCGAGGATGTCGTCGACCCGCGGCTGGGGGTTGACGAGCTTGAAGTGTGCCTGCGGCCCGGCGTCCCGGTCGCGGCGGATGGCATGGAAGGCCTCCCATCCCTCGTCGGGGCTGGCCGAAGCATCGCCCCGCAGCAGCGCGGCGATGCTCTGCAGAGCGACCAGTCCCGAGCTGCTCATGTAGGGGACGTCGCTCAGGTCAAGGAGGATGTCCCTCGCGCCTGTTGCATGGATCCTCTGGGCCTCGGCGATGAGATCCTGGTAGTTGGATGCATCCAGGTCGCCGCTTGGCCTCAAGACGGTGACCGGAACACGGCCGGCAATTTGTGAAACGGTCAGTTGGATGGCCACTGTCCCTCCTTTACCACTTCTTGATCATGGTCAGCGTGTTGCCTTCCTGTGGGTCAAAGTCAAAGTGTACCTGGCTCATGACCTTGCGCATGAGAAACAAACCGACACCCCCCAGAGGGCGCTCTTCCAGGGGAGCCAATATGTCGGGCTCGGGGATCGAGTCGGGATCGAAGGGGATGCCCCAATCGCGGATGACAACCAGCACGCCCCCGTTGAGAGGTTGGATCTCGATCTCGATCTTGCCACCCTGGCCCTTGTAGCCGTGCTCGATGACGTTGGTGCAGGCTTCGTCCACGGCCAATTCCAGCTCGTAGAGCTCGCGCTCGGGAATCCCCAGGTCCTCCCCGACCTCACCCACGAAGCGGCGAATGCTCGAGAGGTGTGAATAGTCTGCCCAAAGGCTCAGCTCTGCCATGGCCATCCCTTCAGCCCGAATGTCCGAAAGCATACCACCAAAGGGCGGGGCTGTCAACGCCGCCCAAGGAGGTTCGCAGCCCGCTCCAGGTCGCGGATGGCGCCGCAGCGCTGAAAGAGGGCCACGGCACGCTCCAGGTCCTGTCCGGCCTGCCCATCATCTCCCGTCGCCTGCAGCAGCCGGGCCCGGTCGTAGAGGGCGCGGCCCAGCTCCAGGCGGCTGTCGAGGGCGGCCAGGCCGTCGACGGCGGCGTCCAGGGCCTGGACTGCCTCGCGCTCGGCGCCCTCCGCCGCCAGGATCCTGGCCCGGGCCCGCGTGGCGAGGGCCACAAAGTGGGCCGACCCGGCCCGTTCCACCAGCGGCTGATAGCCGGCGAGGGTCGAGCGGGCCGCTTCCAGGCGCCCCGCGGCGCAAAAGGTCTCGACAGCGTAAGAGCCAATCTGCACCCAGGCCCCGAGGTTGTCCGTTTGGGCAATGAGGCGCTGGCACTCCTCGTACAGGGCCGCTGCCGGCTCCCATTCCTGCCGCTGGGCGTGCCAATAGGCCAGGGCGTGGCGCGACATGCACAACATATAGATCTGTCCCAGCTCGTCGCCCCGCGCCACGGCCAGGCGCGCCGTGGCCCCGGCCTGTTCGTCCCGGCCAAGGTCCGCTTCGACGGTGGCCAGCGGCCAGCCGGCGAGAACCGAGAGGCGCAGCTCGCCCGTGGCCTCGGCCAGGGCCAGGCAGGACTCTGCCGCCGCGGCCGCCTGCTCCAGCTCGCCCAGGCCGTAGAGGGCGTTGGCGCGGCTCAGCTCAGCCCAGGCCACGCGCACCTGGGCGCCGGTTTTCTGCCCGATCTCGCGCTCGATGCCGGCATACTCCAGGGTCTCGCGCCAGCGGCCCAGCACAAAGCTGTCCTCGGCCAGGAACTCGTAGCCGATGCTCGTGGCCCGCGCCAGGTTCTTGCGCTCGCCCAGGCGAATGCTGGCCCGCGCCCAGTCCATGCTCTCGTCGTAGCGGGCCAGGTGTTGATAGGCGCCGGCCAGGTAGGTATAGATCTCGGTCAGGGTCAGCCCGTCGTCCAGCGGCTCGGCCAGGCTGCGAGCCTCCTCGATAAACGCCAGGGCCCGCCGGTGCTGGCCGCGATAGTGCTCGAAGCGGCCCATGGCCGCCAGGATGTCGGCCTTGACGCCGGGCATGGCCTCCGGGTCCACCTCGTCCAGCGCGGCGCGAAGATAACCAAGGGCCCGCTCGTCTCCGACGTCGGTATAGACCACGCCGATCCTGGCCTTGAGTCGCGTCCGTTCCTGGGGGGCGGCGGTCAGGTCGAGGGCCGCCTCGTAGTGCTTGACGGCCTCCTCGATGGGCCCCCGTAGCTCGTAGGCCCGGGCCAGGGCCTGGTGGATGGCCGCTTCCTCGTCGCGCAGACCGAGTCCCTGGGCCAGCTCGCGGGCCTGCTCGTAGTGCCGCAGAGCCTCGTCGGTGGCATAGAGCCGCTCGGCCTCCTCGCCGGCCAGGCGCAGATAGCGCAGGGCCCGGGCATGGTCGCCGCTCTCGGTGAAATGGTAGGCCAGGTCCTCGACGTGGGTCCGGGGCTCGCCGGCGTACAGCCTCTCCAGCGCCTCACCGATGCGCTGGTGCGTGCGCCGGCGGCGCACCGGGTTCAGCTCGTTGTACAGCACCTCGCGGAGCTTGTCGTGGGTGAAGGCAAAGCTCTCGTCGCCAGCGTCGCGCAGGATCTGGGCGCCGAGGGCCTCGTCCACGGCGTCCAGCAGCACGTCCTCGCCGCTGGCCGTGACCGCCGCCAGCTCGCGGAAGGAGAACGACTTGCCCAGGGGGGCGGCCGCGTACAGGACGTCGAGGCAGTCCTCGTTCAGCCGGCTGAGGCGCCGCCCGATGGCCTCCTTGACGCTCTGCGGGATGGACATCTCACCGATCTCCAGCCGCTGCCAGCGACCCTCCTCGCGATAGATCTGCCCCTGCTCCACCAGGGCCTTGACCACCTCCTCGACAAAGAAGGGGTTGCCCTCCGTCTCGCGGTAGATGGCCTCTGCGAACTCGTCCGTCACCTGCTCGGCGCCGAACAGCGCGGCCAGGAGGGTCGCCGTCTCATTCCGGCCCAGGCGGGCCAGGGGGATGCGCACCGCCAGGCGGTCGCGGTTCCATTCCACAAGGGCGGCGGCCAGGGGATGGGCACGGTCCAGCTCCACCTCGCGGTACGCGGCCAGGATCAGCGCCCGATCGTGGCGCAGGGCGCGCAGCAGGTAGCGCAGGAGGAGCAGGCTGCCCTGGTCGGCCCAGTGCAGGTCGTCGAGGAAGAGCAGCAGGCCCCGCTCGGCGGCCAGCCCCTGCAAGAAGCGGGCCAGGTGATCGAAGAGGCGCAGCCGCTCCTCCTGGGGTGGCAGGGGCGCGCTGGCCTCCAGGCGCCCCAGGCGGGCCTGGATCTCGGGGGCCAGGCGGGCCAGCTCCGCGGCCGTGCCGCCCCCCAGGTGCTGCCTCAGGACGTGCTCCTCCTGCCGGTGTACCCAGCCCCGCAGCGCCTCGACAAAGGGCAGGTAAGGGACGGCCATCTCGTACTCGTAGCAGCCCCCCTCCAGGACGGCGGCGCCGTCGAGCCGGGCAACGATCATGGCCTCGTTGGCCAGTCGGGTCTTGCCCACGCCCGGCTCGCCGGAGAGGAGGACCAGTTGCCCCTGGCCCTGGCGGGCCCTGTTCCACAGGCCACGCAGCTCGGCCAGCTCGGTGCGGCGCCCCACGAGGCGGCCGCGGTTGAGCTGTTCCAGGAGCGAGACCGAGGCCACGGGCCGGGCCGGAACCGCAGCGCCCGGCGCGTCCGCCGGCTGGTCGATGCTCTCCAGCTCCGCCAGGAGGTCCGCCGCCGAAGGGTAGCGGTCGCCCGGCTCTTTGGCCAGCAGCCGCAGGATGACCGCCTCCAGGCGCGGTGGGAGATCGGGGCGGAAGGTGCTCGGCGGGACCACCGAAGCGTGAAGATGCTGCGACAGCACAGCCAGGGGGTCGTCGCCCTCGAAGGGCAGGCGGCCCGACACCATCTCGTACAGCATCACGCCCAGGGCGTACAGGTCGGCGCGGCCGTCCACCTGCTGGCCGAGGACCTGCTCGGGGGCCAGGTAATAGACAGTGCCCAGCAGGTCGCCCCCCACGGTCGCCCGGCCCGACAGGCTGTGGGCCAGGCCAAAGTCCATCAGCTTCACCTGGCCGGTGGTGCCCGGGCGGGTGCCCCGCGCCACCGACACGTTCTCCGGCTTCAGGTCGCGGTGAACGATGCCCTGACCGTGGGCGTGCTCCAGGGCGGCGCAGATCTGCCGGGCGACGGACAGGATCTCGTCCAGGTCGCGGGGCGGCGCCTCGTGGAGTGACTGGCCCTCGACCAGCTCCATGACGATGTAGGGCAGGCCGGCGGCCTCGCCGGCGTCGTACACCGAGACGATGTTGGGGTGGTTCAGGCGCGCGGCGGCCTTGGCCTCGGCCAGGAGGCGCGCCCGGGCCTGCTGGCCCAGCCCGGCCTCGCTCAACACCTTGACGGCCACGTCGCGGTCGAGGAGGTCATCGTGGGCGCTGTACACCGTGCCCATGCCGCCCTGGCCCAGCTCGGCCAGGAGGCGGTAGCGCTCGTGCAGGCGCGTGTTCAACATCCTCTACGCTCGATCCCAGGTCCAGGGCTCCAGGACGTGCTCGGCATAGGTCGCCTGGCAGGGGCGGCCGCGGGCGAACCAGGCGCACCGCTCCTCCGGGTTGACGATCATGCTGAACACGGTGACCGAGTCGATGCCGTGCTTGCAGATGGAGCCCGGATAGTTGGCATGGTCGGCCAACAGTATGCGAAACAGCTCGGGCGACAGCCGCCCGTAGTTCTCGCGCAGCAGGCGCATGGCCCGGTTGTGGCGGATCACCGAGCCGGCTATGTCATTGCGGTCGGCCTCGAAGTGGCGCATGGCGCTGCTGGCATAGTGGTTGGCGTGGGCCAGCAGGTCGCCGTCGATATAGATCGGCTCGCAGTCGGTGGCCGAGCCCTCCATGCTGTACACTTCGCCGTCGGCGTCGGCGATGACGTTGTTATAGTTGGAGGCGCGCCGGGGCAGGAGGCAGGCGGCCATGGCCTCCTCCAGGCGCCGGGCGGCCAGGATGGCCCGCACTGCCAGGAGCCGCGGCACGCCGGGCCGGATGTCGCTGTTGGAGAGCTGGTTGCCCGACATGACGATGCCCGCCGCGTTAAAGCCGGCACTGTAGCCCAGCCCGCCCACCGAGCAGGCCAGGAATTCGGGCTCGTCGCCGGCCTGGACCTTGAGGAGCACAAGGTCATCCTCCACTTCGGGCCCCAGGTCGTTGGTGTGGGCCACCAGGGTCGAGCCGTCGGCCGTGGCCTGGCCCCGGGCCACCATGTCGCTGCAGCCCTTGACCCTGGCCGGCCCCGCCGGCTGCCCGTCGTGCCGCGCCACCGCCCGCCAGCCCGAGCCCAGGTTGCGCCAGGCAGTCTCTTCCCACAGCTCCTCACACAGCTCCAGGAACACGTCCTCGAAGGGCAGGTTGGCCCCCTCGGCGATGCCCTCCAGCTCCCGGACGTACCGGGGATAGACGTCCCGGGTGTGGGCCAGGTAGATGCGGCCCTGCTGCCGCATGTCGTCCAGCGTCACCCCGGCGGGCAGCTCGGCGCCCAGCGCCGCCACCATGCGCTGCAGTGTGGGCCTCAGCTCCTCGCCGATCTGGCGGCCCACCTCCTGGTGCGAGCCCCGCACGGCGATGATGGGAATGGGTTCAGTGGCCATGACTTCCTCCTGCCGCGCCCGTGCCCGAAGCCGTCGACGATGCGGCCGTGGCTCAGGACTGTTTCGTATTGCATGTCGTTCACCTCGCGGAGGGCCGCGGGCTGCGCCGGACCGCTGCCCGCTTGCACCTGTCCGGTGGGGTTAGGAATGGCCACGGAGGCCGTGACGCGGCGTCTTTCCCGGGCCTTGCCGGCCTCACCGCCTCTGCCTTGACGACGTGTCGCCACGCGTGGACACGCCTGCGCGTACGTGCCAGATGATAGCACAAAGCCGGAGTGAAGTCAAACCGTTCCGGAACGTCTCGAGCGGGCAGGGTGAGCCGACTTGTTGCCAGAACGTTCTCGTGGTAGAATGAGGGCCGGTCATGGCGGCCAGCTCCGCCATAGAGGGCGCCGGCGCGGGAGAGCCCTCGCCAGTCGTACCTCCACGTGGGAGGGAAACGGATGCAAGAGAACCGATTACCGCTCATCGAGATTCGGGGCAATCCCCAGGAGCGAGGCCGTCACCAGGGTGAGGGAGCGCGGACGCAGATCCTGCGAGCCCTGACCCGCTACTGCGAGGTCATCCCCAAGGCCATCGGGCTGGAGTGGGAGGCCGCTCAACGGGAAGCGCGCAAGTTTCTGCCCTATGCCGAAGAGGCCTTTCCCCAGTTCGTCGCCGAGCTCCGTGGCATTGCCGAAGGGGCCCAGGTCCCCTTCGAGGAGGTCTGGACGCTAAACTGCTACGAGGGCTTGACCGACATCCCGCAGCAGGTGTGGGGCTGCACGTCCATGGTCGCCAGGGACGACCAGACGGCCAACGGACACGTGTTGATGGCCCACAACGAGGACTGGAACAGCGTGGACAAGGACAACGCCTACCTGGTTCACGCCGTGCCCGACGACGGCCCGCCCTTTATCGGCATGACCTACGGCCCGCTCCTGGTGAACATCGGCCTCAACGCCGAGGGGATCGCCGTGGCCATCGATTCCGTCTATCCCACCGACGGCCGCGTGGGCATCCCCCGGATCCTCTGCTCTCGGGCCGTCCTCCAGGCGCGCACCATCGGCCAGGCCATCCGCGCCTCCGTCGTCAAGCTGCGCGCCGGGGGCTATTCCTACCTGTTGGGCGATCCCAACGGCGAGATCTATTGCGTGGAAAGCTCGGCCACGACCCACGACATCCTCTACGGCGACGATGGCTGGCTGGTGCACACCAACTGCTACATGTCGCCCAAGATGAAGCTCATCGAAGAGCCCGGAACCTACTCCAGCTCCAACGTGCGCCTGAACCGCGCCCGCCGCCTGCTGCGCAACCAACTGGGCTCGGTGACGGTCGAAAGCCTGCAGCAGATCCTGTGCGACCACGTCAACTTTCCAAACTCGATCTGCGTCCACGAGAACCCGGAAGAGCCGCCCCACGAGCGAGAGATGACCCTGGTGTCGCTGGTCATGGACCTCACCGACCGCGTCGTCTGGGCCGCCCCCGGGCCACCGTGCGAGCACGAGTACCTGGCCTACAGGATGTAACCGGCCGGCCACCGGCTCAATACCGCGGGAGGGTTGCGACGACCATGGGAGAACCGACGATCCGCTACGACGAGCTAAGCTGGCCCGAGATGCGGGAGGCCATCTCCCGGCAGCCGGTGGTGCTGCTGCCCTTTGGCACCATCGAGGATCACGGCCCGCATCTGCCCATCAACACCGACAACGTCATCGTCGAGGCCCTTTGCCTGGAGGCCGCCCGCCGGGCCCCGGACGACATGCTGGTCATGCCCGTCGTGCCCTACGGCCTGGACGAGCACCACATGGACTTTCCGGGCACGGTGTCGGTGGATATGCAAACCCTGCTGGGCTACGTGTCCGACGTGGCCATCAGCGCCGCGCGCCACGGCTTTACGCACCTGCTGGTCGTCAACGGCCATGGGTCCAACGCGCCCCTGGCCGACCTGGTGGCCCGCCGCGTGGTCCTCGAAACGGGGATCGTCTGTGGCGCCATGAGCCCCAACGCCGCCATCGACCCCACCCTGGCGGAGCCGACCCTGTCGCAGATGCGCAGCTCGGGGCCCGGGGGCGTCGCCCACGCCGGCGAGTACGAGACGGCCCTCATGCTCCACCTGCGGCCCGACCTGGTCCACATGGAGCGCGCGGTGCGCGAGATGGGCCAGCTCAAGCTTACCTACTTTAACTGGGACCAAGGCGAGCCGAGCGTCCTCTCCTGGCAGGACTGGTGGTCGCGCATGAGCGAGAGCGGCGTGTGCGGCGACCCGACGGTGGCCACGCCCGAGTTCGGCCGGGCCGTGTTTGAGACGACGGTGGACAACCTGGTTCGCTTCGTGCGCGAATTTCGTACCATTCCCCTGCGGCCGCGCCGCGACCTGCACTGAGGGTCCCCTTGCCCGTCCACGGGCAAGGCGCGGAGAAGGAGGTGAAACCGAATAGGATTTCGTCGGCACAGGCTCGGGAACGAGCTCACAAGTAGGAGGTTGACGGTGATCAAGCCCTGGTTGTATGCGCTTTTGAGCCTGGCCCTGCTGGCCAGCCTGCTGCTCGGCGCCTGTGGCGCCAGCCCCGAGCCCGCCGCCACGAGCGCGCCCGGCGAACCCGCCCAAGCCACCGAGCCGGCCGCGAGCCCCGCGGCCGAGGAGCCCGCCGAGGAAGAGGCGCCGGCCGGCGCCGGAGAGGGAGTTACCCTGCGGGTGGGCACCACCTACATCTGGGACACGGCCAACCCGGCCATTGGCTGGTACAACTATACCTTGCGTTATCTGTTGTACGATACCCTGGTCGAGGAGGCCGGCATCAGCAATTTCGTGCCGGGCCTGGCCGAAAGTTGGGATGTCTCGGACGACGGGCTGGTGTGGACCTTCAAGATCCGCGAAGGCATCACCTTTCACGACGGCACGCCCTGCACTGCCGAGGACGTGGCCTGGAGCCTGAACTGGACCATCGAGAACGAGGTCGAGACCTTTAGCTTTTACCTGGCCAGCTTCCAGGAGGTCGCCGCCCTCGACCCCACCACCCTGCAGGTCACCCTCTCCGAGCCCGTGGGCAACATGGAGTACCTGCTGATGTACGTCTGGATCCTGCCCCGCAGCGTCTGGGAGGGTATGGGCCCCGACGAGATCCTGGAGTTCGAGGATCTGGCGGCCGGCATCGGCACCGGTCCCTACAAGCTCGTGGACTGGGTGGAAGGCGAGTACCTCATACTGGAAGCCTACCCCGATTACTGGCAAGGCGCGCCCAAGGTCGAGCGTGTCATCTGGCAGGAGTATGCCACCGAGGACGCCATCGTCCAGGCGCTCCTCGCCGGCGAGGTCGACGTCGTCTACGAGCTGCCCCGCACGGCCATCGCCACCCTGGAGGGCAGGGAGGACGTCGGCCTGGCGGTCATGCCCTCGACGGTCATCGACGAGCTGATCATCAACTCTCACGAGGACGGCACCCAGCCCGCGAGCCTCAACGACCCGCAGGTGCGCCTGGCCATCGCCCACGCCATCGACAAGCAGCAGATCGTCAACGTCGCCTTCCTGGGCTACGCCGAGCCGGCCACGGGCGTCATCCCCCGCTCCATGGGCGATTGGTACAACAGCGACCTGGCGGACGTGCCCTACGATCTGGACGAGGGGAACCGCATCCTGGACGAGGCGGGCTTCCTGGACGGCGACGGCGATGGCGTGCGCGAGGACGCCGAGGGCAACCCCCTGGAGTATCGCCTCTATGCCGAGGACGACGCCACCGAGACCCGCATCCTGGAGATCATCTCCGATGGGCTGGCCCAGATCGGCATCTCGGCGCCGCCCACCCCCATGGACGAGGACAGCCTCATCGCCCTCTATCCCGACTTTGATTTTGACATGATCCTCTGGGGCTGGGGGCTCGACCCGGACCCCGACTTTGCCATGCTCATTTTTACCTGCGACCAGCGGGAAGAGGGCGGCTGGAACGACAGCGGCTACTGCGACGAGGAGTTCGACCAGATGTACCACCAACAGGCGGTAACGGTGGACCGCGAGGAGCGGCGCCAGATCATCTGGGAGATGCAGCAAAAGCTCTTTGACGAGCGCCCCTACATCGTCCTCGACTACGAGCAGTGGGTGCAGGCCTACCGCAGCGACCGCTTCACGGGCTTTGGGCTGGAGGCCGGCGACATCCTGTGGAAGTCGTCCTTCCTGCCCGCCACCCCGGTGCAATAGAAGCCGCCGGGCAGGGACGATCGACATGGAACGGGGCAACTACCTGCTGCGCAAGCTGGGATTCGCCGCCGCCACCCTGGCCGCGGTCCTGGTGTTCAATTTCCTGCTGTTTCGTATCCTGCCCGGCGACCCCGTCAAGCTGATCATTCACAGCCCGCGCATGACGCGCGAGGCACAGGAACGGATCCGGAGCAGCTTTGGGCTCGACAAGCCCCTCTGGCTGGACGTGGAGCGGCTCAAGGAGGGAGACGTCGTCGGGGCGCTGGACAGCCAGTTCACCACCTACCTGGGCAACCTGTTCCGCGGCGAGCTGGGCATCTCGTTTGCCAGCCGGCAGGACGTGTCGCAGATGCTCTCGGAGCGGGTGTGGCGGACGGTGGTCCTGGTCCTGGCCGGCGACGTTATCGCCATCTTCCTGGGGATGGCCCTGGGCATGGTCGCCGCCTGGCGCCGTGGCACCCGCCTCGACGCCGGCATCCTCCTGGGGGCCCTGTTTAGCTGGGCCCTGCCCACCTTTTTCCTGGGCATCATCCTGCTCATCCTGGCCCGCGGCCGCCTGCCCGTGGGCGGCATGGTGACGCCCGGCCTGAGGCCCGAGGACGGCCTCACCTACTGGCTCGACGTCGGCCGCCACCTGGTGCTGCCGACCATCACCATGGCCATCGTCTACACTGGCGAGTACGTCCTCATCATGCGCAGTGGCGTCATGGAGGTCCTGGCCGAGGACTATATCCTGACGGCCAAGGCCAAGGGCCTGAGCACCCTCCGCATCCTGCGGACCCACGCCCTGAAGAACGCCATGCTGCCCATGGTCACCATGATCGCCCTGACCTTTGGCTACACCGTGGGCGGGGCCATCCAGGTGGAGACGGTCTTTTCCTGGCCGGGCATCGGCCGCCTGATGTACGAGGCCGTGCAAAAACGCGACTATCCCGTCCTGCAGGGGACCTTTTTGCTGCTGGCCGTGAGCGTCATCGTCGCCAACCTGGTGGCCGACCTGCTGTATTCCGCCCTCGATCCGCGGGTCAAGGCCGAGTAGATGCGGAGGGGGAGAGGTTGAAGGCAGTCCGGCAATACCTGTCCAGTCCCATGGGCGTCGTCGGAGCGGCCATGCTCCTCGTCGTCATCCTGGTGGCCATCCTGGCGCCGTGGCTGCCGCCCTACGACCCCCAGGCCCGCGTGCAGGTGAGCCCCGACGACATCCTGGCGCCGCCCGACGCCCAGCACTGGCTGGGGCGCGACGACGCGGGCAAGGACGTCTTGAGCCTGCTGATCTACGGGGCGCGGGTCTCCCTGGTGGTCGGCTTCACGGCGTCCTTCATGTCCATGATCATCGGCACGACCGTGGGGCTCGTGGCCGGCTATTACGGCGGGCGCGTGGGCAACCTGCTCATGCGCTTCGTCGACCTCCTCATGGTCATCCCCGAGCTGCCCCTGATGCTGGTCATCATTGCCGTCATGGGCCGCGGCCTGCTGAACATCATCCTCGTCATCGGGCTCCTGGGCTGGACCTACACCGCGCGCCTGGTGCGCTCGCAGGTGCTGTCGGTCAAGGAGCGGCAGTTCATCCTGCGAGGGCGGTCGCTGGGCGCCAGCCACCTGCACATGGTCGTGCGACACATCTTTCCCCAGGTCCTGCCCCTGGTCATAGCCCAGGCCGTCCTCGACATCTCGGTGGCCATCCTCGCCGAGTCCACCCTTGCCTTTCTCGGCCTCGGCGACCCGACGCTCATCAGTTGGGGCTCCATGCTCAACTTTGCCTTCGAGCGGGCCGTCAGCCGCCAGGCCTGGTGGTTCCTGGTGCCACCCGGGCTGGCCATCGTCTGGGTCAGCCTGTCGCTGGTCCTCATCGGCAACACCCTGGACCAGATCGTCAACCCCCGCCTGCGCACCCACCACCTCTTTGACGCCCGGCGCATGGTGGCCCTGGTGGCCGGCAGCCGCGCGCTCCCGGCCCCGGGCGGCCAGGAGCGCATCGCGCCGGAAGGATAGCCGAGGCCAGAGATGAGCTTGCTGGACGTCAGGGAACTTTCCGTCGATTACCTGGCCGGCGGCGCGGCCCTCCACGCCGTGGAAGGGGTCAGCTTTGCCCTGGAAGAGGGCCGCTCCCTGGGCATCGTGGGCGAGAGCGGCTGCGGCAAGACGACGGTCATGCTGAGCCTGCTGCGCCTGCTGCCCCAGAACGGGCGCATCGTCGGGGGGCAGATCCTCTTCGAGGGCCAGGACCTGCTGCAATTGACCGAGGCCCAGATGCGCCGCGTGCGCTGGCACCGGATCTCCATGGTCTTCCAGGGGGCGATGAACGCCCTGAACCCGGTGCGCACCATCGAGAGCCAGATCGTCGAGGCCCTCCAGGTGCACGGCGTCGCCTCGTCGGCCCGCGCCGCAAAGCGGCGGGCCGGCGAGCTGCTGGAGCTGGTGGGCATTGCCCCCGAGCGGGGCAGCCAGTTCCCCCACCAGTACAGCGGCGGCATGCGCCAGCGGGCGGTGATGGCCATGGCCCTCGCCTGCCAGCCCCGTGTCCTCATCGCCGACGAGCCGACGACGGCCCTGGACGTCATGATCCAGGCCCAGATCCTGGAGACGCTGCAGCGGCTGCAGCGCGAGCTGAGCCTGTCGGTGATCTTTGTGACCCACGACCTGGGGCTGGTGGCCGAGGTGTGCGACGACGTCCTGGTGATGTATGCCGGCACGGCCGTGGAGGCCGCCGGCTGCGACGCCATCTTTAACGCTGCGGCGCACCCCTACACCCAACGCCTGCTCCAGGCCTTTCCCGACGTCGAGCGGCCGGGCGCCGCCCTGTCGTCCATCCCGGGCAACCCGCCGCGCCTGGACGACCTGCCGCCCGGCTGCCGCTTCCAGCCGCGCTGCCTGCGGCGCATCGACGCCTGCGCCAGCCAGTCGCCGCCCCAGGTGGAGGTCGCTCCCGGCCAACGGGCCGCCTGCCTCCTCCTGCGGTCCGCGGAGCCCGGGCCCGGAGGCGCCCCATGACCGAGCCGCAAACCATCCTCCAGGTGCAGGACCTGCACAAGCACTTTCCCCTGGCCCGCAGCCCGGGCGAGGTGCTCGCCCGGCGCCCGCGGCGCGTGGTCCGCGCCGTCGACGGCGTCAGCTTTGACCTGGCCGCCGGCGACATCCTGGCCCTCGTGGGCGAGTCGGGCTCGGGCAAGACCACGGTGGGCATGAACGTCCTGGGCCTGCAAGCGCCCACCCACGGCCGCATTCTCCTGGAGGGCTATGACGTGGCCGAGTGGGCCCACGGCCGCGGCCCCTCGCTGCAGGGCGAGGCGCCGGCCGGCACGCGGCTGCACCTGGCCGACTTACGGCGGAGGCAGCGGATCCTGCTCTTGCGCCGGCGGGCGCAGATGATCTTCCAGGACCCCTACGAGGCCCTCAACCCGCGCCAGACCGTCCTGGACATCGTGGCCGAGCCGCTGGGCATCCACCGCCTGGGCGCCGGCAGGGAGGAGCGGGAGGAGCGGGTCCGGGACGCCATGGAGGTCTGTGGCCTGGTGCCCGCCGACCATTTCTGGGGCCGCTACCCCGGCGAGCTTTCGGGCGGGCAGCGGCAGCGGGTGGTCATCGCCGGCGCCCTGGTCCTCGAGCCCGAGCTGTTGGTGGCCGACGAGCCGGTGTCCATGCTCGACGTCTCCATCCGGGCCGACATTCTGAACCTGCTGTTGGAGCTGCGCCGCCAGCGGGGCATCACGATCCTGTACACCACCCACGACCTGGCCACGGCCGGCTTTTTCACCGACCGCATGGCGGTCATGTACCTGGGGCGCATCGTCGAGCTGGGGCCCACGGCAGAGGTCCTCTCGTCGCCCCGCCACCCCTACACCCAGGCCCTCATCTCGGTCGTGCCCGTGCCCAATCCCCGGCGGCGGCGCCGGCGAACGGTCCTCCAGGGCGAGATCCCCAACCCCAGCGACGTGCCGCCGGGCTGCCGCTTTCACCCCCGCTGCCCCCTGGCCATCGACGACTGCCGCCAGGTGGACCCCGAGCTGCGGGAGGTGGCCCCCGGTCACCACGTGGCCTGCATCCGCGCGTGACAGGCACCACGAAAGATGAAAACAACCATTGCTCACGCGGGATCACAACCCCGCGCTGTCCCGAAGAGCCGCGGATTGTTATCCGCGGCGAGCGCCTTGGTCAGTAGCGTGTCCTTTTCGATGGAGACAACAGCCAAAGAACATGAGGTACGCCCATGAACCCTGATTCCTTCCTGGAAGCACTTCTCACCCTGCCGCTGCTGGCCGGGCCTGACGTCTCGCCCGACGGCCGGTGGGTGGCCTGGACCTGGTATCGCACCGGCCCGGCCGCCGACGTCTATGCCGCGCCCACCGACGGCTCGGCGCCGCCCCTGCGCCTGACCGACACGCCCGACGACACCGTGGTCGCCTCGTGGACGGTCGATAGCCGGGCCGTCCTGGTGGCGCAGGACCACGACGGGGACGAGCGGGCACAGCTCTTTCGCGTCGACCTGGACCGGCCCGGCGAGATGCAGCCCCTCACCGAGGCGGCGCCCCACTTTTTCCTGCGGGGAGGGCAACTGCACCCCAACGGCCGCTGGCTGGTCTATGCCGCCAACTGGGACGAGGAGGCGGGGCGCGAGATCGAGGCCACGTGGGTCTATCGCCACGACCTGGAGACGGGCCGGCGCCGGCCCCTGGCCCGGCCCGCGCGGGCCGTCTACTCGGTGCCCGAGCTGAACCACGCCGGCACTCACGTCCTCTATGCCCGCAAGGACCGCCATCCCGCCGGCCGCCAGGTCTGGCTGGTGGACGTGGAAGGCCGCGACGACCGGGAGATCGTCAACGCCGGCGATGACCGCAAGGCCTGGGCCTCGTGGCACCCCGACTCCCGGCGGGCGTTGGTCCTGGCCGAGGCCGAAACCTACCAGCGCGTGGGCCTGTGGGACGTGGACGAGGGCTCCCTGCGCTGGCTGGTGGATGACCCCGAGCGCAACGTGGAGAGCGCCTACGTGCCCCACGGCAGCCGACACGCCGTCCTCGTGGAGGCCAGGGGCGCCCGCCTCCGCGCCTCGCTCCTGGACGTGGAGAGCGGGCGGGAGACGCCCCTGCCCGACGTGCCGGGCAGCCTGCTCCCCCTGGCGCCGGCCGGCCCGCCCGGGCGGGGAGGACGCCAGGAATGGGTGGCAGAGGCCTACAGCTCGCGGCAGCCCGCCGACCTGGTGCGCGTTGCCCTCGACGGCGACGGGGCGGGCGAGGTGGCCAGCCTGACCGGCATCTGGGACCGCACGCCGCTGACCCCCGCCAACCTGGCGGGCGCCGAGGATTTCCGCTGGCGCGGCGCCGACGGGCTAGAGATCCAGGGCTGGCTCTACCGGCCGCGGGGCGAGGACCGGGGCACGGTCGTCTATGTCCACGGCGGGCCCACCTGGCACAGCGAGGACCGCATCAACACCCAGATCCAGTACCTGGTCTCCCGGGGTTTTACCGTCCTCGACCCCAACTACCGGGGCAGCACCGGCTTCAGCCACTCCTACCGGGAGGCCATCAAGGTCCGCGGCTGGGGCGGCGACGAGCAGGAGGACATCCGGGCCGGCATCGAGGCCCTCTTGGCCGCGGGCATCGCCCGGCCCGGCAAGGTGGGCATCACCGGCACGTCCTACGGCGGCTACTCGTCGTGGTGGGCCATCACCCACTTCCCGCCCGAGATCGTGGCCGCGGCGGCGCCCATCTGCGGCATGACCGACCTGGTGGTCGACTATGAGACGACGCGGCCCGACCTGCGCCCCCTGAGCGAGGAGATGATGGGCGGCTCGCCGGCCCAGGTGCCCGAACGCTACCGCGAGCGCTCGCCCCTCCACGCCGTGGGGGACATCCGGGGGCGGCTGCTCATCGTCCAGGGGCTGCAGGACCCCAACGTCACGCCCGAGAACGTGCGCGTCGTGCGCCGGGCCCTGGAGGAGGCCGGCGTGCCCTACGAGCTGCTGGCCTTCGAGGACGAGGGCCACGGCATCGCCCGGCCCGCCAACCAGCGCGTCCTCTACCGCCGCCTGGCCGACTTTTTTCAGCAAGCCTTCGCCGTTACGGGGTGAACGTGCGATAGTAGTCGCAGCCTGCCAGGTTGGCGCGGCGCGCCCGGCCGCCCAGGACGGTGTCAAAGCACAGCCGCTCGGGCAGGCGCTCGTCGTCGCCGACGCGGAACAGGGCCTCGGCCAGGGGCACCAGGGGCTGCTCCTCGCCCCAGGGCAAGGCCAGGATCAGCCGGTCGCGGCGCAGGACGACGCGAAAGTTGCCCAGCCAGGGGTTGTGGCAGCGATAGTGCCCGGTGTAGGCCCGCCACGCGGCGGGCGGCTCCGGGGCGGCCTCGCCCGCGCATCCCGGGCGCACGAACAGCTCCGGCCCGCACCAGGCCTCCACCACCTGGCCCTCGAGCCGCGCAAAGCGCAGCAGGTAGCGCGACAGGGCAGGGTGCGGCGCGTAGAAACAGTCCGCGCCCCGCCGCTCCAGGGCCGCGCGCTGCCCGGCGAGCCGCAGCTCCAGGCCCGCGCCGCCGGCCGAGACCGCGATCACGATCTCGTCCTCGATCTCGCCCTCGAACTCGCTCGCGTTCGAGTTCTCTCCCCCGGTCTCCCGCCTGGCCGGGCGGTAGACGCCGGCATAGGCGCCGGCATCCTCCACCCGCTCCGGCCCGGCCGGGGCAGGGGGCAGGCCGCGGCCCTCGCGCGCCCACCGCACCAGGCGCAGCGCCCGGCGGGCGACGGCCATGGGCTCGCCCGGGCCGTTGCACAGCGCCACGGCGCCCAGGTCGCCTTCCAGGTCGGCGGCGATGGCCGCGTAGTAACCCACCATGCCCCCGCTGTGGCTGACGATGGTATGCCCGTCCTCGTCGCCCACCTGGAGCCCGTAGCCGTAGAACTCGCCCCGCTCCCCCTCGTCCTCGGGCAGGGGCACCAGCCGCCCGGCCCACAGCCCGAAGCCCTCCTCGGACAGGAGGCCGCGCCCCCGGTTCAGCAGCAGCCGCACGTAGGCCGCCATGTCGGCCGCCGTGGAGGCGATGCTGCCGTCGGCCGTGCCGGTCTCCAGCCAGGGGGCGGGAGCCAGGGGCAGGGAGCGGTGGAAGGGGCGGTCGTCGTACAGCGACTCGTAGCCCACGGCCAGGCGGCGGCGCGTGTCGTGGGTAATCACTGCCTCGCTGGCGTCCATCCCCAGGGGCCGGAAGATGCGCCCGGCAATGATCTCGTCGTAGGCGAGGCCCAGCACCTCTTCCAGGATCACACCCAGGGCCTTGTAGCCCACGTTGCAGTAGTGAAAGAAGGTGCCCGGCGGGGTGGCGGCCACCGTGTCGCGCAACGACCAGACCTCGTAGCGCCCCTCGGTGCTGAAATCCGTGCCCCTCACGATCCCGGCCGTGTGGGTCAGCAGGTGATGAAGGGTGATAAGGTCCATGCCGGCCTGGCCCTCCAGGCCGGGGGCGGGGGGTACGTGGAACCAGGGAAGGTAGCGCCGGACCGGGCTGTGCACGTCCACCAGGCCCGCCTCCCGGAGCTGGAGCAGGGCGATGGCCGTGAAGGACTTGCTGATGGAGCCGATCTCGAAGAGGGTGTCGGGCTCCACCGGGCGGCCGGCAGCCACGTCGGCCAGGCCGTGGGGGGCAACGTGCAGGAGCGACCGGCCGTCGGTCAGGGCCACGACCACGCCGGGCGTGCCGGCCGCCGCCATCTGCTCCTCGATGAACAGATCCAGGTGCTCGAGCGTTTTTTGCATGGTTACATCCTCAGCGATGAGTTGCGGCCGTCGCCAGGCCGCTTGAGCGCCGGACGGGCCGGCGGCGTGCCGGCGTTCGATGAGCCGGTCATTGCCGCACACGCGACGCGTCCATGTCGCTTGCGCCGTATCTGATTCTATGTTAAAATGAGCCGAAGTGCAAGTCATCGAGGACTCGGCAAGTAGGGGTCCTGGCGGAGAGAATGGCATGACCCATTGGATGGTCCTTACCGCTGGCGAGGTGGAGCGCATCCACCGCGCCACATTGCGGATTCTGGATGCGACCGGTGTTCTTCTTACTCAGCCCGAAGCCCGGGAGATTCTCGCCGGGGAGGGAGCCAGGATCCGGGGAGATCGGGTCGAGCTGCCGCCTGAACTGGTCGAGCGCGCCCTGGCGCGCTGCCCCCAACAGGCTACGATCCGGGGCCGCGGAGGCCAGGCCATTGCCCTGGGCGACGGCACGCTGCACTGGCACAACCTGGGGGGCGCCGCCCAGGTCTACGAGCCGGGCAGCCATTGCCTCCGCCCGGCCACCCTCCAGGACGTGCGCGATGCAACCCGCCTGCTGGATGCCCTGCCCGCAGTCACCTCCATCACCCCATTTTTCACACCCCAGGAGGTGCCGGGCCCGCTCATGTCGTTGTCCATGTATCGCGAAGCACTGGCCCACACCACCAAGCCGCTCACGGGCCCCGGCACGCAGACCGCGGCCGAAGTCCGCTACACGGCGCGCATGGCTGCCGCCGCCATCGGCCCGCCGGCCGATGTGTTGAGCCTGGGCATCTCGCCCATCAGCCCTCTCATCCTTCCCGACGACGTGGCCGAGGCCATGATCGAGACCGCCCGCCTGGGCGTCTCCCTGGCCCCCCTACCCTGCCCCACCGCCGGCGCCACGGCCCCCATGTCCATGGCCGGGGCCCTGGCCCAGCAGAATGCCGAGGTGCTGGCGTCCATCGTCCTGGCCCAGTCGGTGCGCCCGGGCCTGCCGGTCGTCTACTGCGGGCGCCTGGCCATGATGGAGCCGCGGACGGGGGTGTCGGTGTGGGGCGGCGTGGAGCTGGGCCTGGTTTCGGCCGGGACCGTGGCCCTGGCGCACTTTTACGGGCTGCCGGCCAACGTCTATGGCCTTACCACCAACTCGCACACGCTGGACCTGCAGAACGGCCACGAGCGCGCCCTCAACGCCATCGCCCCGGCCCTGGCCGGCGCCGACGAGCTGTCGGGCATTGGCGAGATGGCGGCGGGAGTGGCCGGTTCCTACGCCCAGATGGTGTGTGACAACGAGATCGCATCGACCGTGGGCCGGCTAGTCCGCGGGTTTGCCGTTGACGACGACGCCCTCGCCGTAGAGCTCATCGATCGCGTGTCGCGCGACTCGCACAACTATCTCGATCAGAAGCATACCGTGCGCTACCTGCGCGCCGGCGAGCTTCTGTCCACCTGTCTCGCCGAGCGGCGCTCCCACCAGGAGTGGGAGCGGGGCGGCGCGCAGCTCATGGCCGACCGCGCCCGGGCCGAGGCCGAGCGCCTGTTGGCCGAACACGAGGTGCCGCCCTTGACCGGCGACCAGGAGCGAGAGTTGGACGAGATCATGGCCGAAGCGGCGCGAGAGCTCGCGCCCGGTTGAACCCCACCGAAGGTGGCCCAAACAACAGGCATCGCTGCCGGAGCCACACCAGGAAGGAGGTGAGGGCGATCGTCGGGAGGCAGTGCCCGTGTCAATCACTTGGCAATTTGACGAATATCAGGAGGAGATCATGAGTAACAGATTCAAGCCGTTTGCCGTGGTGGTCGTCGTGATCCTGCTCGCCACTGCGCTGGCAGCGTGCGGCCCAACGCCGGCACCACAAGTGGTCAAAGAGACGGTCATCGTCGAGGGAACGCCCATGACCGTGGAAAAGGTCGTCACCGAAGTCGTCGAAACGACGGTAGAGAAGGTGGTGACCGCCACCCCCGAGCCGGTCCAGAAGGTCATCACCTTTGCCTGGACTCAAGAGCCCGACACCCTCAACCCCTACTACACCAACATGTGGTTCTCCACGATCCTGCATCAGCTCTACAACTGCTGGGCGTGGGAGTACGACGATGAGAACGCGGCCTTCCCGAAGCTCGTCACCGAGCTGCCGAGCACGGACAATGGCGGGGTGAGCGAGGACGGCAGGGTCATCACCATGAAGCTGCGGGACGACATCGTCTGGTCCGACGGCACACCCATCACCGGCGAAGACTTTGTCTTTACCTACGAGATGATCATGGACCCGGGCAACACCGTCGCCAGCCGCAATCCCTACGACCTGGTCACCAGCGTCGAGGCACCGGATCCGCAGACGGTGGTCGTGACCTTTGAAGAGCCCTTTGCCCCCTGGCAGGCGCAGCTGTGGAAGGGCGTCCTGCCCAAGCACGTCCTGCAGCCGGTCTTTGAGGCCAACGGCTCCATCGACGAAGCCGAGTGGAACCGGGAGCCGACGGTGGGCTGCGGTCCTTACGTCGGCGAAACCTGGGAGTCGGGCAGCTACATCCGCTTTGTCCAGAACCCCAATTACTGGCTGGGTGAGCCCAACATCAAGGAGATCTATCTCCAGTTCGTGCCCGATGACGCGTCGCAGACGGCGTCCATGATTGCCGGCACGGCCGATCTCGGCACCTTCCCGCCCCTGTCCGACGTGCCTACCCTGCAAGCCGGCGGCATGGAGATCGTGGTCCAGAGCTCCGGCTATGCCGAGGGGATCTTTTTCAACTTTGGCTATGGCGGCCACCCGGCCGCCGCGGACGTCAACGTGCGCCAGGCCATCGCCATGTCCATTGACCGCGGGGCCATCGTCGAGGACCTGCTCCTGGGACTGACCCAACCTGTCGAGACCCTGTGGGATCCCCTGGAGGGTGGCATGTGGGTATCGCCCGACATCGAGCCCTGGCCGTACGATCCTGAGGCGGCCAAGGCACTCCTCGAGGAGGCAGGCTGGGTCGATACCGACGGCGACGGCATCCGCGAGAAGGACGGCGAGCGGCTGTCGCTGGTGTATGGCACCACCATCCGCGAGATCCGCCAGGACATCCAGGCGGTCGCCCAGCAGCAACTGCGCGAGGTGGGCATCGAAATCGAGATCCCCAGTTGGGATTCCGACCTCTTTTTCGCCAGCTATACGGACGGCTCGCCCTGTGCCCTGGGCGAGGTGGACCTGATGGAGTGGTCCGACCAGACCATGTTCCCCGACCCCGACCACTACTACTGGTTCTGCTCCGAGCTCCCCAACGAGGAGAGCCCCTGGGGCGCGAACTATTTCGGGTGCGACGAGGAGCTTGACGCGCTCTTTTACGAGCAGCTCACCCTCATCGACGCCGACGAGCGCGCTGCCGTGTTCCACGAGATCACCAAGATCATGCACGACAAGGTCTACTGGCTGGGGTTGTACGACGATTCGGACTACTGGATCGTCTCACCGCGGCTGACGGGCGTCAAGTTCTCGGGCGTTACGCCCTTCTACAACATCACGGAGTGGGACGTCACCGAATAGGAAGTTGAGCAAGCACAGACTCGAGGTTGGGGCGGGAGCCATCCTGCCCCAACCTCCCTCCCACCGGAAGGGAGAGAAGCCATGACCCGTTACGTCATACGGCGGCTGCTGCAGGCTATCCCACTCCTCTTTTTCATCAGCATCCTGCTCTTTGTGCTGATGCGGACCGCCAGCGACCCACTGGCGACCATGGGGGGGCGGCGCATGCCGCGCCCCGAGGACCGAGAGCGCCTGGCCCGCCAGCTCGGCCTGGACCAGCCGCTCTACGTCCAGTACATCTACTGGCTCATCGGCAACGATTGGGCCAAGATCGACCTGGACGGCGACGGCGTGGCCGAGACGCCGGGCCAGCAGAAGGGCGTGCTCCGGGGCGAGTTTGGCACCTCGCTGGTAACCCGGGGTGTGCCGGCCTGGACGGTCATCAAGGAGCGAATCCCGCGCACGCTGCTGTTAATGATCCCCGCCGAGATCATCATCCTGTTCTTTTCGCTGATCATCGGCATCTTTTCGGCGCTGAAACAGTATTCGGTCACCGATCACGTCATCACCGGCATCTCGTTTGTCGGCTACTCGATGCCCATCTTTTTCATCGCCCTGTTGTCCATCCAGCTCTTTGCCATCAAGTTCAGGCAGTGGGGCCTGCCCGCGTTGCCGCCCAACCAGATGTTTGACCCCCAGGTGGGCAAGACGCCTTCGCAGGTCGCCCTCCACATGGTGCTGCCCCTGTTCAGCCTGACCTTTATCAGCATCGCCGGCTACAGCCGCTACGTGCGCTCGCAGATGCTGGAAACGCTGAGCCAGGACTATATCCGCACCGCCCGTTCGAAGGGCCTGTCGGAGCGAGCCGTCATCTACGTGCACGCCCTCAAGAACGCGTCGCTGCCGCTGGTGACCATCGTCGGCCTGGACATCCCGCTGCTGCTGGCCGGCGCAGTGGTGACCGAGACCATCTTTTCCTGGCAGGGCATGGGCTTCCTGTTCATCGACCACGTCTCCCGGGGTGACACGCCGGTCATCATGGCCATCCTCATGCTCGTATCCGTGGCCGTGGTGGTCTTTCAGCTCATCACCGACGTCGTCTATGCCTGGCTGGACCCGCGGATCCGCTACGATTGAAAGGGGACGCTTATCAGATGGAGACTACAGCCGAAGGAGTGGTCGCCAGCCTGTCGAGGGAGCAGACCGGTGTCGCCCTCAGCCTGAGACAGATGATCTGGCGCCGCTTCCGCCACCACCGCATGGCCATGGCCGGCGCGGTGATGCTCATCCTCCTGATCCTCTATTGCTTCGGGGGCGCGCTGTTTATCAGCGAGGACTATGCCAACCTGACCGACACCAAGCAGAGGCTACAGGCGCCCTCCAGGGAGCATCCCTTCGGCACCGACACCGTGGGACGCGACATCCTGGCTCGCACGATCTATGGCGGCCAGATCTCGATGCTCATCGGCCTGTCGGCGGCAGCCATCGAGGTCGTCGCCGGCGTCCTGGTCGGCGCCCTGGCGGGCTATTACGGGGGCGTCATCGATTCCCTCCTGATGCGATTTACCGAGGCCATGTTCACCATCCCGCAGTTGTTCCTGCTGCTGGTGATGGCCAAGTTCTTTGCCAACAAGTTCCCGGCGATCAATATCCTGGGGCGGACCCTCAGCGGCAGCGTGGTCGTCATCGTGCTCATCATTGGCGTCACGAGCTGGATGTACCTGGCGCGCATCGTCCGCGCCGATTTCCTGTCGCTGAAGGAGCGCGAGTTTGTCACCGCGGCCCACACCGTCGGCACCCGGAGCCTGTCCATCATCTTTCGCCACATCCTGCCCAACACCGCGGCGCCCATCATCGTCGCGGCGACCCTGGGGGTGGCCAACGCCATCCTGAGCGAAGCCTACATCAGCTTCCTGGGGCTCGGCGTCCAGCCGCCGACGGCAACCTGGGGCAATATGCTGGATCGCGCCTACAACTATGTGTCCACTGCACCCTGGATGTGGGTCTTTCCCGGCCTCCTGATCGTGCTTGTGGTGCTGAGCATCAATTTCCTGGGCGACGGGCTGCGCGACGCCCTCGATCCCACGACGGTCACCAAGTCATGAGCGTGGAGCAACTGCCCCTCTTTCCCGACGATGAGCCACGTGAGGTCCGGCCTCGAGGCTCGCCGGGGCCGGACGAGAACACTCCCCTGAGCGCTGCCATGGAGCGCTTCCGGCAGCATATGCGCCAGCAGGACTTTGCCGAGAACACGGTCAAGAATTTTCTCTTTGACCTGGGCATCCTGGCGCGCTACCTGAAGGGCGACCCGGCCGTCGGGCAGATCGGCACCCACGACCTGGAACGGTTCATGCACTGGCTGCAGCACGAGCGGGGCAAGCCCTGCAGCCCAAAGTCCTACGCCCGCCGGCTGACGACCCTCAAGGTGTTCTTTGCCTGGCTGGCCGGCCTGGGCGCCATCCCTGCCGACCCGGCCGCGCCCCTGGCCCACAAGCCGGCCAGCACGCCCCTGCCGCGCATCCTCGACGACGAGCAGGTGGAGCAGGTGCTGGCGGTCACCCGGCGGCTGGCCGTCGCCGACAAGCCCGACCCGCGGCCACACCTGCTGGTCACCCTGCTCTTGCACACCGGCATCAAGAAGCAGGAGTGCATGGCCCTCAAGCTGGCCGACATCAGCACGGGTGACTCTGACGGGCCGTCGATCCGCATCCGCTACGAGCGCCCCCGCATGGAGTACAAGGAGCGCCGGCTGCGGCTGCCCCCGGGCTGGACGCGGACGCTGGAACAGTATCGCCGCGCCTACGAGCCCAAGGATTTCCTCTTTCCCTGCACCGCCCGCAACCTGGAGTACGTCCTGGCCGACGTGGCGCAGCAGGCCGGGCTGCCCGACGGCCTGTCGTTCGAGATGCTGCGCTGGACGTGCGCCGTCCGCGACTACAAGGCCCGCATGGAGCCCGACCGCCTGCGCCGCAAGATGGGCCTGTCGCAGATGAGTTGGCAGGAGACCGAGCCCAAGCTGGTGCGCCTGGCGGAGCCGCCGTTGTAGGGGGCAGGTGCCAGCGCCCACCCAACCGTAGATCCTGCTGGTTTGTCGCTTCCAGGTAACCCGAGACCGATCAGGACGGCCGGTAGTAACCGATGGCCCTTTGCAGCGGCGCCAGCACCCTGCGTGGCGCCGGTGACAGCCAGTCCTTCTGCTCCCAGGCCTGGGCCAGGGCGCTCAGGCGGCGCATGGCGATCTCGGCCTTGAAAGCCTGGTGCAACTCCTTTAGGACAAACGCCCCGTTCAGGTGCTCCAGGGCATGGCGCACCAGCCGCGCCTGGAGGTCGGTCAACTCGGGCGTCTCCAGCTCGGCGAGGGTTGCCAGGGGGCGGGCGCCGAGCAACTTGAGCCAGCCGGCCATCTCGTTCAGCATCATTCCGCCGTCAAAGTAGACCTCGTGCATCCAGACCGCCTCGCCGTGGATATCTCGCAAGTACGGTGGACTGAGGGGCTTGCGGGCGTAGGCCACGAAGGGAAAGTCGACCCGCGCATAGATACCGGCGGCCATGGTGGCAGCTTCGCCGTGGATCACGTCCCAGCGCTCGTCAGCTCCCGTGTGCCCCAGGAAAAAGCCAACCAGGACGTCATTGGGCAGGCTCCAGTACCAGGTGGTACCCATGCGGCCTCGATAGCCCTCGACCATGCGAGCCACGTCGGAGAACAGCTCTTCAGCCCGCTCCATGGCCTGCTGCGAAGGAAAGATGGTCATGGCTGCGTGCCCTCCAATTCACCGCCTGTGCTTCCTGCCGGGTCCCGGTCCGCGTCGTGCGGCGCGACCCCTGGCATCCTCGGCGGCGCCGTCCGCCACATCAACTCCACGTCCTCCGCCGTCAAGCCATAGGCCTCGTTCACGAGGGCTGCCAGGCGGTGCTCCAGGCGGCGCTTTTCGGCCAGGCCGGCGCGAATCGGCTGCACGTGGCTGCGATAGGCACTCCGCAGAGAACCGATATCGCCGGGTGAGATGCGTGCCAGAGACTTGGGCCGCCGCCGGCTCGCCTCGCGGAGGAAGGCGTCCTCGTCCAGGGCAGCCAGGCCGCCGGGCCGGGCGCCGACGCCCACGACGTCGAACTCGACCCTGAGCCAGTCGGCCAGTTGATCCGCTGCTGCCTGCCGGGCTTTCGTCAAGGTCGTAAGGCGTTCTACGAGCGGTTCGACTGCCTCGCGTATAGCGTCTGAGGGCAGTGCGACCGGTATTTGCTCCATCATCTCGCCTTGCGGATTCAGTGCTTCATCCTTCATGTGCGGCAAATAGCGCCAGTTCCACCACCACATCAGAGGTGAGTTCAACACTGATAGCAGATAGAGGTCGGAGCTTGGGAAGAGAAAAACCTTGTTGTTCGTCACATATCCCCGATGGTCGTGGGCATACGCCGGATGGAACTGGATTTCCTGGTAGACGATCTTCGGCTCCTCAAACTTCTCATAATACGTGCAAGATCGCAGCTCCCACCAGAACCGTCCCTGGTCCTGACGACGGCGCAACTTGGTCTCAAAGGGCTTCAGGTAGTCATAGACGGCCGGGTAAGTCCGGGCCAAGATCTCTTCGGCAGCCTCCCCCGCGTCGCTCCAGGGCCAATTCTGATTCTCGCTGGATTTCAGCACGATCATCCACAGCCCCGCCCACTCGGGCGCCCAGCGCTTGATATCCTGTCCGCGCAGGTAGGGCTTCAGCAGCTCGTCAGAGCGGGGGTCATCCCGCAGCAGGCGATCCCTCGTTAAAGCGTCAACCATGAAGGCCTGATTAAGCCCACTCAAGATCCCGCGGAAAGGTTTTGTTCCGGCGAACTCGGTTAACGGTACCCCGGCACGGCGAATTTTGTCCATCAGCACCCCAACCTCGGGTCGCTCCAGGTTCCAGGGTTCGCCGCCCAGGCGGGCCAGGGGCACGCCGTAGGCGTTCTCGTCCACGTAGCTCGCCAGCTCCACAGTTCCCAGCGCTTCCCGGGGGAAGGGACACACGCGAACGTCGGCCCCCTCCTGCCGGCCCGGATCGGGTTTCTGGAGAAGGGCGATGCACGGAAACGTGTCCGCGTCCTGAAAGATGGGCGCGTGCCCAAAGTCCACCAGTTCCTGTAGCTCCGCCTCGCCGGCCAGAAAAGCCCGCAGCGGCTGACCGTAGCCGGCCCGCAGGAATTTGTTGGAAGTGATCATACCCAGGAAGCCGCCATGGCGCAGCAACCGCACGCCTTGCTCGTAGAAATAGGCGTACAGGTCGGCCACACCGTGATAGACGGCAAAGGCCTGCCGGAACCAGCGCTTGTTGGGCGACAACTGCTCCTGGCGAACGTAGGGCGGGTTGCCGACCACCGCGTCGAACCCGGGGTTCGCTGCCCAGTCCCCGCGGTGCAGATCGACAAACACCTCGGGGAACTCCAGATCCCAGTGGAAGAAGCGCTTTTCCTGCCACAGACGCCGGGCATTGTCGATGGCTGCCCGGTGCTCGTCGGTGACCGGCACCTGGCCCTGCAAGGCAGGTAACACCTGGTCGCCGTGAACCGTCAGGAGATCGTCGGCTGCCCTGTTGCCAAAGGCACGGCTGACCCACAGATCCAGGATCTGCTTGAAGGGCACCAACTGCTCCTGAAAGCGAGCAAACTCCTCGGCGCTCTGCCGAACGTCGGCCAGGGTGGTATCGGCCCGCTCCACGACCTCGATCATGGTCACCGTCAAGGTGAGCAAGGCGGCAAAGGGACCGGCAAACAGGGAGAACTGGCGCACATTGCCGATGGACTCAAATATGCCGGCCTGGGTGTCTCTCATGGCCGCTTCCACGGTGCGCACGTCGCTGCCAATGAGCGAGTTGCCCCAGCGCAGGTGATGGTCCAGAAAACTCAACGGCGCGCCAACGGTGAACGAGTGCAGCCACAGGCTCAGCTTCGCCAATTCGACCGCCAGGCGGTTGAGGTCCACGCCATAAATGCAGCGCTTCATCACCAGGCGCGTCAAGAGCGCCGTGTCGTCCAGGCGAGCCGGATCGACGGACAGGCCCTGCCGTTCCATCTCGGCCAGGATCTCGCCGCGCACGCGCTCGATAAGCTGTTGCACCGGGTTCCGTTCCCAGGGCACGTCGCGGTGGGAATCGTGGTAGACTTGCATGCGCTGGATAATGCCATCGGTCAGGCGGTCTACGGCATTGACCAGGAAATGGCCAGACCCCATCGCCGGATCGCAAACCTTGATCCCCAGAAAGGCTTCCCTTGCGCGATCCTCGGCTTCCTCTAGCTGCCGGCGCATGGTGCGGTTGGCTTCGCGTTCAGAGGCGTGGGCCAGCCTCCGGCGCAGTTCAGCGGCACGGTCCATGGCCGCTTCAAAGGCCGCCGCCCGCTCATCCAAGAGAGGGTCGAGGGTATGCTCGACGATGTACTCGACGATATAGTCCGGCGTGTAGTATGAGCCACTGGCCTTGCGCTCGCCCCGGTCGTCCACCAGCTCAACCCGGCCCGCAGCGGCATCTAGGACACGAAGGCGGTTTTCCAGCAACCCTTCGTAAATGGCCCCCAGATTGCGGACGCTGATGTAGGCGTAATCCACCGGCTCTCCGGCGTCACGCACCAGCGTATCGACGGCCCGCGTTACGACCCGGTCGCTGAGCTTGTGCTCCTCCAGGAAGCGATTCTCGGGGGTGGCAGGATTGAACAGGCCGCCATCGTACCGGGGTATGCCGAGGCTCGCGTCGCCCCGGTCGATGCGATGGAAGAGGGCCAAAAGCGCCTCGTAATGTCGTGTGGCATAGGCCGCGTCGCTCAGGGGCAGATTTCGGTCAATGCGATCTGCCGCTTCGCGGGCCAGGGTGCTCAGACTCTGCTCATCATAGCCCGGATTGCCCACGGGCAACAGGCCACGGGCCTCGGCGTAGAGCAAGAACAGGAGTTTGTAGAGCAGGCTGAGGGTGGCGGCATAGATCAGGCTCAGGCTCTCCTCACTCTCTGCGGAGATGCCCATCTGCCGGTGGCGGTAAGCGACGAATCCGCCGGCGATTTCCGGCACCACCTCTTCAAAGACCAACTCCTTCAGCTTGTCACTGATGCGCCGGGCATAGGCCCCGGATCCCTCGTGCACCCGTGCCAGGAAGGACCGGCCCTGGACATCAGGCACGAACGAGTCACGACGGAAAAAGAGCCACCAGCGGCGAAATTGATCTAACTGCTCGGCGCTTGGAGATGCCTCGTCGGGCAAAAAATCCATGATCAGGCCCAGGTCCACTTCGTAGAACTCGCTGGCCGTGCTCGACACTTCGCGGCTGTATAGGCGCCAGGTGCGACCGTTGGTCAGGATTCCCCACGGTACACGCGTGCCCACCAGGTAGCTGACCATCTGGTAGCTGGGGTTGCTCTCTCGCTTCCAGGTGTTGCGCTCGCTGGCGTCCTTCTGGCTCAGGGGGCGGCCCCAATACTTGGCCTCGGCGATGGCTCGTACCCGGCTATAGAAAGGGTGATCCTGGCCCAGGTATCGGTTCGCCTCGGCCTTGGCGGCTAGGCTGTCAAAAAGGGCATAGTCCGGGCGCGTGACCTGGCCGCCGTAGGTCGCCTTGGTCTGGACCGTGTAGGACCAGCCCAGGAGGTTCAGCACGGGGCGCACGAACTCGGCCTCCGTTTGGGCCTCGTTCCAGCGCGCGCCGTAGGCACGCGCCTTTCGCCATAGGACGCGAATCTCTTCCAGGAGGTGGCGAGGATCGTCCGCCCATTCGGTGTGCCCAGGCAGGCGAGTCTCAAGGTAGTGCTGCGAAAAGAGCATTTTGGTTTGCACGTCGTCCCTCCACCACCGGGCAGCGCCCTTGCCGATCCATCACTGGCCGAAAACTCCACGCATGGGGAGATTGTGTCAACCGGCCGGGTAATTGTACCACGGAAATGAGAAAGAAAGCAAGATCGCAGTCGTGGCCATAGGAGGAAGCGCGCTTAGGCTGATCCGGAGGTGCAATGCACTTTTGCTCGTCGATACAGACCATGAAATCGCCAGAACCTGCACATTCGTGAAGCACGTCCCGGCCGTGAAAAAGTGCATTGCACCTCGGACCAAATGCGATCGCGCCGGGCGAAGGATTCTCGCACACTTGCGTTCAGAACCATAATATGCTATAATTGTCTCGCATCCCAAGCGCGGGGAGTTGCCCCCGCGCTCGTCTGTGCGAGCAGGCGGAACAGGGGCATGATAAGAAAGGATCGGCGTGTGTCTTTAACGAAAACCGAAAAGACGGATATTATTACGAAATTCAACGTTCATCCCGGTGACACAGGTTCTCCTGAGGTGCAGATTGCCCTTTTGACCACCAGGATCAGCCAGTTGACCGAGCACCTGAAGGTGCACAAGCACGACGACCATTCGCGACGCGGTCTCTACAAGCTGGTCGGCCAGCGGCGCAGGCATCTTGCGTACCTGAAGGACAAGGACGCGGAGCGGTACCGCACCATCATCGAGAAGCTGGGGTTGCGCAGATAGAACATCCCTGCCAATAATAGATGGCCTATGGCCTACGGTGAGGTAGGTTACGCGCCGCTTGCCATAGGCCATCTGCTATTGTAGATGGGCGAATCTCGGGAAAGGCGCGGGTCAGGAATTGGGGAATGGGCCCTGATCGCTGCCGGCTGGGACCCATTCCCCAGTCCCTCGACCCCTGCCTTTCTCGCAAAATTTGGAGGTAAAAGTGAATAACAGCAAGACGTACGTCGTCGAGATGGGCGGCAAGCCACTCACGATAGAAACCGGCGACCTTGCCATGCAAGCAGGGGGCGCCGTAGTGGTGCGCCTCGGCGACTCGGTGGTGCTCTGCACCGCCACCGCCTCGAAAACGCCGCGAGAAGGGATCGACTTTTTCCCGCTGACCGTGGACTTTGAAGAACGCCTGTACGCTGCCGGCCGCATCCCCGGCAGCTTTTTCAGGCGCGAAGGTCGCCCCAGCGAATCGGCCATCCTGACCTCGCGGCTCATCGACCGCCCGCTGCGGCCGCTCTTTCCCAAGGACTATCACAACGACGTCCAGGTCATTGCCACCGCCCTTTCTTCCGACAGCCAGAACTACCTGGACATCCCGGCCATCATCGGCGCCTCGACGGCCCTCATGATCTCGGACGTGCCCTTCGAAGGCCCCATCGGCGCCTGCCGCGTGGGCCTCATCGAGGACGAGTTCGTCATCAACCCCACCGCCGAGCAGATGGAGCAGAGCGCCCTTGACCTGCGCATGGCGGGCACCGAAGAAGCCATCATGATGGTCGAGGCGGGCGCCTGGGAAGTGCACGAAGAGGTCATGCTCCAGGCCCTCCAGGTCGGCCACGAAGCCATGCAGCCGGTCATCGCCCTGCAAAAGCAGATGCGCGAAGAGATCGGCAAGCCGAAGCAGACCGACTATCCGGTCAAGACCATCGACGAGACGGTCCGCCAGCGCGTCGTGGAGCGCATCGGCAACCGGGTCGCCGAGCTGAGCGCGCGGCCCATGCCAAAGCAAGAGCGCGGCGAGGCCACCGACGCCCTGGAGGCCGAGATCCTGGAGGCCTTTGCCGACGACGAGACCGCCCAGCGGGACGACGTCAAGAAGGTGTTCCGCGACGTCCTCAAGGTCGAGATGCGCAAGCGCATCCTGGAGCAGGGCCAGCGGGCCGACGGCCGCGCGACGGACGAGATCCGGCCCATCTGGAGCCGGGTCGGCATCCTGCCCCGGGCCCACGGCTCGGGCCTGTTCACCCGCGGCGAGACCCAGGTGCTGAGCATCGCCACCATGGGCACGCCCCGCGAGGAGCAAAAGCTCGACACGCTGCGGCCCGAGGAATCCAAGCGCTACATGCACCACTACAACTTTCCGCCCTTTAGCACGGGCGAGACCTGGCCCATGCGCGGCCCCAGGCGGCGCGAGATCGGGCACGGCGCCCTGGCCGAGACGGCCCTGGAGCCCGTCCTGCCCCTGGAGGAAGAGTTCCCCTACACCGTGCGCGTCGTGTCCGAGGTCCTGGCCTCCAACGGGTCCACGTCCATGGCCTCTGTCTGCGGCAGCACGCTGTCGCTCATGGACGCCGGCGTGCCCATCAAGAATCCCGTGGCGGGCATCGCCATGGGCCTCATCACCGAGAACGGCCGCTATGCCATCCTGAGCGACATCCAGGGCATGGAAGATCACCTGGGCGACATGGACTTCAAGGTGGCCGGCTCTCGCGAGGGTATCACCGCGCTCCAGATGGACATGAAGATCAAGGGCCTGGGCTATGACATCCTGTCGCAGGCCCTCACCCAGGCGCGGGCCGGCCGCGTCCACATCCTGGCCAAGATGGAAGAGACCATCTCCGAGCCCCGGAGCGAGATGTCGCAGTACGCGCCACGCATCACCACCATGCACGTCGATTCCGACAAGATCGGCAAGATCATCGGCCCCGGCGGCAAGATGATCCGCAAGATCCAGGAAGAGTGCGAGGTCGAGATCGACATCGAGGACGACGGCACGGTCTATATCGCCGCCATCGACAGCCTGGGCGCCCAGAAGGCCATCGAGATGATCGAATCCCTCACCGAGGAAGCCGAGATCGGCCGGGTGTACGTCGGCAAGGTGGTCCGCACCGAGAGCTATGGCGCCTTTGTCGAGATCCTGCCCGGTGTGGACGGCATGGTCCACATCTCGCAGTTGGCCGACTATCGCGTGCCGTCCGTGGAGGACGTTGTGCGCGTCGGCGACGAGGTCATGGTCATGGTCATCGACATCGACGAGGGCGGCAAGATCAAGCTGTCGCGCCAGGCGGTGTTGGAAGGCTGGACCGCCGAAGAGGCCCGCGAGCGCGACCGCAAGGGCAGCCCCTCCGGTGGCGGCGGCCGCGGAGACCGTGGCGGCGGCAGCGGCGGCCGATCCCGGGGACCGCGGGTCGGCGCGGGGGCCGAGCGCAATGAGCGCCCGCCCCGCCGGCAGCGCTAATACGCAAAGCAGGTTCGCTACTGCAAGAACAAGAGGATCGGCCCGGTGGTTTCATCGGGCCGGTCCCTACACCTGAAGCACGCCCGCCAGCAGTCGGGCGGCGGGCCGCGGAAAGGGCTGTGTTGAATGGATGACCAGTTCGGAGATCTGCCGCCGGAAGCGCCCGGAGCGGGCCGGCGGCTGCTGCGCCTGGTGCGCGAGGTTCTGGAAACCCTCGTGCCGGCGATCCTCATCGCCCTGCTGATCAACGTGTTCGTCGGCCAGGCCACGCGCGTGGAGGGCCAGAGCATGGAGCCGAGCCTGCACACCAACCAGCGCCTGGTCGTGGAAAAGCTTTCTTACCGCTTCCACGGGCCGGAGCGCTTTGACGTCGTGGTGCTCAAGGTTGCCAGCCAGGCCAACGAGCTGTTGATCAAGCGGGTCATCGGCCTGCCGGGAGAGACCGTGGAGGTCAAGGACGGCAAGGTGTACATCGACGGCAGGCCCCTGGATGAGCCTTTCCTCGCCGGCGACACACGCCCGGGGCGTCACGGCCGCGTCGTGGTGCCGCCCCTCCACGTCTATGTCATGGGCGACAACCGCGACCACTCCAACGACTCCCGGAGCTTTGGCCCCGTGCCCATCGACAACATCGTGGGCCGGGCCTGGATCTCGTACTGGCCTCTCGAGGACCTGGGTCCTATCGAGTAGCATAAGCGCAGCGCGGCGGGCATTCCCCATGGTTTCGACGGACTGGAGCCGAACAACCAAGCGACTGGTCATTGTGGGGCTGGTCATCATCCTGCTCCTGCTCCTGTACGTCTTTCGCGCCCTCGTCCCGCCCATCCTCCTCGCCTTTGTCCTGGCCTACATCCTGAAGCCCCTGGCCGATTGGGTGGAAAAGCAGTTGCAGGTGCGGCGCACCCTGGCCGTCATCCTGGTCTATGTCGTCGTCCTCGCCATCCTGAGCATCGTGCCCGTCACGGTGGTGCCCTACGCAGTGGAGCGTATCGCGCGCCTCAACGTGGACGTGCAAAAGCTGACGAACGACCTCGTCGGCTTTCTCTCCCAGCCCTTTTTCATCCTGGGCTATCGCTTCAACCTGGGCGATTTCGTCGGCGACGTCGGCGCCACCGTCCAGAACATGCTCCAGCCCTTTGCCACCCAGACCGTTGGCCTGGTCTTTAACCTCCTCTCCAGCCTGCTCTGGGTGCTGTCCATCACCATCATCTCCTTCTACCTGGTCAAGGACGCCGAGCGGCTGCGCCAGTTCCTGGATCGCCTCGCTCCCCCGGGCTATACCGAGGAGCTGCGACGCCTGCGAGAAGAGATCAACCACGTGTGGAAGGCCTTCTTCCGCGGGCAGGTGGTCCTCGGCATCGTCGTCGGCACCGTGGTCTGGATCCTCATGTCTATCGTCGGCCTGCCCAACGCGGGGCTGATGGGCATCGTCGCGGGGCTCCTGGAGGTGGTGCCCACCTTCGGCCCCGTCCTGGCCACCATCCCGGCCGTGCTCATCGCCTTCTTTATCGGCTCGGTCTACCTGCCGCTGAGCAACTTCTGGTTCGCCGTCCTCGTCCTGGGCCTCTATGTCCTCATCCAGCAGGTGGAGAACGCCTACCTGGTGCCGCGCATCATGGGCCGGCGCATGCAGCTTCACCCCGTGATCATTTTCATCGGCGTGTTGGCCGGCGGCTTCCTGGCCGGCACCCTGGGGGTGCTCCTGGCCGCCCCGGTCATTGGCACCGTGCGCGTCGTGCTGCGCTACACGTACGCCAAGCTCCTGGACCAGGAGCCCTTTCCCTATCCCCGCGAGGCGCGCGAGCTGGGCGAGCTCTACCCGGGGGAGATTGACGCCATCCTGTTCGACCTGGACGGAACCCTCATCGAGGCCGACGAGGACGCCGTGCGTTCCCTGGCCGACCGCCTGTCGAGCGTCCGCTGGCTGCTCCGCAGGCGGGATCCGGCCCTGGTGGCCCGGCGGATGATCATGGCCTGGGAGAGCCCGGCCAACAGCTTCCTGTCGTTTCTGGAGCGGGTGGGCCTGGACGATGGCGTGCTGGACCTGGGGGACCGGCTATACCGGCTGCGGGCGCTGGAGACACCCCACAACTTTCACGCCGTGGAAGGCGTGGTGGACACGCTGCGCGACCTGAGCAGGCGCTACAACCTGGCCCTGGTGACCACGCGCAGCCGCCTTCACGCCCAGGCCTTTGTGCGGCAGCACCACCTGGACGGGCTGATCCAGGTCATCGTCGGGCGGGAAGACACCTGGCGTCTGAAGGCCCACGCCAGCTCGGTCCGCTACGCCGCCGAGAAGCTGGGCGTGCCCCTCGAGCGCTGCCTGGTGGTCGGCGACTCGGTGGCCGACGTTCAGGCCGCCCGCACGGCGGGCGCCCGCGCCGCCGGCGTCCTCACCGGCTTTGGCAGCCGGGCCGACCTGGAGCGGGCAGGCGCCGACCTGATCTTTGATTCGGTGTGCGAACTCAAAGACTGGATGTAACCACCCGGTACGCGCCGGCCGGCTCGCTCTCCCGCGGCGCGAGTCCAAGCTTGACAAACAGCCAGGGGCAGACAAAGGCGGTCACCCAGCCCAGCAGCACGTAGCGCAAGATGCGCGCCACCGCCTCGGCCGAATAGGGCATCTCGGCGGGCAGGAGCAGCTTGGGCCCGGCATAGACCGCGACGACGATGACCAGGCCCAGGACCAGGCGCGCCAGCCGCCGCCCCAAAGACCCCCCGACGTCAAAGCGAACCCAGGCCCGCTCCATGATCAGGCCCAGGCCCATGCCGATGAGGGCGCTGGCCGGCGTGAGGGCACCCTCGGCAGGGTACAGGCCCTCGGTGTCGGCCGGGTGCAAGAGGATGAGGACCAGGGGCAGGGCCACGGCCAGGGCGGCCTGCAGCCCGGCCGGCTGCCGGACCAGCCAGGGCTCGACGCGGGGCGCCGCCCAGAAAAAGAGAAAGAGCACCGCCAGGCCGATGACCCAGCCGCCGACGAGATCCTGGGGAAAGTGGACGGCCAGGAACATCCGCGACAGGCTGATCATGAGCATGAGCAGGATGGCGACGATGGTCCAGAGCCGCCGGCGAAGCTGGAGGGCCAGGTAGCCCCAGTTGGTCACGGCGCTCTGGGAATGGCCGCTGGGAAAGGACGGGCTCGTCTCGGGCCAGCGCACCCGCAGGCGCGCATCCGCCGGGCGGGGGACGTCAAAGAGGTGTTTGACGGTGCTGTTGACCCAGACGGACAGCATCGACACGTAGGCCAGGCCGATGCCTGCCCTGCGGCTCACGCACCAGTAGACGACGGGCAGCAGGAACAGGTAGAACTCTTCGTTGCCCAGGATGGTGAAAAGGCGAAAGATCGCTTCCAGCCAGCCGGCGCCAAAGGACTGCAGCCAGACGAGGAACTCGGTGCCCGGTGGGACCAGAGATTCCAGCCACTCTCCCATTCTTTCCTCCCTGAAAGGGGGATGCCTGCGTTGGCCTATTCCCCCCGGCTGGCGCGCACCAGGGCATCGAACAGGCGCTGGTGGCGGGCGTCGTCCGCGGCCAGCTCCTCCGGGTGCCACTGCACGCCGATGGCAAAGGGATGATCCCGGACCTCTACGGCCTCGACGACGCCGTCGGGGGCGACAGCGACCAGCTCCAGGGCCGGCGCCAGGTCCTTGACGGACTGGTGGTGGAGGCTGTTCACCTCCAGGGCCGAGGCGTCCAGCATCCGGGCCAGGTTCGTGCCGTCGACCAGCGTCACGCCGTGGGCCAGGAGATTGCGGGGAAAGCCCGGATACCAGTCGTGGCGGCTGGCGTCGGGACACTGGGCGCCGATGTCCTGGTAGAGGCTGCCGCCCAGGGCCACGTTCATCACCTGCACCCCACGGCAGATGCCCAACACCGGCTTGCCCTCTTCCACGGCCCAGCGGGCCAGGGGCAACTCGGTCGCGTCGCGCTCGGGCGAGATGGACCGGCAGCGTTCGTGGATGGCCTCGCGAAAGTGGCCGGGGTGAATGTCTTCGCCGCCGGGCAGCAACAGCCCGTCAAGCCGCTCGTAGACGGTGCGCAGCAGGGTCCTGTCTTCCAGGTGCGGGATGAGGAGCGGGAGCCCTCCGGCCTGGACCACGGCCTGGATGTAGGTCCTGTTCTGGGCCAGGCGGGAAGCGCGGTGTGCCCCGGCCGGCGCGAGGGAGAGGGTGGTGAGGCCAATGGTGGGCGTGTGGTTGCCGGGCATGGGGTGGGACCTATCTCAGGGGCTGACGGTGGGCGAGACGGGCTCGGTGGGCGAGATGGCTTCCGTCGGCTCTATCGTCGGCGTCCGCGAGGGAGCAGACGTTGGCGCCGCCGGCGGCTCGGGCGTGAACGCTACGGTGGGCGTGATCTCGGCGGTGGGCGTGACGGTGCCCGTCGCCTCGGCCCAGCCCTCCCCTGCGCGCTCAAAGACCCGATCCACAACCTGGCCGGGGCCGCCCAGCGTGCCCAGCGATTGGCCGTTCAAGGTCACCAGGACGACGCCGGCATTGCCCACCCGCAGCTCGATGCGCTCCTCGCCATACCACGAGCGGTAGGTGTCGGTGGCCAGCTCGCCCTGAAACTCGCGCACGCCGTCCACGGTCACCTGGATCCACGAGGTCCCGGTAAAGACCAGCTCCATGAAAATGCCGGTGTAGACGGGCGGCGAAGGGCTGGGCGAGGGAGAAGGCGTCCAGGTCAGGGTCAGCGTCACCTCCGGCGAGGCGGTGGCCCTCCTCGTGGCCGTAGCCGTGGCCCGTGTGGATGTGGCCGGGGCGGACTCGAGGGTGGGTGCCGCCGGCGACTGGTCGGTGGCCAGCACCGCGGCGCTCGTGGCCGTCGGCCGGGGTGCGGTGCGCTCGCCGTACATCCAGCGATAGACGTAGGGAGCCCCCAGCCACCAGCCCAGGAACGCCACGGCCGCCACGCCGAGGACCACCAGGCCGGCGATCCAGCCCCGGCGCCCGCGAAAGCCAGGCATGTGGTGCAGCGGCACGGGGCGAAAGGGCTCGGAGCGAAAGACCGAGTCGTCGATGCGTGGCACCGGTGGCGGTGGCGGAGCGCCGAGCTGGCCATAGCGCCGGGCTGCCTCGTCGGGGTTAAGCCCCAGGTAGCCGGCGTAATTGCGCAAAAAACCCCGACCCACGAACGGATCGGGCAAAGAGTCCAGGTCCTCTGTTTCCAGGGCCTCGAGGTACCGCCGGCGGATCCGGGTCTCGACCTCGGCCTGCTCCAGGCTAATGCCCAACTCTTCGCGACGCTGCTGCAACCATTCGCCCAGAGGGCGTGCCATGTCCTGAGTCACGCCCCCCAATATACCCGCAATGGGCGCGATTGTCAAATCCGCCGGAGCAGGGCACCGGAGGTCGCGGCGGAATTGACACACGCAGGCAAAGCCGGTCGTGGATCTGACGTGGTTTGTGGTATACTACCGGCACGTCAAGCGGAAAGGAGGACGGCAATTTGCCCGAAATCCAGTTTCTCTACTGGGAGGACTGCCCCTCTCACCCCGAGGCGTGGCAGCTCCTCCACGAGGTCCTCGCCGGGGAAGGGCTCGACTGGCCGGTGGAGCGCATCCTGGTCGAGGGCGACCAGGATGCGCAGCGCTGGCATTTTCCCGGCTCGCCCACCATCCGCGTGGACGGGCAGGACGTGGACCCGGGGGGCGCGGCCCAGATGGGCGTCGCCCTGGCGTGCCGCGTCTACCGCCTGGAGGATGGCCGCTTTTCGCCGGTCCCCTCCCGGGAGATGATCCGGCAAAGGCTGCTGGCCGCGCGCCGGGACGCCGCGCCGGGCGCTACTTCCACTTGATGGTGCAACCCACCGGCTGGCTGTCGCGCAGCGGCGGATCCTTGCCGGCCAGGACGGCATCCAGCGCGTCCCGCAGGTAGTGCTCGGTTACCTGCGTCTCGTCGCGGTTGTCGTCGGGGGCGCCGTGATAGCGCAGGCGCATGTCTTCATCGAACACGAATATCTCGGGCGTGCGCTCCGCACCGTAGGCCGCCGCCACCTCCTGGCTCTCGTCCCAGAGATAGGGGAAGGGCAGATCCCACTCCTCGGCCAGCGTTTTCATGTTGTCAAAGCTGTCGGCCGGATACTTGCTCGCGTCGTTGGCATTGATCCCGGCAAAGGCCACGCCCTGCCCGGCATAGTCCCGGGCCGCGCCCTTGAGCCGCTCCATCCAGCCCAGGACGTAAGGACAATGGTTGCACATGAAAATGACCGCCGTGGCCTTGTTCCCGGCAGCCAGCCCGGCCAGGGAATGCGTCTGTCCGTCCACGCCGGGTAGCTCGAAGGCAATCGCCTCGTCTCCGATCTGTAGGTTCGCCACCTGTACCTCCTCAGCTCTCTTCCAGGTTCAGGCCCTGGACCACCCGGGAAGGCATCTCTCCCCGGTTCTCCTCGTCCACGTTAAACACCACCTGGCGCACGGGCTCCAGGCGGGCTTGCAGCTCGGCCAGGAGCGACTCGCGCACCAGGACAAGGGCGCGCCGGGCCTCGCCTGCCGCCAGGCGGGGCAGGAGGGGGGCCAGGCCGCCCCCCTCCCACAGCTCCAGCTTGCCGATCTCGTCCACCAGGACGAGGTCGGCGCGGGGGATGGCCCCCTCGATCACGCGCAGCGCCCAGCGCAGCGCGTCTCCGTCGAAGGAATAGGGGCCGACCTGGGGCCCGCCCAGGTCCCGATCGATGCGGGCCAGGAGGCGCCGCTCGCCGCCGGCCACGTCCACGCCCCAGATGCCGGCCTTTTGCCCGCAGGCGTCCACCAGCGCCGGGGCCAGCAGGCCGCCGCACGACAGGCCCTGGCGCAAGGCTGCTCCGGCCACCCGCTCGGCCACCGTCGTCTTGCCCACGCCGATGGGTCCGGTCAACAGGCCAACCAGCGGCTCCTTCACGGTTCGGTTCTGGTCACGCTGTGGAGCCACTCCTGCGGCACCAGGCAGGCAAAGCGCAGCACGTCGTCGCCGGCGTTCCGGAACTGGTGCATCTCGCCACCGGGCACGAAAACGGTGCTGCCCTGGCCCACCGGCGCCTCGCTCTCCTCGCCGCGGACGACACCCTGGCCGGCCAGCACCAGGACCTCGTGCTCCCACCAATGGCTGTGGAAGGGGGTCGCGTGGCCCGGCTGCACCTCAAAGATGCGCATGTTAAAGTAGGGCGCGCCCTGCTCGGGGCCGATGACGACGCGCATCGTCACCCCCGGCGCCGCCGCCTCGGCCTCCACCTCTCGAAAGTCGCGTACCTCGGCCATGATTCCTCCTCTATCGTTCTGTGATCTGTCGTCCTGTGATTGCCGCGCCGGCGGATGGCGCATCGGGGACTTCAGGCTTCCAGGCGCCCGCGGCGAACCCTGCCGCGTGCGGTGCCGGCCCGTCGGCGCGGGAACAGCCAGCCCAGCTTTAGCGTGTTCCAGATGATGCGCCGGCCGGACCCGACGTAGCTCGCCCGGCCGCTGAGCAGGTCCACGAACTGGCCGACGATGGCCGGGTTGCGCACCCCCAGGACGTAGGAAATGGCCGGGATCAGGTGAAAGATGCGTGCCACCTCGCCGGCCGTCGCCAGGCTGTGCCCCACGGCGCGCCACACCGCCTGGTCATAGCCCGAAAGGTCGTCGCGGGCGATGGCCTCGGCGGCCAGGCGGCCGCTGATCATGGCGTAGCGAATTCCCTCGCCGAGGAGGGGGTCGACCAGTCCCGCGGCGTCGCCCACGAGCACGCAGCGCCCGGTGGACAGCCGTTCCTGGGGGCCGTCGCCCGTGGTGCGCCAGGCGGCCCGCCCCCACGAGGGCCAGGGCAAGATCTGGTAGGCGGGCAGCGGGTGCCCGTGGAGGCTGGCCCCGTCCAGGGGAATGCCCAGCCGGTCCATCTCTCGCGCCAGGAGCGCCCGCAGGTTGCAGCGGCCCGGCCGGAAGCGGCCGATGCCCACCGACAGGACCTCGGCCTTGGGAAAGGACCAGGCATAGCCGTCGGGCACGACGCCCAGGGCAAAGACGGCGCGGTGCCCGTAGCGGCTGCGCAGCTCCGGCCTGCCCGCGAGGGGCACCTCGGCTTCCAGCGTGCCGCCCCACTGTCGCCCCGCCCGCAGGCCCACGGCGTGGGCCACCCGCGACGTGGCGCCGTCGGCGCCCACCAGGTAGCGGGCCGACAGCGTCCGCTCTCCCACCCGCACCCGGACCCCGCCGGCGTCCTCCGCCACCTCCTCGACGGCCACCCCCTCCAGCACCTCCGCCCCCGAGCGCGACAGGAGGTAGGCGTCGAACCGGGAGCGCATGACCATGACCACCGGGCCGCCGTCCAGGGGGACGCTCGCCGGGGGCAGCCCGGGGAAGGTGAAATAGGTCTCGTCGGGGACCGCCTCGACCACGCCCTGAAAGTCGATGGCGAAATCGGCCAGGGCGGTGCGAGGGATGGCCCCGCCGCACGCCTTGTAGCGGGGCAGCCGGGCCTTTTCGACGACCAACGTCCTGAGACCGGCCCCCACGAGATGGTAGGCGGCCGCCGCTCCGCCGGCCCCGGCGCCGGCCACGACGACGTCGAAATCTACTTGGTTCATAGGACTACCGGTTGCACTGTTGGGCAGGTGCGAGACCTGCCCTACCCCGAATGATTGAGAAGCTACTGTAACACGCCCCGCACCGTAGATCTGTAGCAGGCGTCACCCGGCGGCCGGGGCCTGCTCGAAGGTCAGTCCCTGGGCCCCGGCACCCACCACGATGCGCGTCCCGGGCCCGGCCTCGGCGGCCAGGAGCGACTCGGCCAGCGGCTCGCGCAGGTGGCGCTGGATAATGCGCCGCAGCGGCCGCGCCCCCCACTCGGGATGGTCGTTCCGGGCCAGCATCCAGTCGTAGGCCTCCTCGCGGACTTCCAGCGCCACGCCCTGCGCCTCCAGGAGCCCGACCTCGGCCTTGAGCATCAGGCCCAGGATCTGGCGCAACTGCCCTGCCGACAGGGGATGGAAGAGAATGATCTCGTCCAGGCGGTTCAGGAACTCGGGGCGGAGGGAGCTCTTGAGGATGGCCATCACCCGCTCCCGCGCCTCGTCAGTGAGGACCGGCTCGTCCAGGAACTCGGAGCCCAGGTTGCTGGTCATGATGATGACCGCCTCGCGAAAGCTGGCCGTGCGCCCCTGGCCGTCGGTCAGGCGGCCCTCCTCCATGACCTGAAGGAGGATGTCCAGCACCCGGGGGTGGGCCTTTTCCACCTCGTCCAGGAGGACGACGGTGTAGGGCTTTTCGCGGACGGCGTCGGTGAGCTGGCCGCCGCTCTCGTAGCCCACGTAGCCGGGCGGGGCGCCGATGAGGCGGTTGACGGTGTGCTCCTGCTGGTACTCGCTCATGTCCAGGGCCACCATGGCCTCTTCCTTGCCAAAGAGGAACTCGGCCAGGGCCCTGGCCAGCTCGGTCTTGCCCACGCCCGTGGGCCCCAGGAAGAGGAACGAGCCGATGGGCCGGCGGGGATCCTTGAGCCCCACGCGGGCCGTCTTGACCGCCCGGCTGACGGCCAGCACTGCCTCCTCCTGGCCGATGATGCGCCGGTGCAGGTGTTCCACCATGCGGGCGTAGCGGCTGCGCTCGTCGGCGCCCAGGCTGGCCACGGGGATGCCGGTCATGAGGCTGGCCGCCAGGGTGACGTCCTCGGCGTCCAGGCGGGCGTCGGCCGTGGCGGGGGGGCCCAGGCCCGTGAGCCCTTCCTGGAGGGGCCTGGCGCCCATCCGCAACAGGGCGCAGGAGCGATGGAGAAGCTGCAGGGCGGCGGCGGGCAGCACGGCGGCGGCCAGGTAGCGTTTGGCCATGTTCGCCGCGGCCGCCAGGGCCTCGTCGGCCACGGCCAGCTCGTAGTCAGCCTCCAGGTGAGGCTTCTGGACGCGCAGGATCTCGACAGCCGTCTCCACATCGGGCTCGGGCACGCGCAGGACGTGGCTGTGCTCGGCCAGGACCGTATCGCCGGCCAGGCGCGCCTGGTAATCGGCGTCCGTCGTCGTGCCGATGACCACCGCCCGGCCGTCGAGAAAGGCGCGCTGCACGTCGGCCTGGGCCTTGGGAAACTCGGCGTGGAGGACCCCGCCGAAAAAGCGGTGGATGTTGGGCAAGAACAGCGCGCCGCCGGCCGCCTTGCGGCGTCCCGCCTGGACCGCCCGCGAGGCGTCGACGAGGAGCGCCGCCTCGGACACCTCGACCACGGAGGCGAGATCGCGGGGCCCCTGCTCCTCGGCGACGAACAGCGCCAGGGCCTGCACCAGCGACCGCTTGCCCACGCCCGCCGGGCCGACGAGAATGACGTGGCGGTCGCGGGCCAGGTTGAGGATGTTCAGCAGGTCGCGCAGGAGCCCTTGCCGGTAGTAGACGGGCAGGAGCTGCCCCTCCCGGGCCAGGGCTACCAGGTCGCGGGTGGTGCCCCTGGGCGCCAGCGCCGCGTCGGCCAGGATCGAGCTGAGGGCCCGGGGCGTGACCCCACGCTGCTGGAGCAGCCCGGCCGTGGAGACCCCCGACTGGCTCATGGCGGCCAGGGCGTCCTCGGTGCCCACCCACAGCTCGTCGCGGGCCCGGGCGATGGCCCGCCCCTCGTCCAGGACGACGAGCATCTCGCTGCCCAGGGGAACGCGCGTCCCATCGGCGGCCTCGTAGTCAAAATCGACGCCGGGCACGCGGCGCCCCCGCACCTGGTCCTCCACGGCGCGGGCCAGCTTGGGGATCTCAAAGCCGCGCTCTCCGGCCAGGCGCTCCAGGAGGGCGTGGGCGGCGTAGGTCTTGTTGTCCAGAAAGGCAAGGAGCAGGTGCTCGGGCATCAGGACCTGCTGCCGCAGGCCGCGCATGACGGTCGCCGCCTCGTTCAGCGCCCTGTGCAGCTCTTCGGATGGGATGTCGGGGTTCAGGGTGCCCATCGTTCCTCCTCGATTCAGCGCTGCGCCAGCCGAAAGACAAGATAGAAGCTGGTGTGGATGGTAAAGCTGGGCCGATCGGGGGTGCCGAGGCCCAGGCCCACGATCCGGTCGCTCGGCGCCCCGCCAACGCTGACGGCGTAGGAGCCCAGGCAGTTGTACATCCCAAAGTCCACGCCCCAGTCGGGGGCCGGCCGGTTCTCCACGGCCAGCGCCACGTTGCCGTCGGCCCACTGCACGATGACCGGTTGGCCGACGACCCGGTTGCCCTGGAAATCCAGGACCTCGACAAAGATGCTGTGTTTGCCCCCCGACTGCCTCTCGTCGGCCCAGCGCGCCTCGACGAGGCGCCAGAACCTCTGTCCCTCGGCAATGCCCACCGGCTCGATGCGCACCCCCAGGACGTCCAGGCGCGGGTCCCAGGTCCGGGGCGGCAGCGTGGGCCGCGGCGCCGGCGGGGCGGTGGGCGCGGCCGTCGGCTGGCGCCGCACGGGCCGGGGCGTCGCCGTGGGCGTTTCGGTGTCGGTGGGCGTGGGCAGGGGCGTGTCCGTGGGCAGCGGCGTGAACGTCGCCGTGGGCGTCCAGGTGGGGGTCGCCGTAGGCGTAGGCGTGGCCGTGGCCGTGTAGGTCGGGCGCATGGTGCCGTGGGGAGAAGGGCTAACCATGGCCAGGGCCGCGCCCGCCACCCTGCCGTGCTCGAGGGGCGGCGGGCCCATGGCGCCGCTCACCAGCAGCGCGGCCACCAGCGAAACGGCGACGACGGCCAGGCAGGGGATGAGGGCCTGCCAGAAGCGAGGCTGGGCCAGGAGCGACTGTCCCTCGCCGGCCGGCACCCGGGCAGCGGTGACGGCGCCGGCCTCGGGGGGCGGCTTGCGGCGCCGGGCCGCGGCAGCCGCGGCGCTGCGGGGCAGCCCGCCGGCTGCCGGGGCCGCCTGCGCGGGCTTCGGGGGCGCGGGCGCGCTCACGGCGATGAGCGCCGGCGCGGGCGTCGCCGCTTCCAGGACCTGCAGGCCGCGGCGAGCGACCTCGTTGGCCGGGTTGATCTCCAGGACCTTTTTCAGGCAGTGGGACCGGCCCTGGGCCGTGTCCAGCACGCCGCTGAGCCACAGCCAGGCCATCTCCGAGGTGGGATCGCGCCGGGCGGCTTCGGCCAGCAGGCGGCGGGCAGCCGGCCGGTCGCCCGCCCGCGCCGCGGCGATGCCCTGCGCCAGGACGACATCCCGGCCGCTCACGACGCACCGCGTCCCGGCGGGGCCAGGAGCAGCCCCAGGAGGGCGCCGGCGGCCACGACGAGGGCCAGGCCGGCCGCGGGCGCCCAGGCGGCCTCGGGCCAGAACGCCCACGACCCGGGCCTCACCACCTCCAGAACGCAGAGCAGATAGCCGGCCATGCCGCCGACGATGGCCAGGAGCGCGCGCCGCACCACGGCCGGACGCCCCCATCGCCACCGGCCGGCCAGCCACGAGCCGGCGGTGGCCACCACGCCGGTGATGCCCAGGCCCAGCAGGAGGCCGGGCGCGCCGGGCCCCTCGGCTCCGGGCCACTCCGCGGGCTCGGGCTCGGCGGGCGCGGCGGTCTCGGNNATGGGCAGCGGGATGGGCTCGGCCGTCGCCGTAGAGGTGGCGGTGGCGGGCGCCGCCGTGGGCTCCGGCTCGCGGGTGTCGGTGGGCGGCGGGGTGACCGTCGGGGGGGCCTGAAGGCGCAGCTCCAGCCTGTCGGAACTGCGCGCGTCGCCGCTCTCGGCGCGCAGCAACACCGTGCCCGACCTCGACAGGTTCAGGTTGACGCCCGCCACACCCCCCGCCGTGGCGGCCGACACCGGCGGCAGGTAGGTGCCGTCCAGGTACTCGGCAAAGAAGGTGACCAGCGTGCCGTCGGGAACGACGTTGCCGTTGCGGTCGACGATGGGCCCGGCCTCCAGGCGCGCCGTGACGGGCGACGCCTGGGCATCGCCGTTGGCCGGCTCCAGCAGGGCCAGGGGCACGACCTGGTCCGCATCGGGCCCGAGCTGCCGCTCCAGATCGTAGTTGATGCCCGCCACGTCCACGGGCGGCGCGCCCCGGGGCCGCAGCTCGCCAAAGAGGGCCCGCACGGCGGCCTTGACAAAGGGGTCGGTCTTGCTATAGACCCCCAGGTAGAGGCTGAGCTTGCTGATCTGGGTGGTGTCCAGGTAGTAGGGCGCGTTAAAGGCCAGGACCACCAGCCGGGCCCGGTAGGCGCTGCTCCGGGGGTCATCCAGGAAAAGCTGGGCAGCATCCGAGTTTGGCCCCTTCACCGGGTTCAGGTCCTGCTGGGCGAACAGGATCCAGTCGGCCTGCTGCAACAGCCCGCCCACGTCATAGTCGGTGGCCTGGCCCGCCAGGAAGGCCTTGAGCTGGCCAAAGGGCACGCTGGTGATGTCGGCGGCGTCCACCTGGCCGGTGCCGTGGGGGCCGTAGATGAGCATGATGGCCTCCTGCACCGCAGTCAGGCTGAGGGGCGAGAAGGGCACGCACCGCTCGGCAAAGCACTCGCGCACCTGGCGGGCATCGGTAAAGATGAGGATCTTTTCGCCGCGCCGGGGCGGGGCGGGCAGGGCGCTGGCGTCGGGATAGAGAAGGGTGACCGCCCGGTCGGCAATGCCCTGGGTGACCTGGTTGCCCAGGCCGCACATCTCCAGGGCCACCTCCGGGTGCACCTGCACCGCCTCCAGGCTGAACTCGGGATAGAGCTTGCGCTTGGCATGGAGGATGCGGCGCACGGCGTCGTCCACGCGGGTGGCAAAGGCCGGGTCCTGTTTATACTCCTCGGCGAAAAAGGCCATGGTGTCGCGGACGTTGTGCAGTTGGCCGGCCCACTCGTTGCCCAGGTCGAACTGGGCCAGGAGGAGGACGTCGTTGCCGGCCAGGAGCGCCTCCCGGGCGATGCGGCGGTGGGGAAAGCTGGACAGGGTCGGGTCGAAGTAGCGGCGCACAGCCGGCACCCCGAGGCTGTCCGAGATCATGAGCCCCGTCCGGCGCCATTCGGCCAGGCCGTTGAGGGCCAGGATGGCGGCCATGCCCTCGGGGTCAAAGCTCAGGGGCGCGGTGAACTGGCGGATGTCCTCCTGCACGCCCCGGTAGCGGATGTGGGAGGTCATGAGGGCGTCGGTCACCGCCCCCGGGCTGCCATTCTCGCGGGTGACAGCCAGGAAGGGCACCAGTTCGACGCTCACCAACTGTTCCAGCGACTTGTCGACGGTGGACACCTCTTCGTCGGGCAGCCGGTCCGAGCCGCCGTGCCCCGGAAAGTGCTTGGCCACGGTGGACACCCGGCCGCCGCTGCCCGCGTGGACGCCCTCCAGGTAGGCCCGGCCCATCTGGCCCACCCACCAGGGATCGCCGCCAAAGGTGCGGGTGCCGATGTCGCCCTGCCCCCCGGCCCGCGGCTCTTCCAGCACGTCCACGCCGGGGCCGAGAAGGAGGTTGATGCCCATGGCGGCCAGCTCCCGGCCCACGATCTGGCCCACGTCGCGGGCATCGTCCGGGTCCCAGGTGGCGCCGATGGCCATGGCGTTGGGCAGGGTCGTCACCCCGCCGGTGATGCGTGTGTAGGGGTAGCCGTCGCCCTCGTGGTCCACGGCCACAAAGAGCGGCACGCCGGCGCCCTGCTCCATGGCCAGGGCCTGGAGGGCGTTGGACAGCTCGGCTACCTGCCGCGGGGTATCGGGCGCGTTGAAAAAGTTCGAGTTGCTGGCCAGGAGCACCACGCCACCCACCCGCTCCTCCGTCACCAGGCGGGCCACGTCGCTTCCGGGACCGGCGTCGTTGCCGACAAAGGCGATCAGGAAGAGCTGGCCCACGCGCTCCTCGGGGCTCATGCCCTCCAGGGTGGCCTCGACGTCGGCAAAGGGATCGACTCCTTGGGCGTGGAGCAAGCGGGTGTGCAGGGGGAAGGCGGTCAGGAACAGGGCCAATAGCAACAGGGCGCGCCCCAGGGGCCCGGCGCGGGGGCGCCGGGGACCCGGCGTGTGACAATGAGAACCGCTGCTCCGGATCCTGCCGTTCATGACAGGCCTATCTTACATCAAAAGCGGAGAAACGACAAACCGCCGCGCCTCCCCTCACGCCGGCGCTTTCCCGCGGGAGAGCGCTGGCGACGGGGCGAAAACATCTCAAGGCCGGTCGTATAGCCCTTGCCGGGCGTTGCGGCGCACCTGGAGCAGGTCGCGGACCATGCAGAGGGTATCCTTGACGGGCTTGACCTTGCTCTCGCGGCCATAGTACCAGCGCACCGGGATCTCGACGATCTGGTAGCCGAGGCGGCGGGCGATGAACAACACCTCGACGTCAAAGCCCCAGCCCTCGATGGTCTGCAGGGGAAAGACCTGGCGGGCGACCTCGCGCCGGAAGGCCTTGAAGCCGCATTGGGTGTCCTGGATGCCGGGCACGGCCGCCAGCCGTACCAGCAGATTGTAGACGCGGCCCATCAGGTGCCGGTAGTAGGGCTCGTCGATGCGTTCCGCGCCGGGCGCCTCTCGCGAGGCGATGGCCACGTCGTAGCCGTTGAGGGCGGGCGGCAGAAATTTGACGATCTCTTCGATGGGCACCGACAGGTCGGTGTCGCTGAGGACCAGGTACTGGCCGCGGCCCTGGCTGACGCCGGCCTTGATGGCCGCCCCCTTGCCGCCGTGGGGATTGCGGATGAGGCGGATAAAGTCGTGCTGCTGCGCAAACTCCTCGACGATGGCCGCCGTCCTGTCTTCACTGCCGTCGTCGACGACCACGACCTCGATGGGATCGGACTGGCTTTCCACAAAGGCCACGACCCGTTGCAGGCTGGCCGGCATCCGGCGCTCCTCGTTCCACGCCGGTATAATCACTGTTGCGAGCGGCTCGCTCTTGTTTTCCACCTGGTCCATCCCCCATGGCGTGCCAGGACAGCCCTGACGATGATGGGCTGCCGAGCGCGGGTTTCGCGCTGGGAATGATACACCGTGAGGCCCGCTTTGTCAACCGGGCTGATGGTGGGGGAGATCGGGATCGTCGGCCTCGTCGCGGGGCAGCAGGAAGCCGAGGGCCTGGAGCGCCCGGCGCAGGGCGGGCAGGTCCTCCTTGCGGACCAGGGCCGTCACGGGCGAAAGCCGCCTGGTGACGTAGGCGCGGGTCTCGGGCAACACCGACAGCTCTTTCAGGGCGCGCTCGCTGCGTGTCCTCAGGACCACCACTTCCTCCAGCTCCACCTGGCCAAAGCGCCCGGCCCACAGGCGCAGTTGTCCGGCCACGTTGGCCGGCAGGTTGCCGCCCGCCGCCTGGCTGAGAAAGGCCAGGATCTGCTCCACCTGGACGTTGCGGCCCAGGGCCCGGCCCAGGCCGGCCGCCGAAAGGCTGTAGACGCACGGGTCCTCGTCCTTCAGGTCGGCAAAGCGCTCCAACTGGAAGCGGGTGTAGAGGTCGCCCGGCCCCGGCACCTCGACGCAGAGATCGGGCCGGACGGTGATGGGCCCCGGCGTCACCTCCCCGGCGGGCGGCGCGGGCAGCCCGAGAAAGCGCAGCCCCGCCTCCGCCAGGCGGCACTCGCCGCCCGGCGCCACCCGCACCACCCCCAGCCAGGAAAGGACGCCGCCCAGCAGGTCGCGGATGAGGCGGCCTTCCACGGCGTCCCACGAGCCAAAGCCCGACAGGTAGTCGCCGCTCCCGGCCTCGCGGACGTACCAGCTCTCATAGTCGCCGTCGGGCCGCTGGAAGTCGGGATGGGTCTCCTTGACGGCCGCCACGAACGAGTCCAAGGTCCACCACGCATCCGGCGGGCATTGGGCCAGGAGGTCCAGGAACGCCTCCCGGGCGGCCACGGGGTCGTAACTCGCCAGCCAGCCGCCCGCGTCGTCGCAGTGCAGGCCCGGCACGTGGCAAAGGTCCATCCAGGTGGGATCTGAGCGCCAGGCGTTTTGCAGGACGGCCAGTTGCTCCGCGGGCGTGGCGGTGAGCCATGCTTTGGCCGCCGCCGCTTCCAGCCGCAGCAAGTGGCCCTGCCGGGCGGCGAGCCCCAGGCGGGCGGCCAGGTGGCGGACGAAATCGAGGCGCCGCTGGCTGCCCCCCACCATGCGCCGCAGGAGGGCGGCCGTGTCGCGCCGGCCCAGGCGCCCGTCGGCGTAGGGCCGCACGTCGTGGCCGTGCAGATAGACCAGGTAGGCAAAGAGGTCGCGCACCAACGACGGCGCCCCGCGGTCCGGGCCGGCGGGCGGCGGCACCGTCCCCAGGGGGAAGGTGGGCCGGCCCGGGTCGGGCGCGGGCAGCAGGGCCAGGATCTCGTCGGGCAGAAAGACAAACTCCCCCGGCCCGCCCCCCTCGTCGGCAAAGCCGCGGCCGATGAGACCCGCGTACCACAGTTCTTCGGCCGGACTTTCGGGCTTGCGCCACAGGGCCTCGCGCACCAGCCGGCCCGGCCCCACGGGCCGGATCTGGCCGTAGGTGCGGGCGAACTGGGGAACGCGCAGCCGCCCCCCGGCGCGTGCCAGGGCCGCCAGGGCTTCCAGGGCCTCGGGGCTCAGGCGCGCCAGGGCGGCGCGCACCGACAGCGGCTCCGCGAGGGCCGCGGCCAGCCGGTCCACGGCCTCGGCCTGCACGTTGGTGTCGAGGCTCACACCGCGGCTTTCGGCCAGGGCGCGGAGCATGGCCATGTCGTAATCAACCAGGAAGCGCCGCAAGCTGTGCATGGTGCCTTGCCAAAATCGTCAGATTCGATTATAATACGCCCACTGATACCCCGGGCGATTCGCTTGCGCTTTCGCCCGGATTGTGAGCGACTTCAGGAGACGTAAATTGGCCAAAATACCCTCGACGTCCGAAATACGCGATACAGCCGGCTTTGCCGGCGGACTGCTCCGCCAGACCCGGCTGGCATGGCGCCTGTTCCGGGATTCGCGCGTGCCGGGATGGGTCAAGGTGATCCCCATCGGCGCCCTGATATACCTTCTGTCGCCCATCGACCTCGTGCCCGGCTTTATTCTGCCCGGCATCGGCCAGGTCGACGACCTGGTGTTGCTGCTCCTGGCCCTGAAGGCCTTTGTCGACGTCAGCCCGCCGGGCATCGTTCGCGAGCACCTTCAGCAACTGTTCGGCGAGACCGGCGACCTCGAACCGACCCGACGCCCCTCCTCCGGCGGCACCACCATCGACGCACCCTACCGTATCGTCAATGACGACGGAAAAAAGCAATAGACAAAGGAGTGCTGAATGTCCGAGACACGCTATCGCCTGCCCAACGAAGTTGCCAACCAGTTGCAGATATCTCCTTCCACACTGCGCCGCTGGTCCAACGAGTTCGCCGACTATTTGTCGGACGCGGCCGGCCGGGCTCAGCCCGACGGCGGCCGGGGCGCTCATCGCCGCTACAGTGACGAGGACCTCGAAACCCTGATGACCATCAAGGGCCTCCTGGCCGAGGGCCAGACCTACATCCAGGTCGGCCGGCGTCTGGACGCCCTGCACCTGCGGCGTGAATCGGCCGAAGGCCACGAGGACGGGGAACAGGACGGCAAGCACAGCACCGCCCTGACACACACCCCCGAATCGCCCGTGGCGCCGGCCGTCACCGTCCTGGCCGACACGCTGCACACCGTCGCCGACGGCCAGCAGCTCTTGCTGGGCAGCCAGCAGGCCAACCGCGAGCTGATGGCCGTCCTCCTCCAGGACAACTTTGGCCTGAAAGAAGAGAACGCCAAGCTCCGCGACCGCATGCTCGAGATGGAGCGCGACCTGGCCGAGATGCGCCGCCTCGACAGCGCCCGCCGCGAGACGCTGGAGGTCCGCCTCCAGCACATCGAAGACCATGTGCGCAGCCGGGGAGCCCAGATTCCCACCGGCGAGCGCCAGGGCTGCCTGGCCCAGCTTTTTGGCCCCCTGAGCTAGCTCGCTGCCGCACTTTCGCCGAGTAGATCGTACTCCATGGCGCCGGTGATCCTGACCGGCAGCATGCTGCCCACGGGCAGCTCGCCGGTAAGGATCACCATGCCGTCGATCTCGGGCGCGTCCCGATAGGACCGGCCCACGCTCAGGCCGTCGCCCTGGCCTTCCAGCAGCACGTCCAGGGTGCGGCCCACCTGGGCCTCGTTGATCTGCCTGGAGATCCCCTGCTGCAGGGCCATGAGGCGCTCGTAGCGCTCGACCTTGACCTCCTCGGGCAGGGCCCCGGGCAGCTCCGCCGCGGGCGTCCCCTCCTCGGGCGAAAAGGTAAAGGCCCCCACCCGGTCAAAGCGCACCTCGGCCACAAAGTCGAGGAGCGCCTGGAACTCGGCCTCGCTCTCGCCGGGGTAGCCAACGATAAAGGTGGTGCGCAGCGAAAGGTCGGGCATGGCCACGCGCAGCTCCTCCACCAGGCGGCGGGTCCGCTCCACGTCCGCGGGCCGCTTCATGCGCCGCAGCACGTCGGGATGGGCGTGCTGCAAGGGCAGGTCCAGGTAGCGACACACCCGCGGATCGCCGGCCATGACCTCCACCAGGCGCGGGCTGACCCGGCCGGGATAGGCGTACATCAGCCGCAGCCAGTCGAGGCCGGGCGCCGCCGCCAGGATGGACTGCAACAGGCCGGGCAGGGCGTCCGTCTCGCCCCGGTCGCGGCCGTAGGCCGTCGTGTCCTGGGCGATGAGGATCAGCTCGCGCACGCCTTCGCCGGCCAGTTCCGCGGCCTCGGCCACCACCTCACCGGCCTGGCGGCTGGCGGCCGGCCCCTTGATGCGCGGGATGGTGCAAAAGGCGCAGGGCGCGCTGCAGCCGTCGGCGATCCTCAGGTAGGCCGTGACCCCCTGGCGGGCCGCCTGCCGGCCATCGCCGGCCGCGGGCAGGCCGTCGCCCAGGAGGGCCATCCGCTCCTGCCGGCGCCGGCCCCTGGCCTGGCCCCGGCGCAGATCGTGCACCAGGCTGCCGATCTCGTGCCAGCGCCGCGTGCCGAGGACGGCGTCGATGCCCGGCACCTCGTCCATCAGCTCCTCGCCCCAGAGCTGCGACAGGCAGCCGGCGGCGATGAGCACCTGGCCGGGCCGCTTCTTGCGGGCCAGTTGGCGCAACTCGCCCAGCGACTCGGCGCGGGCATCCTCCACGAAACCGCACGTATTGACGATGAGCACCTGGGCCCGGCGGAGATCTTCCACCGGCCGGTGCCCCAGGTGCACCAGCAGCCGGGTCATGCCGTGGGCGTCGACCAGGTTCTTGGGGCAGCCCAGGGACTCCAGGTAAAACTTCATGCTTTCCCTCTGCTCTAGCCGGGCGCCCCCGCGGGGGCGCCGGGGCTCCAGTGTACCACCGAGTGGGAAGCTTGTCAAAGGGATCGAGACTCTAAAGGACGCTACACGCTGCCCCCCAGCGCCTGCAGCAGCGGCCCTGCCAGGGCAAAGGCCTGGTGCTTGTACTGCTCCGCCTGGGCCGGGTTGTTGCGGCGCCAGATGCGGATGGGGATGTACTTTTGCAGCTCGTAGAGCAGGTAAAAGCGGGCCCGGATCTGGGCCGAGAACGAGGTGTCACGCTCCTGGCCGTACCCATCCCAGAAGGCCGGCTCGGAGATGCCGCAGTAGTCGAGGACGGCGAACTCGATCTCGGGATCGCCCCACAGGGCGCGGTCCAGGTCGACCAGGCCGGTCAGCCGGCCGCCCTCGTCCACGAGGATGTTCTGGCTCCAGACGTCCATGTGCAGCAGCGAGGCGGGCACCGCCCGGTCAAAGTGCGGCCGGTAGGCGGCCAGCAGCCGGCGGTAGACGTCGGCCTCCTCGGGCCGGTAGCCGCCGCAGGCCACCACGTCGTCCAGGAGCCGGTTCCACATCTCGTCAAAGGCCTGGACCCAGGTGGGCTGGGGCGTCATGGGCCGGTGGGCGCCCAGGTAGCCGTAGCGATCCGTAACCAGGGCGTGCATCTGGGCCAGGCAGGCGCCCACCTGCTCCAGCACGCTGTCCGCCTCGCGGGCGCTGAGCCGGCTCTCGGCCAGGGAACGCCCGGGCAGCCGCTCCATGATCAAGTAGTCCCGATCGAGCAGCGCGCGCCCCTCGTCGTAGGCCAGGATCTCGGCCACGGGCACCGTCGTCTCCGAGCGGAGCAGGGCGTGGATCTGCGGCTCCTGGGCCATCATGCGCCGCTCGTAAAAGAGAAAACCGGCGTCGTCGGGCGGGCTGATGCGCAGGACCAGTTCCTGGCCCGCGCCCCGCACATAGTGCGAGGTGTTGTGCTTGCCCGTAGGGATGGGGTCAAAGGCCAGGCGGTCCGCGTCCACCGCCAGGTGGGCGGCCACCAGCCGGGCCAGAAGCTCGTCGGAAAACGTTTCGGCCATCGCGCGTGTCCTTTCGGGCCGATTATAACACGAACGGGCGCATTTGCCCACCCGGACGGCGACCGGGCAGGGGGCGAGCCCTGCCCCTGGGATCGCCGAGAGCCGGCTCGGCCCGGCGATCCCAGGCAATAGGACTGGCCTGGCAACAGCCCCACTTAAAACCTGCCACCCCTGGTCAAAAGCCACAGCTTGTGATATACTCCCCCCGCTAAACCCACGGCCGGCCCCCCGGGACGAGCGGGGACCGCCGCACGAGAGGAGCGCATGAGAATACTGGCCGTAGACGTAGGGACCGGCACGCAGGACGTCCTGCTCTTTGACACGACCCAGGAGCCGGAAAACGCCCTGAAGATGGTCATGCCCTCGCCCACCAGGCTCCTGGCGGGGCGCATCCGGGAGGCGACGAGAGCGGGAGAGGACCTGCTGCTAACCGGGGTGACCATGGGCGGCGGGCCGTGTGCCTGGGCCGCGGAAGAGCACATCAAGGCCGGCCATCGCGCCTTTGCCACGCCCGACGCCGCCCGCACCTTTAACGACGACCTGGACGAGGTGGTGGCCATGGGCGTCGAGGTGGTGGGCGAGGAGGAGGCCGCCCGCCTGGCCGGCGTGCGACGCCTGGAGATGCGCGACCTGGATTACGAGGCGCTGGCCGCCGCCTTTCGCGCCTTTGACGTCGACCTGGACGAGGTGGAGGTCCTGGCGCTGGCCGTCTTTGACCACGGCGCCGCCCCGCCGGGCATCAGCGACCGCCTCTTCCGCTTCGGCTACCTGGCCGACCGCATCGGCGAGGGCCGGGGGCTGGCCGGCTTTGCCTTTCCCGCGGACGAGGTCCCCACGAGCATGACCCGCCTCCAGGCCCTGGCGTCCACCGCCCCGGCCGGGCGCCAGGTAATGGTCATGGACACCGCCCCGGCCGCCGTTCTCGGCGCCCTGGAGGACCGCCACGTCCGCGACCGCGGCGAGGCGGTGGTCGTCAACGTGGGCAACATGCACACCCTGGCCTTCCACCTGCGCGACGGCCAGATCGCCGGGCTGCTGGAGCACCACACCGGCCTGCTGGATCGGGCAAAGCTGGAGGGCCTGCTGGCCGAGCTGGCCGGGGGCACCATCTCCCACGACGCCGTCTTTGCCGGGCACGGCCACGGCGCCCTGATCCTCGATCCGGGCCCGGCTTCCCTGGAGTTCGTGGCCGTCACCGGCCCGCGCCGCGGGCTGCTGGCCGGCTCGCCGCGCCTGCGGCCCTACCTGGCCGTGCCCCACGGCGACATGATGATGGCCGGCTGCTGGGGCGTGGTGCGCGCCTGCGCCCGGACCCTGCCCTGGACCCGGGAGGCCATCGAGGAGGCGCTGGACGGCAGCCAGGTGTAGCAGGTTGTGAGAGAGAAGAACGATTCTTGCTCGTAGTAACGACTTCAGTCGTTTTTGGACGGCTAAAGCCGTTACTACGAACCTTCTCCCTGGACGGCAGCCAGGTGCAGCAGGTTGTAGAGAGCGGAGAACGATTCTTGCTCGTAGTAACGACTTCAGTCGTTTTTAGACGGCTAAAGCCGTTACTACGAACCTTCTCCCTGCTGGGAGGGACCCTGGGGCTCGCCGGCCAGCCCGGCGGCGGCCGCCCGGTCCAGGAGCCAGGTGACCTGGCCCGCCACGGGGCACACCCGCTGGGCCGGCAGGCTGCCCCCGCCCTCGCCCAAGACCGCGGCGACGATGCCGGCCTTTTCGGCGCCGCCGGCCAGGAAGAGAACGTGCCGCGCGGCATTGATGGCCGGCAGGGTGAGGGTCACGCGCCACGCCGGCCTGCCCTGGTAGTTGGCCCGGGCGACGGCGACCGTCTCACTGGTCTCTTCCAGGAGGGGAGAGCCGGGAAAGAGGGACGCGGTGTGGCCGTCGCTGCCGAGGCCCAGGATCACCAGGTCCAGCCGCGGCAGCGGCCCGCAAAAATAGTCCTCCAGCTCCAGCTCGTAGGCCCTGGCCGCTGCCTCGGGCTTGAGCTCGCCCCGCACGCGGTGCACGTTCTCCGCTGGGATGGGCACCAGCCCGATAAAGGCCTGCTGTGCCAGGCCATAGTTGCTTCCCGGGTCGTCGGGCGGAACGAGGCGCTCGTCGCCCCAGAAAATGTGTACCTGTTCCCAGGGGACCCGGGTTCGATACGGCGCCTCGGCCAGGAGCCGGTAAGCGCCCCCCGGCGTCGAGCCGCCCGCCAGGGCCACGCTGAACCGGCCCCGGGCCTCGACCGCCTCGCGCGCCATCTGCACAAAGCGCTCCGCCGCCTCCCGGGCGAGGGCCGCCGCCTCCGGCACCACCACCACCTCCGCCCCACCATCTCCTCGCTGCGCCATAACCTGCGTCATGCCACGCTCCTCCTCACGCTCCCTGGCCTCTCCGGAGATCAACCCGGCCCCGGCAGCCCCGAATCCACGCGCCCACACCGCATCGCCCACCCCACCGCCTGGCTCTTCAGCAGGCCCTCGGCCTCCGCCGGGCCCCACGAGCCCCGGTCGTACGGGCTCGGGGGCGGCACCTCCGGCCCCTGCCATCTCTCCAGGATAGGATCGATGAGCCCCCAGGCCAGCTCAATCTCGTCGGCCCGGGCAAAAAGGGATGCATCGCCCTGCAGCGCATCCAACAGCAGCCGCTCGTAGGCCTCGGGCACCTTGCCCTCGAAACCCTCGGCATAGTGAAACTCCATGTCGACGGAGCGGGTGCGCATCCGCGTGCCCGGATGCTTGGCCTCGAAACGCAGGTGGATCCCTTCGTTGGGCTGAAGGCAGAGCGACAGCATGTTCGGCGCGATTTCGCCGCCCGACGGCCGGGGAAAGAGCAACTGGGGAACGCACTTGAAGACGACGGCGACCTCGGTCACCTTGGTCGCCAGGGCTTTGCCCGACCGCAGAAAGAACGGCACTCCCTGCCAGCGCCAGTTGTCCACGTAAAAGGGCAGTGCCGCAAAGGTCGGCGTCCGCGAGTCGGGTGCCACGTCCTCCTCGTCGTGATAGCCCCGGTATTGCCCCCTGACGACGGGCTCGCCGGCCCGCGTCGCGCGGATGACCTTGACCTTTTCGTCCCGCAGGGCGTCGGCGTCCCACACCGCCGGCGGCTCCATGGCCGTCAGGGTCAGGAGCTGCACCAGGTGGTTCTGGAACATGTCGCGCAGCACGCCGGCCTGGTCATAGTAGCCGCCGCGCCGGCCCACGCCGTCGCTCTCGGCCACGGTGATCTGGATCTGGTCCACGTACTTCATGTTCCAGATGGGCTCAAAGATGGCGTTGGCGAAACGGAAGGTCATGATGTTCTGCACCGTCTCTTTGCCCAGGTAGTGGTCGATGCGATAGATCTGATCCTCGCGAAACACCTCGTGGATCTGCTCGTTCAGGTGGTGGGCGCTCTCCAGGTCGCGGCCGAAGGGCTTCTCGACGATGACCCGCGTCCAGCCTGGGCTGCTGTTGAGGCCCGCCTCGCCCAGCTTGCGAATGATGCCCGGCCCCAGGGAGGGCGGCACCGCCAGGTAGAACAGCCGGTTGCCCTCCGTCCCATCCTCGACGGCGTCGAGCTCCGCCAGGCGCTCGGCCACGCGCCGGTAGGTGTCGGGGTCGTCATAGTTGCCGCTCAGGTAGGAAAAGCGCTGCCCAAAGTTCTCCCACTGGGCGCAGACCTCGTCGTTGTGCCGGGCATACTCCGCGATCCCTTCGTACAGGTGCTCCCGATATTCCCCGTCACTGAACTCGCTGCGGGCAACCCCCAGGACGCGGGTCCTGGGCGACAGCAGGTCGTCGCAACACAGGCTGTGCAGGGCGGGCACCAGCTTGCGCTGCGTCAGGTCGCCCGAGGCCCCCAGGATGACGATGGCGGCCGGCGGTACGTTCCGTTCGTTGTCCTTCACAGGCCCTCCAGTTCTCGCAGCAGGCGGTCGAGGCCGCCCACGACGTCCTCGCCCAGGTGGAAGCGGATGACGCGGCGGCCCACGGCCCGCAGGGCGCCCTCGTCGCCCAGGGCCTGGGCCATGGCCAGGGTGCGGAACGACGCCGACAAAGAGGGCAGTTCGCCGTCGCCGGGGATGGGCACGTCCTGAGGGCCGCCGGCGGTAAACTGCACGAACAGTCCGCGGCCGGCGTCGCCCTTGTGGAGCTGGCCCGTGGAGTGCAAGAAGCGCGGCCCGTAGCCCACCGTCGTGGCCAGCTTCAGGCGGTTTCGCAGCCGAAGGCGCAGGGCCTCGAGCGCGGCCTCCACCTGGGGCGTCTGCGGCAAAAAGGCCTGCAGGGCGACGTAATCCCCCGCCTGGGCGGTGGCCAGGAAGGCGGCCAGTGCCTGCCCGCTGACGGGCGCCGCCTCGCCCTCGGGCAGGCCGCCGGTCTCGGCGTAGCTGGCCATGGCCCGGCGGGCGCGCTCCTTGGCCGCCTCCACGTCGGGCTGGAAGAAGGGGTTGACACCCAGGCGGTGGCCGGCCACGGCCGTGGCCATCTCCCACAGGAAGAACTGCTCCCCCAGGTCGTAGGCGTCGCGCAGGTGCAGGCGCACCACGGGATGGCCCACCTCCTCCAGGGCGCGCAGGGGCGCGTCGTAGGTTTCGTCGCCGGCCACCCGCAGGTAGACGAACAGCCGGTCGTTGCCATAGTTTGCCGGCGTGCCCAGGGGCTCGCCCACCACGGGCAGGATGCCCTTGCCCTCCTTGCCGGTGCTCTCGGCCACCAACTGCTCCAGCCAGTCGCCGAAATTGGCCAGGGCCGGCGAGGCCAGCAGGGTCAGCTTGTCCCGCCCGGCCCTGGCCAGCTCGGCCATGACCACCCCCAGCCAGGCGGCCACGTCCACGCCCGGCTCGGAATCGTCGCAGGGCCGGCTTTCGGCGGCGAGGGCGCGGGCGCGCTCCAGGAGGGCCTTCACGTCCACGCCCACCAGGGCCGCCGGCAGCAGGCCAAAGAACGACAGGGCCGAATAGCGCCCGCCGACGTTGGGATCGTTCAGGAACGTGGCCCGGAACTCGTGCGTCCTGGCCAGCTCCTCCAGGCGCCCGCCCGGATCGGTGATGGCCACAAAGTGGTCCCCGGCCTCCCCGGGCCCCAGCGCCCGGGCGGCCCGGTCGTAAAAGAAGCGAAAGAGGGAGAGGGTCTCGATGGTCGAGCCCGACTTGGTAGCGACGATGAACAGCGTGCTCTGCGGGCCAAGCCTGCCGGCGTGGGCCAGGATGGCCTCGGGCAGGGTGCTGTCCAGGACGGCGAGGCGAGGCATGCCCGGCCGGGCAAAGACGTTGTTCAGGACCTCGGCGGCGCGGCTGGCGCCGCCCATGCCCAGCAGCAGCACGTCGGCGATGCCCTCGGCCCGCACCGCGGCGGCAAACTCTTCCAGGCGCGGGACCTGCTCCACCATGACGTCGGCGGTGTGGAGCCATCCCAGGCGGTTGGCGATCTCGGTCGGGTCCGCCTTCCAGACGGTATAGTCGTGGGACCAGATGCGGGCCACGATCCGCCGGGCGGCAATCTCGTCCAGGGCCCGGTCGACGGCCTCCTGGTGGGCGCCCAGGTTAGCCGGGCGCCGCCACTCGCTCCGCAGGCGGGCGAGGGTGGCCATGAGCGAGTCGAACGAGCTGGCAAAGGCGGCCACACCCTCCTCCTGGAGCCTGGCCGTGACGGCGTCCACGTCCACGCCCGCCTCGGCCAGCCTGGCCATCTGCTCGCGGGATTCTTCCATGCCCGCTTCCAGGCTGAGGGCCACCGTCCCGTGGTCCAGGAAGGCGCTGAGGGTCGCCGGCGGCAGGGTGTTGACCGTGTGCGGGGCGATGAGGGTGTCGACGTAGAGGGTGTCGGAATAGGCCGGGCTCTTGGTGCCGGTGCTGGCCCACAGGGGCCGCTGCACCCGGGCGCCCATGGCGGCCAGGCGCTCCCAGCGCTCCCCCCGAAAGATCTCCTGGAAACAGGCATAGGCCAGGCGGCCAGTGGCCACGCCCGTCCTGCCCTGCAGTGCCCGGAGGCCCTCCAACCTGGAATCCGGCACGTCGGGCCCGGCCGCCAGCTCTCGCTCGCCCTCGACCAGGAGCTTGTCCACGGCGGTGTCGATGCGGCTCAGGAAAATCGAGGCCACGGAGGCGACCCGGGCCAGGGCGCCGCCCTCCGCCGCCAGCCGCTCCAGCCCGGCAAGGTAGGCCCCGGCCGCGGCGCGATAGTGGTCCAGGGCAAAGATGAGGGTTACGTTGACGTTCACGCCGGCGGCGATGAGCGCCTCGATGGCGGGAATGCCGGCAGGCGTGGCCGGGACCTTGATCATGACGTTGGGCCGGTCCAGCGCGGCGAACAGCCGCCGCGCCTCGGCCACGGTGCCCTCGGTGTCGTGGGCCAGCCGCGGGCTGACCTCCAGGCTGACAAAGCCGTCGGCGCCGTCGCTGGCGTCATAGACCGGGCGCAGCACGTCGGCGGCCTCGCCGATGTCCTCCATGACCAGGGCCTCGTACAGCGCCCGGGTCGACGCCGCTCGGGGCAGCAGCTCCTGGAGGGCCGGCTCGTAGTCGTCGCTGCGGGCGATGGCGGCCTCAAAGATGGTGGGGTTGGAGGTCACGCCCCGCACCCCCTGATCCACGATGGTTTGCAGCTCGCCGGAACGCGTGAAGCCGCGCCGGACATAGTCGACCCAGATCGACTGCCCCAGCTCGGCCAGGTCATGCAGCTTGGTCATTGCAGGCCTCCGTGTTTTCGCGTGGCTACCCGGACCCTTCGTCCTCCAACGAGGAAAAGAGCGAGTTCAGCGCCTCCGAGAGGGTTGGATGGGTAAAGACGGCGTCGCGCAGGGCGGTGTAGGGCAGGCCGCCCATCATGGCTACCTGGATCATGGCCATGATCTCGCCGCCCTGGTAGCCGAGGATGGCCGCCCCCAGGATCTGGCCGGTCTCGGCGTCGACCAGCGCCTTCATGAGACCCCGCGTCTCGTCGACCTCCACGGCGCGGGCCACCCAGGACATGGGCATCCTCGCCACGCGGAACCGGCGCCCGGCCTCGCGGGCCTGCCGCTCCGTCAGCCCCACCCGCCCCAACTGGGGGTCCGTAAAGACGACGTAGGGCACGGGCCGGTCGTGCACCGTCCGCTCCCCGCCTTCCAGGAGGTTGGCGCACAGGATGCGATAGTCGTCGTACGACACGTGGGTAAAGGCCGGGCCGCCCTTGACGTCGCCCAGGGCATAGATGCCCGGGACGTTGGTCTCCAGCCGCTCGTCGGCCACGATGTATCCCCGCCGGTCCACGGCGACGCCGCCGGCGGCCAGGTTCAGGGCGTCGGTGTTGGGCTCGCGCCCCGTGGCCACCAGGAGGTGCGAGCCGCGGAGCACCTGTTGCCCGTCGGGCGCCTGGACGTGAAGGCTGATGGTGCCGTTCTCCTGGCGCGCCTCGCGTGCTTCGGCGTTCAGCAGCACCTGGATGCCGTCCTCGCGGAGGATCTGGGCCACGGCCTCGGCCACGTCCGGGTCCTCTTCACTCAACAGTTGCCCGCTGCGCTGGACGATGGTCACCTGGCTGCCAAAACGGCAGAACATCTGGCCGAACTCCAGCCCGACGTAGCCGCCGCCGAGGATGATGAGATGCTCGGGCAGCTCCTCCAGCTCCATGACGGACGTCGAATCGAGAAAGGGAACATCTTCCAGGCCGGGCAGATGGGGTACGTGGGGCCGGCCCCCGGTGTTGAGCAAGATCTTGTCCGCCGACAGGTGCAGGCTGCCGCCGTCGTTGAGGCTCACCGCCAGGGCCTTGTGCCCCGTGAAGCGCGCCTCACCCATGATGAGGTCCACGCCCTCTGCTTCCCGGATGCGGCGCTGGAGGTTCTGGCGAAAGCCCTCGACGATCTCGGCCTTGCGCCGGCGCACGGCTGCCATGTTCACCTTTACCGGGCCGGCGTGCACGCCATACGTCTCGGCGCGCCGCGCCACGTGGGCCACGCGAGCGCTGGCCACCATGGTCTTGGTCGGCGTGCAGCCCCAGTTGATGCACGACCCGCCCACGTACTGGCGCTCCACCAGGGCCACCTTCCAGCCGGCCCTGGCCAGGGCCGTGGAAAGGGGCACCCCCGATTGGCCCGCACCCACGATCACGGCGTCGTACGTCCTGCTCTCTGTCACCATCCGGTCGTCTCCTCCACGTCAGGCTCTGGGCTCCACCGCGGCCCATCCTTCCGGCCGCCTGGAGCGTAGAAGTGGTAGTTATTATCTAAAATATCACAACTGGGAGCCTTTGTCAATACGCTCTTCTACGACTATCATCTCGCCGAGCAGGCATAGCGCCGCACGAGGGACTGCACCTGCCCCTCATCCCACGACAGGAAGGCGCCGCTCCACGATGGCGGCGCGTAAAAGGCCAGCACGGCCAGGGCGCAGCCCGGCACGGCGGGCGGCAGCAGCTCCCCCTGGCGGTGGTAGGCCACAAAGCGCTCGTACTCCTCGCGGGGCATGCCGGCGGCCCCCTCGCTGCGAATCGTGGCCTGCATGGCGGTGTCGACGACGCCCGGCCGGAAAGAGATGGCAGTGACGTCCGGCTCCTCGGCGGCGACCATGCGCGTCAGGTGGGTCACCGCCGCCTTGGACAGGCAATAGGCCCCCCAGCCCGGCACGGGGCTCACGGCAGCCCCGCTGGAGACATTGATCACCCGGCCCTTGCGCTCCCGCAGGTGGGGCAGGGCTGCCCGGGTGAGGATCACGGGCCCGAGGACGTTGATGGCCCAGGTTTCGTTCCAGGCGCCCGCCTCCGCCTCGGCGATGGGGCTCACCGGCCCCAGGATGCCGGCGTTGTTGACCAGGGCGTCCAGCGCCCCGAAGCGCTCTATCGCGGCAGCCACGATGCGCTCGTCGTCCTCGGGCCGGCTCACGTCGCCCGGGACGGCCAGGGCCTGGCCGCCCGCCTCTTGCACGTCCGCGGCCACGGCCTCCAGGTCGCCGGCCGAGCGGGCCGTCAGGACGACGTTGGCCCCCAACTGGCCCGCGGCCCGGGCCGCGGCGGCCCCCAGCCCACGGGATGCACCTGTGATGAGAATGGTAAGCTCGCTCATGGTATTGCTCCGTCCGTTATCACAAAGGGCCTGCCCAACCATTCCTGGTTGGCAGGCCCTCTCTCCGTCGAGACAGCCGTAGCGGGACGGCTATTCGTTGATCCAGCCGTCTATCGCCCGCTCGTAGCTCAGGATCTCGTCCTCTGTAAAATAGAGGGGGATCTCGTAGGCGGCCGTGTCGGGGCCATCGGAGCCGTGGACCAGGTTGCGTCCGATCTCCAGGCCGAAATCGGCACGGATGGTGCCCGGCGCGGCCTCGGCGGGGTTGGTGGCGCCCATTGTGCTGCGCACGATGGCGATGGCATTCCGCCCCTCCACCACGGCGACGACCACCGGCCCGCTGGTAATGAACTCGATGAGCCCGGCGTAAAAGGGCTTGCCCTGGTGGACGGCGTAATGCCGGGCCGCCAGCTCCGGGCCGATCTGCATGAGCTTCATGGCTGCCAGCCGGAGCCCCCTGCGCTCCAGCCGGGTGAGGATGGGGCCGATGAGTCCCCTTTGCACGGCGTCAGGCTTGAGAATTACGAGTGTGCGTTCCATCCAATCTCCCTTGTAGGATCTAGCGCTTGAGAAGGACTTGCCTGGACTGCCGGTACATCTCCAGGGCGCGGTCCAACTGGTCTTCTTGCATGTAAACGTCGCCCAGCAACTGGTAGACGCGGGCGCGGTCCACGTCCTCGTCCAGCAGGCGCTGCAGGTCCTGGAGGACGTCGGGCAGCAGCTTGCGGGAGGCGATGAGCTTCTCGTAGTGGCCCAGGGCCGATTTCCACTCCTTTTGCCCGGCACACATGCGCGCCACTTCCAGCCGGAGCGGGTGGTTTCGAGGCCGGGCCTGGAGCTCTTCTCGAAGCTCCCGGAAGCGCTGTTCGGCCGATGGCGGCTCCTCCACGGCGGCGGGCGCCGCCTCTGCTACGGGTACCTGCGGGACAGGCTCCGGCGGCATGATCTCTTTCTCCACCGGGGCTTCGACCGCTTCTTCCGGAGCCGGTTCCGGCGCCTCGGCCGCGGGCTCGGCGCGGGCTTCCATCCAGGCCGGAAGCTCTTCGGGCTCGACGGCGGCCGGGGCCTCGGCCTCTCGCTCGCCCAACGACTCCAGCCACTCGGTCACTTCCGCCACGGCCGGCTCTTCGGCCTCCGGCGCCTCGACTACCGGCTCGGCGCGGGCTTCCATCCAGGCCGGAACCTCTTCCGCCGGCTCTTCCGGCGCCGCTTCGGGCTCGACGGCGGCCGGGGCCTCGGCTTCGCGCTCGCCCAGCGACTCCAGCCACTCGGTCACTTCCGCCACAGCCGGCTCTTCGGCTTCCGGCTCCTCGGCCGCGGGCTCGGCACGGGCTTCCAGCCAGGCCGGCTCTTCCGGAACCGCCTCGGGCTCGACGGCCGGGGCCTCGGCTTCGCGCTCGCCCAACGACTCCAGCCACTCGGTCACTTCCGCGACGGCAGGCTCCGTCGCCTCGGCTTCCGGCGCGCCCAGCTCTCCCAGCCACGCCGGTACCTCTTCGGCGGCCGGTTCCGGCTCTTCCACCTCGGCGGCGGGTGCCTCGGCTTCCGGCATGCCCGGCTCTTCCAGCCACGCCGGTACTTCGGCGCCCGGTTCTTCCACCGCCGGGGCCCGGNNCGACATCTGGGCCATGGCCTCCGCCAGGTCTTCTTCGGCTAGGATGCCCGCCTCTACCAGGGCTCGCAGGCTCTCGGGAACCTCGCCGGCAGGCGCTCCAGGCTCCACGCGCCCCTCGGCCACAGAAGCCTCGACCGCTTCCTCGGCTTGCGGCACGCCCAGATCTTCCAGCCAGGCCGGTACCTCTTCGGCCGCCGGTCCTTCGGGCTCTTCCGCCTCAGCGGCGGGCGCCTCGGCTTCCGACACGCCCAGATCTTCCAGCCAGGCCGGTACCTCTTCGGCCGCTGCCTCGGGCTCGACGGCCGGGGCCTCGGCCTCGCGCTCGCCCAGCGACTCCAGCCAATCGGTCACTTCCGCGACGGCAGGTTCTTCGACCTCGGGCTCTGGCGCCTCGGCTTGCGGCACGCCCGGCTCTTCCAGCCAGGCCGGTACCTCTTCGGCCTCTGCCTCGGGCTCGACGGCCGGGGCCTCGGCTTCGCGCTCGCCCAGCGACTCCAGCCAATCGGTCACTTCCGCGACGGCAGGTTGGTCGACCTCGGGCTCTGGAGCCTCGGCTTCCGGCTCGCCCGGCTCTTCCAGCCACGCCGGCACTTCGGCGGCCGGTTCCTCAACCGCTTCCTCAACCGCCGGGGCCCGGACCTCGGCTTCGCCTTCGCCCAGCAGGTCCTGGAGCCACTCGGGCACGGCTTCGGCGTGCTGCGCCTCCAGCTCCTCCGGCGACATCTGGGCCATGGCCTCCGCCAGGTCTTCTTCGGCTAGGATGCCCGCCTCTACCAGGGCCCGCAGACTCTCGGGAATCTCGCCGGCAGGCGCTCCAGGCTCCACGCGCCCCTCGGCCACAGGAGCCTCGACCGCTTCCTCGGCTTGCGGCACGCCCAGATCTTCCAGCCAGGCCGGTACCTCTTCGGCGGCCGGTCCTTCGGGCTCTTCCACTTCCACGGCGGGCGCCTCGGCTTGCGGCACGCCCGGCTCTTCCAGCCACGCCGGTACCTCTTCGGCCGCCGGTCCTTCGGGCTCTTCCGCCTCGGCGGCGGGCGCCTCGGCTTGCGGCACGCCCGGCTCTTCCAGCCACGCCGGTACCTCTTCGGCGGCCGGTCCTTCGGGCTCTTCCACCTCGGCGGCGGGCGCCTCGGCTTCCGGCATGCGCAGCGCCAGCAGCCAGTCGGGCACCTCTTCACCCGGCGGCGGCGCCTCACCTTCCGGGGCCTCGACGGCGGGCAGCTCGGCCTCCGCCTGGGCTTCGGCCTCCAACCCCAGGTCTCGCAGCCAGTCGGGAACCTCCTCCACCTCTTCGGCGACGGGTCCTGCCGCTGCGGCCTCCGGCTCCACGGCCGGCAGCTCGCGCTCCTCGTCCGGGCCTGCCACGCCCTCCGCCTCGGCGGCGGTCACGGGCGGAGCCAGCTCCTCCTGGTCCGGCCTCAGCTCCCGGAGCCAGTCGGGCAGCTCTTCCAGCTCCTCCTCCCCGGGCAGGCCTTCTCCGGCGAGGGGGACGCCGCGCCTGGGAACGCCCAGCTCCTCGAGCCAGTCGGGCAGCTCGGCCTCGGTTTCCTCCTCAAGGGCCGCGGCGGGCTCTTCCTCCCCGGCCGCCGGTTCCGCCGGCAAGGCCGCGGCTCCCGCGGCCAACCCGATGCCCGACAGGGGAGACGGCTCTCCCGGCTCGGCGCTCTCGAGCTCTTCAAGCCAGTCGGGCGTGGGCGGGTGGTCGCCCCGGTCCTCTTCCGGCGCCGCGGCCTCGGGTAGAGGGCCGGCCTCCCTTTCCTCGCCCATCAGATCTTGCAGCCAGGGGGGCATTGCCTCGCCGGGCGCGGGCTCGGCCGCTGCCACCTTTGGGGGCNNCACCTTTGGGGGCGGCGCCTCGCCCTTCTCTTCGCCCTCCCCCTCGGCGACGAGGCCCACGTCCCGCAGCCAGTCGGGGGTCTCTTCGCCCGCCTCGGCCTCTTCCTGCGCCTCCAGGGCGCGCTCCTCCCCTCCTACCTCCCACGGCGCCAGCGCGCGCTCCTCGACGGCGGGCACCAGGGCCAGTCCCGCTTCCGGCACGAGCTCTTCCAGGCGCACCTCCTCGGGCGGCAGGGGAGAGTCGCTGCCGAAAAGCTCCTGTGCCATCCGGTTTTCAGGATCCAGGGCCCTGGCAACCTCCAGCTTTTCCAGGCCGGGGTCCTCGTGCCCGCCCTGGGTCCAGATGGTGCCCAGGATGAGGTTGGCCTTCAGGCAGTTGGGCAGGGCCTCCAGCAGATCCAGGCAGCTTTCCACAGCCTCCACGCGGCGCCCCTCGCGCCACAACGCTTCGATGAGGGCGAGCTGGATGTCGGGCAGCTCCGGATCCTGGCGCAGGATGGCGTGGAACTCGCCGATGGCTTGCTCGTACAGGCCGTTGCGGCTGTAGAGCCGGCCCAGGGCGCCGCGGGTTAGTTTCAGCCTGGTCTTTTCCACGCCATCGCGCTGGGCATACAGCCGCTGCAGCTCGCGCCGCACCTCGGTGTTGCCCGGCATCAGCTCAAAGGCCCGCTCCATCTGCCAGATGGCTTCCAGCAGCGCGCCCTGCTCGTCGTAGACGATGCCCAGCCCCACGCGGGCGAGAAAGTACTCGGGATCAGCGCTCAGAGTCCGCTGAAAGAACTCGATGGCCTCGCGGACCATTCTCTTTTCCAGGCAGGCTTCACCCAGGAGGTAGTAGGTTTCGATGTGCCTGGGATAGTGGCGCAGGATGTGCTGGCAGTGGGCAGTGGCCTCGTCATGCCGGTCATGCCGGATGAGCTCCTTGATCTTGGCTGTATACTCCTGCAAGCGGATCTCTGCCATGTGCTTCCTCCTCCTTAGTTACGCTATGCAGCAAGCGCGCCGCACACCAGGTGCGAGGCACTGTTGGCCCACGGAACACTCCAGCCAGAGCCTATCCCGGCCGACAATCCGGCGTCGTCTCGCAATCAAGGGCGCTGCACCCTACGCGGTAGCCGGCGGGGGTGCCAGGGGCAGCCGCACGGTGAAGGTGCTTCCCTGGCCCGGCGTCGAGTCCACCTGGATGGTGCCCTGGTAGAGCTTGACGACCTGGTTGACAATGGGCAGGCCCAGGCCGGTTCCCAGCTCGACCTGCTCCTTGGCCGCTTCGGTGCGATAGAACTCCTGGAAAACGCGCGTCAGCTCGTCCGTCGACAGGCCGATGCCCGAATCGGCCACGCACAACACCAGGTCTCGATCCTGTTGGTCGAGCCTGGTGACGACCTGGCCCTGGGGCGTGTAACGCACGGCATTGTCCAGGAGGTGGGTCGCGATGGAGCGCAGGTGGCCCGGCTGGGCCATCATCACCGGCTGGGCCGCCGTCTCCAGCGAGAGCTTGAGCCCCTTGGCCTCGGCCGCGGGCCGCTGGCGCCGGACGGTATCGTGGATGATGGGCGCCACCTGCACTGCCTGCAGCTTGGGCAGGCCCGACAGGGCCTTGAGATGGGCCAGCTCCAGAAGGTCGTCGAGCATGGACAGCAACTGGCTGGCCCGCAGGTCGACCTTTTCCAGGTACTCGTCCCACTCGTCGTCGTCCACGTAGCCGGCCCGCATCATCTGTAAATAGTTCTTGATCACCCCCGCGGGATTTCGCAGCTCGTGGACCAGGACCAGCATGAAGCGGCTCTCGACGGTGTCCAGCTTGGCCTGCTCCCGCCGCGTGCGCTCGAGCTGCTGGATCTCTTCTTCGCGCCGTTTGTCGGCCCGGAGGGCCAGGCGGCGCACCCGCTCTTCCATCCCGCGATGCACCACGGTGAGCAGGTCGTCGGAGGTGAAGGGCTTGGGCAAGAATTCCTGGGCACCCTGCTTCATGGTCTGGGCGGCGAGGTCGACGGTGGCATAGCCGGTGATCATGATGCAAACCACGTCGGGGTCGTATTCCTGGATGCTGCGCAGGACTTCCAGGCCACTCATGCCCGGCATCATCGCGTCGAGGAGGACGAGGTCAAAGGGCGGCCCTTCCCGCAGCTTGTGCAGGCCTTCCGCGCCATGCTCGGCGGTGGCCACCTGAAAACCGTGGGAGATCAAGGCTCGACGGCACCCCTCTCGCATGCCGACTTCGTCGTCTACGATGAGAATTCTGGCCGGACCCTCCATCCCACTCCTCTCGACGGAAAAGTGAACCACTGTCATTATACCACAGGCTGCCCTCAGACGCAATCAGCCCACAGGGGAATAGATAAGCGGGGGCCCCGTTAGGGACCCCCGCTTTCCTTTCACAAGGAGGAGAAAGGAGTGACTATATTGTACTCCATCCCTCCCTGGGGACAGTAAGTATGGTCACAATGTGGACCTAGTCGGTCGTAATCATCTCCTCGAACTTGGCCAGGGTGGCCGGCCCGATGCCCGGCACCGCCAGCAGGTCCTGCACGCTCTCAAAGGGGCCGTTGGACTCGCGATGCTGGACGATGCGCTCGGCCAGGCTGGGACCGATCCCCGGCAGAGTCTCCAGGAGGGCCGCGCCGGCGGTGTTGACGTTGATGCGCCCATCGCCGATGGTCTCGCTTCGGGCGGGCAACGAGGGAGGGGCGGCCTCGCCCTGGCGTGGGACGTGGACCTGCTGGCCAGCGGAGAGCGACGCTGCCAGGTTGATGCGCTCCAGGTCGGCGTCGGGCGCCGGGCCGCCGGCCGCCAGGATGGCGTCCTTGACGATGCTGCCCTGGGGCAAGGGGTAAACGTCGGGCCGGGACACGGCGCCGGTGACATAGACCTGCATGGGCGGCGGTGTGGCCGTCGGTGCGGGAGACGGTGGAGCCGTGGCGGTGCTCAACACCAGGGGCGCGGAAGGAAGCCGCCGCGCCTGGAAGATAAGGACCCCAGCCAGGACGAGGGCCGCGATTCCAAAAAATAGGATGCCGCGATAACGAGTCTGCAATGCCGCCACCCCACCTTTGCGGTGACTTCTAGTCGCACATCTCCAGGCCCTCCCAGGCCGGCCAGGCGTTGGGGTCTATTTCCACGGCCTTCTCCAGCCAGGGACGGGCATCGTCGCAGCGATCGAGGTAGGCATACGACAGGCCGATCTCGTAGTAATATTCCAGCTCGGTGGCTCCCAGGTCCAGGGCCCGGCGGAAGGCCGTGATGGCGTCCTCGTAGTTGCGGAGCACATAGTAGGTCAGGCCGAGGTGGCCAAAGGCCGGCGCATAGTCGGGATCCACTTCCGTGGCCTTTTTCAGGACGACGGCCGCCCGCTGGTGGTCGCCGGTCTGAAAGTAGGCCCACCCGAGCGAGTCGTAGGCGTGGGCGCTGGTGGGATCGACGACGGTGGCCTTCTCCAGGGCGGCCAGGGCGTCGTCGTACTTGCTGTAGGACATGTGGATGCGGCCCAGGTCGATGTAGGGCTGCGCCAGCCGGGGGTGAATCTGCGAGGCGCGTTGATACTGGGCCACGGCCTCGTTGTACTTGCGTTGTTTTTCAAAGGCATAGCCCAGGTCCCGGTGGGCAAAGGCGCTGCTGTCGTCCAGGCTCACCGCCAGGCGGGCCGCCTCCACCGCCTGCGCCGTCTGCCCCAGGTCGGCATAGACCTCGGCCAGGTAGGCGTGCCCCTCGGCATAGGTCGGATCCAGGTCGGTGGCGCTCAGGCAACTGCTCAGGGCGTCCTGGAGTTGGGCCTGGTCGCCGATGCCGGCATCCCAGTCCAGGGCCATGCACAGGGCGGCCAGAGCCTGGGCGCTGTCGGGCGCCAGCCCCACCGCCTGCCGCGCCTTGTCGACGGCCCCGGCCGTGCGGCCGCGCAGCGTCAGCAGGTGCGCCCAGAAGGTATAGGGCGCCGACTGGGTGGGGTCGAGCTCGGCCGCCTGGCTCACCATTTCGATGGCCGCGTCCAGGTCGCCCGCCTGGTACAGAACGCGGGCCTCGTCCATGACGTCGCCGGCGGTGGGCGTGGGGGTTGGGGTGGGGCCAATCTGGATCGGCTCGATCAGGTCGCGGCGATAGAGGAGGATATAGCCTCCCGCCAGCACGAGGACCGTCAAGATCAACACCCTTAAAGGCGACGATTGTCTGCGTTTGGTTGGTCGAATATACATGCCCAAAACCCTGCCCGATTATAGCATGACCGGCAGAGGATGGCAAACCTGGCTTGACAAACAGCGGAAATGTGCTACAATGCCGGTTGAAAGGACACGAAAGAAGGAACATGCAAGCACGGCAATTCGCTCTGGCGCTTCTTCTTGGCCGGCTCCTCCTTGCGAGGGGCAATTTCCGCCTGGGAGAAGCAGGAGTGAGGGCTGTGTAAGCTTTTTTGCGACACCGGATATGAGGCCTCCCAGGCATGGGAGGCCTTTTTTTGATCGGCCGGAAAGGAGGGCCGGAATCATGGCTGAGAAAAACGAGACAAGCAATGCACGCGACGTGGAGGCCCGGTGGCAGAGGCGTTGGGCCGAGGAAGGCCTGTACCGGACGCCGGAGCCTGACGGGCGCCCGACCTTTTACTGCCTGGACTTTTTTCCCTACCCTTCGGGCGCGGGCCTGAGCGTGGGTCATTGCCGCAACTATGTGCCCACCGACGTCATCAGCCGCTACCAGCGGATGCGCGGCCGGGCGGTGCTGCACCCCATGGGCTGGGACGCCTTCGGGCTGCCCGCCGAGAACGAGGCCATCGCCAAGGGGGTCCACCCCCGCGACAGCACCGGGCGATATGCCGCCAACTACAAGCGGCAGATGAGCCTCATCGGCGCATCCTACGACTGGCAGCGCGAGATCAACTCCAGCCACCCGGACTATTACCGGTGGACGCAGTGGATCTTCTTACTGCTGCATCGGCGCGGACTGGCCTACCAGGCCCTGGCCCCCGTCAACTGGTGCGCCTCGTGCCAGACCACCCTGGCCAACGAGGAGGTGGAGGGGGGCGACTGCTGGCGCTGCCACCAACCGGTGCGCCGCCGCGACCTGAAGCAGTGGTTCCTGCGCATCACGGCCTACGCCGCCGAGCTGTTGGCCGAGACCGAGCGGCTGGACTGGCCGGAGCACATCCTGGCCATGCAGCGCCACTGGATCGGGGCCAGCGAGGGCGTCGAGTTCGGGATGGAGGTCGACGGGCAGCCCGGAGCCGCGTTCCGGGTGTTTACCACGCGGCCCGACACGGTCTATGGCATGACCTTTGCCGTCCTGGCCCCGGAACACCCGCTGCTGAGCCGGATCGTGAGCCCCGAGCGACGGGCCGAGGTAGAGGCATACGTCGACCGGTCCAGGACCGTGACCGAGGTGGAGCGCCAGAACACCGAGCGCCAGCGCGACGGCGTCTGGACCGGGGCCCAGGCGCTGAACCCGGTGACCGGCCGGCCGGTGCCCATCTTTGTCGCCGACTATGTCCTGGGCAGCTATGGCACGGGGGCCATCATGGCCGTGCCCGCCCACGACCAGCGCGACTACGAGTTTGCCCGGCGCTACGGCCTGCCCATCGTGGAGGTCATCCGCGGGCCCGAAGGCGAGGGCACGGCCGGCGACCGGGCCTACGAGGGACAGGGGATGATGGTCAACTCCGGGCCGTATGACGGCCAGCCGTCGACCGAGGCCGGGCAGGCCATCGCCCGGGCGCTGGAAGAGGCGGGCGTTGGCCGGCGCACGGTCCAGTACCGCATGCGCGACTGGCTCATCAGCCGCCAGCGCTACTGGGGCGCGCCCATCCCCATCGTCCACTGCGAGGGCTGCGGGACGGTGCCCGTGCCCGAGGAGGACCTGCCCGTGAGGCTGCCGCACCTGCCCGACTTTTTGCCGCGGGGCGACGGGCGGTCGCCCCTGGCCAACGTGCCCGAATTCGTGGAAACCACCTGCCCGGCTTGCGGCGGCCCGGCAAGGCGCGAGACCGACACCATGGGCGGCTTTGCCTGTTCGAGCTGGTACTTCTTGCGGTTCGCCGATCCCTGGTACGACCAGGGGCCCTTCAATCCGGAAGCGGTCCGGCGCTGGCTGCCCGTCGACCTGTACGTCGGCGGCGCCGAGCACGCCGTCATGCACCTGCTGTACGCCCGCTTCTGGACCAAGGTGCTGGCCGACGCCGGGCTGATCGACTTTCGGGAGCCGTTCCCCAGGCTGCGCAGCCAGGGCATCGTCCACGCCGCCGACGGCAAGCGCATGTCCAAGAGCCGGGGCAACGTCGTGACGCCCGACGAGGTGGTGGCCCGCCACGGCGCCGACACGCTGCGCCTGCACCTGCTGTTCATGGCGCCCTTTGATCGCAACGTGAACTGGGACGAGGAGGGCATCGCCGGCGCCGAGCGCTTTCTGCAGCGCGTCTGTCGCCTGGGCGAGGCAACAGGGCAAGCCTCCGCGCCGGCGGCCAGCGGCCGGGACGACGACTCGCTGCGGCGGGCCATCCACAAGACGATCCGGCGCGTGACGGAGGACGTGGAGGCATACAAGTTCAACACCGCCGTGGCGGCCATGATGGAGTTCAGCAACAGCCTGGCCGCCTACCAGGAGCGCCACGGCTCCACGCCCGCTTTCTGCGAGGCCTTCGAGACGCTGATCCGGCTGTTGGCGCCCTTTGCACCGTACATCGCCGAAGAGATGTGGGCACGCCTGGGCCGCGCCTTTTCCGTGCATCAGCAGGCCTGGCCCGAACACAACCCCGCCCTGGCCGCGGACGAAACGGTGACGCTGGTGGTGCAGGTAAACGGCAAGGTGCGGGATCGCATCCCGGTGGCGGCGGGCCTGGACGACGGCGAGGCCCGGGCGCGTGCCCTGGCCAGCGAGCGGGTGCGGCAGCACCTGGAGGGGCGCGACCCACGCCAGGTCATCGTGGTGGGCGGCCGCCTGGTCAACGTCGTGACCTGACCGCCGGCCGGCGAACCGCGCCCAGACGCAAGAAGAGCAGGACCCGGAGGCCCTGCTCTTCTTACTCACAAGGAGGAGAAAGGAGTGATTGTATTATACGACAAACCGGGCCTGGTACCGTAAGAATGATCACAATCTGGACCTTGTTTGTCGAATTTCCAGCAGCAAACGGCCCAAATGCGGGGGCCGGCCCTTGCTGTCGCCCGGGTTTTGGAGTATAATCCATCGGGGCCTGCGGGGAGACCAGGGGCGGCCGGCACCGCCGCCAATACCCCAGCATTGAGGAGGGCTGTCATGAGCCGAAAAAGCCAGCCGGGATCGTGGTACGTTGCCATCGAAGGTCCCATCGGCGTGGGCAAGACGACGCTGGCGCGCATGCTGCGCGATCACCTCGACACCGGCCTGCTCCTGGAGGTGTTCGAGGAAAACCCCTTTCTGAGCAAATTCTACGAGTCCCGCGCTCGCTATGCGTTCCAGACGCAGATGTTCTTTCTGCTGAGCCGCTACCGCCAGCAGCAACGGTTGCGGCGCCTCCTGGACGAGAACTCGCTCATCTCCGACTACATGTTTGCCAAGGATCGCCTCTTTGCTGCCCTGAACCTGGTGGGCGACGAATGGGAGATCTATGAGCAGTTGCACGGCGCCTTGGCGCTCCAGATCCCCACCCCCGACCTGGTGGTCTACCTCCAGGCCGATACCGACGTGCTGATGGCGCGCATCGCCCAGCGAGACCGGCCCTACGAGCGCGACATGGACCGGGAGTACATCGATGCCCTGCGCGTGGCCTACGAGCGTTTTTTCGAGGGCTACGAGGATACGCCGGTGCTCCCCATCGATACCAACGACCTGAACTTTGTAGCCGAGCCCGCCGACTTTCAGGCCGTCGCCGGCCGGATCCGCAGCGCCCTGACCGAGGGCTCTTACCAGCAGCGCCTGCCCCAGTTTGCCGGCCTCGCCGGGGCGCAGGCACCGCTCGAGCACGCCGGCACCCTGGCCGACTACCAGCGCTTTCACGTGGAGCTAGACAGGACCAAAGGCTTTATCACCGACCCCTACTTTAACTACCTGTGCCTGAGCGAGGAGATGGGCGAGCTGGGCAGCGAGCTGGCCCAGTTGTGGCGCGAGGAGGCCCGCCTGCTCCGCCAGGGCCAGGACGTGGCCCAGACCCGCCAGGCGGTCCTGGCCGCGCGCCGCGAAAACCTGGAGTCGGAGCTGGCCGATTGCATGGCCTACCTCCTCAAGCTGGCCAACTATGCGGGCATCGACCTGGAGTCGGCATACGTTAACAAGATGCACATCAACGAGTCGCGGATCTGGAAAGAATAGAGTTTCCACATATCCTTGAATAGGAATTAGATCTTAGTCGTAGTAGTAGGCACGGTGGATATGTGGATAACCGGCGAAGGCGGCCGGCCAGGCTCTAGACCTTGTGGTTCTTCTGGCCGAGCCCACTACTTCTGTCCGGGCGGGCGCGCACAAAGCTGTGGATAGAAGCGAGGAAACGGTGCTCATCTTGAGCCCCGTGGCTGCTTCAGCCGGGGGGCTGTGGATAGGAGCCAGGTTATCCAGAGAAAAGGGGGTCATTATCCACGGGATTGTCCACAGGTCCGGCCGGTTTTCCACCGTTTTGCCCGAGTTATCCACAGGCTGGCGACCGGCCCGGAGGCGGCAGCGACCATGAAAGGACGATTCACACCCGAGGGACATTGGCGAGGGACCCAGGTGCGGCTTATCCTGGGCGGCGCCCTTGTCCTGGTGTTGGTCGGCGGGGGCCTGATCTGGCTGTTCTACGGGCGTAGTGCCGCCATCGTGGCCGTGAGCTGCTTCCTCGCGATCGTCGCCATCGGCGGCCTGCTGTGGCTCATCCTGCGCCTCATGGAGTTGTGGGTCCGCGGCGACGAGCCCTGACGCCTGCCGCCCCCTCTGGCCGGCGGCGCCGGCGAGGGATTACTGGAGGTCCAGCTCGCCGGCCAGCGCCTCAAAGTAGTCGCTGGGGCGGGCGACGACGATGACGCGGTGGCTGTTGCCCGGCCACTCGTAGGGCCAGCAGGTCACCAGGGTCAGCCGTTCCTCGCCGGCGGGCATCATCCACTGGGCGTTCTTCTGCCGCACCTCGACGGGCATGCCGGCTTCTTTCAGGATATACTTCTCGGTGACCGTGTACTCGTAGGCCACCTCCCCGGCATAGATGGTCACCTTGTTGCCCGGCTCCAGGTCCACCAGGTAGCGGAACACCTTGCCGTCGATGTTGTTATGCCCCGAGAGGACCACGTTCTCGTCGTTGCCCGGCAAGGCCGAGTTGGCGTGCCAGCCGGCGGCGTTGGCGGGCACGATCCACTCGGAGATCATCACCCCGCGGCGATCCACCATTTCCCAGGTCATGGGCACCACGTCGGCATCGAGGGCGATGTCGGGCGCAACGATGCGCGCCGGCGGCTCGGCGGCCGGCGCCGGGCCCGATGGCGTCGGCGTCGGGCTGGGTGTGGGGGGCAGGGGTGTCGCCGTCGGGCGCGTGGGCCGCGGCGTGGGCTCCTCGGGAGCCAGCTCGGGCAAGGTGCGCAGCCGGTATTCCCCGGCGCCTGGCGGGCCAGGCATGAAACGCGGCACGTTGGGCGCGGTGGGTGTGATCGTGGCTATGGCGGGTACTCGCTCCACGCGGGCCGTCACGGCCACGACCACGGCACCGGCGTCCGAGATGGTGGGCGGCGGTGGGGCGGAAGCCAGCCTCCTGCTACCCCAGCCCAGGCCGGCCAGAATCATCAGCGCGCCGATCATGGTCAGGGCCCTGGAAAGGGCCGGAGCATTGTTCGTCAAGTACGATCTCCTGACGGGAGGCAACGGGCCGGATGCCAGCAGGGTTGTTGCAAGATCCCTTGACAATTCACGCGTGCTCCGGCGGGATCGGCAGATCCGCCAGGAGCTTGTAAGGCTAGAATGTCGACTTGGCAACAACCCCGGGGTGCCAGCGCGGCGCGTTGCCGGATCCCAGGGAATGTGCTATAATGCTACACCAGTATCCTAAAGGGGAGGTGCGTCCATGTCTGTTATCGAGATTACCTATCACAGCCACGCCTGCTTCAGCATCGTCGTCGACCGCACACGCCTGATGATCGATCCCTTACGATACGTTCGATCTCATCCGCCAGGACCCCGGCAGCTTTGCCCGCCGGGTGGAAGCCGAGACGCCCGCCCGCGTGGTCATCCTGCAGCCTGGCGAGTCGTACCGCGTCTGAGGGAGACTCCTGCGCGCCGCCACTGAACGACGACGGGGGCCTGCCCAGGCTCAGGCGCGGCCCCCGTTCAGCTTGTAAAGAAATGTCCTAGCCGCCCAATACCCCCGTGGCGACCGCGCCGCCACCGACGAGAAGCCCGATGGCAAAGGTGATGGCGAACGAGATGACCCAACTGATGAGCATTGTCAGGAGGGCCTTGCTGCTGTCAAACTCCATCGACTCGCGGACGGCAAAAAAGCCTGCGACAAGGGCCAGGATGGCGCCGGCGAGGGCTGCAATCCAGCCCAGGCAGGGGATGACGCCAAAAATGCCCAACAGCCGGGGCGCGCTGGCAAAGCCCAACACGCGCATCATTTCGGGAATGCTGCTCCGGCCCTGGAACAGCTTGCTCCCGACGAAATAGGTCAGGGCTGCCCAGACGATCCAGCCGATGACAATGGAAGTGATCCAGCTCACCAGCATGCTCACGATAAAGTTTCCGGTCCCGACGCTGCTGCCGATGGCCGACAGCAGGCTAACGACCACCACGATGATGGCCGCCTGGCTCATGGCTCCCTCGTCTTCGGCAATCTCCCGATAGACGGTTGGATCCAGACGAATGGCGCGCAGAATACGGTCGAACACTTGTGCCTCCTTTGCTTTCTGAACGAGGTTTCACCACCAGCAACTGGGGTTGATGCGGTCCTACTGTGTGTGCTGAGGCCACCTCCTTTCACCTGTCCGAGCAGGGTGATGCCCGCCGGGAGTTGGCCTCTCCGGTGGGCGATGCGCCCGGCTTACGGGCCACTGGCAACGTGGCTTCAATCCCTTTACGCAAATGGTCCGGCCTGGTTGCGCACCTTCCAGGAAATGAACTGCCGGCCTCATTGTATCATGCCCACGCCCCGTTGGCAAGAGGGTATATAGGCCTATGTGCCCATGCAAGGTTGCTGCAAGGCGGTTCTGTTGCCTGGCGTCACACTCTCTCGATCCGTGCCCCCAGGGCCTGGAGCTTGGTCTCGATGCGCTCGTAGCCGCGGTCGATCTGGCTGATGTTCTGGACGACGCTCTCGCCCCGGGCGCACATAGCGGCGATGAGCAGGGCCATTCCGGCGCGGATATCGGGGCTGGTCAGCGTTTCGGCGTGGAGCTGTGCCGGGCCGACGACCACGGCGCGATGGGGGTCGCACAGAATAATGCGCGCTCCCATGGCGATGAGCCGGTCGACGAAATAGAGCCGGCTGTCAAACATCTTCTCGTGGATCAGGACGGTGCCTCGCGCCTGGGTGGCCACCACCAGGGCGATGCTCATCAGGTCGCTGGGAAAGCCCGGCCACGGGGCGTCGTCGATCTTGGGCACGGCGCCGCCCAGGTCGTCCACCACCGCCAGGTCCTGGCCGGCGGGCACCAGGACGTCCTCGCCCTGGACCTGGCACCGCACCCCCAGCCGCTCAAAGACCATGCGGATCATGCCCAGGTGCGCGGGAGCGGCGTTCTTGATGAGGATCTCGCCACCGGTCACGGCCGCCAGCCCGATCAAGCTGCCCACCTCCATAAAGTCGGGGCCGATGGTGCACTCGCCGCCCTCCAGGCGCTCCTTGCCCTGGATGCGCAGCACGTTGGAGCCGATGCCCTCGATCTCGGCCCCCATGCTGCGCAAGAAGTGGCACAGCTCCTGCACGTGGGGCTCCGAGGCCGCGTTGCGGATGACCGTCTCGCCCCGGGCCAGGCAGGCCGCCATGACCGCATTCTCCGTGCCGGTGACGCTGGCCTCGTCCAGCCAGACGTCGGTGCCGCGGAGCACGGGACCTTCTATGGCGAGGCGATCGTTGTGCTTGACCCGGGCGCCCAGGGCGCCCATCGCCAGCAGGTGGGTGTCGATGCGCCGCCGCCCGATACGGTCTCCGCCCGGCAGCGAAAGCTCCACGCGCCCCGTCCGGGCCAGGAGGGGGCCCAGGAGCGTCATGGAGCCCCGGATTTCCCCAAAGAGCCGTGGGTCGGGCGAGGAGCGGGCCTTTCCCACCTGGATCGTGACCGAGTGGTTCCCGTGGCGCTCCACTCTCGCTCCCAGGTCTTCCAGGATCTCGAGCATGATGCGCACGTCCCCGATGTTGGGCAGATTGTGCAGGGTAACCGGCCTATCTGTGAGCAGCGTCGCCGCCAGGATCGGCAGCGCGGCGTTCTTGTTGCCGCTCGGCATCACCGTACCATTGAGGGGAACGCCCCCCTCGATGACAAATCGTTCCATCATTCACTCCCACGTTGAGTTGTTATCTGCTGGCCAGCCTCGGCGGGCCGGCCCGCGGCCGCGAGCGTCGCGGCCGTCCTGGATGTCGCGAGGCGCAGCCCCACCCTCGAGGGTCCGGGCAGGGCGGCCTCAGGGCAGGGCCTGCACCTGGACCGGCGTGCCGGGGCCGGCGCCCAGCCTCTGGGCGGCGCTGCCCTCGCGCACGGCGACCTCCAGGTAGCCGCTGCTGCCCACGTAGGCCAGGAGCTCCCCTGGCTCCACGTCGGCATAGGTGCTTGCCGGCCCTGCCAGGCGCACGCCCCCGACGGTGACTGCCAGCCGCGCCTGCCCGGCCGGCACCCGGTAGCTGGTGATAAGGTTGCCAAAGCGGTCCACGTGGAGCACCTCGGGCTGCCGGGCGGGGGCCAGGCGATACACCTCGGCCAGGGGCACGGCCGGGCCCATCTCGGCCAGCGACCGGCCACAGGCCAGGTGGGCGGCCGCCGGCGCAAACACGTCGCGGCCGTGGAACGTGGCGCTCGCCTCCGGCAGGCGATAGTGCCCCTCGGCCAGCTCCACGGCCGACAGGGCCTCGTCGCCGGCCAGGGCCAGCTCCAGGACGCCGTTGTCGGGCGCGACGTAGGTCGCCCGGCCGGTCTGCACGGCGATGGCCCGGCGCTGCGTGCCCACCCCGGGATCGACGACCACCAGGTGAACCGTGCCGGGCGGAAAGTAGGGAACCACCGTCGACAGCAAGTAGGCCGCCTGCCGGACGGCCTGGGGACGGACCTCGTGGCTCACGTCCACCAGGGTGGCCTGCGGACAGATGGTCAGGATGACGCCCTTCATGGCGGCCACGTAGGCGTCATCCAGGCCAAAGTCGGTGGTCAGGGTGATCACTGGCAGCGACATTTCCTCTCCTGGCAGGTATTGTACCGCAGAGCGCATGGAGCGTCAAACCGCCAACCCGACGGCTTGCCGGCTCCTGGCCGGCGCTTACGTAGCAGCGCGCCGGGTCTGTCCGGTTTCCGGTCCGGGACGGTCCCGCGTGTGATATAGATCATAGTTCGGCGCGGGCTTGTCCCTTACAATGCGGATGGAGGTAGCAATCGTGCACGAATGGGAAAGCTGGCTAGACAAAGTAGCGGATGAGACGCTGCCCGGGGGCGTGTCGGTGGCGGCGGTGGCCGGGGCCATGGGCGCCGCCCTGGTGGCCAAGGCCATCCGCGTCACCCTATCGCGGGGCGATCTGCCGCCCGAGGAGCGGCAGCGGTTCGAGGCTGCGGGTGCCGCGGCGCACAAGGCGCAGCGATCGCTCGTGGGCCTGTCGGACGACGACGATGCGGCCTACCGCCGCCTGCTGGACACACAGAAGGCGCCCGATGACGCCGGCGAGAGCGAGGAGCGCCGCGAGGCCTGGTTGATGGTCACGCACGTGCCCCTCCAGGTGGCCGATGTCTGCCAGGCGCTCCTCCACCACGTCCTGCCCCTGGAGAAGAATTGCCTGCCGGTCGTCCTGGTGGACCTGGAGATCGGGACCCGCCTGCTGCTGGCGGGCCTCGACGGCGGCGTGCGGGCCGGCCGGGCCAACGTCGAAGCGTGGAAGGCCGAGCTCAAGTCCGATCCCCAGCCGGCTGACCTGACGCGGCGCCTGGAACGGCTGGAGCGCAAGAGACTTTGAACGGGAAGGGAAGGGAGGCCGGGAATGAGCAACGTTGCCCTGTATGACGCCCTGGCGGCCGATTACGACCGCTTTGTGAACTGGGAGGCGCGCCTGGCCCACGAGATGCCCTTCCTGGAAGAGCTCTTTGCCGGGGCCGGGGTGCGCCGGGTCCTGGACGCGGCCTGTGGCAGCGGGCAGCACGCCATCGCCCTCGCCCGGCGGGGGTTCCAGGTGGTGGGCGCCGACCTCAGCGCGCCCATGGTGGCCCGTGCCCGGGAGAATGCCGCGGCCGCCGGCGTCGACGCGACGTTCGTCGTGGCCGGGCTGGGAGAGCTGGCTGCCATCGCCCGGCCTGCCGGCTCCGAGGCCCCCTTTGACGCCCTCCTCTGCCTGGGCAACTCGCTGCCCCACCTGTTGAGCGCCGAGGCCGTGGCCGGCGCCCTGGACGATTTTGCCGCCGTGCTGCGCCCCGGCGGCATCCTGGTCATCCAGAACCGCAACCTGGACCGGGTGTGGACCAGGCGCGAGCGCTTCATGGGACCCCAGGTCCACAGCGAAGGGGAGGGCCAGTGGCTCTTTGTCCGCTTCTACGACTTTCATCCCTCGACCCTCACCTTTAACATGGTGCGCCTGGTGCGGACCGGGGATGGCTGGGTCCAGGACATCGAGTCGACCGAGCTGCGCCCCATTTTCGCCGGCGAGCTGGCCGAGGGGCTGCGGTCGGCGGGCTTTGGCCAGATGGAGCTCCTGGGCGGCTACGACCGCTCTCCGTTCGACCCTGAAGAGAGCGGCGATCTCCTGGTCGTCGCCCGCAAGGACAATCGCGGATAGGCGCGGGCAGTCCGCCGCTTCGGCGGACCTTATCCCCCGGGGGCCAGGAGCGCCAGCCAGCGCGGATAGCCGTACGAATCGCCCGCGTCCATGTGGGGCGGCTCGGCGCCGTCCAGGAACTGCCGGGCGGTGGCCATCAGCCCCTCGGGCAGGGCGTGCCCCTGCCCAAAGGCCTCGAAGCAGATGCTCCACCAGGCCTGGCCGCTGGCGTACAGCTCCACCATCTCTACCTCGCAGCCCTGGACGGGATAGACGTCGGGGGCGACGGCCGCCGGCGGCTCGTTGCCCGCCACCCGGTAGCGGGCCAGCCCGCGGTGCTTGTCCACCGGCAGCCAGAACGAGTCGGTACTGGAGATGCCCGGGGGCTCTGCCTCCGGGTCGGCCAGGGCAAAGCTCCACTTCTGCCAGCGTTCCAGGACGCCCGTCACCCGGGGGTGCAGGCGCACAAACTCGCCCTGCTGCTGCCGGAGCTTGATCTCTATCCGGCCCTCGCGCAGCTTGACGCTCTGGGCGTCGCCGGGCAGGCCGAGATAGCGGTCGCGGCGAGGGGCCTGGTAGGCCATGCGGCTGCCCCTCGCCTCGAACCACGCGCGCACAGCCGCCGGCAGCGGCCCCCGATAAAACCATCGCACCTCGGCTGTGGCAATCATATCCCCTACTCCAGGCTACCCACGGCTTCTTCCACGGCTTCCAGGATGGCGCACGAGTGGACGAGGGCCTTCATGCGGTTGTGATCCGGGTAGAGGGGCCGGTCCTCGCCCAGGTGCTCCACGTGCTCGCGGATCACCTGGCGGGCGACCTGCACCCCCTGGCCGGGGCAAAAGTCGCGAAAGTCCAGCGCCTGGGCGCCGGCCATGAACTCGATGCCCAACACGCCGTAGGCATTGTCCAGGATCTGGCCGTTCTTGAGGGCCGTGTTCATGCCCATCGACACAAAGTCCTCCTGGTCGGCGGCGGCGGGGATGGACTGGATGCTGGCCGGCATCGACAGGATGCGCTGCTCGACGATGAGCATATCGGCCGTGTACTGGCTGAGCATCATGCCCGACATCATGCCTGCGCCTTTGGTCAGGAAGGGCGGCAGCCCGACGCTCAGGGCGGGGTTGGTGAGGCGGTTCATGCGCCGCTCCGACATGACGCACACCATGGTGATGGCCGCGCCGGCCATGTCCATGGGCAGCGAGACGGGCGTGCCCTGGAAGTTGGCGCCGGTGAGGGTCAGGCGGTACTCGGGCAGAAAGATGGGGTTGTCGCCCACGCCGTTCAGCTCGATCTCGACCTGGCTGCGGGCATAGTCCAGCGCGTCGTGGGCGGCGCCGATGACCTGGGGGGAGGAGCGCATGGAATAGGCGTCCTGGACCTTGACCTTGAGCTTGCCGGTGACCAGGTCGCTGCCGGCGATGCACTTCATGATGGCCCGGGCGCTGCGGACGGCTCCCGAGAATCCCCGCACCTCGTGGAGGCGCTCGTCGTAGGGCTTCATGTTGGCCAGGAGCGCCTCAAGCGTCATGGCGCAGGCGATCTCGGCCTGCTTCAGCCAGCGGTTCATGTCGTAGAGGTGCAGGGCGCTCATGGCCGTCAGCAGATTCGAGCCGTTGATGGTCGCCAGGCCGTCGCGGGCCTGCAACCCGGGGATGGGGATGCCGGCGCGCTCCATGGCCTCGCGGCCCTGGAGGCGCTGTCCCTGGTAATAGGCCTCTCCCTCGCCCATGAGCAGCAGGGCGATCTGCGACATGGGCGCCAGGTCGCCGCTGGCGCCCACGGAACCCTTCTGGCAGACCACGGGCGTGACCCCGCGGTTGAGCATCTCGACCAGGGTCATGGTGATCTCGGGCCGGCAGCCCGAGTTGCCGTGGGCGTGGACGTTGATGCGCCCGGCCATGGCGGCCCGCACCTGCTCGACGGGCACCGGGTCGCCGATACCGGCGGCGTGGTTGTAGATCAGGTACTTCTGGAACTGCTCTACCTGCTCGTCGGTCAGCACCACTTCGGAGAATTCGCCGATGCCGGTGTTCACGCCGTACATGATCTCGTTGGCCTGGATCTTTTCCTCGAGCATGGCGCGGCAGGTCTTGATGCGTTCCACCGCGTCGGGGGCAAGCTCGACCTTTTCCCCGTGGCGGGCGATGCGCACCAGCTTTTCCACGGTCAGCCCCGAGCCATCCAGAACGATCGTCATGGTTCACTCCTCTCTTGGTTGGTTGCGGCAGTGCAAAAGTGTGAAAGAACAGCGATAAGATTGTACCCCAAGTGGTGCAGGATGCAAGTTGTGCTGCTTCCGTCGTGCGCCAAGGGGCATGGCCATGGCAAAGGGCGCGGCCCCGGGTTTGCAGGATTGCACAAGCAGTGGTAGAATTGCAAAAGCTTAAAAAGAAGCAGAACCGATGTGGTTGTGTCTTCTGCCGTGCTATTCTGTTCGGTGGGCGGATAACTGATATGGGTAGATACGAATATTTGCGATTGTCGCCATACAGCACCAGCCGGACCCACACGTTCCTGACCATTGTCACCTCCGATGCCTACGTCGCGGACTATGTCATTGCTCTGGTGAGCAAGTTTGTCCGGCAGATGAGGGTCGTCAGCAAGAAGGATTTCGGGGACGAGCGGTACAGCTACATCCTGCGCCAGCTCGACGGCAAGGATGCCGAGATCCTGGATTGGATCGTCAAGTGGCTGGTCCACCAGGGCTGGGAGCCCTTTGCCGTTCACCCCCTCAAGGGAGACTGGCGCGAGCTGGTGTACCACTTTAAAAAAGAGTGCTCGGACGTTATACGCTGAGCCCTCACCAGGCACAAAAAGCGGCGGGANNGGCGGGCCGGCCCGCGATGGCGACGACGTGGCCGGCCCGCCGGCGCCTCAGGCCAGGGAAAAGATGACCGCGCTGTAGGGCGAGACGTTGACGGCCGCATGGTGGCCCATGCCGTCGCACTCGCCTTCGACGGCATCGACGCTCTGGCTCACCTGGCCGTCGTACTCGGCGTCATAGGCGGCGTGGTGGCTGTCAAAGCGCATCTCCCACTTGCCGCCCGCGGGAAAGCCGACGACATAGTCCGTCAGGGCATTGTTGCTCAGATTTGCCACCACCACCACGCTGTCGCCCGGGCCGCCATCGGACCAACGGTGAAAGGCCAGGGCCCGGGCCTCGACGTTGCAGTGGTGGACCTCCACGTTCTGGCCGGTGAGTCCCTTGCTGATCCCCTCCAGGTTGCGGCGCAGGGCGATGAGGTCGCGGTAGAGGTGGGTGATGCCCGCCATGCGCTCGGCGTACTCCCAATCCAGGGGCTGCTCGTCCTCGAACCAACGGTCGGTGAGGAACTCTTGTCCCTGGAAGATCATGGGCACGCCCGGCGCGGTAAACACCAGGGCCGCCCCCAGGGTGGAGCGCTTCTTGGCGAACCAGTGCTCGCTGTTGTCGGGCCAGATCTCTTCCGGGAGGCGGGCCCTGCCGTTGGCCACCTCGTCGTGCGACTCGGTATAGATGACGCGCTTGAAGGCGTCGCCTTCGTAGCGGTGCAGGATGGCGTCGCGGACCACCTCCACATTGCGGTCCGCGTCGTCGCCGGCGACGAGGTTGGCGCGCACGGGGTGCACAAAGGCCGCGTCCCACTGGCTGTTAAAGCCGGCGCCGCCCGCCCCCACGTCCCGCGTGACAAACTCTTCGTCGCGCAGGTCCTCGGCGATGCTGATCTTCCACGGAAAGCGCTCGCGCATCTCCTCGTGGACCCACTTCATCAGCGACCAGCCGTCGGGCAGGTCGCCTTCCGGATCGCCGGGGGTGCCGTTGACGTGGCGGACGTAGGCCGTGCCATCCCAGCGCAGACCGTCGATGTGATACTCTTCCATCCACATCAGGGCATTGTCGCGGATGTACTGGCGCACCGGGTCGTAGCCATAGTTGGGGCGCGTGTCGCCCCAGGGCGTGTTGGCGCGGTCGTCGTTGTAGAAATAGATGCCGCCCAGGCCGTTCTCCTGCCAGCCGTCAAACTGCCACAGGGCCAGGTCGCCGGGGCCAAGGTGGTTGTAGACCACGTCGAGGATGACGGCGATGCCGTGCCGGTGAGCCTCCAGGACGAACTCTTTCAGGGCGTCGGGGCCGCCCCAGTCGCTCTCGACGGCAAAGGGCAGGCCCGGGTTATAACCCCAGGAGATGCCGCCGGGGAACTCCATCACCGGCATGAGCTGGATGGCGTTGACGCCCAGTTCCTGCAGGTAGGGAAACTTTTCGATGGCCGTCAGCAGCGTGCCGCCGCCCGGCCCGGGCTGGGCGTGAAAGGTGCCCACGTGCATCTCGTAGATGACCATCTCGTTCCAGGATGGCATCTGGAAGTCGTCGTCGCTCCAGTCGAAGGACCGGTCGTAGACGACCGCGTTGCCCACAGAGTTCGTCACCTGGCGGGCGTGGGGGTCCAGCCGCTCCAGCCGCTGCTCGCCGTTGGTCAGGACGTACTTGTACTGGTCGCCCGGCCGGACGCCGGGCACGTTCACCGCCCAGAAGCCGTCCTCCTCGGGCGCGAGGGGGTTCGCCTCGCCGGACCAATCGTTAAAATCGCCCATGACGGACACCGACTCGGCGTGGGGTGCCCAGACGCGAAAGGTGGTGCCGCCCTCGTGGGGAATGGCGCCCATGCCGGGCACCGGCTTGCCCTTCTCATCTGGCCGGGCCTCTTTTGCTGCCACTCTTGCCTCCCTGTTCTCCTGGCGTGGATTGACGCGTGGCCGGGAAATGGCCGCCCTTCGATCTTAGCATAAAAGATCGGGGGAAAACAGGCGGGTTTGGTTTGAAGTAGCGGCGGCCTCGGTGGACGGGCGTTGGAATGGCGTTGGCGATAGTCCAGCGAATCGCCGCCCTGCCCCGGGGCGGGCTGATGCCAGGCAAAGTCTAGAAGCGGGCGGCATCGGCGGCAAGCCAGAGCTCAGGGGCCGGGCCTGAGCGCCCGCGTGGCGATAAAGGTGGGCATGTATTGGTCCAGGAGGACGTCCTCCTCCCCGCTATAGTCTTCGTAGAAACCGGCCAGGAGCAGCCCGGCGTCGAGCTGCCCGCCGATCTGATCCTCCAGGGTGTGGCTCCACTCCAGCGGCTCGCCGGCGCGGGTGCTCTCCCGCACCTCTTCCGGCAGGCTCTCCAGATCGGAGAAGGGCAGGCTGTAGCGCACCTGCAGCACGCCCTGCTCCCAGAGGCTCCAGTCAAAGAGGTAGAGCATGGGGTTTGTGAAGCCGGCCAGGAGGGCGCCGCCGGGCCGCAGGACACGGTGCGCCTCGCGCCACACGGGCCGCACGTCGGGCACAAAGGTGTTGGACACGGGGTGGACGATCAGGTCAAAGCTGGCCTCCGGAAAGGCCGACAGGTCTCTCATGTCGCCCTCTACGACGTCGATCTCCAGCCCGTCCCTCTCGGCGACCATGCGGTCCTGGTCCAGTTGGCGGGGCGAGTTGTCATAGACGGTGACGCGGGCGCCGGCCGCGGCCAGGATGGGTCCCTGCTGGCCGCCACCCGACGCCAGGCAGAGCACGTCGCGGCCGGGCAGGGCGGGGAACCATGCCCGGGGCACGGGTTTGGTCGGTGTCAAAAAGATCTGCCACTCGCCGCGCCGCGCGGCGGCCGTGACCTCGGGGCTCACCGGCACGGTCCAGCGGTTGCCCTTCTCCACCTGGCGGTTCCAGGCCCGCCGATTGTAATCTCGAACGTCCATAGGCATCTCCATCCAGCAACTGCGGGGCGCAAGGCCGGGCGCCTGCGTTGGGGCTCGAGCGCATGGCCGCCCCTACGCGCTCAGGCACGCAGCTCGACGATGTCGCCCTCGTGGAGGACGTGATCGCGGCCCACCATCTGGCCGTCGTGCACCCCCGACCCCCAGACCCGCGCCGCTTTCAGGTTGTAGAGGAAATCGCGGTGCACCTTGCCCGCCAGGTCCTCCACGGTGCCGCCCAACGGCAGGACAAAGGGGGCCGACAGGTCGGGCGGCTGGCCGGGCGGCTTGGCATAGACGCGCATGACGCCCAGCCTGTCAAAGACGGCCTGCTTGAGGCCATCCAGGCCGCGGCCCGTCAGCGCCGAGACGGGGATGAGGGGCCAGTCGCCCTCCACCAGCTCGCACAGCACCTCAAAGTCCTCCTCCAGGCTCTCGTCGTCCAGCCGGTTGACGGCGATGAGCACCTGTTTCCGCGCCAGGCGGCGCTCGTCGCCCTCCTGCACCTCGTACTGCTCGGGCACGATGCAGTTTTTCTCCAGGATGGCCAGGGCGTCGTCCATCTGCTGCAGGGGATAGGTCTGCAGGTCGATGACCAGGAGCAGGAGGTCGGCGCGGCGGATGAGGTTGAGCATCTCCGGGTCGACGAACTCGGGCGTCAAGGGGGGCGTATCGATGAGCTGCACCGGCACGTTGTCAACGTCCATCATGCCCGGCGTCGGCTCCCAGGTGGTGTAGGGCGCTTCCGACACCTGGGGCTCGGCGTTGGTCAGGGCCACGACCAGCGACGACTTGCCGGTGTTGGTCATGCCGGCGATGACGACCTGGCCGGCCCCCTCGCGGTCGATGTGAAAGGGAGAGGCCTGCTTGGCGCTCTTTTTGCGGGTCTGGGCTGCTTCCTTGAGCTTGGACAGCTTGCGCCGCAGGTCGGCCCGCAAGCGGTCGGTGCCCTTGTGCTTGGGAATGAGGCTGATATACTCTTCGAGAGTCGCAACCTTTTCCTCGACGGTCTCGGCCTCGCGGTACCGGCGCTCGGCCTCCTGCGCGTCGGGCGGCAGGTTGGTCGGCATGGTCCTTCGCTTTCCTCGTTCTCCTGGCTCTGGGACCCCGGCTCCTGGCCGGGATGCCTCGCAGGCGATATGGCCCCATTATAACACGAACGGACCGCATTCTCAACCATGCGTCGCGCAGGTGAGGGCCTGCAAAGCCGGTCCCGCTGGGATCGCCGAGCGTCGGCGCTCGGCGTTTCTCTCTGCACGCAACTTGCCGAGGTAGCCCTCGGCGATCCCATCGGCAGTCAAGAGCCAATGCGACAGCCGCGGCGCAGGTGACGCGGTGCGGGCCGCCGCTAGCGCGCGGACCTGGCGATGAGGGGCAGGTAAAGGCTCTCGTCGACGTCGGCCGGGTTTGGCCAGGTGCGCGACCTGGCGAGATTGCTGTAGGGCGAGCTGCCCGCGTCGTTAAAGGCCTGCACCCGGTAGTAGTAGGTGGTGGCGACGGGCAGGCTCGTGTCGGACCAGGCCTGGACGTTGGCGCCCACGGTGGCCACCGGCTTCCACTCGCTGCTTCCGTCGGTCGAGCGCTCGATGCGAAAGCCGAGCTCGTTGCCGCTGGTGTCGATCCAGCTCAGATCGATCTGGCTCGTCGACCTGCCCGCGGCCTGCAGGCCGGCGGGCGCCGAGGGCTCGTGGGGCATGCTGCCGCGCACGACGTAGGTGGCCCCGTAGCCCACGTTCGAGATCCCGTAGGCGATGTTCATGTAGCCGCCCTCGCCCCATTTCGGCCCCCACGAATTGCGCAGGATCCAGGCGCCGTTGGGGCCCAGGCTGTCGTCCCAGCCGACGAGGATCACACCGTGGTTCACGGGGTTGTCGCAGGTGTCGCCGGCCGTCAGCACGCCCCCGCTGTAGCTGCTGAACCGGGAGCCGGCACACACCGCCACGGCGATGGGACCATGGTCATAGATGGCCTGCTTCAGCTCGGCCACGGAAGGCACGCCGTTGGCCGTCGTAATATACTTCCAGTCGCCGATGGTCTCGTAGTGGCTGTGGGGCGGGTTGCAGGCGACCCCGGTCGCCACGTAGGCAAAGTCGCCCTCGTACACGGCGCCCGGCCCGGGCTCGCCGGGAGGGACCTTGGACATGTGGTAGTTGTGGGCCCACCAGCCGCCGGCACAGGACCAGCCATCGACGTTGCACGACAGCAGGTACTGCTCCGACAGGTCCTTGCTCACGCCCTCCACGATGCGGATGTTTTGCTCCAGGACGCCTGTGGTCCCAAAGGCCCAGCAACTGCCACAGTTCCCCTGATCGCGGACGGGGGTGCAGCCGACCTCGGTGCACCAGTTCAGGACCGAAGGCAGGCCGGCGGCGGCCGTGTCGCCGGCCGCGGCTGCCGGAGCGGCTACGGCGGGCGCCTGGGCCGCGGCGTCCAGGTCGACGAGGCCCTGGTATGCGCCGGCGGCGCTGACCTGGACCGAATAGGTCCGCAGGGGCGCGCCCTCTTCCCACGGCCGGCGGTAGGCCAGCACCAGGGGGCTCTGGCCGGCGGCCTGGGGCGAGAAGCGCAGCGTGACGGTGGTGGGCGCGCCCAGGATGGCGGGCGTGCCGTCTATCTCGGGCTCGCCCACCTGCCGCAGCACGGCGGCGTCCATGTCCGCGACGTACCAGCCATAGCCGGCGGCAGGGTTGGCATCGAGGCGCAGCTCCAGGAATTGGTCCGCTCGCAGTTCTACCCGGCGGCCCTCGTCCGATGGGCCGAGGAGAACCGGGCCGGAAGTGCCGGCCTGGGGAAGGGCGGTCGGTGGATTGACAAGGGTTGCGACGGCCAGGACGAGGGAGAGCAGGGCAGCAGAGACGATCCACCTTGGTAATCGGTTCAATCTCATCTGTGCACCTTTGCCTTTCTAACCTCTTCTGTAGTCTACAACGACCGGCGAGAGGCCACGCGTGCCTCTCAAGGCTCCCAGGCGACGGGTCGGGATTCGAGGTGAGGAAGGAAAGCCAGGGGCCTGGACGGGCCCGAAGCCCCGGCGCCGGGACACGGGCTCGAATGGAGGGCCGATTATACCACGCTGTAGGAGAAGCGGCAACATGGAAGGGGCCCGGTGACGGGCCGATCCAGGACTTGACGCCAGGAGAAAAAGAGACTATAATGGTCCAAGTAGGGTATCGTACCCCTCCCCGTGATGGCTGTACGTCGAGGAAGGCGTTTCAGCCAGCGAGCCGATGGCCCGGCTTATCAACCGTTGTCTGCGCGTCGTGCGGCCGGTCCATCTCTATCCTGACCATCCAGGCAGGACCCGTTGTAACAAGGACATCCCAGGGCGAACCATTGTACCCAGCATCCCTCCCGGGACATGCTGATCCCGGGCGATTTGGATGGCCTGGCCGGGCGGCCGGCGTCTGTACCGCCGCCTTATCGAGCCTACTCCTGTAGATGAGGCCTGGAACTGACATCACCTCCCGAGCCGCGGTCGGGCGCCCTTCGATGGGCGCCCGGCCGCCTGGCCCGGGGTTCCTCCCCCCGCCCTTCAGGAACGAGGCGCAGACAGGAGCCCTCCGAGAGAGGAGAAATTGGAATGCACACCTATCCGTTGCAGTTCCGCTCTATGTCGTTGCGTCGTTTTCTGATCGCTGTGCTGTTGCTGGCCGTGGCGCTTCATGCGCCGGCGTCCATCGTTGCTGCCCAGGGGGCCGGCGTTCTGTACGTAGATGCCGGCGCCGCCCCCGGGGGCGACGGCGCGTCGTGGGCCACGGCATTCGACGATCTGCAGGACGCCCTGGCCCGGGCGGAATCCGGCAGCCAGGTCTGGCTGGCCGCCGGCGTCTACCGCCTGCAGGCCAGGCCTGCCGGTTCCCTGCGCGACGTGACCTTTTCCGTCTCGCCAGGGGTGTCGCTGTACGGCGGCTTTGCCCCGGCCGCCGGGCTGGACACCTGGGAAGAGCGCGACCCCATCGCCTACCCCGCGGTTCTGAGCGGCGACCTCGACGGCGACGACGTGGACGCCGATGGCGACGGCGTCGTCGAAAGCTGGCGGGACCTGGTGGGCGACAATGCCTACCACGTGGTGACCCTGGATGGCGCCGGCGGCGTCCCCCTGGATCGGGAGACGGTCCTCGACGGGCTCGTCGTCACCGGCGGCATGGCCGACGGACCAGGGCTCGGGCGCCAGGGAGGGGGCGTCTATTGCGCCGGGTTCGAGGGCACGTGCAGCCCGACCCTTGCCAACGTGGTGGTATCGGGCAACCGTGCCATCGACGGCGGGGGAATCTATAACGACGGCAGCGGCGGGGGCGAGAGCAGCCCCTTCCTGGCCCACGTGGTCATCCGCGGGAACTATGCGGCCCACGATGGCGGCGGCATGGTCAACAGCGGCAACCTGGGCAACAGCTCCCCCGTGCTGGTGGACGTCACCTTCGAGGGCAACGAGGCAGGCTACGGAGGCGGCGGCCTGCTGAACTATGGCTACCAGGGCATCAGCAACCCCACGCTGCTCAACACCAGCTTTTACGCCAACCGGGCAGGTACCTGGGGCGGCGGCATCCTGAGTTCGGCCCACTATGGCGGCACGAGCAACGTGACGCTGGCCAACGGCGTCTTCGTGGGCAACCACGCCCTGTGGGGCGGGGGCGGCATCCACAACAGCGCCTACGGCAGCGACAGCAGCCACACCATCGCCAACGCCACCTTTGTCGCCAACCACGCCCAGCGCGGAGGTGGGCTGTTCAGCGAAAGTGAGCTGGCCACCCACCAACTGGCCCTGAGCAATGCCATTTTCTGGGGCAACACCGCCACCGATGCCGGAGCGCAGGCGTTCAACGGCGGCGCCGACGTGGTCATCAGCCACAGCGACGTCGAGGGCTCGGGCGGCAGCGCGGCCTGGGACGCCGGGCTGGGCGCCGACGGCGGCGGCAACCTGGACGAGCCCCCGGGCTTCTTACGGGAGCCCGACCCCGGCGACGGCGATTGGGCAACCCTGGCCGACAACGACTATGGCGACCTGCGGCCGGGCGCCGGATCGCCGGCCGCCGACGCGGGCGACAACGCCGCCCTGCCCGCCGACGCCCACGACCTGGACGGCGACGGCGACACTGTCGAGCCGCTGCCCGTGGACCGGGATGGCAACCCGCGCCTGGTGGCCGGGAGCGGCGGGTCCGCCATTGTCGACATGGGCGCCTACGAAGCTACCGGCGTCACCGGCAGCGCCGCTGATCTCTCGCTGGAGGCGGCCGTCTCCCGGGAGCCGCTGGGCGTGGGCTCCAGGCTGGTCTACCGCTTCTCGGTCGCCAACCTGGGGCCGAACGATGCCAGCCAGGTGGTCCTGATCCACGGCCTTCCCCCCGCCGTCGTCTTCGAGTCGGCCACGGCCGGCTGCCTGGAGGCGGGCGGCGAGGTGACGTGCGGGCCGGCGCCGCTGGCCAGGGGGACGGAGGCCACCTACGAGGTGACGGTCACGCTGGAAGCTGGCGGCTCTCCACGCCTGGTGAGCACGGCCAGCGTCTCGGCCGCCGAGCCCGACCCGAACCCGGACAACAACGTGGTCAGCGTCAGCACGATCATCGGCACAACCCGGTTCCTGCTCTACCTGCCGGTCCTGATGGCTGCGCCGTAGGGGCGGGCCCGCGCAGCACGTCCGTCCGAGCAAAACGCCGGATTGCCCCTTCGCAATCCGGCGTTTACTTTTTCCGTTACTGCTCAGCCGCCCTGCCTGCCAGGCGTTGAAACTGGCTGATACCGAAAACCCGTTGAAACGGGTTCACACCGCACTGACCCCGAACGCGTTTTAATGCGTTTCTGGTCTCAGACGCCGGTTTCAACCGGCGGTGCAGCTACTTGAGTGGGGTGACGACGATGTTGTCGTAATAGACAGGCTCCGACTCGAAGGTCTTGAAGCCCACGGTGCCCTCCAGGAACGGATGCTCGTTGTCCACGTGCTCGAAGGCAAACACGCCGTCCACCCAGATTTTGATCGAGTTGCCGCGCACCTCCACGGCCAGCCGGTGCCAGGCGCCCCTGGTCAGCTCGATGCCTTCGATCTTTTCTTCGCGCAGGATGTAGGGGTTGTTGAAGGCATACTGGTTCTGGGGATTCTGGCAGGCCCTCTCCCGGCAGTCTTCGGCGGTCTGCAACTGGAGCAGTTTGACCACGCGATTGCGCCCCAGCATGACATAGTAGCCCGTCACCCACTGGGCGGCCTCCTTTTTCGACCGCTCCTCGAACTGGCCGCGGAACCAGAGGCCCTGCCACTGGCCCTTTTCCGTGGGCACCAGGATGTCGACCTCGACGCGATAGTCCTTCCAGCTCTCGGCGCCTTCGCCCAGGTACATCATCAGGGCGTCTTCGGCCTGTCCGCCGTTGGCGCAGCAGTTGTGGCCCAGGGCCCCACTGCCATTGACGCCGGCGCCCCCATCCCAGAACCAGTTCCAGTCGGCCAGGCGCCAGTAGTTCAGGAAGGGCTTCCAGGCGCCCCCCAGACTCCCGTCAAAGTTGTCCCTCAGGAGGAAGGGGTTCGGCGTGACTGTGGGCGGCACGGGGGTGGCGGCCGNNGGGTGGCGGCCGGCTTCCTGGTGGGGCCGGCGGTGGCGGTGGGCGGCACGGGCGTGTCGGTGGGCAGGGGTGTGTCGGTGGGTGGCGGCGTGTCGGTGGGAACGGGCGTGTCGGTGGGGGGCGGTGTGTCGGTCGGCGGGAGGGGCGTATCGGTCGGCGGGATGGGCGTGTCGGTGGGCGTCGGGGACGTGGGGGTAAAGGTGGGCCGCAGGGTGGCCCGCACCTCCGCGATGGCCCCCTGGGCGCCCGGGTCCTGGCCACAGGCAAGCACCAGGCCGAGCAGAAGCAAGAGCGCGAGCAGGGGCGGGCGAAAGTGTCTCATCGCAGCCCCGGTCCGTGCTTGGTTGTCAGGCATATCGACCCTCCGGTCTCATGGTCGCCCTGGATGCTGCCACGGCGCAGGGCCTAACGTGCGGGCTATTGTATGCCAGGTTGCGGAGAAGGGCAAACCGGGGCAACGATGCTGCGCTGGTCAAACTTGACAGAGTATCGCCTGTCTGTTAGAATTCTACCGCCGTTCAGTTCTACGGTCATCTGGTTCCTGCCGTCTGCTGTGGTTTTCCGTCCATTGGAGTGAGTTTCACCCCTTGAACCGGGACGCGGTCCCTCAAAGGAGAGAGGAAAAATGGCTGGCAAGTACGTTGTCGCGAGCTGCGTGGCGGTCTTGATATTGCTCGTCGGGCCGGCCCTGGGCGTCTGCGCCTCCTCGGCCCATGGTGGGCAGGCCTTGCCCCAGGGGCTCGACGTGGCGGTCCAGGAGAGACTCTTTGAATGGCAAAAGCTGGTCTTCGAGTCGCGTCGCGACGGAAACTGGGAGATCTATTTGGCCGACGGCGACGGGTCCAACCCGGTCCGGCTGACAAACCACCCGGCGGACGACATCCAGGCCCGCCTCAACCCGGGCTGCACCCGCATTGCCTTTGTCTCCAAGCGGAGCAGCGATTACGAGATCTATGCCATGGGGGTGGACGGCTCGGGTCTGGTGCAGTTGACGCATAGCCCAGGCGATGACCTGGAGCCGTTGTGGTCGCCCGACGGCACGCGGATCGCCTTCGAGTCCAAGCGCCACGGCCAGTCCGAGATTTACGTCATGAATGCCGATGGCTCCAACGCCGTGCGCCTGACGTCGAACACCTCTTACGATGGCCACCCCAGTTGGTCCCCCGATGGCGGCCGCCTTGTCTTTGCCTCGAACCGGAACGGCTCCGACGGTATCTGGATCATGAACGCCGATGGCAGCGGTGCGACTTTGTACTATTCAGTCGCAGACAGCCATCGCCCCATGTGGTCGCCCGACGGCACGCGCATTGCCTTTGACGCTGACCAAGATCAGGATGGAGACCGAGAGCTGTGGATCACGTCCCTTGAGGGTATGGCCAGGCAGGTGGGCACGGCCGAAAGGGCCGCCACTTGCGACCGTCAGGTGCGGAGCTGGTCCCGTGACGGCCTCTACCTGGCCTTTACCTACCTATGCCCGGTCGATGGCGGGCTGACCTCCGACCTGTACGCCCACGACCTCACCTTTCACAGCACTGTTCGCCTGGGGAGTGGCGGGCTGGACGCGCGTCCCGGCTGGGAGACCCTCGATCCTCTACCTCCCGTTTCGAGCGTCGAGCCCCTCCCGGTACGGTCACCCGGCCCCTTCACCGTGTCCTGGTCGGCCGTGGACGCCGGACCGTCGGGCATCAAAAACTATGACGTCCAGGTGTGGGATGCGTCGGGCGGCACGTGGACCGATTGGCAGGTGGACACCGAAGAAACGTCGGCCTCCTATCCCGGCGTTGGAGGCCAGCTCTACGCGTTCCGCATCCGGGCCCGCGATCGCGCGGGCAACGTCGAGGCGTGGCCGGCGGCGGCCGATGTCCAGACGCGCGTCGAGAGCTGCCCGCCCGTCACGAGCATCGCTCCGTTGTCGCCACACGCGGCGTTGAGCGCGATCGTGAGCTGGAGCGGCACCGAGCAGTGCGGGTCGACCATCGCCGGCTACGATATCCAGGCCCGCGATCTGGACGGTGGGACCTGGACCGATCTCCTGGTTGGCACCAGCAGCACCTGGACCCGGTTCGCGGGCCTGCCCGGGCATCGCTACAGTTTTCGCAGCCGGGCCACTGACAGTGCCTACAACGTCGAGCCCTGGCCTGATGAAGGTGACGCCTCGACCACTTTTTATTCCTGGTCGGTATCGGGCCAGGCCACCGACAACGCGGGCCGGCCCGTTGCCGGCCCAACCGTGACGATCATGCCGGCTGCCAGCCACGCCGAGAGCGGTGCGGACGGGACCTATGCCGCCTATGCCCTGGCGCCGGCGCCCAGTTTCGTCACCTCCTGGGACCGGGCCGGCTACGGCACGCTGCCCGCGACGTCGCTGGGGGGCGTGATGCCGGCCGCGGTGGACGTCGTCCTGCCGCCCGCCGACAATGCCGTCGGCGACTGGGGCTTTGAAATCGGGAGCCTGGCCGCCTGGCAGCCGGAAGGCGCCTACTTGCCCCAGATCGACCCCGCGGCCCACACCGGCGCGTGGGCGGCGCGCCTTGGCCGGCCGCCGCAGGGCTTTGGCCCGCTCGAGGTGGTCGCCGATCTCGAGGAGGGCACTCACGGTGTCCCGGCAATCGCGGTGGACGCGCAGGGGCGCGTTCACGCGGTGTGGAGCGATGGCTCGGAGATCTGGCACGCCGAGCGCAGAGCCGGCGTCTGGTCGGCGCCCGAGAACATCTCGAACACACCCGACCTGTCGACAATGGCCCGGCTTGTCGTCGATCCGCTGGACACCCTGCACGTTGCCTGGTCGGACGAGAATGGTGGTTACCCGGACGTATTTTACCGGCAGCGACCCGCGTCCGGAAACTGGGGGGCGGTGGAGAACGTCACGCAGAACTGGGATGCTTGCTCCCTGTCGGGCCTGGCCGTGGATGGCCAGGGGGTGGCGCACGCCACCTTTGGCTATCACAGCATGGCCTACGCCCGCCGCGGCACCGATGGCACCTGGTCCACGCCGTCGATCCTCGCCCAACACGCCGATTTGCGCATGCTGCTGGTGGCCGAGGATGAAGGGGCCGTGCATGCCGTTTGGCACGACACGGAATCGCTATATTATGCCCGATCCGACGGCAGTGGCTCCTGGGAGCCGGAAACTACCTTGACTCCGGAGACCGACAGGGGAGGCTCACCGCACCTGGTTGTGGATGCCCTGGGCGCCGTCCACGCTGTGTGGTCCCAGGCTCCCTTGGACGGGTCGTCACCACCCAGGATCACCTATGCCCACATGGATCCTGGCGGCAATTGGTCAGCGCGCGAGCCGGTCTCCGACGGCAGTGCCGAGTGTGGGGGAGCCCAGGTTGCCGTCGACCATGCCACGGGGGTCGTCCACGTCGTGTGGAGCCAGTGGCCCGCCGGTGACATCGATCTGCTCCACGCCTGGCGCGCTGCCGACGGAACCTGGTCGGCCCCTCAACGGCTGGGCCCCCCGGGCGGCGACGCCCGCTGGCATTCTCTGGCGGTCGACGACGAGGGAACTGCGACCGTCGTCTGGAACTATGAAAACTCGGGCCTGTCCGAGACCCTGATCGTCTCGCGGCCGAGGGACGGCGTGTGGTCCGCACCCGATCCTCTGTCCACCTTGCCCTACGGAACGTGGGAGCAGCGATTGGCCCTCGACATCGAGGGAGATCCGCACGTCCTCTGGCTCGAGAGCGGAGCAAACTATATGCCGCGATTTGTTTATCGTGGTCCTGAAACGGCCGGATCGGAGGGCAGATCCTCCATCTCTCAGAGCATTACGGTGCTCGGCTCGGACTCGGTTCAAACCCTTTCGTTTCTCTACCGGCTGCACGGCGCTTCGCCCGAGGCCGGCACCGGCCTTTGCGTGGACCTGAACGATGGACAGGCGACGACAAACCTGCTGTCGGTCAACACCGCTCACCCCGACTGGACCCACGCCTGGGCCGATCTGAGCCCGTGGGCCGGGCAGGAAGTACGGCTGACCCTGGCCGTCGAGCAGACCACCGGACGGCCCTTTGCCTGGGCCGAGGTTGACGAGGTGACCGTGGGCTCCAGCCATCCTGACCTCTGGGTAGCGGCCGGCAGCGCGGCCGCCGAGCCCGGCGGCAAGGCCACCCTGACCCTCCGCTACGGCAACCGCGGCGCGGCGCCGGCCGGAGACGTGGGTCTGTCCATCACCCTGCCCCCGGAGCTGACCTTTGTGTCGGCCAGCCTGCCGCCCGCCTCCACGAGCCCGTCTCTGTCCTGGAATCTGGGCTCTGTAGATGCCGGCGATGCGCAGACCGTGGACGTGACCGTCGCTGCCGCGTCCGGCCCGGCCTCGCTGGTCCCACTTTCGTGGACGAGCGCCATCACCACCGGGTCCCCGGAGCTGGAGCTGGAGAACAATGCCGCGCAGGGGCTCGTCCGCGTGTCGTGGAGGCGCCATCTGCCGCTTCTCTCCAGGTGAGAGCAACCGCCCGTGCCCGAAATGGGCCAAACAACGCAGGGAGGTCATCGATGTCCATCCGGCACAAGATTGCAGCGTTTCTCTTACTGGCCCTGGGCCTGCAGGCCTTTGCTCTCTCATCCGTTCGAGCAGAGGGATGGGTGACCGAGTGCGTGGACTGTCCCCGCAGTTTCGCGGACATGACCGACCGTAGCCTGGCGTTGGACGGCGACGGACGGCCGCACGTCGCCTACGGCGGAGACAACCTGTACTATGCCTGGCACGACGGGATCGCCTGGCATTACGAGACGGCCGACCCCACGCCAGGCGTGGGCCGCGATGCGTCGCTGGCCCTCGGGAAACAGGGCTATCCCCACATCGCGTACCTGGACGCGGCGAACAAGGCCGTGAAGTATGCCTACCGCGATGCCCTGGGCTGGCACACGGCGACCGTCGACCCGGGGTCCGACATCTCGACACGGCACATTTCTCTGGCCCTGGACTCGAACGACTATCCCCACCTCACCTATTACCTGGCCGAGGTCGGGCTGCGATACGTCTATCAAGACGCGGCTGGCTGGCACGAGCCCGAGGACCTGGCTGCCCTCGGTTCGGCCGGCTCCCTGCGGCTCGACGCGACTGATCGCCCGCACGTTGCCTACGCGGAAGAGGCTACGGTCAAATACGCCTACAAGGACCATCTGGGCTGGCACACGGAGGTCGTCGATGCCCGCTACAGCGAGAATCTTTCCCTCGCCCTCGACTCGAACGGCCGGCCGCACGTCAGCTACTACTTTGCTGCCGGCTACGACCTGATGTACGCTTACAAGGACCATCTGGGTTGGCACCCCGAGATCGTGGATGGTGAGGAAGGCTGGGTGGGCCGGTACTCGTCCCTGGCCCTTGACGCCGACGACCGGCCCCACATTAGCTACGAGGGAGACGGCGACCTGAAGTATGCCCACAAGGATCTCGGCGGCTGGCACGTGGAGGTCGTGGCTGCCGAGGGCGACGCCGGGCTCTTTACGTCCATCGCCCTGGACGGGGAGGGCGCGCCCTGGATCAGCCATTTGGAGTGGACAGGCCAGACGCTGAACGTTGTCCGCCTGGTGGCCGGATCGTGGGAGAGCCAGTTGGTCGACCATGCGGCGGTGGTGGGCATGAACAGCTCCGCCGCCATGGACGCCGGCGGCACGCTGCACGTATCGTACGTCCAACAGGACGAGTGGACCAGCATCGCCCTGATGTACGCCCGGCGGGACCCCTCCGGTTGGCTCATCGAGTGCGTCGACTCGAACAGTATCGACGCTGGACACAGCTCCCTGGCACTGGACGAGGACGGCAACCCCTACATCAGCTACTATATAGGGGGGGAGTTGCGGTATGCTTTCAAGGACGCCGGGCATTGGCAAAGAGAGATGGTGGCAGTCGACGGCTCGCACGGTTACCGCGAGGGAGGCTACAGCTCGCTGGCGCTGGACAAGGACGGCTATGGCCACATCAGCTACCACCGGGCCGACATGGAAGCGCTGTCGTATGCTTACCAGGACGCCGATGGCTGGCACAACGAGGTGGTAATCTGGACGAGCGACAAGATTATGGGCAAGGGCACGGCTCTCAGCCTGCACCCGGATGGCTATCCGCGCATTGCCTTTCGCGTCGGCGAGTATGAGGACGACTTTGGCTATGCCTACAAGGACTCTGCCGGCTGGCACGTCGTATTCCCAAAGACCGAAGGACAGGTGGGCTATGGCATCTCCATGGCGTTGGACGCGAACGGCTTTCCCCACGCCAGTTACTACAACTGGACCCAGGGCATGGTCGAGTATGCCTACCTGGACCCCATGGGCTGGCATTTTGAGAGCATCGAGCCCGCGACATTTGGATTCCCAACCAGCCTGGCGCTGGATGCAGCCGGCCGCGTCCACGTCGCCTATCACCAGGGCCTGACCGGCGTGCTGAGGCTCGCCCACCGTGATGTCGGGGGTTGGCACATCGAGACCGTTGCGCCCGTGCCGGGACTGGGCTGGAGCAGCGATCTGGTCTTGGATGCCCAGGGAAAGCCGCACATCACCTACCAGGACGGTTACAACGGCGATCTCCGCTACGCCCACCTTCTCGCGGGAGACCACTTCCTATACCTTCCCCTGGTTTCAGGGCAGTGAGGCGACCTCGGGGAACTCGAAGGCTACCCAGCGGCCCCTGTCGCGGATCGATAGGGGCGCCGTCCGCGCCAGCCGGACGATGCGGTGGTCGGGGTAGCGGCGGCGCATCCCGGCCAGCGATTGGCGGCCGAAAATGATGAGCTCATCCCCGCGGAAGGCGCAGTAGCTCTCCAACAGGGTACCATCCACCAGCGTTTCGTGGGGCTCGGCCGTCAGCGGGGAAAGGCAGCGGCGGCGCCCGCGCAGTTGGCGCAGCTTGCTCTGGAGCGAGCAGTCGTTGACCGACAGGGGCAGGCCTTCGTCCTGCACCCGCCGCATGACGGCCAGTGTCAGCTCGCGGCTGGCGGGGTTGATGGCCGAGCGGTGCCCGTCGGGCGTGACCAGGCCCTGCCGGGCGCCGGGCAGCGACGCCGAATTGGTGCCCGGCTCGTAGATGAGCTCGTGCAGGTTGAGAAAGCGGACGCCCCGCGCGCACCAGTCGGCCAGGGCGGCCAGGACCCTGTCGCGGTGCTCGGGGATGGCCGGGATCTCGACCGTCACGGTGGGCAGGCAGCCGGCGGCGGCGGACAGGTTTTCCAGGACGCCGGGGTGGTCATAGCCGCTGGCGGCCAGGTTGAAGCGGACTTCGTCAACGCCCAGCGCCGCCAGGCGCTCCAGCCTGTCGGGCGAGGCCAGGAGACCGTTGGTGTAGACCCAGTAGTAGCGGTCGGGGCAGTGGGCGGTGAACCAGGCGATCCATTCGAAGAGCCTTTCGGGCCGGAGAAAAGGCTCGCCGCCGGTGAAGGCGATGCCGGTGATGCACGTCCTGTCGTGGTTGGCCGCGATCTCGGCGGGCGTCGAGCCCATCTGCGAGCCGGCATAGTCGCGGGGCACGGCGCTGGGGCTGTAGCAAAAGGCGCAGTCGAGGTTGCAGGCCACGGTGACAAAGATGCAGTCCCAGGTGCCCGCCTTGCAGGCCTGGCAGCCGGGCGACAGCCGGCCCAGGTAGAGGGACTCGCCCTCGTCCTCCACGTGCAGGTCGCGGATCTGCTGCCGCGCGCGGGCAAGGTGCGCGGCCCAGGCCGGCCGCAGCTCGTCCAGGGTCGGCCGCACCTCCTCCCGGCCGTGGACCTCGTCGTAAATCGATTGCAGGGCTGCGGGCAACCCCTCCATACCGGCGGCCTCCTCCGACGCTCGCGCAGCGACGCACCTGCTGCGGCTCGCCCCCATTATAAGCCCGAGTGCCGGGAAGGGCAAACCCGGGCATGGGCCGGCAGGGGCGCAGCCTTGCCCGCCGGGAACCCCCCTGGTCGCGTGGGGCGGCTTTTTGACCTTGCCCTGCGCGCGATGTATAATCGTTGCAGCGGAGAGGAGCCGTGATATGGGTAAGAACGGGGACGTGGACAAGAACGAGACAAGAGGGTCCGAGCAGCCGGCCCTCATCTTTGCCACGGCCGAGACCTGGGCCGACGTAAACCCCGACTGGCCCGAGGAGCCCATCCAGCGCCAGGCAAGCTACGGGCTGGGGGCCACCCGGTGGCAGACGATCTGGCATCACGTGCTGCCCCACGCCATGCCTGGCATCCTGACGGGCACCATCCTCGCCATGTCGCGGGCCATCGGCGAGACGGCGCCGCTGGTGGTCGTCGGCGCCTCGACGTTCATCACCGTGGACCCCGCCGGCCCGTTTTCGAAATTCACGACGCTGCCCATCCAGATCTACCAGTGGACGTCCAGGCCCCAGGGCGAGTTTCGCAACATCGCCGCCGCGGCCATCCTGGTGTTGCTGGCATTGTTGCTCACCCTGAACGCAACCGCTGTGCTGCTGCGCAGCCACTACAGCCGGAGGAGAACGTGATCCAATCGCAAGGGGCCCGCCCCAACGGCCGGGTCGCCATCGAAGCGCGCGGCCTCGGCGTCTACTACGGGGGCTTTCGGGCCATCAAGGACGTGCGCCTGGAGATCCAGCGCCAGAAGGTGACGGCCATCATCGGCCCTTCCGGCTGTGGCAAGAGCACCATGCTGCGTGCCTTTAACCGGATGAACGAGCTGGTGCCCGGGACCCGGGTCGAGGGCCAGGTGCTGTTCCACGGCCATGACATCTATGCCCTGGACGTTGACCCGGTCCAGGTGCGGCGGCACATCGGCATGGTCTTTCAGAAGCCGAACCCCTTTCCCCGGTCGATCTATGAGAATGTGGCCTGGGGCGCGCGCATCAATGGCTTCCAGGGCGACGTGGACGAGCTGGTGGAGCGCTCGTTGCGCCAGGCTGCGCTGTGGGACGAGGTCAAGGACAAGCTCGCCCAGGGCGGCTATTCCCTCTCGGGCGGGCAGCAGCAGCGGCTGTGCATCGCCCGCGCCATCGCCGTCCGCCCCGAGATCATTCTCATGGACGAGCCGGCCTCGGCCCTGGACCCCATCGCCACGCTCAAGATCGAGGACCTCATGCGCCAACTGGCCGAGAATTACACCATCATCGTCGTCACCCACAACATGCAACAGGCTGCCCGCGTCTCGGACCGCACCGCCTTTTTCATGATGGACGAGGACCGCGCCGGCTACCTGGTGGAACAGGGGCCGACGGACGAGATGTTCACCCATCCCCGGGACCCGCGGACGGAGGATTATATCACGGGGCGCTTTGGCTAAGTGGAGAGGGAAATGCCGAGCAGGCGCTCGGCGCTCCCAGCGTGAGCGCAACGATCCGCTGTGCCTGGAGGGCGGGCCTGGGGGCTGATGTCGCCCAGTCGTCAGCTTCCTGTCACGAATCTGCGCACCTCCGGCGGAAACCGGTCGTATGGATGGTAGCGGTCGTACGATCGTGAATCGGCGAGGAGGTACTGGGATGAAGGGAAAGAACGTGCTTGTCGTCCTGGCATTGGTGCTGCTGGTGGCCGCGAGCTGCGCGCCCGGCCCGAACACACTGGCCAGGACGCCCGACGAAGAGGGGGACGTCGCCGGGTTCTGGTGGGGGCTGTGGCACGGCATCATCGCGCCCATCACGTTTGTCATCTCGCTCTTTAACGAGAACGTGCACATGTACGAGGTCCACAACAACGGCGGCTGGTACAACTTGGGCTATCTGCTGGGCCTGATGGTCATCTTTGGCGGCGGTGGCGGAGGGGCCAGCCGGCGGCGAGGGAGGGATTGCTGACGCGTGACGGAAGGTCCGTTGTGGCTCACCATCGAGGGAAGCCGGGAATGATGGCCCTTCCGGCTGGGGCAAGAACACAATGCTGCGTGCCTTTGACCGGCTGAACGACCAACTCATCTCGCTGTTCAGCGGCAGCCTCAGGAGGGACCGATGAGCGCCAGGTTCGGTAGTGCTCAGACCAGGGGACTTCAGGCGCTGAAGCATAGCCTGTTCTTTGTCTCCTGGCCGTTCTTTATCCTGTACCTCCTTTTGCCTATTTATGGCCGAGAGATCGGCGCGAGCACGGTCGAGATCGGGCTGTTCTTCTCGGCGTTCTCGCTGATGACCGTCCTGATGCGGCCCGTCATTGGCCGGGCTGTGGACCGCTTCGGACGGCGGCCCCTGCTGGTCCTCGGGCTGGCGGGCTATGCAGCCACGTGGGCCAGTTTTGCCTTTATCGATCAGGTGTGGGGCATCATCACGGCGCGCATTCTGCAGGGGATTTCCTCGTCGTTTGTCTGGCTGACCGCCTACACCATCGTCGCCGACCTGACCGACGCCGGGGGGCGCGGGAGGGCCTTTGGCAGCGTCGCCCAGGCCAGCACGCGGGGCTCTATCGTGGGTGCCTTTCTGGGGTACACCCTTCTCACCACGGGCTTCAGCCGGGCCGATGCCGGCGGCCCGGCGAGCTGGCAGCTTCTGTTCCTCGGCTACGGCGTCGCCGGCCTGGTGGGGCTGCTGCTGGCCGTGCGGCTCCTGCCCGAGACGAGCCCGCACGCGACGCGGGCGGCGGTCCGCGGCGGGGGTGCGAGGGGTGAGGTCACCTGGTCGCGCCCCTGGCTGCTCCTGCTGCTGGTGACGCTCGTCACGGGGGCATCGTGGGCCATGGTCTCGCCGATCCTGGTCGTTTTCTTGCAGGACAACCTGGAGGTAGGTGTGGATGCCCTGGCGTGGGCCTTCCTGCCGGCCGGGCTGGTGTGGGCCATCCTGCCCGCCTATCTCGGCAGGCTGGCCGACCGCTTCGGGCGCAAGCCGCTGATGATCCTGGGGCTGGCCATGGCCGCGGCCAGCTCGGTTGTCATCCCCGGCCTGTCGAGCATGGCGGCCTTTGCTGCCGTGTGGGCTCTCCAGGCACTGTGCTACGCGGCAGGCGACCCGGCGGAGCAGGCGCTGGTGGCCGACCTGACCGGCGAGGACCAGAGGGGCCAGGCGTATGGCCTGTATGCCATGGCCGCCGACCTGGGCGCGGCCATCGGACCCCTGGCCGGGGCCTGGCTGTACCAGGCCGTTAGCCCCCGGGCTCCTTTTGTGGCCAACGCCGTCGTGCTGGCTGCGTGTGCCGTGGTGCTTGCCGCCTGGCTGCACGTGCCCGCCCGGCCGCCGGTCCCTGTCCAGCCCGCGGCGTCGGGAAAAGGCAGCCCCGGGAAGGAATAGCGGGACCCGCGAATTCTCTGGCGGCTTTCCAGGTCACTCCCCCTGCGCGGCGTGCAGCGCCATGGCCGCGTGGTGGGCGAGGGTCATGGGCAGGCGGGTGTAGAGGTAGTCGCTGGCCAGGTTCTTGGGCAGGACGATGTGTAGCAGCCCGAGGAGCTGTTGCGCGGCCACCATGGGGCAGACCATTCTCGTGCCCTGCACCTCCATGGAGGGCTGGGTCCTGGGCTCCAGGTCGAGGGAGGAGAGGTCCTGTTCCAGCAGCCAGGCAGCCGTCTCGCCCACGAACCCCTGGCCCAGGGGAACCCACTCGGGAGGCCCCAGCCTGTCGGGGCCGCCGTGGGCCAGGCGGACCAGGCCCTTCTGCTCCGCGTCGAGCCGGTGGACCGAGGCCTGCACGCTGCAAAAGTCGCTGGTCAGGCTGCCGACCAGCGTCTCGGCCAGGGCCTGCGCCGAGGGCTGGTTGGAGACGGCCTGGGCCACGGCCTCCAGGGCGACCAGCGCCCCGTTGGTCTCCCCGGTGAGCAGGTCCAGCTTGTGGTCGACGTCCTGCAGCCGTTCTTCGAAGCGGTGCTGGTTCTGCTCCAACCTGTCGGACTCGTCGCCGACGAGCACCGACGTCAGGGACGCGGTAAAAATGCCGGTCACGGTCAGGCCCAGCAGGATCATGCTCACCGTCAACAGGCGCCCGGTGGAACTGGTCGGGTTGTACAGGTCGGCAAAGCCGCCCGTGACGATGGTCGAGAAGCTCCACCACAGGCTGTCGCCGAGGCTGCCGATCGACTGGTCCTCTTTCCCTTCCAGGGCGCTGATGGCCAGCGCGCCGAACAGCAGCAAGGCCAGGGCGATGAGCACCGCGCGTTTCAGCAGGTTGATCTCGAAGGTCTTGGTCAGCTTGTCCAGCCCGCGAAAGACAAAGAGCAGCAAGCGCATCGCCCGGGTGAGGCGCAGCAGGCGCAGCAAGCGCACGAAGCGGGCGATGCGCACCAGCCGGCCGAACCGGAGGACCGCGTAGAAGGGGATGGAGGAGACGAAATCCAGCCAGTAGTTGCGAACGTACCAGCCCTTGTCGTCCGACACCGCCAGGCGCACAAAAAAGTCGCCCAGGAGCATGACGCAGATGGCCGTATCCACGATGGTAATCGCCTCGATGGTTGCCCCCGGCAGATTGGGGACCATCATCTCGAACAGCGTCATGGCCACGACGACCAGGATGGAGACCAGGACGATGGCATCGACAGCGATCACGCGCCTCTCGCTGCCCAGCAAATCGACGAGGCGTGTGCGCAGATGCCGCTCCTGGATCACGTCGTCCAGCTCTCTGAGGCGCTTTTTCAGGCGCTCCCACTCCCCGGACATGCGATTGATATCCTCCAGGGTTTGTTCCGCGGCGGACGGATTGCCCAACTCCACGTACTGCGCGAACACCTCATCCGCCTTGGCCAGGCGGTCTTCGACGGCGTTCATCTCCTGGTCGACGGCCGCGCGCATCCGCCGCAGCGTGTCTTCCGTACAATCCATCAAGCGCCACTGCTTCGCGCGGCGGTGGATCTCTCCGACCCGTTCTTCGCGCTCGGACAGTGGCAACGCCTCGGCCTGGAGCAACGTCAAAGCACACCTCCTTCGCTGTGGTGCCGCGTGGTCGCAGCGCTGTGCTGGGTAGCCTGGACGGCAATCGCCGTGGAGGACAAATTATAGCACGGAGGCCGGGCATCGACAAACCGAAGCGGCGGCGTTGGCGAGAGCCCTGCGCGCGGGATGGGTGGCACGAGCGGCAGGTGCCACCCACCTGGAGCGCAGCCGGCATCCTGGGGGATCTGTCAAGGATAGGCGGTGGGACCCCACGCCTCCAACAGCTCTTGCGGCTGCGGTAGGTTACGGCGCGTTGATCAAGGGCAGATAGATGCCGCGTCCGTTGACGACGACGGTCGCGCTCCGCTGCCAGACGTTGCCCAGGCCATCGTCGACGAGGGCCGTGTTGACGATGGCGCGCGGCGCGGTGACCTGCGCGGCGAGGCGGGCGCTGAAGGTGATGGTCACCGGCTCGGACGCGGCGACGGCGCCCGTCCAGGTGATGACGCCGCCCGCCTCGCTGCCGGTGCCGGCGCTGGCCCACAGATCGCCCTGGTACTCCAGCTCGACGGGCAGCGTGTCGGTCACGCGCACGCCCGCCAGGGCCGGGCCGGGGTTCTCCAGGCGGATGGTGTAGTGCAGAACGTCGCCGGGGCCGGGCAGACGCGGCTCGACGTGCTTGGACGAGCCCTGGAGCGTGCCGTGCAAGAACGACCCGGTTCGCTGATAGTTCCCCCGCCCCGTTCCCCACACCACGCGGGCGTTGGCCGTGCCGGGCAGGTCGTAGGCCACAAACCCGGAGTTGGCCGTATTCAGCACCAGCTCCAGGTCGGCGTCGGCATCGAGGTTCGCCAGGGTGGGAGCGGCCAGCGCGCCGTTCCAGTCGGCGCTGCCAAAGGCCGGCGGCAGGTCGATCTCGTGGAGCGGGTTGCCCATGGAGTCCAGGACGTGCAGCTTGCCGGTCTGGCCGCTCCCCTTTTCGACCCAGGAAGCGACAATGACCTCGGCGTGGCCGTCGCCGTCCAGGTCGGCGACGGCCGGCTCGGAGGCGAAACGGTAGGGGCCCCCGGTATAGACCGCGTAGGGCCAGTTGCCGTGCTCGGTCCTGTCCAGCCAGAAGGCATGGACGCGGCCGTCGTAGGAAGAAAAAAGGATCTCCAGCTCGCCGTCGCCGTCCAGGTCGGCCAGGGCCGGGTTGGGCTGGTTGTTCTCGATCTCGCCATAGTCCTCGCTCAGCGGCGCGCCCGTGTCGACGGGTGGGGCTTGCCAGTCGTAGCCGCCCGCGGCATACCGGCTGCGATCGGCGTTGAACAGGTAGACGCCGTTATACTTGCCCGGCGGGTGCCCCACGGAGCAGTCGTAGACGTTGCCGACGGCCGCCACTTCCACCAGGCCATCGCCGTCGACGTCGCCGATGGCCGCCGGGCCGTGGGCAAAGTTGGTGCGATAGCTCTCTTCCCGCACGCCGTCGCACGCGCCCCAGCCCCGCAGCTCGATGGCCTGGCTCTCCCAGATGCCGACCTTGCCCCAGGCTTTGCCGCCGTACATGGGGTGGGCCGGGACGTGGCTGCCGCCGGCCTCGTAGGCGCAGATATAGTGGACGTCGGAGGGCACGACGATCTCGCCCAGACCGTCGCCGTCGAGGTCGGCGACGGCGGCGTTGTCGTTGTAGATGCCCGAGGCGTAGCCGCTGTCGTCGGCCAACTGGGGCCAGCCGGGGCGCAGCGCCCCGTCGTGCTCGTAGACCCAGGTGTTGACCTTGCCGGCGGTGCCGGTCACGACGATCTCGAGCGATCCGTCGCCGTCCAGGTCATAGGCCGACAGGCCGCGCAGTTCGCCGTCGGCGGGGTGGCGGGGCCAACCGGGCTGGAAGTAGCCCTCGTGGTCATAGACCGAGACGATGCCACCGCCGTGGGCGGTGACGATCTCCAGGTCGCCGTTGCCGTCCACGTCGGCCACGACGACACCGGGCCAGGTGCGGCCCACGTTGCCGGCGTCGGGCTCGCTGCGGTCGTGGCCCGACTTCACGCGCCACTTGAGCGCGCCCGTCGCGCCATCGAGGACGACGATGGAATAGGCCGAAGCGATGACCTCCACCGACCCGTCGCCGTCGAGGTCGGCGACGGCGGGGGAAGAGTACCAGCCCCTCTCGCACCAGGAATTAAAGCAGCCGCCGAGCTGCCACTTCAGGACCGGCGGCTGGAGGGCCGTCCCCGGCTCCGCGGCACGCGAAGGAGCTTGAACTGCCATCCCGGCCAGGGCTGTGGCCAGGACGAGAAGCATCGTGAACCCAGGCCGCCCGTTCGTCTGCATCGCATTCCTCCTTGCTTGGCCTTCTGGCGCACCGGGTGCACGTTCGAATTCACAAGGTCGCGTCGGTGCATCAGGGCCGTGAGCAGCGCTTGATTGTTCCATATGCGGTTGGCAGCAAGGTGTATTTTATCATACATCCTGGCGAAAGAGCAAACTGACCTGTTTCGGGCCGAGGTTGGCCCGCTTGCTCCCGCCAGATCGCCGGATCTGGCGGTCCGGGCATGGATCTGGCGACCACGCCGAGCGAACAAGTAGAGTCGGGCTTGCGCCTCGCTATAATCAGAATTGGTGGTTCTGGGCCGGCGCCGCGAGGAATGAACACATGCGGGGAACGCCAGCATCCTGGCGGTCAGGAGTGGGCAAGGTGCTGGCGTTCCGATGGGCAAATGGTCCTGGTGACCCCTGCCCCGGACGTTCAGTTGGCAGCGGCGTCCGAGAGGACGCCGCTGCCAAAAGAGATACGATCAGGGCAGTTGGACGATGCGGTCTTCGCCCTCCCATGGATAGTCGGCGGCGCTGATGAGCCCGCTCAGCCCAACCTCGATATAGTTGGCCAGGGCCAGTTGGTACGTCACGCCGAGGGTCGTGTATGGCGCCCCCCGGAATGGGTACTGATCGCCACCCTGGGCCAGAAAGTCGATGGTGGCCACGTTAAGCGGCGGGCCATCGACGACCGCGCCACCGCTGACGATGACCGTCCCGTCGTCCAGCACCACGTCGACCACGCGCGTTCCGGGCGTGGCGACGGTTCCGTCGTCGTTCAGAAGCTGCGGGGTGCCGGCCGGGTCCCAGGTATAGGAGAACCCGGAGATCTGGGCAAAGCGCCCGTCGACGAGCTCGACGCGCGACACCGCGTTCTCCAGGATCTCTTTGAACTGCGCGCGCGGGACGCCGGGGACCAGAGACAGGAAGTTGGCAAAGGGCAGCATGTCAAAGGTGTCGAGGAGTGTGATGTCGCCGGCTTCGATGATGGTGTTGTTGCGGATGCCGCCGCCATTCTGCAGGGCGACGTCGGGTAGGGGAACACCGAAAGAGGCAGCCAACTCCCCGGCCTGCCACCGCAGGGCATCGGCGATGAGGTTGCCCTCGTTGGTCTCCATGGTGCGCACGCTGCCGCGCAGCCCGTCCAGGTCCACCTCCGAGACGCCGATGACGGCCTGGCCGAGGGCCGACAGGTAGGCCTCCACGGGGTCGACCACCATGGCCTGCATCACCGGGTCGGGCTCAACGGCGTCGTCGCAGGGGAGATAGCCGTTGCAGTCGCCGGTCGCCACGCGCACCGGGCCGCTGCGCTCCTCATCGATGGCGACCACCCGGCCGGCCTTGTCAAAGCCGACCACCAGCTTGCCCACGTAGCGGTACTCGCCGGACGTGGTCACGACCGGCACCATGTGGCCGTCGGCGTTGAAGGCAATCTGCGGATAGGCGCCCCAGATCAGCCCCTCGTCGCCGGGGAGCAGCAGGTCCCCGGGGTTGGCCAGCAGCTCGTCACCACCCCCGGCGATGATCACGTCGATCCCCCTCAGGTCTTCGGCCAGGGCCAGCTCGCCGGTGATGGTCTGCAGGTGGGCGGCGAGGATAATCTTGTCGACGCCCATGGCCTGCAACTTGTCGATCTGCCCCTGGACGATGTTCACCAGGTCGTCGGAGACGGTGACGTTGCGGGGCGACGAGATGAACGGCAGGCTGGGGGTGTCGATGCCGATGACGCCGATGCGCTCGCCTCGTTCGTGCAGAATCGTGGCGGGGACGATGACGCCCGCGTCCACGTAAGCCTGCAGGCGCGGCTCGCCGCCAAAGTCGAGGTTGGCGGCGAGATAGGGTGGCGGGTTGGTGTAGCCGGCGATAAAGTCGGCCAACACGTCGGGACCAAAGTCAAAGTCGTGGTTGCCAAGGTTGACGGCATTGTAGCCGATGAGCTCCATGGCAATGGTGTCGTAGAACGGCACGCCCTTGTCCAGGCTGGCGTTGAACTCGGGCGAAGCGATGAAATTGTCCCCCGACGAGATCATGACCACGCCCCGCTTGGCGCCGCGCTGGGTCCAGGGGCCGTGTGTCGCATCCCATTTCTCGGCGTCGACCACGGCCTTGAAGCGCGCCGCTCCGCCAAAGTCCTCCAGGCCGGAACCGGCGTTCACCACCTGCGATTCGCCGTCGTTGTTGTGGAGAATGGTGAGCCAAAAGTGGACTGATGGCTTTGGTGGGGCTGCCAGGGCCATGCCTGGCACCACCAGAGTGACCAGCAGCAGGACAACCACTATCGCGTTGACTGTCGATTGCTTTTTCACTTTACCTCTCCTGTCGGGTTGAATGAAGAATTCCTTGCGACGGGAGTCGTCCGATGTGTCGAGTACGCAATGCCCGCTCCCTGTTCAAACCTGGCCAGGCTCCCGGCTGGCCCTTCAAGACTCGCTCTACCACCCCCTTTCCCGGCCCGGTTTCCCGCCTGACCGAGCGCCACCCCGTGTCGCAGAGGAGCGACATGGTACGACAGCGCGGCGCACGATGCCAGCGGACGGAGGCCTTTGTCATGGCAAAGGTGAGCCTCAGCGCACGCATGGGCACGTTTGCTTTTTTGTGATGCTTTGAGGCTGGCCTTGAGCAACGGTCCACGGGAGGCTGCGATTATAAGTGCTCTACATCGCACCAATATCATAGCATACTCTCGCCCGGCCGTCAACCACCTCATGGCCAGCCTGGGTCCGAAAAAAGCCTTCCAGGAAGCTCGCAGCTTCCTGGAAGGCTCAGGGGTGTGGTACCAGTTGCCCGGCTTGCAGAAAAAGGCCCGTCTCGGCCGGGAGGGCTCGAGCCTGGCGCCCCTCTTTTGCGGCAATATGCCCTCTATGGTATACTGTGCGCATCGGTCGCGCGCCTGGCTGTCATCGTTGGCGACCGCGAAACACCTTTGTGTGTGTCCAAAATCGACACCCGGTACGCTGTGGCAGGGGATAGTAGAGCACGCACTCGAGACCCGGGACCCGGGTCGATTGACCGGGTGCGGTGGGTGATGAGCCGGAATGCCCGAGCCCGACACCGGCTGGAAGTCGGGACAATCTCAAAGAAAGGATAGCCAATGATGAAAGAAAAACTGGTGGAAGCAATTGCTGACATGAGGGAAGAAGAGGCCCTCGAGCTGGTGAGAACCATGCTCGACGCCGGGCAAGATCCCTATCTTGTCCTGGATGCCGGCAAGGAAGCCATGGCCATCGTCGGCGAGCGCTTTGAGATGCGCGAGTACTTTTTGCCGGAGCTGATCATTGCCGGTGAGCTGCTGGAAGCCATTGGCGACCTGGTCAAGCCCAGGCTGAAGGCGGGCGCTCCCCAGGCCGAGCCCGGGGGCAAGGTGGTCATCGGAACGGTGGCCGGCGACATCCACGACATCGGCAAAGGCATCGTGTCCTTTATGCTCGACGTCAACAACTTTGAGGTCCACGATATGGGCGTCGACGTCGCGGCCGAGAGGTTTGTGCAGGCCATCAGGGAGGTCAAGCCTGACGTCGTCGGCATGAGCGGCTTTCTGACGCTGGCCTTTGACCAGATGCGCGCCACGGTGCAGGCCATCGAAGAGGCCGGGCTGCGCGACAGCGTGAAGATCATGATCGGCGGCTCGGTGATGGACGAAAGTGCGGCCGAGTACGTCGGGGCCGATGCCTACGGCAAGGATGCACTGGCGGCGGTCAGTCTCGCCAAGACCTGGACAGGAGGGAATTAGCCATGACGGAAAAGTCGCCCCAGGAACTGTACGATGAACGGCTCAAGCGCGCCCTGGATGCAGCCACGCTCAAGGTTCCGGATCGGGTGCCGGTGTTTGGCCCATACCAGAAGTACCCGTACACCTTTGGCGGTCTGACGTTCAAGCAAGCCATGAACGACTATGACCTGGCCCGCCAGGCCTGCCACAAGTTCGTGGATTACTTTCAGCCCGACCTGGACTTTGGCCCCATCTTTGCCTATCCCGCCAAGGCCATGGACCTCTTTGGCTGGAAGGCGTTCAAGTGGCCGGGCCAGGACCTGGCCGACGACGTCATGTACCAGTACGTCGAGGGCGAGTACATGACGGCCGACGAGTACGACGAGTTTATCTTTGACCCTTCGGACTTTATGCAGCGCAAGTGGGCGCCCCGCCAGTTCTCATCCATGGAAGGGTTCTCGCAGATCGTGCCCTGGCGCCGCTTCATGTGGTCCGGCTGGATGAACCTGGGCTTCTGGGCGTCACCCGAATTCCAGGAAACCTTGAAGAGGCTCTCGGCCGGCGTTGAGGAGCTGAACAAGTGGTGGGGCTCGCAGGCCCAGTACTGGAACGAGATCACTGCCAAGGGCTATCCGCTGGCCTTTGCCGGCTGGGACTGGCCGCCGTTCGACATCATCGGCGACACGCTGCGCGGCACGCACCAGGTGCTCGCCGACATGCGCCGGCGTCCCGGCAAGCTGCACGACGCCCTGGAAATCGCCACGCAGATCTTTGTCGAGTATGGATCCGGCGCGGCCGGCGCCCCCGCGCCATTCTGCTGGGTCTGGGTCCACAAGGCGACGCGCGAGTTCATGTCCGACGCCCAGTTCAGCGAGTTCTACTGGCCGTACCTCAAGAAGGGGCTGCTCGCCCTCGTCGAAAAGGGAGTCATCCCTGTCATCTACTGGGAGGCGGACTTTGAGAGCCGGTTGGAACACATCGTGGACGTGCCCCCCGGCAAGATCGTCTATCACCTGTCCAATACCGACTATGAAAAGGCCTACGACGTGCTGCGGGGTACGACGGCCCTCATGGGCAACGTGCCAAACGTCATGATGCTCAGCGGGACGCCGGACGACGTGCGCGCCTACTGCAAGAAGCTCATCGACACCGCGGGCAAGGACGGCGGCTTTATCATGGACACCGCCCTCATGCTGGACGAGGCCAGGCCCGAGAACCTGAAGGCCATGATCGATTTCACGAAAGAGTACGGGGTGTACGGGTAGCGCCGGGTCCCCTCTGTTGGAGGAACACTGGGGGAGCCTCGTACCAGGCTCCCCCAGGCAATTTTCGGGGTGGATGACGGACGCGAACTACCTGATTTCCACCACGTACTCAACTTATCATGCCTTGCTTCCTGGGAAGCGAGGCGTTCTTTTATTTAGGTTCCGACTTGGGCAGTCTGCCGCCTTGGCTTGAGCGCCCTATCGCGTTCTACCTCGGCCCGCTCAATCATCAAGGCACTTCTAAATGTTGCCGTGGTATGGAGCCCTCCTTCGGAAAACGCGCCACTAATGCCGGACCTGCACGAGCGCGCCCTTGCCTTTTTTCATTTTCCGCAAAGTTCTGCTATAATGATGGGGTGATATCCTGCCGTACGACAACCCGTTATTGCCCCGCAGGAGCAAGTATCGAGGCAGAGTGCACGCCTCCACATTGCAGCCTCATAGTCGCATAGCAGCCCACGGCCTGGTTGCGGTTGGCTGTTTTTTGGCCACCACACCTGGCATACAGAACTCACCACTTGCCGCAGGGCAAACAGCGCAAAATGGGCCATCATTTTGCAGGTCAGCGAAAGGGGGTGGTCAAGCATCGGGGCTACCTTGCACCTGATCGGCGCACGAAGAACGTTTTCCCAAGCCAATTCATTCGATGGAGAAAGGAGAAACTGAACGTGAACGGCATAAGGAGACCTGTGCTCACCGCTATCACCGTCTTGATTGTGTTTGTAGCCTTTGGGTCGGTCAAAGGGCCTGACGTGCCAGCCCAGGGTAACAACGTCTTCCCACTCCACGCGCCGCCTTTCGTGTCCGTCGCCCGGGCAGACGAACATGCGATCCTGTCCGTTATCGGCGACGAGGCCGGCATCGCTGCCTACTTTCAAGCCGCCACAGCCGTTGATATGGTCAGCGTCAGGGATGCCTTCCGCACGATCGAAGACGAGACCGCGGACTATATCGTCGGCTCCGTGGAGGTCCTGAACTATCCCGAATCGGAAGACGTCCACGTTTATGTCCACAGGGATGGCTGGATCTTGGCCTATTACCTTGCTGCCGACCCAGCCGCGAAGGTCTTGGATTGGCGCGCATATAATGCTTCCGGCAACACCGCCCTGAGTACCAAGCTCGAAAACACGCTGACCAAGGTGGCGGGATATGCGGTGGTCAATTACCCCGGGTGTACCTACTACGATTTTCGCTATCCAGATGCCACGCACATGATGTTAATTGCTGACTGGGTGACCGGGGGCACTGACTCGTTTCAAGCCTACCTTCCAGGCAACTTTACTTTTTGGGAGCGCAGTTGGGCTCTTGGCACTAACGATCGTGCCTGGTATCATCTGGATGGTGCAACGATAAGTGATCGGAACTGCGATCGGTGGTGCACCGCTCAAGGAATCCTTACATTGACCCAATTGCTGCCGAACCAGTTTCACACAATCGAGGTATGGTCCGAGGGCGGCGACTATGGCTATGCTGGTCTCGCACTGATTTACCAGGTGCCATGATGAACGCGCGCAGGATAGCCCTGATCCTGGGCGCAGTTCTGGCGTTGCTTATCTTCACCATTCCGGCCACAAGCGAACCGGAGCAAAGCATCATCGTAGACAGCGCCGATGTGATTCTTGATGTCACAGTCATACCCAATCAGAGCCTGTTTGACGCGATGAGCATTGCTGGCCCGCGCGTGGTCGCGGAGTATGCAAACCACTTACGATTTATGGGCCTCGTCGCCGCCCCCGGTCCGTTCCAGACACTGCTAGATCAAGTCTCACAACGGGTCAGTGTCGAGTTTGCTAATGCGATCCTGCGGGAGAATCTGGCTGCCGTGCCCACTGGTTTTCAGTCGGTGCTTGACCAAGTCCCGGAGCGGGTTGTCTTCCAATTCGCCAATGCCAACCTCTCCTACTCGCTTTCCTATCCACGGGAACTTGTCAACGACACCACACCTCCTCAGATAATCGAGATTGGCATTGGGCAGATAGAAGCCAACGGCATCCTGACTATCACCTGGACCACCGACGAGTTTGCCGACAGCACCGTCCTGTATGGCACGACCTCGGGCTCGTATCCCTACACCGTCACGGATCCGCTGCATGTCAAGCTGCACGCTGTCGGCTTGCCGGACCTGGTGCCGGGCACGACCTACTACTACAGGCTGCGCAGCACGGACTTGAGTGACAACACAACCACGACGGACGAGCGCAGTCTCGTGGCCTTGCGGAACCAGTTCATCTATCTGCCGGTGGTGGTTCGCGACTATCCGTAGATGTGGAGCCGGTAGCGAGGCAGAACAGGAAGACGGGCCGGGGCGACCGCCCCGGCCTCATCCGCACCTGTTGCGGTAAGCATTCATGCCATCAGTTTCTGCCGCGCCGTCCGGGCGATGATGGTCGCCATGCTCCACATCTGTGGCCGCAGGTGCTCCAGTAGCTCTTGAAGAATCGTAACTGCTCAGGCATCCGCTGCGCCGCCGGTTGTTGCATCTTTAGAAAATAGCACGGGTATGGCCGTCACTTGTTCGGCGCGGACAACAGTCCGCGCTCTAGTCCAGCAGGCGCAAAGTGGCAAGAGCGGCGGATTGTTATCCGCCGCGAGCAGTATGAGCATACCCGCATCAATTAGTAAACCTGCAACAACGCGTTCGGAGTCAGTGTGGTGTGAACCCGTTTCAACGGGTTTTCGGTATCAGCCAGGCGTTTCAACGCCTGGCAGGCAGGGCGGCTGAGCAGTAACGAAGAATCCGGCATTGGCCCTGGGCTGACCGTACGCGAAGCGAGCAGCGATACTCTTAAGGCAGCGAGTTTGCCTACTGCTCGGGCACAGGTCGGGCAAAGCGGACGGTGGTCTCGGTGACCACGACAAATCGAGAGGCAAGCCGGTTTGCGTGGTTCTCCAGGAGCCGTTGCACGACGGTGATCTTGTTGGCGAACCGTTCATCGTCCAGACGAAGAAGAACGACGCCCCGGTGGGGGCGCCGCTCGCGATAGATCTTTTCGCCAAAGTCCTTGTCGTTGGTGATGAGGATGCGGTTCTCGGCAAACGATTTGTCGATTACCGCGTCGTCATCCATCCCCCGTGCCTGCTCAAAGACCGAGAACACGTCGTGGTCTTGCTCTCGCAGCCAGCGGGCGACGGCTGGGCCGGTGCACTCGTCGACGAGGAACCTCATTCAGGCCGGATCCATCACGAGGGGCATGACGAACGTGCTCTGCAAACATTGAGCAGCGAACAGCAAGCAAGCCTGGATATCCTCGGGGGTCAGCCCTTCGTACTCGTCCAGGATCTCTTGCTCGCTGGCGCCGTGGGCCAGCAGGTTCACGACGTACTCGACAGTCAGCCGTGTGCCTCGAATCACCGGCTTGCCGGTCATGACCCTGGCATTCTGGTCGATCCGTTGCAGCAGTTGCTCATCACTCATGCGCACCTCACCTCCATGCTTGATTATAAACGCAACTGGCGATTTTGTCCACGCCCGACCTACCCGCAATCGCTCCATCTCGGAGTGATGCTTATGAACGGTCAAGATGGCACCCCGGACTCGAACCCGGGATGCGACGGCCAAGATGATAGCCGCCAGGTGCAAGGCCAGCTCCACGCAGTGCCAGGCGCGTGTTCGCGCCTGGCACTGCGTGGAGCTGCCGGACTCAGTCGTGCACGTGGACGGTAATGCGGCCTACCTCGACCGAGTCGTCGCGCTTGACTACCCGCAGGCAGAAGGTGGACGTGCCGGAAGGACAGCGCTCCGCTTCCCCTACACCCGCTACACCTTTCTCCCGCCACGGATTGTCCTCGCGGTGAAAATAGACCTCCTTGACTCCCTCCACGTGCCAGCGGAAGGTCACGCACTCGCCGCTGCGGATCTCACCCCGGTCGACGCTAAAGTGCTGGATGACCGAACCCGGCCGCACGGTAACGACTATCTTGCGCACTTCTTTCGAGTCGTCCTGGTGAATCACACGGAGATTGTAGGTGGTGGTCTGCGACGGACAGACCTCGCGATGTCCTTCGCCGACGACGCCATGCTCCTGCCAATGCTCGCCGTCAGCGTAGGCATATACTGCCTTGACGCCATCCACCCGCCAGTACAGGGTGACACACTCGCCGGCCTGGATCTCGTTCCGGTTCACCGTAAACTCGACTGTTGCCATCGCTTTTTCCTCTCTTTCTGGTCTATCCCGTATCATCTGAGGCTTCCCTGGTTTTGTGGGCAGGGAATGAACCCGGAGATCTGCTGTTTGTGATGGAGTTGTGCGTAGGCCACTGGACTCTCTTGGCCCAGCGACGGGTGAAGCCTCTACTATTATACCAGCCTTTGATGGAATAGAACAATTCCCCGGTGTTCGCTATGAGTAATGGGACCCAGGAGGGTTCAGCTTGACGCCCGTGACCGCCGCGACTATAATGATACTCACGCATAGGGCATAAGCGGCATGGACAATGCAAGGGAGCTGGGTCCGAGTGACAGGAGAGCATTTCGCACGCGATGCCGAAGAACTCGACAGGCAGTTTCTTGAGCGCGTTGAGGCCAGCCACCTCGGCGGGATCAGATGCCTTGCCCGGGGCGAGGTGCTTCACTGGCAGGGCGATCCGGTCGAGTATGTCTTTGTCGTTCGTAGTGGAAACCTGAAGGAGTACGCGCTCCTCCCCGACGGCAGAGCCTACGCCTATCGGGTACTGGGCGCGGGCGGACTGGCTGGTGCCACAGCATACCTGCTCGGCCACGACCACGACACCATTACCCAATCGCTCGACGAGTCAAAGGTGATCGCCCTGCAACCCTCGGAGTTCGACCGCCTGCTCACGACGAACGCCCGCTTTTCGTCCCTGCTGATGAAAAAGCTGGCGCAGAGCGCCAAGTCCTCATCGGACAGGGCTCGCGACCTTGGCCTGCTTGATGTCCAGCAGCGCCTCAAGCGCAGCCTGATGGACCTGGCCCGACGGCATGGCATTGCCACGGAGCGGGGTTTGGAGATTGCCGCGGACCTCACGCACGAAGACATCGCCCAGTTGGTAGCTGCTAACCGCAGCACCATCACCGTTCTGCTCAACGAGCTCAAAAAGCAGGGGCTTATCTGGAAGAAGGGGCGCCATTGGGTGGTGATCACCCCGGAGCACGCCCAGATCCTGGACGGCTTGCGGGAAGCCGTTCTCTCGGCGCGGGCTTGGGAAGCCCGCAGTTGGGTCGAACGTGCGGTTGAAAGTGACGTGGACCCCATGCTGGCCCTCAATGCCCTATCAAGCGGTATGCGCCAGGTCGAGGAGCTGTACGACGCGAACGAGCTGGAGCTGGCCGATGTGATGTGGTCCGCCTCGGTAATGAAAGAATCCCTGGCCCTCATCGAGCCATGTACCATCGCCTCAGGGCAGCAGGTTCCGTCCCTGGGCACCGTGGTTTTCGGCACGGTCCGGGGTGACATCCACGACCTCGGGAAGAACATCGTATCCATGCTCCTCACCGCCCGCGGGTTCCGCGTCATTGATCTGGGGGTGGATGTCCCCGCCAAGAGTTTCGTTGCGGCCGTGCGCGAGCACCAACCCGACATCCTGGCCATGTCCGCGCTCCTCACGACAACTGTGCAGAACCAGCGGTTGGTCATCCAGGCTTTAGAGGATGCCGGGCTGCGTTCCACAGTAAAGGTCATCGTCGGCGGGGCGCCGATTACTCCACACCTGGCCGGCGAAATGGCCGCGGACGGCTATGCCCCTGACGCACGCGAGGCGGTGGAGCTGGCCTGGGGGCTGATGCAGTGCTGAGACCATGCTGGATCACGTCTCGCTCGTTGTTGTACAGGCAACAGACACCGCGAGCAGAATCTGGTAATATGGCATTGTGATTCATACTCTGTAGAAGTGCCGTTAGAACCCAGGGAGGTGCGATATGGCAAACCCGATGTTGACAATGGGCAAGGCCCTTCTGAAACACAAGCTGCACCTCGGCACGCTGACGGGCATCGAGAGATTCATGGTCTCGTCCGTTACGCTGGCCGACCGCCCCGCCACTTTTCTGGCAGCTACCAACGTGGAGCCGGACCTGGTGGATCCCAGGTTCGACTATGATCTCCTATCAAAGAGCGTGGATGCCAACCTGGAACTATTCGGCCTCGTCCGCGAGCAAGTACGGGCGGATGTGGTGGCGGTGCCTTATTGGCTGGGACTCATGTGCGTGGGACCGGCGGAACTCGGCACAGTGTTCAAGATAGAAAAGCGGCGCGTGCCCTACGCCGTGGACTATCCGATCAAGAAGCAGGAGGATATCGCCAAGATCCAGATCCCGGAACAGGCAACCGGGTACCTGAAGATGGTCTTTGACATCAACCGGGAGGCGCAGCGCCGGTTCCCCGATTCGTTGTTCATGCTCATGATGGATGGGCCCTGGGACCTGGCCATGCTGTTGCGCGGTGACCATGACCTGCCCACGGATCTGCGCATCCACAGGGATTATACAGAGGCCAAGGACCAGGCCACGCGGGACAAGATCCGGCGTTTCGGGAATCCAGACATCTACCCGGCCATCATGGAGCTGACCAGGCAGCTATGCGTCCGCATCTTCCAATTGGCGGTGGAGAACGGGTTGTCGCTGATGGGCTCCACAATGGTCGATCAGTACGCGGCCAAACCGATCATGAGCCGGGGGGACTATTTCAAGTACGTGCACCCCTACCGGGTCCGCGCCTGGGAGGCCCTGGACAGGAAAGTGACCATCTCCTACCTCGTTCCTTCGCCCCAGGAGACGCTGGAAAACCTGGAGGATCCGGTGCTGGCCAAGGGGTTCGGTGTCTTTACCAACTATGTCTTCCCGGTGACCCCGGAGGGCCTCAGCCTGCCAGAGTACGACCGCCCCATGTTGGAACTGGCCAGGAAGCACAAGCAGAGCTATACCTATCTTGTACATGGCAAGTACCTGCGCGACGCCAGTGAGGCACAGCTCGAAACAACGGTGCAGCGCATCTGCGGTCTGGCGAAAGAGGTCAGAGCGAACCTGATGGTCACCATCGCTTCGGTGCCGCCAGGAGCCAGCCTGGAAAAGGCCAACTATGTCTTCCAACTGGTCGAGAAATATGGGAGGTACTAGCATGAAAACGGCAATTGCAGCGGCCGTCGCCGAAGGCAACGTCTACGACATGGAGGACATGGTCACGAGCGCCCTTGACGCCGGGCAGAATCCCAAGGAGCTCCTTGAAGCCATGATGGCCGGCCTCAGAACCTGCGGCGATCGCTTCGAGTCGGGCGAGTACTTTTTGCCAGAATTGATGGGGGCCGGCGAGGCCTTTACGGTGGGCATGAAGGTTCTGGCTCCCGTGCTGACTGCGGGCGACAGAACATCCCAGGGCACCGTCGTCCTCGGCACGGTCCGGGGCGATGTGCACGATATCGGCAAGAACCTGGTCGGCTTTATGCTCGAGAGCGCCGGGTTTACCGTGGTGAACCTCGGCGTAGACGTGTCGGCTGAGGCCTTTGCCCAGGCCGTCCGCGACCACGAGCCGCAGGTGCTGGGCCTGTCCGGCCTGCTGACCACCACCATGCTGGGCATGGAGGACGTCATCGAAGAGCTCAAGCGCCAGGGACTGCGCGACCAGGTGAAGGTCATCATCGGCGGCGCTCCGGTCTCCAAGAAGTATGCAGAGCAGATCGGAGCCGACGGCTATGGCAACGACGCCGCCCAGGCCATAAAACTGGTTCGCTCCTTGCTCTAGAGCGCATGTGAACCCTAAATCTGAGCGAAAAGGCCGCTTATTGAGCCGACAACGTGCTGCCTTCAGCAAGAAGAACGACGCGGCCCGGCTTGCGGCCAGCACCTGCCCGAGCGCCCGCTACCGCCGTTTCTTGCGCGCCAGCTTGAGCGCGGTGAACAGACCCTTGTCGCGGATCGTCTTGATGGCGAGCCCACTCGACGTGATCTCGAAATACTTCTCGCCGTAGCGTGCGAGCCTGGCCTCGTCGATCTCGATGCCCAATCCCGGCGCATCGGGTACGGCGACGGTGCCGTCGGCCGAGACCTGGATCGGCTCGACCAGCAGGCCGTCGCGGGCCTCGGGCACCCAGCCCGGGGGCTCGAAGGGGTACTCGATGGGGTGGGTACGCGGTCCTGCGGCATAGACGTGCAGGTTGATGAGAAAGCCGAGGCCGTTGGTCCAGGTGTGGGGCGTGTAGCCCAGGCCTCTCTCGCGGCAGGTCTCCATGACCCGTGCCGCGTCGCCGATGCCGCCGCCCATGGTCGCGTCGGGCTGGTAGATGTCATAGCTGCCCTTTTCGAGCATGACCTTGAACTCGTGCCAGCCACCGTTCATCTCGCCACCCGCGATGGGCACATCCGACTGGCGGCACAGATCTGCCAGCTCGTCGTAGGCGTGCATGTCCAGTGGCTCCTCGATCCAGGCCACGCCGAGGTCCATACAGGCGCGAGCAAAATCGACCGCGCGCTCCAGGGTCCACAGCGGTGCATCGTCGATAAGCGCCACCCGCCAGCCCTGGTTTGCATCCACGCCGAGCGTCACCGAGTCACCAACGGCGCCGCGCACGGCCGCTACCTGGGCCACGTCCTCTGCCGGGTCAAAGCTGTGCACTCGCAGCTTGACGGCCTTGAAGCCCATGTCGCACAGCTCGAGCACCTCCTCGGCGCGCCTGGCAGGTGGGTGGACCTCGCCGGTGGATGCATAGACGTTCACGCGGCCGCCCTCCTTGCCGCCGAGCAGGGCCCACACCGGTTTGCCCTCGACCTTGCCCTTGATGTCCCAGAACGCGGCTTCGAGCCAGTAGTTGCGCCAACCCAAAAAGCTCGCTTCGCGGATGCGCTGGCGGACGGTGGGGATGTCGACCGGGTCGAGGCCGATCAGGTAGGGCCCGAGCAGGCTGCCCAACCCCTCGCGCTCCTGTTCGAATGCCACGCCTGCGGCAACGCCCTGCACGCCTTCGTCCGTCGTCACGCGCACCAGGTTGAAGCGGTTGACAGTCTGAGGATAGCCGGGGATCCAGGCCGGGTAGAACGGCTTGGGAAGCGGGATTGCAACGTGGAACAGCTCGATCCGATCAACCTTCATGTCTTTCCTCCTCCTTGGGGCAAGTTGGTACAAGGTAGCCCATTTGAACGGCGTTGTCGTTAACTGCGAGCGCGGCTTCATCGACGACAGGCCGGTGAAGCGCGGGCTCATTTCACTTACCCGTCAGACAAGCCGAGCAGGCGCTCGGCGAGCCCAGCCCCGGGAGCGCCGAGCGCCTGCTCGGCCCCAGCCAGATCCTGTTTCAGCCGCTCGATCTGCCGGTATCGGCTTATAACCTACACGTATGATTATACACGCTTCCCGGGATTTTGTCCATGCCGGCCGGTCCAGCTCCTTTGCGGGCACGCACCCTGAGGAGCCCAGACCCTCTTTGGCTACCTGGCCGGCATGGCCCTCTTTTCCCCGAGTGCTGAGGTGCTGTGGACGTGCAGAAAGACAACACCGGATGGGGAATATAGCGGATTGTTGTGTCGGGGGAGCAAAGTCTCTTTCTCCGCGAGCCGAACAGGCCCGGCATAGGTTTCACTGCCTGGGTGAGCAACAAAGGATTGAGCCAAGTGAAACCCAGGTCAGCCTCGGTGGTATCAGAGAGGTGAGGACGTTGCGCCGATGTGCAGCGGTTGCCGCCGGACCCTTCGTCATCGCAATTGTCCATCTTGTTGCGAATCCTGGGCATACTCCAACGCGCTGGCGCAATGATCCCTTTGGCCTTCCACGGAGGAACTGCCCTCCGTTTCCTCTATGCCAGTGCCCGCTACTCGGAGGACCTGGACTTTGCCCTGGAGCAAGCCCAGTCTCAGTATGATTTTCGTGCCTACCTACGCGCCATTCAATCCGCCTTCACCGCCGAAGGCTACACCCTTGACCTGAAGGTCAGCGACCAGAAGGCAGTGCACAGTGCCTTCATCCGCTTTCGTGGCTTGCTTTACGAGCTGGAGCTTTCCCCTCACCGAGATGAAGTGCTGGCCGTCAAGCTGGAAGTGGATACCAATCCGCCGGCCGGGGCAGGACTGGCAACGACCGTCATCCGCCGGCACGTACCCTTGCAGCTTTATCACCACGACCGTGCATCGCTTCTGGCGGGTAAACTGCATGCTATCTTGCAGCGTCCTTATCTCAAGGGGCGCGACGTCTATGACCTGTTGTGGTATCTGAGCGATCCCGATTGGCCGGCGCCCAACCTGACCTTGCTCAACAATGCCTTGCAGCAGACAGGCTGGGAAGCCGAACCGTTGACAGAGGATGACTGGCGACAGGCCGTGCACTCCCGGCTGCAAGCTGTCACCTGGGAGCATGTCGCAAATGACGTACGGCCGTTCCTGGACTCGAGTGTGGACGCGGGCCTCCTAACAGCGGAGAACCTGAAGGACGTCCTCGACCAGAGACCAGAGCGCAGACAAATCCAAACAGGGAGGGGTGGATAGTAACACCCCTCCCTGGCATTGGGGAACAAACCGAGAGACCTGTCCAGGACAGGTCTCTTCACATAGGGGTGGATGACGGGCTCGTCCACGCAGGCAGCAACAACCTGGCCGTGGGCCGCCAGCGCGTACAACAGGTCCACCCGGGCGCGCCATGGGAAGCGAGTGACGCCTTCTTGACAGATTTCCGATTTGAGCTATCATGAGTTCGAATATGCACAATGCAATTGTAAAGGTTGCATTGTGTATATGCAAACCATGGTGCGCAGCAATGGCGGAGGAACCGGGAACGATTCAACTCTCAGTCATCTGGAACAGACCATCTATTTTGCCAGCCAGCGAGAGGGTGTACACCTGCTTGATGCCGACTTTGCCACCGACCGGGTCGTCATCTCCCGCAGAAGCTCGGGAATTCAGTACGGCTTTCGGGTCACTTGGGGAGCATCACTCTATCTGCTCTTTGGTTCACCGGGTAGTGGTCGTGGGCCGCCTAAAGACCCAGGATCTGGTGTCCCCTTTCGGGCCGGAGCGTTTGTCTTCGTTGGCCTCCATCGATTCAAGGTAGGCCATGAACATCTCATAGCCGATCCACCAATCCCGCCCCCTTTTCACAGCGCCGATCCTGCCCTCCCGAGCCAGGTGGCGCACATGTTGGATGTCGTAGCCTGACAAGGTGGCCGCTTCTTGGGTGGTCAGCCACGAATACCAGTCTTGGCCTACTTCGTCATCACCGAGGGGCTCGTTCTGAGGCTTCTCTTGTCCTGCGGTGTTCTGCGGGATATCGCTCTTTGTCCATCAGTCGTAACCTTTTTACCTCGTGATGCTCTCGCTCCTTCAGAACCACGCAGTGTGCATTTCAAATCAGAGGCCTCTTGGACCCACCATTTCAATGATATGACTAGGTCAATTTTGTTCCCTCCGTCGTCCAGGGACCTAGTTCGTAAATCCTTGGCATGTCAAAAGCACTTCTCATGAATTCGTACATCTGTGGATCTTCCGTCGCCACAATTACCTGGCGAGAACTGGAAGCGAGGGTGTCAGCCAAGCGCTGCATGTGGTCTGGATCCATTGACTGCGAAGGATCATCCAGAATGACCGTCTCCAGTTTCTTCGAAAGATGCTGGTTGACAGCCAAGAAAATGGCGATAGCTGCGCAGTTTGCTTGAGCGGTTGAGAAGCGCGTTTGCACATACGTGCCATGTGAATAGTCGCCTGTAAGTGCCTTGATCCAGTAATTGTAGGTGCCTCTGCTGGTAAGTTCTGGTTCAATTTGCAGATCGGTGTAAGCAGGGTGAGGGTCAAGTTGCTGATAGTGGCGGTGGATATCCAAGTTGCTGAGGACATCCATGATGATGGTTTCTTGGTGTCGCTTAGTGGTTTCAGATATATCCAGTAGCGCTTCGCGCAGTTCGGATAGCTGCTGAATCTGCTGGTTTAGGCGAGCCTTTTCGCGATTGGCAACCCTATAGTTGCTTTCCAGACGATGCAGTTCGACCTCGTCTCTTTGAATCTCATCAAGGCGCACAGCTCGCTTAAGTTCGGCTTCTGCCGGTTGCAGGTCAATGTCGTTGATCTGCTGGGCACGGAGTCGTGCTTCCCGGATTGCGCGATCTAATGCGCCGCGCAGGTCGGCAGTCTCAGGAGGTAAGTTCAGCAACTGCCGAACTTGGGTCTCCGCGGCCCTTAGTTCTCTGTGTAAACGTTCTTCGTCGTCTTGGATCTGCTGGAGCTGTCTAGCACGTACTAGATCGTCGGAGATAGGCTCCAAATCCAGAGTTTGGATTCTCCCCCCTTGAGATCGGAGCGCTTGGATGGCCTTTTCGAACTCGTTCGGAACGTTCTCCGATGAAATCGGGCCAAGCACCTCTTCAATTTCGGTCAAAACATCCTGCAATTGCTGGCGCAAGCGCTCTTCTTCTTGCTCAATTTCGTGAAGCTGCTTGCATCGAGAAAGACGATCAGCGATAGGCTGGAGATCAAGTGATCCTAGACGGGCGGCGTGCTCGTGGGCAGCGCTAGCTGCTTGCTCCAGGGTCTCGAGCGGGTTTGGTCCAGCAGCCTCTCCCAGTTGCGCCTCGATTTCCTGTACAACATCTTGCAGGCGTTGTCGATTTTCAGATATCATCTGGATGCGGCCTTCGATGCGGAGGATTTCTGCCTCAACTAAAGCCACTGCATGAGCGGCCTCCTTGCTTTCTGCCTGTCTCTGCGAGATTTGCTGTTCCAGATCAGAGGGGAATTTGGAGATTTCAACTTCCAACTCGGCAAGTTGCCTTTGCTTGTTGTCGAGGTCCGAGGCTTGAATCTGCTTCGTACTGAGTTGTTGCTTGAGCTCGCTATATTCTTGGCGCATTTTCTCCACGTCAGCAGGAGTCTCGTCACGCAGAGTGTTCAGCAAGAGGTCAAGATCTCTGATAGTCTGCTTGCAGACGGGACAATGCTCCGGCTGAATCTGCTCCAGGTACTGGCGACCCACATCTAGAACTTGATTGTATAGCTTGCCTTGCCTTCCTGCGGCTTCCAGTCGCTCCACCTCTCCTTGAAGTCGCTCAATCCCGTCAAGCAAGCTGGGCAACGTCTGGGCTTGCAGGCGTAACTCCTTTGCTTGTTCTTCTTTGCCCTGTAAATCGTCTAACTGGTACTGTAGAGCCGAGATGCCTCGGTTTATTGCATTCACGCGACTCTGCAAATCTTCTTGTCGGGCAATGAGCTCAGGCGGAACAACCAGATCTTCCACCACTTCCTGGGATACCTGCAGGTAACGCTCCTTCAGTGCGAGAAATTCGCTGGACTGACGCTCTACCTTGCCCACCGCTCCTGGCAAGATTCTTCGAATTTCGGCGAGGCTCGTCTCGAGCGAAGGTAAGATGGCTCCGGGTGTCGGCAGTTCCAAGCCTCGGAGAATCGGAGTCAGGTTATCCCGTATCTCAGCTAACAAAGAGGGCAAGAGGCCAGGATCACCCCATTGAGCTCTACGCTCAGCAACCCCCAGCCAGTTGGCCACAGCAGCCTGATGATAGCGTTCCTGCATTGAGCGCAGGGTAGCGATTTCCTGCTCCATCCGGCTGATGGCTCTTGGCTGAGCACGGCGAAGGGCTGAGAGGCTATTCTCAAGATCTTCAAGCGTGTTGCCAGGTTGAGCAAGCGACAGCATCTGACAGATCGGTGCAAGGTGCTGTCGCAATGCCTGCAGAAGATCCGGTAGCTCATCCGGATCACCGAATTGGGCTTTCTGCTCGCGAATTGGAAGCCAGTTTGTTTCCAGGGCCTGTTCATAGCGTTGGCTGAGAGTATCGAGTTCTCCGGCGCGTTTCGTCAGGGTGCTAACATGCTCCAATTGAGTCTGGCGGGCGGCAGACAGGCTGCAACTGAGATCTTCCACGGTTGGCTCTGGAATAGGCAATCTCAGTTCAAAGAGAGCAGGAGACAACTTCCGCAGAACTGCGGTCAGTACTTGAGGCAACGCTTCAGGGTCACCGTGCTGCGCTTTCTTCTTTAGGATTACTTCACGATTCAAAACGGAGGCCTGGATGAGTTGGGCATCGATATTATCTAGGGCTTTCTGTGTCTCTCGGATGGCTTTATCTGGCACCCTGGGATCTATCAATTTGATCAAGGTACGTAGTAGATAAGTGCCGATCATCCGGTCAATAGTGGTGCTGCGCTTTTCAGGAGTAGTCGTAAGAAAATCGCGGATCGTTTCTTGGTGCAGAAAGACAGCAGCAAGGAATTCCTCAAAGCTCAGACCAAGCAACTGTTCAACGGCGAGCTGTGGATCATCGACCGATAAAGACAGGATGGGGGGAGCTACTCCAGCCCCAGTGGAGTGCCGTTTGGCTCTCTGTCGCTGAACGGATGTACCATCTGATAGAGTAACGGTAACTTCAGCCTTGGCCTCATTCAGAAAATCATTTACCAGAGCATCTTCTCTCGAGAAGACACCTCCAGAGAACAGAGGCAGTTTCCCGTAGAGCGTCCAAGCAATGGCCTGAAGAATACTAGATTTCCCACTCCCGTTTGGTCCGTAGAAGATGGTACGATTTGCCAAAGGGATGTCGAGCTGTTCGCCGACGCCGCGAAAGCCGAAGATTGACAAGTGCTGAAGATACATTGCCTATGCTTCCTCGCTTTCTTCGTTAGTGGGTTCTGCTTCCTGGATTTCCCGAACCCATTGATTGATCCGGTCCTTAAGTCCCTTCTCACCTTCCTCTTCCAAAATGCCAACGAGAGCTTTGAGTATAGGACCGTGCTTCTCAGGCTCAACCAGATTCTTAGCAATATGCTCGGTTATGGTCATCGCAGTCACTCCTACAAAGTAATGTCCTCCGGATGCACTCGGCCGGTAACCTCGGTATGGTGTTCGACCAAGAATGGTCTGTCGATATGAGCATAGTCAGCATCCATACCACACACGATCGCGTAGTTAAATGCCTGCAGACAAGCGCGTATGTTGCCGCGTGATGCAGTGTGGATATCGTCGAGGGCCTCAGCGGTAAACGGAAACAGAGGATCAGGCGGCGTTGCATTCGGCAGCCGGTAGTGGTCCAAGTAGGTCAATGCCAATTGATGCGCCCCCTCCCTCGTAAGAGGCCGGACGTCTACAACATGGCGAGAGTCGAGTGGTGCAATCGAGCGGATATCACCTCCCTCATGTGTGGACAGAGCCTGAGTTGCACCTGGATGGAGGGTGACAGTAATCGTAGCCTGTCCTAGAGATGCCTCAATTAGGCGGCGCATCTCTGTGTTAAAAGTGATCAGTGCCTTGCCAGTCATTCCATGAACAACGTCCTCAAACTGATCGAGGAACAGGTAATGGTACTGGTATCCCCCTAGCCTGAGAAGACGATAAATGCCCGCCAACATCGCTATGTGATCCGATTTCTGCTTTCGCAGAACAGTCGGATATATTTGGAGAAACTGGTTCGGATCGGTCAGATAGGCCTCAAAGAATGCTTTTGCCAAGTCAAGGTGGAGGTGGTCACCCACTTGGCGGTGGGCCAAGACCGCCAAATCGCCAATCAGTCGTTTAGGGTTGAATACATTGAAATGTGTCAATGAGAACGGCCGAGTGGGTAACTCGGGAAACTTCTCCTTGAATAGACTGAACCCAGCCACGGACATCTCACTTTGAGGATTGTCATCTACATAGCAGGCCAGGACTTCTAGAACGACTGCCCAAAGATGACCTTCTTGGTGCCACCGTTCTATTAGGCGAGAGGCGAAGTCGGCCGGCTTGAGCTTTTCAATGGACCGAATATAGATGCTGGTTACCTCAGCATGTTGCTGCAACTGACGCCATTGCTGGACTAACAGTGCGCTTTTGCCGACTCCTCTTTCAAAGACTGAATTCTCGATATATATGAGCGGAGGGCGCTGACGGATCTTGCTCTCAAAGGACTTGATTTCGTCTTCCCGGATATGTGGATTGTAAATCCTGCCATTGACTTTGTCGTCATCAGAACTTGGATCCAGAAGAGGAGTAGCAGGAAAGGGATTCTCTCGCAAGAAATACGGCTCACAGAAACTCATGATGAACTCCTCCGTTCCATTTTCAGGTAGACAATGAAATTTCCTTCGGACGTCTGTGGAGGCAGAAACTTGCCAATGTGCGCCAGATTCGCGGCGTAGCTCAGTGTTCCATCGGATGGATGAATGTTGAGACGGTGGGGCTGCTTGATCAGCGAGATTAATTGGCGATCAAAAACCTGGTCCGAGATGCGCAAGTCGTTACAGACCTGATTGCGCAAAGATGGGTAAAGCACAGGTGACATCGGGATCATATCAGCAAGTCGCAAGTACTCGCGCCAGACAGTCTGCTCGAACTCTGCGGCGTCTACATCGTGATCCCTGATGAATACGCGATCAGTCATGATCTGCAAAACCAAGTAGTCGGGAGGAATGAGCTCCGTTCCTCCGCCGACCTCATAGCAGTCTTCATAGACTGCCAATAGACCTGTCTCCAGGGCAATGACGTGGCGGCACTGATGAGGGGGCATTTTCTGAGGGCGTGAGCTGCCAGCCATCCAAAGAATCTCTGACTGCGTAGCCACACAGGCCACTGGATACACAATCTGTCTTCTGGTTTCGGTTGGATACCAGTTGATCAATCCCAACTGGGTAGCAAAGTCGCGGGTTATTTCGAAGTTCTTGCGATCCATGTTCAGACCATGCAGATCACCGCCTTCCTTTCGGTACTTATCCCAGTTATAGAAGGGTAGTTCCAGTTGCCCGGCGTCGCGTACGGTCAGTACGATTTGGCTGAAGCGAGGATAGGTCTGCCAAATACTCATAAGCAGCGTATGGCGCCTTCGATCCGGATCAAGCACTTGGGCAGCTTTCGGCTTAAGCCATCCCTTCGAGTCAATTAGCCCCAAATGCCGAGCCATTTCCAGGCACTCTGCCAGAGTGCTTGTGCCTTCACTGGTACGCGGACGCTGTCGCCGAAGTGCCCTTGCTTTTTTCTGCTCGAATTCTTGGATCTCACGTTGGACGGCCAGCTTAGCGCGCTCTTCATCGAACTCACCGTCACTGTAACTGTGGAGAAGCGCTTCTAGGTACTCCAGGCGATGCAAGCGTGGTATACTCAAGTAGGTTTGACCCATTAACAGTAGCCCTCGTCTTGAAATCGCATGTAGCTGTTCTTCCACTCGACTAGCAATTGTCGGGGTAGCGCATCTCCTCTAACCCGATCGAGCAAGGTTTCCAATCGTTTGCCAAGATCTGTCCCTTTCTTGGTGCATTGAAGCATATACTCGATTGGCGGCAGTGAAGGAGATATGAGCGTAATCTGATGCGCGAGAGCGTAGCAGTATATTCCATCATTCACGGCCTGAGCAGCAGTCAAGAAAACTCCGCGGGGCCGCTTTTTGTAGTCGATCAGTTTTCCTAACGTAGCAAAGAGTTGATCAATGTGAGCACTGGTGCGGAATTTGCATTCTACTGCCACCAGTTCCTCCTGTTCTGCGACAATGATATCAAACTGATGATGAATCCCTGAGTAGGTAGCTTCGCGCAACGTGTGGCGGGGTGGGAAGACTCGAAACTCTGCCTGTTCCTGAAGCTTGTGATAAAGCTGCATGACCATATGGTCTTCAAACTTCTTGCCAGAGGTTGACTTACCAACAGGCAGGTTGTTTGGCTGCATCGCCTGGAGTGATTTGTACAGCACGATCTCGATATTCAAAAACTGTCTCCTGTTGCCTGACGCTTTCTCGCTCATGCAGATTCATCAGTTGTGTATTCAGCCCTCTCGTCAAGCAGGCACGGCTGGACAACGCTGCAGCTAGATCGCTGCACATTTTGATGGAAGATCCCTGCTGGCTCCTGCAGAGGCTCCTGACGGAACTGCTTATACTCGGTCCTCTACAAAGTCGCCGGCGGCACGAGCACAAGCATGTTTTGTAACGTCTCTGCCGTCACTGAGGCTTCCGAATAGGCCATCTGCATATCTTCCTGAATACATCTGCCAATTTATTTCGTCGTAGCCGTACGGTCAAGAGTGCAATCATCCCCCTTCTTAAAGAAGTACATGCGAGGTTTAGGTTTAGAGTCACTCAGTCCAAAGAGCGCACCATGTCCCCTACTTGCACAGTTAGGTCTTCTTTGATGGGTTCAACTTGACCATCTTGCACTTGGAGCTTTTGTCGTCGAGTTTCTGTGGCACCATATAGCGCCCTACTTAGAGCCGATTGAGAGCCCCAGGCTCCAACTTCGTAGGTTAGTGTCTTGGCTCGTGACATATTCTCCATTACGTGTGTGACTTTCAGTCGTCCTTTTACAGTTTCTATTGGTCCCAGATCTTGACCGGTCTCCGGATCAGTAATGTTTTCGCCCTCTGAAAAGATCACAAACTCCATGTTCTCCTTAACTTGCTCTAGCGAACCGACATTGAGGACCACTTCAGTTTCACTAAGAATTCTGGCGATTTGTCCTAGAATCATCAACTATCCTCCTTGCTTCAATAGCCGAATTCAGCACGAGTGAGCGAATCGTGGATAGTGACCAGATATTGGCGAAGGACTCTCAGTTTTTCAGAGGTTAGTTCTTGGAGCTCCTCTGGAATGTATGGCATGACGAAGTTTGCTGGTGGCGTTACTCTCTTTTCTTGCTCAAGTTTCGTAGCCGCTGTATCCCAGAAATCTCTGTCATGTCTTCCGATAACGACCGCCTGCGAGCAGTTGTTCCCAGCCTGCACATAAGTGATTTGCACCAAACCCAAGCGTTCTTCGATATGCTCTCCTCGGGACGTGTATTCGGCCCTACGGTAGATCACTAACTGAGTGCCGACCTGTGCGCTGTTCGCCTTACCCACGTTTACAACGACTCCGAGCTTGCCTTCAACAGGTAGGATGGTCAGGACTCGTAATTTTGTTTCGGGATCGAGTGTCTCCTGCAGGCGTTTTGCCTTCTCGATGGTTCTGAAGTCATCGATCAACAGATTTAGCATCTCGATCTTACGCTGGTGGTCATACTGCAACTCAACTTCTCTTGCCAATTGGACTTGTTTTTCTTTGATCCGCTTCCACACCCACTGAATCGCAACGGAAAGCACGACGCCGAGAGCCAATACAACTAGCACCCAGAAAAGCAATGTCCAACCCGCGTCTCTGAACTCAAGATATGCAGCAATTGCAGAGATTAGGCCATAGGCTAGACGAATCAATAAATTGTCTTTGAGGTTCTCTAGTAGGCCTTGCTGCAACGCCTTAATGCTCATGATTCCTCATAAAAGGCACAACAACTGAGGGAGGATCCATCATCAGGATCCCCTAATTCTCTCACTCCTGCATTGCAGGAGCATCACCGGCAGTCATCTCAACGGTGCCTGACGGGCACTGCATACTAGATCAGCAAGATTTCTATAACGCGCTGGGGGAGCCTCGTAACAGGCTCCCCCAGGCAAATTGAGGGGTGGATGACGGGGGTTGAACCCGCAACCACCGGTTCCACAGACCGGTGCTCTGCCGTTGAGCTACATCCACCACGTTCCGAGGCGACGGTAGTATATCACAGGCACCCACAAATTGCAAGCCGATGGCCGAAATTGGCCTGTCCCTCAGGGCGTAAAGGCGCGGCTGTACTGCCCGCCCGACAGGTCGGCGGCCCAGGCCTGGCCGTCGACGATGGGCCCGAAGCGGAGGCGCTCGGGCAGCCAGGGCTCCTCGCCGACGCGGAATGTCGCCGGGCCGGCCGGCACCAGGGGCTCTTCGTCGCCCTCGGGCCAGGCCAGGAGCAGCTTGCCGCGCCGCAACAACACCCGAAAGTTGCTCTCCCAGGGGCTGAAGGAGCGATAGTGGCCGGGATAGGCCTGCCACCCGGCCGGCACGTCCGGGGCGGGCGGGAAGGCCACGCCCTCGGCCGGGTACCAACCCGCGCCGTGCCACGCCTCGACGACGCGCCCGGCCTTGTCGCGGCCAAAGGACAGCAGGTGCCGGTCAAAGCGGCGATGGCTCGCGTAAAAGCGGTCGGGCCCGCGGGCCTCCAGGGCCACTTCGTCGCCGTCGACGGCCAGCAGCAGCCGCCCGCCGTGGGCGCGCAGGACCAGGGCGTCGCCAGCAGCGGGAGTGCCGTAGCGGCCGGCGTAGGCGGCGGCGTCGTCGATGCGCGCCAGGTCGCGGGGGGCGGGCAGCTGGGGCAGGGGTTGGCCGCGCAGGGCCGCCTGCACGACGTCCAGGACTCCGCGGATGAGGCCCGGCGGGTAGGGTTGGGCCGCCAGGAGCGCCACGCCGTAGCCCAGGTCCAGGTCGGCCATGAGGTAGGCCTCGTAGCCCGGCGTGTCGCCGCCGTGGCCCACCATGGCCGAGCCGCCGCGCTGAAAGACGTACAGGCCATAGCCCGCGTGCCCCCAGATGGCGTCATCCCCCTCGATCCACGGCCGGGTCAGCAGGCGAAAGCTCTCGGGCGAGAGCACCGCGCCCGCCGGCCCGCGCCCGCCGGCCAGGAGCATCCGCAGGAAGCGGGCCGCGTCGCCGGCCGTGGCGGCGATGGCGCCGTCGGCCGAGTCGGTCTCGACCCAGGGAGCTGGCATCAGGGGATGGCTGGCGTGGGCCGGCCGGTCGTCGTAGAGGGGCGCATAGCCCCGCGCCATCCGCGGCCGGACGGCGTGGGTCAGGGCCGGCTCGGTGGCGTCCATGCCCAGCGGTGCCAGGATGCCGCGCCGCAGCAGGTCGCCGTAGGGGCGCCCGGTCGCGGCCTCCAGGGCAAGGCCCAGGAGCTTGTAGCCGGCGTCCGAGTAGTGGCAGCGCTCGCCCGGCGGGAAGCCGGTCTCGGTGTCGCGCAGCGCCCAGGCGATGGCCCGGGCGTCGGGCGCCAGGTCGTTGCCCCGCACCAGCCCCGAGGTGTGGGTCAGGAGGTGGTGGGCGGTGATGGGCGCAAAGCGGGATTGGACGCGGAACCAGGGCAGGACCGCCGCCACGGGGGCGTGCAGGTCCAACAGGCCGGCCTCGTGGGCCTGCAGGGCGGCCACGGCGGCCAGGGCCTTGCCGGCGGAGCCGATGGAGAACAGGGTGCCGGCCGTGACGGGCGCGCCGGTCTCCGGGTTGGCGGTGCCAAAGGTGGCCTCGTGGAGCGTTCCCTCGCGGCCGGTGATGGCCAGGGCCAGGCCCGGCGTGCGGGCCTGGGCCATGCGCCGCGCCACGAGCCGGTCCAGGTGGTCCAGGGCGGCGGCCGGGATCATCGTCCGCCTCCCTGGCCTGCCCCGCCCACCCACACGTAATCCAGCATCTCGCGGCGAAAGCCGGCCTCCTCCACCAGGGGCGCGGCGTCGCCCTCCAGGATGAGGTCGCGGTTCCACTCGCGCAGCACCAGGCGGCGGCCGGCGGCGGCGTGCCCGGCGGCCAGGGCCAGGGCCTGCCGGGCGGTGCCGGGCGGCAGGCCGTCCAGGGCGGCGACGCGCCCCGCGCCGGCCTCCAGGAGCAGGGCGGGCCGCCCGCGGAGGAGGACGACCCAGTTGGAGGGGATGCGGCCAAAGCGCGCGGGATCCGTCTCGCCGGCCTCGTCCATCAGGGGCAGGGCCGGGCCAAACACGTTGGCCGGGTCGGTGGCGTTGAGGAGCACCAGGTCGCCGGCGCCCGGCGCCTCGGGCCGGGTCCACTCCCGCAGGCGCTCCACGGCCTCGGGCAGGGCAAACTGCACGCCGGGCAGCCCCTGGACGAAATAGCCGCGGCGCACCTCGCCGCGCATCTCCATGAGCTGGAAGCGGGCATACAGCGCCCCCCAGTTCCAGGCGCCCTCGGGGTCGGCCTCCAGGCTCTGGCGGGTGACGATGCCGTAGGCCTGCAGGAGCTGCCGCGCCTGCCGGTCCAGCCGATCGTCGAAGGGCAGGTCGCGCCCCCAGACGCCGATGCGGTGCACCAGGCTCCAGCGGCCCGGCCAGCGGGCAGCGGGCGCTGCTGCTGCCGGCGCGGGCGCGGCGCCCAGCCGGCGGGCCACATCGCGCCGGGCGCGGTGCAGGCGGGCCCGGCCGGGATGCACCAGCCCGCCCAGGTCGCGGCGGGGCTCGCCGTCCCCGGGCTGCGCTCCCGGCGTCGCGCCCCGCTCCCGGCGCCAGGCGGCCAGCTCGGCCTCCAGCGAGCTGAGGGAGCGGCGCGGCGTCTCCCGGTCCTCCTCGCTCCAGGCCAGGATGCCCCGCAGGGCGGCCAGGCTGTCGTTGGTCACCAGCCCGGCCAGCACCAGCTCCACCAGGGCCGCGGCCAGGCCGGCCTTGCCCACGGCGCCGGGGTCCGAGGGGTCGAGGCCGGCCTCCAGGTCGGCGTAAAAGCTGGCGCCCTCGGCCTGGAGGAAGGCCAGGATCTGCCCGGCGGCCGGCGACAGGTCCGCGGGCTCGGGCTCGTCCAGGAAGAGGCTGCCCTCCCCCCGGAAAAAGAAGCGGACGCGGGCGCGGCGGGGGTCGCCGCCCCCCGAGGCCACCCACACCACCTCCCCCCGCTCGCACAGGCCCTCCAGCTCGGAGGGGTCGTAGCCCTCCAGCCGCAGGGGCAGCAGGTCCCGCTCCCAGGCCAGGCCCGGCGCGGGCAGGCCGCGCATCTGCTGCACCAGGCGCGCCAGGGCGCCGGGGCCCGACAGCCGCGCCGCGGGATGGAGGTGCTGCCAGCGCGCAAGAAAGTCGGCGTAGGCATACAGCGAGGCAGGCTCCACCTCCTGGCGCAGGAGCGACAGCGTGCGGCGGTGGATGCGCTCCAGGTTGCGCCGGTCCACGTACTCCTGTGCCGGCGCGCCGGCCGGCCCGGGGACAGGCTCCGCCTCGGACGCGGCGGGCGAGACGCGCCCGCGGACGATCTCGCCCGACTCGACGAAAGCGGCCAGGGCGGCGTCCAGCCAGTCGGGCTCCCAGGGGTAGCGGGCCAGGAGCCAGTCGCGGGTCAGGGGGCCGTGAGTGGCCAGCAGGCGGCGCAGGACGGTGCGGCGGGCCGCGTCGCGCTCGTCCGGGCTGCGCCACGACTGGAAGGCGGTGCGGTAGGTTGCCTCCTGCTCGGCCAGGACGTGGCGCGCCTGGCCCTGGATCTCCAGGGCGACGGTGCGCCCCTGCTCCGCCAGCTCGGCCAGCCAGGCGTCGCCGTCGCCGTCGGAGCGGGCCCGGACCTCGGCGGCCGACAGGTCGCCCAGGGCCAGGAACAGGGTGGCCAGCTCGTCGGCGCTGCGGGCCCGGCTGCCGTCGGCCCGGTGCTGGAGCTGGGTCTCGACCTCCTGCAGGGCCTCGGGGCGCAGCAGGTCGGGCAGGGCGGCCTCGTCCAGGAGCTGCGACAGCATCTCGCGGCCCACCATGAGGGCCTGCATCTGCCGCTCGGCCTTGGGCTGGTCCCACTCGTACATGTACTGGGCCACCAGGTCAAAGAGGAGCCCCGAGGCCACGGGGCTGGGCACCACCGTCTCGGCGGTGATGACCTCGATCTCGCCCCGGGCCACCTGCCCCAGGACCTCCTCCAGGTGGGGCAGGTCCAGGACGTCGCGCAGGCAGTCGCGGTAGGTCTCGGCGACGATGGGAAAGTCCTCAAAGTCGCGGGCCACGGCCAGCAGGTCCTTGGCCCGCAGCCGCTGCAGCCAGAAGGGCGTGCGCTTCTGCGAGCCCCGGGCGGCGGGCAGGAGCAGGGCGCGGGCGGCGTTCACCCGGAACTGGGCGCCAAAGAGGGCCGAGTTGGGCAGCTCGGCCAGCAGGCGCTCCCTGGCCTCCACGGGCCCCATCTGGCGGACGACCTCCAGGGGCGGCGGCCGGTCGGCCTCCAGGAAGCGAAAGAGGATGCCGTCGTCGCCGACCATGACCTCCGGCTGGGTGCCCAACAGGTCGCGAAAGGCGGAGGCCAGGGCCAGGGCCCAGGGGCTGTTCACCCGGGCGCCAAAGGGCGAGTGGACCACCAGGCGCAGGTCGCCCACGGGGTCGGGGAACAGCTCGGCGATGATCGTCCGGTCCGACGAGATGGCGCCCAGGACCTCGACCTGGTGCCGGACATAGTCCACGGCGTTGCGCGCCGAGGCCTCGTCCAGGGCATACTCCCGGCGCAGCCAGGCAACGGCGTCGCCGGCCTCCGGCTCCGAGGCCAGGCGCCCGGCCAGCTCGCGGCGAAAGCGGCCGTAGATGCGGCCCAGGTGATAGTCGCGGCGCAGGGCGTCGCCCCGCCAGAAGGGCATGCGCGGCAGGTGGCCCGGCGCCGGGCTGACAATGACCCGGTCCTCGGTGACGTCCTGCACCCGCCAGGTGTTCGAGCCCAGGACAAAGACGTCGCCGGGGCGCGTCTCGAAGACAAATTCCTCGTCCAGCTCGCCCAGGCGCGTCTTGCGGTCGGGCAGGTAGGCGCCAAAGCTGCCGCGGTCGGGAATGGTGCCGCCGTTGCGCACGGCCAGCAGGCGGCTGCCGGGCAGCGCCGCCAGGCGGTCGTGCACCCGGTCCCAGGCGATGCGCGGCCGCAGCTCGCGAAAGGCAGTGCTGGGATAGCGGCCCGAGAGCATCTCCAGGACCGAGCGGTACAGCTCGGGGGTCAGGCGGTGGTAGGGATAGGCGCGGCGGATCAGGCTCAAGAGGGCGCCCGCCTCCCAATCCTGGACCGAGACCATGGCCACGATCTGCTGCGCCAGGACGTCGAGGCTGTTCTGGGGCGTCATGCCCGGCTCCACGTCGCCCTCGCGCATGGCCCGGGCGATGGCCGCCGCCTCCAGCAGGTCCTCCCGGTGCGTGGTAAAGATGCGCCCCACGCTCGTCTGGCCCACCAGGTGGCCCGAGCGGCCGACGCGCTGCAGGCCCTGGGCCACGCCCTTGGGCGACTGGAGCTGCACCACCAGGTCCACGGCGCCGATGTCGATGCCCAGCTCCAGGGAAGAGGTGCCCACCAGGGCGGGCAGGCGGCCCTCCTTGAGGGCCTCCTCGAGCTGCAGGCGCGCCTCGCGGCTGACGCTGCCGTGGTGGGCGCGGAAGGGACCGCCCACGGCGCCCGTCCCCTGGAAGCCGGCGCCCTTGACCGTCCCGTCGACGCCCAGCGCCGCGGCGTCGCGCTCGCCGCCGGCCTGCCGCGAAAGGTGGACCTCGTTCAGGCGGTCGGCGGCCCGCTCGGCCTGGCGGCGGCTGTTGGCAAAGATGAGCGTCGTGCGGTGGGCCTCCACCAGGTCCAGCACGCGGGGGATGACCGCCGGCCAGATGCTGCCCCCCGGCAGTTGGTCGAAATCGTCCACGGCCGTCACCACCCTCAGGTCCATGGGCTTGATCATGCCGGCGTCGACGATGGTCACGGGGCGGGGCGCCGAGGGCGGGGTCTCGAAGCCGCCCAGGAAGCGGGCGACCTCGTCCAGGGGGCGCTGGGTGGCCGACAGGCCGATGCGCTGCACGGGATGGCCGGCCAGCTCGGCGACGCGCTCCAGCGAGACGGCCAGGTGCACGCCCCGCTTGTTGCTCACCAGGGTGTGGATCTCGTCGACGATGACGGTGCGCAGGGTGCGGAACATGCCCCGCGCCACGGGGCTGGTCAGGATCAGGTACAACGACTCGGGCGTGGTGATGAGAACCTGGGGCGGGTGCTTGGCCATGCGCTGCCGGGCCGACTGGGGCGTGTCGCCGGTGCGCACCAGGACGTCCAGGCGCGGCAGGGCCTGGCCCAGCTCCTCGCCGGCGCGGCGGATGCCGGCCAGGGGCACGCGCAGGTTGCGCTCCACGTCGTTATTCAGCGCCTTGAGGGGCGAGATGTACAGCAGGCGCACCCCCTCCTGGAACTCGTCCGCGCCGTCTTCCGGCGGCGCCGCCATCTCGCGATAGATCTGGTCGATGCCCCACAGGAAGGCGGCCAGGGTCTTGCCCGAGCCGGTGGGCGACAGGATGAGGGTGTGCTCGCCGTGCTGGATGGCGGGCCAGCCCAGGGCCTGGGGCGGCGTCGGCTCGCCCAGGGCCGCCCGGAACCAGGCCTGCACCGCCGGCAAAAAGGCCGCCAGCACCTCGCCCCCCGTTCCCTGGCCGTCCCCTGGTTCCCCGTCCCGGCTCACGATTCTTCCTTCTCCTGCCAGCCGTCCCGCGGGCGCAGCGCCACGGCCGCGGCGGGCACCCAGCCGCTGGCTCCGCGGCGGTTGGTGCACCACAGCCAGCCGCTCTCCTCGCGGGTCACGATGAGCTCGTCGCCCGCCTGGACGGCCAGCTCCACGGCGTCGTAATCGCGGCGGGCGACCATCGTTTCGCCCCGGCGCTCCAGGTAGGCGACGGGCACCCAGCCGCTTTTGCCATCGCTGCTCGTGCCCCACAGCCAGCCCGGATGCTCGCCCTCCCGCCCCACGGCGGCCAGCTCCTCGCCGGCGCGCAGGCGGATGGGGTCGGCATAGCTGGGCCGGTGGGCGACGATGGCCCGCCCGGTGGTTGACGTTTCGACGGTTGCTCTCATCGGTCCTGCTCCTACAACGTGGCGGATCCGGGTCGGATCCGCAAACCACTCCCGCGCCGCGGCGGCGCGACATTCTATTCTAGCACGGGACGTGGTCCGCGTCAAACGCTCAAATGTTCTGGTTCATGTCATTTTACGGCAAAAACATGTCAGTTCGTGGCAGGAAAGGGGACGGCAGGATCTGGCGATCCTGCCGGAGCCTTCCAGGGACCTGTCCTCCGGAGTCCCCGACTTGTCGGGGTAGGCTTGCAGGGAGAGGGCTTGGCCGCCGACAAGTCGGGGAGTCCGGGATGCGTACGGCTGGGGAGTCCCCCCTGGCCCGGACGGCCACGCTGGCACCGGCCGCCAGGGCAGGTGGGACGGGCGACTTGTCGGGGTAGGCTTGCAGGGAGAGGGCTTGGCCCCGACAAGTCGGGGAGTCCGGGATGCGTACGGCTGGGGAGTCCCCCCTGGCCCGGACGGCAAGGACGGGCGACTTGTCGGGGTAGGCTTGCAGGGGGAGGACAGGGAGCGCGGGGGCTGTAGGCCGTTGGCCGGGCAAATTGACAGGGCGGGAAAAGCGTGCTAAAGTGATTCCACCAACGGCAAGACAGATATGCTCAGGGGGGAGCGCAGCATTATGAAACTGGTGACGTTCCTTCTTCACGGCCAGGCCCGGCTGGGGGCACTCCTGCCCGGCGAGGCGGAGCAGGCGGTGGTCGACCTGAACCGGGCGGATGGTTCGCTGCCAACCGACATGATCGCCTTCCTGGAGGCCGGCGAGGCGGCGAGGGCACGGGCCGGGCAGGTCCTGGCCGCGCCGCCGCCCGAGGCGACGTACAAGCTTGCGGAGGTTGTCCTCAAGGCCCCCATCCTGCGGCCCGGCAAGATCATCTGCATCGGCCTGAACTATGTCGAGCACGCCCGCGAATCCAGGATCTCGGTGCCGCCCTTCCCCGTTATTTTTTCCAAGTACGCCAACTCGGTCGTCGGCCACGGAGAGCCCATCGTCATCCCCGGCGCCGTGCGGGAGCCGGATTACGAGGGCGAGCTGGCGGCCGTCATCGGCCGCCGGGGCCGTCGCATCCCCGAGGACCGGGCCCTGGAGTACGTGGCCGGCTACCTGCCGCTCAACGACGTCAGCGCCCGCGACTGGCAGCACCGCACCAGCCAGTGGGTCATCGGCAAGACGGCCGACACGTTTTGTCCCATGGGGCCGGCCCTGGTGACCGCCGACGAGATCCCCGACGTCCAGGATCTGTGGGTGCGCACCAGCATCGGCGACGAGCTGCTCCAGGAGGGGCACACGAGCTGGATGATCTTTACCGTGGCCCGCCTCATCGCCGACATGAGCCAGGTCATGACCCTGGAACCGGGCGACGTCATCGCCACGGGCACACCGGCCGGCGTCGGCGCGTCGCGCAGGCCCCCGCGCTGGCTGCGCCCCGGCGACGTGGTGCGGGTGGAGGTCGAGAAGGTGGGCGTGCTGGAAAACCCGGTCGTCGCGGAGGATAACGGATGAAGAACGCCGCCAAAGAACGCATGCTGTCCGGAGAGCCGGCCGTGGGCATCGTCCTGGAGCTGGGCTCGCCGGTTCTCGCGGGCATCGCCGCCGGGGCCGGGTTCGATTTCGTGCTGGTGGATTACCAGCACGGCGCCTGGGACGACGCCTCGGCCCTGGCCGCCTTTGGCGCCATCTCCCTGGGGCCGGCGGTGCCCGTGGCGCGGGTCTACCAGAACGACTTTTACGCCATCGGCCGGGCCCTGGACCGGGGCGCGCTGGGCATCGTCGTGCCCATGGTCAACTCGGCCGACGAAGCCCGGGCCGCCGCCTTTGCCGCCCGCTATCCGCCCCGGGGCGGCCGCTCCTTCGCCGGCAGCCTGGCCGTGCACTATGGCCCCGACTATGGCACGTGGGCCAACGACGCGGTGTTCCTGGCCGTCCAGATCGAGACCGCCCAGGCCGCGGAGCGCGTCGAGGAGATCATGGCCGTCGACGGCGTGGACGGCTGCTGGATCGGGCCCATGGACCTGGCCCGCTCCATGGGCGTGGCCATGGGCAGCCCGCCCCACGAAGCCGCCATCCAGCGCGTGCTGGACGCCTGCCACAGGACGGCCAGGGTCCCGGGCATATACGCCCCCGACGCGGCGGCTGCCAGGCGCCGCATCGAGCAGGGGTTCCGCTTTGTGACCGCGGCCGACGACGCCGGGCTCATCGCCGGCGGGGCGCGAGAGACCCTGCGCCGCCTGGCCGGCGCGTGAGCCCCCCGGGGCCGGCCGGCCCGCTCCTGCCTCAGCTCGACGCGCTGGCGTAGCGGCGCAGCCCCAGGCGGAACAGGAGGCTGGCGCCGGCGAACAGGGCAACGGCAAAGGCCACGCTGCCGGCCAGGGCCGCGGCCGGCAGGCTGCCCATCAGCGCCTGGGCGGGCACGGTGGTCATCAGGCCCACGGGCACGATCCAGGTGAGCACCAGCCGCAGCCAGCCGGGATACAGGCCCACGGGGTAGCGGGCCATGTCGAACAGGCCGTCCAGGATCCAGGTGAACAGCAGGCTGGGGTTCCACAGCGTCAGGGCGCAAAAGGCCAGCATCGCGGCGTAGAGGATGGTCACGGCCGCGCCCAGGGCCAGGAAAAAGGCCGCCAGCCGGTCCAGGGGCAGGGCCGCGCCCAGCCGGCCGGCGGCCACGGCGACGACGCCGATGCCCAGCGCCAGGTCCACCAGGGCAAAGGGGCGCCAGTGGCGAACGCTGGCCAGGAACTGGGGGTTCACCGGCCGCAGCAGGGTATAGTCCAGGCGCCCGGTCCACACCTCGCCGTCCATGCCGGCCAGGGCCTCCAGGCTGGGGCCGATGAACAACCCCCGCAGGGCGCTGAGGATCAGAAACACGCCCAGCAGGGCCAGGGTAGAGGCCTGGTCCCAGCCGCGGATGGACTCCACCTGGCCAAAGAGGACCAGCACCCCGGCGATGCCCGTGCCCAGCCCCAGGAGCGACTGGAACAGCGCCAGCCAGAAGTTGGCCCGATACGCCAGCTCGGCCTGCACCGAGGCGCGGGCGCACTTGCCCGCGAGCTTCAAGTAGTACATGGTGCACCCTCCAGGCGCGGCGTGTGATGCGCCGCGAGCAGTTCGGTCGCGAGTTTCTCCATCCGCCCTTGCCCCTATCCCCCCACGGCCGTGTAGCGGCGCAGGCCGGCGCGCCACAGGCCCAGGCAGAGGGCCATGGCCAGGAGCAGCCAGGCGCCCTGGACGGCCAGGCCGGTCCACAGGTCGCGGCCCCCCACGTGCCCGGCCAGGATCTCGACCGGGAAGGAGAGCATGTAGCGAAAGGGCAGGACGGCTGCCAGGCGCTGCATGCCGTCGGGCAGAAGGGCGATGGGCGCCACCTGCCCGCCCAGCAAAAAGACCAGGCTCTCCTGCAGCGAGAGCAGGGCGTCGGCGCGGCTGGCCCAGAAGGAGAGAAGTGCCACCCAGTAGCCCCACAGGAAGCGCAGCGCCCAGGCCAGGACCAGGGCGGGCAGGAAGGCCAGAACCTGGCTCCAGGCGATGTGCAGCTCGGGGCGTAGCAGCAGGGCCAGCAGCCCCGCCAGGGGCAGGGCAAAGGTCATGAACACCACCTTGACCGCCACCTCCGAGGCCAGGGCGTCGTAAAAGGGCGACAGGGGCCGCACCAGCAAAAAGCTCAGCCGGCCGTAGCGGATGCCGTCGCCCACGGTCCAGTTGTTGGTGCTGAAGGTGACCTGGTTGACCAGGATGAGGACCACGTAATAGCCCACCAGCTCGCCGCGGCCCAGGCCGCCCGCGCCGCCCTCCTCGGCCGCCGCCGACCAGACGAGGAGATAGACCAGCAGCGGGACCATCCACGAGAAGGCGACCAGGTAAAAGAAGCCGCGGTGCTGGAGCCACGAGGCCCACGTGGCGCGCACCAGGGCCAGGCCGCCGCGCAGGTTCGCCGCCCGGGGGCTCACGCCTCACCTCCCGCGCCGCCGGCCGGCGCTGCCGTGTCCAGGGGGCTGCCCTGGTAGATCTGGTCGATGACCGCCTCGATGGGCGGGTCTTCCACGGCCAGGTCGACGACGGGCAGGGTCTCCAGCAGGCGGGCGGTGAGGGCGGGCGCCTCGTCACCGGGCACGCGCAGCGTCAGCCGGCCGTTCTCCCGCTCCACCACGTCCACGCCCGGGGGCAGGGCCACCTCGCCGCCGCCATTGCGGACGGCCAGGCGCAGCAGCTTGAAGGGGGCCAGCCGGTGGGCCAGCGCCTTCAGCTCGCCGTCGTACAGCAGCCGCCCCTCGTGGATGAGGATGACCCGCGGGCAGAGGGCCACGACGTCGGCCATGTAGTGGCTGGTGAGGATGACCGTCACGCCGCTGCGCCGGTTGTGCTCGCCCAGAAAGCGCCGCAGCCGCCCCTGCATCGACACGTCCAGGCCGAGCGTCGGCTCGTCCAGGAAGAGCACCTCGGGCCGGTGGAGGAGGCCGGCCACCAGCTCGCACTTCATCCGCTCGCCCAGCGACAGGTTGCGCACCGGCCGGGCCAGGAGGTCCTCCATCTCCAGCAGGGCCACGAGCTCGTCCAGCGTGCGGCGATAGTCCGCCGGCGCCAGGCGATAGATCTGGGCCAGCACCTGGAAGGTCTCCAGGGGCGGGATGTCCCACAGCATCTGGCTGCGGTTGCCCATGACCATGCTGATGCGCTGCAGGTAGGCCGGGCGGCGCTCCCAGGGCACGAAACCCAGGACCGAGGCCCGGCCGCCGCTGGGGTGCAGCAGGCCGGAGAGCATCTTGAGGGTCGTCGTCTTGCCGGCGCCGTTGGGCCCGATAAAGCCCACCATCTCGCCGGCCTGCACCTCGAAGCGCAGGTCGCACACGGCGGCCACGTCCCGGTAGGTGCGCCGCACCAGGCCGCGCAGCGACCCGATCAGGCCGGCGCTGCCCTCGGGCACGCGATAGGTCTTGGCCAGGTCGTCGACCTGGATGTGTGGATCGGCCATTCTTTTCTCCTCTAGACGGAACCGTGGATCGTGCTGCGACGAGGGCCGGGGCCCGGCTGCCCGGACCCCGGCCCCTCAGAGGTCACGCGAGGTCAGGAAACCGTCCTGTAGCGCAGCCAGACCTGCCCGCCGCTCTGTACGAGCGCGGACATGAGCTCCAGGCGGGCGGGGTTTTCCTCGGGGCCCAGGGCCGGCGAGTCAAAGAGCGACGGCGTGTCCATCCCGCCGACGACGCCGGGCAGCAGCTCGACGTTGACCTCGTCGACCAGGCCGGCGCGGAGCAGCGCGCCGTTCATGCGGCCGCCCGCCGTCGACAGGAGGGTCGTCACCGCCAGGCTCGAGCCCAGCTTTTCCAGGGCCAGGGCCAGGTCCACCCGCTCGTCGCCGGCCACCAGGTAGGGGATGGCCTCGCGCCGGAGGTAGGCCAGGTAGGGCGCGGGGGTGGCGCGGCAGACGAGGATCAGGCTGTGCCAGCCCTGCCACTCCTCGCCGAAAAACGCGCCGTCCTTGATCCAGTTGCGCACCCGGCCGCGGCCGTCGACGCAGGTGAACCAGCCGCGCTGTCCCGGCCGGCCCGTGACCGACTCGGGCAAATAGTCTTCGTAGAGGTGCGAGGCGTCGCCTTCCACGGGCGGCAGCGGGGCGGGCTCGTCCTCGTCGCGCACCAGCGAGCCGCTGCCCTCCAGGCTGGCCTGGGGCTGGTGGAGGCTCCTGAGCCAGCGGTAAGCCTCCCCCGACTCTCCCATGGCCTGCCAGCGCTCGTCGCCCCACAACAGCAGCCTGTCGCGCGAGGCGGCGACGCGGCCGTCCAGAGACGCACTGTTGAACGTCACGACCTTTGGTTTTGCCATCGGGCCATCTCCTTCGAGCCAGGATACCCGGGCGGGGCCTTCCGCCCGGTTCGTGTCTATTATATCACCCTGGTGTGCTACTGGAGGGTTGTGGAGCTTGCGCGCCCCCGGGCGCCTCCCCGGGTGGTGGAGGGGATGGCAACCCTGGTTTGCAGCTGGAGGGTTGGGGGGAGGTCACCCGTCCCGGCGCTGGATCATGGCCTCGATCTGGGCGATGAGGCTGGCGGCGCGCTCTTCCTGCTGCTCCAGGCTCGAGAGCCAGCGGTCGGCGGCGGTCTGGACGTCCTCGTCCGGCCGGGGCGTGTCCAGCGCCTGGCGCAGGTCGGCCCCGGAGCTGGCGTCGAGGTGGAGCATCATGCGCAGGATGGCCATCTGGCTGTATCCGGCGCGGCTCAACATGCGGATGACGCGCAGGCGGCCGATCTCGGCGGCGCCGTAGAGGCGGTAGCCGCTGTGGGGGTCGCGGGGAATGTGGGCCAGCCCGTTTCGCTCCCAGTTGCGCAGCGCGTCGACGCTGACGCCCAGCAGGCGGGCAGCCTGGCTGATGGTCAGGGGGCGCGCCGTGGAGTCCACGGCGGTGCCGCCGGCCCAGCGCTCCAGGAGCCGGGCCGCGGCCTCGGCCTGGGCCTGCTCGGCCTGGACCAGGGCCAGGTGCCGGTAGGCCCTCTCCAGGGCGCCACCCAGGTCGCCCGAAGCTGCCTGGCGCACCATGTCCCACACCGAGCGGCGGATGCTGCGGCCCGGCCACGGGCCGCGGAGGGCGGTGCGGGCCAGGCGCATCTGGGCCAGGTGGGCGCGGCTGTAGAGCCGGTAGCCGCTGGGGCTGCGCGGTACGGGCTGCAGCAGGCCCCACTCCTCGTACAGCCGCACCGTGTTGGGGTGGACGCCCACCTCGCGGGCCACCTCGGACGTATAGAGATGCTCTCGCGTTTTTTCCCTGGCCATCGCTCCTCGCCCCCGGCCAAACGTGGCACGTGGAGATTATAGCACCCGGCGGCCCGCGATGCAAGCGCGCGCCCGCCAAAACCGGAATAGACAGGGAGCGCCGCCCGCCGCTTGCCAAATCCGGCGGCTCAAGATATAATATTCAGCGGAGGCAAACGAAAACAGACATGTCACCGATTCCCAGAGGAAGCGCGCTGCAGTTGGCCAGCGCGGCCCGCGAGCTGGGGGCGGAAGCCCTGCGCGGCCGGCTGGAGCGAAACGAGGACGGGCGCTGGACGGTGGGCCACATCGAGGTCGAGTCGTGGCTTTCCAAGCACCAGGGCCTGGAGGTGGTGGTGGCCGTGGCCGCCATCGACGAAGAGGCGCCGCTGCCCTACACGCGCGTCTGCCGCACGTGTGGCAACGAGTACGAGGGCCGCGTCTGCCCCCACTGCGAGGCAGTACGCCGCCGCTTGAGGGGAGGTTGACCTGTGACCTTTGCAGACAGAACCGTCAGCGTCGATGCTTCGCCCAGCCCCCATGGCCGGGGCCGGCAGCCGCTGCGGAGCCTGGCTGCCCCGGCCGGAACACTGCTGTGCGTGCTCCTGGCCGGCCTGTGTCTCACCGCCGCCGTTCCAGGCCAGGCCGGGCAGGCCGCGGCACCCGGGCGCGAGGAGGGCCTTCTGGCCGCCGGGCCGATTTCGGCCCAGCAGCCGGTGAGTCCCACGGCCTTTTTGCCCCTGATCGTGGGGCCCGTCGCCGAGCCGGGGCCGGTGAACGTCTGGCAGGCGGCCTATTACGCGGGCGAGGACCTGAGCGGGGACCCGGTCCACACCGCCGAGGAAACGCGCATCGACTATGACTGGGGCGAGGACGGGCACCCCCCGGGGGTGTCCGCCGACCACTTTTCCGCGCGGTGGGAAGGAAACTGGGAGATGGAAGAGGGCATCTATACCTTTTTCATCTTTGCCGACGACGGCGTCCGGTTGTGGCTGGACGAGAGCCTGGTGGTGGACTACTGGTCGCCGGGCATGGGCTCCCACGTGGCCACCGTAGAGATCAAGACGGCGGGGCCGCACCATCTCCGGCTGGAGTATTTCGAAGTCACGGGCAGCGCCGCCATTCGCCTTCACTGGCGGCGCACCGACCTCTACCCGCGCTGGGAGGGCGACTACTACCGGTTGCCCTGGGTCGAGGATGGGCACATGTACGAGAGGCTGGACGACGCCATCCAGTTCGATTGGGGCATGGAGGCGCCGGAGGGCCTGCCCGACGATGGCTTTTCCGTGTCGTGGTCGGCCCGGCGGGTGTTCGAGCCCGGCACCCATCGCCTCTACGTCTATGCCGACGAGGGCTACCGCCTCTACGTGGACGGCAACCTGTTGGGCCAGGGCGGCTGGGAGGATGGCGAAGCGGGGGGCGCCGTGGATACCGTCTTTACTTTCGAGGCGCCCACGCTGGCCTACCACGACGTCAGGTACGATTTTCACGACCGGGGCACGCTGGCCGAGGCGCGCCTGTGGCTGGAATATGCCGAGCGCCCGCCCTGGACCGCGCAGTACTATCCCAACCGCTCGCTGACCGGCGAGCCCACGGTGGTCCGGCAGGAAGACGCGGTGTTTTACGACTGGGGGCTGGAAAGGGCGCGGCCCAAGCTGCCCTCGGCCGACAACTTTTCCGTGCGCTGGAGCGGGGAGCGCTACTTTCACAGCGGCTGCTATCGCTTCGGCCTCTTTGTCGACGACGGGGTCAGGCTGTGGATCGACGGCGAGCTGCTGCTCGACGAGTGGCACGATGGGCGAGGTGAGTATCACACCCCGGTCAAGTACCTGGCCGGGGGCCTCCACGAGGTGGTCATCGAATACTACGAGGCCACGGGCGAAGCCGAGATGCGCTTCTGGTGGGAATAGGCGGGCCAGGGCCTTGTCGGGCCACGGCCTTGTAAGGCGACGGCCTTGCAGATGGGAAGGCATGCGTGACGTTTTTTGACGAAGTCAAGATCTATGTCAAGGGGGGCGACGGCGGCGATGGCTCCATCGCCTTTCGCCGCGAGAAGTACGTGCCCTTTGGCGGGCCGAGCGGTGGCAACGGCGGCTCCGGGGGCGACGTCTATGTCGTGGTGGACGCGAGCCTGAACACGCTGGTTCGCTTCAAGCACGGGGTACACTTCAAGGCCGAGGCCGGCGGGCGTGGCAGCGGCAAGAACCAGCAGGGCAAGAGCGGCGAGGATCTGCTCATCCCCGTGCCGCCCGGCACGGTGATCTATGACGCCGGCACGGGCGAGCTGGTGGCCGACCTGTTGGACGAGGGCCAGCGGGCGGTGGTCGCCAAAGGGGGGCGCGGGGGCCGGGGCAACGCCGCCTTTACTTCGTCCACGAACCAGACGCCGCGGGTGGCCGAGCACGGCGAGCCGGGCCAGGAGCGCTGGCTGCGCCTGGAGCTCAAGATCATTGCCGACGTGGGCGTCATCGGCGTGCCCAACGCCGGCAAGAGTACCCTCCTGTCCGTGGTGAGCGCCGCCCGGCCCAAGATCGCCGACTATCCCTTTACCACGCTGCAGCCCAACCTGGGGGTCGTCCAACTGGACGACTATGCCACCTTTGTCATGGCCGACGTCCCGGGGCTCATCGAGGGGGCCAGCGAGGGAGCGGGCCTGGGCCACCAGTTCCTGCGCCACGTGGAACGCACCCGGCTGCTGATCCACCTCCTGGACGGCGCCGCGACCGATCCGCTGGCCGATTGGCAGGCCATCAACGCCGAGCTGGAGCAGTTCGGCGGGCACCTGGGCGGCAAGCCGCAGATCGTGGTCCTCAACAAGATGGACCTGCCCGATGCCAAGGCGTGGTGGCCCCTGGTGCAGGAAGCCATGCAGGAGCGGGGGCTGGAGGCTTATGCCATCTCGGCCGTCACGGGCCAGGGGGTCCGCGAGCTGATTCGCCGCGCCTACGAGCTTCTCCAGTCGCTGCCGCCCCCCGCCGAGATGCTCCTGGAGCCGGCTGTCCTGCGCCCGGCGGAATCGGAGGATGCCTTTACCATCGAGCGCGAGGCCGGCGCCTGGCGGGTGCGCGGCATCCGCGTGGAGCGGGTGGCAGCCATGACCCCCTTCATGATCCCCGAGGCGGTGGCGCGCTTTCAGCGGCAACTGCGGGCCATGGGCGTGGAAGCGGCCCTGGAGGAGGCGGGCGTCCGGCCGGGAGACCTGGTGCGCATCGGCGAGCGAGAGCTGGAGTGGCAGGAGTGAGCCGGCGCGTCGGGGTCCTGGGCGGCACCTTTGACCCCATCCATCATGCCCACCTCGTAGCCGCCCAGGAGGCTCTCCATGCCCTGGCCCTGGATTGCGTCCTCTTTGTGCCGGCCGGGAACCCGCCCCACAAGCCGGCGCAGCCCATTTCGGCGGCGTCCCACCGCGTGGCCATGGTGTCGCTGGCCATCGCCGGCAGGCCGGGCTTTCAGCTCTCGCTGGTAGACGTGGAGCGACCAGGGCCGCACTATACCGTGCAGACCCTCACCATCCTCCGCGAGCGCTGGGGAGCGGAGGCCCGGTTCTTTTTTATCGTCGGCACCGACTCGCTGGCCGAGCTGTCTACCTGGCGCCAGCCCGAGGGCATCGTGGCCCTGGCCGACCTGGCCGTCGTCGAGCGGCCCGGCGCCCCCGTCGACGTGGAGGCCCTGGAGGCGCGCCTGCCGGGCCTGGGCAGGCACCTCCACCGCGTCGACATGCCCCTGCTCCAGATCTCGTCAACTGACCTGCGGGCCCGTGTCCGCGACGGCCGCCCCATCTCCTTTCTCGTGCCCCAGGCGGTGGAGGATTATATCCGGGAGCATGGCCTGTACCGGGACGGGGAAACGTAACCCGGGCCGGGCGCAACGTTACAGGAGGAAAACCCCATGGCACTGCTTCTCGAAGAGCTAGGCTGGCCCGACGTCCAGGAGTACCTGGGCCGGGATGACCGCCTGATCCTGGTGGTGGGCAGCACCGAGCAACACGGCCGCCACATGGCCTTTGGCAGCGACGTCTGGCAGCCGTGGGAGGTGGCCCGCCGGCTCAGCGACCGCACCGGTGTGCTCCTGGCACCGCCGGTGAACTATGGCATGTCGCTCCACCACCTGGGCTTTCCCGGCAGCCTGAGCCTGCGCCCCGACACGCTCACCTCCATCCTCATCGACCTCCTGGAGAGCGCCTACGGCCACGGCTTTCGCCACGTGCTCCTCCTCAACGGCCACGGCGGCAACGCGGCTCCCATCCAGGTGGCCCTCGTCGAAGTCCTGAACGAGCTGAACGGGCTGGAAGTGCGGGTGGGCCACTGGTGGCACGAGCCCGAGGTCGAAGCCGTCTTTGCCGAGGGCCTGCCGGGCGTGGCCGCGGGGCACGCCGACCCCAGCGAGACCTCGGCGGTGCTGGCCATCCGGCCCGACGCGGTACACCTGGAGCGCGCGGACCACAGCCCCGACGCGCCCCGGGGCCTGTTCCTGACCAGGCAGGTTTTCCTGGAGCACTATCCCCACGGCGTTATCGGCGGCGATCCGCGGCGAGCCTCGGCCGAGCTTGGCGAGGCTGCCCTGTCGGCGGCCGTCGCCGCCTACGAGCGCGTCCTGTCCGGCATGCGCCCTGATCTATAAGCCCGGGCGGGCCAATAGACATATAAAGGGTTACAGACCACAGTTGCACCCCAAAAGCAACTATGTTATAATTTAGCCATCGTCGCGAGCACGAGGTTCACCAGATTCCCGCTCGCTGGTCAGTCCCCTTGATGCGGGCTGCCTTCGACGTCGAAGGCATCGCCCAACCTGGTTACGTTCGTGTGTCGGTCACAAGTGAATGCTGCAGGAAAGGAGGTGATTGCCACTTACCATCGTCGCGTGGTTTGTGTCGCTGCCTAAAGCCATTACTCAAAGGAGGAGGAAACGGTGAAGGTCAAATCCTTTTCGGCTGTGGTCAGTTTGCTGATCCTGCTAAGCCTGGTGCTGGCCGGCTGTAACGGCACCACGCAGGATGCCAACGAGTGTCCGCCGTGTCCCGAATGCCCCGAAGCGGGCGAATGCCCGCCCTGCCCGACGGCCGCCCCGGCAGCTCAGGCGCCGGCGGCCACGGGCAGAATCCTGGATGCCGTCCGCTCCCGGGGTCGAGTCGTCTGTGGGGTCCACACCAGCCTTCCGGGTTTTGGCTACCTGGACGCCGATGGACGGAACGTAGGCTTTGACATTGACTTGTGCCGCGCGGTGGCTGTGGCCATGTTCAACGATCCCGAGGCGGTCGAGTTTGTCGCCATCCAGGCCGCGGATCGCGGCCCGGCGCTGCAAAACGCCGAGGTGGACATGGTGGCTCGCAACATGACCTGGACCACCACCCGCGAAACCCAATGGGGCAATTTCACCCAGATCATGTTCTACGACGGCCAGGGTATGATGGTCCGGGCCGACAGCGGCTTTACCACCCTGGAGGACCTGGATGGTGCCACGGTGTGCGTCACCACGGGCACCACGACAGAGTTGAACCTGGCCGACGCATTCCGCCAGCGAGGCCTGGAGTTTACGGCGGTCACCTTCGAGGACACGTCGGCAGTCTATAGCGCCTACCAGGACGGCCGGTGCGACGCCGCCACCAGCGACAAGTCGCAGTTGGCCGCCGTGCGCAGCGGTTTCACGAACCCCGACGAGCACGTGCTCCTGGACGTCACCATGTCCAAGGAACCGCTGACCCCCGCGGTGCCGGCCGGCGACGAGCAGTGGTTCGACATCGTCAAGATGACCATGTGGGCGCTGATCTATGCCGAGGAGCTGGGCATCAACTCGCAGAACGTGGACGACATGAGCGCCAGCGAGAACGCCGAGGTGTTGCGCTTCATGGGCGTCGAGGGCAGCTTTGGCCAGGAAGACCTGGGAATGGCCACCGATTTCGCGGCGAACGTGATCCGCACCATGGGCAATTATGGGGAGATCTACGATCGGTACATGGGGCCCAACGGCCTGTCGTTTACGCTGGAGCGTGGGCTGAACAATCTCTGGACCCAGGGCGGCCTGCTGTACGCGGTGCCGCTCCGGTAGTCGACGCGCTGGGGCGCAGCCTGGCCTCCCCCTGGCCGGGCTGCGCTTCCCGGGGCGCGGGTCAGCGCCCTTACGACGGTTGGTTTTTGATAGAATAGGGGACGGGCCATTATCATGAGCCAAGCATCCTTGACGCGGTTCCTCTATCGCCGCGGTGTGCCACTGTGGCGGGACGTCGTGGTCCTGCAATGGTTCGCGCAGATCGTCTCTGCCATCGCCATTGTCGGCTTTGTCGTCTTTTTCGTCGGCAACGTGCTGGAAGCAGCCGATAGCCGGGGCCTGGGCCTGGGCTACGACTTTTTGGACGACGCGGCGGGCTTTCCCCTGCCCGAGTCGGTCCTGCCCTACGACCCCTCCCGCGCCTTTGGCTACGCCTTTTTCATCGGCCTGCTGCACACGCTCCGCGTGTCGCTGGTGGGCATCGTCCTGACCACGATAGTGGGCGTCGTGGTCGCCCTGGGCCGGCTGTCCACCAACTGGTTGGTGAACAAGCTGGCCGGCACCTATATCGAGATCATTCGCAACGTACCCCTGGCCGTACAGCTCTTTTTCTGGTATTTTGCCGTCTTTCAACAGCTTCCCTCCGTGCAGGAAAGCATGACGCTGCCCGGGCCGGTCTATCTCAGCCAGCGTGGCCTCTATTCGGTCTGGGCCGAGCCGACGGCCACCTTTGGCACCTGGATGATTTTCGTGGCGGCTGGCGTGATCCTGTCGGGAGTGCTGCATCGCGTCCTGATTCGCTACCAGATCCACACCGGGCGCTCCACCTACCCCCTGGCCACCTCCCTGGCGGTGTTGCTGGGGTTGCCGGCCATCGGCTGGTTGGTGGTGGGCGCCAGCCCGCTGCAAAAGACGGTGCCCGAGCTGGGCCGCTTTAACTTCCAGGGCGGCCTGAACCTGACCCCCGAGTTCGCGGCGCTGCTGGCCGGCCTGGTGATCTATACCGGGGCCTTTATCGCCGAAGTGGTGCGGGCGGGCATCCAGGCCGTGCACAAGGGCCAGTTCGAGGCCGCCCGCGCCCTGGGCCTGGGTCCCATTTCGGTGCTGCGGCTGGTCGTCTTTCCCCAGGCCCTGCGGATCATCATCCCGCCCCTCATCAGCCAATACCTGAACCTGGCCAAGAACTCGAGCCTGGCGGTCCTGGTGGGCTACCCCGACCTCTTTTTCGTGGGCAAGACGACCATCAACCAGGCCGGGCGGGCGGTGCCGGTCTTTGTGCTGATGATGGCCTGTTACCTGGCCATCAGCATCGTCACGTCGGTCATCATGAACATCTATAACCGGCGCGTGCGCCTGGTGGAGCGCTGATCATGGCTACGACAGACCTGACCGCAGCGGAATCGACCGTTTCGCGACCGCCCGCGCCGCTCAAGCCGCTGGAGTGGATCAAGAAGAACCTGTTCCACGGTTGGTTCAACAGCATCCTGACCATCGTCACCGCCGTCGTGCTCTTTTTCCTGCTGAGGGGCATCTTTACCTGGGTGTTTGTCACGGCCGACTGGACACCCGTGGCCCACAGCCTGCGCCTCTTTGCCGTGGGCCAGTATCCAACCTCGGAGCTGTGGCGCGTGGGCCTCATCCTGGCCATGACCTCGCTGCTCATGGGGCTGAGCTGGGGCGTCTGGGGCGGCACCGTGCGCACCTTTGCCCTGGCCCTGGCCGTGGGCTTTGCCGTCATCGCCCTGCTGCCCATGGACCTCTATCGCGTCAACGAGGACCCGCTGGACCTCAGCATCCGGCTGGGGTTCGCCTCCTATCCGGCCCTGGTGATGGCCGGCTACGCCGTGGGCAGGCGGGGCGTGCTAAAATCGCGGCTGCTGGCCATCCTGTGGCTGGTGTCGTTGGTGCTGACCTTTGTCCTGCTCTCCGGTTTTTCGGGCAGCAGCCTGTTGCCCAGGGTGGAGACGGGCATGTGGGGTGGCCTGCTCCTCACCTTCCTGCTGGCCCTGGTGGGCATCGTCGCCTCGTTTCCCATCGGCGTGCTGCTGGCCCTGGGCCGGCAGAGCTCGCTGCCGGTGCTCAAGATCTTTTGTACGCTGTTCATCGAGCTGGTGCGCGGCGTGCCGCTGGTGACGATCCTGTTCATGTTCTCCCTGATCTTGCCCCTGTTCCTGCCGCCCGACGTGCGCCTCGACCGGGTGTTGCGGGCCATGGCCGCCATGACCTTTTTCGCCGCGGCCTACATGGCCGAAAACATCCGGGGTGGGCTACAATCCATTCCCCGGGGCCAGGTGGAGGCGGCCAAGGCGGTGGGTCTCAGCGGCTTTCAGACCACGACCTTTATAGTCCTGCCCCAGGCGCTGCGGGCCGTCATCCCGGCCATCGTGGGCCAGTTCATCGCCCTGTTCATGGACACGACCCTGGCCATCATCGTCGGCCTGGTCGAGCTGCTGGCCGTGGGCCGGGCCGTGCTCAACGCCAACGTGGAGTGGCTCCTGCTCGATAAGGAGGTCTATCTCTTTATCGCCGCCATCTTCTGGATCTTTACCTTCTCCATGTCGTACGCCAGCCGCCGGCTGGAGCGGGCGTTGGGCGTGGGCGAGCGATAGCAAATGTAGGGGCGAACCCTTACGGCGGTCGCCCCCCTGCGGTCGCCCCGTTGGGCAGGGGCGAGCCCTGCCCCTACCCGGAACGATCGGGTGTGGGCGAGCGATAGCAAATGTAGGGGCGAACCCTTGCGGTCGCCCCGTTGGGCAGGGGCGAGCCCTGCCCCTACCCGGAATGATTGGGTGTGGGCGAGCGATAGCAAATGTAGGGGCGAACCCTTGCGGTCGCCCCGTTGGGCAGGGGCGAGCCCTGCCCCTACCCGGAATGATTGGGTGTGGGCGAGCGATAGCAGGGGCGAGCCCTGCCCCTACCCGGAACGATCGAGAAGATACGGGAAGGGGAACGTTGAAGGAGCAAAGCATGGCCAAACAAGCGGAGAAGCGGCAAGACGTTGGAGACGAGATCATCATTTGCCGCAACGTGGAAAAGTGGTTCGACGACTTTCACGTGTTGAAGGGCATCACCATCACCGTGCGCAAGGGCGAGGTCGTGGTCGTCTGCGGGCCCTCGGGCTCGGGCAAGTCCACCTTTATCCGCACTATCAACCGCCTGGAGGAGCACCAGCGGGGCGACATCATCGTGGACGGCATCGAGCTGAGCAACGACTTGCGGAACATCGCGGCCGTCCGCAGCGAGATCGGCATGGTGTTCCAGCAGTTCAACCTCTTTCCTCACCTGACCGTGCTGCAGAACGTGACCCTGGCGCCCATCTGGGTGCGCAAGTGGCCCAAGGCCAAGGCCGACGAGAACGCCCACCGGCTGCTGGAGCGGGTGGGCATCCCCGAGCAGGCCAGCAAGTTCCCCGGCCAGTTGTCGGGCGGCCAGCAGCAGCGGGTGGCCATTGCCCGGGCCCTGGCCATGGAGCCCAAGATCATGCTCTTTGACGAGCCGACCTCGGCCCTCGACCCGGAGATGATCAAAGAGGTGCTGGACGTGATGCGCGGCCTGGCGCGGTCGGGCATGACCATGATCGTCGTCACGCACGAGATGGGCTTTGCCCGCGAGGTGGCCGACCGCATCGTCTTTTTCGACGACGGCCAGATCGTGGAGCAGGCCCCGCCCGCCGAGTTCTTTGCCAATCCCCGGGAGGAGCGCACCAAGCTATTCCTCAGCCAGATATTGACACACTGACGCCTCGGCTCTATAATAGGCTGGCATCGCGCTGACCGGCTGCAGGCCGGTCAGCTTGCTTATGGGCGCCCGTGGCCCGGACTGGAGGAAGGTTGAAATTTGGGCTGTCGACCGGCACCTTCTATATCTATCCCCTGCGCACCGTGTTCCGCTGGGCGCGGCAGGCGTCCTTCGACACCGTCGAGCTGGTCGTCAACCCCGAGGTCATTGCCCGAGGCGGCGCCGCGGTGCGGCGCGTGGCCGAAGAGGAGGGAATGCCCATCGGCTCCGTCCACCCCACGGTGGTGCGCTTGCCCGGCTGGTGGGAGCGGCGCGGCGGGATGGAGCGCACCATTCCCCTGGCCATGGAAACCGGGGCCGGCACGATGGTCATGCACACGCCGCGGTCCGAGAGCCTGGACGCCGGCGAGGGCCTGGCCTTCCGGCAGCTCGTCGAGCGCTGGCAGCCGCGCCTGGCGGCCTCGGGCAACGGGCTGCGGCTGGCGGTGGAGAACAAGGCCGTCCGGAGTGCCCTGGACCGGCGCTTTGCCCTGACGCCCGTGGAGCGGCTTCGGGCCTTTGCCGACCGCCACGACCTGGACCTGGTGCTGGACACGATGCACGCCGGCTCGGCAGGGGTGGACCTGGTCTATGCCAGCAAGGTGTTCGACGGGCGGCTGGCGGAGGTGCACCTCAGCGACATGGGCGGGCACGTGCCCCTGGGCAACTGGCGCCTGGCCCAGGACCTGTGGAGCCAGCACCGCTTCCCGGGCGCTGGCAAGCTGGCCCTGGAGGAGATGGTGGCCGCCCTGGCGGCGGCCGGGTTCGAGGGGACGGTGGTCCTGGAGGTCAACCCCGTGGCGGCCCGCATCTGGTGGCCGGCCGCTGCCCGGCGGCGCCTGGACCGGGCGNNGGCGGCGCGGGCCCGGGGTAGCGCGCCGGGGCGCGCACATCGATTGCGAAGGGGCTGCGATGGGGTCCGGGGCTATGCTTCCTGGCCCTCCTGCCCTTCGGCAGTCTCGGGCTCGGGGAGGCGCACCCGCTTCAACGAGACCTTGTTGGCCTGGCGGCACTGGGGGCATTCGGCTACGTAGTGGCTCGGCTTGCCGTCGATGCCCTGGGCTGCCAGCTCATTGGCGATGTACTGCTCGGTTAATTGAAAGGCATTGCCGCACTTGAAACAGCGAACCTTGACCATGTTCCTCTCCGTGCACGTTGTAGATGCCAGTATAGCACGCCTGGCAGTGGCTGTCAACGCCGGCCCGCGAGGGGCCGGGGCCGTTGCAGCGTCGGTCCTGTTGCCTGGGATCGCCGAGCGCCGGCTCAGCGTTTCCCTCTGCACGCGACCTGCCGAGCAGGCGCTCGGCGCTCCCAGCCCCCCTGAGTGTTATGGTGTTGTGTGGTTTATGAACGTACGCGGTTGATCGCTGCGCTCACAATGACGGAGGAGGGCCTCGATGCTGATGGGTGAGCTGGCCGCCCTGGGCGGCGCGTTCCTGTGGGCCGTGGCTTCGGTCATCTATACCCGGGTGGGGCGGGCCGTGGGGCCGGCGGAGATGAACCTGCTCAAGAACGTGGTGGCCCTGGCCATGCTGGGCCTGACGCTCCTGTTCGTGGGCCAGGCCCTGCCCGACGCCGCCGGCCCGGCAGTGGCCCTGCTGCTCCTGAGCGGCGTCGTGGGCATCGGCCTGGGCGATACGGCCTATTTCGAGACGCTGAACGCCGTGGGTCCGCGCCGGGCGCTACTGCTGGAGACCCTGGCCCCGCCCCTGGCCGCCCTGTTGGCCCTCGTCTTCCTGGGAGAAAGGCTGCACCCGGGGGCCTGGCTGGGCATCGCCGTGACGGTCGTGGGCGTGACCTGGGTCATCACCGAGCGGGCGCCGCAAGCGGGCAGCGGGACCGCGCGAGAAGCGGCCGCGGTGGCGGGGGGGCGACTGCGGCGCGGGCTGCTCTTTGGCCTGCTGGCCGCCCTGGCGCAGGCCGGGGGCGCGGTCCTCTCCCGGGCCGCCTTCCTGGAGGCCGACGTCAGCTCCCTGTGGAGCGCCTTTCTGCGCCTGGCCGCCGGCGCCGTGGTGCTGGGCCCGTGGCTGGCGCTCACCAGGTGCCGGGTGGGGGGCTGGCTGCGGCAGCCGGGGGCTGCCGCCCTGGGGGGCAGGCTGCTGGCGGCCATCACCCTGGGCACTTACCTGGCCCTGTGGCTGCAACAGGTCTCGCTAAAGCTCACGCTGGCCGGCGTCGCCCAGACGCTCTTTGCCACCAGCCCGCTCTTTGTGTTGCCCTTTGCCGCGTGGCAGGGAGAGCGCATCAGCCTGCGCGCGGCCCTGGGCGCCGGCCTGGCCCTGGGGGGCGTGGCCCTGCTCTTTGCCTTCTGACGGCCTTCTGCGACGTCCCCGGCGCCTGCCCGCCGGGCTAGCAGGTTTTCGGAGAGGCGCTTGCTTGCTGGTTCGTAGTGGGCGATTTATCGCCCAGGAAGCGCGCTGAAGCGCGCACTACGAACGGGCACTGCGGACGGGCTCTACGACAGGCTGTTAGAGGTCCTCGACCTGGGCGCGGATGCGGCCCAACTGGCTGGCGATGTCGGCCGTCTCGGCCTCGAGGGCCAGCAGCTTCTGGCGCTCGGCGCGGACAAAGCGCGTGTAGGGCGCCACCGCTTCGCGCAGACGCTGGATGCTGCGCTCCATCTCCCGCTCGAACTGCTCGGTCATGGCGGTCGTCAGCCGCGCCTGGAGGTCGTCCAGCTTCTTGCGCAGGTCGTTCTTGGCGTGGCGCCGCTTGGCGGGGATGATGAGCAGCCCGACGAGGGCCAGGGCGCCGGCGCCCAGGATGCCGGTAAAGTCCAGGAGGGCGGTGTGGAGGATGGCGACCAGGATGGCCCCCAACCCCACGGCGCTCACCTCGACCACGGCGGCGCCTGCCACGGCGTCGCGCACGCCCGAGGCCAACTGGCGGGCCTCAGCCTCACGGTCGTAGGTCAGGACCACGTCCTTGGCGGCCCGGCCAACCGAGTCCAGGAGGGCGCGGCGGTTGTACTCGAAGGGCCCGCCCACCTGGCCGATAATCTTGTCGCGGCCCGCCCGCGCCTCGGCGCGCTCCTCCACATCGGCCCGGTGGCGATCCAGGTAGGCCAGGGTGGCCTGCCACTGGCGCAGGTCCTTTTCCACCAGCCAGTCGATGAGCGAGTTCACCTCGCGCTCGATCTCGTAGGGCGTCTCGCCCACCACCTGGCGCTCGAACTCGCCCTGGATGCGCTGCGTGTTCACCAGGTCGAGGACGCGGGGCAGGCGCAGGGTTTCGTCAAAGTAGTGCATGCCCCGGTTGTTCATGGCCAGGAGCACCTTCTCGATGTCGGCCAGGCGGTAGCGAAAGTCCTGGTGCATGTCGCTGCGATAGATCTCGAGCTGGGCGTCAATGTTGTCGATGGCCTCCATGTCGGCGGCCAGGGTCTCCAGGCGGGCCTGGACCAGCTCGCCGTAGGCGCCCACCAGGCGCTCGCCCACGCCCAGGGGGTTGCGCAGCTTGAGGCGGATGCGGCTCTTTTCGTCCAGCGTCCGCAGGATATAGGTCTCCACGGCCTGGAAGCGGCTCACCTCCCACAGGGCGTCCCTCTCGCGCCGGCTCTCGGCCTCCTTGGCCCTCAGCGCCAGGCGGGACGACACGGCAAAGATCTCGGGGACAAAGCCCAGGAGGGCCAGGGCATTCTGGCGGATAAAGTCGGTGACCTGCTCCACGTCGTCGTCGTCCAGGAGGTCGATCTTGTTCAGGACGATGATGACCTTCTTGCCCCACTCGCGGATGCGCTCCATGAAGGTGCGCTCGCTCTCGGTAAAGGGCCGGTCGGCCGAGGTGATAAAGATGACCAGGTCGCTGCGCGGCACAAACTCCTGGGTGAGCTGCTCGTGGCGGCGGATGATGGCGTTGGTGCCGGGGGTATCGACGATGTTGATCTCCCGCAAGAAGTCGGCCGGGTAGGTGAACGTCATCACCCCGTCCTCCTCCACCTGGCGATCGGCCTCTGCGCCGTAATCGAGGATGTGGATCTGGGCGGTGGTGGGGGTCACACCCTCGGGCAAGAAGCGCTCGCCGAGGAGGGCGTTGATAAAGGCCGACTTGCCGCTGTTGAACTCGCCGACGATGACGAGCAAGAAGAGGCCGTCGAGCTGCTGCAGCGATTTGCGCAGGGCTTTCTGGTCCTCAGGAGTGACCTCGAAGGAGGCGAGGGCCAGTTGCAGTCGCTGCAGGGCGTCCTTTTCGTCCTTCAGGATCTGGTTCTCTTTCCGGTTGAGTATGGTTCGTAACAAGGTATCCTCTGTTCGCCGTTTCCGGCAGCTCGTGGCGGCCCCTACCAGGCAAAGCGGGGCCGGCGCTCGTCGAGGCGCAGGCCGGCATCCGCCGCCAGGCGCACCGCCTCGGCATATTCCGCCGCCGTCACGCGCCGGTCCAGCGGCGGCATCTGGCTCGCCCGGTAGCAGGGCCGGTACTGGGCCATTACATTGATATACGTTCGGGGCGACACCTCGTCGCGCAAGAAGCGGACGACCTCGCCCGTGCCCGCCAGGCCCTCGGGCAGGACCAGGTGGCGCACCAGCAGGCCGCGGCGGGCCACGCCGTCGCCGTCGATGACCAGGTCGCCCACCTGGCGGTGCATCTCGCGGATTGCCGCGCGGTTGACCTCCGGGTAGTTCCTCACGCCGGAGAAGCGGAGGCCCGCGCCGGCGTCGGCGTACTTGGCGTCGGGCATGTAGACGTCCACGATGCCATCGAGGAGGGCGAGGGTGCGCAGCGAGTCGTAGCCGCCCGTGTTGTAGACCAGGGGCAGGCGCAGCCCCGCCTCGGCGGCCACGAGGAGCCCGAGGAGCACCTGGGGCACGACGTGGCTGGGCGAGACCAGGTTGACGTTGTGGCAGCCGGAAGCCTGCAGGCTGAGCATCATCGCCGCCAGGTCTTCCGGCTCGACCTCGTGGCCCTGGCCCCCCTGGCTGATGTCATGGTTCTGGCAGAATTGGCAGCGCAGGTTGCACCAGGTAAAGAAAATGGTGCCCGAGCCGCCGCGGCCGACGAGGGGCTCTTCCTCGCCAAAGTGAGGGCCGTAGCTGGAGACCAGGGCCCGGTCGCCGGTGTGGCAGCCGGCCTTCTCGGCGCCCAGGCGGCGGTTGGCCCCACACTCCCGGGCACAGATGTCACACGCCTCCAGCCGGGCATAGGCCTCGGCCGCCCGCCGCTTTAGCTCGCCGGAGCGCAACCGGGCCACGTACGCGGGCTCAAAGGGCGTCACGGGGCAGCCACCTCCGGATCACCAACTGACGGGCACCATCTGCAGGCGGCGCATCTTGTCGCGGTACTTCAGGTGCTTGTACTGGCGGCCGTACTCGTACAACTGGCGCGTAACCTCCACGTCCTGCTGGCAGTAGTCCAGGATCTCTTGCATCTTGCCCTCGCGGTACCAGGCCAGGGCTTGCAGGCCATCGGCCGACTTGCAACAGCCCAGGGTGCACTCGGCCAGGGCGTTCAGGCCGACGCGAAAGCCCAGGCGGCGGTACACGTGGTCCAGCATGTCCACCGTGGGCAGATCGTCCAACGGATCGTCGGTGTAGGCGCGCAGGACCTCGTAGTCAAAGCTGAGGACGTTAAAGCCCACCACCAGGTCGGCGGCCCGCAGCTCGGCCAGGAGCTCGGCGCACCGGTCCTCGGTATAGTGGTGGTAGGCGCCCGTGGCCGTCGAGTAGGTCACCGCCGCCGCCAGGCCCATGCGCCGGATGTTGTGCCGGCCGCCCACCTCGTCAAAGCTGCGCTGCGTCTCGACGTCAAAGAACACGACGTTCATGTCTCACCCCATTCTGTGCGAGGCCCGGGCGCTGCTCGCTGCCGGGCGCCCGGAAACCCAGTTCATTCTAACATGAACCGTGCCGGGGTGCAAGGATGGTTGCGGGGCGGTCAGCAATTCCGAGTACGGCTCGGGTTTGGTACCCTTGCGCCCGCCAGATCTGGCGGTCCACGCCGAGCGAATAAGCAGAGTCGGGCTTGCACCTCGCACCGCTTTTGACGAAAGCAACCCTTTGCGCTATACTCTCAAGGCCCGATGCCCACAAGGGGAGGGATGCTGCCATGCCAGAATTCTGCCACGGAGACGATGTTGAGCTCTACACCGGGAGCTAGTGAAAAGCGATGGCTGCCACGCTGAGACAACTGCTGGCCTCCCTGCCGCGGGCCGAGGTGCGGGACCTGGCCTCGTTGGGGCGGCAGGATGAGGACGACCTGAGGGTCGAGGAGATCGTCTTCGACTCGCGCCGGGCGGGGCCCGGGAGCCTCTTTGTGGCCTATCGCGGGGTCGAGACGGACGGCCACGAGCACGCCGCGGCGGCCGTGGCGCGGGGGGCGGTGGCCGCTGTCGTGGAGCGGGAGCTGCCCGGGCTGGGGGTGCCCCAGGTGCTGGTGCCCAACGGGCGCGAGGCCCTGGCCCACCTGGCGGCGGCCTGGCACGGCTACCCGGCCCGCCGCCTGACGGTCGTCGGCGTGACGGGCACCGACGGCAAGACCACCACCTGCAACCTGCTGCACAGCATCCTCTCGGCCGCCGGCCGCCGGGCCGGCCTGGTGACGACGGTCAACGCCGTCATTGGCGAGCGGGTGTTGGACACGGGCCTGCACACCACGACGCCCGACGCTCCCGACCTGCAGCGCTTCCTGGCCGAGATGGTGGACGCCGGCCTGGAGATGGCCGTGCTGGAGGTCACCTCCCACGGGCTGGAGCAGCACCGCGTCACGGCCTGCGATTTCGACGTGGCCGCCGTGACCAACGTGACCCACGAGCACCTGGACATTCACGGCAGCCTGGAGGCCTACCGGCGGGCCAAGATGATGCTCTTCGAGCACCTGATGGCGGGCTACCGCAAGCCCGGGGTACCCAAGGTGGCCGTCCTCAACGCCGACGACGACTCGTACCGCTACCTGGCGCCCATCCCCGCCGACCGCCACCAGGCCTACAGCCTGGGCGGCCGGGGCGACGTGGTGGGCACCGGGGTGCGGCGCGCGCCCGGGGCGGCCCACGTGACGGTCCAGGGGCCCGGGTCGTCCTTCGAGCTGCGCAGTCGCCTGGCCGGCGACTTTAACCTGTACAACGTCCTGGCCGCCACAACCGTGGCCCTGGCCCTGGGCGTCGAGGCGGAGGCCATCCAGGAGGGGGTGTGGCGGGTCGAGGGGGTGGTGGGGCGCATGGAGCGCATCGACGAGGGACAGGATTTCACCGCCATCGTCGACTTTGCCCACACGTCCAACGCCCTGCAGCGCGCCCTGGAAGCCGCCCGGGGGATGACGGACGGGCGCGTCATTGCCGTCTTTGGCTGCGCCGGCGAGCGGGACCGTGAAAAGCGGGCCCGGATGGGCGAGATCTCGGGCCGCCTGGCCGACGTGACGGTCATGACCGCGGAGGACCCGCGCCGCGAGTCGCTGGAAGCGATCCTGGACGAGATGGCCCGCGGGGCCGAGGCGGCGGGCGCCGTGGAGGGCCGCTCCTATTACCGCGTGCCCGACCGGGCGGAGGCCATCCAGTTCGCCGTGGACCTGGCCCGCCCCGGCGACCTGGTCATCGCCTGCGGCAAGGGCCACGAGCAGTCGATGTGCTTTGGGCGCGAAGAGCGGCCCTGGAACGAGCACGCGGTGGTGCGGGCCGCCCTCAGGCGGCGGCTGGAGCGAGGATCGGGAGGGATATGAGCGCGCTGGCAGTGGTGCTCGCCGTGTCGCCCGTCATTTTCATCTTCTTGCTGCTGGCCGTGGCGCGCATGGCCGCCGACACGGCAGGCGTTGTCGGCTGGATCCTGACCGTGGCCGTGGCCTGGCTCTATTTCCAGACGCCGCCGGCGGTGGCGATGCAGGCCAGCGTGGCGGGCATCCTGGCCTCGCTGCCCATCGCCCTCGTGGTGGCCACGTCCATCCTGCAGGTGACCCTGATGATCGAGACCGGGGCCATTGCTCGCGTCGTGGCCCTCGTCAAGTCGGTGGCGCCTGCCGACCGCGTGGTCCAGATCATGATCATCAACGTCGGCTTTGGCACTATGCTGACGGCCCTGGGCGCCGTGCCGGTCTCTATCCTGCCGCCCATCATGATAGCCCTGGGCTACTCTTCCTTCGCGGCCATCGCCCTGCCGGCGCTGGGCTACGACGCCCTGACCACCTACGCCCTCCTGGGCATTCCCGTGGTCGTCTTTGCCGGCTTTGTGGGGCGGCCCGTGGGCGAGGTGGGCGGCTATTTCGCGCGCTACATGCCCGTCATCAGCACCTGCATCGCCGTGGGCATGCTGTGGCTCGTGGGACGCTGGAACATGGTGCGCCAGGGCGCGCTGCCTGCCCTGTTGGCCGGGCTGACCGCCGGGCTGCTGTGCATGGCCACCACCGCCGCCGGCCTGGTGACCGTGACGGGCATCGTCGCCGGGCTGGGCGTCGTCCTGGTCATGCTCGCCTATCTCAAGGTGCGCGGCCGGCCGCTCCGCGACCGCGGCTGCCTGGGCCCGGCCGACCTGGCCGCCGAGGAGCGGCTGTCGCTGGGCGCTGCCATCTCGCCCTGGGCTCTGCTCACGGTCCTGGCCCTGGTGGTCAATGCCCCGTTCCTGCCTTTCTTTGACCTGGTCTTTCAGCGGTGGGCCATGCCCGTGGAGATTATCCCCGGCGCGCCCGAGCGGGTGCGGCTCTTCTGGCAGGCCTACTTCTGGATCCTGGTCAGCACCCTCCTGGCCCTGCCCTTCCTGAAGCCCACCCGGGCGCAACTGGCCACCACGGCGCGCAAATGGCTCAAGCGCGCCCCGCGGCCGGTCCTGGCCGCGGCCATCTTTTTCGCCATCGCCTTTGTTATCAACCACTCGGGCAAGGGGACGGACTGGCAACTGGCGGTGCCGCAGAACAACATGGTGCACGTCCTGGCCACGGCCTCGGCGGCGGCCCTGGGCCAGCTCTATCCCCTGGTCTCGCCCTTGCTTGGGCTGTTGGGCGGGTTCGTCAGCGGCTCCGAGACGTCGTCCATTGCCATGCTGACCGCCCTCCACCTGGACACGGCCGGCCGCATCGGCGCCAACGGCCTGCTCATCGCTGCGGCCAGTGGCATCGGCGGCGGGCTGGCCAGCTCCATCTCGCCGGCCAAGCTGCAGAACGCCTCGGCGGCCATCGACGCCATCGGCGAGGAGTCGCACGTCATCCGCCACACCCTGGTCGTCGCCCTGGCCATCACCGTGGTGTGCGCCATCATGACGCTATTGTGGTCGTGAGGGGAGCGGGTTGGGAGTGGGACGGTTGAGCGGCTTCAGGGAGCGGGTGCGGGGGCAGCGGCTGCTGGCGGCAGCGGTGCCCATCGTGCTCGCCTCGACGCTGCTCCTCCTCCTGCCCGAGGTGACGACCTGGCTCCGCTGGGTCGCCATGGCCGCCCTGGGCTGGTGGCTGCCGGGCGCCCTCCTCGTGGCCCACTGGCGGCTGCGCGACCTGGAGCCGCCCACGGCCGGCCTCCTGGCGCTGGGGCTGGGCCTGTGCTGGCTCGTGGTGCTGCTGTTGCTCATCCACGCCTTGCCGGGTCCCATGGGCCGCGGCCACCTGGCCGGCGTCTACGGGGCGGGCGCCATGGCCCTGGCCGCCGGCCTGCTCTGGCGCCGGCCCCTGCCCCTTCGCCCGGTGCTGCCCTGGACGTGGACCTGGCTCCTGGCCCTGGTGGCCCTGGCGGGCCTCTTGCGGCTGCCTGGGCTGGGCTACCACCAGTTGCACACCGACGAGACGGTCGTCCTGCTCCACGCCAGGCAGGCCCTGGAAGGAGAGGACGACGCCTTTGCCGGCCATCAGAAGGGACCGGGCGAGCTGGCCGTGGCGACGGCCTTTTACGGGGCCATGGGGTCCATCGACGAGGCGACGGGCCGGCTGCCCTTTGCCCTGGCGAGCGTGGGCAGCGTGCTGGGCGTCGCGCTCCTGGGCCGGCGCCTCTTTTCGGCGGCCGCCGGCTTCTGGGCAGGCGTTCTCCTGGCATTTAACGGGTTTGCCCTGGGGCTGTCGCGGCTGGTGCAGTACCAGGGCGCGGTGCTGCTCATGGCGGTGCTCATCGTCCTGGCCGCCTGGGAGTTTTCCCGGCGCGGCGAGGTGCGCTGGCTGGTCCTGGCCGGTGCCTTTTGCGCCCTCGGCCTGGTGATGCACTACGAGCTGGCCCTCCTGGCGCCCCTGGTGTTGGCGCTGTGCTGGATCGGCTGGCGGCGGGCGGCCGACCGGCGGCGGGTGCTGGCGGCGGGCCTGGGCGCTGCCGGGGTCGCCGGGCTGCTGGTGGCCCTGGCCTACCTGCCCCTCCTGACGAGCCCCCGGCTGGCCGCGACCCAGGACTATCTGGGGGTTCGCGTGGGCGGTGCCAGCGGCCTCAACCTCGCCTTTTTCGTCGAGATGGGCACCTTTTACAACTCGACCTACTTTTACGGGGGGCTGCTGCTCCTGCTCGCGGCCGGCTTCGTCCTGGGCTGGCGGCGGGCGCGCAGCGAGACGCTGGCCCTGGTCCTGTGGTTCGTGCCGTTCTTCCTGCTCTACTCGCTGGTGATGGAATTTCCCGGCACCCACTACTATCACCTCATGGAGAGCTGGTCGCTGCTGGCGGCGCTGCCCCTGGCGACGCTGGCCCGTGCTTCGGGCCTGAGGCCGACCCTCCGCTGGGTGGGCCTCGGGCTGGCCATCGCCTGGCTGGCGCTCTCGGGCGGCTACCTGTACGTCATGTTCTTTCGCCAGGCGCCCGAGACCCTGGCCGACTTTCCCCGCAACCGGCCCGCCCTGTATCGGGCGCCCTACGGCGACGCCGTGCCCCTCTACCCCCGCTTCGGCTTTGCCGTCCAGGAGGGCTGGAAGCCCCTGGGCTTGTTAAGTTACTGGGGCTACCTACCGGGCCGCTACGCCAGCAACGAACGCTCGCGCAGCCTGGCCGCCTGGTACCTGTCCAGCTTTCGCCGGGAGCAGTTTGCCCGATCGCCGGCCTGGGTCCTCGTGGCCGGCGCCATCGAGAAGCCAAACCCGAAGTACAGCGAGGAGGTCCTGGAGGGCTACCAGCACGTGGGAGAGGTGCGGGTGCGCGGCGAGCCCCGCGCCGCCATCTGGGCGCGCGAGCCCCTGCCCGTCCCCTACGTGGTCTATGACGCGGAGGATTTCGAGCTGTTCGACGACATCGTCCCGGCCCTGGAGCCCGAGGCCGACCCGGAGGTGATCCTCGCCGAGGAGGAGCTGGGGGGCGGCCTGGTGCTCCAGTCGGGAGGGATGGACGAGACGGTGGTGGGGGCCGGGCAGGTCCTGCACCTGCTCCTGGTGTGGCGGCCGGAGGAGCCGCTGCCCCTCGACTACAAGCTGTTCGTCCACGTGGCGGGCGAGGACGGCCGGCCCCTGGCCCAATGGGATGGCATGCCCTGCCTCAACACGGCGCGCACCAGCCGGTGGGCCGCCGGCGAGGCGGTGCGCGACCACGTGCTGCTCCGGCTGCCGGCCGAGCTGCCGGCGGGCAGTTACAGGGTGTTGGTTGGGCTCTACGACCCGGCCAACGGCGAGCGCCTGGGGGGGCGCGCCCTGGAGCTGGGCAGCCTGGCGGTCTATTGACGGGCTAGGCTAGTCTTCCAGGACCTCGCCGCAGACGGGGCAGCGGTCGTCGCTGGCGCCCACCTGGGCTTCGCACACGGGGCAAAAGTACCGCAGCTCGGCCCCACAGGCGGCGCACGACTCGTCGCCGGCGCCCACGGCGGCGCCGCAGGCGGGGCAGAGGGGCTGGCCGCACGCCGGGCAGCGATCGGCCCCGGCCTCCACGCTGGCCTTGCAGGCGGGACAGTGGTGCTCAAAGGACAGGCCGCATTCCGGGCAGCGAACCATCTCGGGGGCCAGCCCGGCCCCGCACCGGGGGCAGACCAGCTCCAGCTCGGTGCCGCAGCTCGGGCAGGCCGTGTCGTTCTCGGCCACCGCCGCGCCGCAGGTGGGGCACAGCTCCTGGCCGCAAGCCGGGCACTCGGGCAGGCCCAGGCCGACGTCGACCTTGCAGGTGGGGCAGGGCCGGGCGGCGTGAAAGCCGCAATGGGGGCAGACCGTCTCCTCCTCGCGCAACAGCAGGTAACAGTCGGGGCAGACCCGCTGCCCGCACGATGGGCAGGCGCCCAGCTCGCTGGCATACTTGTCGGTGCAGTTGGGACAGCGCAGGAGCACCAGGCCGGGGGCGGCGGCAAAGATGGTCGCCGAGGCGCGCTGCTCCAGGACGAGCTCCGCGCCGCATTCGGGGCAGGCTGGCGGGCCGTCGAGGATGCGGGCCTGGCAGGCGGGACAGCGCCGCACGAAGAGCAGGCTGCACTCTGGGCAGAGGCGGGCGCCCGCCGCCACCGGAAAGCCGCACGCGGGGCATTCAAAGCTCAGGGCCAGGCCGCAGGCCGGGCACGATTCGTCCTCGTCGCTCTCCAGGGCGTGGCCGCAGCCAGGGCAAAAGACCTGGCCGCAGGCGGAGCAGATCCCGTCGTTGTACGAGACGCCGGTGCCGCACGAGGGGCAGCGCATGGTATCGGGTCCCTCGGCGACGGCGTCTTCGCGGAGGAGGATCAGCTCGACGCCCCCTCCCTCGTCACTCATCCTCGTCCTCTTCTTCAAAGGCAAAGCCGCAATGGGGGCACTCGTCGGCGTTGGCGGGCACCTCCTCGCCACACTCCGGGCAGGCGAAGGCGAACTCGGCGCCGCATACCGGGCAGACCTCGTCCTCTTCCTGGAGGGCCGCGCCGCAATCGGGACACAGGTCGACGCCGCAGTTGGGGCACTCCTCGTCGTCGGGGCCGATGGGCTGGCCGCAGTTGCCGCAGAACTCGGCGCGCTCGACGGCGACGGCCGGCTCGTGGGTCTCGTCCTCGTCCTCGTCCTCAAAGCCCTCGGCCAGCTCGGCGCCACAGAAGGGGCAAACGTCGGCCTCAGGGGGGATCTCCCGATCGCATTCGGGGCAGAAAAAGCCAAACTCGGCGCCGCAGTTGGGGCAGACCGTCTCTTCGGGCGCCAGGGGCTCCCCGCACTCGGGACAAGTAGCGTCCTCGTCCTCGTTTTCGTCCTCGTTGTCCTCCCAGTCGTCGAGCTGGTCCACTTCGATCAGATCGCCATTACGGTCCATGGTCCTATCCTTCCGGGCGGGCGGCGTCCGGGCCACCCACTGCATGGCCGGCCAAGCAAAGAGGCTGCCTCCCGCTCGGGGGCAGCCCCTGGCCGGTTAGCCGGCTCGTGTCTAGTACTCTTTGACGGCGGCCATGATGGCCGCGCCGATGGCTCCCAGGATGGCGGCAAAGACCAGGCCGCCAAGACAGCAGACGGCACCCGTGGCCACCCCGAAGCCCGGGCTCATGAGCGTGGCCGGGTCGATGCCCGACTGCCGCAACTGCTCCAGCGTCTCCGGGGGAACCTGGCTCAGGATGGTGGACGAGTCGGTGGCGACCACCTGGACGGTGATCAAGATGGTGTTCACAATGCCCCCGATGAGAGCTGCCACGACGGCGGCCAGGGCTCCCTGGCCGGCAGCCGTGCCCGCCGCGCGCGGGGGAGGCATCCAATAAGCGGCCAGGACACCGACGCCGGCATAAACCAGGAGGCTCAGGCCGCAGGCGATGAGGCCCACACAGGGGATCAGGCCCAGGAGATTCAACACTACTATGACGGCGCCGCCAATCAAGCCCGCCTTCATCCAGGGTGACATCAGTTGACTCCTTTCTCGTCTTTCGTTTTCAGGTCCGTTTCCGGGCGTGGCTGCCAGGCTGGGATCCGGTCGCCTCGTTGGTCCGTGCGAGAGCCCAACCGTCCTGTTTATACCACGTTTCCCACGAAATGGCAACTGCACCCGCGGGGCGATACCGGGTTGTTGCAAGGTCGGCTACTCCCCAGCAAGCTCGCCGGGATCTGCCGATCCTGGCGGAGCGGTGATCTGGCTGCCTCCCTCGCCTTCTCCCGCTCCGGCGGGACCGCCAGATCCCGCCACCGCTCGCCCTGGCGGGCGCCGGGCAATTCGGACCGAAACGGCTCCAATGGCTGGACTTTCGCGGCGACTTGCGCTATACTACCGGAGAATCGGACCGCCGGACGTTTACGCCACGTGGAGGTGCGTTGTGATTGACAAGAATTATGCCGGCAAGGGATGTGTGGCGCTGCTGCGCACCCAGCCAGATACGGTGCTGGACGACTACCGGCGCCTGCTCAAGCTCGCGAACTATGAGGCCAGCCTGGACCAGAGCCGGCCCACCCTGCTCAAGATCAATATCTCCTGGCAGCAATGGTACCCGGCCTGCTCGACGGCGCCCTGGCAGTTGGAAGGGACGGTCCGCACGCTGTTGGAGGATGGATACCGGGACCTCATCGCGGCCCACAACCGCACCGTGGTCGTGGATGCCTACGTGGGGGAGCGCAACAACAAGCACAAGCTGGTGACGGACAAATACGGGCTGCGCAACGTCCACCTGTACGAGCCCGAGGTCGAGTGGGTGCGCTACGAGCCCAAGGCGCCCATGCTCGTCCTGGACGACGTCTACCCCGACGGCATCTACGTGCCCGGCATCTTTTTCGACAAGAACATCGTGCAGATGCCCACGGTCAAGACCCACGTCTTTACCACCATCACGGGCGCCATGAAGAACGCCTTTGGCGGGCTCCTGTCGGAGCGGCGCCACTGGACCCACGCGGTGATCCACGAGACCGTCGTCGACCTGCTGGCCATCCAGCAAGAGATCCACTCCGGCCTCTTTGCCGTCATGGACGGCACCTTTGCCGGCGATGGGCCGGGACCCCGTGCCATGTGGGTCGACCAGAAGGACCTGATCCTGGCCTCGGCCGACCAGGTGGCCATCGACGCGGTGTCGGCCTATCTCCAGGGCTTTGAACCCCTCGACCTGCCGTTCATCCGCCTGGCCCACGAGCGGGGCCTGGGCGTGGGCGACATCAAGCAGATCGAGATCCTGGGCGACGTCGATCCCGACGAGGTGCGCTGGCACGCCCGCACCGGCGAGACCTTTGCCAGCCGCGGGCAGAAGATGATCTACCACGGCGCCCTCAAGCCCCTGGAGGGCTTCTTGCTGCGCACGCCCCTGGTGCCCTGGTCGTTCGCTGCTTCGCGGGCCTACTACGATGGGTTCTGGTACCCCTTTATCGGCAACAGGCGGGTCCAGGAAGCGCTGCGCACGCCCTGGGGACAGCTTTTCCAGGAGTACGGCAACGTGCCGGCCATCACCCGGCCGCTCTACGAGCCCCGCACGGCAGCCGCCGGGGTCCTGGGCCTGGCCGCGTCGGGCCTGGCGCTGTGGTGGTTGTTGGGCCGGGGGAGACGAAATCGCTCGTAGGCGGGAACGATGGCGCGGCAGAGGATGACGGGGGTGCTCCGCACGCTTCTGAGCAACCTGGGGTCGATGATCCTGGCGTTGCTGCTGGCAGTGGCGGTCTGGATCGCGGCGACGCTCCAGGCCGATCCCTTTGCCGTGCAGCAATACACCGGCCTGCCCGTCGTGCCCATCAACCAGCCGGACAACACGCTCCTTTACCAGGGCGACGAAACGTCGGTGGCGGTGACGATTCGGGCGGCCCAGAGTGTCCTGGACGAGCTGAATGCCCAGGACTTGCGCGCCGTGGTCGACCTCTCGAGCGTGGATGTGGGCGTCGAAGCGGTGGTGCCCATCACCGTCACCGTGGCCGACGAGGGGGTGCGGGTCATGAGCCTGAACCCCGAGGCACAGACCGTGCGCCTGGAAGCCCTGGGAACGCTGACCCTGCCCGTTCAGATCGACGTCGTGGGCCAGGTGCCCATCGGCTACCAGGCCGCCAACCTGGACGTGAACCCGGCCAACGTCCGGGTGTTCGGCCCCGTCCCGGCTCTCGAGCAGGTGAACACCATCACCGGGACCATCGACGTCACGGGCGCCCGGGACGACGTGTCACAGAGGGTGAGCATTGCGCCGCGTAACGTGGCGGGCGAAGTGGTTGCAGGCCTGGAGTGGGAGCCCGACGTGGTCCAGGTCAGCCTGGACATCCAGCGGCGGGTCGGGTACAAGCCCGAGGTGGAGGTGGTGCCCGACCTGCGGGGAGAGCCGGCGGCCGGCCATCGGCGGGGCAGCGTCTCGGTCTTGCCGTCGACGGTGACGCTGGCGGGGCCGACCTCGGTTCTCAACAGCCTGCCCAGCTTTGTCAAGACGCTGCCGGTGACCATCACCAACGCCGCCAACGACCTGACCATGCGCGTTCCCCTGACGGTGCCGAACAGCGTCGTCGTCGTGGAGACCAACTTTGTGACCGTCAACGTAGAGATCTTGCCCATCCTCAGCAGCCGCTCGTTTACGGGCAGCGTGGAGTTCCAGGGGCTGCGCAGCGGCTACCAGGCCACCGTCTCGCCGCAGATGGTGGAGGTCGTCCTCGAAGGCCCGGAGACCCAGTTGGACGAGCTGAACCCGGAAGATCTCCGTGTTTATGTAAACCTATCGGGCTACGGGCTGGGAACGTACCGCGTCGATCCATTGGTCCTGGCACCGCCCAACGTGCGGGTCGTGAACATCATCCCCGAGTCCGTGGAGGTGCGCATCGAGCTGATCCCTCCTCCCACGCCGGTGTCCATCCCCCTGGCAACGGCAACACCCCAGCCCTGACCGGCCGGCGAGCGTAGAAAAACAAACCCCCTGCCTCGGGCCCGGCAGGGGGTTCTGGTCGCCGCCCAGGGTCAGGGTACGATCAGCGACTCGCTCGTTTCGACATTGTCCGTCGGGGCGTAGGTGTAGGTGGCGTGGGTGACGTTGGTCACCTGCGAGGTGTAGGTTCCCTGCGCCTTGTTCTTCAAGCTAAAGGTTGCCGTGCCGTCGGCGCCAGTCGCGGCCGAGCCGGTGGCCGTGCTGCCCGTGGGCGTGGTGATCTGGATGGAGACGGTGGCGGCCGAGACGGGCAGGTTGTCCTCGTCGACGACGGTCACCTTGGTGTAGACCATGTAGCTCCTGCCCGACATGCCGTACCACATGTCGATGTCCGAGACGTGCATGGTGCCGTCGGGCGGCGGGGGCGGCGGGGTCGGGGTCGGCGTCGAGGAGCCATAGACTACATAGTTGGCCGAGTAGCCCACCTGCGACTTGCCGTAGGCAATCCACATGTAGCCATCCTCGCCCCAGTCAGGGCCCCAGGAGTTGCGCAGAAGCCAGGCGCCCTTGCTGTCGTCCCAGCCCACCAGGACGATGGCGTGGTTGATCTGCCGGCAGGGCTTGGTGGGGTTAAAGACGCCACCCGTGTAGCCCTGAAAGTCGGTGTTCACGCACACCGCGGCAGAGACGGGGCCGTGGTCCAAGATGGCCTGCTTGATGGCGTCGACGGGCGCCACGGCATTCTCCGACCCGATGAACACCCAGTCGACGATCTTTTCGTAGTGCGTGTAGGGGCCGTTGCAGGGAGCGTCGGTGGCGGTGTATTGAAAGTCGGCTTCGTAGACGGCGCCCGCCGTGGTCTCGCTGGGCGGGAACTTCCACTCGTGGTAGTCGTGGGCCCACCAGCCGCCGTTACAGCCCCAGCCGTCGATGTTGCAGGAAACCAGGTACTGCTCGGACAGGTCCCGGGAGACGCCGTCCTTGATGCGGATGGCCGACTCCAGGGGGCCGACGGTGCCAAAGGCCCAGCAACTGCCGCACGCGCCCTGGTCGCGGACCGGCGTGCAGCCGCCCAGGGCGCACCAGTTGTAGGTGCCCGGGAGCGCGCCGAGGGTCGGCACGCTGGCCGCCGCTTCGTCCTGCGGAGCGGCAGGCTCGGCTACTTTCGGGGAAGGCTGGCTGACCTGCACCTCGACGCGGTAGGTCTTGGCCGGTTTGGCTTCCCCGGCCCAGGGCCGGACGTACGCCAGGTCGAGGGTGGTGACGCCCCGGCCCACGCCGGCAAAGCGCAGCACCTGGGTGGCCGGCGCGCCCATCCGGGCCGGTCCCCGCGACACCCATTCGGGCTGGCCCACCTGGCGCAGCACGGCGCCGTCCACGCCCTGGACCTGCCAGGCGTAGCCGGTGGAAGGGTTGCCCTCGAGGTTGAGGACCAGGAGCTCTCCCTTGACCTCGACCCGCTGCCCATGGTGCGCTTCGTTGATGATCTTTTCCACGGCGGGAGGAGGCGCGGCCGTCGCCGCGTGGGCACCCATCGCCACCAGGAGAACCATGACGAGGCACAATCCGACGGTCATCCTTGTCTTCACGTACAATCTCCTTTCTCCACTTGAGGTACTGTAAGTATACCCCCATCCCGTGCAAAACAAAAATTTGCAGATATGCCGTTAGGCAGGAAGGAGGCGGCCGAGGAAGTATCAGTATGCCAGTAAAAATGAGGAAAAAAAGAGCAAAGCGCAGAAATAGCTCGTCAAGCTTGCCACGGGCCGGCTTGTTCCTTAAGAATTTTTAACCTTCTACCAACGGTCAGCCCCCCAGGGGACGCTTGGTGGGCACGCCCGGCCGGCGAGGGTAGGCGGCCGGGGTGGGGCTGACCTTGGCCACGACCACCAGGGACCGGTCCTCGGGCAGGCCCGACAGCTCCACGTGGAGGACGCGGCGCAGCTCGCCGCCCAGGATCTCCAGGGCCTTGCCGGCGCTCCAGGCCTCGGCCGAGCCGGACTCGCCCTTCTGGGCCACGAACCAGCCGCCGGGCCGGCAAAAGGGGAGGGTGTATTCGACCAGGGCCGGCAGGTCGGCCACGGCGCGGGCCAGGGCCAGGTCGTAGATCTCGCGGTGCGCGGGGTCGTGGGCCAGCTCCTCCGCCCGGGCATGGATGGGGGTGACCCGTTGCAGCCGCAGGCGTTCGACCATGTGCTCCAGGAAGGTCACCTTTTTCCCCGTGGCCTCCAGGAGCGTGAGGTGCAGCCCGGGACAGACCAGCTTGAGGGGGATGCCCGGGAAGCCGGCGCCGCTGCCGACGTCGATGGCGCGGGCGTCGGGGCGGGCCAGGGCGCGGCGCACCTCGTCGGCGAGGAGGCAAGAGAGCGAGTCGAGAAAGTGGCGGACCTGGACCTGGTCGTATTCGGTGATGGCCGTCAGGTTAAACTTCTCGTTCCAGGCGACCAGCTCTTCGTAGTAGACCTGGAACGAGGCCAGTTGTTTGTCCGTAAGGCGAAGGCCGAGGGCCCTCGCCCCATCCGCTAATCGCTCCATCCGGCTATCCAATCGTCGCCCGCGGCCCGGGTTCGCAGCCCGCCCGTATAGATAAAAGCCCTCCCGGCCAGGAGACCAGGAGGGCGGCCCGGGCCATCGGCCTCAACGGGTGATGTGCATGGGCATGATGACGCACAGGAAATCGTCGCCTCCCACGGGCCGGAGCACACCGGGGCTGCTGCTGGTGCTGGTCTCCACGGCCACTTCGGGGGTGCCGACGACGTTCAGGGCGTCGATCATGTAGCGCGCGTTAAAGGCGATCTCGGTCTCGTCGCCCTGGATGCTGGCGTCGATCTCGCTGACGTTGTCGCCAAACTCGGCCGAGGTGGCGGTCACGATCATCTGCCCCGGGGTCAACTCGCTGCCGGGCACGGCGTTGAAGCGGATGATGTTGGCCGCGTCGCGGGCAAAGAGAAAGGCCACCTTGACCGCCTTGAGCAGGTCCTGGGTGTTGACCACCGTCCGCGTGCTGTAGGACTTTGGTACGATCTGCTTATAGTCGGGAAAGTTGCCCTCGATGAGCTGCGAGACCAGGTCGGTGTTGGGCAGGTGAAAGAGGATCTGGTTGCGGCCGGGCGTGATGATGAGCTCGATGGTCTCTTCCTCGCCGGTGCTGATGCGCGCCAGCTCGCTGAGGGCGCGGGCGGGGATGATGACGCTGGTGACCTCGTCGAGGTCAGCGCCCACGTCGGCGGAGGTCACGGCCAGGCGAAAGCCATCGGCGGCGGCCAGGGTGAGGCCGCCCTGATGGAACTGGGCCAGGACGCCGGTGAGGATGGGGCGGCTCTCGTCGGTGGCGGCCGCAAAGACGGCCTGGTCGATCATGCGCCGAAAGTTCTCGCCCTGCAGGTGCAGCCTGTGGCCGGCTCCCTGGGCGGCGATGGTGTCGGCCGTGGGGACGAGGGGAAACTCGCTGGCGTCGATGCCCTTGATGTTGGCCTCGTAGCGGGCGCACTTCAGGTTGAGGGTCTGGGTCCGCTCGGAGAGCTCCATCTCGATCTGGCCGGGCGGCAGCGAGTTGACAAACTCGGTGAGGAGGCGGGCAGGCACGGTGGTGCGGCCCTCCTCTTCCACCCGGGCGCCGATCCAGCAACTGACGCCGATCTCGAGGTTGGTGGCTGCCAGGCGCAGCCGGCCCTCGTCACTCTCGAGGAGGATGTTGGACAGGACCGGCAGCGTTGACCGGCTGGCGACGGCGCGGCCGACGGTGGCCAGGCCCCGGGCCAGGTTTTCCTGCAGACAGGTGATCTTCATGGCGGACCTCCTTAACGAGCGCAAGTCGTTGGGGTGAACCCTGCCACTGCCCACAAGATGCAGGGGTCACAGACGGGTACAGTATACCATAAGGTGGGCAGAAGTTCAAGCGGAGAAGTGCGCGCGAATACCCGTCGAGCAGGCGGTGACCCCTACTCGACCTTGAAATTATAGATGCCATCCTCGATGGGCCACCGGCGGCCGCACTTGTCGCAGGCCATCGCCTCTGCCGCCTGGCGGAGCGGAGAGCTGCCGCACGCCGGGCAGCGAAAGACCAGCTCCTCCGTTGCCGGCGCCGGCGGGCCGTCGAGGACGGCGCGACAGAAGACGCTGGGGGTGAGCTGCCACCAGGCGCCGGTGGGCTGCAACAGGCCGTCGAGGGCCGCCAGGGCGCCGGCGGGGACCAGGCGCTTGAGGAGCGGCAGGCGAAAGTGGGACACGGTGCGGCATTGTTTCACGTGAAACGCGGCTTCGGCCAGCCTGGCCCGCATCCAGGCCGGGTGAAAGTCGAAATTCATCTCCACGAACTCGTAGGGCTCGGGGTCAAAGGGGCTCCAGCGCTGGCGGCCAAGGGCCCAGCGCAGGATGGACTTCAGGTGGCGCTTGCTGGCAAACTCCACGACGAACGAGCCCCCACCGGCCAGGATGTGCCCCATCTGGCCCAGGAAGGCGGGCACGTCCTCCACGTGGTGCATCACCCGGACCATCATCGCGGCGTCAAAGGTGCCCGCGGCAAAGGGCATGGCGTAAAAGTTGGCGGCCACGTAGGCCAGGCGCGGATCGCGGCCCAGCCGCTCCTGCGCCTGGCGCAGCAGCGAGGTGGAATAGTCCAGGAGGACCACCTGCTCGTAGCCCTCGTAAAAGTCCGAGAGGCGGCCAAAGCCGGCCCCCACGTCCACGAGCCGGCGGCCCGCCGGCGGCAGCAAGCGCCGAAGGGCCAACCGCTCGGCCCGGTCCTCGTACTCCCGGCCCTGCCCCTCCCAGAAGTCGGTGCGGTAGCTGCTGTTTTCGTAATCGCACAGGCGCCGTGGCTCGCTCATGGGCAGGAGTGTAGCACAGGTCGGGTGACTTGGCAATTTCCCCCGGGCGCATTCGTCGTGCGGACCCGAACAGGCCCGAGTTGCCCCGGGAACGGAGCCGTGATAGAATGGGACCAGGACCCGGAGGAGGGAGAGATATGTCTGGAGCGCAGGATGGAGCGGCGCGGGCCCTGGAACACGTCCGCGCCCTGGCAGGGGAGATCGGCCCGCGGGGGAGCTGCACCGCCGCCGAGGAGCGGGCGGCCGCCTACGCCGCGGACCGGATGCGCAGCCTGGGGCTGCAGGGTGTGGCCGTAGAGCCCTTTCGCGGCTCGCCCTCCACCTACCGCCCCTATGCCCTGGCCTTTGCCACTGCCCTCCTGGCGGCGCTCCTGGCCCTGCTGCTGCCAGGCGAGGGCCTGGCCCTGGCCGCCGCCGCCGTCCTCAGCGGCCTGGGCGCCTGGGGCATGCTGCGCGAGACCGACCTGGCAGGCAACTGGCTGCGCCGGCTCCTGCCCGCCGGCCAGAGCCGCAACGCCGTGGGCATCGTCCCTCCCAGCGGCGAAGTGCGGCGGCGCGCCGTCCTGTGCGCCCACCTGGACACGCACCGCACGCCCATCTTTTACTCCTCGCCCGCCTGGCAGCGGCTGTTTAGCCTGCTGGTGGGCGCGGCATTCGCCAGCATGGCCGCCGGCGCGCTGCTCTACGCCCTGGGTGCGGCCCTGGGCTGGAGCTGGGTCCGCTGGCCCGGCCTGGCGGCCGCGGCCGTGCAACTCGTGGCCCTGGCCCTTTGCCTGCACGCCGACCGGACCCCCTTTTCGCCCGGCGCCAACGACAACGCCTCGGGCGTGGGGGTGGCCCTGGCCCTGGCCGCCCGCCTGGGCGATGAGCCCCTGGCCCACACCCAGGTCTGGCTGGCCCTCACCGGCTGCGAGGAGACCGGCGCGGCCGGCATGGCCGCCTTCCTCGACGCCCACGGTGAGGTCCTGGGCCAGGAGGACCTCATCGTCGTCCTCGACCAGGTGGGCATCGGCCACCTGGTGACCCTGACGGCCGATGGCCTCATCCTGAAGCACGCGACCCACCCCCGGGCGCTGGAGGCGGCCCGGGCGGCCCACAGTGCCCTGCCGGGCCTGGCGCTGTCCGAGAAAACGGGCATCGCCTATACCGACGCCCTGGTCGCCACCCGGCGCGGCCTGCCCGCCCTGACCGTTGTGGCCCTGCCCCGCGGCGGCGTCGAGGCCCACTGGCACCAGGTCTCGGACCGGCCGGAGCACGTGGAGCTGCAAGCCCTGGCCGACGCCTTCGCCTTTGCCGGGCAGATCTTAAAGCAGCTCGATGGCGATGCGTAGGGGGGCGAGCCTGGGGCGGGGGCAAGTGTAGATACTCGTAGGGTTATGCCCCTGATTGCTCATTAACAACTTACCCCTTCG